>Ga0209503_10000003_pt1 | contig 413691 bp, 394 predicted proteins | sample SouAtlMetagenome_2_FD_187448 | JGI IMG/M metagenome (GOLD analysis project Ga0209503, IMG submission 187448) | Marine eukaryotic phytoplankton communities from Atlantic Ocean - South Atlantic ANT15 Metagenome (SPAdes) (version 2) | ecosystem: Environmental > Aquatic > Marine > Oceanic...
CGAACTCAGTAGTGAAACGCTTTAGCGCCGATGGTAGTGTGGGGTCTCCCCATGTGAGAGTAGGTCATCGCCAAGCTTTTATACCGAACCCCTGATTGCGTTGCAGTCAGGGGTTTTTTTATGCGCAGTTAAAATTATTTACAAGTTTATAACAGGCCGTTATCTGGACTAGCTGTTTTGAGTATTGTCTAATGTGACGGTTGATTTGAACCTATTGGAAAATATAGTAGATGTATACAGAAGATGATATTCGCCGTTTAACTTGGCAAAGCCGTAGGGGTATGTTGGAGCTAGATTTGTTGTTTGTTCCTTTTATGGAGGAGGCTTTTCGAGGTCTGCCTCAAGAGGATCAAGATCGGTTTGTGAAGTTGTTAGAATGTGAAGATCAGGATCTATTTGTATGGTTGATGGAGCGGGAGGCTCCTAGCGATCCCGATATGAATAGAATAGTAAGGATTATTTTAGACCGTGTTCAGCCCAGTTAAAATAACTGTTGGTTCTTCTGCTTGGTTGAGAGCCTTGCAATGGGCGGTTGGCGCAATTGCTGTGCTATCTGTATTACTCGCTGATATACACGTCGTAATATGTATAGGGTGCCTGCTGCTAATTGCTTATCTGTCGGTGGGTGAAATTCGTTTACCTGTCACAGGTATGGTGTGGGACCTAAATAAAAAGCACCTTAAAATTAAATGCTCAGAAGAGCTTCAATGGTCTGGTGTTTCAAAGATCAGCTCGATTGTCTATACGCCGTTGTTTGTATATTTAAAAGTTATCACTACAGCTGCACAGCCGCGTCATGTGTTAGTGGTTAGAGACTCTGTAGAAAAGAGTCAGTACCGCAAACTTATGGTTGCGGCACGACTCGGTAAGCTTACGATTGCATGCGAGCCCATTCAAAGTTTATTGGTGTCAAAATAGTGTCCCGCGCTTCCGGTAATTGATTTGGATAATCGCGTGTATAGTGCAATCCTCTACTCTCTTTACGTAAAGCGGCAGATCGGATAATTAATTCAGATACCAGTGCTAGATTACGTAATTCTAATAGATCCTTGCTGACCTTATAGTTGGAATAATATTCAGTAATCTCTTGTTGTAAAAGATCAACTCTGTGCTGCGCGCGTTGTAATCGCTTGTTAGTCCGTACAATACCAACATAATCCCACATAAAGCGTCTAAGCTCGTCCCAGTTGTGGGAGATGATGACATCCTCGTCTGAGTCGGTAACCTGCGATTCATCCCACATTGGTATTTCTAGCTGTTCAATTGCGGTATTAAAATTCTCAAGTATGTGTTTGCCCGCTGAGTTGGCAAACACAATGCATTCTAGCAATGAATTTGATGCAAGCCTGTTGGCTCCGTGTAGGCCTGTGAACGAGGTCTCACCTATCGCATATAAGCCATCAAGGTCCGTGCAGCCTTGTTCGTTAGTCATGACTCCGCCGCATGTGTAGTGAGCTGCAGGTACTACAGGGATTGGGTCTTTAGTCATATCGATCCCCAGCTTTAAACAGCGCTCGTAAATAGTGGGGAAGTGCTCTTTTATGAAATCGGCAGGTTTGTGAGAAATATCTAAAAAGAGGCTATCGCACCCGAGTCGTTTCATTTCATGGTCGATTGCTCTGGCGACGATATCTCGCGGCGCTAGTTCAGCACGCTGATCAAATCGTTCCATAAAGCGTGTTCCATCAGGAAGGAGTAATTTACCGCCTTCTCCTCTGACAGCTTCTGATATCAGAAATGATTTTGCTTGTGGGTGGTACAAGCAAGTGGGGTGGAATTGGTTGAATTCTAAATTAGCAATGCGGCAGCCTGCGCGCCATGCCATGGCAATGCCGTCGCCGCTTGCGCCATCTGAATTGCTGCTATAAAGGTAAGCCTTTGAGGCGCCCCCGGTTGCTAGTACTACAAAGCGGGCTCTAAATACTTCTACATGCCCTGTCTTTTCATTTAGAACGTAAGCACCTAAGCAGCGGTTATTGGCTAATTTGAGTTTTCTACGTGTGATCAAATCAACCGCTGTACAGTGTTCAAACAAATGGATTGAAGGGTGCTCTTTTGCTCGATCTATTAGTGTTTCTTGTACGGCACGCCCAGTAGCATCTGCAGCATGAATGATGCGTCGATGAGAGTGACCACCTTCTTTAGTAAGATGGTAATGATCACCTTCTCGGGTAAAAGGAACACCTTGTTGAATGAGCCATTCGATAGATGACTTTCCGTGGTTAACAGTAAACTCCACCGCATCAGCATGACTTAAATTGGCGCCGGCTGTGAGCGTGTCGTCAATATGGTTTTGAACCATGTCCTCTTTATCGAGTACGGCTGCAATACCGCCTTGGGCAAGCCAAGTCGAACCGCTGGTTAAGTCGCCTTTACTGAGTACCGCTACTTGTGCGTGCTCTGATAACTGAAGTGCTAGTGACAATCCTGCCGCACCACTTCCGATAATTAGCACATCAAATTCTTGTTGAATCATCTATCATGCTTCACGTTTAATTAGCCCTCCGCTATTATGCCGCTAAGATGGCAACTACGTCATATTTTTTACATAGTTGGCATGAACTTATTACAAACTTGCGAATCATAACGACAGTACAAGAAAAGTTACTGATTGCTCACCGATAAACTAAAAGGCTGTTGCACTTATGATTGTTGGGTCGAGCATTGGCATTGAACGTCAGTAGATGTCGGGTTGATTTATTATTTTAAGGATCATAGGTGTCGATCGAAAACCAGACTGATATTGACCAAAAACTAGTAGAACGTGTCCAAGCCGGTGATAAGCGCGCTTTTGATCTATTAGTGGGTAAATACCAGCATAAAATTGTTGGCTTAGTGAGTCGCTATGTTTACGACCACCATGAAGCTATGGATATTGCACAAGAGGCATTTATTAAAGCTTATAAAGCTTTGCCGCGTTTTCGTGGGGACAGTGCTTTTTATACTTGGTTGTACAGAATTGCAATAAATACGGCTAAGAATCACTTGGTATCCAGAGGGCGTAGGCCGCCTGATGTCGATGTTGATGTGGTTGATGCAGAATATTTTGATGGAGGAGACGAGCTTAGGGAACTTGAAAACCCTGAAAACAGTCTATTCCGCGATGAGTTGCAAGCCACTGTTAAACGTGCGCTTGATCAGTTACCTGAAGATTTGCGTGCGGCGCTTACGCTGCGTGAGTTTGAAGGCATGAGTTATGAAGATATAGCCGCCGTTATGGATTGTCCTGTAGGCACTGTTAGGTCCCGTATATTCCGGGCCCGGGAAGCTATAGACAAAGAGATTGCTCCGCTTTTGTCGTGAGCAATGCTAAATAATGTTACGAGGGTAAGATGATGGGCTATGAGTCTCATGAGTCGCTTTCTGCGGCGATGGATGGTGAAGTATCATCCTTTGAATTACGCCGTGTAGTAGAGCGTCTTTCTTCAGAGAAAGCGCTTGAAGACAAGTGGCAACGATATCACCTATCACAGCACGCGATGCATAACGGGGCAATGAATCACTCAGTGAAAGAAGTAGATTTAGTTTCTCGAGTGCAAGCTGCTTTAGAAAATGAGGCGGCACTCGTCGCTGAAAATGAATCTTCGAGTGAGTCAGTTGCTACTGAAAAACAATGGTGGAAGCCGTTTGCCAGTATGGCGGTCGCCGCTTCTGCAACGGCCGTTGTCATTTTAGGCGGACAAAGCTTTACGCAAGATGATACCGTTGCTCCTGCTGCTACCTCTCAGATAGCATTAGCCGGCCCTACTTCATCTCCTGATATACAAAGAACACAATATAGCAATTTGGCGCCTCAAAGCTCTGTGATGACAGCATCTTATGAGCAGCCAGAAGTTATTCGTTTATCTCAGGGGCTCAAGCGCTACATTGATCAGCATAATCAGTTGCTAAGTGAATCGCAGCCAGCTTGGGAAGCAGACTGGTTACCAGAAGGTTACAGTCGCGTTCGCCATGAGGTGATGCCGCATGCTGAAATCATGGTTTACAGTAATGGTCGTCATGACGTCTCAGTAAGCATTGAGCCAAAAGGTCGTCAAACAGTACCTGCGGGCGTAACACAGTCCGATAATGTCGTTGCTGTGGGTGTGGAGAAAGGGCAGAACTTTGTCACGGTTGTTGGGGATGTTCCCTTAATGATCGCCGATAGAATAGCCGCTTCGGTTAATAAAACTCACTAGTCATGATAGAAGAGCACGCTAAAGTTGTCGGCCTCAATGGTGAAAATGTCATCATTGAGGCAGCTAGGACTTCTGCTTGTGGTCAATGTCAGGCCGCAGACAGCTGCGGACAGAAGTCACTTTCAGAATGGGCGGCTTCTAAAATGGCTAATATTGAGATAGTTAATCCAAACCGGCTCAGTGTGAATGTTGGCGATTCTGTTATCGTTGGCATAAATGAAGGTGGATTTATAAAAGCCTCGGCACTTATCTATCTATTACCTTTGATACTTATGGTTATAACGGGTGGTGTTGCTCAGGCGCTTTCTCAACCTGAGTCTCTTATTATCACTAGTTCCTTTGTAGGGCTGGCTGTCGGCTTCTGCGTTGTTCGTTTTTTCGGAAAAAAACTAGAAACGCGTCATGCCTACCGTCCTATTTTATTGAGAGTCTCCTAATAAAAACGAGGATAGCTGACTAATGAAGCGTTTGATCATTGCGTTTGCATGTTTGTTGACTGTTTTTTCTTTGACGGCTAAGGCCGATTTTCCTGATTTTACTTCTCTGGTTAAGCAAGCTGCTCCTGCTGTTGTTAATATCAGTACTGTGCAAAAAGCTCCTTCTGCCGATGCTCAAAACGGCTTTAGTTTTCAGGGACCTAACGGAGAAGAAATCCCGGAAATTTTTAGGCACTTTTTCCGCTTCCCTGATCAAGGAGAATTGCCTGGGCCACAGCAAAACGCCCCGCAGTCACTTGGGTCAGGCTTCATCATCAGCAAAGATGGTTATATTTTAACGAATCACCATGTCGTTAAAGGGGCTGATCAGGTTCTTGTTCGTCTAAACGATCGTCGAGAGCTTGAGGCTGTTGTTGTGGGGTCTGATGAGCGTTCTGATGTTGCATTGCTTAAAATCGATGCCAATGATTTGCCGGTGGTCAAAATAGGTGATTCATCGGAGCTTGAACAAGGAGAGTGGGTGATTGCGATTGGTTCTCCATTTGGCTTTGACCATACTGTGACTTCTGGGATCGTGAGTGCTACGGGCAGGGCGCTTGAGAATGAGACCTATGTGCCTTTCATTCAAACCGATGTGGCTATCAACCCGGGTAACTCGGGCGGTCCTTTATTTAACCTCGATGGCGAGGTAGTGGGTATTAACTCACAAATCTACACGCGTTCAGGCGGGTTTATGGGGTTATCTTTTGCTATCCCTATTGATGTCGCTATGAATGTGTCTGAACAACTTGAGTCATCAGGCTTTGTTACACGAGGTTGGTTGGGTGTTGTGATTCAAGAGGTCAATAAAGACCTAGCGGAATCGTTTGGTTTAGATAAACCATCAGGGGCTTTGGTCGCTAAAGTATTGCCGGGTAGCCCTGCAGAAGCAGCTGGTTTCCGAGATGGCGACATCATTACGGAGTTCAACGGTCAGTCCATTAATTTATCTTCCGATTTGCCTCATCAAGTTGGTAGGGTTAAACCCGGTACTAAAGCCCGTGTTGATATTGTGCGTAACGGTGATGATAAAGTGCTGACTGTTAATATAGGTACTTTGCCTGATGAAGCGCGTGCGATTAAAGCTTCGTCACAGCCCGCGCAAGCTCCTCAAAATAATCGTCTCAATATTATGATCTCCGATCTTAGCCAAGATCAGAAGAACAATTTGGCTGTGTCATATGGAATTCTGGTACAGAAAGTTATGGCTGGTTCGGCGGCTAACGCAGGCTTAGTGGCGGGAGATGTTATAACCATGCTTAATGGTAAACGCGTTGATAATGTCCAAGTATTTGAACAAATCGTGTCTCAATTACCTGCGAAACGTTCTGTTCCTATGAGAATTGTTCGTCGAGGCAGCCCTGTATTTATTCCTCTTAAACTTAATGAAGAATAGAAATCTTTTCTTCCTCAGCGTCGAAATCGGCGCTGAGGCTTCAACAGTTATTTACTGGCGATAGCCGTACCTCACGAAATACTATAAAATTGCGCCTTTTGAACGCCCGCACGCCTTTTTAAAACCTTGAATAGCATCTGAGATCTAAATTATCGTGAGTAAGCTCGATCATATACGCAACTTCTCCATCATCGCCCATATCGACCATGGTAAATCCACTTTAGCAGACCGCTTCATCCAAATGTGTGGCGGTCTATCAGAGCGCGAAATGGCCGCTCAGGTGCTTGACTCTATGGATATAGAGCGCGAGCGCGGTATCACGATCAAAGCGCAAAGCGTGACGCTAGATTTTACGTCTAAAGACGGAAAAACCTACCAGCTAAACTTTATCGATACACCTGGGCATGTTGATTTTTCGTATGAAGTATCTCGCTCGCTTGCTGCTTGTGAAGGTGCGTTATTGGTTGTCGATGCAGCGCAGGGCGTAGAAGCTCAGTCTGTGGCAAATTGCTATACGGCTATCGAACAAGGCTTAGAAGTTTTACCCGTTCTTAATAAAATGGATTTACCTCAAGCAGAGCCTGACCGTGTTCGTGTCGAAATTGAAGAAGTTATTGGTATCGATGCAACGGATGCCATTGCTTGTTCAGCTAAAAGTGGGATGGGCGTTACTGAAGTCTTAGAAGCTTTGGTTGCTACTATTCCGCCTCCGGAGGGTGATGTTGATGCACCATTGCAGGCGTTAATCATCGACTCTTGGTTTGATAACTACTTGGGAGTCGTCTCTTTAGTTCGTGTTAAACAGGGCACATTACGTAAAAAAGAGAAGATTATCGTTAAGTCTACGGGGCAATCTCATCTGATTGATGCGGTAGGCATATTTACTCCTAAGCGTAAAGAAACCGATATTCTAAGAGCGGGTGAAGTAGGCTTTGTTGTCGCCGGAATTAAAGACATTCACGGCGCACCTGTAGGCGACACGTTAACACATGCTAAAACGCCTGATGTAAAAAGCTTGCCTGGTTTTAAACGTGTACAACCACAAGTATACGCAGGTTTATTCCCTACAAGCTCTGACGACTATGAAGACTTCCGCGATGCGCTGGATAAGCTAACCTTAAATGATGCCTCCCTGTTCTTTGAACCTGAAACTTCTGATGCGCTAGGTTTTGGATTTCGTTGCGGCTTCCTAGGGATGTTGCATATGGAAATTATTCAGGAACGTCTTGAGCGCGAATATGACTTAGATTTAATCACCACCGCACCCACCGTAATTTATGAATTAGAGCTCAATACCGGTGAAGTGGTCCACATTGATAGTCCGTCGAAATTACCTGATCCCGCTCGCGTGAAAGAAATGCGTGAGCCAATTGTGCAGGCTAATATCCTGGTCCCTAATGATTACCTGGGGCAGGTTATCTCTTTGTGTATTGAAAAACGTGGTGTTCAAAAGAATATGCAATTTGTTGGTCAGCAAGTGCAATTGACATATGAGCTGCCTATGGCTGAAGTCGTATTGGACTTCTTTGACCGTCTAAAATCAGCTAGCCGCGGATATGCATCGCTAGAGTATAACTTTGTTAGATTTGAAGTCGCTTCATTGGTTCGCATGGATATTTTGATCAATAGTGAAAAGGTAGATGCGCTAGCGGTCATCTTACACAGGGATAATGCTCAATACCGTGGCCGTATTCTTTGTGAAAAAATGAAAGAGCTTATTCCCCGCCAAATGTTTGATGTGGCTATACAAGCGGCAATCGGCGGTAAAGTTATTGCGAGAACCACAGTTAAAGCGCTACGTAAAAACGTTATTGCTAAGTGTTATGGCGGCGATGTTAGTCGTAAGAAAAAGCTGCTACAAAAGCAAAAAGAAGGTAAGAAACGTATGAAGCAAGTGGGTAATGTTGAAATCCCTCAAGCGGCGTTCCTTGCTGTATTAAAAGTCGACGGTTAAGGAATAACGATGAATTTTGATTTCGCACTGATTCTTGTGCTGGCAACGTTAGTAACAGGTCTGGGCTGGCTAGTAGATAAGCTGTTTTTTGAGCCGTCACGCCGTAAAAAAATTGCTACGGCAGAGGCAGCGTCTAGCGATGGTGCTATTCCAGAAGATGCGAAAGAAAAATGTGCTCCTTTGCCGTGGTGGTCAGACTTTTCACGGTCCATGTTTCCTGTTTTGGCGGTGGTGTTGATTGTTCGCTCATTTATTATCGAGCCATTTCAGATCCCTTCAGGCTCAATGTTGCCGACGCTTAAAATTGGTGACTTTATAGTCGTTAATAAATTTAGTTATGGTTTGCGTTTGCCTGTTTTGGGGACAAAAATTGTTCCTGTAGGAGAGCCGCAACGCGGTGATGTTGTTGTTTTTAAGTATCCTAAAAACCCATCTGTTAACTACATTAAACGCCTTGTAGGTTTACCGGGTGATGTGATTACGTACAAAGATAAAACCATTTTTGTTAATGGTGTCGCGCAAGAACAAACGCTGGTAGCCAAGCTTCCGCCGATAAACACCGAGACGCTCTTGATCAACGAAACCCTTGGTGATGTGAAGCATGAAATGTATACCGATGTGAGGGCGTCGGCTCGATCTGGTAGTGGCGAATGGGTTGTTCCTGAAGGGCATTACTTTATGATGGGAGATAATCGTGATAATAGTAATGACAGCCGCTATTGGGGATATGTGCCTGATGAGCTGTTAGTTGGTAAAGCATTTGCGGTATGGATGCATTGGCCAACATTCTTTAGTCTGCCTGATTTTTCCGTTGTTCGCGGTATTGAATAAGTAAAGGAACGAATATGATTTTGGGTACAAGTCTTCGTCAACAGCGCGGTGCTTCATTCTTTGGCACCTTGATTGTAGTGCTGATGATAGGAACATTTATAGCCATTGGCTTTAAACTCTACTCACCTTATTTACAGCACGGTACATTGACTTCGGTTGTTGAAAACGTTGCCAATGACCGGGAAGAATTAAGTAAGCCTATAAATGTGATTCGCAATAATATTAATAAACGTCTGACGATAAATCAGGTGAAGCTTCCATCCCCAGAAGCACTAACCATTGTAAATGAGCAAGGCGTTATTAAATTTACTATCAATTACGAACAGCGTGTCCCTATGTTTTATAACATTGATGCGGTGGTTAAATTTAACGACTATTACGAAGCTAACCAGCCTTGATAAAGCCCATTACTGAACTTACCCGCCGTTTAGGTTACACCTTCACTGACGTTGCGCATTGTGAACTCGCGTTAACGCATCGTAGTTGTGGGAAAAAAAATAATGAGCGCCTAGAGTTTTTAGGTGACTCAATCGTTAACTTTGTGATCGCTGACGATTTATTCCAGCGTTTTCCTCAGGCAAGAGAAGGGCAGCTGAGCCGCTTGCGGGCTCGAATGGTAAAAGGCGAAACGCTGGCCGAGATTGGTCGAGAGTTAAACCTAGGTGATTATCTGCGCCTTGGCCCTGGCGAACTCAAAAGCGGCGGTTACCGGCGTGATTCTATCTTAGCAGATGCTGTTGAAGCACTGATTGGAGCCATCTACTTAGATAGTGATTTGGAAGTGGTCCGAGGCTACATACTGGGTTGGTTTGAGCAACGTTTAGCTGAGTTAGACATAGATGAAGCGCTAAAGGACTCTAAAACACGCTTGCAGGAATTTTTGCAGTCCCGTCGTTTACCATTACCTACTTATGAATTAGTTAAAGTCGAAGGCGAGGCGCACGCGCAAACATTTACCATTGTGTGTCACATAGAGCCTTTGAAAAAACCGACGCAAGGTATCGGCAGTAGCCGTCGTCAAGCTGAGCAGGAATCCGCGAAACAAGCCTTAGCTGTATTGGCTGAGCAGGTGAAGCTATGAACGAAGAGTTTGCAAATTGGTTAACACCTGAAGGCTCTGATGACCAGCGCTGTGGCTTTGTCGCTATCGTAGGGCGCCCTAACATGGGTAAGTCTACGTTGATGAACTACATGTTAGGTCAAAAAATCAGCATAACATCCAAAAAGCCTCAAACCACACGTCATCAAATCCTAGGTATTAAAACGGAAGGTGATCTTCAAATAGTATTTGTTGACACACCCGGCTTACATAAAGAACAAGATAAAGCGCTTAATCGCTATATGAATAAAGCGGCTTCTGAAGCATTGCGTGGTGTTGATCTCGTACTTTTTATGGTGGACCGCACAGCATGGACCGAGGAAGATGACATTGTTCTTGGGAAGGTGCAGCATGCGCCGTGCCCTGTCATCTTAGTAGTCAACAAAGTAGACCAGTTGGAAGATAAAAATAGCTTGCTTCCTCAAATTGCACATGTTTCAGAAAAGATGAAGTTTGCAGACATTATTCCTATCTCGGCTAAAAATGGGACTAATGTTGATCAACTAGAAAACTTGATTAACCAGTACATGCCGCAGTCAGCCCATCATTACCCAGAAGACCAAATTACCGACAAAAGCTCTCGTTTTATGGTGGCTGAGATCGTTCGTGAAAAATTAATGCGTAACGTCGGTGATGAAGTGCCTTATGGTGCTACGGTTGAGATTGAAGAGTTTATTAACGATGGGCGCCTACTGACTATCAGCGCGTTAGTGTTGGTTGAACGAGAAGGCCAAAAGAAGATCATTATCGGTGAGAAAGGCGAGCGTATGAAAACAATCGGCCGTGATGCCCGCAAAGATATTGAAGCCCTATTTGAAACAAAAGTTATGCTAAACCTATGGGTTAAAGTTCGCCGTGGTTGGTCAGACGATGAGCGCGCCCTTAAAAGTTTAGGCTACCAGCACGGTGAGTAATGTCCCCAAGGGATAGCATGCAGGCGGCTTATGTATTGCATTCGCGACCTTACCTAGAAACCAGCGGGATTGTTGATTTATTTACCTTAGAGCAAGGTAAAGTCAGTGTAGTAGCAAAAGGGTTACGCCGACCAACTTCCAAGCTGCGCGGTGTTATGCAGCCTTTTGTGCCTTTACATGTTCATTGGCGAGGGAAGCAACCACTAAAGTCCTTGCTTGTAGCAGAAGCTACCGGCCTCAATGGGATTATTCAAGGTAGTGCCTTGATGTGTGGTTTGTATATTAATGAACTGTTGCAACGGTTATTAGTACCCCACGAGCCGGTTCCTCGCTTATATGTGTATTATCAATATGTACTGAACGCGCTAGTAGCAGGCGATGATGTGGAAGGTGCATTACGTACGTTTGAGCATAAATTACTTTCTGAGATTGGGTACGCATTGCCTATCGATACCGTGTTAGCAAACCAGTTATATTATTTCGATCCGCCTTCATGGTCTTTTGAGGCGGTTACCAGCATCGATGAAGATCTGCGTCACTCTGTGTTTAGTGGGCAACAGTTATTAGACATCGCTGATGATTGTTATGAAACACCAGCGCAGCGCAGCGCAGCCAAACGCCTTATGCGCTTAGCAATCGATCATTTAACCGCTGATAGGCCATTACAGAGCCGACGCTTATTTAAAAAACAATGAGGAATCTATAATGATCGAGCCTAATCGTTTGTTGTTAGGGGTCAATATTGATCATGTAGCAACGCTACGACAAGCCCGAGGGACTCGCTACCCAGATACAGTACTAGCGGCTGCTTTAGCGGAAGAGGCGGGTGCTGACGGTATTACGGTGCACTTACGTGAAGACAGAAGACACATTCAAGATCGTGATATCTATCTACTCAAAGAGACGTTGCAAACTCGTATGAACTTTGAGATGGCGGTGACTGATGAAATGATCGCTATTGCCTGTGATGTTAAGCCATCTCATGCGTGTTTAGTGCCAGAAAAGCGAGAAGAGCTGACCACAGAAGGTGGCTTAGATGTGCTTGGGCAACTTGATAAGATTAAAGCGGCTTGTGATAAATTAGCGGCACAAGATATTGATGTGTCACTGTTTATTGATCCTGAACCGGCTCAAATAGACGCATCAATTGTATGTGGGGCACCTACCATTGAGCTTCATACCGGAGCTTATGCGCAAGCGACAACACATGGGGCACAGGCGCAGGAACTAGCGCGTATTAAAGAAGCGGCAGCTTACGCTTATGAGCGAGGCTTAGTTGTAAATGCCGGACATGGGCTTCATTACCACAATGTAGAGCAAATCGCTGAAATCCCGCATTTAAATGAGTTGAATATTGGTCATGGCCTGATTGCACGAGCAGTATTTGTCGGGCTTAAGGAAGCCGTGCGTGAAATGCGTCAGTTAATGATGGAGTCACAAGCACGAGTTCAAATGCAGCGGGACGCGATTAAGCGATGATTCGCGGAATCGGTACTGATATTTTATCCATTGAACGAGCGACGGCGGTTTTGGCTCGCACGCCTAAAATAGTCCGCCGCGTGTTGACTCCTGATGAGATATCCGGCTTTGATACAGCAACGGATAAGGCGAGATATTTTGCTAAGCGTTTTGCGGCTAAGGAAGCGGTCGTAAAAGCGCTAGGTACTGGCATAGGAAGAGGTGTCAGCTGGCAGCATGTGAATATCTGCAAAGATGCGCTGGGCAAGCCATTGGTACGATTATCCGAAGGGGCTTTGGCGCGTGCAGAGATGATAGGAGCTGAAACCGTTCATTTATCCTACAGTGATGAGGCGGGCTATGTGGTCGCATTCGCTGTAGCGGAAGATTGTTGATCCTACCCTTTAGGTTACTCTGCTGTGCCGGGTCTTAAATCTGTTTCTTTATTGATATTTTGTTCTTTTATCGGCGCTTGAATATCGAGCAATGGCGACGCGTCTATTTTTTCTGCGTTCATCATACCGGCCACTTGTTTCAAAGCGTCCAAGATAGATTCTTTTTCACTGCGCTCTAGGCTTTCAAATCGATTAATAAACTCGTCGTGCAGCAAAGGTGGTACTTCATTCAGCATGTGTGTACCGGACGTCGTTAAGCGTGCGTTGACGATACGACGGTCTTTGGCACTTCTAACGCGTTCAATAAATTGTTTGTCTTCTAGGCGGTTCAAGATTGTCGTAACGGTCGCTTGGCTTAACGATACTTGGTCCGATATGCGCTTAACGGTGACATCACCAAGGCTCTCTATAGCTCGTAATACCATGACTTGTGGAATCGTTAAGCCGCACGCTTTCATGATGCGCTTAGATTGTAAATCTGTCGCACGTATGATTTGTCGTAACGAAATAAGCACATCTTGCCAGTAAGGAGTATTCATTAATTCGGTTCTTTATCTAAGTAGCAGGCGATTATACGACCTTAAAAATCGACTACAATATATTTATAAGATTTGAGATCTAATGATTAGATATGTAATGTATAAGTAACAGTATGTCAAAGAACCGGAGTAAATAATGAAGAAAATCCTTGCAGCGCTTCCGTTAATTGCATTGGGAACAAGCGCCTACGCAGCCGATGAGTGTGGTTCGGTGAGTATTGCTGATATGAATTGGAACTCAGCGACGTTAATAGCACATGTGGATAAGTTCATCTTAGAAAATGGCTATGGCTGTGATGCAGAACTTGTACCTGGGGATACCATGCCTACAGGCGCCTCTATGATTGAGAAAGGCGAGCCGGATATTGCTCCTGAAATGTGGAGTAATTCGATGCGTGAAGCACTCGATAAAGGGGTAGAAGAAGGGCGTCTTCGTTTTGCTGGTCAATCATTATCAGATGGTGGCGAAGAAGGTTTTTGGGTGCCTAAATACATGGTCGATAAAGACCCAACGCTAGCCACTATTGCTGGTGTCATTGCTCATGCTAAAGAGTTTGAACACCCAGAAGATCCAGAATTATCTGCCTTTTACACCTGCCCAGCCGGATGGAATTGCCAAATTTCGTCAGGTAATTTATTTGAAGCGCTCAAGTTAGCTGATGCTGGCTTTGATTTAGTGGATCCAGGTTCAGGCGCTGGTTTATCAGGTGCTATCGCTAAGGCTTACGAACGCCAAGAACCTTGGTTTGGTTACTACTGGGCTCCAACAGCTGTCTTAGGTAAATACGAGATGGTTAAAGTCGATTTTGGTTCTGGTATTGACGAAGCTGAATTTAAAAACTGCACAACCTCAGAAGACTGTGAAAATCCAAAAGTAACCATGTACCCACCTTCAATGGTGCAAACGGTTACCACGGAAGGATTTGCTAAACGTGCTCCTGAGGCATACGAATACCTAGCTAATCGTGCATTCACTAACGCACAGATGAATGGTTTATTGGCGTGGATGGAAGACAACCAAGCTGATGGTGATGTTGCAATGGAGCATTTCCTAACAGAAAACGCTGATACTTGGACTGCGTGGGTTTCAGAAGAGGCAGCGGCTAAAATAAAAACAGCGCTAGACAATCTTTAATCAGTACGCTTATACAGCGTAAGCCCAGCACGACGTGCTGGGCACATTGTTACTTACCTGAGGATAAAAGATGGCCGAATCTTCCTGGATAAATGAATTTCCGGCGATGGATCGAGGAACGCTGCGCGATATAAGAAAGGCTTTGGATGAGTCTTATCGTTCTTTCTCCAGAGAATATGGAGATACAATCGAATCTTTTTTTGACCCTTTATTATCGTTTTTAGTGTGGTTTGAAAAATTACTGTTAGCCACACCCTGGTGGCTTGTCGTTATTATTGTCACGGTGCTTGCTTTTTTAGCAGGGCGCTCTTGGAAGTTGTGTTTGGGTGTAGTGGTTTCCTTTCTGGCCATTGGCTATTTTGGAATGTGGGAAGATACCATGAGAACACTGAGCATTATTACCGTTTGTACTTTGCTTGCTATTGGTATTGGTATCCCCATTGGTATTTTAATGGCGCGCTCCAATCGGGCACAAAATATCATTACGCCACTGTTAGATGTGATGCAAACCATGCCCGCTTTTGTTTATTTGATCCCCGTCGTTATGCTCTTAGGTATTGGTAAAATACCGGGTTTAATTGCCGTTATTATCTATGCCATTCCCCCAGTTATTCGTTTGACCAACTTGGGTATTCGACTGGTAGATAAAGAAGTACTGGAAGCTGCAACCGCTTATGGTGCTAATAAAACTCAGCGTTTGATTGGTGTTCAATTGCCTCTGGCCATGCCCACTATTATGGCTGGTGTTAACCAAACGATTATGATGGCACTGTCTATGGTTGTTATTGCCTCCATGATTGGTGTGAAAGGGTTAGGGCAACCTGTGCTCAAGTCTATAACGAACCAGTATTTTGCACTGGGTTTGCTTAATGGATTGGCGATTGTCGCATTAGCTATTATTTTTGACCGCATCTCGCAGGCTTATGCTAAGCGTACGCAAGAGCATTTAGGAGGGCATTCCTAATGGCTGAACCACTGATTCATATTGAAGGTTTATACAAGCTATTTGGACCCAAACCCGAGCGGGTCATGCCGTTGGTTCATCAGGGTATGAGTAAAGATCAAATTCTGGCTGAAACAGGGCACACGTTGGGCCTTAAAGATATTAATCTCACCATTAACAAAGGGGAGATTTTTGTCATCATGGGGCTTTCTGGCTCAGGTAAGTCAACTTTGATCCGCCATTTCAACCGATTGATAGACCCTACAGAAGGGGTGATTCGAGTCGAAGATACGGATGTAATGAAGCTAGCCCCTAAGGATTTGGAAAATTTTCGTCGCCATAAAATGTCGATGGTCTTCCAGCGCTTTGGTTTAATGCCGCACCGTAATGTATTAGATAATGTTAGTTATGGCTTAGCGGTACAGGGTGTCGATAAGGCAACTCGCCATGCGAAAGCGACAGAATGGTTATCCACAGTAGGGCTTGGCGGTTACGAAAAGCAGTACCCTAATCAGCTTTCTGGCGGACAGCAGCAGCGTGTGGGGTTGGCTCGGGCTTTGTGCACAGACGCCGAAATATTGTTGATGGATGAAGCCTTTTCGGCACTTGATCCCCTGATTCGTAGTGAAATGCAGGATCAACTGATTGAGTTACAAGAAAAGTTACATAAGACGATTATCTTCATTACGCATGACTTAGATGAAGCGTTACGTATTGGTGATCGCATAGCCATTCTTAAAGACGGAGAACTGGTGCAACAAGGGCGGCCTGATGAGATTTTGTTGAACCCGGCAAATGATTATGTAGAAGCGTTTGTTAAGGATGTGAATCGCGCCAGAGCGTTAACGGTAGAGACGGTTATGCAGCCTGCTCCTCACCGAGTATCGGCTGACACCATTGAGATGGCATTAAAGCAAATGCGCACTTTCTCTGGTGATTATGCGTTTTATGTTAATGATAAAGGCTATCAAGGCGTAGTTACCGAATCGGGTTTGCAGGCCGCATCGGACCAAGGGCAGACGACTATGGAAAGTTGTACGTTGGTGATGAGCGTTGAACCGGTTACCCAAGATGCTATTTTGGAAAGTGTTATCCCCGAAACCTTAGAATCACAGTATTCGGTTCCAGTCGTTGATGAGTCTGGTCAGTTAACGGGTGAGCTAACACGTCAAAACTTGGCAGATGTATTGGGACAGAGTGAGAAAACGGATCAAGCTAAGTAACCCCTTGGTTTGGCCATTAATCTTCGCAAGGACGCGTCGTTTTTTAGGAGCATAACCCATGGATGATTCTACCTTCACCTCTCATTTAGTGCGCTCTTCATGCAAAGCTTGCCGTTCTGATGCTAAACCGTTGACTGTTGAGGCACTTAAGGAAGCTCTAACGCACTTGCCGAACTGGCAGCGAATGACGGTTAATGGTACAGAACAAATAAAGCGGGTTTTTACGTTTAAAAATTTTGCTCAAGCGATGACGTTTACTCAACAAGTCGCTGAATTAGCGGAGCAAGAAAACCATCACCCCGCAATTTTAACCGAGTGGGGTAAAGTAACCGTCTCTTGGTGGACGCATGAAATTGGCGGTTTGCATCAAAATGATCTCATTTGTGCTGCTAAAACCGATCAAATAGCGGACTGATAAGTTCGCTTTCATTATTTCTGATCAGATATACTGCCTACCTTTTATTCTGTTGGGCCTTTACCCAGCAAGCAAACACGTTAATACAATATCATGAGGCGGTATGTCCCTGTCCGGTAAAGAAATTCATCGTAGCCATGATGAGTATGGCGTAGTGAGGGTATTAGATGATGGGAACAAACGTTACTTATCATTTGGTGAAACCGATGAACAAAGCTGCTGGCTCAAAAGTGAACCTTTAATTCCACAGCATGAATATACCCGCGCTATGATGTTAGTGCTGTTATTTTGTGAGCCTAAACGCAGCCTAAGTTTGGGTTTAGGGTCGGGGGCATTAAATCATTGCTTACATCATCATTTTCCCGAGTTGAAACAAGACATCGTTGAGCTTCGTAACGAAGTGGTTAAAGTTGCTTATCGCTACTTTCAATTTCCGCGTAGCAAGCGATTATCGCTGCATGTGATGGACGCTAAAGAGTACTTACTGTCCGTTGATAGTAAAAAAGTAGATATCATCATTAGTGATATCTACACAGAAGAAGGGTTAGATGAGCAACAATTACATCCCGACTATTTAGACGCATGTCACGACCGCTTAAAGACTAATGGTTGGCTTGTGCTCAATTGTTGGCGAGATCACCAAGGTGAAAATGTATTGCGGCAATTGAAAGATCAATTTGCTGATGTGCGAAGTTGCACAACACAAAGCGGTAATTGGGTGATTTATGCCAGTAAGCAGCGAGAAGAGTTATCAGCCAATGGTTTGAAACAGCGCGCTAAAGCTCTAAACCAGCGTCTGGGTTTTTCTTTTAGCCCGTTTCTTGGAAAGCTAGTGGATCATAAAGCGAATTGATTCTCTTGAATTGACTCCCCGTTGGCCTCCGCTTATGATTGCAAAATATTTATATTGGAATAAGATTAAGTTTTTTTATTTCCATTTGTTATAACCTAATGACAGGTCTTGCTATGAGTATAGAGTTTCCCACAATCGCCGATTATGTCGGTAAAACTCCGCTAGTGCGTTTGCAGCGATTAGGGGAAAACAACCGCGGCAATGTCATTCTTTGCAAGTTAGAAGGTAATAACCCAGCAGGCTCCGTTAAAGACAGGCCTGCTTTGAGCATGATAGAGCGCTCAGAAGCACGTGGTGATATTGCGCCTGGCGATACATTAATAGAAGCGACATCAGGCAATACGGGTATAGCACTGGCCATGGCGGCGGCGATTAAAGGTTATAAAATGGTCTTAATCATGCCAGATAATATGAGCATGGAGCGTAAGGCGTCTATGACAGCCTATGGCGCTACCTTAATTACCGTAACCAAAGAGCAAGGGATGGAATATGCCCGGGATTTAGCTGTTGAAATGCAAGCGCGAGGTGAAGGTGTTGTACTTGATCAGTTTGCAAATCAAGATAATCCGGTTGCGCATTATCAGGGCACAGGGCCAGAAATCTGGGAGCAAACGCACGGAAAAGTGACCCATTTTGTCAGTTCAATGGGAACAACGGGCACCATAATGGGGACGTCGCGTTTCTTAAAAGAAAAAAATCCTGTTATTCAAATTGTTGGATTACAACCGCAAGATGGCTCTCAGATTCCGGGTATACGCCGCTGGCCAAAAGCCTATCTACCAAAAATATTTGATGAAACGCGCGTTGACCAAGTATTCGATGTAGCCCAAATTGATGCCGAAGTCACCATGCGTGAGTTGGCTAAGCAAGAGGGGATTTTTTGTGGAGTTTCTTCTGGTGGCGCCGTAGCAGGGGCTTTGCGTTTAAGCGAAACGGTTGAAAACGCTGTGATCGTCTGCATTATTTGTGATCGTGGGGATCGTTACTTGTCCACGGGCGTTTTTAATACAGATCAATAATGTTAGCAGCAATAGCTGCTACACTGCTGTTCGTTAATTGTATTTGTAAAAGCCGCTATGCGGCTTTTTTTATACTACATACGACCTTAGTTCGTTTTTGAGCATGGAACTTGCTCACGCACTCGGGTCTTAGTGTAAAATGAAAGACTCTGCTGGCATATGTGTTGCTTTCACGTATCCCCATAAAAACAATAAATCGTTCCGGCAGTTGCAGGGTCGAAGGTTAAGGAGTGGCGATTAGCCATGGTTAAGGTTCGAGAAGATCACCCGATTCAGGAAGATGGCTCGGTCGATCTAGATTTATGGATAGATCGACTTTCTGAGTTGGTTAAAATTGATGACCGCCCACAGGTTCGAAAGGCCTGTGAAATTGCTAAACAAGTATATGATCTTAGTATTCAAGAAGAAGATGACTGGTCAGGCTCGGGTGTAGGAAGTTTTGTTACCGGCTTGGAAATGGCTCAGATTCTAGCTGAGCTACAACAGGATCAAGAATCGATAGTCGCCGCTATTCTGTACCGTAGTGTGCGTGAAGATAAACTCAAATTGGACACAGTCATTAATCAGTTTGGCCCCGTTATAGGCCAGTTGATTATGGGTGTTATTCAAATGGCTGCAATTGGCAGCCGTGCTAATCCTCGAACAGAACAAGAAGTGCTCGGCACTGGCGCCCGACAGTTAGAAACAGTGCGTAAAATGCTGGTGGCAATGATTGATGATGTGCGTGTTGCACTGATTAAAATTGCTGAGCGCACGTGTGCGATCAGGGGCGTTAAAAATGCGTCGCGGCGTAAACGCTACCTAGTGGCGCGTGAAGTATTTGATATCTACGCTCCATTGGCTCATCGACTCGGTATTGGTCACATTAAATGGGAATTGGAGGATTTATCCTTCCGGTATCTCAAGCCTACGGACTATAAATCTATTGCAAAACTACTGGACGAGAAACGCCTCGACCGCCAGGAGTTCATTGAGTCGGTCGTGAGTACGCTTAAGACCGAGTTGACTGCACAAAATATTGATGCAGACGTAGAAGGGCGTGCTAAACACATTTATAGCATTTGGCGTAAAATGCAGCGCAAAAACATCGACTTTAACCAAGTTTACGATGTGCGTGCGGTACGTATTCTCGTGCCTGAAATACGCGATTGCTACACTGCACTAGGCATTATTCACGGGTTATGGCGCAATATTCCCCATGAATTTGATGATTATATTGCCTCTCCCAAGCCTAACGGTTATCGCTCATTACATACGGCCGTGTTTGGGCCTGAAGGCAAAGTCCTCGAAGTGCAGGTTCGTACCTTTGATATGCACGAAGAAGCCGAGCTGGGTGTGTGCGCACATCACCTCTATAAAGGCACGGATACTAACTCTCGCAGTGATGCCTATGAAGATAAAATCGCGTGGCTAAGACAAGTCCTCGAGTGGCATGAAGATTTGGGTGAGTCTGCTGCGATCGGTGACATGTTGCGTGGCGATGTTGTGCAAGATCGTTTATATGTATTTACTCCTGATGGGCATGTTATCGATATGCCATTGGGATCAACGGCGGTCGATTTTGCTTATCGAGTGCACACCGAAATAGGCCATCGCTGTCGTGGCGCTAAAGTTAATGGTCGGATTATTCCTTTGAATAAACCGCTAAAGACCGGCGACCAAGTCGAAATCTTAACTTCAAAAGAAGAGCATCCCCGCCGTGATTGGCTTAATGCTAACTTAGGCTATGTAACCACCTCACGCGGACGGGCCAAGGTTGCGCATTGGTTTAAGATGCAAGACCGCGACAAAAATGTAGAGGCTGGTCGACAGATGACTGAACGCGAATTTAAGCGTTTAGCTATCGATATGTCCGAGTTAGATTTCAAAAAACTGGCTCATGAGGTTAATTACTCTAGCGCAGACGATGTTTTTGCTGCATTAGGCGCGGGTGATATTCGTTTGTCGCAAATATTAAATGCGGCTCAACGACAAGTGGATGCACCAGCAAAAACCGACGAACAGCTAGACCTTGCTCTACCGGTTTCGGCTGAGCGCGGTCAGGCAGTGGGTGATAAAGGTATTCGTATTTTAGGGGTGGGTAATTTGCTCACCACTATCGCATCGTGCTGTAAACCCGTACCCGGAGACCCTATAGTAGGTTTTATTACACAAGGTCGTGGTGTTTCTATTCACCGTGAAGATTGCTCCAACTTATTGTCGTTGAAAGAGCATGAAGCCGAAAGAATTGTTACCGTTGACTGGGGGGAGGAAGGCGAAACAACCTACCCAGTTGATTTGTATATTGAAGCGTATGATCGATCTGGCTTATTGCGGGATGTGATGATGGTCATGGCACACGAAAACTTGAACGTGTTGGCTGCAAATACGTTAACGGATAAAACCAGTAACATTGCACGTTTATCGATGACATTAGAAATATCCAGATTGGAGCTTCTTGGTAAGATTATGGATAAAATCAACCAAGTACCTAATGTGATAGATGTGCACCGACAGCGCAGTGGGTTTCGCTAATGTCTGATTCCGGCATTAATTATACGTTGGATGATCTTTGCTATTTAATGGCTAGGCTTCGTGATCCTGAATATGGATGTCCGTGGGACTTGAAACAGGACTTTGCCTCAATCATACCTCATACGTTGGAGGAAGCTTATGAAGTGGCGGATACCATTGAGCGCGAAGATTGGGATCATTTAGCTGACGAGCTGGGTGATCTTTTATTCCAAGTCATTTTTTATAGCCAGTTGGGGCAAGAAGAGTCTCGCTTCACTATGAATACCGTTATTAACGGTATTGTGACTAAGCTATTACGCCGTCACCCACACGTGTTCCCTGATGGGGAGTTGCGCACTCCACCGCGCAAAATAACACTCTCAGAAGCACAGATTAGTGCGAATTGGGAAGCGATTAAGCAGCAGGAGCGAGCAGGGGCAGCCAAAGACAAGGTTCTCGATGATGTGCCAAGAGGGTTACCCGCATTAAGCCGCGCAGAGAAACTTCAAAAACGGGCGTCAGAAGTTGGGTTTGATTGGAATGATCCGCTGTTAGTACTCGATAAAATTGAAGAGGAAATAGTCGAATTACGTGAAGCTATTGCTTCAGGTGACCAAGCGTCAGTTAAAGATGAAATGGGTGATGTTTTATTTGCTCAAGTAAATTTGGCTCGTCACTTGGGGGTAAAGCCAGAGGCTGCCTTACGGGGGACTAATCAGAAGTTTGAGCGCCGTTTTGCTTTTGTCGAAGCATGCGTCACTCAGTCGGGTCGTAGCTGGGCAGAGCACTCGTTGGATCAATTAGATGGTTTCTGGGACGAAGCTAAGAAAAATGGACTCTAAGGGTTAGATCGTAAAGGAATATGAAAATGTATGCATTGGTCGGCACAGTGCTGGTGGTTATGGTGTCTTTGGCTTACTGGAATAGTCAAAAGTTGAACCGACAGTTGCAACGTTTAGAAAGCAGTGGCTTTGTCATAACTGAAGATCTTCAAGGCGAACCAAAGCTGCTGTATGACGAATCACATCAACAGTTAGCGCTGCTTAGCCCGCAAGGGTATGAAGTTTTGCAGTTATCTGAGCTGATCTCCTCCGAAATTCTTTATGATTTAGATAAACGCGGTGATAAAAACTACCGGCTAGAGCTGATCTTCAATGCCACACGTTTACCGAAGCAGGAAGTCCGATACCGGGACGAGTTTCTGGCTGAACGCATCCATAAACGGCTTCGTCAGGCCCGGTTAGGCCTCGAATCTTCTGCTCACTGATGTGTCGGCTTTGGACGTTTTAGTACTCACGCGTCCCGAATTATTTGAATTGCCCCACAATCTAATCGTTAAGGAATTGTGCATAGCACAAAAAATACCTATTCTTGGTTGATAAGCATCTATTTATCGTGACGATGAATAGGCAGCAGTGGTGGCTAAATACACATAAGTACACTATGTCATGTGTCGAGCAACTTTATTCAAAGGAGAAGGTATGAGCGATCTGCACGAAGCATTACGCGATGATGTCCGTATGCTGGGGGATAGTTTAGGGCAAACTATTGCTAAGCACCTTGGTTCGGGATTTTTAGATAAAGTTGAGAATGTTCGAAAATTGGCTAAAGCGGGTCGAGAAGGGACCGCAGCCGATAGACAAGCATTAGTGCAAGAGCTTAAAGGACTGAGTGAAGATGAGATGTTGCCCGTCGCGCGAGCATTTACCCAGTTTTTGAACTTGGCCAATATTGCAGAAGAACATCACCGTGTTCGCCGACATCAAGAGATTATTGATCTAGAGGCAGCCGACACGTTTACTTTACTGCTGCAAAAATTGCGTTCTGAGGGTTTATCAGCTGATAAAATTCTAGAAACGTTAAATGGTATGCAAGTTGATTTAGTGTTGACGGCGCACCCAACTGAGGTGAACCGCCGCACACTGATACAAAAATATGATGATATTACTGATTGCCTGCGTGCGTTAGATCGTGGCGAGTCCTCACATCATCGCTTGAATGAATTAATTAGCCAGATCTGGCATACCAATGAAATTCGGCACGTCCGCCCCACACCTGTTGATGAGGCCAAATGGGGCTTCGCGGTTATTGAAAATTCATTGTGGGAAGCGGTTCCGCGGTTCCTCAAAAAGCTTGATATGCAAACCCGTGCGGTTTTAGGGAAAGGGTTGCCCTTAACGGTAGCCCCTATTCGTTTTGCTTCTTGGATGGGCGGAGACCGAGATGGAAACCCAAATGTCATAGCGCCTGTTACACAGCGGGTAATGATGTTGTCTCGTTGGGTCGCTTTAGATTTGTATCTGCGTGACATCGATACGCTGCGAGCTGAATTATCTATGTACGCGTGTAATGACGAATTACGAGCGCATGTGGGTGAAGAGACGGCTGAGCCGTATCGCCATATTCTCGGCGAAGTTCGGGAGCAGCTCAAAGTCACCAAAAATTGGGTTCAGTCTCATTTGCAAGGTGATCCTGGGGATGCTCCGGCGGATTTGATGCTTAATAGCAATCAGTTATTGGATCCGTTAATGATGTGCCATCGATCGTTAGTTGAATGTGGTATGGGGATTATTGCTGAGGGGCCGTTAGAGGATATTATTCGTCGTATCGCCTGTTTTGGGATGACTTTGGTTAAATTAGATATTCGCCAGAGCTCAGACCGTCACGCTCAAGTCTTTGAAGAACTATCACAGTTTTACGGCTTAGGTTCTTACACCAGTTGGACTGAAGAAGGTCGACAAGCTTTTTTATTGCGTGAATTACAGAGCCGTCGACCTTTGATTCCTCATAACTGGAAGCCTTCAGCCGAGGTGCAAGAGGTATTAGATACGTGTGCTGTGGTGGCGGCCGCTGATCCGTCTTCTTTGGGCTCATATGTTATATCAATGGCAGGTCAGCCATCCGATGTGTTGTCGGTGATCCTGTTACTGCGGGAGATGGGAATCTCGCACAATATGCGCGTGGTTCCCTTATTTGAAACGCTGGACGATCTGAATAATGCGCGTGATTGCATCGATGCGCTTTTGAGTGTTCCTTGGTATAAGCAGTATACGGGGGGGCATCAAGAAGTCATGATTGGCTACTCAGACTCCTCTAAAGATGCGGGTCAACTCGCGGCTGCGTGGGGGCAATATCAAGCTCAAGAGGCGTTAACTGCGCTGTGTAAAGAACATGACATTCACTTAACACTGTTTCATGGCCGTGGTGGTACGGTTGGACGTGGCGGTGGTCCCAGCCACACAGCCATCTTAGCACAACCCCCAGGTTCGGTAGATCGTACGCTTCGCGTAACCGAGCAAGGTGAAATGATCCGTTTTAAGTTTGGCATACCTGAGCTGGCGATTCGTAACTTAGAACTCTATGCTGGGGCCGTCTTAGCAGCGACTTTATCCCCATCTCCCTCGCCAGAACCTGCGTGGCGTGAGCAGATGGAAGGCTTAGCAGAAACAGGGCTCAACTCTTATCGTTCAGTAGTGCGAGAAGATCCACAGTTTGTCCCTTATTTCAGGGCGGGTACGCCCGAGCAAGAGCTCAGCAAACTGCCCTTGGGTTCTCGCCCCGCTAAACGTAAGGCGGATGGCGGTGTTGAAAGCCTACGAGCTATTCCATGGATTTTTGCATGGACGCAAATTCGTTTAATGCTACCGGCTTGGTTGGGGTCTGAAGCGGCATTGGAAAAAGCGATCTCTAATGGCGAGTTATCGCGCTTGCATGAAATGTATGCGAAATGGCCGTTTTTCCGCACGTGGGTCGAAATGCTAGAGATGGTTTTGGCTAAAAGTGATGTGGATTTAGCCGAATATTACGAATCGCGTCTTGTATCTGATGAGCTGAAAGTACTCGGTTCTAATCTGCGAAGCCGTTTAGCGGTTGCAAAAGAAATGGTTTTAAAAATCCGGCAACAGACAGAATTGTTGGCTGAAAACCCAGTGATTCGTCAGTCAATTGATGTACGTAATCCATACATCGATCCGCTGCATTACTTGCAGGCCGAGTTGCTTTATCGAGACCGAAATCAACCAGATCAGCGATTAGAACAGGCACTCATGGTAACCATGACGGGTATTTCAGCGGGTATGCGTAATACGGGCTAATTACCTGAAATCAGGTGTTTTTTTGTACAATCGTTACTTTAATGTTCCCGTGGGGTTGAGCCAGCGTCGTGTTTGGCTTAACCTCACCGGTATTAAATGGTCAGGCTACTTAATTATCAGCATCTTTCTAAAAAGTGGAAATGAGCCCTCGGATAGAGACTTTCGTTGATCTTTTCAACAAGGTGCTAGTGCTAACGTCGAATTGTTCGATGTGCATCGCACCAGTAAGGTTTCAGCATTAGTGTAATCCATCGAGTCAAACGCTCATTTGGGCTAGGTTTGTATGATGCTCGCTTGATGACCACACAATAGTTTTGTCTTAAAAAATTTATAAAAGTTAACTCTGGAGCAACCCTTCATGCGTATTATCCTTCTAGGCGCGCCTGGCGCTGGTAAAGGCACACAGGCTCAGTACCTAACCGAAAAGTTCGGTATTCCACAGATCTCTACAGGTGATATGTTGCGTGCAGCTGTAAAAGCAGGAACGCCTTTGGGTGTTAAAGCGAAAGCCGTGATGGATGCTGGTGAGCTAGTTTCTGATGACATTATTATTGGTTTAGTAAAAGAGCGTATAGAAGAGCCAGATTGTGCAAAAGGCTTCTTGTTTGATGGTTTCCCTCGCACGATTCCTCAAGCCGATGCACTCAAAGACGCTGGTGTACCGATTGATGCAGTTGTGGAAATTGACGTTGCTGATGAAGAAATCATTAAGCGTATGAGTGGCCGTCGTGTACACGCTGGTTCGGGCCGTACTTATCATGTCGTTTTTAACCCGCCGAAAGAGGAAGGTAAAGATGATGTGACTGGCGAAGATCTTATTCAACGTGAAGACGACAAAGAAGAAATCGTGCAAGGTCGCTTAAAAGTTTACCATGATCAAACAGAGCCGTTGATTGCTTACTACCGTAACTGGGCTGAAAAAGCAGGTGAAGCAAGTGCGCCTAAGTACGTTTACGTTCCGGGTGTTGGCAGCGTAGATGATATTCGCGAGAAAGTATTTGAAGGTTTAGCGTAATCGCTTAGCTTTTCTAATTCGTAAAAAGCCGCATGTGCGGCTTTTTTTGTGCCTGGCATTTTACGTTAGTTATTCTGCTGCATGAGTTGAGCGGTGATGTAATCCAGAATAACAGTGGGTTTTTTAGTAAGAGTTGGGGATAATACCCGGCTTAAGAATGGGGCCAATATTCAGATGTCAGAAATGAACAAAACAGCGATTATTCTTGCTAACTTAGGGACGCCAGACGAGCCAACGCCATCAGCGGTAAGGCGTTACTTGCGTGAGTTTTTGTCCGATCAGCGAGTCGTCGAAGGTAAAGGTCCACGTCGGCTACTGTGGTTAGCTGTATTAAACAGTATTGTTTTAACCTTTCGCCCTAAAAAAGTGGCCAAGCTGTATGCATCGATTTGGGAGCAAGATTCTCCCATGCGGCGCATTTTAGATGAGCAGGTTGCGGCACTTCAGCGCTCGTTATCACTTAAGCATGTTAATCCACCGGATGTGTTTTCGGGGATGACTTATGGACAGCCGGGCTTAACGCCTCGTTTGCAAGAGCTTGCTGGAAAAGGGTATCAGCATATCCTCATCATACCCATGTATCCTCAATATTCAGCAACGACCACCGCCCCTATTTATGATCAAGTTGCGAAATTTCAGTTAGGACGTCGTGAAGTCGTCGACATTCGTATTGTTAAATCGTATTTCAACCATCCTTTGTATATTCAAGCGCTCGCTGGGAGTGTTCGTCAGCACCGTCAAGTTTCGCCAGGCGCCGAAAAGTTAATTTTATCGTACCATGGCATTCCTAAAGAGTACGCCGATAAAGGGGACCCTTATCCACAGCAATGTCATGAAACGTCTCGTATGCTAGCCCGTGTGCTTGATCTAAAAGACGGGGAATGGATGACTACTTTTCAGTCTCGGTTTGGGCCTGCTGAATGGCTGCAGCCTTATACGGATAAGACGCTAGAGAAAATTGCTGGTGAAGGGGTTAAAAACATTGATGTTGTGTGCCCTGCATTTACAGCGGATTGTTTGGAAACCCTAGAAGAGATAGCCGAGGAAAATAAAGAGGTGTTCGAGTCGGCCGGAGGAGAGCACTATCATTATATACCTGCACTAAACAGTGCGGGCTGCTTTATTAACGTGCTTAGTGCGCTAGTTAATGAACAAGCGGGTGATTGGTTATCTAAGTCAGATCTACATAATGAGGCATCACATGGCGCTTGAGCGTGTATTCGGCATCCATGCCGTAAAAACAATATTGAAGCATGACCCCACACGTATTCGCCGTGTAATGGTTTTAAAAGATCGAGATGATCAGCGAATCTCTGAAATACTCGACGAATTGAATGGTATTAGTGTGGAGCGTTATAGCCGTCAAAAACTTGATGACTTAGCTCAAGGAGGCGTTCATCAGGGGATCATGGCGGAGTGTAATCCGGCTAAGCCAAAAGATGAGCGCTTTTTAGATGGCTTGTTGAACGACCTCGACTCGCCAGCGTTTTTATTAGTGCTTGATGGCGTAACAGACCCGCATAACCTTGGGGCGTGTTTGCGTACAGCTGATGCAGCCGGTGTACATGCTGTTATCGCCCCCAAGGATAAGTCTGCCCCTTTATCGGCTGTCGCGTCTAAGGTCGCCTGTGGAGCAGCCGAAGTTGTGCCTTATATACAAGTTACCAACTTGTCTCGTACCTTGCAGGAACTCCAAGGCCGAGGGATTTGGATTACGGGCACGGCCGGGGAGGCTGAACAAATAGTCTATGAGGCTAATTTGGCCGGCCCAATGGCGTTGGTAATGGGAGCTGAAGGTAAAGGCATGCGCCGCTTAACGCGTGAAAGTTGTGATTTTCTGGTGAAAATCCCTATGGCAGGAGAAGTCAGTAGTTTGAATGTTTCTGTAGCTACGGGGGTCTGTTTGTTTGAAGCGGTACGCCAACGTGGGGCAGTCAAAGGCTAGTCGTTGGCGGTCTCATTAATTTTAATGGTAGGCCCTGTCGAGTCCCTTAATATAATTTCGCAAGCGAAGCAGCGCGATAGGTCGGTGTTGGAGGGGGTCTTGAGGGACAAGAATAATAAATCAGCAGCGGCCTTTGCCATCGCTTGAACTGGCTGTCGTACACTGGTTAGGGCTGGCCAGCTTTGACGCGCTAAATCTGAATCGTCAAACCCTGCAACTGATAAATCCTCAGGGATACGAATACCCAGAGTGTGCGCTATGCTCATCACACCAGCAGCCATTTCGTCGTTACCGGCAAAAATAGCCGTAGGTCTTGGTGTGTTGTTAAGCAGTGCAACCCCGCAGTCTTTTCCTGAGTCAAAGGTGCTTGCTCCTATTTTTATCCATTCTTCTCTTATTGGTAGTGCAACTGATTGCATGGCATCAACAAAGCCTAGGTGGCGTTCTGAAACGGCATAGTGATCAGGCCTACCCGCAACAAAAGCGATGTCGCTATGGCCTAATTCTATGAGCTTCATTGTCATATCAAAGGCTGCACTTCGGTCATTGGTTTGTACATAAAGTGAGTCATTTAAGTTGAAAACCGGTGATAAACGAACAAAGGGGATGTTCTGGGCGGCGAGTTGATTACAAAGGTGCGTGTGATCTGATAAGGGTGGGGGTAACACGAGGCAATCAACTTGTGAGCGATGGGTAAAATCTATGACTTCATTAATCAGCGTTGCGTTATCTACGTTAAGTGGATGAATGAGCAGTTCGTAACCGGATTGGCTGCAACTGGCCATAACGCCGCATTGAACGTTGACTACATAGGCTGATGTGGCGTGAAAGTTATCATATACCAGGCCGACTAAAAATGAGCGCTTAGCCGCTAAACGACGCGCTGAAAGGTTCGGTGTATAACCGAGTAAATCGATTACGTGTTGTACTTTTTCCCGCGTTTCTTTTCGAACGTTAGGCTCCCGGTTAACCACTCTGGATACCGTTTTGATAGAGACTTTAGCTTGCTTTGCGACATCATCAATAGTGGGGGATGACACGTTTAATACTCCATAAACTTTTTGCTTATTATCGTTATTTTTTAAGCCACTACAGACTGTATTCTCTCACATTAATGTATGGATAGCGGTACTTTTTCATAAAGACTGATAGCCATGGTTGAGATCGTTTGAGTTTTTATTGACAGCGCTGTCATAATTGGACAGACTGCCCCGCAATTTACTGGGTTCTCTCGTAAAACTGTACTTTTAAATAGGTAGTCTACGGTGAGTTTCATGGAAAATCGCACATTTAGGAGTGCTTTGTATGGCAACGCCAGCGAGCTCTGTAGCTCAAGCTAATTTGGGGGGCAGCCAAGGTAATTTTCGGTTTGCGCTAATTTCTCTCACGTCTTTGTTTTTCATGTGGGGCTTCATTACAAGCCTTAATGATATTCTGATACCTCATCTTAAAAATATTTTTGACTTAAGTTACACCCAAGCCATGCTGATTCAGTTTTGCTTTTTTGGCGCGTACTTTGTCATGTCGCTTCCTTCTGGGGCGTTGGTGCACCGCTTAGGTTACAAAATGGGTGTGGTTATCGGTTTGCTAACCGCGGCTGCAGGTGCGTTGTTGTTTATTCCCGCTGCTAGTTTTGAGTTGTACCCTTTATTCTTAGGCGCTTTGTTTGTAATGGCTTCGGGAATCACTTTATTACAAGTTTCGGCGAATCCTTATGTCACTATTTTAGGGTCCGCAAAAACGGCTTCGAGCCGCTTAAACCTTACTCAGGCTTTCAACTCGTTAGGCACTACGGTTGCACCGGCGTTTGGTGCATTATTGATTTTAGCGGCCAGCGAGCCTGTTTTAGAGGCAGCATCGAGCACGGCAAGTGAAATAGAAACGGTTAAGGTGCCTTATCTTATTATTGCTGGTGCGTTAATTCTTTTAGCAATCATTTTCGCCGTGCTGAAACTGCCGCGTCTTTCGGACAATACGCAGACAGATACATCGGAAGATGTAAGCCAAGGGCAATTTACCTCTGCTTGGCAGTACTCGCACTTAGTGCTTGGCGCTGTGGCTATATTTATGTATGTAGGTGGGGAAGTTGCAATCGGTAGTTTTTTGATTAACTTTTTAGGTGAACCTGATATTGCCGGCCTAGCCGAAACCGATGCAGCGCACTATGTTGCCTATTATTGGGGAGGCGCTATGGTGGGGCGCTTTATTGGATCTGCACTAATGACAAAGTTAAACCCTGCAAAGTTACTCGCGTTTAATGCCGTAGGGTCTGTTCTACTGATTCTTATCGCTACGTTTGGCACAGGTCAGGTGGCAATGGTCTCTATTTTGTTAGTGGGCCTATGTAACTCTATTATGTTCCCAACAATCTTCAGCCTAGCAGTGCGGGGCTTGGGCGCGCATACGAGCCAAGGGTCAGGCATTTTATGTTTGGCGATAGTCGGTGGTGCTATTGTACCGTTGATTCAAGGGGTGGCTGCTGATGCCGTTGGATTGCAATTAGCGTTTATTGTCCCTGCTGTTTGTTATCTTTATATCGTGTTTTATGGATTGAAGGGATCAGAGATTAAAGCGCTTAATTAGAAACATAATAGAAAGGGCCGATACGGCCCTTTGTGCTGCTGATAAGCCAGCATTTCTAAACGGTTGTAATGTCCACTAATCGCCAATGATTTCCGTAACATGATGTGCAATCATCGCTTCTTCATTGGTGGCAATTACTCGGACGGGTATAGCGCTATGTTTATTGCTTATTACGCTGGCGTTAAGTACGTTTGCATCTTCATCAAGGTGGATGCCTAACCAGCGGCTTCTTTCAATAATGTTCTGGCGTAGGTCCGCATCGTTTTCGCCAACTCCTCCAGTGAAAACGAGCTGCTCAAGTCCTCCAAGAGCCGCTGCTAGACGACCTAATTCTAATGCAATACGATAAGCGTACATATCGATTGCTTCCTGTGCACTCGTCGATTGAGAGCGTTTAAGCGATAACATATCACTTGATTCACCAGATACACCTAGCCAGCCGCTTTCGCTATAAATGAGGTGCTCTAGCGCATCACAATCGAGATTGTAGTGACGTTGCAAATAGAGGATAACCCCAGGGTCAATATTGCCACAGCGGGTGCCCATGGGGAGTCCATCTACAGCGGTAAAACCCATGGACGACGCGATACTTTTTCCTTGGCTGATCGCACACATGCTAGAGCCTGCCCCTAGGTGGCAAATGACGGTTTTTATGTGGCACGCTTTATGGGTTATTTGACCGAGTTGATGTGTGATGTACTCGTACGACAGGCCATGAAATCCGTATCGTTGAATGCCAGCTTCGGTGTATTGACGAGGTAATGCGTAGTGGCGTTCAAGGTCCGTTTGAGTATGGTGGAACATGGTATCAAAACAGGCGATTTGAGGAAGATTAGGGGCTAGTTTCTTGCAACAGTCAATCAGTAATAAATTATACGGCTGGTGGAGTGGAGCAAGGGGGATTAATTCTTTTAAGTGGGCTATATCGCTTTTTGATAGGATTTGCGGGGCATTAAATTGTCGTCCGCCATGAACAATTCTATGCCCAAAAGCGGTTAGTTTGAATTGTGAGGCATGCGTGTTTAGCCAGCTTAGCACTAAATCTAATGCGGCATGGTGGCGTTCGGTTTTAGGCACACTTGCAAAGTCCGGCTGTTTTGTGACGCGATCCAGACCATTCTCATCGACGATTGATAAGTGGGGTTTCAGTAATAAATTACTAAACTTGAAACGATAAATAGACTTTTCTTGCAGCTGCCCCGTCCGGAAAAGCGTGCACTTTAAGCTAGATGATCCTGCATTAATAACCAAAATAGTTTGCATTAAATTCAGCCTTTCTTCGCGCCTTGGAGGCCTGCTTAGGACGATAATGTATGACGAGCCATGTAAGAAGCCAGAGCACAGGAGGCTAGTCTTCCAAGGGGAGTTTCAGCTCGGCTCGTCAGTATGATAGGCACTCGCGCACCAAGTGCCAGACCCGCTGACTTTGCGTTTGCTAAATAAATTAATTGTTTGGCAATCATATTGGCGGCTTCTAAATCAGGCGCCAGTAAGATATCAGCATCACCAGAAACATCTGAACAAATGTGTTTATCCAAAGCGGCTTGTTGAGATATAGCATTATCGAAGGCAAGTGGGCCGTCTAAGATGCCTCCTGTAATTTGGCCTCTCTCAGCCATTTTGCATAAGCACGCAGCATCAATTGTGCTAGGCATGTTGGGCTTTACTTTTTCAACGGCGGCTAAAATGGCAACCTTAGGAGACGAAACGCCCAGCGAATGGGAAAAATCGATAGCGTTTTGGATAATATCTCGTTTATCGTTCAGTGATGGCGTAACGTTAATTGCACCATCTGTAATGATGAGAGGCTTATGGTAGTTTGGTACATCGAAGACAAACACGTGACTCAAGCGACGTTCAGTGCGTAACCCTATTTGCTTATTAATAATAGCGCTGATCAGTTCTGAACTGCCTAAATCCCCTTTCATGAGGGTTTGCACACAGGCCTGTCGGGCGAGTTCGCAAGCTTTCTCCGCGGCTGCGTGGCTATGCTCAACATCAATGATCTCGTAAGTCGATATATCAAGCTCTTCTTCGTCGGCTGCCGCTTGTATTTTAGCGCTTGGGCCGATCAAAATAGGCGTTATCAACCCTTTATTTGCAGCTTCTATTGCGCCTACCAGACTGTTATGTGAAACCGGGTGTACCACCGCCGTAACAATGGCTGGCGCGCATGCTGCTTGCTCGATAAAGTACTCAAGTTGATTGTGTATCGGTGGTTGAATGTTAACGGTCATGAAGCACCCTCGCTATTGGCGGTTAGGCTCTGCCACTTCTGTTAAAATAGCAGCAGCCAGCACCCTCAGAATAGGATGCCGGAGGCTTATGAGGCTATGACGTAGATCATCTTCGTGCGTTCTTACCGAGTAAGTTTTGGGGTTGCAAGGATAGGGTAGTTGCTAAAAGGCGCCAGATCTTTTTTGCCTTGTTCTGCAAGTGCGTGGGTAAGCTCTTCGGCTAAGGGGGCTTTTAAATTCCACACGTGCCAATATAAAGGTACAGCCAGATAATCACCCGGTGATACATCCACTAGCTGGCCACTCGATAAGAGTTCAGTTGTCATTTGGTCAGGGATCATCCCCATGCCAAAACCTCTGACAATCAGATCTATAAAGGTTTCTGCTGAGGGAATTCGGTGGCACGCATAATCCCCGGGCCTTAAATCGAAAAATTGTTCTAAGTAACGAATCTGAAGCGCATCTTTGTGATTAAATTCAACGACAGGGGCGCAGCGCAGCGCAGCCTGGTTGGCCCCTTCTGGTAAATACTTTTTCATAAATTGCGGTGAAGCTAACAATCGGTATACCGATACACCGAGCGGTATACAATGGCAGCCTTGCAGTGGTTTATCACTCGAACTGATACACCCCATAACTTCTCCACTGCGAAGAAGCTGCTGGGTTTGATCTTGATCATCTACTTTAATATCGAGCAGAACCGAGTGTGCGTTGAGTAGAGGTTCAATAGCCGGTAAAAACCATGTGGCTAGCGTATCGGCGTTTAAACCAATAGACAATCGGATCTGTCCCGTTTCTAAAACGGGATTGAGTTCCGACATCACCGCGCTTTGCAGCATGGCGATTTGACGATAGTGTTTGAGTAAGACTTGTCCAGCGTCGGTTGCTTGTATGGGGTGTGTTCGAATTAACAGTGTTTGACCAACCAGTTCTTCTAACTGCTTTATACGCTGTGAAATAGCCGATTGGGTGACATGCAAGCGTTGTGCGGCACGTTCAAAATTTTGCTCCTCGACAACGGTAGCTAAGGCCTGTAGTTGGCGATAATCGAACATTAGCAATCCTTATTAAAGATTAATTTTATTAGTTATTCTTTATATCAAAAGATTGGCATGATGCACATCTAATTCATTGCGGCGGTATAAGGTCAATAATATGGGCTTTTTTGTGTTACAGGGTTATGGCTCGGCTATGGCATTAATTATGGCGATTGGAGCGCAGAATGCGTTTGTTTTAGGTAAAGGGGTTCAGCGTCATTACCATTGGCCTGTGGCCGCTATATGTATTCTTTGTGATCTCGCTTTAATCAGTGCAGGCATGCTGGGAGCAGGGTTTGTATTTGAACAATGGCCATGGCTACTGGATGCGTTCCGTGTGGGAGGTGTCATTTTTCTTTCCGTTTACGGCTTTAAAGCGTTTCAGAGCTTTTTAAGCCCGATAGGGCTTGAAGCTAATACCAAGCGTGCTGGTTTGCGAGTGACCTTATTAACCGCGTTAGCGGTCAGTTTACTGAACCCTCATGTTTATCTAGATACAGTTATCCTGTTGGGAAGTTTAGGAAGTCAGCATTTTGGGCAAGCTAAGGTTTTGTTTTGGATAGGGGCTATGTTGGCTTCGTTTAGTTGGTTTATTTTTCTCACGCTAGCGGCTCGAAAACTTTCACCTTGGCTAGAAAAACCACATGTTTGGCGTTGGGTCGATTTTTTGGTGGCGTTGATGATGTGGAGTATTGCGCTGTGGCTTGTGCTAGAAAAAATATAAGGGATGGTATGCCGAGAATAAACGTCTCATAAACAAAAAAGAGCCTTCATTTTGAAGGCTCTTTTTTTACGCTAAAGCTAATAAAACTATTAGCTTTAGATAGCTACACCCAATGATTTTAAGGTGTTGATAGTCAACTGACCCGAAGGCATTTTTTGCGATTTTTGATACGCAATAACAGCGTTCATGGTGTTTTTACCTAGTACACCATCGATGCTACCTGGGTTGTAACCTTTGGCTTTAAGTGCTTTTTGCAATTCACGTACAAGACCAGGCTGTGTGTTTGTTTCACACAAAATTGGACGCCACTCTAAGTATGCATCGCTGATTTTTACGCGCTTTTGAACGGTGTTGTACTCTGCAGGAATGCTAACCACGTTTTGTTCTGCAGGCTTAACAAGCTTGCGGACTTTAACCATTTTGTACTCAGCAGGAATAACCACTTTACGTGTAGTTTCTGGTGTTTTTACAACACGACGCTGAACAGTTTGTGTTTTACCCGGTATAGCCACTTTTTTTACTGATTCAGGCTCTACAACGATTGTTTTAGTAACTGTTTTGTATTCAGCGGGTACTTCAACTAAACACATGATCTCGCCTGTGGCTGCATCAACGCGCTGAATTGGGCCTGTCCCTTTTTTCCACTCAGTGTGAGCTGGACGTACTAAAACGCGCTCGGTAACGGTTTTGTATTTAGCGGGTACACGAATTAGCTGCTCTGTAGCATCGGATACTTGAATGGTTTCAGTAACAGTAGTGTAAGTAGCAGGCACGATTTCCAAACGTTCACTTGCTTCTTTTACCATAACGCGTTCTTCAACCCAACGGAATTCCGGTTGTGAAGTTTCAATGCGCTGGCTTTCAGCACGTGTTTGAACTGTCTCTGTCTCTGCTTTGTATTTAGCAGGGATAACAACGCGCGCATAGCACTCACCCGGTTTAGGGTTTGGAGGCAGCAGGCTAGAAGTAGAATTGCTGCTATTTAGACGAGCTAATTCTGCTTCTAGTTCAGATGCACGAGCAGAGTCAGAACCAGAAGAGTTTTTAAGGCTTGCTAGTTCTTGCTCTAACGCACGGTATTGTGCTGAGTTAGTTACATCGTCATTTTGATAAGAGCCCGTTGAAGAGCAACCGGATAAAACGGCGATCGCTAACGTTGATAGAGCGAAAGTAGTTAGTTGTTTTTTCATGATAGAACTTCCATGCTTTTTTTATAGGGGTTGCTGCAGTCTAAAAGCTACGGATGAAGCTTAGATGAACAGCTGTTTGATTCCATTCATTATGTATCTATCTTTTAGACAGGTGTTTTTAGGGTGTCTTGGTAGGGTGGCCATCCTAACGGTTTTCCACCTAACACATGTAAATGAATATGGTAAACAGTTTGGCCGCCATGACTGTTGCAGTTGAAAACGGTTCGATACCCTTCTTGTGCAAAACCTTTGTCGGCGGCTATTTTGCCAGCGGTGGTGACCATATGACCGACAAGCTCACGGTCTTGCTCCGTTATATCATTTAATGTGCTGATGTGTTTCTTGGGGATAACTAGACAGTGAAAAGGCGCTTGGGGATTGATGTCGCTGAAGGCAATAACTAGGTCATCTTCGTATAAGATATCAGCTGGAATTTCTTGATTAACTATTTTACAAAATAAACAATCCATCGATGACAGCCTCGGAATTTAAGAATAGGTCGTTGAGTATAAGAGATCGGCTTAGCCGATCTCAAGTAACTCGAGCTCCGGGCAGTTGTACGTGCGGGCTACTTTATTGTCAGGCGTGACTGATTCTAAGTGCACATCGAACCCCCATAGGCGATGAATATGTTTAAGGACTTCGCTGGTATCGTCTCCTAACGGGCGGTTATTATGCATGAAATGGCGTAATGTTAGGGATCGATTACCGCGTACATCCACGTTGTAAACTTGGATGTTAGGCTCGCGATTACCTAAATTATATTGAGCTGATATGTCTTCACGAATACGGCGGTAACCAGATTCGTTGTGGATGGAAGCAACTTTGAGTGTGGGCGAATCGGTATCATCTAGTATTGAGAAAAGCTTAAGTTCGCGAATAAGTTTGGGGGATAAAAACTGCAGTATAAAGCTTTCATCTTTAAAGTTGCGCATGGCGTAGTCGAGCGTTTCAGTCCATGATGAACCTGCGATATCAGGAAACCACTCTCGATCTTCATCGGTTGGATTTTCACAAATCCTACGAATGTCCTGCATCATATTAAAGCCAAGTGTATATGGGTTGATCCCTGAGAAGTAGGGGCTATCAAATGGGGGTTGATACACTACACTTGAATGGGAGTGCAAGAACTCCATCATAAATCCGTCTGTGACTAGGCCTTCCTCATACATGGTATTGAGAAGGGTGTAATGCCAGAAAGTGGCCCAGCCTTCGTTCATTACTTGGGTTTGTTTTTGTGGGTAGAAGTATTGGGAGATCTTTCTGACAATTCGGACAATTTCTCGTTGCCATGGCTCCAATAAAGGGGCGTTTTTCTCAATAAAATAAAGAATATTTTCTTCAGGTTCTGGCGGGAAATGTAGGGACTCAGCCACATCTTCACTATCAGATTTTTTGGGAATCGTATTCCAAATCTGATTAAGGTGGCGTTGGTTGTACTCTTCTCTGGCCTCGACGCGTGCTTGCTCTTCTTCCGCGGTTAGCGGTTTAGGGCGTTTGTATCGGTTAACACCGTAGTTCATGAGCGCATGACATGAATCCAATGTGGCTTCCACTTCGGCTAGCCCATGTCGCTCTTCGCATTTCGCGATATATTGTTTGGCGAATACCAAATAATCAATAATCGCTGATGCATCTGTCCATGTTCGGAAAAGGTAATTGCCTTTAAAAAAAGAGTTGTGGCCATAACACGCATGGGCGATAACCAATGCTTGCATTGTCATGGTGTTCTCTTCCATAAGATAAGCGATACATGGATCAGAGTTTATGACGATCTCATAGGCTAAGCCCATTTGGCCTCGTTTGTATTGTTGTTCCGTTTGAACAAATTGTTTGCCGTATGACCAATGATTGTAGTTCAGCGGCATGCCGATCGAGGCGTAGGCATCCATCATCTGTTCAGAGGTGATAATTTCAATTTGGTTAGGATAGGTATCAAGACCATAACCTGCTGCGATACGGCCAATTTCTTTGTCATAAGCTTCGATGAGCTCAAAGGTCCATTCCGCGCCTGTTGATAAGGGTTCTTTTTTCATGCTGCCCCCTCGGTTTTTCGTTCGAAAAGGCGTCTAAATACGGGATAGATATCCGACATCTCTTCAATATGTTGAATGGCAAATTGATCGGGGTGGCGACTGTGTACTTCTTGATATTCTTCCCATAGGTTTTGATGCGGACCATTGGTTATTTCGACGTAGGCAAAATATTGAACATCCTTCAGTATCTTTTGATACAGGAGATCGGAACAACGTTGGGAGTCGCCTTCCCAGTTGTCGCCATCCGACGCCTGAGCTACATAAACATTCCAGTCGTTTCGTGGATAACGTTTCTCAAGTATGTCGGCGGTCAACTCTAGTGCGCTTGAAACGATAGTGCCGCCAGTTTCGCGTGAGTAAAAAAACTCATCTTCAGTGACTTCTTTAGCGTGAGTGTGATGTCTTATAAAAACCACTTCGATGTGTTTGTAATTCCGACGAAGGAAGAGGTACAACAAAATAAAGAAACGTTTAGCCATTTCTTTTATCGATTGTGTCATCGACCCTGACACATCCATCAGGCAAAACATAACGGCTTTGCTGGAGGGCACTGGGTTTTTGACCATATTGTTGTAGCGCAGATCAAACTCATCGATAAAAGGCAGCTTTTTAGTGGTCTTTTCTAATGCTGCAATTTGGGCACGAATCTCATCCATTTCTTGATTGCGCTGATCATCATTGGGAGCTTCCTCTAAAGCCCATAAACGTTTTTTGAGTGTGCGTATCTCTTGACGGTTGGGCCCTGATAGCGCGATACGCCTAGCGTGTGCGGCACGCAGGGAGCGAACGATATTTAATTTATCGGGCGACCCTGCGGTAGTAAAACCAGCGCGTTTAATTTCGAATGCAGAGCTGTCTTTTAGCTGTTTTTTTACCAAGTAGGGGAGCTCTAGGTCCTCAAACATAAAGTCGAGGAATTCCTCTTGGTTGATGTTGAAGCTAAAGTCATCCTCACCTTCGCCTTGATTGCTGGCCTGTCCCGAGCCTGAACCTCCCCCTTGGCCTCCTTGAGGGCGTTGAAATTCATCTCCCGCGGTAAATTCTTTATTACCCGGGTACACTCGTGTCTGTTTGCCGCCTTGCCCATGATGAAACATAGGCTCGTTGGTATCTTTGCGCGGTATGGTTATTTTCCCGCCTCGATCTAGATCTTGAATCGAGCGTTGTTTAATCGCTTCTTCAACGGCCCCTTTGATTTGTTTTTTATAGCGTTTTAAAAAGCGTTGGCGGTTCACCATGCTTTTCTTTTTTCCGTTGAGACGGCGATCAATGATGTAACTCATATTCCGCTCTCCTTCTCGATCCGCGCGACTTTTACTGCGACTTCCGAACGCGTATATACCATTCGGATAGCAGACGAACTTGCTTCTCGGTGTAGCCTCGCTCAATCATGCGTTTAACAAACTCACCGTGTTTGTTTTGTTCGTCAGACGATGCTTTGGCATTAAAAGAGATAACGGGTAGTAGATCTTCAGTGTTAGAGAACATTTTTTTCTCGATCACGGTGCGCATTTTCTCGTAGCTCATCCATGAAGGGTTTTTGCCTTCATTACTTGCGCGAGCCCGCAATACAAAATTAACGATCTCATGTCTGAAGTCTTTCGGGTTGCTAATGCCTGCTGGCTTCTCGATTTTTTCTAACTCTTCATTGATGGATTGACGATCTAAAATATCGCCTGTTTCTGGATCACGATATTCTTGGTCTTGGATCCAAAAGTCGGCATAGGTTACGTACCTATCAAAGATGTTTTGTCCGTATTCAGAGTAGGATTCTAGGTATGCCGTTTGGATTTCTTTGCCCAGTAGTTCAATGTATTTAGGCGCTATATATTCTTTGATAAAGCTGACATAAGCTTCTTGCAGCTCAGGTGCAAATTGCTGCTGTTCAATCTCTCGTTCTAAAACATACATCAAGTGAACAGGGTTAGCCGCTACTTCAGATGGGTCAAAGTTAAATACTTTGGAAAGAATTTTGAAAGCGAAGCGCGTGGATAAACCGTTCATGCCTTCATCGACCCCGGCCATGTCTTTGTATTCCTGCATAGACTTAGCTTTGGGGTCCGTATCTTTTAAATTTTCACCGTTGTAAACACGCATTTTTGAATAGATATTCGAGTTTTCGGGATCTTTCAGCCGCGATAAAATGATGAACTGCGATAGCATGTTCAGCGTGTCGGGTGCGCAAGGTGCTGTGTTTAAAGAGCTGCTTTCGAGAAGCTTCTGATAAATTTTGATTTCTTCGGTAATGCGAGTGCAGTAAGGCACTTTGACGGTGTATACCCTGTCTATAAAGGCTTCATTTGTCTTATTGTTTTTGAATGTTTGCCATTCAGATTCATTCGAGTGGGCTAAAACAATACCATCATAGGGGATAGCTCCCATCCCTTCTGTGCTGTTGTAGTTGCCTTCTTGAGTCGCTGTTAGAAGAGGGTGAAGCACTTTAATAGGGGCTTTAAACATCTCCACAAATTCCATTACGCCTTGGTTGGCATTACACAAAGCACCGGAAAAGCTGTATGCATCCGGGTCATGTTGTGGAAATTCTTCGAGTTTACGTATGTCGACTTTACCAACCAAGCTAGAAATATCTTGGTTGTTTTCATCACCGGGTTCAGTTTTAGCAATGGCGATCTGGTTTAAGATGGAGGGGTAAAGTTTAACGACTTTAAACTTGGAAATATCCCCACCGTACTCATGTAATCGTTTAACTGCCCATGGAGACATGATGCCTTTAAGGTAACGGCGAGGGATATTGAATTCCTCTTCTAAAATATCCGCGTCTTCGGCTGGATTAAATAAGCCTAAAGGCGATTCGTAAACAGGGGATCCTTTAATGGCATAGAATGGAATTTTTTCCATGAGGTGTTTTAAACGCTCAGCCAATGAGGACTTACCACCGCCAACAGGGCCTAACAAATAGAGAATTTGTTTGCGTTCTTCTAACCCTTGAGCGGCATGCCGAAAGTACGAGACGATATTCTCAATGGCCTCTTCATTGCCGTAAAACTCGGAAAATGCAGGATAGCGTTTAATAACTTTGTTAGAAAAAATGCGGCTAAGTCGGGGGTCGCGAGCAGTATCGATGAGTTCTGGCTCACCTATGGCGCTTAACATCCGTTCAGATGCACTGGCATAGGCCAATGGATCTTGCTTACAGAGTTGGAGATAGTCGGTCAGACTCATCTCTTCCTGGGTGGTTGACTCATAACGCGTCTTGTAATGTTCGAAGATACCCATAACGTACACCCCTTCTGTTGGCGAGCCTAAGATGACTTTTAAGTCGTCTTAACTGCAATGTAGCCCACGCTAATCAGTTTTCATTGAATAATTAACACTCATTTTTACTTGGTTTAATCCGGTTTTATGTTGCCATTCGAGCAGCGGTTTCGTTTTAACTCGTCCTGACACAACTTTAAAATAGTGATTGTATATAGACGTGTTACACCTGCAATCGTTCATGGTCAACTGCACTTTATGATAAACAGAGCACTGCAATCTCTAAGCCAGCTTGACCAAATGATCAAGTTTTTTTAGGTGAAGGGCACCTTGTTTTCTGGGGGCTGCTCAACATTAAGCGTGTTGATATTTTCTAATTTTACCGTTGATGAATTTAGCTAGATGACCTGCCCTTATTAAGAGTATAGACAGTAATAGAGGAATTACAGATGCTTGCTCTACATTCGTTTTATCAGGGAAGGACGCAGTGCTATAGCGGCTAATCTGGCAATGTTGGCGAATTCCAATAGTGAATTTATTCATTGTTTTACTCGCCTAGCCGATGTTAAGAGAAGCCTAATAAAAGAGGTTTTTATTTAAATAAGGCCACATGAGAGGCGTAATGGTCAGTTGTGGTGCGCTGGTTTGTTTATTTATGGTGCAGTGCAGCATTGTTAAAGGTGTGAGTAAGGTGCAGGCTGTTTATTTATACCCCAAAATGTAGGTGTTACTGGGATCATTTTAGGCTTTTTGAGGTCTGAGAATTGCTTTTTAGGTTATGCATCTATGCTATTATCTTAAAAAGCAAAATAGCTGTTACTTGGCTAGGCTCGTTGTAAAACTCATTATTAGACAATTAATTACTTTTCAGGTTACCGATGTTTACAGTGAAATCTCTTTTAGTAGGTTCTTTGCTTACACTCACTTTACCCTTACATGCCGCAACTGATTACGGTGTTTCGGAAGGTAATGAAGAGTTATTGATCCAGGGTTTGGAGTCGTTGGCTTCGCAGCAATTTGATAATGCCTTGGGGCAGTTTAGAGAATTAACGCAAAAGCGTCCTGACTTTAGACTAGCGCAACTGGTGTATGCTGATTTGTTGGCTTCACAAGCTGACCCTTTAGGTCAGGTCGGCAATGCTCAAGTGCAACGCAAAAAAGAGGTGCAGGGGCTCATTGATGAAGCGCGTGCACGCCTGATGATGACGCGTGAAAAGCCCGGTGCAGGCTTAATCCCTAAAAGCTTAGTGAAGATGAGTGACAATCAAAAGTACCTGATTGTCGTTGATACTAATATTTCACGCCTTTTCCTGTTTGAAAACCGCCAAGGTACGCCAACACTGGTTAAAGATTATTATGCCTCGTATGGGCGTGGCGGAACTGAAAAAGTAAAACAAGGCGATTTGAAAACCCCTTTGGGTGTGTACTTTGTAACTGGTCGCTTTAAAGACCAAAATTTACCTGAGCGCTATGGTTCAGGGGCTCTGCCTATCAATTACCCCAACATGTGGGATTATAGACAAGGCCATACAGGTAATGGCATTTGGGTTCACGGGTCTCCAGTAGATACGTATAGTCGTCCTCCTAAAGCCAGTGAAGGTTGCATTTCACTGACGAACCCTGATTTCATCGAACTGGATGGCTTAGTTGATATCAACAACACCCCCGTGCTGATTGGCAATGGGATGGAGTGGGTTGAACGTAGTACATGGGTTGCTCAGCAACAAGAAATTGAGAAGGCTGTGGACCAATGGCGAGCAGACTGGGAGAGTCAAAATCACGAACGTTACATTTCTCATTATTCTAAGACTTACAAAGATAGCAGCCGAGACTACGCATCATTCTCTGATTACAAAAAACGCGTAAACAGCGGAAAAGAATATATCAAAGTAGGTCTGTCTGACCTTAGCTTGTTTACCTACCCGAATAATCCAGACTTACTGGTGGTAACATTTAATCAAGACTACCAATCAAATAACTACAAGGGTGAGTCTATAAAACGTCAATATTGGGTTAAGGAAGAGGGAAGGTGGAAGATAGCTTACGAAGGCGATCCATCAAAGGGTATCCCTTAATAATGGTCTGTAAACCTGTGCGCTCATCTTGTGCTTTAGTCAGATAACGTGGTTAGTGTAAACCCTCGTTTATTGGGAACTGAAAAAAATAAACGCCGTTCTACTTTAGAAGTATGGTCATGCTGGTTACAACAGGCATTACCTGAGTTTGGCATTGTTCGGATTAATGTGCCGAATCCTGAAGCGCTCATAGCCAGGTTTGAACGAGACTTAACCATTCCTTTACCCCGCTGGTCTGAGACGAATCAGTATGTATCGTTCAACGACTGCTTAGACCAGTTGCTTTCCCAGCCTAAATCTAATTCCAATTATCGGCAGCACTTTTTAAGGCGTTGGGCGGAAGAGGGTAATGTTTTATGGCTATATATTAACGGCGATAAACTGAACGACGCCGTTCTTGAAGACATTGCTGACTCGTTGCCAATGAATACACAAGGTCAGTATGCCGTACGTATTCTATTGACACTGGATTCAAAACGGTTGCGTAGCCCTGGCTTGGTGAAGTTACGTGGACGCCTCTTTGAGTCTGTTGATAGCCCGTTGTTGCACTCGTTACCTGATTCCAACTCTGTTCGGCGCATTGTTGTAGGCGTCATTGCGGTGGTGTCACTTACAATAGGTGTAATGCTTGTTCGAGAACCCTCATTAGCTACTTCTTTAAGTCAGACAGTCAGTCAGTTTCTGATCAGTGAGGAGGAACCCACCCCAGAAGTGCCAGCCAATCAGCAGTTGGCTAAGCAGGCCCACGATACATCGCTAGCATTGCTTGATAACACGACAAGTACTGATGCTTCTCTCAGCCCTTCCCAAGACATAGATCAGCTATCGGTATATCCCAATGCGTTGGATATTGATGCGAGTTTAGGTTCTGTGGTGAGTGATGAAATACGTATGACGCTTACAGCCGCGGTTCATGATTGGGCTAGCGCGTGGGAGTCGCAAACACCGGTGGCTTATTTTAGCTTCTATGATGATGGCTATTTTACCCAAGACCAGCCAGACGCTGAGCAATGGCGTTCTTGGCGAGAGCAGCGTATTACCGCGCCAGAATGGATAAGAGTAGAGATAGGTCCTGTGAATATAACGCGTGAGGGTGTTACGTATGAAACACGCTTTTGGCAACTATATCGTGCCTCGGGTTATCAGGATAACGTACAAAAAGTGCTAACTTGGATTAAACGAGATAATCGTTGGTTAATTGTAGATGAGCGGTTAGTTGATAAGGCACCAGCTAACTAAGCGATTAGCCGCGTAGTTAGCTGGTTGATTACTACAGAGACTGTTCTTTAACAATTAACCACTGACCGTTGATTCGTGTCAGCGTAAGTTGTTTGTTCGTTTGATCCTTGTAGGTATTAGATTGATAAGACTGATTAAAAGTCACCTTCGCTGTTTTGCTATCTAGGATGGTAGTTTTCACGTTAGCCAGTTCAACTTTAATAAAAGTTGGTTTTGCTAAGCGGTCTTTACGCTGCGCAACCCAGCCGTTATGAGATAGTTTCGTCGAAGGGCGGTAGTTATTGGTGTAGCTGTTTAAGTAGCCGTCAATGTCTTGAGCTGCCCAAGCCTTAGCCCAAGCATTTACATGGGCTACCGCTTCACGAACTAACTGAGGTGTTGAAGGCTCATCAGCTTTAGTTGATGCTTCGACAATAACAGGCTCTGGGGCTTTCACAACTGCCGCTTTAGGTGGCTCTACTTTTGGCGGTTCAGGCTTTATCGTCTCGGGCTTCACTTCCGGTTTTACTGCAGCGATAACGACAGGCTTTTCTATCGGCTTCGCTTCAACTGTTGCAGCCGGTTTTGGCTGGTTAGATGCTACCGCTTTATCATTTTCAGATAACGAAGCTTGCGTGCTGATAGACGCCGCTTGATAGCCAAGATCGGGCGAATTGACATCCGATGTACGACGCAACATTACGAGCTGAGGAGAGTTCGTTTGTTGGTTAAGGTCCAATGCTCGGCTATATGCCTGAGAAGCGACAGTGGCGTAAAGCTCACGCAAGTTCTGATGAACTTGTGCGTATGTCGGGTGAGTACTAAAGGCTTGTAGTAAAGTTTCAATAGCTTGCCCGTAGTCCCCCTGCTCGGCATAGAGAACCGCTAGGTTATTGTAGACTTCTGGAGAAGTTGGGTAGCGGTTAATCGCCGATTTTAAAAGCGACTCGGCTTCGTCTAAGCGCCCCATGTTATTGAGCACTAAGCTTTTGGTTAGTTGGCCTTCTAAGTTTTCTGGGTTGTTGGCTAGAAAGCTATTAACGGCAGACATAGCAGCACGATGGTCGCCTTTGCGTGACATGGCCTCAATGCGCATTAGCTCGGGGTCTGTGGCAGAAGGGTCTCGCACTGAAATTCGTGCATTGGCTGGCTTTTGTGTAGAGCTAACGGCACCGTTAGAGTCCGTTTTTTCTTGCTGCAACCATGTTTTGATTTCAGCGAGTTTGCTTTGCATCCACGCTTCGTCAGTAGAAGGTAAGCTCTTAGAACCAATGAGCTCACGATCTGGAATTTGTTTTTCTTGGTCGCAAGTATAGTCAGTCGTTGACCCGCCATTACGGCAGTAAGATTGGCGTGAATCATCTCGATTACTTGCGCTACAGCCTGTGGCCATTGTTGCAGCCAAAATGATGGCAAGGGGTGTGCGTTTAATATCCATAAATCGCGTAAATCCACTAGTGCGAAATCGTTAAATAAAAATGAAACAGAAGAGTACCGACTAACCTTACAAGCCGCAACGGGCTGACATAAGTTTATAGTTTACAATTTCGCGTTTCGAGTCCAGAGATTGTACTTTATCACGCTTAACCCTCTGTTAATCTTTGTTTTTGACAAAAAAAAGCCACTATTTTTAGTGGCTTTTAGTAATCTTGATTATGCTTCTCGGGCAATGGCTCGATAAGCGATGTCAGTTCGGTAGAAAGCGCCATCCCAACTAACAGTTTTTAACACATCATAGGCACGCGATTGTGCTTCGGTAACTGTATCACCTAATGCGGTAACGCACAGCACACGCCCGCCGGCCGTCACTACTTGGTCGTCCTTAAGCTCAGTACCGGCTTGGAAAATTTTAGTCCCTTCGGGAGTGCTATCAGGCAGAGATATTACATCACCTTTGGTATAATCACCTGGGTAACCACCGGCGGCCATTACAACACCCACGGAGCAGCGGCTATCCCATTGTGCCGTTGTAGTATCGAGCTTACGCGCGATAGCTGCTTCGCAAAGTTCTACAATGCTTGATTGTAATCGTAACATGATAGGTTGCGTTTCAGGGTCACCAAAGCGGCAGTTATACTCAATGACTTTAGGAGTACCATCTGCCATGATCATCAAGCCCGCGTACAAAAAGCCTGTGTATTCGTTGCCTTCAGCCTTCATACCTTTAACGGTTGGCATAATGACTTCTGACATGATGCGGTCATGGATTTCAGGAGTAACAACAGGTGCTGGTGAATAAGCCCCCATTCCGCCTGTATTAGGCCCCGTATCGCCATTCCCTACGCGTTTGTGGTCTTGGCTGGTAGCCATGGGTAGTACATTATCGCCATCAACCATTACGATAAATGAGGCTTCTTCGCCGTCTAAAAACTCTTCAATAACGACACGGCTACCGGCATCACCAAAGGCGTTGTCCGCTAACATGTCTTTAATAGCGTCTTCAGCTTCTTGTAAAGTCATGGCCACAATGACGCCTTTACCAGCGGCTAAGCCATCTGCTTTAACAACGATAGGAGCGCCCTTTTCGCGAACGTAGGCGATAGCGGGCTCCACTTCGGTAAAGTTTTTGTAATCCCCTGTTGGGATTTTTTGGCGTTCTAAAAAGTCTTTTGTAAACGCTTTGGAGCCTTCTAATTGAGCAGCGTCGGCTGTTGGGCCAAAGATTGCTAGATCAGCTGCACGGAAAGCATCCACAACACCGTCTACCAAAGGGGCTTCTGGGCCAACAATGGTTAAAGCGATATGGTTGTTTTTAGCAAAAGTAACAAGGGCGGGGATGTCTTGCACGCCAATGTTGACATTGGACATTTTCGGCTCGTTAGCGGTACCTGCGTTACCAGGGGCTACAAAAATATCAGTGACGCGTTCGTCTTTTGCAGCAGACCAAGCGAGGGCATGCTCACGGCCGCCTGATCCAATAATTAAAATTTTCATAGGAGGTTCTCCTTCATAAAAAAGCAACGCTAATGAGCGTTGCTTTTTGTAAAATGCTTAGTGGCGGAAGTGGCGCATACCGGTGAAGACCATCGCCATGCCGTGCTCATCAGCCGCATCAATAACTTCTTGGTCACGCATCGAACCGCCGGGTTGGATGACGGCAGCAATGCCATTAGCCGCCGCGGCATCAATACCATCTCGGAATGGGAAAAAGGCATCAGAAGACATAACCGAGCCTGCAACCTGTAGGCCTGCATGTTCCGCTTTAATGGCAGCAATACGCGCCGAGTTAATACGGCTCATTTGACCCGCTCCAACGCCCACTGTTTGACGGTTTTTAGCGTAAACAATCGCGTTGGACTTAACAAACTTGGCGACCTTCCAAGCAAAGATAAGATCGTTTAATTCATCTTCAGTTGGTTGACGCTTAGTGACAATCTTTAAATCATCAACTGAGATCATGCCGTTATCGCGGTCTTGAACTAATAAGCCACCGTTGACACGTTTGTAGTCTAAGCCTCCGATGCGTTCGCTAGGCCATTCGCCACAGGCGAGTAAGCGAACATTCTTTTTCGCTTCAACCACAGCCGCCGCTTCTGGGCTGACTTTAGGAGCGATGATCACTTCTACAAACTGGCGATCAACAATGGCTTGTGCTGTTGCTGCATCCAGTTCGCGGTTAAACGCGATGATGCCGCCAAAAGCAGACTCTGTATCAGTAGCATAAGCCAGTTCGTAGGCCGCTAAAATACCTTCCGGTGCTACACCAACGCCACAAGGGTTGGCATGTTTTACAATGACGCAGGCAGGCTTTGTGAAAGATTTAACACACTCAAGCGCTGCATCGGTATCGGCAACATTGTTGAAAGACAGTTCTTTACCTTGGAGCTGAGTGGCAGTCGCAATAGAGGCTTCTTGCGGCGTCGCTTCAACATAAAAAGCGGCTTTTTGGTGAGGGTTTTCGCCATAGCGCATGTCCTGAGCTTTAACGAACTGTGTGTTGAACGTCCGTGGGAAGGCGTCGCGACCTTCAGTGCTTAGGTTTTCAGCGGTTTGATCGATAGTACCTAAGTAGTTTGCGATCATACCGTCGTAACGTGCCGTGTGTTCGAAAGCCTGCAGCGCTAGATCAAAACGTGTTTTGTAGCCTAGGCCATTGTTGGCTTTTAATTCAGCTAATACAGCTGCGTAGCTTGATGCATTGACAACGATGGCTACATCTTTATGGTTCTTTGCCGCCGAGCGCACCATCGTTGGTCCACCGATATCGATATTTTCGATCGCTAACGGCAAATCGCAATCTTCGCGAGCGATGGTCTGCTCGAACGGATATAGATTGACAACAACCATGTCGATTGGGTTGATGCCATGCTCATTCATGATCGCATCATCCTGCCCGCGACGCCCTAAGATACCGCCATGCACCTTGGGATGCAGTGTTTTTACGCGGCCATCCATCATTTCAGGGAAGCCGGTGTAGTCGGATACTTCAATTGCTGGGATTGCGTTATCGCATAAAAGCTTAAACGTTCCGCCGGTTGAAAGGATCTCAACGCCAGACGCTTGTAATTCGCGTGCGAATTCAACGATACCAGTTTTGTCCGAAACACTAATGAGTGCGCGACGAATAGGGGTGTAGTTTTGTTCTGCCATGGTTATATTTGCCACTATGCTGAAAATTAAAAGTTACAGTAAACCGTATTGCTTAAGCTTTTTGCGAAGCGTGCCACGGTTAAGCCCTAGTAGTTCTGAAGCTTTAGTTTGGTTATCTTTGGTATAGGCCATGACTGTTTCGAACAGAGGCGCTTCAACTTCAGAAAGCACCATTTGATAAACATCGGTAACTGGCTGGCCGTCAAGCTGCTTAAAATAGTTACTCAATGAGGCCTGAACGTTATCGCGTAGTGTTGGTTGCTGAACGCTGTTCTGAAGGCCTTCCGCTTTTGAGAAAGCGGCTGTTGTGTTTTCTTTAATATCCACAGTACTTATATACCCGTTGAAGTGAATCAGGCCGCAGCAAAGTCGGTAGTTGCATCGTCAAAATAATGCCCGAGTGCTGTGACTTGTTCGGATGCAGTTTCTAGTTGATTAAAATGAGCGCGGAACGATACGCTATTTGGCTGATCTTTCAAGTACCAGCCAACATGTTTGCGAGCAATTCGCGGGCCCATCACATCGCCATAAAAAACATGAAGTGCGTCTAAGTGATCAAGCAGCACTGCTTTGATCTCGGCTTTAGTAGGCCGGTCCAGATGCTCATGATGGCGTAAGTAATGATCTATCTCTCTGAAAATCCATGGGTTACCCTGCGCGCCTCGACCTACCATGACGGCATCAGCGCCTGTATGTTGCAGTACTTGATAGGCCTTTTCAGGGGTGGTGATATCGCCATTAGCGAATAATGGTATGGATATAACATCCCGTATAGCCGCTATGGTGTCGTACTCAGCATCTCCTTTGTAGCCGCATGCACGCGTACGCCCATGGACCGCTAACGCTTGGATGCCGGCATCCTCAGCCATTCGCGCAATCGTTAAGGCGTTGCGGTTGTCTGTGGACCAGCCCGTACGAATTTTTAGAGTGACCGGTATGTCAACCGCGGATACGACAGCCGTCAATATAGACTGAACGAGTGCCTCATCTTTCAATAAAGCAGAACCTGCGGCTTTGTTGCAAACCTTTTTAGCCGGGCAGCCCATGTTGATATCGATAATTTGAGCACCGCGCTCGGCGTTTAAGCGAGCCGCGTGCGCCAGCATATCGGCATCACCACCCGCTATTTGAACCGATCTCGGTTCAGGCTCACCGGTATGATTCATTCGCAGTGTTGATTTGCGACTGTTCCATAAACGGCTGTCTGCAGTCACCATCTCTGAAACGACCAAGCCAGCACCAAGGCGACGGCACAGGTTTCTGAAAGGCTGATCGGTTACTCCTGCCATGGGGGCTAGGATAACCTGACTATCTATGCTGTAGGGGCCGATCCGGAACATAGCAACCTTCAAACGTCAGAAATGAATTACCCACTCCTCGTTAATAAAAAGGAGGACGTGGCATGGAATCAGGGAGGGCGTAATCATACCCGCAAGCGCGAATGGCTCCAAGCCGTTTTGATGATTTTTTAACCATTTTTGCTATCTGGAATTAGCTTTACCTGATAACTGACAGCTCGCCGGCCTGGGTTGAGAATGTCAAGCTGAATCTGAATAGGTTGATGTGTTGGAATGAGTTGCTCTGGAAATAATTGTGCGTTGATATACTCCGTGGCCGTAAAAAGGCGTTGTGCAATAAGTCGGCCTTTTACATCCATAAATTCTAGTTGCATGCTAGGAAACGGTTGCGCAAATGATGCATTGTTCTCTAAAAGCAGTGAGATACGCAGAGCTTCTTGGTGCTGTTCATGAGGCTGTAAAGTGAGCTGATAAGCGCGTATCAGGTTTGGAGCTGCCCTAGGGGGCATAGGAACTTCTACTAACTCATAAAAAGGCGCGTACAAAGGGCGAAGTGTGGGGTTATTGAGCCAGTCAGTGCGTTTGAACCAAGCAACCTGAAATAGCAATAACACAATCAGCACTAATGAAAACCCAGCAGCTATGGAGTTGGGTAAGGATATTTTGTTGCTAGGAGCAGGGCTGGTTGAAACACTTATTTTTTCAACAGGAATATATAGCTTTGGCTTGGAGGCTGTGTTCAGCGAAGGAGAGTGGCGGTTAAAGGCGTCATCCCTACTAGCGGTAAGCGGCTGGCTTTGAGAGGGGCTACGAGCTGGTTTCGCTGACGATGCCGGCGCCATAGGCTTGGCTGTCGAGCTTTTGCGCTCTGGCGATATGGCAGGCTTAGCTTCAAAAACTTGTAAGCAAACACCGCAGCGTACTTTTCCAGCGGCAATCTTGAGCTGCCCTGCATTAACACTAAAGCGCGTTTTGCATTCAGGGCAGCTTGTGATGAAAGAAGCTTCGCTCATCGTTTAACGCCAGTTACCCTGATCCATTCTTCTCGTTCTGCAACAGGGTCAAGATCAAACCAAGGGCTGTAGGCTTGGATTATTTCGTCCGCTTGATGGATAAGTAATCCAGATAACGCTAATAGGCCACCCGGTTTGACTCGTTCGGCTAGGGTAGGGGCCAACTCTACCAATGGACCCGCAAGAATATTAGCAACCAGGACATCGGTTGCTGCTTGTGGGGCAGATTCGGGTAAGTAGGCGTCTAAGCGGTCATCACTGAGTTTATTGCGGCCGAGATTATCGCGTGTAGCTTGGATAGCCTGAATATCAATATCAACAGCGATGACATGGTCTGCCCCTAATAAAAGGGCGGCAATACCCAAAATACCAGAGCCACAGCCGTAATCTGTTACTTTTTTGCCTTCAAGCGTTTGAGCATCTAACCACTCTAAGCATAAGGCGGTTGTGGGGTGAGTCCCGGTACCAAAGGCAAGACCCGGGTCTAGCATAAGGTTAACGGCGTTTGGGTCTGGAGCTTCTCGCCAGCTTGGGCAGATCCACAGTCGTTGACCAAATTGCATTGGATGGTAATTTTTCATCCACTCGCGTTCCCAATCTTTGTCCTCTAAGATCTCTGCGCTAAAGGTTGGGAAATCGCTGTTCTTGAAAATCGTTGAGTGGGCTTCTCGAATAAACGCTTCGGTGGCAGCCATATCATAATCAGTATCAAATAATCCTGAGATGGTGGTGCGCTGCCATAAAGGCGTCGTTCCTAAGTCGGGTTCGAAAATAGGCTGGTCTTCACTGTCTTGGTAGGTGACCGCTGCACAACCGGCTTCCAGCAATATATCTTCATAACGTTCTGCTGAATCAGGGTTGATTTCGAGCTTAATTTGTAACCAAGGCATGATGTTGGATCCTAGAAACTAAAGGGCAGATTATTACGTAAACTAATAGGGGCGTAAAATAAAAAAGCCCGCAAGGCGGGCTTTTTATGGCTTGTTAGTCTTAGAGTCCTAACTTTTTCTCTAGGTAGTGGATGTTAACCCCACCTTCCATAAAGTGCGCGTCGCGGACGATCTCTTGGTGTAGCTGAGTGTTCGTGCGGATACCTTCTACCAGCAGTTCTTCTAATGCATTACGCATGCGAATTAAAGCGGTTTCTCGGTCTTCTCCGTACGTAATCAGCTTAGCAATCAGGGAGTCGTAGTGAGGCGGCACTGTGTAGCCATCATAGATATGTGAGTCAACACGTACACCGTTACCACCCGGCGCATGGAAGTGAATGACTTTACCCGGGCTAGGCAAGAATGTTTTTGAGTCTTCGGCATTGATGCGGCACTCAAACGCGTGGCCGCGAACGACAATGTCTTCTTGCTTATAGGAAAGCGGTAAGCCCGCAGCAATACGCAATTGCTCTTTTACAATATCAACCCCAGTAACCATCTCTGTTACAGGGTGCTCTACTTGAACTCGAGTGTTCATTTCGATGAAGTAGAAGCCGCCATTCTCGTATAAAAACTCGAAAGTACCAGCGCCGCGATAGCCAATTTTAATACAGGCATCGACACAAGACTGAAGAACTTTGGCACGAGCGTCTTCATCAATTAACGGAGCCGGCGCTTCTTCCACTACTTTTTGGTGACGACGTTGCATAGAGCAATCGCGATCATACAGGTGGATTGCGTTGCCCTGACCGTCCGCTAATACCTGAACCTCCACATGGCGTGGGTTTTCTAGGTACTTCTCCATGTAAACAGTTTCATCGCCGAAGGCCGCAGCGGCTTCTGACTTAGTAACGTGTACAGAGTTAATTAGCGAGGCTTCAGAGTGAACGACGCGCATACCGCGACCACCACCGCCAGAAGCCGCTTTGATGATGATAGGGTAGCCAATACGTTTGGCAATGGCGCGTATTTCGTCTGGGTTATCTGACAATGGGCCGTCAGAGCCTGGTACGGTTGGTACACCTGCCGCTTTCATGGCTTCAATGGCAGAAACTTTGTCGCCCATGAGACGGATAACATCTGCGGTTGGGCCAATGAAAGTGAAGCCTGAACGCTCTACTTGTTCTGCGAAGCCTGCATTCTCGGCTAAAAAGCCGTAGCCAGGGTGGATAGCGGAGGCATCAGTCACTTCCGCTGCACTAATGATCGCAGGTATGTTGAGGTAACTTTTGGCTGAGGACGCAGGGCCAATACACACCGCTTGATCCGCGAGACGCACATGCATCAATTCGCGGTCAGCTTGGGAGTGAATCGCTACTGTCTTAATGCCCAGCTCTTTACACGCGCGGAGGATTCGCAGGGCGATCTCACCACGGTTAGCAATAACTACTTTATCCAGCATCTGGTTAATTTCCTTTCGCTGTATTGGGCAATATTAAACGATCGTTACAAGTGGTTGGTCATATTCAATTGGCTGACCATCTTCTACTAAGATCGACTCAATGACGCCTGATTTGTCGGCTTCGATCTGGTTCATCATTTTCATCGCTTCAACGATACAAATAACATCACCGGCTTTAACTGTTTTTCCTACTTCGATAAATGCAGGAGAGCTCGGAGATGGTGAACGGTAGAATGTGCCAACCATTGGTGACTTAACAACATGGCCATTAAATTGAGCTTCTGCTGGAGCTTCAACAGCTGCAGGAGCCGCCGGTGCTGCTGGCGCCGCCGCAGGAGCCGGAGCTGCCATTGCAGGCATTTGCATCATTTGAGGAACAACACTAGAGGCGCGACTGATACGTACAGATTCTTCGCCCTCTTTAATTTCGATTTCGTTGATGTTCGATTCTTCAAGCAGTTCGATCAGTTTTTTAACTTTGCGAATGTCCATTCTTATCTCTTTCTCTTAATACTGGGCGTTAGCGGCTTGTATTCTAGTCGGTAATTGAGCTTGTAAATCCATTTGGCTGTAATTAGCAGTCAATTGCTAATGTTTAGTTCTAAAACGTCAAATTATTAGCCTGTGATAGAGGGTATTCAGGTTCTGTAAATCCCCTGAAAAGTACTCGATATCACCTGCAAGTTGCTGCAAAAAGCACAACGACGTAATCACTTTTGTGCGACAGCCATTTTTTGCGATAGTTTGCATTAAAGGCATTTACGTGTCCACCGAATGCTAAAAATTTTGCAGGATACATGCAGTTTTGCCGACGTTCGTTGCACTTTTTCTCTGGCCTTAGACTAAAGGATAGTCAATAAATGAAACTTTTCGCATTTTCTGGATATTTTCAACGACAGTAAAGTACAGTTTTTTACATACTTAGAACGATCCTCGCTCGTGATCCAAGGCGGTGATTGATTATCCGCTGTAAATGGGTGATCATCGAAGGCATAAAAGATTCAGTGTGCAGTGCAAAAATACAGGTGGCCATTGCGCGTTTAAGGAGTTGTTTTGGATACAGTTAAAAAAATGTGGTTTCGGTTTTGGGATGGTACAACTGGCTTATTTGCCGGAAGCAAAATTGCTAAGGCTATTTCCTCGTTGGTCATTGTGTATTTGTTGGTTTGCGTTGGCTTGGGGATTTATTGGAGTATTGAACCTTCAGAGTTCAGTGTACGCGATGCGTCGGTTACGGATGCGTCAGCTCAGCCAGTTGTTGGTGCGGGTACGATGGGGGCGTTGGTTAAAATTACTGAAACTTTGTTAGAAAAGCCCGGTGGTTATTTAACCAACGACAAAACGCCGCCAGGTCTGTGGTTGGATAATATCGAGCACTGGGAGTTTGGTGTGCTTGTTCAGGCCCGTGACATGGCACGAGCCATGCGAAAAGATTTTAGTCGATCACAGTCGCAATCGACGGAAGATGTCGATCTTGCTAAAGCAGAGCCTTTATTAAACTTTAACAATAACAGCTGGCTGTTTCCGTCTACAGAATCTGAGTACCGAAAATCGCTTTCTTTGCAAAAATCTTACTTCAATCGATTGCTTGACCCTCAGCAAACCGATGCTCAGTTTTATGCTCGTGCTGATAACTTGAATGACTGGCTGGGCGATGTGAGCACACGTTTAGGTAGCTTGTCGCAACGTCTGAGCGCTAGCGTGGGGCAAAAACGTTTAGATACGGATGCTGGGTTTGAGTCTTCAACGGGAGACTCCACGCAAAAAGCGGACGATACCGAGATTAAGACCTCATGGTTAGAAATTGATGATGTTTTCTATGAAGCTAGAGGGACATCATGGGCGCTGATCCATCTCTTGAAAGGAATTGAACAAGACTTTGGACCTACGCTTGATAAGAAAAATGCACGTGTAAGCTTGTTGCAAATTATTCGTGAACTAGAGGCCACGCAAGCCACAATTTGGAGTCCTATGATTTTGAACGGCACTGAGTTTGGTTTCTTGGCTAACCACTCATTGGTAATGGCTTCGTATATATCGCGGGCTAATGCGGCAATTATTGATCTTCGAGAACTACTTTCTCAAGGATGATACATAAGGGGATTTAGATGAAGCGTGTGGTTTTTAATCAAAAAGGCGGTGTAGGTAAGTCCAGTATTGCTTCAAATCTCGCAGCGATTAGCGCTCAGCGAGGCTTAAAAACCTTACTGATCGATTTAGATCCCCAGTGTAACTCAACTCAATATATCTATGGGGAAGGGGGTGACCAGCTAGATAAAGACATCAAAGCGTTTTTTGAGCAGACACTGACTTTTCAGTTGAAACCGCAAGGGCCTGAGGCTTTTATTCATGAAACGCCTTACAACAACTTGTTTTTGTTACCGGCAAACCCTGATGTCGCAGACTTACAAACCCGGCTAGAGACCAAGCATAAAATTTACAAGTTAAAAGAGGCTTTGGATCAGCTGACCGATTATGACGCTATTTATATTGATACGCCGCCAGCGTTTAACTTTTTTACCCTATCAGCACTTGTGGCAGCGCAGCGCTGCTTGATTCCGTTTGATTGTGACGAGTTTGCTCGTCATGCACTTTACTCGTTGATGGACAATATTAACGAAACCAAAATGGATCATAATGAAGGTCTGAGTATTGAGGGAATCGTGGTGAATCAATACCAGCCTCGTGCTTCCTTACCTAAGAAAATAGTAGCAGAACTAGAAGCTGATTCATTACCGGTATTGAGCGCTAAAATATCGTCTTCAGTGAAAATGAAAGAATCGCATAACGTATCAAAGCCGCTTATTCATTTGGCTCCCAACCATAAGCTAACGTTAGAATTTATTGATTTATTTGACGAGCTTCATCGTGACTAAGCGCTTGCTCAATTGCGCGTGACTCACTATAAAAAAACGGAGCCTATCGCTCCGTTTTTAATGAACATATGATTTTTTACATCCCTTTAACGGCATAGATACCGTCTGCATTTCTCCAGTAGCCATGGTAGTCCATACCAAAGCCAAAGATGTAGCGATCGATAACTTCTAGGCCTACAAAATCAGCCTGCAAATCAGGGCGAGCTTTTCTATCGTGTAGTTTGTTGACTAAGACAGCCGTTTTAACGCTAGCGGCTCCCTCTGCTTTGCAATGCTCTACTATTTCAACCAGTGTGTGGCCTTCGTCAAGAATGTCATCAATGATGAGCACTGGCCTATCTTTAAAGTCGATCATCGGAGCCACTTTCCACTCTAAACCATGGCCTGATGTGCTGTTACGGTAGCGAGTAGCATGTAAATAACTGGCCTCTAACGGGAAGTCTAATTTGGTCAGTAACTGACCAGCGATCACAAGCCCCCCATTCATTACTGAAAAAACTACAGGGTTGGCATCACGCATGTCTTGAGTAATGGCTTGGGCCATAGTAGTAATTGCGGCTTCGATTTCGGCGGGTGTAAAAAGCAAATCGGCTTCTGCATACACTTGTTTGATATGCTCAATATCTGTCTGCGACATAGTTCTCTCGTACAGCTTGTACAGTCGTTTAGCTGTTTTTAATGGTTTTTAAAACCGAAACGATACGTCTGCCTCTGATAAAGGGCAAGTGCTTGTCGTGAAATCATGACATTTGAGTCAGGTTTCGTTACTCTTTCGTCTGAGATGAATGGCAAAACGGGCAGGTCGGAAGCCCTATCTATTAGGACATTATTTATGAGCGTAAAAGAGATCAAGCACCCGTTAGTTCGACATAAACTGAGCATTATGCGAGAAGCGTCAAAAAGTACCCGAAGCTTTCGACAGTTAGCGGCTGAAGTAGGGGCTTTGTTGACGTACGAGGCAACCAAAGATTTAGAGCTTGAGAGTTATGAAATTGAAGGTTGGTGCGGCACAATTGAAGGTGAGCGTATTAAGGGTAAAAAATTTACGGTAGTCCCTATCTTGCGTGCAGGTATTGGTATGTTAGATGGAGTGCTAGATTTGGTACCTAGTGCAAAAATTAGTGTTGTAGGCCTCTATCGAGATGAAGAAACGCTTGAGCCTGTCCCTTATTTTGAAAAATTAGCGCACGACATCGAAGAGCGTATGGCGTTAATTGTTGACCCCATGTTGGCTACGGGCGGTTCAATGATTGCTACCATCGAGATGCTTAAGGCCGCTGGTTGTACTGATATTCGTGCTTTAGTGTTGGTTGCTGCACCTGAAGGGCTTGATAAAGTAACGAGTGCTCATCCCGATGTGGATATCTATACGGCATCTGTCGATAGCCACTTAAATGAGCAGGGCTATATTATGCCTGGTTTAGGCGATGCGGGTGATAAGATTTTTGGTACGCGCTAATCAACTACGGGTTAGCTGCTGTCTTCCATTGGCTCTATTTTAAAGTAAGGTTTTTTCATGTTATCAACCGACTCGTTCTTGAAGTCGATGCTCTCTGGTGCCCAAATGCTTTTTGTAGCATTCGGAGCACTCGTTTTGGTCCCACTCTTAACCGGCCTAAACCCTAGTGTGGCTCTATTTACCGCGGGTGTGGGCACGCTACTGTTTCAGTGGGTCACACATCGTTCTGTTCCTATCTTTTTGGCCTCTTCTTTTGCCTTTATAGCTCCTATTTTATACAGCACACAAACTTGGGGTGTTTCAGACACCTTAGGTGGCTTAATGGCTGCTGGTGTTGTGTATATGTTGTTAGGCGTGTTTGTTAAGTTTAATGGAGTAGGTTTTCTCCATAGGTTAATGCCGCCCCTTGTGACAGGGCCTGTCATTATGGTGATTGGTCTTGGTTTAGCCCCTGTTGCGGTTAATATGGCATTAGGTAAAACAGGTGATGGTTCGGCCGAGCTATTTCCGTATGTTGATGCGTTAATAGTATCGATGTCGGCTTTGCTGGCAACACTTTTAGCGGCTGTCTTTGCTCGTGGAGTGTTTCGGCTGATACCAATATTGTTCGGTGTCGCCGTGGGGATGATAGTGGCAGCTAGCATGGGGATGGTGTCTACAGCGCCTATTGGTGAGGCGTCATGGTTTGCTGTGCCTGATTTTGTATTCCCTACGTTTAATTGGCAAGCGATCTTGTTCATGATCCCTGTGGCTATCGCTCCGGCCATTGAGCATGTGGGTGATATTTTAGCGATCAGCAATATTACGAACAAAGACTTCATTAAAAAACCAGGCTTACATCGCACACTCTTTGGTGATGGGTTGGCAACGTTTGCAGCGGGTGCCTTTGGTGGGCCACCCAATACCACGTATTCGGAAGTGACAGGCGCTGTGATGTTAACGAAAGCGTTTAATCCAATTGTGATGACGTGGGCTGCCATTTTTGCAATTTTGTTGGCTTGGGTTTCTAAGTTTGGAGCTGTTTTACAAACGATTCCAACCCCTGTTATGGGGGGCATTATGATCTTGTTGTTTGGCTCTATTGCCACGGTTGGTCTTAATACCTTAATAAAAGCACGTGTGGATTTAGCCCAGTCGCGAAATCTAGTGATTGTTGCTACTACATTGGTCTTTGGTATTGGCGGTATGACGGTCGGTAACGGCGAGTTTAGCCTTCAGGGGATCAGCTTGTGCGGAATAGTGGCCATCTTCTTAAATGCGGTATTACCGGAAGAAAAAAGTAATACGCCTAGCGATTTGCACGAAGAAAAAGCCGTGGTTGATGATTTAATTGATCATGCTCGTTAGACGTTGCACGGTCTGATTGATTCTTTACTCACTCAGCAGATACGGCCGGTTAAAGTCGTATTTGCTGAGCATGTTCTTTCCCTATCAGTTTAGTAGCGGGGTTAGGGCTTGTTACTAGTCTCTTTTTTAGAAGATTCGCCCGTTTCATCTTTTTTGTGCGTATGGCCTTGGATGAACTGGGTTAGTGGATTAATGAGGTCTTCTTCCTCTTCTTTATGAGATTGCACACCACCTGTTATGGCAATACGCATGGCCTGCTCTACGCTGATATCCAGATAGGTTAAACGCTCTTTTTCAATGTATACCGTGAAGCCCCCAATTTGGTAGCTCATTGGTAGGTATACTCCCACGCGGCCTTCATCTTTGAATAAATCTTTACCGGCTTCCTCGCCCGTTATAAAACCTATTAACTGCATTCCATTAACATCGACACTAACTACACTTTTCATGTCTTTTTTACCGCTCAGGTTGAAGACCGAAATAATGTCCTGTATTGCCCCATAGACTGATTTGACCAATGGAATGCTTTCCATGATCTGGCTACCTAGGCGCATTAAGTACTGCATGCCGTAGGTATTAACCATTAAGCCGACAAAGAACAGCAGAAATAAGCCAGCAATAATACCCATACCCGGTGGAATATCGGCACCATCAGGAAGGATAAATAATAATAGCTGTTGGGTACTATCTTCGAGGAAGGTGATGAACCAAATAATGCAGTAGGCAGTCAAAACAAGCGGTAAGACAGCTACTAATCCTTGTAGGACGAGTTTTAGTGTGCGTTTCATTAAATTTCCTCAATGTGAAGCTGACAGCATACCTTATCCCTTCATAGTTGAGGAAGTTCTTGGAATAAGTCGAATACAAAGTAGGGCGATTGAAAAAATTGCATCCTCCCTATGAAGTTTTAACACGAAAGTGGATTGGGTAATTGAAGTTATATTCTCGAACTTCTTTTATATCAATGCTTTACGGGCTTGGCATGCGGTTTGCAACATTGCTACTAAGTTTACTGGTTGTATCTATTGGCTCACTTAGAGCCTTAAAAAACGTTTTATTTTGTGTCACTAGGAGAAACATCATGTCTACTGCAAAAAATGTTGAAGAAGTACAAGCTCATAACACAATTGATAAAGTTGCCACTAAAGCGCATGGGGCCGTTGATCGTGCCGCTTCAGCCGCGGGTGCCGGTGAAGAAAAATTACATGTAGTAGCAGAAGAACTGTCAGCGCAAGCACATCAAATTGCAGAAACAGCTAAAGCGCGTTCTTCTCAAGTGTCTAGCGCTGTGGGTGATTATGCTCGTGAAAATCCATTAAAAACGGTTGGTATTGCTTTCCTAGCCGGAGCGGTGGTTGCTTCCTTGTTAGGTAAAAAGTAATCCACAGCACAGTGCAGTCCACTGTTCCTGCTTATTGAAGTTTCCGTCTGAGGATGCAGCATGTCACTACACGCAGAACCCTACATAGCTAAAACTCAAAGTCAGGACCAAAGTTTACCCCCGCAGGGCGAACCCTCTCAGTCTGGTAGTGATCGCACAAGCGAAGAAGAGCTACAGTCTACTTTTGAAGAGAGTTCGCTTTCAGATGTGGTTACAGCCTATACATCTTGGGGAACAGAAGTTCTTAATCTTGCGCAGTTAGAAGCGAAGTTAGTGGTTCGTTCCGCGATGAGAATGCTAGCGTTAGCTTGTAGTATCTCCATTTTATTAGTGTCGGCGTGGATACTCGGCATAGCTTCCCTCTCAGTATGGATATGGCAGGCAGGGGTCTCCCTGCCTGCTGTTCTTTTGATGACCGCTGTCGTCTTGTTGTGCAGTGCTTTTGTTCTATGGAGATGGTTCCTTAAAACTTCGACGCACTTGTCATTTAACAATACGTTGAGCCAGTTGTCGTCCAAGCATACCCAAAGCTCAGCAATGGATAAGGATGCATAAGGTCAGGCTGTAGATACAGCTTAACATTAGAGAGGAATACAATGGACGAATCACTGTCTAGCCTTGAAAAAAGCGTAAAACATCATGCAAGTCATGCCATGATGAAGCGGCAAATCGCGTCTGGAATGAAAACCGACTGGGTGAGTAGCGTAGAGCGAAAAATGGTTAAGCCCCAAAACTTATTTATTACATTTGGTATTGGATTTTTAACGAAAGTTCCGGCATTTGAGTCTTCTCAAAATGCTGAGCAGCCTAAGCAATCGAGCGCTTTAATGGGGATTGTAAAAACACTGTTAATTACGAGTGTACGTAGCCAATTGCTCAAGTGGCTTAATCGTGAATAATCAGCCAAATGCTGGCTTGTTATTGCCACTATGCGCCACTATGCGGGTGCTATTTCCTTATTGCTTCCCTTTAATTCGGCATGCTAATGCTTTCCTTTCTTAATGTGAAACTGCTGAGAAATTAATTTCTTATAGTTTTACACTATCACTGTTCTTGTGAATTGTTATTTTGTTAAATCGTCATATTCCCCTATGATGTCTAATAAGTAAGCTGTTGCGCTAGTCCATAGGTCCTTACTGGCCTCTGATGCGAGCGAACAGAAGAGCTTGGACAATTAACGTCTACAATATAGTACTAGCACCGAACATGTATTTTGCTCGGTGAATATTGAAATTACTTGAGCTGCTAGTTTCAGTATTTTCATTTTTGAAAGAAGGGGTTGTTGCGATGCAATCAAGAATATCTAAGTTGCCAAGTTGGGTACAAAAAATGAATTGGAAAAAAGCTGCTAGTGCGAGCTTTGTGTTCTTTTTCGCTAAAGGCATGCTTTGGGTTGCCGCCGCCGCTTGGGTTGCTTTAACTGTCTAATTTCAGGTGGCTATTGCAAATACTATAGGCGAGTAAACTCTTAACAAGCGAGTTACTAACCGCTAAATAATCCAAAGGTTAATAGTTATTATGGGCACTTCATCTGATAAAGAGATCAGAATGGTTGCTGTGATCTTTCGAGCCAAAATACAATTTTTAGACGATGATTATCAAATAATGGCCGCAAAAATGCGACAACTGGCGTTTGATCATTATGGCTGTTTAGATTTTTATGCCGTGACCGAAGGTGATCAAGAAGTGGCTGTTTCGTATTGGCCATCACATGAACACGTTAAAGCTTGGCATGCCGATAGTGAACATAAGCAGGCACAACGGTTAGGGCGTAACCGTTGGTATAAAGAATATTCCGTAGAGGTAACAGAGGTTGTTAGGCAATACCGAGCCGAACCTAAGTTTTAGAGCTTACTGTTCTTATCCGGGAGAGTTTTTAACAACTGACCGATAGAAAAAGCGCTGCCGATTTTCCTCGCTCAACAAGTCTAAAAGCCGTGTCATAATAAAAATGACAGTGACCGCGAAAATGAGTCTTCCCCAAAAAATCGTATAAAAATCAGCACCTATCATCAGAATGAGTAGGGTGTCCTCAATAAGACTATGCAGTAAGTTCAGTAGCATTATTGACGTGAATACATCTCTGGCCGCTATTTTCCCGTTTTGTGCTTCATTAATAAGTAGTCCTCCTCCAAATGATAAGCCTAATGTAATGCCTATTAGCGTAAGACTGGTCGCTTGTTGGCTGATTCCGAGCACTTTTAAGAAGGGGCGTAACGCAATAGCGATGAGTTTTTCGATACGCAGAATACGTAGAATTTTTAGAGTGAATAGAAGCACGGAAATGACTGCCAGAATGATAAATAAGCCGACGATCTGGTCTTTTGCCCATCCCACTAGACTGGTATCGGTAGATACTTCAAAGTGTAGCAAGCTATGAGCTGGTGTGGCGAAGTAATCCCCACTGCTGTAAAGCACATTTAACAAAATACCTAGCAATAACCCACCACCGACTCGCACTAGGAGTGTTATCCACAAGCTGATACCTGCTTTGCGTGCAATGGCCGCTTCAACCGGCAATGCGTGGGCTAGCAGCATCATGGTGCCTAGTATCGAAGCTTGTGCAATTGTTAACGGGGTGTCTAACGGCGTGTTGGCTAATATGATTAAGCCCGCATAGATGTTGGTAAAAATGGTAGTGGCCCACACTAACCCCATGCTCTCAGGCAAACCAACCCATTGCATGAGAGGGGAGATGGCTAGACCAATATAATATACTAGCCCTAGCTCTTCTAAGATTTTTACACAAATAATGGCGGGTATGAGCACTTTAAAGAGTGTTGTGGATACCTTATAAATCTCGTGTGTGAGTTGGTAAAAGAAATGCTGTAAGGATGTCATGTGGATACTCATATCTTGATGTCGTATGGCCACTATTATGATGGGTTTTTTGGGTATAGAATTTCGTTGTTTGTTAGTATTTATTAATAATATTTCTATTTATTAATTTTTAAGAAATAAATCCCTATATATTTTGTTTCTGGAGAAATTTTGGATATTGATGGGCTTGACCGAAAAATTTTAGTTCACCTACAACGTAATAATCGTATGGCTAATGTAGAGCTAGCAGATCGAGTGGGGTTGTCACCGCCGGCATGCCTAAAGAGAGTGAAACGCTTACGTGAATTCGGTGTTATCACGGCTGATGTTTCTCTGCTGAACCCAAAGCTTGCGGGTAGCCAAATGTGCATGATTGTCTCTATCGAAATGGAGCGGGATCGTGGGGATATCTATCAACAGTTTCGCCGTTCGATTAATGATGCTAAAGAAGTGACTCAGTGTTATCAAGTGACAGGTGAGTATGACTTTGTATTGATTGTTACCGTGGCAGGTATTGAGGCATTTGAGGCATTCGTTGAACGTGTATTACATGCAGATTTGAATATTCGTAAATTCAGAACAGCGATCTCGATTCGTCAGGTGAAATTTACGACTGAGATCGCGTTATAGATAACGGCTTATGTAGCTGGGTCGGTATTATTGGGTAATTCCGTACCTGCTTCGTCTTCTTTGACAATCAACGTTTCTTGAAGTGCAGCGTCGTACCATGTCTGCATTGTCTCTGAATTAAGTACATGATCAGCGTACGCTTGGCTTTCTGCTGACAGGGGAATGCCGTAAGTTTTAAAGCGTGATACAACGGGTGCATACATAGCATCCGCGATGCTTAATGCACCAAACAACCAAGGTCCATCCGCTTTATGTTCCTGGCGTAGAGCTGCCCACAGATCATCTATGCGGGCAATATCCTGCTGGGCTTGCTCAGAGAGTTCAACATAGCGAGTCGCACGGCAGTTCATTGGGATTTCATTGCGCAACGCTGTAAACCCTGCATGCATTTCGCAGCAGATAGCACGTGCAATAGCCCGTGATTTAGAATTGTGCGGCCAGGCATTTCCATTTAAATAGTGGTCGTTAACGTATTCACAGATGGCTAGTGAATCCCAAACCTGTAGATCGCCGTCCTGCAAGGCGGGTACTTTTCCGGTAGGTGACAGGGCTGTAATTTTGTTCCTGAATTCGTCTGTGAATAAAGGCAGGACAGTCTCTTCAAAGTCGACGTTGAAGCTGGCGAGCATAAACCAAGCGCGCAATGACCATGATGAATAGTTTTTATTACCAATGATGAGTTCCATGTTACATATCCTTGTGTCGTCTAAAGCTCTTGCAATGTGCTTGCGTGATAAAAAATATAAAGCCATTGTGTATGCTTGTAAGTTAAACGACTAACGAATAGTTTTAATAGCATCTATTTGATTTTTGAATGGGTTGTGGTGGAGGCTAACAATTGGATATTGAGGCGCTAAGGGCGTATATCGCATTTGTTGATACGGGAAGCTTTACGAGAGCAGCGAAACAGACGTTTCGAACGCAGAGCGCCATTAGTATGCAAATGAAAAAACTAGAAGACGAATCAGGACAAAGTCTGTTTCGTAAGAATGGTCGTTACTTAGAGCTAACGGATTCTGGTCGCGTTTTAGTAAGTTACGCTCGTCGTATTATTGCCACGCATGATGAAGCATTAGGGATGCTAGTGGATAGCGGTCAGCAACCGGCTTTACGTATAGGTTGTCCTGATGATTATGCCGAGTCTGTTTTGCCTGAAATAGTGGCTTTGCTGACCGAATTGGTGCCTACATTATCAATCCGAATAGTGTGTGATTGTAGTACTCAATTACGTTTGATGTTAGATAATGGCGATCTTGACCTGGCTATTCTAACGCGGTCTCCCGAAAAAGAAGAAGGCTACTTGTTGAAGCATGATACCGGTGTTTGGGTGCATGGTGGCTTTGAAGCGTTGTTGAAGCGCCCAGTATTACCGCTCATTTTGTATGAAGCTGATTGTAAGTACCATAGCGCAAGTATTGATGGTTTAGAAAAACGGGGACGGGCTTTTCAGCTATTTTGTGCCACGCCTAGTGCAACAGTTATTAAAAACCTACTGCGTAAAGGATTGGGGGTTAGTGCCATGGCTCGTTCAAGTTTATCTGTTGGCTTAGTAGAGCTGACGTCAGATCAAAGTGATGCTAATAACTTACCGCCATTGCCCGCTGTTGATATCGTTTTATCGGTAGCGCCTAAGTCTCATCCGCTGATGGGCGTCAGCCAAGCCGCTGAACTTTGTGAGCGTTTCCGCCAACGTGATAAAACAAAGCATCAGAATAGTTAGAGTCGTTGCCAATTTTTAGTAAAAGCAGGGCTTTGCGCCCTGCATAGCAGCGTTTCGGGTGATCAACAGCTCAGAGGAAAATTACTATCTTTTAGAGCTTATGCATAATTGCCCGCTTAAGTTGGCACCTGCAAATTCGTTGCCCGTAGCGGCGATACTGCCGGTGATATTTTGGAAGTAATTTGTGCCTGCTGTTGCGATGAGCTGTTCGTTTGCAAGAAAGTTGGTCAAATCTACTATCCCTGTATCTTTAAATATAATTTTTCCTAAACGATGACCATGAATCGTTTTAGCGTCCAATACTGTGATAGCAGTAAATAGTTGTTTTTGGTCAAGAGTTGGGAAATTATTGACGGTTTGCCCTGAGTAAGTTTTGCCCTCCATGGGTAGCCCGCCTAATGTGCCTGTCACTGAGCCAGTAAAGCACGTATCAGGTACACCTACTTCTGATAAAAACTGGACATCGGGATACCAGTAGCGGCGACCAGATAGTTTCGTGACGTCACAGTGATTATCGACGGCAATCGTGAAGGTGCCTTCGAAGGTGTGACACATCGGTTTTTTTCCCGCATTAGCTAAAGCTGGTAGCGATGATAGGGTTAAACCTATCAATAGGGGTGAAATAAAGCGTTTCCGTAACATGTGTTCTCCTTATGGAGCAGACCGCAGTCCAAACAATAGACACGCTTAGTCCCTTCCTATTAGGCAGAGTTGTAATGCGAAACCCGCATTGTTATTTGCCTATATAAGATTGTCTAAGGTGCTAACCGAATGGCTACAACAGCGGGGTATTGCCCGAATTTAAGTTTAAAAAAACCTGTAGAGGGATACGGCGAGGGAGGGGATAGAGCACACTGTATTACCTTCCATAGTGAGACGCTTAGGGCTCCATCCGTGTATTGCCCAGTCAACAGGTTACTCTACTGTAAGAGAGATTTTTAGTGGATAAAAGGATTTCGTTAGAAATCCTTAATATTTAACTTTTTTGTATGATTGGAGCGTCAAAATTATTGGGTTCGTCGCTGTAAATAGTGACATTCCACTTAATTATGGGTCCATGTTCTGCATCACAGTTCTCTGCAAAGAAGGCTTTTATCTCTTCGCGCTGACAATGAGCTTCAAAGCTTTCCATATCAGCCCAGATTTCATGAAATACGATGGGAAAGCTATCGCCATCAGCGAATGAACTACTGATGTGGCGCGTCACTGTATACAAAATACAGGCATCTTCACGGTGAGCGTTTGGCTCTAGGGCTTGTAGTTTGGCGAACACTTCATCTTCTAAGCCCGCTTTAGGTTGGAATTGAGCTGTGCAATATACTTTTTTAGACATATTCGATCCTTAAGTTGTCAGCGTCATTTAATGGGGTTATCAAGCGTTAATTATTGGGTACAAAAAAACCTCCCGAAGGAGGCTTTTTTAACAAGCGCTAGTAATTTACTTAGCGGCTTCGTAAGCTTTTACACCTTCAACAATAGCGGCACGAGCTGCATCAGCACCTTCCCAGCCATTTAGCTTAACCCACTTGCCTTCTTCTAGACCTTTGTAGTTTTCGAAGAAATGCTTGATGCGTGCTAATGTCATTTCAGGCAAGTCACTGATGTCATTTACGTCTTTATACATCTTAGTTAGCTTGTCGTGCGGTACCGCTAGCAATTTAGCATCTTCACCGGCTTCGTCTGTCATGTTAAGCACACCAATTGGGCGGCAACGAATCACAGAACCCGGTACAACAGGGTAAGGCGTCAGTACTAAAACGTCTACCGCATCGCCGTCGTCAGCTAATGTGTTGTTGATATAACCATAGTTCGCTGGGTAGAACATAGGTGCAGCCATGAAGCGGTCAACAAAAAGAGCGTCTTCGTCTTTTTCTATCTCGTATTTAACCGGCGAGCTTTCCGCTGGAATTTCGATGATTACGTAGATGTCGTTCGGGACGTCTTTACCCGCAGATACTTTTGCAAAGCTCATGCGTATTTTCCTATTTAAAATAAAAGGTCAGTTAAGAGGGAATTGATCCGATTATAAAAGCCGTATCCGATAGTTTGAATACGACTTACCGGTGATTAGTCGTCTTTGCTCACACCTTTTTTGTGGTACTCAAGAAGTATCTCTACTTCTTTAGAAGAGCCCAGTGCAACAGAGACACGTTCGTGGATGTCGTCTGGTTGGACATCCATTACGTTTTTGTAGCAGTTTGTGGCTAGACCGCCTGCTTGCTCTACCAGCATGCTCATTGGGTTACCTTCGTACATGATACGAAGTTTGCCAGGTTTCTTAGGCGTGCGTGCGTCCCATGGATACGCAAAGATACCACCGCGTGTCAGAACACGGTGAACTTCGGCGACCATTGATGCGATCCAACGCATGTTAAAGTTCTTTTCTCGAGGGCCATCAGCACCCAATAAAACATCGCCAATGTAGTCACGCATAGGTTGTTCCCAGTGACGGTGGTTTGACATGTTAATAGCAAACTCACGTGTTTCTTCTGGAATTTGGACATTTTCATGCGTTAGCAAGAAATCGCCTGTATGTGACAGGGTGAACATATTCACACCTTGGCCCGTGGTGAGTACTAACAAAGCTGATGGGCCGTATAAAACATATCCAGCCGCCAATTGTTTGCGGCCTGATTGAAGGTAAGGCTGCTCAGTACTGAAATCTTCGCCTTTAGGGGCTTCTAGGATAGAGAAGATGGTACCAACAGACACGTTCACATCAATATTGGACGAGCCGTCAAGCGGGTCAAAGAGAACTAAGAAACGGCCATCTTTGTTACCCGGAACTGGCCAGCTTTCTTCCTCTGAAGCAACACCCGCTACCAAGGTGTGGTTGAGTAGAACGGTTTTCAAAATCTCGTTAGAAATAATATCTAACTTTTTCTGGCTCTCCCCCTGCACGTTGGTATTGTCCGTTGTGCCTAATACACCGGCCAACGCCCCTTGTCTCAACTTTAATGCGATTTCCTTGCATGCCACCGTTAAAGTGGTGATTAGATCCATTAATTCTTCATCAGTGTCTTGACGACGTAGAAACTGGCTAAGCAGTTGCATGAGGGTTTTTACCTTTGTTTGGGATTAGATATGAAAGGATTTTACGTGATTCATGGGCGAAAATCATGGGTTTAGGGTAAAAATGCGGGATAAAACCACGCGGTTTTGTGTCAATGACGGTATTATTGGAGGCATTCGTTTTAAGGAGATTGTTGGGTGCATATTCATATATTGGGAATCTGCGGTACCTTCATGGGGTCATTAGCATTATTAGCGCGTGAATTGGGTTATAAAGTGACCGGTTCCGATGCTAACGTGTATCCACCGATGAGTACGCAGTTAGAAGCTCAAGGCATTGAGCTAATGGAAGGCTATCAGGCTGAGCACCTGCAACCGGCTCCTGATTTAGTCGTGGTGGGAAATGCCATGTCTCGTGGTAATCCGGCCGTTGAGTATGTGCTAGATCAAGGCTTGCATTATGTGTCTGGCCCACAGTGGTTATGCGAGCATGTTTTACAAGATAAGTGGGTGCTAGCAATCGCGGGGACGCACGGTAAAACCACGACAACCTCTATGCTCACTTGGATACTAGAGTATGCAGGTATGGAGCCAGGTTATCTGATTGGCGGCGTACCCAAAAACTTTGAAGTGTCAGCGCGTCTAGGCGGATCTCCGTTTTTTGTCATCGAGGCAGATGAATACGATACGGCTTTCTTTGATAAGCGATCAAAGTTTGTTCACTATCGTCCGCGGACAGTGGTTTTGAATAACCTTGAGTATGATCACGCTGATATTTTTCCTGATTTGGCGGCCATACAGCGCCAATTTCATCATCTGATACGTACTATTCCTGCCAATGGGCAGATCATTTTATCGGACGCTGAACCTGCGTTGGATGACGTATTGTCCATGGGGTGTTGGTCGCCAGTTGTTAAAGCATCCTTAGACCCATCTTCTAAGCAAACCGATACGCCTTGGCATGTGGAGCTGGTGGCTGAGGACGGCAGTGCATTCAATATTTACCTTGAAGGAGAGTTTCAAGGTTGTGTACGTTGGAGGCAAACAGGCCAACACAGCGTGTCAAACGGATTAATGGCTATTATTGCCGCACGTCATGTTGGTGTTTTGCCAAAGCATGCTATTGATGCTCTTTGTCAATTTGGTGGCGTGAAACGTCGTATGGAAAAAATTGGTGAAGTGGCGGGCGTGACGGTTTATGACGATTTTGCCCATCACCCAACAGCCATTGAAACTACGCTTGCAGGCTTACGCGCGAGTGTGGGTAAACAGCCGATTGTTGCTGTGATTGAACCTCGCTCTAATACGATGCGTTTGGGGGCTCATCGCGCACTTTTGGCTGAGTCGGCCGCCATCGCTGATCAGGTTATTTGGTATCAACCTGCAGGTATGGGGTGGTCATTAGATGATGTGATAGAAGGGCATCCCCACCAACAAGTCTGTGAATCCATAGATTCAATTGTTCAGCAGTGCACCGGCCTACCTTCGGGTACTCAAGTAGTGGTTATGAGTAATGGTGGCTTTGCCGGTATTCATCAGAAGATACTGAATGCGCTGGCTAATTAGTGTGGTCTTTAAATAATTAATAGGTACGATGTGAGCGATTTTAAACAGCGAGTAACGCTAGCAATCACGGGGGCGTCGGGTGTTCAGTATGCGATACGCCTGTTGCAATGTTTAGTGGCTGCCGAGGTGCAGGTGTTTGTGATGATTTCGCAAGCCGCTAAAGTGGTTGCTGCGACCGAAACTACCTTGCAGCTCCCTGGAGGTAGTGCAGAGCAAGAGCGCTTTTTTACGCAGTTGCTGAGTGCTAAACCAAACCAAATTAAGGTGTTCTCACGAGAGCAGTGGATGGCGCCTGTCGCTTCAGGTTCAGGCGCGCCTTCAACTATGGTGGTTTGTCCATGCAGCACGGGTAGCTTATCGGCTATCGCGACAGGGGCAAGTAACAACCTTATTGAGCGTGCGGCTGATGTCGCGTTAAAGGAGCGCCGGCAGTTAATCTTGGTCCCCCGCGAGGCCCCTTATTCTGAGATTCATCTAGAGAATATGCTGAAACTTACCCGCATGGGGGCTGTAATATTGCCTGCTAGCCCCGGCTTTTATCATCAACCTAAGTGCATTGAAGATCTGGTCGATTTTGTGGTTGCACGGATCCTGTCGCAAATAGGGATTGAGCAAACCCTGATGCCGCGTTGGGGCGAATCTCTAATCTCATCATCTGATTAATATGTACATACCTTGTCGTACGCAAAGTGTCATGCAGGGTGAGTAATATACTGGCTGTACTAACGGAGCAATTGTAATGGCTAAAATTCTGGCACTTGATACGTCAACAGACGCTTGTTCTGTTGCCTTGAGTCTGGATGGCGAAATCCATGAGGATTTTCGTGTAATACCGCGTCAACATACTAAAGAGCTGTTACCCATGATAGATGCATTGTTGAAGGCGTCTTCTATAACAGTGAATGATCTTGATGCAATTGCCTTTGGGCGTGGTCCTGGTTCGTTTGCGGGTATTCGTATTGCGACAGGGGTGGCGCAAGGCCTTGCATTTGGTGCAGGGATTGCATTGCTTCCGGTATCCACTTTGGCGGCGTTGGCCTTAGCTCAGCACCGCAAAGGCTACCCACAGGTTGTTTCTGTATTGGATGCGCGCATGAATGAAGTTTACTGGGGCGCTTATCAGGAGGTCGATGGACTGCCTCAATTGATTGGGGATGAACGAGTGGATGCTCCTGCCAATGTGCGTTTACCCCATGATAAAAGTCTCGCTGACGCTTCATCATGGTTAGGGGCAGGGTCGGGCTGGTGTTACAAAGAAGATATGTCATCTGAGTTGACAGATGCTGTCACCCAGATTGAGAAAGACGTGTACCCCAGTGCAGCGGACATGGTGCGTATAGCGGTCGCTGATTGGAAGCAGGGAAAAGCGGTAGCGCCTGAAGAGGCGTTGCCAGTGTACTTACGCGATGATGTCGCATGGAAAAAGAAGGATCAACAATAGATGGATTGGTTTCAGACGGTCGTATTGGCATTAATTCAAGGCTTAACGGAGTTTTTGCCGATATCAAGCTCAGCTCACCTTATTCTGCCGTCTCAACTGCTGGGTTGGGAAGATCAAGGGTTGGCATTTGATGTGGGTGTTCATGTGGGCACATTAGCCGCGGTTGTCTTTTATTTCCGTCAGGATATTTGGTCGATGATTAAGGCTTTTTTTGCTTCATTTAAGGGCGAAAATTCGGCTGATGGGCGTATCGCTTGGTTTGTTATTTCTGCCACGGTGCCGGCGCTAATTTTTGGCTTTTTAATTAATGACTGGATTGATGCGTATGGGCGCTCCATTTTAGTGATCGCCGGTACAACGCTGATTTTTGGTGCGCTTCTGTGGTATGCCGACAGCACACGTACCGAAGTGGAACCACTTGAAAATATCACGTTTAAGCAAGCTATGTGGATTGGTATTGCGCAAGCAGTTGCGATTATCCCAGGGACGTCTCGCTCGGGTATAACGATGACCGCCGCATTAATGTTGGGCTTTACTCGTCAGGCCGCTGCTCGTTTTTCTTTCCTGCTATCAATCCCTATCATTATGGCAGCGGGTAGCTACAAAGGTCTGGAATTGTGGCAAACGGGAACAACAGCGCAATGGGAATATGTGTTGGGGGGCGTTGTTTTATCAGCGATTAGCGCACTCACCTGTATTTACTTGTTTTTAAAATGGCTGAACCAAATTGGTATGTTACCGTTTGTTATTTACCGCTTCGCTCTAGGTGTGTTGCTCTTAGGCGTTTACTTTTTTGCTTGAATTGAATCGCTCCCCCACGCTGCTTTTATCAGAGCTGTGGGGGAGGGCGCAGCTAATTCTTATTATTAACTAATAAGAAGAGTTAGGCGTGCTTTCGGGGTTGATATCACCATCAACTTCGTCGGGATCAACATCGTTTATCAGTAGGGTTTCTCGGACGGCTTCAATATGGTCTAGGACTTTTTGGTAACGATCCCCGTATTCGTACTTGGTAACCTCGATTGCTTTGGGCATATAACTAAACGCAATTTTTAGTGCCATTAACGCGGTTTCGTTCATTTTTTCGCTCATAGTTACCTCATCATTGGCCCATTGGGCGTCTTCGTTGTATGGCGTGATATTTTCTGGCCACTATCATACCTATTTTTGTTAAATCTGGGGGTAAATGGCTAAGGCAAAAGCCTTAAATTGCTTTTTTTGCTATCGTATATTCAATTTTTTCTAATGTATAAGGCCTAGTATATGGGTGATGAGTTCAGTGGCCAGCCAGTGGTGGCTGCGGTAGATTCCGTGTTACAGAAAACAGCCCAAGAATTAGCTAGCGCATTGCAGTTAACGTATGTTGGTGTGGTCAGTGATGTTAAACAAGCCGTTGACCCATTGTTATTATGGGTTACGTTTGAGGGCTTTAAATTACAACAAACGGGCAAGAAAGCTCCGGGCCCTGTGTGGGCGGATTTTGTAACAGGCGCTGTGGCGCATCGGCGTAAATTTGGTGGCGGCAGCGGACAGATGATTGCAAAGGCTGTGGGTATCAAAGGTGGGGTGCGCCCAACCGTCTTAGATGCGACAGCAGGCTTAGGCAAGGATAGCTTTGTGCTAGCTACGCTAGGGTGTGAAGTGACGATGACAGAGCGCTCGCCAGTCGTTCACGCATTGTTAGCGGATGGTTTGGCGCGCGCCCTGCAAGATGAAGAAGTTGCTGATATTGCTCAGCGTATGTCGCTGCAGCAGGCCAATGCGATCGAGTACATAACACAGATGAATCAGGCCCAAAGGCCTCAGGTTATCTATCTGGATCCTATGTTTCCTCATACGGACAAAACAGCTTTAGTAAAGAAGGAGATGCGGATCTTTCGCGATGTGGTGGGCGATGATCACGATGCTTCGGGCTTACTAGAAGTGGCCATTGAAAAGGCTATTGCCCGTGTGGTTGTGAAGCGGCCACGTAAATCCCCCACTATTAATGAACGAAAGCCGAGTTATCAGTTAGAAGGTAAATCGAGTCGTTACGATATTTACGCACTGAGCAAACTGGCTTAAGTATTTGTTAAAGCCCATAGCGCCAATAGCGTGTGGTGTTTATAGAAACGAGCTACGTAATTTGATAGTAGCTCGTAATTTGATCGTGTTGATTGCCTCATTCTCCTTTATTAACGGTAAGCGTTAATAGCGGTGTAGTTCCCGTTCTACTAACGTCACTAAGCTGCTTGATAGGAACTGGCGCGCGCGGCGAATAAATGCCTTACTGTCATTATGCAGCATGACTATATCATCGGCTTTTGTGAGTACTTCTTGTTCGAAAAGTTGGTCAATGAAAAGCTGCAACATTTTAGCATCACTATACTCGGGTGAATGAAAACCAAAGTGGTGATGTATGCTAAGCGCAATACGTTGGCTTTCACTAATCAAGTCATCAGTTGATAGCCCTGTGTCCGTCAATAGCCTAAATACAATAAAATAACGAATCAGAATAGGTTCTGCAGTACGGATCAATACCCGGTTAATATGCGAATCGACCACTTTAAGGTGTGTGTCTTCGCGAGTCAGCAATTGGTTTTCTTCGAGTCCAATACGTAGCTCCCTAAACGCAGGTGTGGTCTGAGTTTGTTTCCACGGTAAGAACAATTCTGCCCTCAGGTAGGGGTAAAGAGTTTGTAACAGCCGCGGCATGTTTTGTGGCGTAGGCTTTTCGTAACGTTTAACGAGCATTACATAACAACCAGCAAGGACGGTTAACGAATGTAATTGGTTGCGGTAAAAACTCATTTCTCGCGCTTGGGCTTCATTGAGGCTAATGATGTGCTGGTCAGCTGTTAATTGATGGCGCTCAACGGCTAAATCAATCCATTCATTAATATCGCCTTGCGCTAGTTGGCGTGGCGCATTGGGTAGTTTACGAAGCACACAGATAAGCTGCTCAATACTTGCTATGAGCCGTGAGCGCGGTAGTGATAGTTTTGATTCTGTTAAAAGCACGGTAGCAATCAGTGCGGTTTGGTTAGCGTACAAAGCACTGTTGATATGCTGCAAAACTTGGAAACCAAGCGTATCGATTTGGGGGCGAATGGCGTTGGTTGTATCAATTGCTTGCTCTAGCAGGATGGGGTCCCCAAAACTCAGCGCCGCTTCGCCAAATTTGTGACTAAACTTGCGTAAGGTTTTAATGGCACCGAGGAAAGACTCACCACTTTTTTCAGCACCGTCGAGTTCACGTTGGTAAGTATCGCTTTCTACTAATTTGTCGTAACTAATCCATACGGGTACTAACGCTACGGGCTTGTCAGGTGACTTTGCAAAATTTTCAATTGTCATCGATAACAGGCCTGTTTTAGCTGGCAGTAATCTGCCGGTTCGGCTTCGGCCTCCCTCAATGAAGTATTCTAGCGAGTGCCCTCTGCTGGCCATGTAGGCAAGGTATTCTTTGAACAAATGCGGGTATAAATCACTCCCTTTAAAACGGCGTCGCATAAAAATGGCGCCACCGCGTTTTAAAATACTGCCTAACACAGGGACGTTTAAATTTTCGCCAGCGGCCACATGAGGAATCATAAGGCCGTGTTTATATAAAGCCCAAGACAGCATGAGGTAGTCCATATGGCTTTTATGACAGGGGAGGTACACAAGCTGGTGGTTAGCTGCGCAGGCTTGCAGTTGTTCCGTGCCTTGAATATGCACCCGGTTGTAAACTTTTCGCCATAAAAAGCTTAACAGAGGCTCTAGAACTTTGGCGGTAGAAGGGCTTAGGCTAGCCGCTATGCCATCGAGCTTGCGTCGTGCTTGGTTTTCTACTTCGTCAACGAGCTGTCCGGTGTTGGTGGCTATTAGAGCGATTTGTTGACGTATTTGTGGCGCATTAATCACGGTGTTGAGCATGGTTTCGCGGCCTGAGAGTTCTGGGCCTCTAATGGCTATACGTCTTTTAGTAAAGTGAGCGTCTAATGCTTGCTGTATTTGGTGGGCAATCACACCTGCAGGCTGATGCGGGTGTCGGTGTATTTCATCTTTAAGCGATAAAGGTTGGTCGAGTTGTAACAAGGTTTGCCGACCATTGAGCAAAATCTGAAAGCAATGGCCTACTAGGCTGTTTTCACGTTGCAACCAGCGATTTAAGCGTTGTAGCGGTGTTAGGTTAATCCGCTCGGGAAGGCGACCATGGTAAATCGATACCGGTATTAACTGGATATCAGGCGCCATAGGATCAAAACTGAGTTTCTCAACTTGTGATTCTAGGCGTTTGAGTAAGCTCGGTAAGTCATGTAAGGATAAAATACGCGCATTAGGCACTTTATTTGAGTTGAGCTTCAAATGTTTGCGCAGCAGTAAACGATGCGAAGGCCTGCCCGATTGCAAAATATAAAGGCGTTGTTTATCCGGCTGCAATAATGCGGCCCCTTGGACGTTAGTTTTTATCCACAGGTGAATGGCTAACTTTCTGATATTCTTAACCAAATGCATAATGGTTAACCTGCTTAATAGTGCGGTGGTGGCGGCTCATCTGATGGAAGGTCTTGCCGAGTATCCACTTTTTTGAGTTGGTCATTCAAGAGAGTGATAGCTCGGCGCAGATCAATAATTATACGATCTTGCTCGGCAATCACATCGCTAAGTTTGTCGAGTGTATCTTCTTGAAAAGCTACGCGCATTTCTAAATCCGAAATACGTTGTTCTTGATCATTTTCTGGCATTTTAATGGCCGTATCGCTGTTTATATCAGCCTTTAGTTTACAGTAAAAAGCTCATTTATGGGTAAGCTATTGAATAGTTGAGTATTATTCTGTATATCTGAGCGGTTGTTGCCTAAGCTTTGAAGGTGGCGTCTTTTATAATAGTAATTATCATGACAAGAGATATATATAAATATGAGCGGTAACTTAATTATTCGTATAGTAGCTAGTGCTGTTGCAGCATTGTTGATTCCAGTTTTGCTTAAGGCGGTTGCTGGAGTAGAAATCGGGCTAACGCCATTGGTGTTAGGTGTGTGTTTTGTAATTGTTTTAATCAGTCAACTGGTTGGTTGTCTTGGTGGGAAAAGTGCCGGTGCAGTGTCTGCTGCTGAGCATTTTGACGACGAAGAAGATGACATTGACTATGAAAATGATGACCGTGAACTGGGCACAGTAAAATGGTTTAACGTGTCAAAAGGGTTTGGTTTTATTACCCGCGAAAACGGCGATGATGTATTTGTTCACTTCCGTAACATCCGTGGTCGTGGGCATCGTTCGTTAAGTGAAGGTCAGCGTGTTCGTTTTAATGCACGTGAAAGTGATAAAGGCTTACAGGCCGAAGACGTATCAATTGTCCGTAGCTAATCGTTAGCTAACGCATTGTTACAAGAGCGGAAGTCATTTATGGCTTCCGCTTTTTTTATGCCTGTAGAATGCAGTAGCGCTATTGAATTAGGTTTTCGAGGCGTTTGATAATTGTTTCTGGGGCGGCATAACCATCACTGACCCTGTAATACTGGCCTTTATCCTCATAGCGAAGTGCGGGAAATCCTTGAGCGCCCAAAGCGTGAGCAAATTCGATATTTTCTTCTAGAGTGCGTTGGGCTTCTTGGCTGGTTAACGCTGCACTAAAATCCTCTTTATTAAGACCTATGGATACGGCCAAGGCGATCAGAGTGCTGTTATCGGAAGGGTTCTTCGCATCTTGATAATAGGCCTGCTGTATTGCCTGCGTCATTAAAGCTGCTCCATTATCGAGCAGTTGTGCGGCTATGTTGACGGCACGACAGGCGGGGTATGTGCTTCTGCGCGGCGCACATGTATCCCAGAACTCTGTATTAAATGAAACACCGGTACGAGCTTCAATTTGCTGCCAGACTGAACGCAGGTGGTTTTGCATTTCCATTGGCATAGGTTCATCTGAGTCCGGTGCTAAACCACCAGTAATGTATTGAATATCCAGTTGAGGCCACTTTTCTCTAATAGCATTGATGCTCGGGTGGAAGCCGTAACACCAACTGCACATAGGGTCCATAATGTAAAAGAGTGTCATTAAAATAGCTCCGTCTGCGATGTATTGTTTAACCACGTATGTGATGGGAGTTGAAGGCTCGGCACTTGCGGGCATAAAGCTTTCAGTTGTTCATTAAAATACTGCGCCAGTTGAGGCGCGGCTTGGTTGTCGGGAGTGTGAAAAAATAAATAAGGTTTTTTCCCTTCGTGAATCCACCCAGCCACTTTTTTTATCCAAGGTGCTAAATAGTCATAGCCTAATTCGATATCTAAAGGCGTAATGAAACGAATAAAAGGGCTGTTACCTGTGGCGATAACGTGCACTGGCATACGAGGTTTTGCTCGAAAAGCTTCCTGAGTAACAGGGTCATTTTTAGGGTGGGCAAAAAGTGCGCGAGTATCGAAGCTGACACGATTAACGCCATGCTGCATCAATATTTGATTAAAGCGCTTTTCATTATCGGCTTTATCAAAAAAACCGAGATTCCTGACTTCTATACCATATTCAAAGTCTGGCGCTAAGTTGCCAAGGAAGCGTGAAAGCCGTTCGAGATGTTCAGGGCTGAATTGACTATTCATCTGCAACCAAAGCACTCCCGTTTTATCACCTAGGGGCGCAATTCGGTTAAGAAATTCAGTGACTTGCCGATCACATTGGTAGAGTGCTGAATGATGAGTAATGCTTTGCGGAAATTTAAAGCAAAAAGCAAAGGGGGAGTGGGCTCTTTTTGCCCAGTCATTAATACTTTTTGTGGATGGTAGTCCGTAAAAGCTACTGTTTCCTTCTACACTGGTAAAAGCCTTAGAATAAAGAGCAAGCGCTAAGGATGAAGAGTCTGCTGTTGTATACCATGCGGGATGGTGCCATTGGGCAAGTCCTAAGTAATAAGGTGTGTGCTGATTAATCGTCATGGTCACTATGGTGCCGATTGATACGTCGAGACACAAGTCATTGAGCTGCGTTAAAGCGGAGTAAAGTTTTAAATGGATATCGCTTCTTTAGTTGGCATTATTTCAGGATTGGTCTTAATTGTATCCGCTATATTTATTGGCGGCAGTGCAGATATTTTTGTCAATGTGCCTGGCTTAATGATCGTCATTGGCGGCACGATGGCAGCAACCTTGTTGACGGTTCAATTTAAAGATGTAACCAATGCCTTTAAAGGAGCCTACATCGTCTTTACACGGGACAACACCAACCCCATTGAGATGATAGATACTATGATTAAGTTGAGTAAAATCAGCCATCGTCATGGGCTACTAAAATTAGGTGATGTAAAGACAGATTCTGCTGTGCTCAAGCGCGCCTGTAATTTGTTGTCTGAGGCAGCTTCTGAGCAAGTGATTCGTAACACATTGCAAAATGAAATTGATTCCCTGCTGGCTAGGCATTTTGCGGTGCAAGACGTCTTTAGGAAAATGGGTACCTATGCTCCTGCGTTTGGGATGTTGGGAACGTTGATAGGGTTGATCCAAATGTTAAGTGAGTTAGACAACCCCGATAAGCTTGGCCCAGCCATGGCTGTTGCGTTGTTAACCACGTTTTACGGATCTGTAATGGCGACTATGATGTTTTTACCTATAGCCGGTAAGCTCAAGGCCCGCACGGTACTTGAGGTGACTAATTTAGAAATTATTCGCGAGGGCAGTATTAGCATATTGACCAATGATCATTATGCACATGTATATGAGCAGTTATCTTCGTATTTGCCAGAGCGCGAACGTAAACCTATCAATAGTGATAAAGCAGCTCCGGCAAAAGGTAAAACAAAATGACGATGAACCGGCTAGTGACAGAAGAGTCTGATCAAGGCTTTTTGACGACCTATGCTGATTTGATGACGCTGTTGTTGGTTTTCTTTGTACTCTTATTCTCGATGTCGTCACTTGAAAAAGTTGAATTTTCTAACATGGCACGTGCATTCCAAAAAGCCCTAGGTGATGATGGCGGTAGTATTATTCCATTACCGGAGGAGCTGAAAGCCCCCACTATCACCCCTCCTGATACCTTAGAAACTGAAAATCCCAGTGAAATGGTGCCGTCAGATTTGATTGTTTCAGAACCTGAAAAGCCAATAGCTCCTGAGTTACCCGAAAACACTGATCTGCAAGATCAAATGTACATCAGCAATAGCTTAAAAGATGTTTTTGCATCCATGGGGGTGCAAGATGACTTAACGGTTACTGACCCTAAAGATGGTAAAATACGAATAAAAGTGAATGGCTCAGTTGCGTTTGAATCAGGAGATACGGCGTTTAAGCGTGGAATGATGCCAATCATGGATAGCGTAATTGAGATTTTAGAAAAGTACCCCGAATATCACGTAGACATTCAAGGTCATACTGACAACGTGCCCATCAACACTCCTCAGTTTCCTACGAATTGGGAACTATCTGCTGTACGTGCAACAACCGTATTACGCTATTTTATGCGTGGAGGAATTCAGCCAGCTCGGGTTACTGCCACCGGATATGGTGATTCAATGCCGTTGGCTTCCAACAGCACACTGGATGGCCAAGCAGAAAATAGGCGTATAGAGTTTGTACTAGAAAAGGTGGAGGAGCCATGAAGCCTAAAATCGAAATCGATATTGATGAAGATGCAAAGCGCCGCAATTTCAGGGTAACGCCTCATGCTGATGATGCTGTTGAGCTAAAAATTGCCGGTATTAGTATGGAAATTATCAATATTTCAGCTCACGGTATTGCGTTTTTGTTTCCCTGTGATGCCAAGAAAGAAATCTACCCAATACAGCTCGCATTTACGACAGACAGGGATTATTTAATAGAATGTGATCTGCGCTTAATTCGTAAACAAAAACCAGAATATGCCGGTGAGTTCGAGAATGCCAGTGAGCGAGACATAAGCCGGATAACGTCGCTTATAGTGGAATGCCAGAAAAAGGAAATCCGCCGTGCTAATAGACCGGATGATGATGGCGAGCCTCAAGCCACGGGTGATGTTGATAAATAGTGCTTGCGTATCGCAAAAAGTCTCTGTAGTATTCGCACCAAGTTGATGCGGGATGGAGCAGTCTGGTAGCTCGTCGGGCTCATAACCCGAAGGTCATAGGTTCAAATCCTGTTCCCGCTACCACTTCAAAATAGCCTAACTAAGCGTCTGAGAAGTCAGTCATTTAGTTAGGCTTTTTTGTGTCTAAAGGTAGGATGCTAGTTAGAGTCAACTGGCGGTTAGAGCTTAGGCATGAACGCTTTAGGAATAACAGCTCCTTTATGTTGTATGACGGTTGATGCAAGCTTATGACCCGATGCGGCGGCATCGGCGGCGGTTCCTTGTAATAAGCGTGTCTTTAAAAATCCAGCGTTAAATGAGTCACCAGCGGCATTCGTATCGACTATGTTGTCTACTTTTAACGCAGGTACTTCTGATACGTTGCCTTCCACTACCACGAAGCAATTGTCGGCGCCACGCTTGATGATCACTTCTCGTACATTGGCGTTAAGCGATCTTTCAATGCAAGCATCGATTGCATGCTCGCCGTATATTTCTATCTCATCATCAAATGTAAGCAGGGCGGTATCTGTCACTTGTAGCGCGCGATTATACCAATAAATAGCTTCCTCCTTTGATGGCCACAATTGTTTGCGAAAGTTGTTATCAAAGAAGACTTTGCCGCCATGTGCCTTATAGCTGCTCAAAAAGGTGAGGAGTGTTTCCCTATCTTGCTCTGACAAGATAGCTAATGAAATTCCGCTTAAATACAGTGCATCAAAGTGCATGAGCTGTTGCAACAAAGCAGGAGTTTCGTTCTGACAAAATAAATAACGGGCCGCTGAGTCATTGCGCCAATAGTAAAAGCTTCTTTCACCGGTATGATCGATTTCGATGTAATAAATGCCAGGGCATTTGTCGGTTAAGCGCATGACCAAATCGGTATTAATGCCTTCTTGGCGCCAGCTTTCAATCATTGAATGGCTAAAAGGGTCCATACCCAATGCAGTGACATAGTGGACTTGAATATCGTGCTGGGCTGTAAGTCGTGATAGATAAACAGCGGTGTTTAACGTATCTCCACCATAAGACTGTTTTATATCACCTTCTTTGGTTTGTAGTTCAACCATGCACTCGCCGATGCAGGCAATAGTTAATGTTGTCATAAGTTACCTATAGCCAATTTAGTCAAGAAGAAAGTCTTCACGTAATGGAGAGAAAACGTCCAGTAATATGCTGTTGTCTTCGAGCGCGACAGCCCCGTGAATAAAGTGTTTATGGGCAATGTAAGCGTCACCCGCTTTGAGGATTTGTTTTTGTCCGTTAACTTCTGCTTCGAAACTGCCTGCGACGACATAACCGATTTGATCGTGTATTTCATGGGCATGAGGTGTGCCGATAGCTCCTTTTTCGAAGCACACATGGACGGCCATTAAACTGTCGGTATAACCGACAATCTTACGTTTAATACCGCCGCCCAAATCATCCCAAGTATGTTGTTGTGAATTAAAAAAAGGGCTCACATCTAGCCTCCTTCGTTTTCTTTCGCTTAAGTATTATGCAGCTAGTGAAATTGATTTCTGCATTAGTACAATTAGTCAGTAGCTGTGGATAGTTTGTTAACATTGGTTAGCTCTTCCTTCTTGTCCAGAAAAGAGCCAGTGAGAGGCTCACTGGCTAAAGGAGGTGGAGAGGAGTCACCGTTTAGATTAGTTGGCCAGCCAATTTGGCAGTGTCATGGAAATAGCAGGTATAAAGGTCACTAATAGCAACGCAGCTAGCATGGCTAAATAGAAAGGCCATATGGTCCTAACTGCTTTTTGAATAGTCACGCCACCCACAACACAGCCTACGAATAAACAAGAGCCTACAGGCGGTGTGCATAACCCAAGCCCTAAATTCATCATCATCATAATGCCAAAATGGACGGGGTCCATGCCGAAGCCCACAACGATAGGCAAGAAGATCGGTGTACAAATGAGGATAAGGGCAGCCATATCCATGATCATGCCTAAAAGCAGTAGCAATAGGTTTAATAATATTAAGATGACAATCGGGTTATCCGATATGGAAGTGATAAGGTTAGACAGCACGGCAGGTACTTGATAGAAAGCGAGCATGTAACCAAACGCTGAAGCGCAGCCAATCAAAATCATTACCATGCCGGTCGTTTTTATTGACCCTGACACGGCAGCCCAAAAAGCTTTCACCGTCATCGAACGATAAACAAAGAACGCGACAATCATGGCGTAAACCGCACCAATAGCTCCTGACTCTGTTACGGTGAAGACGCCAGATAATGTACCGCCAACCACAATAATCGCGGTTATTAGGCCGGGCACTGAAGCTAAAAATGATAGCGCTAAAATCTTGAATCCAACGAAAGGCTCAGTAGGGAATTTCTTTTTGATGGCTATCCAGCGCGCGACAAAAGCGAGTAATAAACACATCAAAATACCCGGGACAATACCGGCCATAAATAGGCTAGATATTGAGATGCCTCCGCCTGCAGCAACTACAAATAAAATCATATTATGGCTAGGCGGTATAACGATCCCAGCAATTGAGGACGTTACTGTAACGTTGACAGCAAAATCATCATCGTAGCCTTTCTCCTTCATGACCGGTATAAGGAGGGAGCCTAGCGCTGATATATCAGCGACGGCAGAGCCTGAAATTCCCCCAAATAACATGCTAGAGAATACGTTGACCTGCGCAAGTCCTCCACGCATCCAGCCGACCGAGGAAGAAGCAAAGCGAATAAGTCGAGCTGCTATGCCTCCATGAAGCATGAGTTCGCCCGCAAAAATAAAGAAAGGTACGGCCAGTAACGCAAAAGTCGACATACCTGCGACTATCCGCTGATAACCGACCATTAGCGGTAAGCCTTCGTACATGAATGCTGAAATAGCAGCGATGCCTAAAGCGAATGCGACAGGCACCCCCATTAACATCACGCCAGCAAAAACACCTAATAAAATAGCTAAGCCCATTTTAATTATTCTCCTGGCTAATAGGTTTGGTGCGAGTTAGGTGGTGAATAGTTCTGACTACTCGATCTAAGGAGAAAACAAATATTAATGAGCCAGAAATAATAACGGGGAAGTAGCGGGTGGCATCGCTTATGCCGAGTAACGGGATTTTCTTTGACCAAGCGAACTCCGCTAAATCGACGGCGTTGATTGCCATAAGCAATCCAAAAATGGCCATAATGATATCAGCGGCGATACCCACCATAGCTTGACCAGATACAGGCAGCATCTGCGTTAAAATATCTACACTTAAATGCGTTCTCTCGTGTATACCCACGGCTGCGGTGAGAAAACTAATGGTAATGACGAGAAGCAAAGAGAGTTGTTCTACCCATGTTGGCGTGTCATTTAGAACATATCGACCATAAACTAACCATGCAAATGAAAACACTAAGGTAATCATTGCTAGGCCAGAGACAATGTTGGCAACCCTTTTTATGTATACAAGTAGCTTGTCGTATACATACAGAATATTCTTATTATTCATGATGTGTCTCAAAATAAAAAAAGCGAGAATGTCGTTTCTTGCATTCTCGCTAGTTGACGCCTAATCGATGCTCTGAATCTCTTTAATAAAAGGTTCCAGTTCAGGGATCGCTTCAATGGCTTGAGCATAAACGGGTTTCATTGCCTCAGAAAACGCGGCCTTATCAGCTACTTCATTAAATTGAACGCCCGAGTCGATTACCAACTGGCGGCTTTCTGCTTCGCGTTTTTTCCAAAGCTCACGTTGCATAGCGACGCTTTTAATGGCCTCTTGTTTAAGAGCGGCTTGGTCTGCTTCGGAGAGTGCTCCCCATGCCTTAGTGCTCACACATAAGCATTCAGGGATGATCAAATGCTGAGAGTTAGAATAAAACTTGGCGACTTCGTAGTGGTTAGTGGATTCGTATGACGGCCAGTTGTTCTCTGCGCCATCAACTACTCCTGTTTTTAGGCTTTGATACACTTCGTTAAAAGCCATTGGAGTCGCGTTGCCTTTTAAGGATTCGATCATGCTAACGTACAGCTCGTTATTCATGACTCGAAACTTCATTCCTTCCACATCACCCGGGTTAACGATCGGTTTTACATGGTTATAAAACGATCGAGCCCCGGCGTCATACCAGCCCAATGAAATAATGCCGTGTTTAGACATAGCTTCGCTCAAGTGCTCACCAAAAGCGCCGTCCATAACACGGTGCATATGATCTACGTCTTTGAAAATGAACGGCAATGAAAGCACATTAACTTCGGGAATCGCTGTACCCATAGGGCCAAGGTTAAAGCCTGCAAAATCAACTGAGCCAATTTGCATCATTTGAATTGCATCGCCTTGGCTTCCCAGTACCGCACCGTTGTACAAGGTGCCGGATACTCGGCCATCGGTTACTTTTTCTGCATTCTTAATGAAAGATTCAAGGGCATCTGTGATCGGGTAGTCCTTGTTGTGAATGTTCCATCCCGTCCAAGCAGACAAGGCTGAACCGGAAAAAATCAGACTGGCAATAGCGGTTGATGCAATAAGAGTTTTTCTCATTATTTTTGTCCTCTTTTTTTTATTAGTTGCTTACAAAAAGCAGTTTTATAGTGAGTGGTATAAAGTTTTACCGTATCTATCGAACATTCACAATAGTGTTATTGTATTATTTTATAATATTTGTTGATGCGAGAACGAGTCTCATTGCACGAAGCAAACCGTGTTGGTCGGAAAGGGTTTACACCATGTTGATCTTGAGCTGAAAGGGAAGACGGAGAGGGGTAAGAATAAAAAAGCCTTTTAAAACAAATTGGTAGGGATTAGTAAAAGGCTTGATAGGGTAAAGAGGCGTGTTAAGCGATGCTCTTTTCTGGAAGCCGGTGCTTGTTGGATTGGAGATGATCTAGTGAGGCTTCTTTAGCAAGCTTTGCATTGCCCGCCATAATAGCTTCGTAGATTAACCGGTGCTCATCAAGGCAAACATCCCCATCTTTGGAAGAGTGAATAATAAACGTTTCAAACATGGTAGTAAGAATGTTACCGAAGGGGAGGTAAAAGTCATTATTGGTCGAGTTAAAGATTAGTCGATGGAACTTCAAATCGACCGCTGTCCAAGCCTTCTGGTTAAAATTTTCTGCGATTTTGACCATTTTTTGAAAGGTTTCCGACAGCTCTATTCGTTGTTCAGCCGTTGCGTTAACTGCAGCTAATGCGCAGGCTTCAGGTTCTACAGCGCGTCTTAGCCCCAAAAACTGCAAACAAAACTCTTCAGAGTCACTAAGGCCTTCCATCCACTCAATGAGTTGAGGGTCTAAAAAATTCCAATAAGCCCGGTTAACAACTTTAGTGCCAATTTTAGGGCGTGATTCTAATAAGCCCTTTGAAGTCAGTAATTTTATTGCTTCACGCAGCGCTGTTCGGCTTACGCCAAACTGCTCACACAATGCCATTTCGCTAGGAACTATAGACCCTTGAGCTAATTCGCCCGATAAAATTCGACGTGCAATTGTACGTGCAACTTGCACATGCAAACTTCTTGACGAGGTGGAAATGGTACTGAAATTATTAGTCATAATGTCCTTTACTGGGAGGTAGCAGTCAATTTTTTGTCAATAAATAACACAAATTGCCAAGATAGCTAGCAAATTTTAGCACAGGAGTGCGTACCTTCCCTTAATTTCCCGTACTTTTTGTATGTTTAAATCTGAATTCTAGCCATAAGATTCAGGTATCTTTTGGATCGCTGATACACAACAGACCATTAACTTCTGCTTTTTTGCCAAAAATAAAAAAGATCGATTTGTCCTTGTAATGACTTGTAGTCTGAAACTATTAAATTTATATTAGCAATATTGTAGTACAAATAAAAATAAATTTAGGAGTATGTAATGTTTGGTGATCTAGTAGGCAAGCGAGTTCTTATTACAGGCTCTACGGCTGGTATTGGTTTAGCCGTTGCAAAATTGTTTGCTCATAAAGGAGCAAAAGTGGCCCTTAATGGCCGTACCTTGAGCCCTGCTGCCGAGTCGGCTTTGAAGGAAGTGCGTGAGCTAGCTAATGAAGGCGATGTGATTTTTATTCCCGCAGACTTAACCCAATCAAGTGAATGTGAAAAGTTAGTTAATAGCTTTGTAGCGGAGTTTGGTGGCATTGATGTGCTAATCAATAATGCGGGAGGCCTCGGAGGCCGTTCGAGTTTAGAAGATATTGATGATGAGTTTTATGACAAGGTCATGGATCTCAATGCTCGGTCGGCATTGATGGTCACAAGGTATTCTATCCCTTACCTTCGTTCTTCAGCGGCAGAGTCAGGCACCACGTCTTCGGTTATTAGTACTGGCTCAATAGCGGGTCGCGAAGGTGGCGGTTTAGGGGCCAGCTTATATGCCGCTTCTAAAGCTTGGTTACACAATGTTCATCGTAATTGGGTCAAAGAGTACACTAAGGATAATATCCGTTTTAACATTATCGCCCCCGGTACAATCGACACTGATTTCCATGCAGATAAGAGTGACGAATTAAAAAAGAAAATTGCATCAACGATTGCTTTTGGTCGCTTTGGTTTGTCAGAAGAAATGGCTCCATCATTTGCATTTTTTGCGTCTCATAACTGCAGTGGGTATATCACAGGACAAATCCTCGATGTTAACGGTGGACAGATGTGTCCATAAGCTGAGTTAGCATGTTTATTACTTATTCAGCGGCCGATCGCTGGATAAGTAATCTTTTTGTAAACAAAGCTTGCGTACTCGTTAACTGGTCTGTAGTATTCGCCCCAAGTTGATGCGGGATGGAGCAGTCTGGTAGCTCGTCGGGCTCATAACCCGAAGGTCATAGGTTCAAATCCTGTTCCCGCTACCACTTCAAAATAGCCTAACTAAGAGTCTGAGAAATCAGTTTTTTAGTTAGGCTTTTTTGTGCCTGTTTTTCAGCGGTCCTGCTCTTTTACAGTGCTTAATTGTCAATGTTTGTTCCTGTCCATGCTGTCATTTTAGATTGTGATTCCAACGGTAATGGTTTCGAAACCTTTTCCAGTGCCTATGCAAATATCAATCCGACTACTGGTTTAGTAGAAGGTACTTATGGTATGGCACCCATCAAGAAGCAGTTAACTGTTTTACCTGTGCTGCACCCCTTTTATTATGGGGCCTTAGTACTTTGGCAAACCATCCAATGGTAAAGAAAAAAGGTAATGCAATTAAGTTGATAGTACGCATGCTACCTGTTGATAAAATAAACTTGACTTTGGTTTTTGTGTTGGTTTTAAACATGCAGTGTGAACGATTAAGAAAGAGGAGGTAGGAAAGAGGGAAGAGGACGTACTGTGATGTGAGAGTGCTACTGATGAGTAAAACACTCTCTTGGTATAACGCGCGTTGATTACTCGCCGGGAGTGATACAAGCTCGAATACGGTATGCACCTGAGCCTGGTGTGTAATCGGTTGTTTCTTCGTAGCCAAAATTAGCCGTAGCGCCTGCATTCCAACCATACGAATATTGGCAGGCTTCACTGGCAACCGTGATTGAAAGCGTGGCGTCGATTGAGCCGTCGGACCCTAGGTCCCAATCTTCTCCGTTGCGGATATTGTTGCTCGAATATCGGTAAGTGACGGTCGAGTCTTGAGTTTCGTTGGTAAAGTCGGTGCGCACACGGCTTAGAACTTCGCCGTCGCTTCCGTAAGTGTAGGCTAACGTAATGTCTGCGTTTCCATCGTCATTAGTATCAACAGCCACCTCTTCTATATAGCCTTCATCTGTCCATGATGTGGTGTAGATTCGGGTTGACCAAGTAGAACTGGCCGCTTGCCAGATCTCCTGTGTTTGAGTTTCTATGCGGCCATCGCCATCATAGGCAAATTGACCACGCGAAATAGGGCTAGAATCCTCTATATTGACGGTGTTATAGCCGGTTAAGCGGCCACCGCTGTAAGTAAAGGTGGTTCGCTTTTCGGAGTCGCTGGTGTCGTTAGTAATGGTTTCTGTCACAGTGCTCAGCTGGTTAGAGGAATTATAAGTGTACTGGCTAAAGAACTCTCTTGTACCGCTTTCAATGTGTAGATTGCTGAGCTGGCCCGTCGGTAGGTGTTGGTAGCTGTAAGCTTCTGAACTGTCGCCGGTGCTGTTATAAAAGCGGAATAAATCGGGAGTGCCATCATCGGTGTAGGTGTAGTTTTCGGACTCAATGGATCCGGCGCTGTCATAGGTAATGGCAACGGTGGCGTCGGGCGTACCATTATTGTCGTAATCTAATTGGACTTGGCTGACGCGATACCCAGATTCCGGTACATCGGGTGTATCTGTGCTACTACTTGATGAGCTACCCCCACCACCGCCTCCACCGCAGGCTGTTAATAATAGGCTGCTTACTAAAGCAACAGAGATCAATGTAGCGTTTCGTTTAAAGGGCAATAACATACAACGAACTCCTTGTCGGTTGCACAACGGCAAGCATGGACGCCTGCTTGTATAATTTATAATCAATTATAAACTTGTTATATCACATTTGCGGCTAGTGTAATCCCTCAAAGCTGAATATTAGCGTTTTCGTCTTATTTAATAAGGCATTTTTAAAGAATGCGACCTTGTTTTGGTAGAAGTCGACACAGGCTATTGTCTTTAGTCTTAGTGGCTTGCATGCGTTGGTGACTCGCGCGACACTGCAGCAAATAATTATGATCGTGAAGGGAGTAAATGTGTGAATAAAGTGACGGAGTTTTACCAATCTCTATGGCATGACTATCTGTTGATTGCACCGCAAGCCGAAAAGGTACATCAGCTCTTTGCCACCACGGATGGTGTCGTGGTAAATGACCATGTGGCCTTTAGAACCTTTGCACACACACCCGTTTCGTTGGATAAATTGGAAACAGTCATTCTCTCGTTAGGTTATGAGCGTCAAGATAGCTACCAATTTAAAGAGAAAAAGCTGAGGGCGCACAGTTATATCCATCCTGACAATCAAGTGCCTAAAGTGTTTTGCTCAGAATTATTAACCGAGCAGTTAAGTGAGGCTAGCCAAGCAATTATTGCCCGCTACACCGATCAGATTAGCGAGGCCACGGCGTTAACCCCTGAGTTATTTTGGTCTGGCCGACATTGGAATGCTCCCACTTGGGATGAGTACCAACAGGTCTTAGCCGAAAGTGAGTACGGAGCATGGTTGCTGGCTTTAGGATTGCGTGCTAATCACTTTACGGTGAGTGTTAACCACTTAAAATCATCACACACGATAGAAGAAGTGCTGCACCGCGTTAAGCAAGCCGGTTTTAGTGTGAATACATCGGGTGGTGAGGCTAAAGGCTCGCCTGCCGCGTTGTTGGAGCAAGGCTCAACGATGGCTGACAAAATGACGATATTGTTTGCCGGTGATGACCCTCACGAGATCCCGACCTGCTTTTACGAATTTGCCCGCCGTTATCCAGACCCGGACAATGCCAACAAACTTTATCAGGGTTTTAGAGAAGCCAATGCCGATAAAATTTTCGAATCGACCCATGCCAGCTAACTGCTGATCATCACGCGTGTTATTGGTACACACTAAGCCGCCTTTATGGCGGTTTTTTGTTGGTGGTTTTGCTGACGATTAAGGGAAACGCAGCGAACAACAGCGCCTTGATGCGAAGTAACGAGTAAAGCATCCGCTGTGGCTTGCGTGATGACCAACTGACCATTAGGTAAGGCTGCGGCTGGCGCTAGTGTCACACGGAAGTTAAGCACATCCGTATTACTGATGAGTGTCGGCTGGTGGTTGAGCGGTAGATCATCATCACTAGGAACAATATCAACAGACGATACCGTGCTGTGTTTGACGGTTTGAATATGGCCAAGTGAGCTTTCAACATGAGGGCCACCATCAAATAGATCGATTAAACCTCGCCACTGAAAGCCTTCGCGTTTAAGCATAGCAAGAGCGGGTGCGGATGAATCATGTGGCCGTCCGATAACGGCTTGCGCCTCTTCGGCTAACAAATCGATACAGATAGGGTAATCGGGGAGCAATTCCTCGGCAAATGCTAAACCTGCCTCGGCGGTATAAGCCACGGCCTGATCAAAAGTGATCCCCATAAAACGTTGACCTAATGATTCCCACAAAGGTGATTGGCCTTGTGCGTTCTGCCAGCCTCGTAGCTCGGCAAAAATACGATCACCAAAACGCTCGGGGGCATCCGCCATTAGTAAAAAGCGTGCGCGCGAAAGCAGTTGGCCCAAACCGGGTAAACGGTGATCAGGCGCAAGAAACAAAGAGCCTATTTCGGTTGCGCCAGTATATTCGCTTACCCGTTCAAGCACCTGAGAAGAGCGACAAATGTTGAGTGCATCATGAGTACGCTGTTGCTCACTTACACGGAATGCATAAAAAGGGTGCGTGAGCGCAAGGCCGGTGTAAATGGCCGTTGTACCAACAATCTCCCCTGTGGCGTGATCTTCCAAAACCATAAAGTAGCTACCGCTGCGCGCCGGTGTGGCCGAGAACGACTGTTGGGACACATCAATTTTTTGTTTCCAGTGTTCAAGATCGCATGGCATGGATGTCATACCCGCGCCTGTTAATTCAGAAAGAGCAAGCAATGCCGCAAGATCGTTGGTCTGGCAAGGGCGCAACAGGTACATGGCATTCTCCACACTGGGTTGGTTAGCGTTAGTTATAGTTAGTGTGTTTATTTTAGGTAAGCCATTGGCAAATGTGCTGTTCATTTATTAGGCCTAAATTGCAGAAACTCTCGTTTACGTAAACCTACACCGCAGAATATTTTGTCGCTTTACTCAAAGAAGAGGGCTACCTAAGCCGCTATACTGTGATTGTGTAGCCTGTTAAGCCGCTTGTGCGCTGGGCTTTGGGGTATATTAAGTCAATGTTTCATTAAATAAGTGCGTGCATGGAGTGTTGTAACGTGGATATAGACCGGTTGGACAGAAAGATTATTTCGTTGCTGCAACACGATGCTCGCATCACTAATCAGCATCTTGCTGATTCGGTGGGTTTGTCGCCCAGCGCTTGTTTAAACCGGGTGCGTAAGTTAGAAGCAGCGGGTGTGCTTACTGGTTATCTAGCTGCAATCGATCTTCATAGTTTGTGCCGCTCTGTTACTGTGATAGCCACGGTGAGTGTGCAAGACCAGAGTACCGAGCGCTTTAGGGAATTTAGAGATGCGGTAGAAGCCATTCCTGAAGTGGTCGAAAGCTATACCGTGAGCGGAGCGATTGATCTGTTTTTGCGAATTATTGCGGCTGATATGCCGCGCTACAATGCGGTGAATGATCAAATTTTAGATCTGTTACCCGGTAAGGTTCACATTAGTAGCCATGTTGTATTAGAAAACGGAAAGCCTTTTTCGGGCTATCCGTTATCGGCTTTGTTGGATGATCCTGCTTAGACGACCCTGTCTAAGGAGTGCGTTGAAACGGATAAACCGAGCCCAGTTTCAGTATGTGGGTGAGCTCATCAAGCGCTTGGCGTGATTCGTCTAGCAACGCGGGGTCTGCTAAATCATGCTCAGTCAGTCGGTCACGATAGTGTTGCTCTACCCATGCACACAGACGGTTATACAGCGCATCATTCATAAGCGTGTTTTCATTGGTGGCTGCAAGTTCGCTACTATTTAAAACCACACGCAAACGCAAGCAAGCAGGGCCGCCGCCGTTGCTCATGCTTTGTTTTAGATCAAAAACCTTAAGTGCATCGACGGGCATTTTGCTGGCCACCAAGCCTTCTAAGTATCCCCATACCGCTGGGTTATGGCGGCATTCTTCTGGAACAACCAAGGTGGTTTTGCTGTTAATGGTGAGCAACTGGCTATTAAATAAGTAACTGCTCACCGCATCCTGTACGGATACCAAGCTAGAAGGAACCTCAATAATATTGAATTTATCCTGCATCGCTTGGTTGAGCTGTTCGTACACATCATGCGGGTTTAAAAACGCTTCTTGATGGCAAAATAATGTGTTGCGGTTACCCACAGCGATCACGTCGTTATGGAACACACCTTGATCGATCACGTCGGGGTTTTGTTGGGCGAATACAACGGCGTTTGCTGATAAGCCGTGTAAACGGGCTACCGCTTGCGAGGCTTCAAACGTGTGTCGAGCTGGGAACAGTTTAGGCGCCGGCTGGCTGTGATCGAAGGCATAGCGGCCAAACACAAAAAACTCCACGCCCGGGTCGCCATACTCATGGCAAAAACGCGTGTGGTTAGCGGCACCTTCATCACCAAAATGCTCAACATTGGGTAAAGCAGGGTGGTGGGCGAAGTGCTCATCATTATTGAAGGTCGCTTGTAGAATACGACCGGTTACAGGGTGCTCGATCGATCGATGAAACTTGTTAGTGAGGTTAGCCGGTGTAAAGTGCACGCGGCCGTCGGCGGTGTCAGCGCTGGGTGATACCGTTGCCGCATTAGCTGTCCACATGCTTGAGGCCGAGCAACAAGCCGCTAAAATGCGAGGGGCTTGCTGCTGCGCTTTTTGTAGCACTTGGCTGTCGCTTCCGCTAAAACCCAGATGCCGAAGTGTATGGATGTCGGGGCGCTCTTGTGGAGCTAGTACCCCTTGTACTAACCCCAAATCGTGCAAGGCTTTCATTTTAGCTAAGCCCTGTAAGGCAGCCTCTTTGGGGTTAGATGCCTGCGATGAATGCTTTTGCGATGCCAAGTTACCAGACGATAAGCCCGCATAGTTGTGCGTTGGGCCCACCAGACCATCAAAGTTGGCTTCGATAGCACCGTGATGGGGTGCTGATAATCCGTCAGTTGAACTCATGAGTGGTGCTACCTCTTTTAATCCAGCGTAATACCCGGTGAATAGGTGGCCGGCAATGCGAGCTTATCGGCTTCTAAACCCGCCACCGGATATGAGCAATAGTCGGCTGCATAATAGGCGCTGGCTCGATGGTTTCCGCTGGCACCTACGCCTCCAAAAGGAGCCGTGCTGCTAGCACCGGTAAGCTGCTTGTTAAAATTCACAATACCGGCGCGTATGTGCTGGTAAAAAGTGTCGTAATTCGCTTCGCTATCGCTGAATAACCCAGCCGACAAGCCAAAGCTGGTTTTATTAGCCCCAGCTATCGCGTCGTCGAAATCGTTGTAGCGAATCACTTGCAGCAAGGGGCCAAAGTATTCCTCGTCAGGCAAATCCGTGATGGCGGTTACATCAATTAACCCCGGCGACACAAAACCAGTGCCTGGTTTGATTTTTACCAAGTTAACTAATGATGTAGCGCCGAGTTCAATGAGCGCGGACTGCGCCGCCACCATACCATCGGCTGCCCGTTCTGAAATCAAGCTACCCATAAACGGTGCCGGCTCAGCAAATTGCTCGCCCACGCGAATAGCCTTAATTGCTTGCGTAAGTTGCTCGAGAAATTGATCACCAAATGCGCCTTTAGGGACAAACAAGCGACGTGCACAAGTACAACGCTGGCCTGAGGTAATAAACGCTGACTGTAGCGTCTCGTAAACGGCGGCTTTAGTATCTGTCACTTCATCGATGATTAGCGGGTTATTACCGCCCATCTCTAAGGCGAGGATTTTACCCGGATGGCCCGCAAACTGTTTATGCAATAAGTGCCCTGTGTTTGAGCTGCCAGTAAAAAACAGGCCATCCAAACCAGCGTGATTGGCTAAAGCAATCCCGGTGTCTTTTTCACCTTGCACCAAGTTAAGGACACCGGCGGGTAAACCGGCCTGCGCCCAAAGCCCCACCATTTGCTCGGCGACATGAGGGGTTAACTCGCTTGGCTTAAATACCACCGTGTTACCCGCAATTAGTGCCGGAACAATATGCCCGTTTGGCAAATGCCCCGGAAAGTTGTAAGGGCCAAATACAGCCACAACGCCATGCGGTTTATGACGCAGCACGGCTTTTGCACCCGGCACATCAGAGACTTTTTGCCCAGTTCGCTCAATGGCCGCGTTAATAGAGATCTCTATTTTATTCACCATGGCGGTTACTTCGGTGAGCGATTCCCAGTAGGGTTTACCCGTCTCTTCGGCAATGGTGCGGCCTAGCGTTTCTTTGTGCTCGTCTAACAGCTTGGCATAAGCCCGCGCAATCGCGCAGCGTGCATCAAACCCAACAAATGCCCACTGGTTAGCCGCTAATCTCGCCGCTGACACGGCCGCATCCACTTGTTCTGCATTGGCGGCTTCACCTTCCCATACTGGCTCCCCAGAGGCAGGGTTGAGTGAATAAAAAAGCTCACCTTGGCCTGTTAACCATTCGCCATTGATATATAAACCGGGCATTTATACTCTCCTTTTAGTCGATAGCGGCACGATACGAACCGTACTGCCATCTTCAATCTCCAGAGCCTTTGCGACGGCCGGAGGAACCGAAATAAGATTACGACTAATTTTATTAATCGCAGATACACAACAGCGATAGTTGGCGAAGCGCGTGTTACTGATCAGGTATTGATCGTTATCCTCATGCGCTTGCTCATCATCCATTTCTAGCTGGATTTTTACGTACTGACTCTTACGAATCGCACGGATATCATTAACTTGGGCTTCTAGGGTTGGTCCGGCATCAAAGATATCCACATAGCCTGAATAGCGCATACCTTCGTTTTCGAGCATACGCCGCGCCGGTGTCGTGAAGTTATGCGTCTTGCCAATAGCCTCCTGTGCCTCTTTGGGTAGCAGGTTGGTATAGATCGCGTTGAGCGGCATTAGCTCAGCAATAAAGACTTTATTCATGGCGGAGAACTGATCAGCCTTATCAAAGTCCATCGAAAAGAAATGACGACCTAAACCTTCCCAAAAAGGCGATACGCCGTTTTCATCAGAATAACCGCGCATCTCAGCAATCAAGCGCTGGCTAAAGTGCTTGGGGTATTCCGCCATAAACAGAAAACGCGATTTGGAGAGCAGTGAGCCATTTTTACCTTCGCGCGCATCGGGTTTTAAAAAGAGGGTGCATAACTCGGCACAACCGGTGTGGTCGTTCGTAATTGTTAGCGTATTAAACTGGTTGTATACATTGAGCTCCCGCGACGCGTGCACCATGGTGCCAACTCGGTAGTTATACCAAGGTTCGGATAACCCCACAGCCGATTCAACCCCGCACACACCAACAATTTCGTGGGTGTCGGTATCTTCCATGACAAATAAGTAGAGGGCTTCTTTAGCGGGCTTATCCGAAGAAAAGGCCGCTACGCCACGGTCTAATTTGGCTTTTACTTGGGTGTCATTATCTTGCAGCGAGGTGAAACCAGGCCCGGTTAAACGGCCTAGTTCTCGTAAACCTGCATAATCCTCGTCCTTTACAGGGCGGATTACCATCATAAAGCGATTTCTCCTACACGACGCATCGTGTTTGTGGCTCTGTTCGTATTTGTGTGGTGTCGGTCTGGTTAGGAGCGTGTGTTTTATCAGTCTCCTGAGGGGGGGCCGCCTCTAATTGTAAAGCAGCACTTAACGCGGCAATCGTGTCTGCATCTTGCGTGGCTTGCGCCTGTATACAGCGGAAATGGGTGAGTAGCGTGTTACTGACCAATAGCGGTGTATCCCCTTCATGGGTTGCTAGGCATTGTAGACCCGTGCTCAGTTGGCTTTGAATCACCGATTTAGCGTAGGCTGTGCGTGTTTCCAGTGTAGGCCCCGCGTCAAAAATATCCACATAGCGGCTGGTGCCAAAACCTTCGGTTTTAAGCAACTCAACCACTGGGTTCATATCGGCGCGCGCTACACCAATCACCTCGCGTGCAGCCTCCGGTAATAGCGGAACATACAGCGGATAATGTGGCATTAACTCGGCAATAAAGCCTTTGGAGTTTATACCGGTTAAATAGTTAGCCCGGGTAAAATCCATAAAGAAGAAATGATTACCCACGCACTCCCAAAACGGCGAGCGGTTTTGGTCATCGGCTACGCCTTGAATCTCGGCAATCAGCCGATCCGAAAAGCGCTCTGGGTGTTGGGCAATAAATAGAAAACGGGCACGCGACAGCAAACTGAGGTTCTCGGCGGTGCGGTAGTCTGCATCGATAAACAGCGTGCATAACCGAGCAGCGCCTGTGTAATCCTGACATAGATGTAATGAGGGGATACGGTTATGAATTTGTAGATCCTGAGATGCATGCACAATCTCATCTAAGCGATAGCTATAAAAAGGCGTATTCAGCCCAACGCAGGCATCAATACCGCTTATGCCCACAATCGATCCGGTATCGGTATCTTCTAGCACAAAGTGATAACTCTCATCACCGTAGCGCGTTACCTCTTTGCGTAACGATTGTTGCGTGCGGTTAATCAAATCGCTTAAGTGATCGCGGTTAGCCGGTAAGGTTGTCATGCTGCCGCCGGATATAACCGCCAAACGCTCTAACCCAGGTAAATCTGCAAAAGTAACAGGCCTCACTAACAACATGGTTTGTCTCCGGTAGTTGAGGTCTTGGTTGTTGAGATCTTGGTTGTTGTTAACCAGCGAGTATCCTCGGTGGCTAATTTCATTAATAGCAATGCGCTGAGCTTAGCACGCTCGCTTAAGCTGTTAACGAACATGTACTCTTGATCCGAATGGATGCTGCCGCCTTGCACGCCCAAGGTATCAATATTAGGAATACCAGCAGCCGCTAGGTTATTACCATCACAGCAACCGCCCGTGGGTTGCCAACTTAACGACATACCCAAGGCGTTGCCGCAGGCCTTTAGCCATTCAAACAATTGGGTGTTAGCCGGTGTTAGTTGTTTGGGCTTGCGGCCAAAGCCACCGTGCAGCTCGGCATGGATGCCATCGCGGCTATTGAGCTGGTGGAGCAACGCATCGATATGTTGAGTGCACCAGCTTTCGTCTTCGGTACGCTCTAAGCGAATGTTAAACCGCATGGTGCATAAATCCGGCACAATATTCACTGCGCCACCGCCTTGAATAAAGCCGGGGTTGATAGTCACACCGTCACGCTGGCCGTTTAAATCATCCAACGCCGATACAAAATCGCTAACCGCACGGATCGCATTACGCCCAAGGTGGTGCTCGCGTCCCGCATGGGCAGCTATACCATTAACGACCAGCGTAAAATTACCACTGCCTTTGCGCGCACCCGCTAAATTGCCATCCGGCATGCAGGGCTCGTAAATCATCCCTACATCCACTTTTGACGCCGCCTCTGCAATCAACGCAGCCGAAGAGGGCGAGCCTATCTCTTCGTCGGGGTTGAACAAAATTTGCCAACCAATCTGATCCGCCCACGGCGATCGCTCAAACGCCTCAATTGCTTTTAGCATCACCAATAGCCCACCTTTAAGGTCGGCTACGCCGGGGCCGTTGATGGTGTTATCGTCAAGCCAAGTAACGGTCTGAAACGCACTGTCTTTAGGGAATACGGTATCCATGTGCCCGCAAAAAAACACCTGCAAGGGAGCATCGGGCCGTTTAGTAATCCGCACCGCATCACCCAGTAAAGACTCCTGCTTAACACCTTGTGTGTTCACCGACACATAAGGGGCTACCGGCAAACGCTCAACCTCACCGCCCAAACCGCTGGCCAGCTCAATTAACGCATCCGCGACACGGTTAACCCCTTCGGCATGTAACGTACCCGAGTTAATCGACGCCAGTGCTATCGTTTCCTCCAGCATCATCGTTTGCTGGGTGTCCAACCACTCTAACCACGGTGCAAATGTTTCAGAACTCACTATCAGACCCCTAGGTAATCAAAGAAACCGCCTATACCTCTACCATTATTGGACATCTAGCGTGTGATATCTGCTGCTTAAGCGACCTTAATTTCAAAAATGCGTCTTTTAATGAGTATTTTAGGGCGGTAGATAACTCGGGCTAAAACGCAACCGTTTATACCGTGTATTTTTTGTGTGAGTGAAAACATGCGCGTTTGCACCCTAAAGCAGGCACGCTTTGCGACTGGACAAACCGAGAAAAGCATCCATAATCTAGAAACCACCGTTATCAACAGGGAAGATAACGTGCACGGCCAAGAATGATCATGCGTAGGCGCGTTTACAGGGAAATGTATTCTTTGAATAACCTCACTTATGTTTTATTAAACAATACGTTGAATGCTATTCCTGACTTTATAGTCAGGGGTGTAAACGCGCATGCGCATGAATAAACTGTTATAAGCAAGGAGAGAATGTACCAAATGATAGATTCAGCTGAAAAAATAAGGCTTCTTAAAAATCTCTTAGATAAATCATCAACCGTTACGGTCGAAAATAGCGACGATCCGAATTTTAAGACTTGGAAAAATCTGGTTGAAAGAACGTTTATCAAAGTGTTCGGTAAAGACTCACCCGAATTTGAACATTTCAGCGAACTGTCCTTCTTTTACCATGTAATGGTTTCATTTGGTGGCTCAGATTACACCGCAGACCACCTACGTTGTTTCAGAGAAGATTTTAGTATTCTAATAAGCTCAATTGAACAATATATCGAAGAAATCGAAGAGCAGCAGGGAGATAAGCTTTCACCTATCGAGAAATCACCTGAAAGTCCTATTACTAAAGTGTTCATTAGTCACGCCTCAAAAGACTCAGAAGTAGTTGAAGAGATGATTGAGATATTGGAGTCAATAGGTCTTGATTCCAACCAAATATTTTGTACATCATTTGAGGGGTACGGTATTGAGCTGGGTGAGAATTTTCTTGATTCTATAAAAGGTGAGTTGTCGTCAGACTCTCTCGTTATTTTTATCCTATCAAAAAGCTTTTATGAGAGTCCTGTTTGTCTTTGCGAAATGGGCGCCACTTGGGTCTTAGCAAAGGAACATATACCAGTATTAATTCCGCCCCTAGGCTATTCAGATGTCAAAGGTGTTATTCCATTATCACAAGGATTTAAAATAAACGAGCCTCTCAAACTGAATCTGTTTAAGGAGAAAATAGAGAAAACCTTCTTAATAGACAATACAGTAAGTTTATCAACCTGGGAAAGAAAAAGAGACCGCATCCTATCCAGAATTGAAAAGAGCATCGTAGAGTAATGCTTATAACAAACGCGTCAATTAGGACGCTCGCAAGCTCGCGCCTATTACGCGGGCGTTATACGATGGTCGTACTAAGTCAACTTACGAACCGAAGCGGAAAGTTAGATATGAACTGGAGAAAAATGGTGAATTTTTATATTACGAAAAATAAGCCATATATAAAATTAACAGGATAAAGGATTTTCCAATTGAAAATTTCTCATATTGACATTCAAAACTTCCGCAAATTAAAAACATGCCGAGTTGAACTTGCGGATAAAAGTACAATTTTTGTTGGTGCAAACAATAGCGGGAAAACCTCCGCTATGGATGCGCTAATTATGTTTTTGAAAAAATCAAAACGCCGAGAAATAAGCACTACTGATATAACATTATCTAATTGGGCAGCAATTAATAAAATTGCAAGTGACTGGGTTACTAATGCTTCTGCAGAACCACCAAAGCCACCAAACCTATCTCTAAATATTTGGCGACCATTTTTACCAGCTATTGATGTTTGGCTGAACGTAGATGAATTACAAATCCACTACGTTAGCCATATTCTGCCTACTTTAGATTGGGAAGGTGGCTTGTTGGGTGTCAGACTGATACTGGAGCCGAAAGAGCTAGAAACTCCAGAAGCCATTTATAAATCCTATATGGACGCGTATTCAGCAGCCCAAGGAACGGTAGCAGCGCGCAAGAGTACAAAAGAAAATAAAGGTGCCAATGAATCTCTATCGACATTGGCGCTATGGCCTACGTCGATGCGTGATTTTTTGGATATAAAGCTACAAGACTTTTTCTCTGTTAATGCCTATGTGTTAGATCCAGCGCATGTACAATCGGATTTTCCACAACCGTTTACAGAATTAATGGAATCACTTGAAGGCGACCCTTTTGATGGGCTGTTCAAAATCGACATCATTAACGCTCAAAGAGGATTCTCTGATCCGAATTCAGGTGAGGGAACTGCCAACACCGACCGCCGCCTCTCCTCGCAATTAAGACATTACTTTAATGAGCATCTGGACCCAAGCGAGCTACCGGAAGCAAGTGATTTGGATGCACTTGAGGCCATGGAAGCTGCGAGAACAGCGTTCGATCAGAAATTGAAGAGCAGCTTTAGTGTCGCCATTGGCGAACTTGAAGGTCTGAATTACCCGGGGTTTAGTGACCCACAAATCTTACTGTCAAGTAAAGTGAACCCTGTTGAAGGGTTAAACCATGACTCAGCCGTTCAATTTAAAGTTGTTCGCAGTGAAGACCCATCGGTTAACGACCTATGCCTACCTGAAAAATACAACGGTTTAGGCTACCAAAACCTGATCTCTATGATTTTTAATCTGATCCGCTTTCGGGATGAATGGATGCGTGTTGGAAAAGTAGGTAAGCGGGAGAAAATTGGTAATACGCTTATAGAGCCTTTGCACTTAATGCTCATTGAAGAACCGGAAGCGCATCTACACGCACAAGTGCAGCAGGTTTTTATTAAGAAGGCATATGGCGTATTACGCAACCACTCTGAACTAGCTGAAAAACCACAATTTTCTAGCCAGATGGTGGTGAGTACGCATTCTAGTCATATCGCGCATGAGACAGACTTTACTGGATTACGCTATTTCCGGAGAAAACTGCTGGCAAGCGAGCTAGAAATACCCTGCGCCTCTGTCGTAAGCATGAGCGTAATATTTGGTGGTGAGACTGAAACATCGAAGTTTGCGAGTCGCTACTTAAAAACGACACACTGCGACTTATTTTTTGCTGACGCTGCAATTCTTGTTGAGGGCCCGGTAGAGCGAATGCTGGTTCCTCACTTCATTAGAGAACATTATCCAGAGTTAGAGAGAAGCTATATATCTCTACTAGAAATAGGTGGTAGTCACGCGCATACATTGCGCCCGCTGATTAAAGCCTTAGGAATTCCCACGCTTGTGCTCACCGATCTTGATTCAATTAAAAAAGAATCTAGTGGTAAAGCACAGCCGAATAGAGGCCAAAGCCTTAGAACGGGGAACGACACATTAAAAAGTTGGGCGCCAGGAAAAACCGCTTTAGATGAAGTCTTGGCAGCAACACCTCAGGAAAAAATAACTGACGAAGGGTTGGTTCGGGTGGCGTATCCCTGTCTTACAAAGGTTCAATATCTCTCAGAAAACGAAGACGCTATACCCTATACGTTTGAAGACGCTTTAGTTCTGGAAAATCTCACGATCTTTAAAGCGATGACGGATAGCAAAGGTCTTGTAAAGAAAATGGCCGTTGCTGTTAATAAAACAACTCTCGATGAGGCCTGCAAAGATATGTTTAATGCGCTCGACAAGAATGCTAAGAAGGCTGAAATGGCTCTGGAATTACTTTACACCACCGAGCCAAATTTACTTGAACCTCCCGCATATATTAAAGAAGGCCTTGATTGGCTTAAGACTATGTTAATCAATGACGCATCATTGGTAACTCCGTCGTTAGTTATGCAGGAGGAAGAGTGATGTCGGATGAAATCGACACAAAATCTGTTGATGATGAAATCTATAGCTGTCTCGACCTCGACAAACCTAAAAGCTTTTTTCTTTTTGCAGGCGCAGGGTCAGGTAAAACTCGCTCATTGGTCGAAGTACTAAAACGGTTTCGTGAAAATAATATTCATCGCTTACGAACCAATGCACAACAAGTGGCAATTATCACTTATACCAATGCAGCCTGTGATGAAATTAAACGGCGACTAGAATTCGATCCAGCATTCAGTGTATCAACCATTCATAGCTTCGCTTGGGAGCTTATTAAGTCACATACAATCGACATTAAAAGTTTGCTTAGAGTACGCCTTCAAAAAGATATTGATGAACTTGAACTAGCGCAAAACAAAGGGCGAGCAGGTTCAAAGGCGGCTGAGGATAGGCCTAGACAAATAGCGTCTAAACGCAAACGGCTTGAGTCACTAAGTACAGTACGAAAATTTACCTACAACCCCAATGGGGATAGCTCGGGCAGAGACTCACTTAATCATGCTGAGGTAATAGCATTAACAGCAGAGTTACTCTTAAGTCGTCCTCTTCTGCAAACAATTTTGACACGTAAATTTCCAGTCTTGCTTGTAGATGAAAGCCAAGACACAAAAAAGGAATTAATCGAAGCGCTTTTTACAGTTCAGCGAATACATAAAGCTCAATTTTCACTTGGGCTTTTTGGTGACATCATGCAGCGAATCTACATGGATGGAAAGGAAGATTTAGGGCTGACTCCATTACCTGATGATTGGCTGACCCCGAAAAAAATATACAATTACAGATGCCCGCGCCGAGTAGTTAAACTCATAAACAAAATTCGGCAGGACGTTGATAAAAACTCACAAAAACCTGTTAAAAAAAATGAAGGTTTAGTAAGGCTATTTATTAAAGATGTCAGCCAGCCCATTGATAAAACGGTATTTGAAAATGTTGTTTGCCAAAAAATGGCAGAATTTACCAATGACATGCTTTGGACCGATCCAAAAGAAAATAAGACTCTGACATTAGAACACCATATGGCGGCTCAGCGTGGTGGCTTTTCAAATTTTTTCAACGCTCTGTACGTCGATAAACTCAAAACTGGCTTAATAGATGGGACTTTATCCAGCATTACTTTCTTTTCTCAAAGGGTACTGCCGCTAATTAACAGCCTAGAAGTTAATAACCAATTTTCTGTATCTCGAATACTGAACAAGCATTCCCCATTAATGATCAAGGAGAAATTTGAAAATAGTGAAAACCCTAAAGCCGAAATTAAAAAAGCGAAGGAAGCAGCAGATGCGCTGTACTCCTTATGGGAAAACGATTCGGACCCAACATTACAAAGCATTCTCAAAGAAATTTATCGCAGTGGTTTATTTAAAGTGCCCGACAGCCTAGCTACTATTGCAGGCAGGCAGGAAAAAGACTTCGAATTAGTCGAAGATGATGTTGACCCCATTATTGATGCTTGGGATAGGGCATTAGCGTCGCACTTTAGTGAATTCATAGAATATGTGTATTACATCTCCGATAAATCCCGTTTTGGAACGCATCAGGGAATCAAAGGGCTCGAATTCCCGCGCGTAATAGTGGTTCTTGATGATGAAGATGCCGGTGGTAATTTTTTTAGTTATGAAAAGTTATTCGGCGTGAAAACCCCGACAAAATCAGACATTGATAATCAAGCAAAAGGTAAAGAAACCAGTATCGACCGCACTAGACGTTTATTTTATGTGACTTGCAGTAGAGCAGAAGAAAGTCTGGCGATCATTGCTTACACCAGTGAGCCTATTAAAGTGAAGGAAAATGCTTTAAGACAAAAATGGTTTGCGGAGCAGGAAATTGTCACATTGTAGTATCAATATTTACCTTCACCTCAGCTTCTTTTAAAGAAGGTTCAACTTTCGCTATTGGTCGGATGTGGACATAGAAATGATGGTGCAGATCACGTATAACAAGTTGCTGCACGCAGATAAATTACTTGCTGCGCTCGCAATTTACCGGTGAGCAAAGCGAAGCTTGTCATCTACTTGCAGGGTGAAAGTCCCTGTCGGGTAAGGCGTAGCCTGCCACCCGTATCGAGTCTTGCGCGGTGCGCGGAGTCTGAGATTAGTGAGCACTTTTCAGCGTGAGGACGCAATCAGACGAACAACCATCGTGAAGCGTAGACAGAGAATTATGTAGGCCATAGGGGGTGCCGTGCCCCTGAATTGTTGGTATTGCTCCGAAAATAGCGAGTCTCAGTTGACCAGACTTATAACGCAGTCGAAGTCCAAGCAAAGCAACCGTTCATGCACCAAAGTAGGCGCCTCTAGGCGAGTTTGTGGCGAACTGGCGGAGTTATCAAACCGTGGCATATATAAAGAGTGATGACAGGAACTTGTGAGATCCGGATGTGCTCCCAACGGAAATGAGTAGGGCTGCTGAGTAAAATACGAGGCGAACGAAGGCGCCCCGGAAGTCGGATCAGCTCATAGTAGTCTGAGGGCGGGAAAGCCGTCCACATGGCGAAGGGGCTGACAGTAATATCACGTCGTTTAATAGATACATAGTCTGGACAAAGTAGGGCCGGAACCACTATGACAACCGCGTTAAACGCCATAGCATTTAAAGCACACACCCACACGAAGCATCGTTTTCAGAATCTTTATGGACAACTGAATAGCGACGCGCTGTACCGTGCTTGGGCACACCTCAATAAACAATCGGCCGCAGGAGTTGACGGCGTTTCGACGCATCAATTTGAGCAATGATTGCCTGAAAATATCCACACGCTCGCAGATCAACTGAGACGGGAACATTCCGAGTTGATGACGTTAAACGTGTGTACATCCCCAAAGCCAATGGCAAAGAACGGCCATTAGGCTTGCCCACTGTGGCAGACAAAGTGGTGCAGCAAAGTGTCTCTGATTTATTGCAAGGTATTTGGGAGCCAGCCTTTTTGACCAACAGCTACCTACGGCTATCGCCCGAATAAAAGTGCGCATCAAGCCGTACAGAGTTTGCAACTGAACCTTCAATTTAAAGGCTACGGGTGTGTCGTCGAAGCCGCCATTAAAGGGTTCTTCGAGAATATGGATCACACTTGGCTCATGCGCATGTTAAAGCAGCGTATTGATGACAAGCCGCTTCTCAATCTCATCAATCAATGGCTGAAGGCTAGAATTAAAGAGCCCGATGGACGTTATCACAAGCCTGATTCAGGCACGCCACAAGGCGGTGTTGTCAGTCCCGTGCACCTTCACTATGCTCTGGATTTATGGTTCGAAAAGAAGATCAAACCCACGCTGGAGGGTAGGGCCATGCTCATCCGCTATGCGGATGACTTTGTGGTCGCATTTCAATATCACCGTGAAGCGCGAGAGTTCTATGACAATCTGGTACTGAGATTGAAGCAATTCAATCTAGACGTTGCGCCAGAGAAAACCTCGCTCAAGCGCTTTAGTCTATTTCGTCCTGGCCAACAAAGCCATTTCAAGTTTCTGGGTTTTCGTTTTTATTGGGAAGTGGACTTTAACGGCGAGCCTCGGCTCCGACGAAAGACCGCGCCCAAGAAACACAAGACAGCCTTGCAGAACTTTTACGCGTGGATCAAAGACAATCGCCACCGGCGGTTAGATCATTGGATGCCACACCTAAAGCGCAAGATTGTCGGGTTCAGAAACTACTTCGCGTTACCGGATAACAGCCTGAGTGTGGGGCGCATTTATGATCATATACTCAACAGTCTGTATATTTGGTTAAACCGCCGAAGTGGTCGCAAAAGTTACACGTGGTCAGGGATAAAAGAAATGCTAAGATATTTCGGAATTCAATCCATGCGGTAATTCCGCATGTCCGGATCTGTATGGGGTCGCCTCGTTAACGGGGCGCTCTACCATGACTATAGGGAGACGTTTAGTGTGTAATGCATGGAATCATCCTGCAAATTGTGATTGTGGATGGGGAGCAGGAGGCTATTCAAATGGATTAGCCATCAACAGCATTGAAGGTATTATACGTAGACCTGAAAATGAATCTTTTACAGTCCCTAACGCTCGTTGCCCTGTATGTAAGCAAAATGTATTTTTTTATCAATCGGTAAATGGCGGTCGAGTATACTTTGATGAATTAGGTCCACCGTGGCCAAAACATTACTGCACAGATGTTCAAAGGTCGGCGTCCGGTTATCCTAAATGGAAAAGAAGTGGTTGGAAGCCGGCTTTTGTTAGTACTTACGAAAGGGGGAAAATAAGAATTTCTATATTAACCAAAAAAGATAAAAAGAGAAGTTTGGCATTAAATTTAATAAAAGAAGAGCCAACTAATTGGGCAAAATATTGGAATGGTGACCCAATGTTCTATAGAGCGAATGATGACGAATCTCTCATAACAACAATTATTATTGTAAATAATGAACTCATAGAAGTTTTCTTGTATGCATTTTCAGAATAATTATATAACAAGCTGTTCAAGGCGCTCGCAGGCTCACAGGGGCAATTACACGCTGGCTTTGTGCTTAGCACAATTATAAAGCCATCGTGTAATTGCCCCTTAACAGAGCGTTGAGGCTGTCGGATTACTCCCGCATCCCTCGATCTGCGGCCAAAAGCTCAGTTCAACTGCTCCAAACAAACTTTACCCCGCTAGGTGCAACGGATGGCACGATTCAAACATTACGATTACGAGCAAACCAAGATGATCCCGCTGCGTTTTGCGGATCAGATACAACCGGGTACGTTTGAATACACCCTCAATCATGTTGTTGATAATGAACTCGACCTCACTGTGTTTGAATCTCGTTATCGAAATGACTATAACGGCGCTCCCGCTTATGATCCTGCACTCTTGCTCAAAATTGTCCTTTTCGCGTATTCACGTGGCATTACCTCCAGCCGAAAAATAGCGTAAGCCTGTCGCGAGAACATCATCTTCATGGTGCTGTCTGCCGACAGCCAACCGCATCGCACAAGCCAAGATAGACAGCTGATGGGTCGGCATATCTACAGCAAACGGCTAGGGACAGTAGAGCCGGTGTTCGGTAATTTAGAAAGTAACAAAGGGCTGAAGCGATTTACGTTAAGAGGTAAAGACAAGGTCAATGCGCAATGGTTGCTGTACTGCATGGTGCACAACATTGAGAAAATAGCGACGCAGGGTCAGGTGATGCATTAATAATCAACAAGGAGCGCTGTGGGATGAGGTTTTATTGTGTTAAATGTCTAATCCGACAGTCTTGTTAGTTTGCTAAAGGCTAGAGGTTAACTAGTCTAAGCTTGCTCTCACATCTGCAATGGTGATGAAGAGTTTGTTTTCGGCGTCTTGAAATGCTTGAAAACCGTAGCGTTCATAGAAATGTTTTGCTCCGTCTTTGGCATCAACGATAACAACTGGAAATGCAACGCTATCACTAGCGGCTAATAGCTTTCTGAGTGCGTCGATAAGCAGCCACTCACCCAAGCCTTTCCCTTTGTATCGGTCATCGACAGCAAGACGGGCAATCAGACCACCAGAGGTGGATGATTGGTGCTTTTTTTGTAACTTATCAGGCAATGCCTGTAAGTCAATTGGTGTCATTGTTAGCGTGTAAAAGCCGATGACATGTGAGTTGTCGCTATCATCTTCCAAAACAAACGTTCTGGTGTTGTCCTTCTTTGCTTGCTGACTCGCCATTACTTTTAAGTAATTATTGAGAGCTTCGATGCCACAGTTGAATCGGTTTCTATCGTGTTTAGCTTTATCTAGAAGTACCGTATTCATCATTGAGTTTTGCTCTCGTATCGATCAGCAGCAGCTTTTAGTTTTGAGTTCTGTGTTGCAGGACGGTCTAAAGCTTCCATGAGCAATATCGCATCTGCTTGGCTCAGTTTTAAAGCCTGTTCACGTTCGATGACTTGTTTAGCTTTTTCGATTGCAGCGCTTAGAACAAACGAGTTGATGCTAGACATGCCAGCGATTGCGGCAGCCTTAGTAAGTAAGTCTTGTGTATCGACATCAACTCTAGCGGTGATGCGAGGCAAAGTAGTAGCCATAATGTTATCTCCTATTGTGTCAAAATGTCACATATGTATTATGGTCTTAAAGTGTGCAATAAGCAATCCCTGTGTCACTTTGGCACGCAAAATAACAAACAATTTAAGAGTGATTCGGCACGCTTGGCATTTTTACTATGCGTTAATTCTAGTGAGTAAGGTGGCATGCGGTGGCACCGGTATTGAGTGCCTCACACCTTAATTGGGCGTTAAATGCCAGTGTTACCCATATTTAGTAGACACCTATATAGTTAGATTTTGATCTAGCTGGGAGGTGTCACATGACCCAACATCGCAACCCTGCCTATACCGAAGAATACCCTTCTAGATCATCGCTTAATGAGTGAAACTACAGATAATATCTATGATGTTCCAGATGCAACTGAAGTCTAAGTAGCGCCCAACAAGCAAAGGCAGCATCGCCCTGCGGGCTGGACGCGCTAACGCGCGCCGCTGCTTTGGGCGTTGAGGCGGCGCAAAATCAATGGTCGTCGTAATGTCCGCCAATTGCAAAAATGTAAATCGATTGATCGTCGAATTTATAAACGAGACGATCTTTCTGAGAAATTCGTCTTGACCAAAACCCTGTGAGGTTGTGGCAAAGCTGTTCGGGCTTTCCCATGCCTCTGCTTGGGTCACCTCGGAGCATTTCTTTTAAATGCTTGCATAAGGTTTTGTGTAGTTTTTTGTCTTGTTGGCGGAGGACTTCGTATGCCTCCCAAGTTTTACCCTCAAATACCAGTGATCTCATTTAATTCCTCACTGGTTGGGGTATAGCCGGTTTTACTGTTGTGCGTTGCCAATGAATCAGCAATTTGGTTCATTAGGCTGCTGTTCTGTAAAACATAGAGGGTTTCCTGTTCTCGCTCCCAGTCGTCGGCACTCATTATCACAAATGCTTCGCCGGCCCTGCGGGTAACCTTCAGGGGAATATGGTTTGTAACTACTTGCTCTACAAAAGTTTTTAGCTTGTCTCTGAACTGGTTTACACTTACAGTGTCCATATCTTTCACCAAATGTACGGAAATGTCGTACAAGTATAGTGGGTAAGCCCTATCAAGGCAATCATGCGGAAACCATTTGCTATGCTGCGGTTCCGTATATCGCGGTGTTTTGAGGCTGTCGGATTACTCCTACACCTCTCGACCTGCCGCCAACAGCTCAGCTAAAATGCTCCAAACAAACTTTACCCCGCTAGGTGCAACGTATGGCTCGATTCAAACACTACGATTACGAGCAAACCAAGATGATCCCGCTGCGTTTTGCGGGATTAGTAGCTATAGATATCGATAGATTCTAATTCGATATGGATTTCGGTTTCTTGGGTTGAATCTAAAAAAACAGAATTATTTTTGGCATTAATGAAGTTTTTAGCCATTTAATACTGTGTGATTTTTTCTTTTAAGGTGTTATCGATTGTCGTCTTGAAATATAGCGTTTCTTTAATAGGGCCGTTGTCGCCGAACGTGTATTCGTAGCGAGTGATAGAAGACGGGGTTACCATTGTACCTGAAATCTGCAAAAAATAAGGGTTATTTGGGAATGCACTTTCGGAGTGCTTTGTGTGTTTTAGCAGGTCTTGCTTAAGAGTGTCATATTGTCCTTGTTTGTTTCTATGTAGAAACATTAGATCTGGCTCGTCGTGTTTCTGAATTTTCTGTTGATGCTGTCTTATAAGTACCAGCGACCCTATACTTGAGATCGAACGTTTGTTCGTTGCTCTAAACAAATTTTACCCTGCTAGGTGCAATGGATGGCACGTTTTAAACACTACAAAGTTACAGAATTAGCCCAATAAATTTTCGCGCTGAGCGAGCGTTATGTTGTTTTGAGGTTTGTATGAAATATTGGATACTGTCTGTTGCTATCTCTTTATTTGCATCCAGTGCACTGGGTAATGAATGCTTGTACCAAAAATACAAAAAATACGTAGATTTACAAACCCAGTGGCAGCATGACTACTCTAATTTAATGGTAGCTAACCACCCGGAGCTTAAGGAGGTTATGTATCGCTACAGAGATACCCAGTTAGCGCTTATTGAACAACGTTTTATCGCCTTTACTATTTATGTTGCTGATGCTCCTGAAAAAATACAAACAGAGAAGCCATTAAATCAATGGTTAGTTTTAAATCCATCGATAAAAAATGAATTAAGCCTCCAATACCCTAAATTCAAGATAATTGACGACAAAGTTGAATTGTACAATTCACTGGGCGATCACAAGGATGGGGACAACGCTCGTGAGGTATTTAGGAGCGAAATAGCACCCTCGCAGGAATTTTCACGTCTGTTGAGTCGCTTTAATTCAAACGTATCTGTTTTAAATGATACCAGTTGTCCAACTACATAATAACAAGGCGTTCGAAAGGGGGAATACATGGTGCGGCTTCGCCATTACAGCGTTATCAATGCCCCTCTTAGCGTAAGTTAAACAGTTAAACCACAGGGATGTATCGTGCAAGAATCACGGAACTGGGCAGAGGCGACGGTTAGCTTGATTCAGTCAGAATCTGATCAGTTTGATTTCCCCGGGTTTCCTGACGTTGAATCAGCTTTGGTGTACTTAACACACCCATTAGCAGGTTTCTATTATCGCCGGGATGGTAAACTCGGGACATATCGAGTCTGGCATAAAGAGCTAGCAGTTAAGCCAGCGCAGTTAGGATCAGCTAATTTCAAGCTATTATCTACGCTAGGTATTGTTATGGAATCGGAGCAAAGCTCGCCCTACAGCGTATTAATCGAGCCTATCAATGAATTCACTATTTATTTACCACCCACTGTCATTGAGTAGAATATGAACGGTTCAAGTAAGCAAAGATCCCCGACGCTGAAGTTAACCAAGCTTTTGGGTTGAGCCATTGCATAATCGCGCCGGTTAAAAACCCCGGTGCTTTGTGGGTCTCACCTTCATGTAGGCGCCCGTCATCGCGTAATAGCTGAACACTAAGATAAAGTAAAAATATAATGCCGGCCCAGCGTAAGAATTCATTAAGACCCGGAACAGCCGTCATTATTGAATAAAGACCCAAACCAATGGCAACGAAAAGAACGATAAAGCCTAGAGTTGCGCCGGTGACGAACATCAGCCCTTTGGAGAGGGGGTAGCGAGTACCGCTGCTCAGGCATACCAAATTGACAGGCCCGGGTGAAATGGAGGCTGCTAGGGCAAATGCCGTCATTGGTAAAATCAGTGTGATTGTCATGGTAGTCTCTTTTTCGATTAGCTTTTGTTAGAGTTTGCGTAATCCTCAAGGCGAAGTATTGAACAAAATTGCGGTGGTTCTTTTTGGCTAATTTCCGCTGAATGCTATACCTGCCGCAATCAGAACGTCATAAATCAGTAAGTGCGAGATGCTAATGATTACCGGTAGCTGCCTATGTGGCAAAGTTAGTTATGAAATATCAGGGGAAGTGGGGGACATCGTTCACTGTCATTGTGTAACCTGCCGAAAAGCGCATGCCGCTGCGTTTAGGCTCTTTAGATACGGATTTTAGCAAGGGATAAAAATATGGATAAGATAATTGAGGCTATTATTAACTGGGATTTCTGGATGCTTCTTGCTACAGCAACCATACCTCTGGCATTACATAATTATTCAAGAACGAGTACTACGATGAATGCCATCAATGAGTTAAGGCAGAAATCGACGATCAAATGGCAAGCTATCACCGGTATACCAAAAGAATTTGACAATATTACACCGGTACAGCGTCATTTAATAATGGACTACCTCAATGAGTACGATCATTTTTGTACCTTGTATAACGAGGGGTTAATAAAGAAGTCGATAGTTAAAAAGACAAGAAAAACTACAATAAAAAATGCTTTTAATATTCATAAGTCATTTATTACGAGGTGGCGTGAAGAATACGATGCTGAAGCATGGATAAACTTGGAGTTATGCGCCAGTAAAATTTAGTGATTTTTTTAAAGGGCTAGTTGCGTGGGTGTATCGAATGACGTGCGATGACTGGGCGTTACCTACATGGAGTGTAGATGAATCATAGAGTTGCGGGTTTTGATATTGCTAGAGCGTTAGCAATTTTGGGAATGGTTATTGTTAATTTCAAAATAGCTATGAATGCAGATACAGGCAGCCCATTGTTAATGAGCTTTGCGCATTTGTTTGAAGGGCGAGCTTCTGCTGTGTTTGTTATTCTGGCCGGCATTGGGATAACCTTTATGACTAACAAGTCAAGAGTATCCTCGGATAGTCAATCTATTTATAAAAGTCGTGTATCGCTCATAAAGCGTGGCTTATTGTTGATATTTATAGGGCTGTTATATACGCCAATTTGGCAAGCAGATATTCTACATTTTTACGGATTCTATTTTTTAATTGCCTCTATCGTTTTTATGTTCAATAACAGAACGCTACTATTATTATCAGCCGTTATCGTTCTAGTGTTTCCTGTTTTGATGTTGTTTTTTAACTACGGGCAAAACTGGAATTGGGGAACATTCGTCTATGAGAACTTTTGGTCGATTGATGGGATGGTTAGGCATATATTGTTTAACGGGTTTCACCCAATATTCCCCTGGGCCGCTTTTTTACTATTTGGTATGTGGCTGGGTAGGCAAGATTTAACTCTACAGGCTGTCAGAAAAAAATTACTTTTAGGTTCTATGGTATCCTTGGTCCTCATCGAGGTGGCGTTTTATTTCATAAAATTAAGTATTGGAGACGGCTCTTTACTAGAAATGACCGAAGATGAAGTTAACTTCTTATTTTCGATTTCTATTATTCCCCCTTTACCTCAATACATGATCTCGGCAGCAAGCTCCGCAGTAATTACGATAGTGGGTTGTTTATATTTTTCTGATAAGTTTTCAGAAAGTAAAATACATAAGTGGTTATGTCAGACAGGTAAGTTGTCTTTAACCCTTTATGTTGCCCATGTTATTTTAGGCATGGGAATGCTTGAATACTTGGGATTACTAGTAAACCAAACAATTGATTTTTCATTATTTAGTGCATTAATATTCTGTGTTTGCGGAATTATCTTTAGCGTTATTTGGCTCAAATATTTTAAAGCTGGCCCTCTGGAGTGGCTTTTTCGTAAATGCGCAAGCTAACAAGAGACTACCGCTATTTTTCGTTTAATAAAGCGCTATACCTAAAAAGGATTCCTAATGCTTCTAAAAGATCATTTTGAGCTGTTATCTATTTACAATCAGTGGATGAACTCAAAGCTTTATGAGGCGGCGAGCCAGCTATCAGATACAGAGTTAGCTAAAGATCGTGGTGCTTTTTTTGGTTCTATTTTGGGCACACTTAATCACATCATGGTGGGTGATATTATTTGGTTAAAGCGGCTGGCTAACCATCCAGCTTGCGTAAGTTTGTTACGTGAGACAGCAGGCATTGAACAGCCAACGCGCCTGGATCAAATGCTTTTTAAAGACTTGGGTCGCTTGTTTCAACAACGAAAGCGGTTGGATAGCATCATCATTAATTGGATGGCCGGGCTATCCGAAGATGATCTGAATGTTGTGCTCACTTACCACAACACGCAAGGGGTTGCGGCTAATAAGCGGTATTCGAGTCTGGTTTATCATTTTTTTAACCATCAGACTCATCATCGCGGGCAAGTGTCTACGTTGCTCTTGCAAGCTGGTGTCGATATCGGGGTCACGGATTTGCTAGCGTTGATTCCGGATGAGTCTGGTGTATAACCAAGCCATTGGGGGGGCATCGCCTTTATTAACAGTCGTATAGGGATACCTTGGATGCTAAGGATAAATTTTGGACAATAATTGGAAGCCGAAAATTTGGGTAGCAATAGCTTTAGGTGTAATCCTGCAAGCATTTACATTTTTATACTTGAATAGGCCTAAAATATTCTGGGTTTATTTTTTGCTATCTTGCGTTGTTTCTATCATTGATTGGAAGTTTCAAACGTTTTTTTCAGTAGTCTTTTCATTGATCTGCCCCATTCATGCATTGTTTGTGGTTAAGCACTTTAAACATGCTACTAAGCAGGGGTGGTACTCCACGCGGTGGGGCTTACCAGTTATCTGTGCTACCTATTTTGTGAGTGTTTTTCTATTTCGATCTTTTCTGTATGAGCCTTTTATTTTTCCTTCCGCTTCAATGCGGCCCACTATTAGTCAAGGTAACCATTTAGTTGTTAAGAAGCTTGGCTTCGGAACTTATGGAACATACGGTATGGATTTAATTAGCAGTGCAGTATCTTCTTCTAATCTTATGCAGAGGGGGAAACTGTATGCATTTTATCCTCCTCATACAGATACTCCTTTTGTGAAGCGGTTAATGGCCATTCCCGGTGATAAAGTGGCTATGTAGGGATAACGCTATTCGTGTTAATGGTGCTTTATTAACCAAAGATAGGTTGTATAAAACAGACGACGTAACTGTGTATCAGCAACAGCTGGACGGTATTAGTTACTCAATTCAACATATCAATGGACAGCGCTCTAAAGACATGGAAGCCGTTGTTGTTCCCGAAAATAGCTATTTTTTTCTGGGTGACAATAGAGATAATTCAGCAGATAGCAGGGTTTGGGGTTACGTAACCAGTGATAGAATTATTGGTGAAGTACTTTATATCATCGAATAAAGTCTCTCTACACTAGAGCTGTTTGTTGTTTATCTTATCCACAAAAGTGCGATAACTTATGGTGCCCGATATCTAATTTGGCGTTCCATGGGAAAGACAATTCAATAGATAAGTCAGCAAGCAGAAACAGAGCAGCTAGCCGTAAACGCAGCCAGCTGCTTTGGCCGTTATAACCCATCGACTAACTTGAATGTGCAATTCATGGCTTGGTCTCTTAAGGGGATTAATGCTTGGTAGCTTTCGCTGAGATACCAGGCTTGAGCGGCTTCTTTATTCTCAAAGCGAATAATTGCGCCATTCGCTGTCTGTGATTCCCCTGTTAATAGTGTGGCCTTACCTTTGGCAATAAATTCTCCGTGGCTGGCGGTAATTGTTTTCGCTGCCTGTTGGCTGTATTGCGCAAGCTTTTCTGCATCAATAACGTTTGATTCAACAATGATATAGGCGCTCATAATGTTCTCCTGTGTTATGTGTTGACAAAGGGTAAACAGGTCTGGATATTTAAACAATAATCAATAAATTAACGTATCGTTTAAAATTATGAACACTGTGAAAATAGCTCCATTGCTTCTCGTTTTTGTTGAAGTGGCCCAGTTGGGCTCATTTACGCAGGCGGGGAAAAAGCTAAATCTAAGTAAGTCGGCGATTAGTCAGCAGATTAAGCGCTTAGAGGAGGAGCTTAATGCCCAGCTCATCTCTCGAAATAGTCGGGGTTTAACACTAACGCCAGCGGGCGAGATGCTGCTGAGTAAAGGCGCTTTTTTGTCTGAGCATTTATTCAATACGCTGCAAGATGTTAACACGGAGAAGGAACAGCCAAGCGGCGTGTTTCGGGTGTCCATACCGCCTTTTTTTGAAAGGAATATTTTGGTGCCTGCGCTTAAACAGTTTTGTTTGGAATACCCTTTGATAAAACCCGAGGTGCTCGTTAGCGGTCGCTGGCAGGATTTAATTCATAATCATTTAGATGCGGCTATTTTTGGCGGTAAGCTTAAAGATAGTGAGTATAAAGCGCAGTCCATTGGTCGGGTGAGGGATGTGTTTTGTTGCACACCAAACTACATGAACCAAGCGGGGGTGTTGCATCAGTTGGCCGATATTGAGCAGCAGTCCTTCATTGCGACACCTTGGCAAAAGGATGCTATAAAACTCTACCGTGTTAATCATGAGGCAGAGATAACCTTCAAGACGAATCATCAATACTTTACCAACAGTTTGAGTACGTTGGTCGATATGACGATGGCTGGTATGGGGTTGGCACTTATTCCTGAGTTTATTGCGCACCACGAGCTTCGCCAAGGGCGTTTGATTCGCGTGTTACCTGATTATCATGGACAGGATTGGCACTTTTATTATTTGCATCGCTATAGCCATTCGAAACCTATCCATGTTGAGCGTTTTTATTCGCTAATTAAGCACTTTTTTAGCATTGCCAACGAGAATCTGTAATGCTGAACACACAGTTTGAAACCAATAGTCGGACTCAGTTTCTTAAAGAGTTCCATAAAATTGATTAAGCCTTCGGTAATTAGGAGTCTTCATGAATCATCATTCAGGATCATGCCTTTGTGGTGCGGTTAGCTATGAGCTTTTAGGGGATTTTCAGTCGTTCTTTTTATGCCATTGCACCCGTTGTCAAAAGGGCACCGGCTCGGCTCACGCGGCTAACTTGTTTGCTGCGGGTAGCCGGTTAACATGGTTGCGGGGCGAATCGGATATTAAAACCTATCAATACCCCGACTCACTACATATCAAAAGCTTTTGTCAGCATTGTGGGGCGGCTCTGCCAGTGTTGATTGAGAGTATTAATAGTGTGGTTGTGCCCGCGGGCAGTTTGGATACCCCAGTTCCGATACCGCCAACGGCGAAAATCTATGTGGCTGATGGCGCACCGTGGTTTAAAAATATTGATGACGTGCCCAGTTTTGATGAACTACCCACACGCGGTGATTGAGTACATGTCTTATCACTCGCCCGCGAATGTGGGGTCAAGGACCATGGATATGTGCTCAATACCGTCCTCCATGTAGGGTGGAGATACCGTCTTAAAGCCCTGTGCTTGGTAAAAACGCGCTAATCGAGATTGAGCACCAATCTTTATGGGCTGCTGTGGCCAGGTTTCTAAAGCCGTTTTAATGGCCTGCTGGATTAGCGTGTGCCCTAGTTTTTCTTGTCTATACTCTTGTATAACCAATACGCGGCCTACACTGCTATGCGAAGGGTAGCTCACATCGGGCGCTAAGACTCTAGCGTATGCAATAGGCTGGTTTTGGTGCGTGGCGTACAGGTGCAAGGTACTTGGGTGCGTGTCTAGATCGTCTAGTTCTGGGTATGCACAGGCTTGTTCTACCACAAAGACATCGCAGCGTATTTTGAGTAATGAATACAAGGTATGAACGGTAAGTTCGTTAAACGGGGAACAATGCCATGCGATCATGGGTCTGCCCTAAGGTATGCTGTCATGTTGGTTTAGCCGCGCTATTATCGTAGTCTTGTTGGTGAGTAGAGTAGGTTTGTCTTTAAAGGGCAGGTTTAAACTATTTAAATCTTATATCTAAAAGTGTGCAGGGGTACAGTATTGATAACACCTAATTTTCCATCAGACGAGCAAAAGCGTCTTGAAACTCTGCGATCGTTAGCTGTTCTTGATACGCCTCCTGAGGAGCGTTTTGACCGATTAACGCGAATGGCGAAACGATTATTTGATGTGCCAATTGCGCTGGTGAGCCTAATTGATGAGAATCGGCAATGGTTTAAATCCTGTGTTGGCATTGATGCGAGTGAGACGCCCCGTGATATCTCATTTTGTGGACACGCGATTTTAAGTGACGAAACATTGGTTGTGCCTAACGCCTTGCTTGACACGCGTTTTTCTGACAACCCTTTAGTTACCGGTGATCCAAATATTCGCTTTTATGCAGGTCGCCCGCTTAAAGCTCCCAATGGCAGTCGATTGGGTACGCTTTGTATTATTGATCGACAGCCAAGAAATCTTTCGCAAGAAGATCTTAACGTGTTGTCTGATCTCGCTTCGATTGTTGAGCGCGAGCTTTCGGTCATCCAGCTTGCAACCATGGATGACTTAACATGTATCTTAAACCGCCGCGGCTTTATGCTGTTGGCTGGACACAGTTTAAATGTTTGTATCCGTCAAAATTTGCCTGCTTCGTTAGTATTCATGGACCTTGATAACTTTAAGTCCGTTAATGATACGCTTGGGCATGCAGAAGGAGATAGGGCGTTGGCGGTCTTTTCCGAACACTTGAAAAGCGCATTTCGTGAATCTGATGTAGTGGCAAGGCTGGGTGGTGATGAGTTCGCTGTCTTGTTAAGCAATACTAAGAAAAGAGAGGCTGAAGAAATACTCAAGCGTCTGTATAAGGCGCTAGATAATATTAATCGCGAGGAAAATCGTGGTTATGACATTTTGTTTTCACATGGAGTGGTAGAATTTGATCAGGAGAGGCACAGTACGATCGATATTCTTTTAGCAGAATGTGATGCGCTAATGTACGAGGTTAAAAAAGCTAAACGCTAATGATTCTTTCTCTTCTTTTTTAGGGTGTTTACTGCGCCGCATAAGATCTCGACGCTTTATCGCCTTATATTTTATAATGCCTATTCTATTTTTTACCCCATGATGGATTGCAGGGTGTTCCTATGCTGGAAAGTTTTGGCGTTATCAATATCTGGACGTACATTGCAGGCTTGGTTGTGATTATTCTTGCCCCAGGCCCCAACTCTTTATATGTGCTTAAAACGGGTTCTACGTTAGGCTTTAATGCGGGGTATCGTGCGGCTTCCGGTGTGCTGATCGGTGATGCGATACTGATACTATTATCATACCTTGGCGTAGCGTCGCTTATACAAACATCGCCTATCCTTTTTACCATCATCCGTTATTTAGGGGCGATTTATCTGCTGTATCTGGGCGGATCGTTAATTTACAGTAACTGGATCGCAAAAAAAGGGCATTCTGCGAGCCCTAAAGTGAAGCAAGAAAGAGTGTTTCGTAAGTCTTTGATGTTGAGCTTGACCAACCCAAAAGCGATTTTATTTTACGTATCGTTCTTTATTCAGTTTATCGATTTCAACTACGAACACACGTGGATCTCCTACAGTATTTTGGCGGTTATTCTGGAAGTGGTGAGCTTTACGTACTTAACGATGCTGATCCTTATCGGTAGCTCGCTTTCCCGTTACTTTCGTCAAAATCAAACGATGGCAAAAGCTGGAAATAGCTTGTTAGGGCTTATCTTTATGGGGTTTGCTGCTCGATTGGCTGCTATCAACTAGGGGCTATTCGCTGTTTAAAGCACTGTGAACGTGCGCTTTTTTAACATGGATGAATAACGATAATAATGACTGATCAATACGAATATAAACCGCGTCAAATCGAGAAAAACCCCGCAAAAGAGTTCCGCTTTGGCGAAGGTCGCATTAGTTGTTATTTGTCGGTCACGCTGGGCATTTTAAGCCTGCTCGCGGTGTTGGCTTATTTATATCCGTCGTATTTAACGACCACTGAGTTACGCAAAGTCTATGATGCCAAGCAGCTACAAGATGTTCTTAAGTACGGTATGTATTTTTCGCTGATGTTTGGTGCGTTAACCTTGGTGCTTAACCGAGCCAAATATAAGTACTACGCGTTAACGGGTATCGGGTTTACCTTAATCGCTTTTGCGTTGGGAGGTTACAGTATCCCTGTTGGTCCGGTTGAACCGCGAGAGCTGTCATTAGGCGTTGATTGGTTGATTTTGGCGTTTTTGGCGTCTACGGCTGTTTTTATGGTATTGGAAAAGGTGTTCCCTAAATACCGTGATCAGTTGATTACCCGGCCCGAGTGGGGCACGGATATGTTCTATTTCTGCTTTAACCATTTAGCAATTTCTGCCATTTTGATTTTTGCTAACTACCATGCGAGTCACTTTAGCTGGGCATTAAGCCCAAGCGTGCAGGCGTCTGTTCAATCGTTACCGATTTTAGTGCAGTTTGCTCTCATCGTATTATGTGCAGACTTTGTTTTGTACTGGGAACACCGTGCTTACCATGAGATAAAAGCGCTGTGGCCGATTCATGCGGTTCACCACTCTATCGAAAATTTAGATTGGCTAGCAGGCTCGCGTGGGCATTTTATTCAGGTGTTTTCGGAGCGAGCAATGGTTATGATACCGCTGTACTTGCTCGGGGCTGATGAGGTTGCGTTAAATGCTTACGTTACCTTTGCCGCGCTTCAAGCTATTTTGATCCACTGCAATTTGGATCTTCCTTTTGGGCCGCTTAAGTATATTTTAGTGACGCCGCAATTCCACCACTGGCACCATAGCTCCGAAAAGCCCGCTATTGATACCAACTATTCGGCACATACGGTTTTATTTGATCGCATGTTTGGCACTTATCATTTGCCGGGCAATCACTGGCCAGCTGAATATGGAACGACAGTTCGTTTACCCCGTTCTATTTACGGGCAAACGTTTTATCCCATTGAAGCCAATCGAAAACGGCTGCGACGTAACAGTTCCAAACAGTAAAGATAGAGATATTGTTAAGACAGGGTGGATCTTAAAAAGAGCCGCCCTGTCTTAATGCTAGCTATTGTGTAGCACTGTATCGTTCGGCCATAGAATTGGCTGCTATCATAGCGTTATAAACATCATTGGGCGTGACTTGCATGGTCATATTGCCCATGGTGTCTTCTTTACTACAGGCAATTTCTGCTACTTTACGCCATTCCGCCTCTACGAATGTTTTAAGGCCTAAGTCTTTTAACGTGAGGGGAAGATTCACGGTTTTAATGATACGTATAACTTCATCAATTTCTGCTTGTGGCGCATTTTCTAATACGAGTTGAGTGAGTAACCCAAAGGTGACTTTCTCACCATGCTGCGCGCCGTGTAAATCGGGCACGGCTGTCATACCGTTATGGATGGCGTGAGCCGCTGCTAAACCTCCCGCTTCTGCGCCTACACCACTGAGGTAAATAGTAGCTTCTATTGTTTGTTCTAGGGCAGGAGTTGAAACCTTGTTATTCACTGCATCCATCGCGGCTGCAACGTTTTCGCAGAGCAGTTCATAACATAACTTAGCTAAACCAAGTCCTGTACGGGAGGGCTTTTTCAATACCAAATTGATGCCATCTGATTGGTAACATGCTCGCGCCTCAAAATAGGTTGCAAGAGCATCGCCCACACCTGCAGCAAAAAATCGAGCGGGGGCGGCCGCTAAAATATCGGTATCTGCTATAACGGCATCAGGGTTTTGAGGTAGGAAAAGGTAGCGGTCAAACTCTCCATCATCTTTATAAATTACTGCTAATGCGGTGCAAGGCGCATCGGTAGAGGCAATAGTAGGATAAAGAATGACCGGAAGTTTATGGTAAAAAGCGACCGCTTTTGCGCTGTCTAATGTTTTACCTCCACCGATGCCAACGATAACATTAGCGCCATTCTCTGTGGCTAACGAACCTAATCGGTTGATTTCTGTCTCGGTGCATTCATAGTTAAACCGTTCGATGGTGATACTCATGCCTGCATCTTGAAATGCTTTGGTCGACTGGTTATGCACACGGTCTAAGATAAACTCATCGCTGATTACAAAGGCGTTATTACCAAAGTCGTTTACATAATCATGCATCTGGCTGAGTAGCCCCGGCCCTATAATAAATTTTTTTGGGGACGTGACAGTACGAGGGGTAGGTAGCATAAAAACTCCATCTTTGATGCTATACGGCCAAGAATATAGCGGTACGTTAGGTTTGTTATTTTAATCCTTCGATACAGCGTGAAGCTTGGTCTAAAAGTAAACTATGCCTGAGGAGTGCTAAGTACCATTATTCGAAAGGAGGTTTTTAGTAGTACTAAATGGGTGGTTTTTGTGTCCATGGTATAGTTTTTTGTGTTAGACACTGCAATTCGAGCTGCTTACTTCGCACGGTTAGCGGTTTGCTTGATTAGCATTTCGCGCATAGTCCGTATCCAAACGTCTTTGGGTAACAATATCGCGCTCATGCTGAAGCATCATGGCTTGTTGAGTGTGGGCCAAAGCGTGGCAGATGCGTTTCAGATTATGTTTTACCTGAATCGGGCTTGCGAAATTCAGTTAGCTACGGCTCAATTAGCGTCGTTATCACCTATTAATGAGATTCCGGATTCATTTGCTGAGCATGTGTGCGGGCAGTTTAAAGGTGTGGAACATGAACGCCATGTGGTTTGGGACGCATGGGTTAGAAAACTCGACCGTCTAGACCCCAGTTATAAGGATTAAATGATGTCTCCTACTGTTCTAATTTCTATTGATGATGCTGAGCTTTCGAGCAGTTTGTTAATGGAGTTGGGTAAATTTGATGATATTACCGTGTGTCTGCCGCAGGACTCGAATGCTGGTGATGCTCAAATGGCGGTGTGCTGGCATCCTGATCCTGCATTATTGGATAAGTTTCCGCAGATACAATGTCTTCATTCTGCCGCGGCAGGTGTCGATCATTTAGGAGAAAGTTTGTTGGCGTCGGGTTTACCCGTTGCGCGTATCGTCGACCCCGATCAAAAACAAGGCATGTTGGAGTATGTCCTTTGGTGTGTTTTAAATCACCATCGTGATTTTGATCGCGCTGTTAAGAATCAAGCTCAGCAACGATGGCATCTTTACCCACAGCTCCCTGCAAATGAGGTCCGAGTAGGGGTGATGGGCTTGGGTGAAATAGGAGCGCATGTAGCGACGGGCTTAGCACAGTTTGGTTACTCCGTATTGGGCTGGTCTCGCCGCCCTAAACAGCTTGAGCGCGTCTCAACTTTTTCTGGGCCGTCAGAGTTTACGGGCTTTTTGGAGCAAGTCGATGTGCTGGTGAACTTGCTGCCGCTTAACCAAGCAACGCAAGGCATTCTTAACCAGTCATTGTTTCAGGCTCTGCCAAAATGTGCGTGCTTGGTGAATACCGGGCGAGGTGGGCATTTGGTCGAAGCAGACTTGATAAGTGCTCTGGAAACAGGGTGGCTAAGAAGCGCGGTGTTAGATGTCTTTACCGTTGAACCTTTACCAGCTGATCATCCGCTTTGGACGACCGAGGGGGTGATTGTAACGCCTCATATGGCCTCTTCATCTTCAGCGGCCATGATCGCGCATCAAGTACATCAAAACGTTTTGCGCTTTATTAAAGACCAACCACTACTGAATACCATTGACCGCACCTTAGGCTACTAAGCGTTTTTCTTTTTGTACCCGTCTAAGATCGAAGTTTTACGCTTTGGTCTTAGTCTTTAGTATAACGCCTCTGTAAAACTTGCAATGCACTTTTGCGATATTGAAATAAAAAATACAATCCCTTGGCTTGTTACTCGCTGTCTTTTATCAGTAGACTTGTTCTATCTGTTAAAACCAATAGTTAAAATAACGATAAAATTAATAAATATAATGATGTTTCCTAAATGAAGGTTGACGTTTTTGTTGATTTTTTTAAGGTTTCACAGGATAAACTTTTGGCTATTTCTATTACTCCCTCGTATTCTAAATTTTTTTTCCATGCAACGGCTGTTGTTGTTTTGGTGCAGGCTATCTATTTCTACAACTCACTAGTGGGGTGGATTCATCTACCGTTGTTTGTCCTATTCATGATGGTTGTGGATGTCTACAAGTTTGAGCGCAGGGATCTTAAGTTAGAGATGCTAACCTTGTTAAGCTTCTCTTTACTCGCTGTTATTACTATTTTTATGGGAAAAATCGGCTCTGTTGGTTTGTATATAGCCAATATGTTGCTGTTAGTTATTTGTTTGCAATGTATTTTATTGATTTATAAAACCTTTAGTTTGTTTAGGTCTGATGAGGAATTTAGTTTTATTAACGATGCTAATAAAAAGATTGCTAATAAAAAGATATTTATGACAACCTTTTTAATAATAGTACAAGTGTGTCTTGTGTGTGTTGCAGCGCTTGTTGTTCTTAGAATTATAAAAAGTTAAGGAGAAAATGAATGGACATTATAGCGGTTGTTCTATCGCTGGTGTTGTTAATGTACTTTGCTTACCGCGGGGTGACGGTACTTGTGCTGGCTCCGTTATTAGCGATGGGAACAGTGTTTGTAACCGGTGATTTCCCTATGCTGGTGGCATGGACAGGTAAATTTATGCCTGCTGCCGCAAACTATATTCAAACCTACTTCCCGGTATTTTTAACCGGTGCTATTTTCGGGAAATTGATGGGAGCCAGTGGGTGTGCTCGCTCAATAGCGCGTTTTATCTCTGAAAAATTTGGCAAAGAGAGGGCGGTCGCGGCTGTTATTATTGCCACGGGCTTGCTGGTTTACGGGGGTGTTTCTTTATTTGTTGTGGTATTCGCTATTTATCCTATTGGTGCTTCGTTATTCCGCGAGGCGACCATCCCTAAGCGTTTTTTACCGGCGGCGATTGCAGCGGGGGCGTTCACCTTTGCAATGACTGCAATCCCGGGAACACCGCAGTATATCAATACAATTCCGATTCCTGTCTTTGGAACTGATATCTACGCCGCTCCTATGATCGGTTTGATAGGTGCTGCACTGATGTGCATAGGTTCTATCGCTTGGCTAAATTTACGCTCTTCCAAAGCGATGGCTAAAGGCGAAGGGTACGGAGATCACCCAGACGAAAATATCCGCATAGATGGCGATGTGCCAGCGGTTTGGTTGGCATTTTTGCCGATTGTTCTGGTTTTTATTATTAATTTTGTGCTGACCAATGGTTACTTCAAAAGTGAAGCAGCGGTTGAGCGCTATGCCTCTTTTGGTGGGATTAATGGTATCTGGTCGGTCGTTGTTGCTTTGTCTGTTGCTATTGTTCTGTTGCTGGTGGTGTTTAGAAAACGCATTGCTGAGCCTAATCAGGAAGTGTTTGATGGGGCTGTTGGTGGGCTTTTACCTATTTTTAATACCGCTTCAGAAGTGGGCTACGGCGGTGTAATCAAATCACTAGCCGTTTTTGCGGGGATTAAAGCCGCTATTATGGCGATTCCTGGACCACCGTTAGTGGTTGTAGCGGTATCTACTACGCTCTTGGCCGGTATTATTGGTTCGTCGTCAGGCGGTACGGCCCTTGCGGTGGAAGCGTTAGGCCCCGACTTTTTAGCGTTGGCAACGGCTAATGGCATCGACCCCGGTGTTATCCATCGAATAATGATTATGGCGGCAGGCGGATTAGACACGCTACCTCATTGCGGTGCGGTTATTACATTGCTGGCCGTGACCAAGCTCAACCACAAGCAGTCTTACTTTGATATTGCTATCTGTACGATGGCTATCCCGTTAATTGCGACTACTATCGTGATTGTGCTTGCAACGTTGGGCGTGGTGTAGGGGAAATATAAAGCAGCCTTCAACCTATATGAGGGCTGCTATTATTCATGCTTGCTGTTTTTCCAGTTCTTCTATTTTTGCCCAAATCTCCTCCGCTTCTTTTGTTAACATCGCGTATCCCTGAATGTCGCCATTGCGCTGTGCATTCATAGCATCTTCTAGTTTTTCATCATGCTGCTTGCGGAGTTTTTTGCTGGGGTTGGATTTGAAAAAAGAGAACATATCATCGCCTATTGAATGATTGATAATTCATATCTATACGTGTCAGTCTTGTTTTAGATATATTTTTTAATCGAGCGATTAGCATCTCACAGGGAATCAATGAGGAGAAATGATGGTCTCGAAATTACCGCGCTGGGTTGAATACGGGGCTTTTATTCTTGCGTTAATTGCCGGTAGTGTAAATGCAATCGGTTTGCTGGGTTTTGAGCATCAGTCGGTATCCCATTTGTCGGGTACCGCAACTTTGTTGGGGACCAGCTTAGTCAACACATCCTTTACGGCTGCGTTGCATTTACTAATGATCTTAGTGTGCTTCTTTTTGGGCGCTTCACTGTCTGGCTTTTTACTGCATGGTAGCGCACTCAAGTTAGGGCGGCATTATGATACGGCGCTGTTAATCGAAGCCGTATTGCTGTTGGGCGCTATCTTTTTGCTATCGCATGAACTCTCGTATGGTCATTTTTTAGCATCGGCTGCTTGCGGTTTACAAAATGCGCTGGCTACCACTTATAGCGGGGCTGTTGTTCGAACAACTCATGTGACGGGGATTTTTACGGACTTGGGGATAATGGTTGGTGAAAAGCTGCGAGGCGAGCGTTTTGATAAGCGCAAAGCTATTTTATTTTTGCTGATTATTACCGGGTTTATTGTGGGGGGTGTCGTGGGCGCTTTACTGTTTGTTATGTGGCGCTTTTACGCGTTATTGGTCCCTGCGGTTATCTGTTTGATGTTGTCTGTGTGGTATCGAATTTACAGTTATCAGGCGCTCAGGTCGGAGCGTGCAGACGGCCATTGAGTTGGCGCGGCTGCGTTGGTTAACAACTAGGCCTGTTTGTTTTCTTCTGACATTAGACTCCAAAAAGCATTGACCATCGGGTTTTTTAGGCTCTTTTTTAGAGTGAATAACCCGATGTCATAAGGTTCTAGTTCCGGTTGTACGTCCAGCACTTTGATTCGATCAACCAGTGGGCTGTTATCCAATACGATTTTAGGGACGACACCAATACCGAAGCCTAAACTAACCATACTGACAATGGCCTCATTGCCGGTTACCTGCGCATAGATTGTCGGTGTAATGTCTAGTTTACGAAACCAGGTGTCTACCCGGTTTCGGGACACGCCACCTTCTGACAAAATCATGGGTACATTGGCCCATTGCTTGGCCGTAGTGGGCGGATGGGTAGGTACGTTGGGTACGTGTTGTTCGGCGGGTGCTATAAATAACAAAGGCGAGACAGTGATGTGTTTAAACACAAGGCCGTGGGCTACGTTAGCAGGCTTGGCTGCAATAGTAATATCTTCTTTACCATCCAGTATGCGTGATACCGCGTGTTCGGGGTCGCCTGTATGGAGTTTTATCTCAATGCCGGGATGCGCTATGCGAAAGCGGTTAAGTAAATCAAACAAAAAACTATAGCTGGCGGTTACCGAGCAATAAAGGCTAATTTCACCGTGAAGCTGATCGCTATTGTCGGTTAGCTCATGCCGAATCAGGTTCCATTGGCTGCTGGCTTCACGCGCATAGGCCAGAAATTTTTCGCCTTCTAGCGTCAGCGCTACCATACGATTGTCGCGGTTAAATAAAGCCACGCCAACTTCTTCTTCGAGTTGTCGAATATTTCGCGATAGGGCTGAAATGCTGATATTGCACTCTTCGCTAGCGCGCCCAAAATGTAACGTATCCGCCAATGCTAAGAAGTGTTTGATTGTTCGTGTATTCATGGTGCCATTGTAACGGATAAGAAAGCACCAAATATAGGAATCATTGCATAAAGTGGGACGTAATATTGCGTTTATATCAATTTACGAAAGGTTGTCTTTTCTATAGAGTAGCCACCACTTAATAATTTATGCATTTTTGTACCGCAACCTCATCGATGCTGGCTTGGCTGATATGAGAATGGTGGTTAACAAGGGTGTAATACTTTTTCAATCTCGGTGTGCTTTGCTACCACGATTGATCACAACAAGTTAATGGATGTGTTTAACATGGCTAATTATTTCAATACGCTGCCACTGCGTGAGCAACTTGCTCAACTGGCTAAATGTCGTTTCATGGATATGTCAGAGTTTTCTGACGGTGTTGAAGCGCTTAAAGGCAAAAAAATTGTTGTTATCGGTTGTGGCGCTCAGGGCCTTAACCAAGGTTTAAACTTGCGCGATAGCGGTTTAGACGTGTCTTACACACTGCGTGCTGCAGCAATTGCTGAGAAGCGTCAGTCGTGGAAAAACGCTACTGAAAATGGCTTTACTGTTGGTACATACGAAGAGCTAATCCCAACAGCCGATGTTGTTCTTAACTTAACGCCGGATAAGCAGCACACACCTGTTGTTACTGAAATTATGCCATTGATGAAGAAAGGCGCTTGCTTGTCTTACTCACATGGTTTCAACATCGTAGAAGAAGGCATGAAAATCCGTGAAGATTTGACGGTTATCATGGTTGCACCTAAGTGCCCTGGCTCTGAAGTACGTGCTGAATACGTTCGTGGTTTTGGTGTTCCTACCCTGATCGCTGTTCACGAAGACAATGACCCTAAAGGTGAAGGTTTAGCGTTGGCTAAAGCTTACGCTGTAGGTACTGGCGGCCACAAAGCCGGCGTATTGATGTCTTCTTTCATCGCTGAAGTAAAATCTGACTTGATGGGTGAGCAAACTATCCTATGTGGTATGTTGCAAACGGGTTCTATTCTTTGCTTCGACAAAATGGTTGAAGAAGGTATCGACCCAGGTTACGCATCTAAGTTGATTCAGTACGGTTGGGAAACAATCACTGAAGCACTTAAGTATGGTGGCGTGACTAACATGCTAGATCGTCTTTCTAACCCAGCTAAGATCAAAGCATTCGATCTTTCTGAAGAGTTGAAAGAAATCATGCGCCCACTGTACAACAAGCACCAAGATGACATTATCGACGGTACTTTCTCACGCGTAATGATGGAAGACTGGGCTAACGATGATAAGAACCTTCTAGGCTGGCGTGCAGAGACTGCTGAGACTAATTTCGAGAAGACTCCAGCAGGCGATGTTGAAATTTCTGAGCAAGAGTTCTTCGACAACGGTATTTTGATGGTTGCTATGGTTAAAGCAGGTGTTGAACTAGCATTTGAAACCATGACAGCGGCGGGTATCATTGCTGAATCTGCTTACTACGAGTCTTTACACGAGACTCCTCTGATTGCTAACACAATCGCACGTAAGAAGTTGTACGAAATGAACGCAACAATTTCTGATACAGCAGAGTACGGTTGCTACTTGTACAACCATGCTTGCTTGCCGTTGCTAGGTGACTTCATGAAAGGCATCAAAACAGACGTTATCGGTAAAGGCTTAGACCTTGACGATACCGGTGTTGATAACGCTCGTTTGATCGAAGTTAACACAGCGTTGCGCAGCCACCCGGTTGAAGCGATTGGTGCTGTTCTTCGTGGTCACATGGCTGATATGAAGAAAATCGTTTAATCGACTCATTGCTCCTGACCGATATGTTCGGTAGGTGTTGAGATTAAAAAAGGCTGAGACTGATATCTCGGCCTTTTTTGTGGACTGCTATTAATTAGGATATCTGCGTTATGGATACTTCAATTCGCCTGGAAAATGTAACAGTAAACTTTGATGACCGCTTTTTATTAAGCGAAGTTAATTGGACCATTGAGCCAAACCAGCATTGGGTCATAACGGGCACGAATGGCGCAGGTAAGTCAGCGTTAGCCGCAGTTTTGGCTGGGGTTGGCGATATCGAGTCTGGTGGGGTATCGGGTCTTCCGTCACGGGTCGGTGTTGTTTCCTTTGAAGCGCAAGCCGACCTTATTGCGGCTGAGCTAAAAAAAGATGATGCCGATATCATGGATGTTATCTCAGAGGGAACACCGGTTAACGAGATGATATTCGAGGGATGCCAAGACCCAGAGCTAGCCAATGAGTTAGTGAGTAAGTTTGGCTTAAGCGGATTATTAGAACGTGCTTTTCGTAAACTCTCTACCGGTGAAAGCCGAAAAGTTATGTTAATCCGCGCGCTCACAAGTAAGCCTGACCTGCTGATCTTAGACGAGCCTTTTGATGGTTTAGATGCCGCGACCTTATCTATGCTACAGGCGCATTTGGCTACGCTTATCTCCACTGTACCTATGGTTTTTGTGCTGAATAGATTTGACGAAATGCCAGACTTTATTACGCATGTCGCTTACGTAGAAAAAGGGCGTTTACCTCATACCGTTTGCCGTGATGATGAGTCGGCGTTTAGCGAGTTGTATCAACTTTTGCATTTGAAAACCACTGACCTCAGTGTCCCCGAAGCCGATCCAGAAACGGCGTTGCCCGCGCTAGACCCCACTCAGCCTTTAGTGCGTTTAACGGACATCACCATCAAGTATGGTGATACGGTAATTGTGGATAAGTTGAATTGGACAATCGAGCCTAATCAACATTGGCAACTCAGTGGCCCTAACGGTAGTGGCAAGACCGGCATTTTGTCGTTAATTACGGGCGATCACCCTCAGTGTTATGTAAATGATATCTTTGTATTTGGCTTTAAACGCGGCAGTGGCGAAAGTATTTGGCAAATAAAGCAGTTTATAGGATACGTTTCTACGGCATTACAGTGGGAATACCGCGTCAGTACTAGCTTGCGAAATGTCATCATCTCTGGTTTTTACGACAGCATTGGGTTGTACAGTAAATGCACTGACCGCCAGAAGAAAATTGCTGACCAGTGGCTCGCTTTATTGGGGATGCAGGATCGCGCCGATCAGCCCTTTAATAAATTGTCTTACGGTGACCAGCGATTATTATTAATCGCCAGAGCCATGGTTAAACATCCGCCTTTACTGATACTGGATGAGCCGTGTTTAGGGCTAGACGATATGAACCGCCAGTTGGTGCTGGCCTTGATTGAGAAAATTTGCGCCGGTTCTGAAACGGCTGTGTTGTACGTTAACCATCACCCAGAAGATCAGATAGCGGGTATTGATAACTATTTGGCGTTGAATAAGAACGAATGAGCACCGTCAGCAATGAGCCACTTTTACAGAGGCTCATTGCTGGTTAGTTGTTGTTAGGCCGTAACTAGTGTTTGCTTTGCTGTCTAATTTTATGGTGAAAAAGACTTGGATGAAGGGCGTTTTTGTCCTTTATAAAAACGAATATTAGTTTGTGATAAAGCCTGTTTTATTAATTTAAAACCGCATCTATATCTGCCGCATCATGGCGCTCGGCTAATTGTTCGTCTCCCCAAGTGCGGTTAACGATGCGTCCACGTTGCACGGCAGGGCGCTGTTCAATCTGCTTGGCCCAACGTAATACATGAGTATAGCTTTCTACGTCTAGGAACTCCGCCGCGTTGTATAAATTACCCAATACTAAGTTGCCATACCAAGGCCAGATTGCAATATCGGCTATCGAATATTCCTCGCCTGCAATATAGGTGTTGTTAGCTAGTTGCTTATCTAATACATCTAATTGGCGCTTAGTTTCCATCGTGAAACGGTCAATGGGGTACTGCATTTTATAAGGTGCGTAGGCATAGAAATGTCCAAAGCCACCACCTAAATAAGGGGCTGAGCCCATTTGCCAAAACAGCCAATTACGGCATTCGGTTTTACCTGCGTGGTCATTAGGCACCAGCGCGCCAAATTTATCGGCGAGGTACTGCAAGATAGAGCCAGACTCAAAAAGGCGAGTGGGCGGTGTTGTGTTGTGATCCATCAAAGCAGGGATCTTGGAGTTCGGGTTTACTTCTACAAAGCCAGATGAGAATTGATCGCCGTCACCGATCTTGATTAGGTGGGCATCGTATTCCGCTTCGGCAAAGCCCAATGCTAATAGTTCTTCGAACATAATGGTGACTTTTTGGCCGTTGGGTGTGGCCAGTGAATAAAGCTGGAACGGGTGTTTACCTACCGGGAGTGTTTTTTCGTGCGTTGCGCCTGAAACCGGTCGATTAGTTTTTGCCCATTCTCCACCGTTTTCTGGATCCCATTCCCATACTGCTGGTGGTGTATATTCGTTGCTGCTCATGTGCTGCTCCTAATTATTAGCTTACGCGAACAATGCTGGATGGCTTGTTGAGTGCGTCAGTTTTGATGTGAGTTTATCTTATTCAGGCTGGAGAGCATTGTTAAGTAGGGGGATTGCATAAGTCTGTTGAGAGAAAAACTTAATAACAAGTAATAAATTAATTGAAATAACAAATGATAATCACTAGCATTACTATTTGTTGTTTTAAATGAACTTTCCCCTTTTTTAGGAGTCGATAATGTCCCTCTGCCGCAGTGCATATCCTGCTAGCCAGCCCAGTCTTTTAGCTCAACGTATCAGGGAAGCCGCCCTAATCGTGCCGTGTTTATTGCTTAGCGGTAATGTACTGGCTGAGGATAATAGTCAAAATGACCTGCAGGAGCTGCAAGCCTTACAAGTTACAGACTCTGAAATTACATCTAGTTATATTGCGCCTTCAGAACAAACAGGCTCCTATCAAGTTAAACGGTCTGCTGCAGCTACAGGTTTAGCGATCGATATTAAGGAAACACCGCAAACAGTATCCACCATCTCCAGCCAGGCAATGAAGGACTTCTCTGTTGCTAGTGTGAGTGATGCGTTAGCGCTAATTCCCGGGGTTGTGGTAAACAAGGTCGAGACGGATCGCGTGTATTTCACGTCACGTGGTTTTGACATTATGAATTTTGAAACTGACGGAGTAGGAGCGGCTTTAGGGGATACGCCCACCAGCAATTTTGATGCGTTTATGTATGACCGTATTGAGGTGCTCAAGGGAGCTAATGGGTTAACGGCTGGAGTGGGGAACCCATCCGCAACGGTTAACATGATTCGCAAACGTCCTACTTACGAAACACAGGCGTCCATTGCTGCTACGGTGGGTTCTTGGAATACCAGACGCCTTGAAGCTGATGTATCCGGTAGCTTAAATGAGGAAGGCACAGTCCGTGGGCGAGCGGTCATTGCTAAGCAGAGTAAAGAGTCGTATTTAGATCGCTATGAGAAAGACACCACCTTAGGCTATGGCGTCATTGAAGTCGATGTGACAGAAAAAGACTTATTAACGTTCGGCTACGATCAACAGCGCAATAATGCAAACAGCCCTATGTGGGGGGCGTTACCATTAACGTATGATGATGGTAGCTACACCGATTATGATGTGTCTACTTCCACAGCGGCTGATTGGTCATACTGGGATACAAAGAAAGAAACCTATTTTGCCCAGTGGCAGCACTCATTTGATAACGGGTGGGAAGCGACGGCAAGCGTAGATCACACGTCCACCAAGCAAGACTCAAAGTTGTTTTATGTCTATGGCTCGCCCGTTGCGGGCAGCGATCCGGAAGCAGGGCTTCTCGCATACCCATCCGCTTATGAGCAAGACTTATCGGTCACCCAGTTCAATGTCAATGCGACAGGCCCTTATACCTTAGCCGGGCGGGAGCATTTGTTAGCCATAGGCGCAACGGCGGCGCGAATGAAAAATAGCCAGTTATCTGGATATGGGTCACGTTTGGGGTACCCCGTTCCAGATTTGAATACATGGGATGGCTCTTTTGAAGAGCCAGATATCTATGGTAACGGGACTAGCGGCGGCACGTTTAATGACCGCTTGCGCAGCACGTACGTAGCGACTCGTATTGATGCTACCGATGCGTTAAATCTCTTTTTAGGGGGAAGCTACACAACGGTTAATACAAAAGGTGACTCGTATGGTAGTGAGCGAGATCGCGATGCATCGGAGGTGGTTCCGTATTTAGGCGCGATGTATAACTTAACCGATGATGTGGGTGTGTATGCGAGCTATACCGGTATATTTAATCCCCAAAATAAGCTGGGTACGGATAATGAATTACTCGATCCAGTCGAAGGTAAGGCGTATGAAGTAGGTGTTAAGGCCAGCTTGTTTGATGATCAGTTACTAGCGACCGCCGCCGTTTTTTACGCTGATCAGGATAACGTAGCCGGCAGTTCGACGGTCGGAGGAAACGGCCAAACTGTTTATACTACCGACGACACCAGCTCACGGGGTATTGAGCTGGAAGTTTCTGGCCAACCGACCCCACGGATTAATCTCCTCGCCGGTTTTACACATGTTGATATAGTGGAATCAGGTTCGAATGACAAAGTTCGCCTGTTCGAACCACGAAATGTGTTGCGTGTCAGCGGTACTTATCAAGTTCCCGGTGTTGATCAGCTTAAAGTAGGGGGGAGTGTGCGTTGGCAGAGTAAAACAACGACTGACTCCGAACTTTATACGCAAGATGCTTATACACTGGTCGACCTAATGGCGAGTTATGAATTCAATGATAATTGGACGTTGTCTGGCAAAATTAACAACCTTACCGACGAGCGTTATATTAACTCATTGTATTGGGAGCAAGGGTTCTATGGTGAGCCTCGTAACGCCACTGTTACTCTGACATGGAACTATTAAGTAGTGTTTAGCTATTAGCCATTCAGCAATTTATTAGCCCGCTCTATGCGGGCTTTTTTGTGTGTAAAAATAAACACGATGCTGAGTAAATAAGCGTTGTTTGTTAAATCACAGCTCGCATAGAATAGCTTCTTTTTTTGGTTGGAAGCAGGATCATGCCTAAAGCATCAGAGCTTAAAAAAGGCCACGTCGTTGAGATCAACGGCACCTTGTATGTCGTTCAAAAAATAGATGTGCACAGCCCGTCATCTCGTGGTGCACAAACACTCTATAAAGTGCGTTTCAATCAAGTGCCTCATGGTGGGAAGTACGAGGAGACCTTCATCGGAACAGATATGATTAAACAGGCGTCACTGGAACGTCGTTTAGTCTCCTACCTCTATCGTGAAGATGATCTACTGACGTTTATGGATCAGGAAGATTACAGCCAATACAGCTTGAATGAAGCGACCATTACTGACGAAATCGATTTTATTAGCGATGGCATGACAGGCATATTAGTTTTGCTGGTAGATGGTAACCCCATTGGAATCGAGCTGCCCAATACGGTGGTTATGGACGTTGTTGAGTGCATGCCGGGCATGCAATCAGCCAGTGCTACGGGGCGTACTAAACCGGCTAAATGTAGCAATGGCTATGAACTGCAGGTGCCGGAATACACAAAAGAGGGCGATAAAATTAAAGTGAATACCGAAACGGGTAAGTTTATTAGCCGTGCTTAAACTAGCTTATATAAGCTCTTCTTTTTGATGGCTGGGTAAAGGGTGCAACACCTTTGTTTGAGTTATGTGTTGCCTCTTTATTTTAGGTAGTTCCATCTTTCTTTACGCTAAACTGACGAAAACTATGTTTTAGCTTTTTCTTTTAAAAAGCAATAAGTTACTATGCATTAAATGCCTGTATGCCGTCATAAAACTATCTTGATTTTTTGTTAGCATCGCGTGTTTTAATTTAAATCTGAAGGAAATAAGGAAGTTACATGTCTGATGCTCACACACTATTGAAATCTAGTAGCGGCTTAATAGCTAAAGCGGTAGTTGGTGTTATTGTTATTCTCGCGCTGGTTTACGTTATGTCTAAGTCTTTCTTTTATGCTGAGCCGGGTTATATCTACCATGTGCGGACGGTGACAGGGAGTGAGGCTGTAGTCACTGAGGTAGGTTATAAATTTTACCCTTTTGGTCGCTATAACTCTTGGAAGCGAGCGATGACAGTTCAAGCGTCATCTGGGTCGAGTGTTAACGCTATTCGAGCCGAGAAAGACTCCGATAACGAATCCGCGAGCCTTCCTCCACTGAGTATTATGTTTTTAGATCAGGTGGATGCGCATGCGGAAGCCACGGTGCGTTTTTCGATTCCTTCGGATGAAGTTTCATTTTTAAAACTAGCGCATGAATACCGTTCGCCAGAAAACTTATTGCGTACGGCTTTACTGCCCGCTTTTAAAGAGACACTGCAAGCAAATGCGTCTTTGATGGCGGCAGAAGAGTACTACGCTGGTGGCCGGACGGAGTTTAACTCTGAGTTCGAAAACCAAATGAGCAACGGTATTTTTCTTGTAAAACGTGAAGAGGTTTCAGTGCGTTCAACCCGCTCTGCTTCGGGGTCTGCTAACGCGGCGCTAGGCACCGAGCAAGAACAATACGGTGAAGATTCAAAAACGGTCTTTCTTGTGAATAAGGTGATAGGTCCAGATGGCCAGCCTCGTCGTAAATCACAACGCTTTACTGATTTTGGAATAACGGTTGTTTCGGCTTTAGTGACGGACATGAAACCAAACCAGAAATTTATTGAGCGGATGCAGCTTAAACAAAAAGCCTCGGCTGACCGTGCAATAGCCCGTGAACAACGCGTTCAAGAGGAAGAACAGAGACTGTTGGCAATCGCGCGTGGTGAACGTGAAGTGGCTGAGCGTCAAGCCAAGGCGAAAGTTGAGCAAATCCAAAAAACGACTGAAGCAGAAACGGATAAGCAGTTAGCAATCACCGGAGCTGAGAAGCTAAAAGCAGAAGCTGCCATATCTAAAGAAACGGCCGAAATTAACTTAGAAAAAGCCCGTGTAGAAGCTGAAACACGCCGTACGCTAGCCGATGCAGAAGCTTATCAAAAAGAAGTGATTCTTCAGGCCGATAACGCGTTGGCCCAAAAGTTAGAAGCCGAGGTGCAAATTCAGCGCTTATGGGCAGATGCGTTTGCTAAACGTAATGTGCCAACAAATGTATTTGGCGGCGGAAATGGCGGTGCACCTGTGGGTAACGATGCTGAAACTAAAGCGTTCATGCAAATGTTGACCTTGGATGCAGCTAAACGCTTAAATTACGACCGTGAAGTAACCAAATAAGTCAGTAGTAACCTTATCGGATACGCTTAGGTGTCCGATAAGGTTTGTTTAACCTAGACTACTTACTTGTTATGACATCAAAAAAGTCCCGCTTAGATCGGTTTCTTAGCCGTCATTTATCCGTTAAACGCTCAGACATTCGCTTAGTGTTAGCGCAAAAGCGCGTGAGTGTTGATGGAGTTATTGCCACCGATATGCAGCAACCTATTGATCAGTTCTCGCGTATAGAGCTGGACGGTAACTTACTGCAAGCACAACAGCCTTGTTATGTAATGATGCATAAGCCGGTAGGCGTCGTCAGTGCCACAAAGGATGATATCCACAAAACTGTACTTGACCTACTCCGTTTAGAGCACCCTAAGCAGCGTTGGGATGATGTCCATATTGTCGGGCGATTGGATCTTAATTCGTCAGGCTTGTTGCTGTTGACCAACCATGGTGATTGGTCGCGTCAAATGATGTCTCCGGATCATAAGGTTACCAAGGTTTATGACGTGACATTGGGTAACCCAGTAGATATAGAACGTTATAGTGAAGCCTTTAAGCAAGGGATGCATTTTGCTTACGAGGACATAGTTACGTTACCTGCCGAGCTGGAACAAATATCTGAATATGTTGTTCGTGTTTGCTTAGTCGAGGGGAGATATCATCAAATTAAACGAATGTTTGGACGCTTTCGTAACCCTGTTATAAAACTGCATCGTATCTCTATTGGTTCGATTCATCTCGACAGAACGCTCTTGCCGGGGCAAAGTCGCCTGTTAACCGATGACGAAGTTAACGCTATTACGCTTAAGTAGTTGTTTTGCTGCCCTAATTGTCGCCTATCCCACATACAGCACGTATTTAAGTCTATAATGCCATTTTTTACGCCGGTTTCCGGTTTTAGGGTTTGGTAATGTTTACATTCTTTTGTCGTTTATGTTTTAAGTTACAGGGGTGGAAAATTGTAGGGGCGCCGCCTGCGGATATGTCGCGCTCAGTAATGATTGGCGCACCACATACCAGCAATTGGGACTTTATTTTTACCATGGCTGCCGCTGATATTTTAAATGTGCCACCTCCGCGGTTTACGATAAAACAGGAGTGGATGCGTTTTCCATTCAATTTATTGCTTGGCCCGATGGGTGCGATTCCTATTAATCGCTCTGCACGTAACGACGGCGAGAAAAGGCCTAACATGGTTGGCCAAATGGTAGAGTATATCGAGAAGTCTGATGAGATTACGGTGCTTGTTACACCTGAGGCGACGCGGGCAGCGGTGACTCGCTGGCGTACGGGTTTTTATCAGGTTGCGCTGCAAGCTAACGTGCCTATTTTGCTAGGCTATTTGGATTATAAAAAGCGCGAGGCAGGGGTAGGCGGGGTAATTTATCCCAGTGGTAATATCGAGGAAGATTTGCGTAAAATTTGGGATTTTTACAACACAGTGACTCCCAAATTTTCCGAATGCTACACCAAGATGTGAGAGTGTTCGCTTACTTTTTGAACAATAACTGATCAAAACAAAGAGGGAGCAATAAGCTCCCTCTTTGTTTGTTATTGGAACGTACAGTGAGCTTACAGTGCGTTTAGAACACCAGCAAACCGATGGAAATAATTACTCCTGATCCAATTAAAGCCATAACGCAATAGCCCATGACATCTTTTGCTCCCAGGCCTGCAATCGCTAAGGCTGGTAAAGCCCAAAATGGCTGAATCATATTAGTCCACGCATCGCCCCAGGCAATAGCCATCGCTGTTTTGGCTGCATCCACACCCAGTGCTTCACCTGCAGGCATCATAACTGGCGCTTGAACGGCCCATTGTCCACCACCAGAAGGAACGAAGAAGTTAACAATCCCTGCACTTAAAAACGTGAATAGTGGGAATGTTGTTTCGTTAGAAATAGAGACAAACATCTCGGAGATAGCTCCCGCTAGCGATATGCCTGAGTCTCCTGTGGCTGTCATCATCCCCATAATACCGGCGTAAAACGGAAACTGAAGCAAGATGCCCGCGCAGTTACGAGCGCCTTCGGATACCGAGTTTAATAAGCTTTTAGGCGTGCCATGCAGCAATATAGCGGTAAATAAAAATGTGAAGTTTACAATATTGAGGTTGAGCGCAAACCCGTTTTCTACAAAGTAGTAAATAATGTAAGCGTAGCCCAAAATACCCAGCAGCAAAGACAACAAGCGGCTGTTTTCTAAGCGTTCGGCTGGCGTCATATGCTCCTTTTTAGGCGCTTCCTGGTTTTGCTCTTGTAAGAGTGACGGGTCAATAGTGATGGTATCTTGAGGTGCTGGATGCATTAAGCGGTTTAACAATGGAATTGCCACAAACATAGCCGCTAAAATGGCTAAGTTCATGGTAGAAAATAGTGTTTCTGAAGTAGGAATTGCCGCTGTAACGGCGCCGTTAGTTACGGTTTCTATGTTGGTGCCACTAGCAATGGCTAGCGGGATAGAACCGGATAAACCTGCATGCCAGAATAAAAATCCACTGTAGGCGGCCGCAATTAATAATCGATAGTCCACTCCTCTCACTTTAGCGGCTAATTCACGTGCAAAAATAGCACCGATAACTAAGCCAAATCCCCAGTTAATCCAGCAGGCGATTGCACTAATTGCGGTTACCAGCAATATTGCTTGTCCAGGTGTTTTGGCGACACCAGCCAGCATTGATAACTTGCTTTTGAAAACAGGAGCGCTGGCCATTGCGTGGCCGGTTACGACAACCATCGCCATTTGCATAGAAAAGGTGAGTAAGCTCCAAAAACCGCCAGCCCATGCATTAACCACCTGCATAGGACCTTGGCCTGTACTGGGCATGACAAGGATGAAAACAACCAAGGTAAGTATGGCTGCGAATATAAATGGGTCGGGTAGGTAGCGTTGAATGATGGTAACGAAAAACTGGCTCATGCGTTGCAGAGCTGATCGTTGTTCAGCAACTGTATCCATTGTTTTTTCCTGAGGTATTATGATTATTGTAGGATTACTGACTTGGCAGTCAGAAGTTTAGGATTTTGAGTATATCAACCCGCCCCACGTTAGAGTGGGAAGTTATTGTTTCCTATTGGAAACAATGTTTTTCCAGTGGTGAGGTCAGTGTTTATAGACTTATACCTCATAAAAAAGGGAAGCGTTATGCTTCCCTTAGTTCATTGCTGAGGCATTTAAGCGGCTAATACTTTACTAATAGCGCGCTCTAGGGCTGCCATGCCCGCTTTAACGTCATCATCTGGGATGATGAGCGACGGAGCCATCCTAAGAACATTAGGGCCTGCAACTAAAATCATCAGGCCTTCTTCACGAGCAGCGGCTAAAAATTGTTGTCCTTTACCGTGCCATTCTTCAATCAACTCAGCGCCCAATAGCAAACCTTTACCGCGCACTTCTTTAAAAATGTGATGTTTCGTATTAATGGCTTCTAGCTCGGATTTAAAGAGAGCGCTTTTGGCTTCTACTTGACCGAGCACATCAGGCGAGTTGATTAGATCGACCACTGTTTCAGCGACGGCGCAGCCCAAAGGGTTACCGCCATAGGTACTGCCGTGCGTACCAAATACAAAACTGGCAGCTACTTTATCCGTCGTTAACATCGCGCCGATGGGGAACCCGTTACCAAGCGCTTTGGCAGTCGTTAGGATATCGGGCGTCACGCCCAAGTTCATGTACTCATAAAAAGCGCCGGTGCGGCCAACTCCGGTTTGGATTTCATCAAAAATGAGCAGTGCATTATATTGATCGCATAGCTCTCTAACCGCTTGTGCAAAACCTGGTGCCGCCGGGATAACGCCACCTTCACCTAAAATAGGCTCCATTACTACCGCACAAGTTTTATCAGAGATAGCGGCTTTGAGTGAATCAATATTGTTGTACTCAACATGGCTTACGCCTGCTGGAACGGGCTCAAAACCTTCGCGGTATTTTGGTTGCCCGCCAACGGTTACAGTAAATAAGGTGCGGCCGTGAAATGATTGTTTAAACGAGATAATTTCGTACTTATCATCTCCAAAGTGATCGTGACCGTACTTGCGCGCTAATTTAAAAGCGGCTTCATTGGCTTCCGCACCGGAGTTGCTAAAGAAAACTTTGTCGGCAAATGTAATATCCGTCAGCTTTTTGGCTAAGCGAAGTGCTGGCTCGTTAGTAAAGATATTACTTAAATGCCACAGCTCATCAGCTTGAGTTTTTAGCGCATCTACAACGGCCGGGTGGTTGTGACCCAATGCGGTGACAGCAATCCCTCCCGTGAAATCGACATACTCATTGCCGGCTTGATCCCATACTCGTGAACCGCGTCCGCGAACTGGCACCATCTGTTGAGGGTTATAGTTGGGGACCATCACCTGATCGAATAAGGCGCGTGTGACGGGTTCTTTATGCATGGGGTGTTCCTCATTTCAGCGGATAAAAAAGGGTATCCGTGACCCAGTGATATAAAAAAGGTGCAAGCTTGTTTTGGCTACTTGAACCTCGTTCTTGTTTTCTATTATCAGTATCGACAAAAAATCAGCGGATAAACAGAGTGTTAATTTCTTTAGGGCGACCTGAAGTTACGCTAAGCTGACATTTAGAAACTAGTTGGGAGTATCGCTTGCTGTTGCAAAGTATGCTGGCGAAAACATCGACCAAGAATAGTGTAGAGATGTATGGTTAAGCAATGGTGAAATCTTTAGAAAAACAAAAAAAATGGATACCAAAACGCTTTGGCTTTTTGCTATTACCTAACTTTTCGTTGATTGCCTTTTCCTCAGCGATTGAGCCGTTACGAATGGCCAATTGGGTGAGTGGCGAAGAGTTATATGAAACTGTACTGATTAGCCACGATGGTGAAGCGGTAGCGAGTAGTTTTGGTGTACAAACGCTAGTTAACTGTAGCCTAGCTAATTTGCCTATGTTGGATGCCGTATTTGTCTGTGGAGCAAGTCCTATCGCGCGTACTGGTAATGAAGCCGTTATTGGTTGGTTGCGACGCCAAGGCATTGGGCCAATGGGGATGGGAGGCATTGGTACGGGCTCTTATATTTTGGCATGTGCCGGATTATTGAAGAATACGCGCGCCACTATTCATTGGTGGGATTTGGCGAGCCTGCGAGAAGAGTTCCCTAGCACGCATGTGACGAATAACCTCTACGAGATAGATAAAAACCGATACACCTGTAGTGGTGGTACAGCGGCAATGGATATGATGTTGTTCTTAATCGGTAAAGAGCACGGCATGGATTTAGCGGCGAGTGTCTCTGAGCAATTTGTCTGTGAGCGAATCCGCACATCAGAAGATCCGCAACGCATACCTTTAAAGGCGCGTATTGGCGCTAGCCAGCCCAAATTGATAGAGGCGGTTACGCTCATGGAAATGAACATAGAAGAGCCTCTGAGTACTGATGATTTAGCCCATCATGTAGGATTATCGCGCCGTCATTTAGAGCGCCTGTTTAAAAAGCACTTACAAACAGTACCTTCCAAACACTATCTAGAATTGCGTTTGGAGCATGCCCGACAGCTGCTGCGGCAAAGTGATAAAACCATTTTGCAAATTGGTCTAGCATGTGGCTTTACCAGCGCGTCGTATTTTAGTACTGCGTACCGTAATCATTACGGGTTAACCCCGCGGGAAGAACGTAAACGCGAAATCGATGATCCGGCGGCCCACAGCCCATTGTACCAAGGTGACTCTGTGTTAATGCGCTAAGGTTTAGCGTTTAAGATGACCGACCATGCCTTGAGCTTAGCCTCAAAGTTTAATGAGGCATGGGCAGGGCTGGTTGAAGGGAGTGTGTAGAATTGAAATGGCTCATTCTCGAGTAGAGCACTGTGGTGTCGTTTAAATAGCTTGGCGGCCGCTTGTCCGTTAAACGCTACAGCGTTAATACTGGGGTATTGGGCCAGTAAAGCCTGTATAGGGTTTGCAATTACACTGTTTTGTTTGATGTTGCTATCCAAGCTGCCCGGGCGAACACATTCTTGCGCAACATCCCACAGGGCTACACCTGCTGCATTGAGCTGGCTGAGCTTTTCTTGGTAGGGGGCATGGCTGTCTAATTGATAGAGGTGCGTCATGATAGGCCAAAAAGCATTTCGTGGATGCGCGTAGTAGGCGTGCTCTTGCAGTGACTTTACCCCAGGAATGGAGCCTAGTATTAGTAAATGCGGATCATCGCCTATGGCAGCGTCAAAGCTTTGTATAGCGGTTTCATTCATCGCGGGTTTTTACCAAGACGGCTTTAGTTTGCGGGCTTTAGCTTATCGCAAGCTTGAGTTAGTTTCGCTATCATTTTAGTGAACAGTGGACGGGATTCTCGTAAAACGCGCTGGGCTTTATGAATCTCGGAACGTTCTGGAAGCAACGCAATGAAAAGTGACGTGTCGTTAACTCGGTAGCACATGAGGCGATAATGACCAATTTGAATATGTGCTTCATCGTAATCAGGGTTGGTTTTAGTCGCTTGTTTAAAAATAAGCGTAAAAGCTTGATGCCCAAGTTTTAGGTAGAGCAGTTTGTCTTTAGGAAAGCTAGAAGCAATGGGCTTGGTGCCAGAGAATAGAACGCTGCACTCGCTACCAGAGAGCTTATCCAGCTTGGTCAGAATCTGAGACATTGTCACTCCACTGAAGTAAATCTACGGCTTGTTGGCGTATTTGTTGATGTGTCATATTCGCGTTGGCGAGCAGCCCAAGGGATTGATCATGTTCTATAAACAACGCCAGTGTGTCTTGTTTGTAACCGAACAAGGAAATATTACCAATGGCCGGTAATTGTGGCGCTTTTTTGCTAACAGTATCCGCTAAGGCCTTAAGCGTTTTGAAAAGCTCGTGTTGCTCCATATTGCTGAGAGAGTGGTCAATCGTTTGGCTGTTGGCATCAAAATGCAATGCACCTAATATGCCGCGTGATTTGGTGGCTGCTTCAACAATAGACATCTTAGGGACAGGGCGACTTTTACGTAACCACTCAAATTGAGGTGAATTTGGATCTGGATTGCGCTTTTTAAATTCATTCATCGCAACACGGTGTGAAACATCACTCCAGTTAACGCTGTCAGCGTCATGCATCATGGCAGAGTTGATAATATCCAGCACATGCATTGATTTACGTGCATCAATAAAAATTGTAGGCGCCAGCATGCCGCGCGCTTTTAAATGGTTTTGGTAATCTTCAAGACGAGTTGTCTCATCAAGGTCTGAGCGTGTCACTGCGACCACAAAGTTACGGCCGATGATGTAATCCCAAAACTCATCTAAGTAGAAATCTAAGTCTTTAAGCGGGTAATTACGGGTGTTGTCGACAAGCAAAATAACTGCAGATGCATCTTTTGCAAGATCACTAACCATTAAGTCCCACATGAACTTAAAGCGCTCTTGCCCGGGAGTACCGTATAGATGAAGGCTGGTATCGTCGTTTAACGTTAATTTGCCGTAGTCCATACCGACAGTGGTCGTACGTTTACGTTTAATTGTAGAGTCCGATACCTTGGTATCAGTGTCAACGACATCAATTTCGCTGATACTGCGTATGGCGGTTGTTTTGCCTGACCCGGGGGAACCTATAAATAGTGCTTTATAAGATTTCATTAACATCCTTATTAAAGAGGGTCTAGAAACTCACTAAATGGTAATCCAGAATGATGGCATTATCGAGAGGCGCCATTAATCATCACTGAATTATATATCTATACAGTCTCTCTATTAATACATTTTCTGCGAAATACTTCGAAAATTGTAAAATGGATAGGTAATAGTACATATTTTTAAATGTATGCTGTCTTTTTACTGCTCAGAAATCCCAAGTCACTTGGGTGTAGAACATAACCAATAAAAAGGAAAAAATGATGTTCAGTCACATAATGGTAGGTGTCAATGATATGCAGGCATCAAGAGATTTCTATGATGCGGTGCTTGCAACAATGGGCCACGCACCCGGAGTAATGGATGATAAAGGACGGTGTCTTTACATTACAGATACCGGTATTTTTGCGCTTACAAAGCCTATCAATGGTGAGCCTGCTTTCCATGGTAACGGCTGTACCATTGGTTTTGCGGCAGCTAGCCCGGAGATAGCGGACAAATGGCATGAGGTCGGTCTTGCTAATGGTGGTACCACATGTGAAAACCCACCGGGTAAACGCGAAAGCGGTTTAGGTGATCTTTACTTAGCGTATTTGCGTGACCCCGCTGGAAATAAATTGTGCGCGTTGCATTTGTTGGGGTAGGTTAACTCCATAGTGGGGTGAGAGCTCCACTATGCTTGCCAACTCACTTCGCACGTCAGGATATAGCCTGCTCCATAGATAGTTTTGATGAGCGTAGGATGTTTAGGGTCTGTTTCAACCTTCTTTCGTAAGCGTGACATTCTTACGTCGATACTGCGGTCAAATGGGTCGGCAAAGCCGTGGAGTAATTGGTCACGGGACAGAACTTGCCGAGGGGCTTGCAGCAATCGATTGAGTAGGGTGGCTTCGGCCGAGGAAAGCTCGTAAGAAAGGGGTTGTGTTTGGTGGTATAAAGTCAGTGTGTTTGGGTCGTATACCCAATCGGCAAACCGTGCTTTTCGGTCTTTATTGCCGGAATGGCTAACATGGTTAATGTGTTCTAGACGGCGAAACAGGCTGTTAACCCGAGCTACCAACTCTCTTGGTTCAAAAGGCTTTGCTAAATAATCGTCAGCACCAAACTCTAATCCCAAGATACGATCGGTAGTTGACCCGCGGCCTGAGATTATAATGACACCCATCCCAGACGTATCGCAGTACTCTTTGACCAGTGATATTCCATCCATATCCGGTAGGCCTAAATCAATGATACACAAATCCGGCTTGCGTCTGTGGATAGCGGCGGACGCTTGTTGCCCCGTTTGAAACGTACGCGTTTCATAGCCATGCTGATTTAACTGTTGGGCTATGATTTGGCAGATATCTGGCTCGTCATCTACGATATAAATTATTTTTCTTGTCATTATCGTTTTCCCGGTACGAATTTACCTGTGCTTTACCGCTTGTTGAATAGCGACAAGTAGGTCGTTTTGTGTAAACGGTTTTTGTAAAACGCAATATTCCAATGCTTCGTTTCCGTGGCGTTGCGGAAATCCGCTCATTAACACCACGCGACAGTTAGGTATTTGCTGAGCGATGTGCTTGGCAAGTTGGTAACCATCATGTTGGCCGGGCATTACAACATCTGACAACACTAAACCAATATTGGGTATTGATCCCAACAGGTTGATGGCTTCGTCAGCTGTGCTGGATTCAACCACTGAATATCCCAGCCGAATTAACTGTTCGCGCACTAGCGAGCGCACATCATCTTCATCATCGACCAGTAACGCTAGTCCACCTTGGTCGCAGGCAGAGGTTTGGCTAGGCATGTTTTTATTAGGTAGAGCGCTTGCGACGGGGAGTAGGAGGCTTACAAAAGCCCCGTCGATATGATTTGCTAGCGCAATGTACCCGTTCGACTGTTTAACGAATCCATATACCATGCTTAAGCCAAGACCAGACGAGTTGGTTGTTTGTTGAGTTGTAAAGAAGGGGTCGAACGCGCGGGATATGGCTAAATCAGAGAAGCCGGTGCCTTCATCTTTAATGGTGATCTCAACATACTGACCAGGACGGACTTCTTCATCAAAATATAACCCGTCGGTTACCGTTCTATTTTTGGCGACAACCGTTATTGTCCCTTTGTCTTTCATGGCATCTCTAGCATTGAGTACGAGATTGACCATCGCATCCTCAAGTTGCCCGCTGTCACACCAAGGGGTTGCTAACGAAGCGTCTAAGCTGAGTACTAGATTAATGTCGTTGGGTAGCGAGCCCTTCATGAGGGAAACAAAATCGTCCATAAGTAAGGGAAGGTTGACGGCTGTTGCTCTGAGGGGCTGCCTTCTCGCAAAACTGAGTAACCGACTGGTGATATTGGCCCCTCGTTTGATTGCTCGTATAGCGGGTTGTATGTTGCTCATCAAGGAAGGAGGTGTATTAGGGTTATGCTCGATAGACTGTAAGTTGCCTTGCAAGATGGTAAGCAAGTTGTTGAAATCGTGTGCTAAACCCCCTGCGAGTTGACCAACCGTGTTCATGCGTTGCGCTATTTGCAACCGTTCTTCTGCTTCACGTTCAGCCGTAATGTCGATGGATAGGTTGATCATGCCGTGCACGGTAGCTGAGCCAAATTGCGGAGCAGGGCAAAAAGGAATGAGTGTGCGCTTGGTGATACGTGTGTAGCCCTGTAACTGCATCGTATATTCAAAGCTATTAGTGGCTCCATTGAGCGCTGATAGAACATGTGGCCGAGTCTCTTGATACATGTCTTGGCCAATAACGTCCCAAAGAAAACGATCGATAATCTCGTCTTTGCTTAGGTTAAATGCGTCGGCATAACCTTGGTTAACAAATACATAACGCTGATGTTCATCAATATAAGCGATTTGGGCAGGTAGGGTATCTAGAATCAGACGTTGGCGCTCTTCCATTAGTTGAAGGTTATGAGTGGTGTCCTGCACCTGTTGCATGGCAATGCTGAGCTGCCGGTTACGTTTAGATAATTGCGATGTGCGTTTGTTAACTTGGTTATCCAGCTCTTTAATATTTTGGCTTAGTTGGTCAACCATGCGATCAAAAGCACGTGCTAACACTCCTATCTCGTCTTTGCGGTGGATATCTGTAGTTACATTGAGTTCTCCATTGCTAATACGGTGGGCTGTTTCTGATAAATGCCGCAGTGGGCGGGTGATGTGATAGACAAAAACAATGGCCAGCAAAGAAGCGACGATCAGCGCGATAAGGGCGATGGTTAAAATTCGATCGGCCAGTAATTTAGAACTGGCTTGCAATTCATCAAGGTATACGGATGAACAGATATACCAATTAAACCCGGGCAGAAAACGAACCAGTGATACTTTCTCATAACGGTAGTTTCCTGGATCTGACGGGCGGTCCCATTTGTAGTAGAGCTCTTTTCCGGTGTCGGCAACATTGATGAGGTCGCGCATGATGTCTCGGTTGGTTACCGGATTTTTTAATGCTCTAAAGTCCACGCCATCGATATTATTGTTGGGATGAACCAGCATTTTCCCCTTTTCATTAAAAATAAACAGGTAGCCCGTCTCGGCAATTTTAATCTCATCGAATGCTTGGCGCAGCTCTTCCAGTGCGGCTTCGCGGCGATTTTTGACCTCGGCCTCTATATCATCGATGTACACGCCAGATCCAAAAACGAGTGACCATTCTGGGAAATACTTAACATACGAGAATTTCTCAATGAGCTCGTCGTCATTGAGTCGACTCCAGCGATATTTATAAAAACCTTCGCCTTCTTTAATCGCCGCTTCTATTACCGAGGGCATAATGGCGTTGCCCTGCTCGTCCAGCATGTCCCGTGTATTTTTCCCTTGGAAAGCGGGGTCGGGGTGCGAGATCAATTGGTAATCAGTGTTGGCTACCCATAGGTAATCATCTTCTCCGTATTTGAGTTTCTTGATTTGCTGCAGTACTTGCTCTTTAGCCAATGCAGGCTCGACACCCGATTCGATTAAGAGTGAAAGTTGCTCTTGAAAAAAGAAGGTGGCTGTATCAATGATGGCACGAAGCCTTTCTCGGTTTGACGCGAGCACTTGGGCCTGGTATTCCGCCGTTCCTGCCTGCATTTTGTTAGCCAGCTCAAAGACATTGTTTAAAGCAATATGACTGGCATTGCGTTCGATACCAAAGACAGTGCTTTTTATGAACGGGACAGAATAGATATAAAACGCGATAACTATTGCGGCAACAATAGCCACGATGCCTAAAAGAAAACGATGAGTTAAGCGAGAATACAGCACGTAATTACCTGTGTGGCAGATAGTTTTTTATTATGAATAGGGTTGTGCCTATGGGTGCCTTTTATAATAAAGGAAAAGTCAGCCAATTAGAGTGGGTTGATACATTTCGTAGGATTTGCGCAAAAATGCCGTAAAACTCTTCCTCTATGTTGTTTGCCTAGCCATTGTAGAAGTCACAGCGTTTCCTGTTTGTCAGGTGACAATCAAGCGGCTTCTGGGGATATAACAATAAGAGGTCCACTATGTCCAGCATGCAACGCAATCATAAAGAGAGCATTTACGATCTACACCTAGGCCAAAATCAGGCTAATTACTCGGCGTTGACCCCCTTAAGCTTTTTAGAGCGAACGGCGGCTATTTACCCAGAAAGAACGGCAATTGTGTATGGTGATATTCGTCGTACATGGAAGCAAACGTATGAACGTTGTCGTGCGATGGCTTCATCACTTACTGCGCAGGCGATAGAGCCTGGTGATACGGTTTCTATACTTGCAGCGAATATACCAGAGCATTTTGAAGCACATTTTTCTGTGCCAATGTGTGGCGCTGTATTAAACAGTATTAATACACGCCTAGATGCAGAAACGATCGCGTTTATTTTACAACATGCAGAAACGAAGCTCTTTATTGTTGATCCCGAATTTGTCGAAGTGGCTAGCCGTGCGTTACAGATGATCGATAAGCCACCCAGGGTTGTGAATATTGAGGACCCGCTCTTTAGCAATGCACCATTAATTGGTGATATGACTTATAACCAGCTCATAGCCAACGGTGACAGCAACTTTGAAACTTTTGCCGTAGAGAATGAATGGGGCGCGATCTCACTAAACTATACATCAGGTACTACAGGCAACCCTAAAGGGGTGGTGTATCATCACCGGGGGGCTTACTTGAATGCAGTAAGTAATGTGGTGTCATGGTCGATGAGTGGGCAACCGGTGTATTTGTGGACCCTACCCATGTTCCACTGTAACGGTTGGTGTTTTCCGTGGACGATGGCCTTAACGGGTGGCATTAATGTTTGCTTACGTCAGGTAAGAGTGGACGCTATTTTTGATGCGATAAGAAATGAAAAGGTCGACCATTTTTGTGGTGCCCCTATCGTATTGAATATGATGAACTCGGCGGATGAGGCGATAAAGTCTGGCGTAGACCACGAGGTAAAAGTGATGACTGCTGGAGCACCACCACCGGCATCCGTGATACAAGGAATGGAAGCGATGGGATTTGATGTGACTCATGTGTATGGGCTCACAGAAACCTACGGACCTTGTGTGGTATGCGAGTGGCAAGATGAGTGGGGCGATAGCAATGCCGATGCGCAAGCGAAGCTTAAAGCACGACAAGGTGTAAAAGCTCCTATGTTAGAAGACCTCAAAGTGGTTGATCCCGTATCACTTGAGGAAGTCCCGTCAGATGGAGTGACGATAGGTGAGATTTTTATACGCGGTAATTTGGTCATGAAGGGCTACCTTAAAAACCCATCTACTACCGATGATGCCTTTGAAGGAGGGTGGTTCCACTCCGGGGATTTGGCTGTACGTCATCCCGATGGCTATGTTGAAATTAAAGACCGCTCAAAAGATGTCATTATTTCAGGCGGGGAAAACATCTCCAGCATCGAGATTGAAGATGTCCTATACCGACATCCCCTAGTAAGTGAAGCGGCGGTGGTGGCCAAGTCCGACCCTAAATGGGGGGAAACTCCTTGCGCCTTTATTAATGCGCGGGATGTGATATCCGCCGAAGAAATCATTGAGTTTTGTCGAGCTAACATGGCGCATTTTAAAGTCCCTAAAACGATTGTGTTTGGCGAACTGCCTAAGACATCAACAGGCAAGGTACAAAAGTATCTGTTGCGCGAGAAAACACGACACCTTTAAGTCGTTGTAGTGAGCGTTTTGGTTTCCTCGGCCATTTAATGCTCAGTTTTACACCCTGCTAGCGGTATCTTTCGGCGCTTTTTTAAGCGCCTTTTTTATGCTGAGTGTTTGTTCCCGTATTTTATGAGGGCGTTACATTTGGTTAGATTTGCGCAAAATTTCAGACGTTTTTTTCCTGTTTACTAGGTCGTGTACCTCTGCGTACTGATGTGATTGAGCATACGACAATAAGGAAAAAAACAATGTCTATCATTAATCGAAAGCATGGTGAAGAACAGCCATGTTGGCCCCTTGGGCCATTCAGGATTCGGCTACCGTTTATTCACAACCGCTGGGAATACCCAGAAATGATTCAAGGCTTGATCATGTTTGTGGTCGGCCTCGCTATGATTCCTCTATTAGAAAAGTACCTAGGTATGCCTTACGAGGCCGCTTTGGCGTTTACCTTTGTTGCGGGCGTTGGTTATATTTTACCGGCATTATTGGGGGTGCCTCTGGTGCCTGGGTGGATTACACCAGCGATCCCCGTGGTGCTGTTGTATTTGAAAGGTTTTGAACCCGGCCCCGAAGCGATCAAAGCTTTGTTTGCATTGCAGATTGAAGTGTCTCTTATCTTTTTAATTTTAGGCATGACGCGTTTAGGCAGCAAACTGGTAGAAGTGATCCCCAATTCTCTTAAATCAGGCATTATTATTGGTGCAGGTATTGCTGCCCTAATGGGTGAGTTAAAAACAGGTGGACGGGTTGATATCACGCCTATTTCGTTACTGATCGGCTCGATAATTTCAGCGTATATTTTGTTTTCTTTATCCTTTAAAAATGTGGTGAATGAAAGCTCATTGGCGAAGCGTATTGCTAACTTCGGTATGGTACCGGGGATGATAATCGCCATGATTATCGGCTGGGTCAGTGGCGAGTATCCGTTACCAGATATTGAGTGGGGCATTACTCAGCCAGATTTTGGATTAATGTTTCAATATCTAACATTTACAGTTGGCTTCCCTGGTTGGGATGTTTTCTTGTTAGCCATACCAACGGCCATTATTGCTTACGTTATTGCTTTTGGAGACATTATTGTCGGCTTTACTTTAGTGAAGCGCGTTGACCATTTACGTGAAGATGAAAAAATAGAAGCTAACGTGGATAGAGTGCATACCGTTACGGCGTTAAGGAACTTTATTCACGCATTTTTAGCACCGTGGCCGGGTCTCGCTGGCCCATTGTGGACCGCTGCGCACGCCACGGTAACCGAGCGTTACGCCATGGGGCGCAAAGCGATGGATTCTATTTATAGCGGTGGTGCTACATTCTGGATGACAGGGTTAGTCGCGCTATTTATTTTACCTTTGGTAACGCTATTCAAACCTGTACTGCCAATAGCGCTGTCGTTGACGCTCATTTTAACCGCTTACATATGCATTATGGTTGGAATGGAGCAGCTGCGAAATCCAACAGAGCGAGGGGTTGCCGGTATTGTCGCCGTTACGTTAGCCATGCCTGACCCTAAATCTACTGTGTATGCTGTTGTTATCGGGTTAGTTTTATACTTCTTAATTGAGCGTCCCAAGTTGCTGGGTAAACACCGGCCCGAAGACGAATTGGTCTTTGCTGATCCCCCTGAGAAAAGCGCAGAATAGCTCATCTATTGCATAAAACGGCCAAACCACTGCTTCAAAGTAGGCAGTGGTTTTATTGTTTAGCTGCTAAACGATATGACGTGGGTGATTCGCCTGTCCATTGTTTGAATGCGCGTGTAAAAGCGGTCGGTTCCGAGAACCCCAGTAGTGACGAAACTTGAGCAATCGGTATTGATGGCTGGCTTAGGTAGTGGATGGCTTTATCGCGGCGAACAATGTCTTTTATTTTTTGAAAATTGCTGCCCTCAGAAATTAATTTTCGTCTTAACGTTCGTTCGCTTAAGTGAAGCGCTTGAGCAATAGCTTCCATAGAGGTTGCTAGGTCATCGGTTTGTTCTAGGTAATCCAGAACTCGGCGGGTGTACACAGGGAAAAAGGCTTGCCGTGTAAACCAATCTAATGGGGCTCTGCGTAAATGGTGTTTTAAGGTTTGTCGTGTTTGTACCACGGGTAAGTTTAACCATTCTTTACTGAATACAAATGTGTTGGTGCTTTGCTCAAAACGGGTAGGGCATGGAAACATGAGCTGATACTCAGCGATATGAGCAGGCGGCTTATGTGTAAATCGCACTTCCTTAAGCGGGATGCGTTGCCCTACTAACCAGCTTGGGAATCGATGCCAAAGTAGCATCAAAAATTCGCGTAGCAGTAAATCAGGATCAAGCTTAGGATCAGATAAACTCATTGACAGTGCTACATCGTCGCCTTCGATATTGAGAGTCAGCCGGATTGATTCATTAACCAGATTATAAAAGCGGCACAGGTGATGGTAGACCGATTCTAGGTCCTTGCAACGAACGGCTTCTTTTGCCATGAGGCTAAAAATTCCGTGGCGGCAGCGCTGTGTTCCCATGCCCAGAAAATCATCATCACTCTCGCGCCAAGCAATTTGCATTAACGTGCTGTATTGCTCCGGTGTAATTCTGAAATGTGGATTATTTAATAATCCTTCATTGATTCCTGCCTCGTGAAGTAACTGGTGTTTATTCAACCCTGCCTTGTTCGTTGCGTTGATGAGCGCTTGAGCAAAATGGATTGAAATTGAGTAATGTTGAATGAAAGACATAGCTAATTCTTATGGATTGTTTTGTCCGAAATTAGCATAAAAATCCTGTTTGTTGCCAGAATTGTCGTTTTATTCATCCGTCCGTGTCCGAAATTGTCAGCTATTGGTCTGGTTTAGTTATTGTTGGAATTGTGCCGATTGGTAGGATGTTGTTGGTCTGTACAGGGGGCCTAAACGTGCCTTTTCAGTAAAAACTGATGTAGGCAATTTAAGTATTTTGCACCTGTGAACCACTATTTTAGTCGATGTTTGGAATGCCCTTTGAGCCATGGATGGCTCGTTTTTAATACAAGGGCGGCTGCATGTTTACTGTAAAGGAAAAGCGATGTATTCAGGAAAGGCTGTCAGGCTTAACGCATTAGAGAACGGTATCACTGAGTTGGTGCTAGATCTTAATGGGTCATCTGTTAATAAACTTAATCAGCAGACGTTGGTGGAGCTAGAAGCGGTGGTAGAGCGTCTACACCAGCCATCTAATGCAGTAACAGGATTATTAATCCGCAGTGCTAAACCAGCCTTTGTGGTTGGTGCAGACGTAACCGAATTTACTGGTAAGTTTCAGCAATCAGACAGTGAGCTGCTAACTTGGGTGCAAAGTGTTCATTCTTTATTTTGCTCGATTGAAAATTTGCCGTTTCCAACCGTTTCAATGATCAATGGCCTAGCATTAGGTGGCGGCTTTGAGCTGGCTTTGTGTACAGACTATCGAGTGATGGCCGACAGTGCGAAAGTGGGGTTTCCTGAGGTAAACCTTGGCATTTGCCCAGGCTGGGGGGGAACTGTCCGCCTGAGCCGACTTGTCTCTATTGATACTGCCTTGACTTGGCTAGTTACGGGTAAGCCACAAGCAGCGAATACCGCGCTGCAACTGGGCGTGGTAGACCGCATAGCGCCACTAGAAACATGTCGTGATTCTGCTATTAGTCTTCTGAATGATGCAGGCGCTAACTATCAAGAAAAGCGGTTACATAAACGCGCACCCGTGGTTAAAAACACATCATGGGATAATGATTTTTCTGCGTTTGTAGATAGCTACTCATCAAAGCTAGATCCGAATTACCCCGCTGCCACTGAAATAATAAATACCGTTAAATCCCACGTGTCACTGCCGTTTGAGCAAGCGCTAGATACTGAGGCGCAAGCGTTTGTACGTTTGGCGAAAGGAGATGCTGCACAAGCGCTGGTCGGTTTGTTTATCAACGAGCAGCAAATGAAGAAAGCGGCTAAAGACTGGATGAAGCAGGCGAAACCAGTCGCAAAAGGGGCTGGTTTGGGTGCAGGAATCATGGGAGGGGGCGTGGCTTACCAGTCAGCGGTGAGTGGGGTTCCCATTGTCATGAAAGATATTCGCGAAGACGCGCTAACGTTAGGTTGCGACACGGCAGCTCATCTCTTAGACAAGCTCGTTAAGAAAGGCCGTTTAGCGGTACAAGATAAGCAGCACATACTCGACTCCATTACGCCAACCTTACATTACGAAGGGTTCCGCGATGTTGATGTGGTTGTGGAGGCGGTTGTTGAAAATGCACAGGTAAAGACATCTGTTTTGGCCGATGTTGAAGCCTATATAGCTCCCGATGCGGTCCTAGCATCGAATACCTCTACCATTTCTATTGATTGGTTAGCCCAAGGTTTAAAGAGACCAGAGCAGTTTTGTGGAATGCACTTTTTTAATCCGGTTCACTTAATGCCGCTTGTTGAGGTGATACGTGGGCGCCATACCAATGACCAGACAATTGCTCGTACAGTCGCTTATGCAGCGGCTATGGGTAAATTGCCTATTGTCGTTAATGACTGCCCCGGCTTTTTAGTTAACCGAGTCCTGTTTCCTTACTTTAATGGCTTTAACCGGTTGCTTGCACAAGGCGTCGACTTTGAGCGAATTGATCGGGTGATGGAGGCTTTTGGTTGGCCTATGGGTCCGGCTTATCTCGCTGATGTTATTGGTCTCGATACCATGGTTCATGCAGATCAAGTTCTTCAAAAAGGTTTTCCGGATCGCATGACACATGATGGAGAGCCTGTAATAGAAGCCTTACTCGCTTCAGGCGCATTAGGACAAAAAAATGGGCGAGGTTTTTATGAATACGAGTCCGGTGCAGGTGGCGGGCGAAATAAAACCGCATCTTCAGCGGCGCAGCTCATCATTAATGAGCGCCTACAAGCCAGTGATGAAGTTTCGGACGAAGAAATCGTTGATCGCTTAATGATCCCGCTATGTACAGAGTCCATTCGCTGCCTAGAAGACGGCATTGTCACGAGTGCAGCTGAGGTTGATATGGGGTTAATTGCAGGGCTGGGCTTTCCTCGTTTTCGCGGAGGAGCCTTACGTTATGTTGACTCGATAGGGTTGCAGGCCTTTGCTAAAAAAATTGAAAAGTATCATCAACACGGTGCCTTGTATCACGTAACGAATGGGCTCCGTAAACGCATCGAATCAGGCAGCACATATTACTAACCCTGACTCAGCCGTGCCATAAAGCGGCCCTAAGTGGATAAACAAAGGACGGGCTTAAGGCCTACCTTTACAGGAGATAACCATGAGTGATTATAAACACCCTTATCGAGATGCTGAGTTTATATTGAATGAGCTGGTGGGTTTCGACCAGTTGTGTGCCGATGCTGGACTTGAAGACATTAACAGTGAGCTGGCAGATGTGATTCTAACTGAGGCCGGTAAATTAGGAGCCGATGTATTAGCGCCACTCAATTATATCGGTGATACGCAAGGCGCCACGTTAAGCCCGCAAGGGGTTGTGGAGACGCCGGGGTTTAGCGCCGCCTATGCTCAGTATGTTGAAAACGGTTGGCCGTCTTTAACAGCAAAAGAAGAGTTTGGAGGCCAGAACCTTCCCAACGTTTTAGGCACAGCGGTGAATGAAATTTGGCACACGGCTAATATGTCGTTTGCATTATGTCCCATGCTGACTCAAGGGGCTATTGAGTCGTTAGTGCATCATGGTAGTGATGCATTGAAGCAAAACTACTTACCTAAATTGGTAAGCGGTGAGTGGACCGGCACAATGAATTTAACTGAGCCAGATGCTGGTTCGGACCTGGCGGCCATTAAAGCGCGTGCTACCCCAGAAGGTGATCACTACCGAATTACCGGCCAAAAGATCTTTATCACCTGGGGTGATCATCAAATGACTGAAAATATAGTGCATTTGGTGTTAGCGCGTTTGCCGGACGCACCTGCTGGGGTAAAAGGCATTTCTTTGTTTATCGTGCCTAAGTTTTTGCTGGATGAGCAAGGCAACCCCGCTCAGCTAAATGATGTTAGTTGCGTGTCTTTGGAGCATAAGCTTGGCATTCATGGCAGCCCAACTTGCGTTATGAGTTTTGGAGATAATGGCGGGGCGGTTGGCTATATTGTTGGCGAACCGCATCAAGGTTTATCTTATATGTTCACGATGATGAACCACGCACGCCAAAGTGTGGGTTTACAGGGCGTGGCAATTTCTGAACGCTCTTACCAACTGGCGGTTCAATACGCTAAAGATCGACTTCAAGGCACTCGAAAAGACGGCAGCCGTTTCCCTATTATTGAGTTTCCTGATGTACGCCGCATGTTAATGCAGATGAAAGCGTCAATTGAAGCCATGCGCGGTCTCGCGTATGTCGCCGCCGCAGAAACAGATCGAGTACACAGCGCTACTGATACCTCCCAGGCGAAACATCATCAAGATCGAGTCGATTTGCTGACACCTATTGTGAAAGGTTGGATTACCGAGGTAGCTCAAGAGTTAACTTACTTGGGCGTTCAAGTACATGGCGGTATGGGCTTTATCGAAGAAACCGGTGCTGCTCAGCATTATCGCGATGCACGTATCCTCACGATTTATGAAGGAACAACAGGCATTCAAGCGTTGGACTTAGTAGGCCGTAAAACGCTTATGAATAAGGGAACGGTTTTGTCTGCTTTGCTGGATGAAATAGCTCAGGTGCAACAGGAGTTAGCCGCCTCTAGCGCATTACAAAATGAATCGCGCGCACTGGATACAGCATTAACTGCAGCTCATGAGGCGCTGCAATGGTTACTCGATAATGCTGAAAAAGACGCCTCCGTTGCAGGTAGCATTAGCGTTAATTTCATGATGATGATGGGGTATGTGTGTGGTGGTTGGGTGATGGGCCAGTCTGCTCTTAAAGCGCAGGCTCTGCTGAACGCGGGGCAAGGTGATAGCGCCTTCTTACACAGTAAATTGATTACCTCGGCTTTTTACTGTGATCACTTGTTGCCTCGCGCAACTGGCTTGCTCGCGGTGATTAAAGCGGGGAGTCAAAGTGTTATGTCGTTACCCAATGATCAGTTCTAAACCTTGCTCGGCTATTCATGTGCAGGGAATTAATTAACCAAGAGTAGAGACGTAAGCGATGAAAGTATTAGTAACAGTGAAGCGCGTTATTGATTACAACGTGAAGGTTCGTGTTAAACCGGATAATTCAGATGTCGATTTGGCCAATGTGAAAATGGCCTTAAATCCATTTTGCGAAATCGCTGTGGAAGAGGCGGTGCGTCTTAAAGAAAGCGGAAAAGTGTCGGAGGTCGTTGTGGCTTCGATAGGGCCTAAGGCCTGCCAAGAGCAAATTCGCACGGCTTTAGCGCTGGGGGCTGATCGGGGCATCCACATTGACACTCCTGATATGCCCGAATCGTTAGTGGTTGCTAAATTGCTGGCTAAAGTGGTGGAAGCTGAGGCCCCCGATTTGGTGGTTATGGGCAAGCAATCTATCGATGGCGATAACAACCAGACAGGACAAATGTTGGCTGCTTTACTGGGCCGTCCCCAGGCGACTTTTGCCTCGGTTGTTAACCTAGAAGAGGGGAAGGCCGTTGTCACGCGTGAGGTTGATGGGGGCCTGCAAACATTGTCTTTGATGCTTCCTGCTATCGTAACAACGGACTTGCGTTTGAACGAGCCGCGCTATGCCTCGCTGCCCAATATTATGAAAGCTAAGAAAAAACCATTGGATGTTACGACCCCAGAAAGCTTGGGTGTTGAAATGACCGTGCATACCCGTGTGCTGTCAGTAGAGCCGCCGGCTGAGCGCTCAGGCGGTATTCAAGTGAAGAGCGTAGATGAGTTAATCGACAAACTAAAGAATGAGGCAAAGGTGATCTAATGGCTATTTTGATTCTTACCGAGCACGATAATCAGTCCCTCAAAAGTGCAACGCTTAATGCGGTAACGGCCGCAGAGCAGATAGGAGGCGAAATCCATTTGCTTGTTGCAGGTTTTAGTTGCGGCGCTGTTGCAGAACAGGCGGCACAGGTTAATGGCGTGAGTCGCGTGATACTCGCGGATAACCAAGCCTACCAGAATGGGCTAGCAGAAAACGTATCGGCATTAATGGTCGAGTTGGCAGGCGATTATTCTCACCTTTTGGCAGCATCAACAAGCCATGGCAAAAACTGCATGCCACGGGTAGCGGCCTTACTGAATGTCGCTCAAATATCTGATATCTGTGGCGTTGAATCTGCGGATACATTTCGTCGCCCTATTTATGCTGGTAATGCGATCGCCACTGTTCAAGCTTTGGATGAGGTAAAAGTTATTACGGTACGAGGTACTGCTTTTGACCCGGCATTAGGTTCGGGCGCATCTGTCACTATTGATTCAATAACATCGGTTCATTTATCAGAAGCGGTGCAATTCGTTAATGAAGAACTTGCAGAATCGGAGCGTCCTGAGCTTACGGCGGCTAACACCGTTGTATCAGGCGGTCGCGGCTTGGGTAACGGGGAAAACTTTGGCTTGTTGGAGTCTCTTGCTGACAAGTTAGGTGCCGCAGTTGGGGCATCACGTGCGGCCGTGGATGCGGGCTTTGTGCCTAATGATATGCAGGTAGGCCAAACGGGTAAAATTGTAGCGCCTAATCTTTATATCGCGGTAGGTATTTCTGGTGCCATTCAACATTTAGCGGGTATGAAAGACTCTAAAGTCATTGTGGCCATCAACAAAGATGAAGACGCTCCCATTTTCCAGATAGCGGATTATGGCCTAGTGGCGGATTTATTTGAGGCTGTCCCAGAGTTAACGCAAAAGCTATAAGTTATTCACACAAAGAAAGGTAATGTCTCATATGCGCGAATCTATGGAATTTGATGTTGTCATCGTTGGAGCGGGACCATCTGGGTTATCTGCCGCGTGTCGGCTCATGCAGTTAGCATCAGAAAACGCTTATGAGCTAACAGTCTGTGTGGTCGAAAAGGGCTCAGAGGTGGGAGCGCATGTTTTGTCGGGTGCGGTTGTTGAACCCCGAGCCTTGGAAGAGCTGTTTCCTGACTGGCAGGACCGCGGCGCACCACTGACCGTGCCTGTTAAAGAAGACCAGTTGTTTATGCTACGTAACGCGACTAAAGCCATTAAGTTGCCAAACATGCTTGTCCCCAAAACTATGCATAATCAAGGTAACTATGTAGCCAGTGTTGGTAATCTAAGCCGCTGGTTGGCTGAGCAGGCAGAGCAGTTAGGTGTGGAAATATTCCCCGGCTTCGCCGCTGCCGAAGTACTTTACCATGAAGATGGCAGTGTTAAAGGCGTCGCTACCGGCGATATGGGGGTGGCGGCAGACGGTTTTCAAAAAGACAGCTATATGCCAGGTATGGAGCTGCATGCAAAATACACCTTGTTTGCCGAAGGTTGTCGCGGTCATTTGGGAAAGCAGTTGTACCAGCGTTTTGACTTAAGTAAAAATGCTGATGCTCAGCATTATGCTATTGGTATTAAAGAGCTATGGGACATCGATCCCGCTTTACACGATCCGGGGCGAGTTATTCACGGGTCTGGCTGGCCGTTAGACAAGGATGCTAGCGGAGGCTTTTTTCTTTATCACACCGATAACAACCAGGTAGTGGTTGGGCTGATTGTTGACCTAAATTACGCCAATCCTTACGTGAGCCCCTTTGATGAATTCCAGCGTTTAAAACATCACCCTGTTTTAAAGCAGTACTTAACGGGTGGGAAACGTGTTGCTTATGGCGCTAGAGCTATTGCTAAAGGTGGACTAAACGCCTTGCCAGAGATGGCTTTTCCGGGTGGTTTACTCATTGGTTGTGAAGCGGGCACCTTGAACTTTGCCAAAATTAAGGGCACGCATACGGCTATGAAATCCGGCATGATTGCCGCCGAAACAGTCTTTGCATCGTTAAAAGAAGGGGATCAAGGCGGGCAGGTATTAGCGGATTTTAACGTGGCTTTTAAAGGATCATGGTTGTATGGCGAGCTTTATCAATCGCGCAACTTTGGGCCTGCATTGCACAAGTTTGGTACTTATTTAGGGGGCGCATTTAACGTATTAGATCAAAATATGTTGGGCGGTAAGCTACCTGTTACGTTACGCGATCTCAAAGAAGATTATGCTCAAATGCGACCAGCTGCTGAGTTTTCACCTATCTCTTATCCCAAACCGGATGGGGTAATTAGTTTTGATAAGTTGAGCTCGGTATTCCTGTCGAATACGAACCATGAAGAGGATCAGCTGTGTCATTTGACGCTAAAAGATCCAGATATCCCGCTAACCGTTAATCTGCCTGTTTACGCAGAGCCGGCTCAACGTTATTGCCCCGCAGGTGTTTACGAAGTGATTGAAGACGCTGATGGGCCGCGTTTTCAGATCAATGGGCAAAACTGTGTTCATTGTAAGACATGCGACATTAAGGACCCTTCTCAAAATATTGTATGGGTATCACCTGAAGGAGGCGGGGGGCCGAATTACCCTAATATGTAATTTGCTTATGTAGAAGAGAACTAAGAGGACATTGGCGTTGCGCAGATTAAAGCTAGGAAGTGTAAGGGAAGGTTCCCATGCGCATGCGCCGATACTGACTAGGTGATATCCCCATGATTTTTTTGAAGATACGAGAAAAGTAATAAGCATCCTCGTAACCCACAGCAAAGCTAATCTCATTGATCGATTTGGTGGTTACATCGAGCAGGTGGCAAGCGCGCTCCACTTTAAGATGGATAAAGTGGTTGATTGGAGTGGTACCTGTGAGCTCCTTATATTTTTTAATAAAATGAAATTTAGACAGGCTAACCGTTTCTGCTAACGCCTCAAGTTCAAGTTGCTCATGTACGCGTGCTTGCATCAAGCTATGTACCCGCTCTAGATCGAAATTGTGGGCCGCTTGCTGTTTGGCTAACGGTTGCAGTTGCGCGATGTGAGTCAGAATTTGACGAAGCAGGCTGGCGGTGTGAACAAACGCATTTATGTTGTAGCTATATTGTCGGCATTCGAGTAATGATTCAAAGTCACTGGTTAATCTAGAATGGATGCCTAAAGGGAATACGTAGTTATTGCTGTTAATCGCAAGATAGTCAATAAAGTCTTCACTTTTATCCCCTGAAAAATGTACCCAGTAAATAGTCCACGGTGTGGTTTCCGAGGCTTTGTATGCATGCGCTACACCCTTGGGTAAGCAAATAATATCACCGGCTTTGACAGTATGTATTTGCTTGTTAATCGTTAGTTTTCCCTCCCCATCAAGACAGTAAATCATGAGATAGTCATCATGCTTATTCCTCGACATTGTGTGGTTTAAAGCTTGTTTGTAGTAGCCTAAACCTAGCGGGTAAAGGTCTTTAGCTAATGGATGCTGGCTAAGCAACGACACCATTTTTCGAGGCACAACAAAGCGGCTGCTATCGGGTGGAAGTGGCCAGTCAGACGGTTGGCTCATCGTGTTAGACCTTTGGATTAAAGGAGTGGTTAAAAATAACAATATAGTCCATTAATTCAGCAAGATTATCAATCCCTAGGCTGTAAATGCTGTGCTTAAATGGTCTTCAATGTAACGCTAGAGCACGATGTTAAGAATAGCTTTAAGCGGTTATCCACCCTAAAAAAATAAGAAATAAGGTACTTATAATGACTCAACAAGTTGCGCTTTTAATTAATGGTGAGCTGGTCACTAGTCAGTCAGACAACTGGATTCCTGTGACGAATCCAGCAACCCAAGAGGTGATAGCGCAGGTGCCATGCGCAACAGAGGCCGAGGTAGAGCTTGCTGTCGATGCGGCAAAAGCGGCATTTACTGTTTGGAAGGAAACTCCGGTAGGTGAGCGTGCTCGTTTAATGCTTCGCTATCAAGCGTTGTTAAAAGATCATCATGACGAGATAGCTAAAGTACTGGCTTTGGAAACGGGGAAAACTTTTGAGGATGCAAAAGGCGACGTTTGGCGTGGCATAGAAGTGGTTGAGCATGCTTGTAATATTGCTTCCCTTAGTATGGGAGAAACCGTAGAAAATGTAGCGCGTAAGATCGATTGTTACAGTATTACTCAACCATTGGGTGTGTGTGTTGGTATTACGCCGTTTAATTTCCCCGCGATGATTCCTTTGTGGATGTTCCCAATGGCGATAGCGTGCGGTAATACCTTTGTCCTTAAGCCATCTGAGCAAGACCCCTTAACCCCAATGCTATTAGCTAAGTTGTTTCAAGAGGCGGGTGCACCCGCGGGCTTGTTGCAAGTAGTCCACGGTACTAAAGATGTTGTTAATCAACTCCTAACACACAAAGATACACCGGCTATTTCGTTTGTTGGTTCGGTGGCCGTGGGTGAACACATCTACCGTACAGGCACGGATCACATGAAGCGTGTACAGGCTTTTGCTGGCGCCAAAAATCATATGGTTATTATGCCGGATGCCGCTAAAAACCAGGTGATTAATAGCATAGCAGGTGCTTCGGTGGGGGCTGGCGGCCAACGTTGTATGGCTATTTCGGTGGCGGTATTTGTTGGTAATGCACGAGAATGGATTCCTGAGGTCCGAGATGCGTTAGCAAAAGTACGCCCAGGTGCATGGGATGACTCTGGAGCTGGGTATGGTCCACTGATTAACCCGCAGGCCAAAGAACGAGTATTGCGATTTATCCAAGAAGGTAAAGACGCCGGTGCTGAGTGTATTTTAGATGGTTCAGACTGTGTAGTTGATGGCTACCCCAACGGTAATTGGGTAGGCCCTACTATGTTTCGTCATGTGACAACAGATATGTCTATTTATCAAGAAGAGATCTTTGGACCGGTACTGATTGCGTTAGAAGTCGAGACATTAGATGAGGCTATCAAACTTATTAACGATAACCCTTATGGTAATGGAACCTCGATGTTTACTTCTTCTGGTGCGGCTGCTCGTAAATACCAGCATGAGATTAAAGTGGGCCAAGTTGGTATCAATGTTCCCGTACCCGTGCCTTTGCCTATGTTTTCATTTACCGGTTGGAGAAAGTCTTTTTACGGAGACCAGCATGCCTATGGAAAACAGGCTGTGCGTTTTTATACCGAAACGAAAACGGTTACCGCGCGTTGGTTTGAAGATGATATCGATACTGGAGTGAACACCAGTATTAACCTCAAATAAGAGGCAGGTGCCCATGGGTAAAGGTGGGCACTCATTCACAATCAATTACGATCCCTTGTATTAATAAGAATAAAAGTGAGCAAAGCCCAATATGCTTTGCTAACAAAGGAGAGGCTGATGGATTTTGAGCTAAATGAAGATCAAATTGCATTTTCCGACATGGCGCGTGCGTTCTCACTCAATGAGATGGAACCCTATGCTGCAGAGTGGGATCAGCAGCAGATTTTCCCCGTTGAGGTTTTACAAAAAGCGGGTGAGCTAGGCTTTTGTGGTTTGTATACACCTGAGGATGTGGGTGGCTTGGGCTTGGGGCGATTAGACGCCAGCATCATTTTTGAACAGCTTGCCATGGGGTGTACATCCACGACGGCTTTTATCACGATTCACAACATGGTCACGTGGATGATCGCGGAGTTTGGTGATCCAGAAACGCGACAGACGTGGTGCCCAGAATTAACCGCGGGTACGAAACTGGCATCCTATTGTTTAACCGAACCCAATGCGGGCTCGGACGCTGCCTCGCTGAAGACTTCAGCACGTAAAGAACACGATAGTTACGTACTCAATGGAAGCAAAATCTTTATATCAGGAGCCGGTGCAACAGACGTATTGGTTGTGATGGCGCGTACGGGAGCAGAGGGGGCTAAGGGTATTTCGGCGTTTGCGGTCGATGCGAAAACGCCGGGCATTACTTACGGTCGCAAAGAAGAAAAAATGGGCTGGAATAGCCAGCCTACACGATTGATTACATTTGAAGATGTCAAAGTGCCCGCCCAGTGTTTGCTGGGACGCGAAGGTGACGGTTTTAAAATTGCAATGAAGGGGCTTGATGGCGGGCGCATTAATATTGCGACTTGCTCTGTAGGCACAGCTCAAGCCGCACTTAATCGCGCTGTCCAGTATATGGGAGAACGCTCACAGTTTGGTCAATCATTGGAAAATTTCCAAGCGCTACAATTTAAGATATCCACTATGAACACGGAGCTTGTTGCAGCCCGACAAATGGTGCGTCTTGCAGCAAATAAGCTTGATAACAAACACCCCGACCGCTCCACCTACTGCGCTATGGCCAAGCGTTTTGCAACCGATGTTGGTTTTAACGTCTGTGATGAAGCGCTTCAAATTTTTGGTGGCTATGGTTACATCAAAGAGTACCCCATGGAGCGTTACGTTCGCGACAGTCGGGTGCATCGCATTTTAGAAGGCACTAATGAAGTTATGAACGTCATTATCGCCCGCCGATTATTACTCAAAGATGCGGCCCAGATTTTATAAGTGAGTCAGTTTTAGGGGGCTCAAGAGAGAGTTAACAAGGAGTCATTGTAATGATGAATGACACGCTGATAGTAGATAAAAAAGGGCACATAGCGGTTATCACTATGAATAATCCCCCAGCCAATACTTGGACAGTATCTAGTTTAAACCAATTAGTGTCCATGATTGAGGCGCTCAATCAAGACGAACAAATTTATAGCTTAGTGTTAAAAAGCAGCAACGAAAAATTCTTTTGTGCCGGTGCTGATTTAAACCTTTTTGCAGATAGCGATCCAACGATAGCCAGAGACATGGCCCGAAGTTTTGGTGAAGCGTTTGAGGCGCTGTCCCAGTTCCGGGGTGTTTCGATTGCTGCGATTAATGGGTGGGCTATGGGCGGGGGGCTTGAAGTTGCTTTAGCGTGTGATTTACGTGTCGCTGAAGAGCACGTTCAAATGGCATTACCCGAAGCTAAAGTCGGTTTGTTACCTTGTGCAGGAGGGACGCAAAACCTAACTATGCTGGTGGGTGAGGGCTGGGCAAAACGCATGATCTTATGTGGCGAGCGAGTCACAGCGCCCAAAGCGCTAGATATTGGCCTGATTGAAGAGATGGTACCCACAGGAAAGTCGCTGGAACGTGCCATGGAAATGGCTGAGCAAGTGGGTGAGCAAAGCCCCAAAGCTGTTGCCGCCTGTAAACAGCTTATTCAATCCAATAGAACGCGTCACTGGAATCAAGGGTACATGCTTGAGCGTGAGTTGTTCGTCGATCTTTTTCATACACAAGATCAAAAAGAGGGTGTTAATGCTTTTTTGAGTAAACGTAAAGCTGAATGGAAAAACCGTTAAGCAGGAAAGGAGGGTAACGCATGACTCACGTTTTATTGACTGAGCACCCAACGCACCAAGGTAAGCGCATTATGGAGATCTGCCTGAATGCAGAAAAGTCATTAAATGCACTGACCCTAGATATGGTACGCACCATTCAAACCGCCTTGGACCAATATATAACCGATGATTCGGTGGTCGCCATTATATTGGATGGCAGTGGGGAGAAGGCGCTTTGTGCTGGCGGTGATGTGGTCAGCTTATACCGTTCAATATCCGGGGAAGGCGATGCGAGCTTCCCCGAGCAATTCTTTACTGATGAATACCGCCTGGACTATACGATTCACACTTACCCAAAACCAATAATTTGTTGGGGAAGCGGAATAGTTATGGGAGGTGGAATGGGGTTGATGAATGGTTGTAGCCATCGCGTGGTGACTGAATCCACGCTTATGGCAATGCCGGAAGTCACAATTGGTTTGTATCCCGATGTGGGCGGTTCTTGGTTTTTACACAGAACACCGGGGCGTACGGGTCTCTTTATGGGGTTAACAAGTAGTCGAATGAATGCCGCAGATGCTTTGTTTTTGAATTTAGCGGATCGTTTCGTGCTGACAAGTCAGCGAAGTGATTTATTAAGCGGCTTGGAGCGAGCAACGTGGGAAGGCGATTTACATGCAGTCGTTAGCCGAGTTCTGCGAGACCTTGAAGAAAACTCCGCCGCTATGCGACAGAGCATTACCTCGCCAGTAAGCACGCATTTTGATGTGATCCAGAAAGTAACCGATCGAGATTCAGTTGAGCAAATAGTAACCGCACTGCTTTCTTTAGATACCGACGATACATGGTTGCAACGTGCGCAGAAATCGATAGCTCATGGAAGCCCGCTTGCTCTTCATATGATTTTTAAACAGCTACAACGAACATTGCACATGTCATTAAAAGAGGTGTTTGAGTCTGAGCTCGCGCTCTCGGTGCAATGCTGTCGTTATCGGGAGTTTCCAGAAGGGGTGCGCGCATTACTAGTAGATAAAGATGGTAAACCGAATTGGACGTTTAGTTCAGTGCAAGAGGTGGATCAAACGGTAGTCGAGTCGCTGTTTGTCTCCCCGTGGGCAACCAGTCCATTAGCGAATTTATAGGCTTAATCGGCCAAGAACAAGCGTTATTGGCAACGTTTGATGACACATAATGATAAAAATAAGGACAAAAAAATGGCAACGATAGGGTTTATTGGTTTAGGCAATATGGGTGGCCCAATGGCCATTAATCTCGTTAACGCAGGCCATACCGTTCAGGTATTTGATTTATCAACGGATGCCGTGTCAAAGGTTGTAAATGAAGGGGCAATAGCCACAGCCACAGCTGTTGAAGCGGTGGCCGAAGCCGATGTGGTTATTTCGATGCTTCCTGCTGGCAAACACGTTTTGGCGCTGTATGTAGAGGGAGATTCGCCGCTATTTGACCATGTGAAAGACGACGTGTTGATAATTGACTCTTCAACGATTGATGCGAGTACTGCTACACAAGTCGCTGCCCAGGCGAAAAGCCGCGGTATAGGTTTTATTGATGCCCCAGTGTCTGGTGGGGTAGGCGGGGCAAAGGCTGGTACGTTGGCGTTTATGGTCGGTGCGAGTGAAGAACAGTTTGCAAAAGCTAAGCCTTTTTTAGCCTGCATGGGTAAGAATATTTTCCATGCTGGTTCGCATGGTGCAGGGCAAATAGCAAAAGCGTGTAACAACATGCTGTTGTCTGTGCTGATGGCGGGTACTTGCGAAGCATTAAATATGGGCGTGAAAAATGGCTTAGATCCCGCCGTCCTATCAGAAATTATGAAACAAAGCTCAGGTAATAATTGGGCCTTACAAGTCTACAACCCTTACCCCGGAGTAATGGAAGGTGTTCCTTCCTCAAATGGCTATCAAGGCGGGTTTCAGGTGGATCTTATGTTTAAAGACTTAGGTTTGGCAATGGGGCTGAGCCAATCTAGCGCATCGCCTACTCCGATGGGATCTCAAGCGCGTGCGTTATTCAATATGCACAAGGTTAATGGTCATGGTGGTTTAGATTTTTCGAGTGTTTTAAAGCTCTATCAAGGTTGATCATCCGAATGAGTTAATTGCCAGTGTGATTGTCTTACCTTGAATAGGGCATCACCTTTTTTAGTCTTTATAAATACACCTTCAATAATAAAAAAAATGAGGTCCTTCGATGTCTTATCAAGAGCATTACCGTCGCGCGTTTGAAAATCCCGCGTCATATTGGGCTGAGCAAGCGAAAGCTGTTAGCTGGTTTAGTCCACCCAAAACCACTGTGTTAGAAACTGAAAGTGGCAGTTATTGTTGGTTTCCTGATGGGGAACTTAATAGCTGCTATTTAGCGGTGGATCTGCAAATAGAGCAAGGGCGAGGTGAACAAGTAGCGCTGTATTATGATTCGCCTGCTACCGGTGTTAAAGAATCGATTACCTACAATGACTTGCAACAGCGTGTCGCTCGTTTTGCTGGTGCTATGAAAAATAACGGCATAGAAAAGGGAGATCGTGTTGTTATTTATATGCCAATGATCCCAGAAGCTGCTGTGGCTATGTTGGCCTGCGCTCGATTAGGGGCTGTACACTCGGTAGTGTTTGGCGGATTTGCCGCTAATGAGCTTGCTATACGTATTGATGATGCTACACCAAAATTAATTCTTACGGCTTCTTGTGGTATCGAGTTTGATAAACAAATTCCTTATAAACCGTTAGTGGATAAAGCGGTTGAGCTGGCTGTTCATAAACCTGCGCATACCGTTGTTTATCAACGATCGATGTTAAAGGCGCAAATGCATCCTAGCCGTGATATTGATTGGGACGAGTTTCAGGCACAAGCACAACCGGCAGAGTGTGTCGTTGTGAACGGGAAAGATCCGCTTTATGTACTTTATACCTCGGGTACCACAGGCCAGCCTAAAGGCATAGTAAGAGACAACGGTGGACACGCGGTCGCACTTCGTTACGCATTTAACCACGTGTATGGCATGAAGGCAGGGGACGTTTGGTGGGGAGCATCTGACATTGGTTGGGTGGTAGGGCATTCATTTATTGTTTACGGCCCCCTAATGGGAGGTGGAACAGCCGTTTTCTATGAGGGCAAACCTATCCGCTCGCCTGATGCTGGAGCGTTTTGGCGCGTTATCGAAGAGTATAAGGTTAATTCAATGTTCTGCGCGCCTACGGCTTACCGCGCTATTCGCAAAGAAGATCCCGCAGGAGAACTCGCTAAAGCGTATGACTTAAGTAGCCTGCGTTGGGTTTTTGTTGCTGGTGAAAAACTGGATTGCTCAACCTATGAGTGGCTCAGTGGTTTGCTCGATGTTCCAGTCATTGATCATTGGTGGCAAACAGAAACAGGCTGGCCTATGACTTCCCCCATGATGGGCTGGGAATCACCTTCCGAGACGCGCTTGGGCTCAACTAATAAAGCTATTCCTGGCTATGATATCCGGGTGTTAGATGGCACCGGCAATGAATTAGCTGCCAATGAAACTGGCAATATCTGCGTTAAACTTCCTATGCCTCCAGGAGTCGCTTGGAGCATTTGGAATCAGCCGCTGCGCTATAAAGGAGCCTATTTATCGGCTTTCCCGGGTTACTACCACACGGGTGATGGTGGCTTTAAAGATGATGATGGCTATATTTACATAACAGGCCGTACTGATGATGTCATTAATGTATCCGGGCATCGCTTATCAACTGGAGAAATGGAGGAAATTGTTTCTGCTCACCCTTGTGTTGCTGAGTGCGCGGTCATTGGGGCAAGTGATTCGCTTAAAGGTCAGGTTCCGGTTGGGCTTGTAGTGCTTAAATCAGGTGAGGATATTGATGAGGCGCAGTTAGAAGAAGAGCTCGTTGCGCGTGTACGTGAAGAGGTAGGCGCTTTAGCGTGCTTCCGTAAGGCGGTTGTTGTAGAGCGTTTGCCGAAAACCCGCTCAGGGAAAATTTTACGGGCCGTGCTGCGAAAGATTGCTGCCAATGAGCGTTATAAAATGCCATCAACGATCGATGATGAAACTATCCTGCCCGAAATTGAAGGAATCCTAGCAAGGCGCGGGGTTGTGCGCGTTTGATTATTGAGTCTCTAGTGTGTGTCTACTGATAAAGAGCTCCTAACGGGGCTCTTTTGCTAAGTTTATCCAGCTCGCTGTTCAGTTGTTTGCCCCCAGTCAGCAAAGTGCAACAGACTATCCTGTTTTGCATAGAGAATAGCTAGCCGTAACAGGTAGGCCTCTTTAAAATCAATACTTTAACTGATTTTTCTTTGTGGTATTGACTGTCGAGTAACAGATCGTTGCATAAATCCATATTTATATATCGAAATATATAGATATGCTTTTGTCATGTTCTTTGGGTAAATGGATATGACCGATAACGAAGTTGATTTGATTATAAAGGCGTTAGCAAACCCGGTTCGACGGGAGATATTAGTGTGGCTTAAACATCCTGAGTTGGAGTTCCCTAGTTCTCAATGCCCGTTTGAACACGGCGTTTGTGTTGGTCTCATTAATGAGCGCTCTAAACTGTCCCAGTCAACGATTTCAACGCACTTAGCAACATTGCAACGGGCAGGTTTGCTTGAATCAAGACGCCACGGGCAGTGGATATATTATCGTCGCAACGAAACGGTCATCTCTGCATTTACTCAACACATGCAATCGGCATTGTGATTAATTCACGGTGGCTTCCCTACTGATTGCTAAATCCGTTAATAGGCTTGATTGCTGACACAGCAAAGGCTCAAGGAGTTTGAAATGACAACATTATTTGACCCAGTTCACATTGGCGATTTCTCATTACCCAACCGTATTATTATGTCGCCGTTAACCCGCTGTCGCGCCAGCGAAGGGCGTGTACCTAATGAGCTAATGGCTGAGTATTATGTCCAGCGTGCTGAGGCCGGGTTGATTATTAGCGAAGCAACATCGGTCACCCCAGTGGGTGTTGGCTACCCCAATACGCCTGGAATATGGTCTGACGAGCAGGTAGAGGGTTGGAAAATAGTCACGGATGCGGTTCATAAAGCAGGCGGTCGTATTGTATTGCAGTTGTGGCATGTTGGTCGTATATCACATTCACTCTACTTGGATGGAGAAAAGCCCGTCGCTCCGAGTGCCATTGCTGCTGAAGGCCATGTTAGCTTGGTTCGCCCTATCACGGCCTACGAAACACCACGCGCACTGGAAACGGACGAAATACCTGCCATTATCGAGGCATATCGAAAAGGTGCTGAGAACGCGAAGAAAGCAGGCTTTGATGGAGTGGAGATTCATGGAGCCAATGGCTATTTACTGGATCAATTCCTACAAGATTCAACCAATAAGCGCACTGACGCCTATGGTGGACCTATCGAAAACCGCGCCCGTTTGATGTTGGAAGTGACTGATGCGGCCATTCAAGTATGGGGTGCGGGTAAAGTAGGTGTCCATTTATCACCACGCGCTGATGCTCATACCATGGGCGATACTGACTTGGCTGCTACCTTTGGGTATGTGGCTCGTGAATTAGGTAAACGCAAAATTGCATTTATCTTCACGCGTGAGAATTTCAATTCACCAGCACTCACTCCTGAATTGAAAGCGGCATTTGGCGGTTCTGTAATTGCTAACGAAGCGATGACATTAGAGCAAGGAACTCGTTTGGTGAGTGAGGGGGTTGCAGACGCTATTGCTTTTGGAGTGAAGTATATTGCTAATCCAGACTTAGTGACGCGTTTACAACAAGGTGCAGCACTCAATGAATCTGATCCAGCTACTATGTATGCCCCGGGCGAAAACGGTGATCCGGCGCAAGGCTACACTGATTATCCAACCTTGTAGTAACCCGCTTTAAAGAATCAACGATCGACAAATACATGCGGTTGCAATCTACTGGCTCTGTTTTAGCTGGCAGATTAACGGGGTGGTACACTAGTGCAGGTGTATCATCCGTTTTTTGTATTTAGGGTTATGTATGGGTATTGCGGCGCGTCCTTCGTATAAAGTTATTCCCCAAGATGTGTCCTGTACTATGAGTGTGCTGGATTTTTTATGTTCGGCTTTTCCGGCTATTTCAAAAGACGTCTGGGTACAGCGTATCGTCGATGGTCACGTTTTTTGGGAAGACCGATCACTTATCTCCTGTGATAGTGTATGTCGTGCGCAGCAAAAAGTTTTTTATTATCGTGAAGTAGCCACAGAAATACATATCCCTTTTGATGAGGAAATCATATACGAAGACGAGCACAAACTGATCGTTTGTAAACCCCACTATTTACCTGTTGTTCCATCAGGTCCGTATGTTGATTCATGCTTACTAAACAGGCTTATTAAACGTACAAGCAACACAGAATTAACACCGGCGCACCGAATAGATCGCGATACCGCAGGCTTAGTGCTTTTCTCTAAAAAACCTTCAGAGCGTGGTTTGTACCATGGACTATTTGCATCCGGAGAGATTCAAAAAACATACCGTGCGGTTGGTGTGCTTAACAGAGTGATATCCGCTCAAGAAATGAAAGCAGGTTGGCGTATCGAGAATCGCATTATTAGAAGCACACCGAGGTTTAGACAGCAGGCTGTTGACGCGACTGGCCAAGACATTAACGCTAGATCACTCATAACTTGCCTTGAACAGAGTGATGGTTTGGGGTTGTTTGAATTAAGCCCGTTAACCGGAAAAACACACCAGCTACGTGTTCATATGGCGGGGTTGGGTTTTCCTTTGTTGAATGACCCCTACTATCCCGTACTTTTACCTGAACAATCCAAAGATGATTTCAGTAAACCTTTGCAGTTATTAGCCCAAGCGATGAGTTTTACTGATCCGGTCACGCAGCAAGTACATCGTTTTACGTCAAGCCGACCACTTCTGTGGCCTCCAGATTCTGGTCAATAATAAAGTTAAGACGTTCTTTTTATCCCGCCACCTACCCATAAACCAGCCAGCATGGCTGGCACAATAATAAGTGCTGGCCAATAGCTGAGCCCTAATCCGACCAGTGCTGGTCCTGGGCAAATGCCTGTTAACCCCCAACCCATTCCAAAAATGACACTCCCTAGTATTAGACTCAATGTGATGTTTTGTTGGCCTGGTAGTTGGCACTCAAAACTAGGATCAGTTTGGGACCTCCGTAGCGCTATCCGAACACCGATAAAGCTACAGGACACGGCCGTAATCAGAACGACCACTAGTGAGGGGTCCCACTGGCCTGTGATGTCTAAAAATCCATAAATTTTAGTAGGGTTAGCCATGCCTGAAATAACTAGGCCTAAGCCGAAAAGAATACCAGCCAAGAGTGCAGCAAAGGGATGATTTTTCATGATGGTTTCTTAAATCCAGTGCAGTAAGTAATGAGCAACATAAAAAGTAACTATTGCCGAGCTGACGAAACAACCAACTGCGACAAATGATCGCTTTGATAAGCGCGCCAGCCCGCAGACACCGTGTCCGCTGGTACAACCATTAGCTAACCTCGCTCCTAATCCAGTTAAAAAGCTACCGCCAACCAGTAAGCCAAAATATGCAAGGTTCATGTTCTCAGACGCAGGATTAGTAGGCAGTGAGGAAGTTGGAGGGTTACCCATTAGCTGAAAGGTTAATGAGTACAAAAGCGGAGCACTTAGTAAGCCTAATAAAAAAAGTATGCGCCAATTTGAAAACAGCGACACGGGAGCTTCTGCTACGTGGCTGGATGATTTGTGCGGAATAACTTTTTCGAGCAAGCGAGAAGTCATTCCGCTAATGCCGGCTATCTGGCCGTTTATAACAAGTAACAGTCCTGCAGAAGAGCCAATTAATAATCCGCCTATAAGTGCTTGAATAGGCATGAAGTTAATCCAGTCCACTGTCATAAATGTGCCTCTAATTAAAGTCTTTGTTAGGCGTTTAAGCTGCTCGAACACGGTTTAGAATATAAACGTATTATATCTCATTTGGTTAATTTAGTAATATCTAATATTGTAATAAAACCTTCATTAATCTTTAGTCAATAAACCTGAACAAGGCCGATAACCTTTTGCAAGAAAGAGGGATACGGATTGTCTACTAGGTTTAAAAAGGCATGGCCTTTTTATGTATTACATGCTTTTTTTGAGATTGATATGCACATTTCAACTGTTTCACGTATTACCGTAGTCGCCTTATTAATAACAGTAGCCGCACTGATTATTTCGCAATTGTGGTCTTTGCACCATTTAGAAAAAGCTTTTACCTCGAGACAGGCTTTCGAAAGTATTCAGCAATCAGTAACTACTGAGGCTATAGCGCCTATTGAAAGCTACCTCATAACAGGGAATGCCGGTTTATTGGATCAAGCAGACCAGGCGCTGGCGTCTTATGAGGCAGGTGTAGAATCTTCTGAAATACTTGATGGGGCAGAAAAAGAAAATCTATTAGCTTTACTATTACGTTTACAGGACGACCTGAGTCTGAAATTACGAGCAGCGGGGAAACTGAATGACCCCTACGTTATCCTGACATTAAGTGAGAAAGAGATGCTGGATCAGTTCGCTATCTTGCATGAAGTCGCTACGCGTAGTGATAACCGCTCATTGAGTCTCCTATATCAAGCCGCTGCTATGCAGGGCATTGAGTTGTTATTCCAGTTGGTTGGAGAGCGAAATAGTTATGAGGCAGCAGAGGATGAATCTAGCATTGAACGTGCAGTCGAGCAGCTTACTCAAAAAGTGAATGCTATTGCTAAGCTTCCTGCCCTGAATGTGTACTCAGAGATCAATGAAGCAGCGACTCAAGATGAGATGAGCGCCATGATGGGGTGGGTACAAGAGGAAACGAAGGGACGAATCGATCTGAGCGAGGAACCTATCGGTATTTTAAAAACCCAGATAGGGCGTTATCCCAAAGAGCTTGAAAATGTCCGTATATTGATTGAACAAAGAACAGCTGCAATCAGTGACGTGACGGCAACTATCAGCGAGATTGAAAAAAACTTTGCGCAAGGAAAGTCCCGCTTAAGTGAGTTCTATCATGAGGTTCAATCAAGAGCGTATATAGTCTTCGGTATAGCGGTTATCATTATCATAGCGACAGGCGGGCTGCTGTCATTATTGACGTTTACATTAGCACGCTTATTAGCGCGAAGTTCTGAGGTGGCAGGGGCATTAGCACACGGTGAGCTACAGGTTGATACGCGGCTGGGAACGTCATTCTATGAAGGTCTTAATTTGGAGCGTTCCCTAGCAGAAATGCGTGCCTATTTGATGAAGTTTATTAATGATGTCCGGGCGGAAGCAGGGCGTTTAGATACGTTGCATCATGCCTCATTAAAGGGGGCTGATCAGCTAAAAGCTATTGTCCAGCAGCAGCGCGAATCAACCGTTGCTACGGCTAATCAAATAGGTCAATTGAGCCATAGTTTTGATGAGGTAGCGATGCAAACGGTGCAAACCTCTAATGCAACTCAGCAAGTCAAAAATGATATTGATCAGGGTGTTTCCGCATTGAGTAAAACTTGCGATCAATTAGCGCTCCTGTCACAGGAGGCGTTGGCTTCAGAAAATGTATTGTTATCACTACAGAAAGATGTAGCTGAGATTGAGCTGACGTTAAGTGTGATACGCGACTTTGCTGATCAGACCAACTTACTCGCCTTGAATGCGGCAATTGAGGCTGCAAGGGCCGGTGATTCGGGGCGTGGTTTTGCCGTAGTCGCATCTGAGGTGCGACAGCTAGCATCGAATACCGCCTCTTCTGCAGATCAAATACAAGTTTTGGCTAATCGTCTAACGAACAGTACTAATAGCGCTGTGATACAAATGAAAAAGCAGAGCGTAGAAGCGAAAAAAACATTTAAGAAGGCCAGTGAAACACAAGATGCAATCACCGCGATAGAGCATGTAATGCAGGGTATACATAATCAAAGCTTACAGATAGCAGCAGCCACAGAGGAGCAATCGGCCGTTGCAAAGGCGATTATGAACCTTGTCAATGAGACCGCTGCCTTGAGTGAATCGTCAGAACAAGAGGCGAAACAAAATACGCAGTATGCACATCAATTACATGTGATTAATCAGCAATTAACTCAGTTAGTTGCTCACCTGAAAACGGCTTAGGCATTAATAAAACTATTCATGGGAAAAGCCAAATAATCTATTTGCTGTGCTATATAAAATTTGGTTTTTTTCATGAGGGTCCGTGAGTACCTGATCCACTATCGATAACATTACGCCGTAATCTATTCGGTGATTGGCGCGCAGGAATGGCCAATCTGAAGCCCACATGCAATGCTCCGGTGTAAATGTATCGATGATGGCGCGAATGTATTTATGTACATCCTGATAGGGCGGAAATTCGCTCGAAAATTTTGCATACCCTGACAGCTTTATAAAAGCGCGCTTGGTGTCAGCTAGCTGTTTAAGTGCTTTCATGCCGGGCTGAGCTACCCCTTTTGTCGGCACGGGACGTCCACAGTGATCGATAACTACGGTTACAGGGGACGATAGAAGCAACGGTAATAAATCATCAAGCTGTTCACCTTCAACTTGCACTTGTACACACATGTTTAGTTGATGAAGAAGGGCGAGTAGCGAATGGGTGTGCGCATAATATTCAGTACCGTAAAAAGTAGCATTGAATGCAATACCGACCACACCCGCTTTTTTTAGCGTTAACAGCTCATTTTCTGAAATATCATTTTCAACAACCGCAATACCTTTGAGGCGATGAGGGTAGTGGGCAATAGCATCGAGCATGCACGTGTTATCAGTGGCGTAAGCTGAATTGGGAGCCACTAATAAAGCATAATTTACCTGATAGCTTTCCAGTAATTGAAAAAGTTGCTCGCGTGTTGCTAGTTCATGCCCTTGGGGCGAATATTGGGTAGATTTTTGGTAGGGGAAACGCGCAGGATCAAATAGATGAACATGACAATCAATTTTGTTGGATGACACAGCTTTTCGGGTCGATATAGTATTGTTTGTCAGATTGATTGATGGCATTTAATTACCCTTTTAGTATTCATTATTAATCGCTTTTTTAGGGTGATTAATAGCGGTTTTTATTCACCTTTTTGTATTGATACATGACCTTGTCGGCACGGCGTAAGAGGGACTCGATATCCTGTCCATGTGCGGGGAATTTTGAGTCACCAATGGAGGCCGTGACATACACGTTCTCTCCGGGTGGTATATCGTGCAAGGTATTTAGCGGAGCTAGTAAAACATCATTGAAACGTTGTTTTATTTTATCAATATGGGTGCGGTGATTTTGCTCTCTAAGGACTGCAACAAACTCATCACCGCCGTAACGTGCTAATAAATCGTCAGGCCCAAGCAGGGTTTTAAAGCGTTGTGCTACTTCAATCAGTGCGAGGTCGCCATTGTCGTGACCAAAGAGATCGTTTAAGGGCTTAAAGTTATCTAAATCTATAAAGAGTAACGTAAACGGAACTTTGGTTTCCCCTTGCTTAGCGGGCGCCGTCAGATTGGTTAAGTGTCTTTCAAGGGCGGCTCGATTGGCTACGTTTGTTAATTGATCGGTAAATAAGCCTTTGCGCATATCCATGAAAGAACGAGCTAAAACACCTATCTCGTCTTTTCGGCTTAGTGTGGCAGGTAGGGTATCCTCGGAGTGGTCGGCATCCATTACTGCTCGTGAAAGTGAAGATACATCACTTGCCACTCGGTTTAAGATTCTAAAGCCAAGGCCTATAGCAATTAATACAGCAATGACACCCAACAGCCCGACCATAAAGACTTGCTTGGTTACCCCCGCTAAAATATCACTGCGGGGAACGATAATAATGGCCGTCCAGTCTAATCCTGCTGTGTCAATAATGTGCTTATAGGCTAGATCCAGCGTTTCATTTTCCGTAGATAAGGTGAGGCTTCCGGTGTTCTTACTGCTCTCTTTTTTTAAGAGTGGGACGATATGATCGTATGCCAGTTTAATCCTGGGTTCACCCGCATCCGATACGGTAATGCGTTGCATCATGCCGCTGGGTAATTGTCGCACATTGATAGTGTTAGAGGAGGCAAGTAGCTCGCCACTGCTTTCTACTAAAAACGCGAGACCATTTTCACTGACTTTTAAGTCGGCAATAAACTGATTTAATTTTATTAATGAAACATCCGTAGCCACGACACCGCTTAACTGGCCAGAATCCGAGAGTACTTTACGCGCACGCGTCACGACGAGGTCACTGGTTGCGAAGTCTACATACACGGCAGTCCAGGTGTGGTTTTGTTGTTCGCGTTGCTGGCCGGAGGTAAACCAAGGCCGAATGCGAGGATCAAATACGGCATCTTCAGTTTTTACGTAGCTTTGTTGGCCGTTAATACCACTAAAAGAGAAGTACTCTCGTGGTTTACGTGGGTCTAGTTTGATGCGGACTTCGGCTTTGTTATTTTCGAGCCGCTTAAGGCCATACGATTGACCCAAAGTATTGCCGTAATATACATAATCATTTGGGTCTGTGTGTAAAGTGGTAGCCGTCCAAAAGCGCGTACGCATTTGGTCAATAATGGGCGTAATGTCTTTGGGTGCCGTCATACCTTTGGGGAAGGCGGCTTCTAATACGGCACTGGAGCCAAACATATGGCGGTCAACCGCTTGGCCTATACGCTCTACCATCTCTAACGATAGGCGTTCAGATAGCGTCGCTACCATTCGAGATCCGGCCCAGTACGAAATTAAGCCAATGACCAGGGTTAGCATTAGAATTAATGTTACATAAGGAGTGATAAGGGTGCTTTTAAGGGAAACAAATGAGTGTTGCTGGCGCCGCATATTTAGTCCTTGGTAAACGAAAAGATCACTCTGTATAAGGAACCTTAGTCGATAAGTCTCAGAATTGTAACAGTTAATAGCTGAACCGTTTTTAACTGAGGCAAATTGACGCGGCAATACATTGTTTATTATTTTTTTTAAATAGATCTATGGAGGCAGTCCCCCATAGATCTAAGCTTTACTAGCAAAGAGAGTCTAACTTTTGTTTTAGAACACCCTGTACCTGACCGGGGTTAGCCTTGCCCCCAGATATCTTCATGACTTGACCCATAAAGAAGCCTAGCATTTTGCCCCGTTTGTCGGGTTCTGCGGCAATATATTGATCTACTTGCGGTTGGTTAGCCGCAATAACTTGATCCACTAGGCCTTCAATTGCACCTGAGTCAGTGACTTGCTTCAGGCCTTTAGCTTCGATGATCTCATCGGCTGTACCGCCTTCAGTCCACATTGCTTCAAACACCTTCTTGGCTATATTACCTGAGATGGTGTTGTCTTTAATGCGTTGTAATAACCCGCCTAACTGTTCAGCAGTGACCGGCGCTTGAGTGACCGATAGATCGTTTTGGTTGAGTAGTTTAGAGAACTCGCCCATCACCCAATTTGCGGCCAGCTTGGCGTCACTAGCTAGCGTAGCTGTTTGCTCGAAAAAGTCGGCAAGGGCTTTATCGGAGCTGATGACTCCTGCATCATATTCAGACAGCTGATATGTCTCGATAAAACGCGTGCGACGTGCCGCTGGGAGCTCCGGTAGCGAGTCTTTTACGGCTTGGATGTATTCGTCATCGATAACAATAGGCAGCAAATCCGGGCAAGGGAAGTAGCGGTAGTCGTTGGCTTCTTCTTTGCTACGCATAGAGCGGGTTTGATCTTTGTCAGCATCATACAAGCGCGTTTCCTGTGTGATATGGCCACCATCTTCTAGGATGTCAATTTGGCGAATAATCTCTCCTTTGATCGCTTTCTCAATAAAACGGAAGGAGTTGATATTCTTGGTCTCAGTACGGTTGCCAAATTCCTCTTCACCTTTGTAACGTACCGAAACGTTACAATCACAGCGAAATGAACCTTCAGCCATGTTGCCGTCGCAGATACCTAAGCTGGTGACTAAAGAGTGTATCTTTTTAACATATGCCACAGCCTCTTCGGCAGAGCGCATGTCAGGCTCGGACACGATCTCAAGCAGCGGAGTGCCTGCACGGTTGAGGTCGATGCCTGTCATACCAACAAAGTCTTCGTGCAGTGATTTACCTGCGTCTTCTTCAAGATGAGCGCGCGTTACCCCAATGCGCTTGGTGCTGCCATCTGATAACTCTATGTCGACATAGCCTTTACCCACGATAGGGTGGAAAAGTTGGCTTGTCTGATAGCCCTTGGGTAAATCAGGGTAAAAGTAGTTTTTGCGATCAAAAACAGACGTTTTACCAATATCAGCCTCAATGGCAGTACCAAACATTACTGCCATCCGCAAAGCTTCCTTGTTAAAGACTGGCAAGGTCCCAGGTAGCGCTAAATCAACGGCATTTGCTTGTGTGTTAGGCTCAGCGCCAAACGCAGTGCTGGAGCCTGAAAAAATCTTCGTTTTCGTTGCGAGCTGAGCGTGAATCTCTAGCCCGATTACTGCTTCCCATTCCATATGTATTCCTCTTAGCGTGCTTCGGGCTTGCGGGTGTGCCAGTCGGTGGCTTGTTGATATTTATGCGCCACGTTCAGGAGTTTTTCTTCAGCAAAATAATTACCGATGATTTGTAAACCAACGGGTAAGCCATTACTGAAGCCGCACGGAATGGACATGCCTGGCAGTCCAGCTAAGTTAAGTGACAGTGTAAAGATATCTTCCATGTACATCTCTACTGGATCTGTCGTTTTTTCGCCAATGTTGAAGGCGGTAGTGGGTGTGGTTGGACCCATGATGACATCCACATCTGATAAAACGCGAACGAAGTCCTGTTGAATTAAGCGTCGAATTTGCTGAGCCTTCTTGTAGTAGGCGTCGTAAAAACCTTCGGAGAGCGCATAAGTGCCGACAAGAATACGGCGCTTTACCTCTGAGCCAAAGCCCTCGCCGCGTGTGCGTTTGTACATGTCTTCGAGATCTTTGGGGTCGCTGCAGCGGTGGCCGTAACGAACGCCGTCAAACCGCGATAGGTTAGATGAAGCCTCAGAAGGAGCGATAATATAGTACGCAGGTACTGATAAAGCTGTGTTCGGTAAGCTGACTTCTTTAACAGTTGCGCCAAGTGCTTCGTATTCTTTGATTGCCGATTGTACAAGTGTTGCAATCTCTGGGTTGAGCTGTTCAGAAAAGAACTCTTTCGGTAAGCCTATCTTTAGGCCACTGAGGGGCTGGTCTAAGGTGGCGGTGTAATCGGCTACTGGATGGTCTGCGCTGGTAGAGTCGTTTCCATCAATACCGGCCATTACGTTCAACATTAATGCACAATCATGCGCTGTGCGGGCCATTGGGCCGCCTTGGTCTAACGAAGAGGCGTATGCAATCATGCCAAAGCGTGACACCCGGCCATAAGTCGGTTTGAGGCCCGTTAGGTTACAAAAAGCAGCTGGCTGTCTAATGGAGCCACCTGTGTCGGTTCCGGTTGCCGCTGGCGCTAAACCTGCGGCAACAGCCGCCGCCGAACCACCTGACGATCCACCAGGTACTCGGTTGGTATCCCAAGGGTTACGGCACGCGCCGTAATAGCTGCTTTCATTGGATGAGCCCATCGCAAACTCATCCATATTGGTTTTACCCAATGTGACGGCGCCGGCATTGTTGAAGTTTGATACAACAGTGGCATCGTATGGCGAAATAAAGTTGTCCAGCATTTTAGAGCCAGCCGACGTTTTTACGCCAAGGGTGCAAAAAATATCTTTATGGGCAATGGGTACGCCCGTCAGCGCGGTTGCTTTGCCTTGCTGTCGACGCTCGTCAGCGGCTTGGGCTTGCTGCAGGGCAAGTTCGTCGGTCACTGTGATATAGCTGTTGTACGTTGAATCCTTAGCCTTAATTAAATCAAGGTAGGCTTGAGTCAGTTCTACGCTGCTGAAATCGCCCTGTTCAAGACTTGTGGACAATTCGGCCAGTGTTTTATCTAGCATGTTCGTTGTAATCCTGCTGTAAATAGGGCGTATTTATTCGATAACCTTAGGAACCAGAAACAAACCCTTCTCTACCGATGGGGCAACGCTTTGTAGATGATCACGTTGGTTTGTTTCTGTTATTTCATCCGCACGTAAGCGCTGTATGGCGTCTAGGGGATGATTTAAGGGCTCTATATCGACTGTGTTGATGGATTGCATTTGATCCACTAAGTCGAGGATATTCGTCAAATTTTGCGCATATTCTGGGATATCCGCTTCGTTGATGTTGACGCGCGCCAAATGGGCGATTTTTTCTACGTCAGATTTGTCTAAAGCCATTGGATTCTCGCTGACACATTAAAGTAGGCCTAAAAAAGGGTAACTTAACATATTTGTTTCTTGCTCTAAATGCCTGCCGTTGCTAGAGTTACGTGTTTTTAAAATACGTCAGCTACATCGTAACTCTTTAGGGTCTCCTCTCATCATGTTTAAGAAAATTCGAGGTCTGTTTTCTAGCGACCTTTCTATCGATCTGGGCACCGCCAATACGCTGATTTTTGTTCGCGATAAAGATATTGTTCTTAATGAGCCATCAGTGGTTGCGATCCGTCAGACGGGCAACCAAAAAACTGTCGCCGCTGTAGGTACCGATGCAAAACGTATGCTCGGTCGTACTCCTGGCAATATTACAGCGATCCGTCCCATGAAAGATGGCGTTATCGCTGATTTTCATGTGACCGAAAAAATGCTCCAGTACTTTATCAGTAAAGTACATGACAACAGCTTCCTATCACCTAGCCCTCGTGTGCTGGTGTGTGTACCTTGTAAATCAACGCAAGTTGAGCGTCGAGCCATCAAAGAATCGGCTTTGGGAGCGGGAGCTCGTGAAGTTTATCTAATTGAAGAGCCTATGGCTGCGGCAATCGGTGCTGGTTTGCCGGTAGAAGAAGCAAGCGGTTCTATGGTTGTTGATATCGGCGGTGGTACTACTGAAATCGCTGTGATCTCTCTAAATGGTATTGTTTATGCCGAGTCGGTACGGATCGGCGGCGACCGCTTTGACGAGTCTATTGTTACCTACGTGCGTCGTAACTACGGTAGCTTAATCGGTGAAGCCACTGCTGAGCGCATCAAACAAGAGATAGGTACAGCCTACCCAAGTAACGATGTTTTAGAGATAGATGTTCGCGGTCGTAACTTAGCTGAGGGTATTCCGCGCAGCTTTACGCTTAATAGCAATGAAATTTTAGAAGCATTGCAAGAGCCGCTTTCTTCCATTGTGCAGGCAGTGAAAAGTGCGCTTGAACAGTGCCCACCTGAGTTGGCGTCAGATATCGCAGAGCGCGGTATTGTGTTAACGGGCGGGGGTTCTATGCTACGTAATATTGATCGTTTAATTAGCGAAGAAACAGGCTTGCCTGTTATTTTGGCTGAAGACCCGCTGACGTGTGTTGCACGTGGGGGCGGTCGTGCATTGGAACTTCTGGATAAGCACGCGTTCGAACTGCTAACCTTCGAATAAGCAGAGCAGTCGTTTGCTGGCTGAGAGAACCTCCCGTGTCATGACGGAAGTACATTAATGAAACCTATATTTAAAGGCGGTATTCCCCGCCTTTTTTTCCTTATTTTGGTAGTTGTCTCTATTGTTTTTATGATCACGGATAATAGTGATTCAAAAGCACGTGAGGCTAAATCTTACCTTTCCTTGTTACTGACGCCCATTCAGTGGTTGGTCGATCTCCCTTCTCGTATGGCTGATGATGTATCGGATGTGCTTGTTAGCCGCCGTTCATTAGCTAAAGAAAATGAGCAGCTTCGCTCGGATGTGATCAGTTTAGACCAACAAGTTCAACAAATGGCGTCTTTGACGGCTGAGAATATTCGCTTGCGAGAGCTGTTAAATGGTCGTGAGCGGATTCCTAATGAAGTTAAACTGGCCGAACTCATCGGTGTAAATCCGGACCCTTTTCAGCATCAAATTATTTTGGGTAAGGGCTCGGAAGACGATGTATTCATAGGTCAGCCCGTGCTTGATGCCGGTGGTGTACTTGGGCAAGTGGTTGAAGTATCACATTATACTTGCCGGGTTATGCTTATCACCGATGCGCGTCATGCGCTGCCGGTGGAAATTATCCGTAACGGTTTTCGTTCGATAGCATTGGGTAAAGGGACAATGGGAGAGCTGGAACTAGAACACGTACCCGATACTGCCGATGTGCGTGAGGGGGACCTGCTAGTGACTTCAGGTTTAGGCAAACGCTTTCCTTATGGTTATCCCGTTGCTCAAATTGTGAGTGTGGTTCGCGACCCAGGACAGCCCTTTGCTATCGTGAAAGCGGTGCCATCGGCTCGATTAGATAAAAGCCGGCACTTATTATTAGTCGAGCCTGCTCCTATTGTGCCTGAAGAGCCTGCCGAATCTGATATGCTCGAAACCCCAGAAGATGTGCAGTCTCAGGAGACGCCAGCAAATGGCTGATCGTCACTCAGGTGGTGTACTCATCGTCGTAGGGACATTAATTATTGGCTTTATCCTAAGCCAAATGCCGTTACCAGCCATGCTCGTTTGGTGGCGTCCAGAGTGGGTAGCTATGTTGGTTATCTACTGGGTGATGGCTCTGCCTCACCGTTTCGGGATAGGTTCGGCGTGGATGGCCGGTATAGTGTTAGATGTACTCAAAGGTAGCTTATTAGGGATGAATGCGCTGTCCTTGACGATAGTTGCACTTATTACGTTAATTTTGCATAAACGATTGCGCATGTATCGTCTATGGCAGCAAGCGATGATGGTGTTAGTGCTTGTTGGAATTAACCAATTGATTTTTCACTGGATTCAATCCATGGCGGGTACAACAGGCGACAGCCTTATCTTCTTATTGCCAGCCTTAGTAAGTGCGCTACTGTGGCCTTGGGTATTTGTTGTGCTGCGCGGTATTCGTCGTACATTTCATATTCGCTAGTCAGGGGTAATGATGACAACACTCACTTTGGCTTCGGCCTCTCCTCGTCGCAAAGAGTTGTTAGAACAGATTGGCGTGCATTTTAGTTCGTTAGCGGTTGATATTGATGAATCGGTGCGTTCGGGAGAGTTGCCTGCCGTTTATGTCGAGCGTTTGGCGTGTGAAAAGGCCCAGGCAGGTTTTGATAGATCCGATAACTCTGATGCCTTGGTGTTAGGCTCTGATACCAGCGTTGTCATTGATGACCGTATCCTAGGGAAGCCTTCTTCTGAAGATGAAGCGGTGGCTATGTTGATGTCACTTTCTGGAAAAGAACATCAGGTAATGACGGCTATTGCTGTGGTCGGTTCTGGTATAAAGGCCAGTCAAGTGGTCACAACGCAAGTTAAGTTTAACGTGCTAGATGAAAAAACATGTCGACAATATTGGGCGACTGGGGAGCCAGCCGATAAAGCTGGGGCTTATGGTATTCAGGGGCTGGGTGCTGTTTTTGTAAAGTCCTTATCGGGAAGTTATACAGGAGTTGTCGGCTTGCCGCTTACTGAAACCGCCGCTCTTTTACAAAAACATGGTATAACTATTTGGCACCGCTAATTTATTTATGAATAAGGAAAGCTCTGTGGCTACAAGTATTGGTGAAGAAATTTTAATTAACTTCACGCCCATGGAAACACGGGTCGCCATTATAGAAAATGGTATGCCACAAGAGATTTATGTAGAGCGTAGTGCGCGCCGTGGTATTGTCGGGAATATTTATAAAGGTAAGGTTGTTCGTGTATTACCTGGTATGCAGGCTGCCTTTGTAGAAATTGGCTTAGAACGCGCTGCTTTTATTCATGTAGAAGATGTTTTACCGCAAAATATTTCCGCTGAAGAAAAGTCTTCAACTACTATTGCTCAAGCACTACGCGAGGGGCAATCCTTAATTGTTCAAGTCACTAAAGACCCTATTGGCACAAAAGGCGCTCGCTTAACCACGCACTTGTCTATTCCATCGCGTTATTTAGTGTATATGTCAGAGAACACTCATATTGGTGTTTCGCAGCGTATTGAGGATGTTGAAGAGCGAGATCGATTGCGGGCACTTTTACAATCATGCCTCGATGAGGATGAAGGTCCCCAAGCCGGTTACATTTTGCGAACGGTTGCAGAAGGCGCCTCTGATGCAGAGTTGATTGCTGATGTAAAATTTTTGCGGCGTTTATGGAAGGCAATAGAACGAAAAATTCAAACGGCAACTGTTCCTTCCATCGTATATGAAGATCTCCCGCTTAATATGCGTGCGCTTCGTGACATGGCGCACTCGGGTATTGAGCGTATCCGAATAGACTCACGTGAGACTTTTCAAAAAGCGCAAGAGTTTACCGAAGCGCTAGTGCCTGAAATTTTTGACCGCTTAGAGTACTACCCCGGTGAGCGTCCCATTTTCGATTTATACAATGTTGAAGATGAGATGCAAAAAGCCTTGGGCCGCAAAGTAGAGCTAAAGTCAGGCGGCTATCTTATTTTTGATCAGACGGAGGCGATGACCACAGTTGATGTCAATACTGGAGCCTTTGTGGGGCATCGCAATCTTGAAGAGACAATTTTCAAAACTAATTTGGAAGCCGCTACTGCAATTGGTCGACAGCTTCGTCTGCGAAATTTAGGCGGCATTATCATCATCGACTTTATTGATATGGAGCTTGAAGAGCACCGACGTCAAGTACATCGCACTTTAGAGAGAATGTTAGAGCGGGACCATGCTAAGTGTAAGGTTACGGGTGTTTCGGAGCTTGGCTTAGTTGAGATGACGCGTAAACGAACACGTGAAAGCCTTGAGCATATTTTGTGTGAAGTATGCAATCAATGCCAAGCGAGAGGGTCTATCAAGACACCTGAAACGATTTGTTACGAAATTTTCCGTGAAATTCTTCGTCAACATCGTGCCTACGATACTGAAACTTATATGGTTTTAGCATCTGAGCGGGTGGTCGAGTACTTAACCGATGATGCGTCTGATCACGTGGCTGAACTCGAAGCTTTTATTAATAAAACAATCCGCTTTCAGGTAGAGCCAATGTATAACCCTGAACAGTATGACGTTGTTTTGCGTTAACCACTTTGTAGTAGATTAGGTCGATGAATCAGCGTCTAAAAAAAGGTTTTACTGGGCTGTGCTTGATAGCTTTTTTTATCGCTTTAGTTGGCTTGATGGTGTTACGGCTCGGTTTTCCCCATCTTCCCCGTATTGCTGATGACATCACACAGTTCATTTCAGATAGAACCAGCTTACACATTGAAATAGGTGCTTTGCAGACGCATTGGCAAGGTGCTTACCCTGTTTTTGATATCAGCGATTTACGCATAACTGATAATAAAGCGCCTTCCCAATTATCTATTGTATCAAGCCGTGTGAACGCAAGCGTGGATCTCTTTCGTTCATTGCGATATTGGCAGCCGATATTTAAATATGCCGACGTTGATGGTTTGAAGGTCAGGCTTGTAGAGCCTGAAAGTGGATGGACGCAGAGCCCTGCTAAAGAGCCGGATGCTCAAACTAGCCGCTTTAACGATGTGTTGAATAAAACAGCAACACTCTTATTTACACAGTCTCATATCGATATTAGTAATGCAGAATTTGAGCTCATGCTGGCTGGTGAGGAGGTAAGACGTTTTTCTCCCGTTACTCTGGCGATAGATAATACGCGTAAGCAACACCAAGTTGTTGGGCAGGCACGTTTAGAAACTGAGCAAGGGAAAAACAGCGAAGCCGCTTTCGTTATCGAAGCTGATCAGTTGTCGCCATCACGCCCCTTGGATGGTGAGTTCTCAATTTATGCGAAAGTGAGTGACGTAGGCACCCCTATTCTTGATCTCGCAGGTGAGCTACTGCCCATTGAAATATCACAATTGGATGCCAGCGCTGAATTATGGGCAACGTTATCTAAGCGTGAACTATCTCGCTTACAAGGTCGTGCATCGGTTGATAAGTTGAGTTTTGCTGATGAAAAGTTTGATAACGTCATTGATAGCAGTTTTACTTTTGCGGCTGAGCCAAAAGGCAATAATCGGTATCAGATTCAAGTATCTAGTTTGACGTTGGTAAGCGATCATACGCCGGCCGACACATTAAGCCTACCTTACGTAACAGCGATGATACAGTTGCCAACTCCAAATTCAGAAACAGAGAAGGGAGCTTTGGCACTAAAGCAATTAGCGATTCAATCGTTGCCTCTGGATTCAATTGCGGCTTGGCTAAAAGATAAAGCATATTTGACAGACTCTTTGAATCAAGCCGTCGATTTACTGAACCCGAAAGGGCGTTTGGAAAACGTGCTAGTGACTTGGCCTGACGGCGCCGCATTAAGTGACTTTGAAGCAGTGGCCGACTTAGTTGGTGTTGGTCTTGATGAGTATTTTGGTTCTCCTTCGGTTGCTAACGTAAATGGACAGTTAGTATTTAATAAAAACACTGGGCATGTAGATTTAGATACAGATCAGTTTGATTTGTCATTTCCGTCTTTGTTTGAATCAGGTTGGCACTACAGCCATGCAAAAGGTCGGGTTAAGTGGAATATTGAACGTCCACCCGGGTATGACTTACCTGTAGTTGTCGTTAATAGCGGTCTGTTAACGCTTTCCAAAGCTGCTGAGCAGGAAGAGGAGGCTACAAAGGACTTAGAAGCTTCAGGGCGTTTCCGTTTAATGCTGCCTATTGAGCGTAAGCATCAGAGTGAATTCTCATTGATGATCGGCCTGCAAAATGGTGAAGCTAGTCAGGCTGCTGGTTACGTGCCGGCCAAAGAAGTTGGTGAATCCCTGCATGCTTGGATTAAACAAGCGGTTAAGTCAGGGACGGTCAAGCAAGGGCTGTTGTTGTTACGAACAGATACCCGTAATTTAGAAGGCCGTACTCCTCCAACAGTTCAGCTCTACTTAGATATCGAGCAGGGAAAAGTCGCTTTTTTAGAAGGGTGGCCTGCTGTCTCTGACACCGATATGACATTATGGCTAGATCAGGAAGGCCTTCGGATCCGATCTGAAGATGCGAATATTATGCGCAGTGCTGGCAATGTGGAAATCACTTCTTCGCCGGATGTTAGTCGTTTATCCATAAAAACCCATCTTTCGGGTGCAGCAAGTGATATACAGCAAATATTAAATACCCCAGATATTCGTCAAGTCGTTGGTGATGGGCTAGAGAGCTGGCGTATTAGCGGTTCGCAAACCACCGATGTGAGCGTTGATATTGCTCTTGAAGGCCAGCAGCCTCCAAAAGTTCAAGTAGTCTCGTACCTAAAGGGTGGTTCTTTTAAGGATAAGGCGCAAACACTCGCGTTTACGAAGATTAATGGAACACTTCGCTTTTCCTCGGCGGCAGGCTTGTCGGCAAAGGGGCTTAAAAGCGAATTTCTAGGTAGCCCTGTTGTCGGGAATATAGAGACAGTTGCGGCCACGTCAGAATCTCCAGCAATTACCAGAGTCTCACTCAATGGAACGTTATCAGCAGCGGCTTTACATAAATGGACAGGCTTGAGCTTCCTCAATAGTGTTAAAGGCGCTGCGGCTGTTGCAGGACGGATGGATATTTGTGATGGCTCTCCGCTGTGTAATAAATTAGTGGTTAATACTGACCTAAAAGGTGTTGAGTTGTTTCTGCCAGCGCCTTACGGAAAGTCATCTTCTGACACTAAATCTTTGCAGCTAGTCGGTCAGTTAGGTATTAATGATCCGGTTTGGCGTTTCAATTTGAATAACCAGTTGCGTGGGGTCACCAAAATGATGGGAGACCTTGCGGGGACACGTATTCTTTTAGGCGATACAAGGCCGCAAGAACCGAGCACGCCGGGTGTTTGGGTAGAAGGGCGGCAAGGCACCATTGATCTTGATGAGTTGTCGGCTTTGCTCAAGCGTAATGAATGGGTATCCGGGGCTTCGGTAGATCCAGCACAGACGCAAAGCCAAACAAGCAATGTCCCGGTTACTGTTTCATTAATGGTCGATCAAGTTCTCTATGAAAATATGCGCTTACCTCGTGTAAACGTAGTTTACCACTCACCCGTCAATGGCCGTGCGACTATTGGTGTGATTAGCCCGGTTGTTACTGGCGATATTAAAATTCCGGAGGATGATCAGCAGCCTTATCAAATATCTTTGAAGCATCTACGGCTCAATACACAAGGTAAAGGCGCTATCTTCTTGAGCCAGCCGGAATCATCAAGTTCTGAAGCGCCGTTAATGGATGTTTCTCAGTGGCCAAAGATGGATGTGGTTATTGATGAATTGCGTTTGAATAGTCATGAGTTGGGGCGCTGGCAAGCCGCACTTGTACCAGGTTCACAGGGGCAATTCACTGTATCGAGCATTACTGCAGATATAGGTTCTTATCACCTAACGGGAGAAGCGGGTTGGAGCGTACAAAACAAAGCGCCTCAAAGCTACCTTGATTTGAGCTTTGCCGGTGGTGATTTAGGAAATGTCATCGCGCAATGGGGTTACTCGGGAGTCATTGAGTCGACTAAAGGCAATCTTAGTGCAAAGTTAAGTTGGCCGGGATATCTATGGGGATTCACACCGGATGATCTGAGTGGTAATTTCGTCATGTCATTAACTAATGGACGTATTGTCGAAAGTGGAAATTCCGCTAATATTTTACGCCTCTTTGGTATCCTTAACTTTAATACGATAGTGCGTCGCTTAAAGTTGAATTTCACCGATTTGGTAGAAAAAGGGGTGGCTTACGATACCCTAGATGCGAGCTTTTTAATCAATGATGGCATAGCCTATACGGACAAGCCTTTAAGCCTAGAAGGTCCTTCGGCCGATTTGAAGTTAAATGGCGAGTTGAATTTAGCGCAGCAAACTATTAATGCGAAAATGGATGTTGTTTTACCGTTAACGAGCAATGTACCAATTGCGGCAGTGTTATTAGGCGCGCCTCAAATAGCGGGTGCTGTTTTTATTATTGATAAGTTGATAGGTGATAAGCTTGAGAAGGTTAGTACGTTGACCTATCAACTTAATGGGCCGTGGGCTGAACCTGAAGTAGATACCGTGGTGTCTGAAAAGGAAAAACAGCGTAACGATCCATTTAGAATGGACCGTAATGATAAATAAAGTTGTTACGCTTGTTTGCTCTCTTCTAGTTGGCGCAAGTATTTAAAGAGTTTGCGTGAAGCGGCTGGTGCTTTATTGTCTGCCTTTTCTTTTTGAGCGTTTCTTACTAGCTGGCGCAAATGTTGTACATCAATAGTGCTGTATTCATTAATGATGACATCTAGCATGCCGCTCTCATTTGCGATCAAACGATCACGCCATTTTTCGAGCTTATGAAACATTTGGTTATGTGCTTCAGATGTCGAATCAAATCGATCTAGCTGTGCTTGTATAGCGTCCCCATCTTCATGGCGCATGAGTTTGCCAATATATTGCATTTGGCGCTTTAGCGCGTTGCGTGAGCTTAGCCGTTTAGCTTCTACAATAGCGTCGTAAAGTGTTTCATCAATAGGCATGCGCTTAAGTTGATCTGGGCGCAAATCAATCATTTTCGTGCCTATGTCCTGAAGTGCTTCAACTTCTCGTTTACGTTGCGAACGACTGACAAAGTCATCATCTTCATAGTCGGTGTCATGTGTATCGATATTGCTCATTAAGTTATCCGTAGAAATAAGTGGCTAGGCCAAGGAAGGCAAAAAAACCTACCACATCGGTAATTGTAGTCAGTAAGACACTGCCTGCCAATGCTGGATCGATCCCCCACGCTTTTAATACGAGGGGAAGTAGGGTGCCGGCCAGTGCTCCGACAATTAAATTGATGACAATAGCTAACCCAATAACGATACCGATAGTTTGGCTGCTGAACCAGACCATAGACACCGCTGCCACGACCCCGGCCCATATGATCCCGTTTAATAAGCTGACTAACAGCTCGCGGTTAAGAAGCCAGCGAGCGTTTGAACGCTCGACATGTCCTAATGCTTGACCACGTATCATCAGAGTTAAGGTTTGGCTGCCTGCTATACCGCCCATGGATGCCACAATGGGCATTAGTACGGCCAGAGCGACTACTTTATCAATGGTGTCTTGGAAGAGTCCGATCACAGATGAAGCAAGTAACGCTGTTAGTAAGTTAATGCCCAGCCAAACAGCGCGACGGCGCGTAGTTTTTAAGAGTGGAGCAAAAGTATCTTCATCTTCATCCAGACCCGCCATGCTCATTAAGGAGTGGTCGGCATCTTCCCGTATAACGTCGACTACATCGTCGATAGTGATACGTCCCAATAATTTACCGCTCTTGTTAATAACAGGGGCAGAGACTAGGTCGTGCTTTTCAAATAGAGAAGCAACCTTATCATCAGGCATGTCAGCAGGTATGGGCTTAATATCGGTATTCATTATTTCCCGAATTGTAATTTCGGGGTCACTCACCAACAGCTTGGTAAGGGGAAGTGTGCCTATGTACGAATTCTTTTTTCGGCTTACTACAAAAAGGCTATCCGTCATCTCTGGGATTTCATTATGGCGGCGAATATAGCGCAAGCACGTTTCTACCGTTATATCGGGGCGGATAGTAACCGTGTCGGTATTCATCAAGCCGCCAGCGGTGTCCTCTGGGTAAGCCAAGATCTCTTCGATGCGCTCGCGATTTTGCTGATCCATAATTTGCAGCAGTTCGCGAGTAATACGCTCTGGGAGTTGTTGTAAAACGTCGGCTACATCGTCGGTATCTAATGTTTCCGTAATCGCTAATAAACGATCAGCATCCATTTTGCTTAAAATGTCGGCCTGGATATCATCAGCAAGGTATTGCAGTACCTTACCTTCATTCTCTGGATGGATTAGGTTCCAAAGAATTTGGCGCTCTTTTGGGGGCGACTTTTCGAGTAAATGTGCGACTTCTACAGGACGTAATGTGCTGTTAAGGGTAAAACGGACTTGTTGAAATGCGCCGCTATTGAGAGCGCTATTTAGCTTGTCTAATGCTGTGGTATCTTCTTGAGCCGTCATAAAGTCCTTAGGTGCTCACTATCAGCGTCAGGATAGAGTAGGGGCGCCTTGGTGGCGTAGGCGCTAGTATAACGGATAGTTCTTAAGCCTACAGTAGATCTGTTGGCTGATATTACTCTTCTTCGTCAAAGCGGTTATTAATTAACGCTTCTATCGCGCTCAGGGCTTCATCTTGGTCTTCGCCTTGAGTTTTTACAGTAAGTTCGGTGCCTCGACTTGCGGCAAGCATCATAACAGACATGATACTTTTCCCATCCACTTCTCGGTCATCTTTTTCTAGGCGGACGTCGCACGAAAAGCTCGAGGTTGTGTTGATGAGCTTGGCGGCTGCGCGGGCGTGTAAGCCGAGCTTATTTATTATTGTGATTTTCTTTTCTAGCATGCGCTTATTCCTGATCTTAAACTGGCACTTAGTGCAGTTCTCGGTGGCGTATGTTCACCGTATCCATGAGTGATTTAAAATAGCCCGTTAGCTTCTCCGCAAGAAAAACGGACCGGTGCTGGCCGCCGGTGCAGCCAATACCTACCGTGACGTAACTGCGGTTATTGTTGGAAAACTCAGGCAACCACTTTTCAATGTAACCGCGAATATCCTGGTACATTTCATCGACCAGAGCCTCGTTACTTAAAAAGTCGATGACAGGCTTGTCCTTGCCCGTAAATTTACGTAATTCAGGAAGCCAATAAGGGTTTGGCAGTACACGGACATCAAATACCATATCGACATCCATTGGAACGCCATGTTTAAAGCCAAACGACTCAAATTGGAGTGATAACGTTTGCTGTTTACGCTCTGCTACACGTAATTTAATTGTGTCACGGAGGTCGTATAGTGACATATGCGTAGTATCGATTCGTATATCAGCAATTTCGGCGATCGGCTCAAGGAGCTTTTTTTCGTACTCAATTGAGTCAGTTAATCCACTAAACAATTCTGACATCGGATGTCGACGTCTAGTTGAGCTGTAACGGTTGAGTAAGCTTTCAAGTGACGCGTTAATAAACACGAGCTCGGCGTTAATGTCGCTGTGTTCGTTAAAATCACGCCAGATCTCGGGGAGCCGCTCTAAATTACTCGATAAGTTACGAGCATCGATACAAACGGCTATTTTTTTGAATTGAGCATCGGCTTCTAGATGCTTAATTAAATCCGGCAATAACATAGCCGGTAAGTTATCAATGCAATAAAAACCCACATCTTCCAATGCCTGCAGGGCTGAGCTTTTTCCTGAGCCGGACATCCCGCTAATGATTACCAATTTCATGAGAGCTCTCTTATTGCATTAGGCTGATGTCACTTTATTGGAATAAGCGCGTCGCTGTAGCCAATAGGTTTTCATTGCTGTCGGCTTTTCGAAGGGCGACACGGCATTCATCTTGGCTAAAGACTTCTGCTAATTTTGCTAAAGTGCCGAGGTGCTCATCACATGCCGCTTCAGGGACTAGCAAAAAGAACAGTAAATCTACAGGACGGCTGTCGATAGCATCAAAATCGATAGGCTCTGCTAAGTGAATCAGCGCTCCTATCGGTGCTTCGATACCCGCTAATCGGCAATGGGGTATAGCAACCCCTTCACCGATGCCGGTACTGCCCAGCCTTTCTCTGCCAATTAGGCCGGTGAAGATAAGTTCGTGCGTGACTTCTTCACCGACTGATTCAGCAATGAGTTTGCTTGCCATTTCTAGCACGCGCTTTTTGCTGCCGCCCTCTACTGCTTGTAGAGTGCGGCTAGGTGTTAACAGAGAAATTATGGGCATATGGCTTCAATTAGTTATTAGAAGGTTATTTATGGCTCTTGAGCTTTTCTTTATGTTTGATGATTTGACGGTCTAGCTTATCCGTCAGGGCATCAATGGCCGCATACATATCCGGCTGCTCACTGGTTGCAAATATTTCGCCTCCAGCAATGTGCATGTCAGCTTCGGCAATTTGCCGCTGTTTATCAACACTCAAGGTCACTTGTACGTTAGTGATGTTATCGAAATGGCGTTCTAGCTTGTCAAACTTAGTGTGTACATACTCGGACAGTGCTTCAGTCAGTTCTACATGGTGACCTGTGATATTGATCTGCATAGATTGTCTCCTTAGCACGACTCTTCAGTCGTATGCGTATCGTTATTAAACCAGACGCTTGCGTTCATTAGAAGGAGCGATTCCCATCGCTTCGCGATATTTGGCGATCGTCCTTCGAGCGACCTGGATTCCTTCTTCATCGAGAAGTTGAGCAATTTTACTATCACTTAAAGGTTTAGCAGGGTTTTCGGCGGCTATCAGTTTTTTTATGACCGCTCGTATGGCTGTTGATGAAGCTGCGCCACCATCGCTGGTGTTGACATGGCTTGAAAAGAAGTACTTTAGCTCAAATATTCCGCGAGGTGTGTGCATGAATTTTTGTGTCGTCACGCGTGAGATAGTGGATTCGTGCATCTCAACTGCTTCGGCAATGTCATGTAACACCATGGGCTTCATAGCTTCTTCACCATGCTCAAGAAAATCTACTTGCCTTTCGATAATTTGACTTGAAACTTTTAGCAGAGTTTCATTTCGGCTGAGTAGACTCTTAATAAACCAGCGCGCTTCCTGTAAATGGTTTTTTAAATAGGTGTTATCAGCGCTGGAGTCGGCTCGGCGAATCAAATCAGCATACTGAGTGTTGATCCGTAAATTAGGTGAAGCTTCAGAATTCAAGCGCACGGTCCAAACACCTTTTAGCTTTTCCACAAAAACATCTGGAATCACATATTCAGCTTTTGAAGGCGAAATCATTGCTCCCGGCTGCGGGTTTAGCGTTTGAATGAGTTCAATAATAGCCTGTAATTGTGGTTCTTTGATGCGTAGTTTGCGCATCAATTGTTTGTAATCATGGTTACCCAGTAAGTGGATATAATGTTGGCACAAGTTCAACGTTTGCGCTAACAAAGGAGGCGGCTCAGGTAATTGTTTTAGTTGTATGCACAGGCATTCACCTAAGTCGCGGGCCGCTACACCGGGCGGGTCAAACTGCTGTACGCGATGCAATACGGCTTCGAACTCTTCCAGTTCTGCTTCTTGGAAGCGTTCTGGTTCTTGGCGTTTAAAGTCTTCGAGCAACTCTTCAATGTTAAGGCGTAAATAGCCTTCGTTGTCGATCGCATCGATAATGGCTTCAGCAACTAAACGGTCATCTGCGGACATCCTAGTTAGGTTAAGTTGCCATAACAAATGGTCTTGGAGACTCTCCTCGGCACTATCATTCGATTCAAAAAAGCTGTCATCGTCACGGTTACTTGTGCTCGAGGTGTTGCTGCTAGTTTGGTAAGTGTCGTCCCAAGATGAATCGGTTGATAACTCACTGGGAATGTCATCGTTCCACTTGTCGTCAAAAGAGTCGGGTTCTTGATCGTCAGACTGTGTCGATTCTTGTGTTGTTTGCGCCGTGTATTCCGATGGGGTTTGATCTGAATTGCTAGGCTGCTCGCTCTGTGTAGAGTTGTCCTGCGGAGCCGCATTGTCTTCACTGTCTTCATTAGTTTCCAGCATGGGATTGCTGTCTAATGCAGATTGAATCTCCTGCTGTAGATCAAGTGTCGATAATTGCAGTAAGCGAATTGCTTGCTGTAATTGTGGGGTCATCGTGAGATGTTGCCCCATTTTTAACTGTAATGACTGCTTCATAAATTACAAGTAGACTCCAGAAAACACGAGGTGTTGCTTATAGTCGAAACGATTCGCCGAGGTAAGCAGCACGAACTTTTTCATTTGCCAGTATATCGCTTGGCTCGCCTTCAGCTAGGATAACACCTTCACTGACTATGTAGGCTTTCTCACAAATGTCGAGTGTTTCTCTGACATTGTGGTCCGTTATTAAGACTCCAATACCTTTTGATTGTAGGTGTTTTATCGTCTTTTTAATATCATTTACAGAGATTGGGTCAACCCCTGCAAAGGGTTCGTCTAACAAAATAAAAGCGGGCTCGGAAGCTAGGGCTCGTGCTATTTCGACTCGGCGTCGTTCTCCACCAGACAAGCTCATGCCTAGGCTATTTCGTATGTGCGTAATGTGAAACTCTTCTAGCAGCTCTTCCATTTTGGCTTTTTGTTGATCAACTGATAGCTCTTTTCGCATTTCTAAAATGCCAAGTAAGTTATCTTCAACACTGAGCTTTCGAAAAATAGATGCTTCTTGAGGTAAGTAACCAATTCCTTTGCGTGCGCGTTGGTGCATAGCCAAAGGGGTAATCGTTTCTTCGTTGATAGCTATTGAGCCGTTATCAGCTTTGACCAAGCCCACAATCATGTAAAAGCAGGTAGTTTTACCGGCACCATTGGGACCCAGAAGTCCTACGATTTCACCGCTATTGACCGAGAGGGATACATCGCGAACGACATTACGTTTTTTGTATGATTTTGCTAAGTTGCGAGCGTGTAAAGTGCTATCCGGCGTCATCATATTATTTCGCTTTTGGTTGGATAATCATTTGTACGCGCTGTCCTGAGTTGCCTTCACCGCTATAGGCATTAACGAGAGACTTTTCCATCTGATAAACAATGCGTTCGCCGCTGAATTGGTTCTTGTCTTGTTCTACGCGAGCGTTGCCGGTGATTGTGATGGTTTGTTGATCAACTTGATATTCTAAACGTTGACCAAACGCGTCGGTAATAGCTTGGTTTGCTGATGCTTGTTGGCTAAAGCTTGCTGGGCTACCTGTGGCGACAATGCGGTTTACGTCATTATTTTTCTGATAAAGGTTAACCTTAGCGGCTTTTATTTTCATAGTACCTTGGGTAATAAGCACGTTGCCCGTATAGGTAGTAATTCCGCTATTTTCATCAATCTGAGCGCTATTAGCGGCGATATGGATAGGCTTCTTGCGGTCGTCAGGTAACGCAAAGGCAAGCTGGGTAGCGAATAGGTATGTGCAAGCCAACAGGGATAGTTGTTTAAGGTTCGACATAAAAAGTGCCTTTTACGTCCGATAGTAAATCGGAGGTCCGCGAATTAATGTTGATCGTCATGCCAGTTGCTGTCGTTTCAAACTGTTGGTTTGTTATTTTGACGGGTAGGTCTGTGCTCGCGATACCACTGCGGCGGTCAAAATTTAACGACGACGTGGTTAGTAAACTGGCATCGGGCATGTTGGGATTATGCGTGACGCGTACGTCTTCATCAAGCGTCATGCGGTCTTCATTATCAAATAACGTGCCAGTTTTGCTGGTGAGCGTGACAGGTGTGCCTTTTTCATCCTGCATTTCGACGGATGGAGAAAGTAGTCTGGATAATGCTTGATCGGGAAAGTGAGTTAACTCAGCGGCTGACAGTGTCGCTTTAAGCTTCCCTTGTTCATCGAACTCTTTTACTTTACTGCCTTTTAGGTAGTAATCCGCACCCTGTGATAATGCGCTTTGTGTCGGTGTCTCTTGCACGTCATCAGGGTTAATAATCCAGTAAGCGAGAAGCGGTAACAAGAGAATACTTGCAACGGCTACTCGCGCTTTGCTTTGGTTCAGTAGCATTAACGGAACCTCTGGTACGCCTGTGCTAACAAGCCTTTGGCTTGTAGGATAGTCTCGCAAAACTCACGAGCGGCTCCATAACCCCCTGTTCGTTCAGTTACCCAACTGGCCTCTTCTTTTACAAGAGGGTGCCCATTGGGAACTGTTGCACCAAAAGCAACGGCTGTAATAGCGGATAAATCAGGTAGGTCGTCGCCAATATAGGCGGTTGTCTCTTCGCTATGGGCTGTTTTGTCAAGTATTTCACGCAGGGCGGTAAGTTTGTCATCCCGTCCTTGGTGCAGGTATGTAATTCCCAGTGCTTTGACACGCATTTCGACTTGCGGTGACTTTCGGCCAGTAATGATCGCTGTTTCAATCCCCGCGTCATGCAGCATTTTGAAGCCTAGGCCGTCTAGGGTGTTAAACATTTTGACTTCTGAACTATCTGCAAGGAAATGTAGACTGCCGTCAGTTAAAATACCATCAACGTCAAACACTGCTAGCGTGATGTTTGCGGCGCGTTTTGCAAGTTCAATATTGTCGATAGTGCGCATTAAATCACTCCTGCTTTTAACATGTCGTGCATATTCAGTGCGCCAGTAGGGCGACCTTGGTCATCGCAAGCAATCAGCGCGTTGATTTTTTTAGTTTGCATGATGTGAAGGGCTTCGGCGGCGAGCATTTCTTCGTTTACGGTTGTTGATTGGCGTGTCATAACTTGTTCTATTGGTGTTGATTTGAGGTCAAGGTTCAAATCAAGCGTTCGTCGCAAGTCTCCATCGGTAAATATACCGACCAGTACACCGTCTTTGTCGACAACTGTTGTCATGCCTAAGCGTTTTTCTGTAACTTCTATAAGAGCCGCGTTAACTGATGTGCCGAGTTCGACGGTCGGTATGTCGTCACCTGCGTGCATAATGCTTTTAACTTTGAGCAAGAGCTTGCGGCCGAGGCTACCACCAGGGTGAGAAAAGGCAAAGTCTTCGGCGGTAAAACCTTTGGCTTCAAGTAAGGCGATTGCAAGTGCGTCCCCCATCACCAACTGCGCAGTCGTACTGGATGTAGGTGCTAAGTTGAGAGGGCATGCTTCTTCGGAAACAGAGATGTCTAAATTGACATTAGCTTCTTGAGATAATGTGGATGCAGGGTTACCTGTAATACTGATTAGCGGAGCTGCCATCCGTTTAATGAGCGGCAATATAGTCACAATCTCAGCGGTTTCACCTGAGTTGGATAGCGCAATGACCACGTCTTCTGGTGTGAACATCCCCATATCGCCATGGCTGGCTTCACCTGGATGAACAAAGAAGGCCGGAGTGCCTGTGCTGGCCAGTGTTGCTGCAATTTTACAGCCAATGTGACCTGACTTACCCATACCTGTGACAATGACACGTCCTTTGCATTCGATCAGCAGTTCGCAGGCTGCTTCGAATCCGGCATCTAAATGCGGAATAAGTTCTAGTACTGCTTCGGCTTCTAATTTGATAGTACGAATAGCAGATTCTAAGAAAGGTTTGCTTTGTTCCATAATAAAACTTACTTATTTCCGTTTGGGTTAATCAGGATGCAACAGTGTACAGCAGGTAGAGATATCCCGCATAGGCGGCGGTTAGCAGGCCGCCCTCGATACGTGAAATTCGGGCGGGGCGCTGCCACAAGCAAAAGGCGACAAGCAGTATTGTGACGGCAAGCATGGCCATGTAGTCACGGGAGAACGCGTCTGCCTCAATGCTAATGGGAGACACTAGGCCCGGAATTGCCATCACAGCACCTAAATTGAAGATGTTAGAACCGACAATGTTACCTAATGCGATATCGTGTTGTTTTTTTAGTGCACTGGCTACGGTAGCTGCTAATTCCGGTAGGCTGGTGCCGATGGCTACAATCGTCAAACCAATGATGAGTTCGGAAACGCCCATAATTGTGGCGATTTCAACAGCGCCCCATACGAGTAATCTTGAGCTTGCTATTAAAAGAGCAAGGCCTATTAGCAGCCAAAAAATAGCTTTAGATGTTGTCAGTTCGGGGATTTCTTCATCATCCGAACCTTCTTCCTCTTGTTGGTATTTTGCAAATAAATAGAGACAAACAATCAACCCAACAAACAAGATAATACCGTCGGATAGTGAAAGCGTCAGATCCCATAAACAGTAGCCAGCGAGTAACGTTATACCCACTAATAGAGGAATCTCTTTTTTGATAACCCCTGATTTTACCGGCATAGGAGCAATCATTGCGGTTATACCAAGTACTAAAGCAATGTTGGCAATATTAGAACCAATCGCGTTACCGACTGCCAAACTTCCCGAGTCATTGATGGAGGCCATAAAAGAGACCAGCATTTCGGGGGCAGACGTGCCAAAAGACACAATGGTTAAGCCTATCAGTAACGGTGACATACCGAAGTTTTTGGCGGTAGCGGCGGCACCGTTTACGAAGCGATCTGCACTCCATACGAGCACGATTAATCCACCAAGTATCGCTAAAATGGGATAAAGCATAGAATAGTAAATCCGAAGGTAAAAAGCGGTATTAAATCAGAACTGTTATGTTACGCAAGTGAATTGGGATTATTCATGTTTTCTTGCACTAGTGGTATATTGTGCGCCTTAATTTTCCGTTAATATAGATTAGCGGAATATTTTACGGCAGAGGATACGCCCTACGCATGTCAAAACAGTCTAATGAAGATAGCGTCATTATTGTTGATGATCTTCATTTCAGTCGTGGTAATCGCACTATCTTTAACGGTGTCAATTTGCGCATCCCTCGCGGTAAAGTTACGGCGATAATGGGGCCATCAGGCACGGGTAAAACCACTTTGCTTAAATTGATTGGCGGACAGCTGCGTCCTGACGCTGGCCGGGTTTTAGTGGATGCTAGCGATGTCCATCGTTTACCTCGCCATGATCTTTTTTTGTTGCGTGAGCGAATGGGAATGCTGTTTCAAAGCGGTGCTTTATTTACTGACATGTCAGTTTTTGACAATGTCGCGTTTCCACTTAGGGTACACACGAAACTGCCAGAAGACATGATCCGCGATATAGTCTTGTTAAAGCTAAATGCGGTTGGCCTAAGAGGTGCGCATCCTTTAATGCCGAGTGAGCTTTCTGGTGGTATGACTCGTCGTGTTGCCTTAGCCAGGGCAATTGTTTTAGATCCCGATATTGTGATGTATGACGAGCCGTTTGCCGGTCAAGACCCCATTGCTATGGGTGTCCTTGTGAAATTGATTAGTGCTATGAACAAAGCATTAGGGCATACCAGTATTATCGTATCGCACGATATAAAAGAGACTATGAGTATTGCAGATCATATTTTCCTCATTTCAGGAGGAGAAGTGATTGCGCAAGGGACTCCTGAGGAATTATCGAAAAATCACCTGCCGCAGGTTGAGCAGTTTATGCAGGGGCAGCCTGATGGTCCTGTTCCGTTTCATTACTCAGCCCAGCCGCTTTTGGATGATCTTGGCTTGGCAGAGGGTGTGTCATGAAAGGATTGATACTCGCGTTGTTGGACTTTGTTGCCTCGATTGGTCGCACCGGTTTAGACAGGGTTGCAGCATTTGGCCGTTCGGGGTTGATTGTTTTTCAATCACTGGTTGCGCGCCCGCAGCCAATGATCATGACGCCGCTTGTTATACGTCAGTTATACTCAGTAGGTGTCTTATCTTTAATCATCATTCTCGTATCAGGCTTGTTTATCGGTATGGTCATCGGTCTGCAAGGTTATACGATCTTAGTTGACTACGGCTCTGAGCAAGCCGTGGGTCAAATGGTAGCGCTAACCTTGGTGCGTGAGTTGGCGCCGGTTGTTACCGCGTTATTGTTTGCCGGACGGGCGGGTTCTGCATTGACTGCAGAAATAGGCCTTATGAAAGCAACTGAGCAGTTGACGAGTCTAGAGATGATTGGGGTCGATCCTTTGCGTAGGATTATAGCTCCTCGTTTATGGGCCGGCTTTATTTCTATGCCTTTGTTATCCATGATCTTTGCCATTGTGGGTGTGTGGGGTGGTTCGCTAGTGAGTGTTGATTGGTTGGGGATTTATGAAGGCTCTTTCTGGTCCAACATGCAAAGCGCTGTCAGTTTTTCAGAAGACGTTGTTAATGGTTTGATTAAAGCGGTTGTGTTTGGTGTGGTTGTAACTTGGATAGCTGTTTTTCAGGGTTATGATTGTGTACCGACTTCCGAGGGGATTAGTCAAGCAACAACGCGCACGGTAGTTTACGCCTCGCTTGCTGTTTTGGGCTTGGATTTTGTTTTAACCGCATTGATGTTTGGAGACTTTTAACAATGCGTACACGCTGGATTGAAGTGAGCGTTGGTCTATTTATGCTGCTTGGCTTGCTAGCCATTTTAGGCCTCGCTATAAACGTAAGCGGTTTGAGTTTGAATTCTGCTGCACAAGATACTTACCGTTTGGAGGCCCGCTTTGAGAATATAGGGGGGTTAAAGGCTCGGTCTAAAGTGACCTTATCTGGCGTGCAAGTCGGAGAGGTTAGCCGGATTACCATAGACACTAAGCGCATAGTTGCCTTGGTCGAAATGAATATAAACTCTAGCGTAGATTATTTGTCCAAAGACACATCAGCGCAAATTTTGACATCTGGCCTGCTAGGTGAGCAGTACATTGGGTTATCCGTTGGTTTTGAGTCGGATACACTCAAGAACGGCGATACTATTGCTGATACGCAGTCAGCTATGGTGCTAGAAAACCTTATCGGGAAATTCTTATTTAACAAGGTTAGTGAGTAGGAGAATACCTCGCAATGAAACAAGTTATATCCCAAGTGGCAATCACATGTGTTGCTTTCTTGCTAAGCTTTAGTGTGATGGCTTCGTATGATGAAGCGAAGGCACAGGTTGATGCATCAATCAAAGATATGATTGCTGTGGTAGATAAGTACCATGATCAACAAAACCCAAATGAAGACGAGCTGACAAAAGATATTGCTGCCATCGTGGATCGTGATGTCGATTTTACTTACATTTCCAGCTGGGTAATGGGTAAATACTATCGCCAAGCGACTGAGGAGCAGCGCGCTAAGTTTGCGGTTGTTTTTAAGCAAACGCTGATTAAGACATACGCTAAATCATTAGTCGGATTTGATATTAAAGAGTATTCGATTTCCCCTCCAGCGTCGCCGAGCCCTGAAGATGATAAACAAATTGTAACGGTGGATGTCACGTCTGGTGATGGTACTGTTTACACGTTGGTGAACTATATGGTGAAAACTGACGAGCATTGGAAGTTGGTGAACGTCATTATGAATGGTATTAATTTCCGTATTACGTTCAAAAACCAATTTTCAGACTTGATGCAGCGTAATAGCTATGATGTTGGCAAAGTAGTTGATGCATGGCAATCGCAGATTAATCCACCTGCTACACAGGGCTAGCCGATGAGTGCATCACTGCAGCTAATTGACATTGCTGAAGATGGGCAGCGGATTTTTATTCAGTCTGATTTGCTTTTCTCTAGCGTGATTGCTGTCCGCGAAGCTGCCGAAAAAGCGATCAGTGATGCGCAGGCAGATTGTGTCATTGATTTCTCACGCGTTAACCAAGCTGACAGCTCCGCCTTGTCGTTTTGTTTATGTTGTATGCGTTTAGCTAAGCGATTGAATAAAACTTTGGCATTTGAATGCCTGCCAGCGGATATGGCGTCTATTTCGGACTTGGTTGGGCTGGATCACTTCTCTTCTAATCAGGCGGAATCCGGCTATTAATTTCGCCTTTTTGTGCTCAATTCGGTATCATTCCGCCCCTTAATCGAATTAATGATGTAATCGGAGCACTTCATGCAAGCTGAAGAAGTTAAACAGATTATTGAATCGCATCTCTCGGATGCCGAAGTGATGACCGCTGGTGAAGGGTGTGATTTTCAGGTAACTGTAATCAGCCCTCAATTTGCGGGTCTTATGCCCGTTAAAAAGCAACAACTCGTCTATCAGTGCCTGAATGAATATATTGCCAACGGCACCATTCATGCGCTGACAATTAAAACTTATACTCCTGAACAGTGGCAGTCCCTTCAGGGCTGAATCGTGTCAGAACGTGATCAAAACGGTCGGAATTCCTGAATGGATAAATTATTAATTGAAGGTGGTGCTTGCCTAAATGGCGAAGTACGCATCTCTGGCGCAAAAAACGCCGCTTTGCCTATATTAGCCGCAACATTGCTAGCGGATAAACCTGTAACTATCTGCAATTTGCCGCATTTGCACGACATTACTACGATGCTTGAATTGTTACGTCGTATGGGTGTAGAAGTTACTGTTGATGAAAAGCTTAGTGTCGAAATTGACGCAACAACAATTAAGAGCTGCCATGCTCCTTATGATCTTGTTAAAACCATGCGGGCCTCTATTTTGGTACTAGGTCCGTTGCTGGCACATTTTGGCGAAGCTCAGGTTTCGCTGCCGGGTGGTTGTGCTATTGGTAGTCGTCCAGTTGATTTGCACATTCGTGGTTTGGAAGCCATGGGGGCAGAGATTTCTGTTGAAGGCGGATACATCCGTGCTAAGACGAACGGTCGCTTACAAGGCGCAAAAATTCTGTTTGATGTTGTTACGGTTACTGGTACTGAAAATATCTTGATGGCTGCTGCATTAGCGCAAGGGCAGACTGTCATTGAGAATGCTGCACGTGAACCCGAAGTTGTTGACCTAGCTGACTGCTTGATTGCAATGGGCGCAGATATTACAGGTGCAGGCACAGATACGATCGTAGTCAATGGCGTTGAATCGCTGCACGAAGCGCGTTATTCAGTTATGCCAGACCGTATTGAAACTGGCACTTTTTTAGTGGCGGCTGCGGCGACGCGCGGATATGTGAAGGCTAAAAATACTCGACCGGACATTCTTGATGCAGTTTTACTCAAGCTCAAAGAAGCCGGAGCAAAAGTCGAGGTTGGAGAAGACTGGATTTCACTTGATATGGAAGGCCGACGCCCTAAATCAGTGAACATTACCACGGCTCCTTATCCTGCTTTCCCTACTGACATGCAGGCACAGTTTGCAGCGTTAAACGCGGTTGCCGAAGGCGTTGGTCATATTAAAGAGACGATTTTTGAAAATCGTTTTATGCACATGCAAGAAATGATTCGTCTAGGTGCTAATGTATTGATTGATGGTAACTCGGCGACCATTGAAGGAGTAGAGCGTTTGCGCGGTGCTCCGGTCATGGCAACAGATTTGCGAGCTTCTGCAAGTTTGGTGATAGCTGCCTTGGTTTGTGATGGTGAGACTCTGATTGATCGAATTTACCACATAGACCGTGGTTACGAGTGTATTGAAGAAAAATTACAGGCGATGGGTGCTCGCATCTGTCGTGTTGCTGGTTAAATACGTAATAAGTGATATCCATGAATAGTATGATGAAAAAGCAGCAGCTCACCATTGCGCTGTCGAAAGGGCGAATTTTAGAAGAAACGCTTCCTTTGCTTGAAGCGGCTAACATCACGCCTGCGGAAAATATTTTTAAAAGCCGCAAGCTCATTTTCGATACTAACCATGACAACATAAAGTTAGTTGTTATTCGTGCTACTGATGTACCTACTTATGTAGAGTATGGCGGGGCTGACATGGGTATTGCCGGTAAAGATGTCTTGATGGAACATGGAGGCGAAGGCCTGTATGAGCCTTTAGACCTCGAAATCAGTAAATGTAAACTGATGGTGGCTGGCTTAAATAATGCCGGCCCTGTAGAAGGGCGCATGCGTGTAGCCACCAAGTTTGTTAACGTCGCTCGTCGGTTTTTTGCTCAACAAGGCCGCCAAGTCGATATTGTTAAGCTGTATGGGGCGATGGAATTAGCGCCTATTATGGGCTTAGCTGACCGTATTGTTGATATTGTTGATACAGGAAACACTTTGCGGGCTAATGGCTTAGAGCCTATGGATTTTATTGCGGATATCAGTTCTCGTTTGGTGGTTGGCCAAGCGGCCATGAAAATGAAGCACCGTCAAATTCAACCTATTCTCGATATGATGTCCGACGCTGTAATAAAACGTAGAGAGGGTTCCGAATGAGTGAGTTGTCTATTACACGTTTAACGACGAGCGATGCAGACTTTGATCAGAAGCTAAACGCGCTTCTAGCTTGGGAATCGGTCTCGGATAAGTCGGTTAATAAGATCGTTGATGATATCTTACTCGACGTAAAAAACCGTGGTGATGAGGCTGTTGTTGAGTACACAAACCGATTCGATAATACTTCTGTTGAGAGTGTGGCCCAGCTAATGCTTACGCAGACGCGTTTACAGCAAGCGCTTGATGGCTTGCCTACAGAGCAACGTAACGCATTAGAAAAAGCCGCTGAACGTATTCGCCGCTACCACGATAAACAGCGGGGCGAAAGTTGGAGCTACACTGAAGACGATGGCACTATGCTTGGCCAACAGGTAACGCCATTGGATCGTGTGGGTTTATACGTGCCAGGTGGTAAGGCTGCCTATCCGTCATCAGTACTGATGAATGCTATTCCGGCTAAGGTAGCCGGTGTTGGCGAGTTGATAATGGTCGTCCCGACGCCTAATGGTGAATTAAACGAGCTGGTGTTGGCTGCCGCTTGCTTGGCGGGTGTGGATAAAGTGTTTACCATCGGCGGAGCACAAGCGGTTGCTGCGCTTGCATATGGCACACAGTCTGTCCCTAAAGTGGATAAAATTGTGGGTCCTGGCAATATCTTTGTGGCAACAGCTAAACGCGCCGTATTTGGGGCCGTGGGCATTGATATGATAGCGGGCCCATCTGAGATATTGGTCGTATGTGATGGAAAAACAGATCCAGATTGGATTGCAATGGATTTGTTCTCACAAGCTGAGCATGATGAAGATGCGCAATCGATTCTAGTTTGCCCTAATGCTGAGTATTTAGATGCAGTAGAAGCAAGTATCAGCAAATTGTTACCAACTATGGAACGCCAAGCTATTATCGAAGTGTCTATGCGTGAGCGCGCAGCCCTCATTCATGTCGTTGATATGGATGAAGCGGCAGAGGTGAGTAACCGTATAGCGCCTGAACACTTAGAATTGTCGGTTGAAGACCCTAAAGCAATGTTGCCAAAAATACGCCACGCTGGGGCTATTTTCATGGGGCGCTACACAGCAGAAGCGTTAGGTGATTATTGCGCTGGACCTAATCACGTTTTGCCTACATCAGGAACGGCTCGTTTTTCGTCACCTTTGGGTGTGTATGATTTCCAAAAACGTTCTTCTCTGATTATGTTTTCGGAAGATGGTGCCTCAGAAACAGGAAAAATTGCTTCTGTTTTAGCACGAGGCGAGAGCTTAACAGCGCATGCGCGATCGGCTGAATACCGCATAAAGGACTGAGCGCCAACGCTTGTACGTGTATGCTATAGACCGTTATAAAAAAAGACCCATTAAGGGTCTTTTTTTATGTGACTCTATTTACTCTTTCCATCGTAAAATGTTGCGACGATAGTGCTAATTCAGTTTAGTAGGCGGGCGTTCACCAACAGTAACCGTAGCATTTAGCTTTTTACCATTGCGCATATATTCAACCACCAATGTATCCCCTGGGTTGAGGTCCGCTACGCTTAGCATAGACTGATAGGCATCTACAGGCTCACCGTTTAGTGTGACCATGATATCCCCAGGCTGTAATCCGGCTTTATGAGCCGGGCTATCACGATAGACCCCTGCGATAATAAGTCCGCTAGTCATCTCAATATCAAAGGACTCTGCTAGGCTTGGAGTTAACTCCTGGCCTTCGATACCCAGCCAGCCACGAATAACACGCCCGTGTTCGATCAGATCCGCCATTACTTTTTTGGCTAGACTAGATGGAATAGCAAAACCGATGCCTTGTGATCCACCCGTTTTCGAGAAAATAGCGGTATTAATGCCTATGAGGTTTCCGTTGGCGTCTATAAGCGCACCACCAGAGTTGCCTGGGTTAATCGCGGCGTCTGTCTGTAAAAAGTCCTCATAAGTATTTAGGCCTAGCCGGTTGCGGCCTGTAGCACTGACTATGCCCATAGTGACAGTCTGACCTACACCAAATGGGTTGCCGATTGCTAATACGACATCACCTACCCGCAAGTTTTCTGAAGGGGAGAGGGTGATGGTGGGTAAGTTATTCATTTTAATTTTTAAGATAGCTAAATCGGTTTCAGGGTCCATCCCAATCACGCTAGCTTCAGCTTCGCGGCCATCATGTAAAGCAATGATGATTGAATCAGCTTCGGCAATAACATGGTTATTCGTAATGATATAGCCTTGGCTGTTAATGATGACGCCTGAGCCAAGACTTGAACGAACGCGTTGGCGTTGTGGTTGATCACCGTTTTCATAGAAGCGTCGAAACAGCGGGTCATTTGCGCGGGCTTCGTTATCTTTTTCTTCAACTTTTTTGCTGGAGTATATATTAACGACGGCAGGCGCTGCTTTTTGGACAGCGTCAGAATAAGAAACAGGGCCGTTACCTAACCCTTGGCCAATTAGGTTAGTCGGTAGCTGTGTTTCTTTAATTTCGACTGTTGTAACGGGCGGCGCCAAAAGGTTAGGAAAAAACTGCAATAAAATAACAGCTATCAGCACACCTGTAACAATTGGCCAGCCAAGAAAGCTGAAATTACGCATCTATATATCCGCAAAGCTGGTGTAAAAAAAAGGATTACGTAGAATTATACGTTTACTGCACCACCGTGGCTAATAGGGAGTTCATTTTATGTCAGTTTCGTTAACAAGTCTGGTTAATTATTGTGAAGAATTGTTAAACGTAAAAGAGTTTAAAGATTACAGCCCTAATGGTCTGCAGGTACAAGGCAAGGAAACAGTCCAGCGTATTGTAACGGGCGTGACAGCTTCGCAGGCGTTGCTCGATGCGGCTGTGCGATACAGTGCAGATTTGGTCTTAGTTCATCATGGCTACTTTTGGCGTGGTGAAAGTGAATGTATTACAGGAATGAAAAAGCGCCGTTTAGCAACACTATTAGGAAATGATATTAGTTTGCTAGGTTTTCATTTGCCTTTAGACGCACACCCTGAATTTGGCAATAACGCTATGTTGGCAAAAAAAATGGGCTGGCAAATTACTGGAGGGCTCGATGCTCCCTTGGGCCGTGCTATTGGTATGGTAGGTGAGTTGCCCGAGCCGATTTCAGGAGGGAGGCTAGCCGAGCAATTAGCGGCTGTATTAGAACGAACACCATTGCACATACAAGGTATTGGGCACCCGATTAAGAAAATAGCTTGGTGTACAGGGGGAGCGCAGGGCTATATAGATAAAGCGCTGGCAGCAGGGGTCGATGCCTATATATCCGGTGAGGTATCCGAGCCGACATACCATTTTGCAAAAGAGATGGGGATTGATTATTTTGCCGCTGGTCACCATGCGACAGAGCGTTATGGAGTAAAGGCATTAGGGGAGCATTTGGCGAGTAAGTTTGGGATTGAGCATCGCTATATAGAGATACCTAACCCAGTATAAACCTGTGATGGTTTAGTGATTAGAGCCGGTTATCCATTGTAGTTTTCAATGGATAACCGGGTGAGCTTATATTGGATTATTGATGTAACCTCGTATAAAGCTCGGTAGAGAATGTCTGCTATTCACTTTTTTCTGGTTTTTTCTCTGCTGTTTCGACTTCGGGTGTTTCACCAGCTTCGGCTGTTGTTTCTTTAGCATTTTTCAAACCGTAACTTTCGGACAAGGTCCCTTGTTCGTCAGGCTTTTTGGGGGCGTAATCACGAGGCGGTTCTACATCGCTTTCTGTGGCCGTTAACGCCTCTTCAGAAACCTCTTCTTCTTGTTCTACTTCCTTCGCCTCAGTGAGTTGCGGGACTAAGGTTGATGTAATTGCGGCAGCTGTGGTTGCATCACACAAAGTGGTTGCGCTTGTAGCAAGGTGCTTATAAACATCGCGATAGGATTCGGTCATTTTATTAACGAGGTCAGCAGTCTCCTCAAAGTGGCCTGAAACTTGTTTTTTGTAGCTATCTAGCTCTTGCTGTACTTTATCTAGCTCTTGTTGTTTAACACTGCGTCCACCAGAGCGACCGACCAAAAAGCCAATTATTGCACCAATGACAAGCGCTACAATGCTAAAAATCCAAAGTGTATTATCTTCCACCGTTATTCCTCATAGCCGTACTAATTTTAAAATCATGAAAGTAGCATAAATCAAAAAAACAATAATGCCCACAATCTAAAGGTCACTGATTTATGATTGATTCGCCTGATTATGTGCCTTTCGAGCATCTGACAATTGCTGAGCCATATAGTTTACTTGCTCATCCATGACTGACGCTGCTTCTTCTTCATGCTGATCAATAATGGCATCCAAAAGGCGACGATGTTGATCATAAATAACCGCATGTGAACGATGCCTAAACGCGGCTAGATTTGTGGCGGGTTGTAACGCCTCAATCACGCTCGACATGAGATAGCTCATCATTTTGTTGCCTGTAGCGTTAGCTATTTGACGGTGGAATTGGACATCTGAAACGCAGAGTTCTTCTGCACTCAAAGTTTCATTCGCTTGTGTTTTCAATGTTGCCTCAAGTTGCTCAATGTCCTTTTCTGTTCGTTGTGCGGCAGCTAATCGAGCACAGGTTTTTTCCATTTCTAAACGCGTTTGTGTGACCTCATCCCATGTGAAGCTTTCAAAGCCAACTAGTAATGTTGTGGTGCTGGCCAGTGATTCGCTTAAGGCTAATAAATCCGGCGTTTGAATAAAGGTCCCACCGGTGGGACCGCGCTTAGAGCGAACTAGATTTTGCGCAGCTAGGCGTTTAAGTGCTTCGCGTATCGTCGGTCGTGATACGTTAAAGCGCTGTGCGAGCTCGCCTTCAGTAGGCAAGCGATCATCTGCTCGTAAGGAGCCCTCTAAAATGGCGTTGCGGATCTGGTCGGCAATTTGCCGAGAGAGGCTGTGTGCGCTAACGGGGTTAAACGGTATTTCTTTCACAATGTCGCTCGTAAATTGCATAGTGGCCAAATGAGTATTTCATATTTTTGCCTATTTGTTAATTTGCTTTACAAATACATAAATCAATAATATCTTAAATGTTAAATTGTAAGACAAATTGTTTTATCAATACGCCGCTTAGCCATAGGCATTAATGAATGGCTCAATAAATCTAAAAAGGAGCAGGGTATGTTTAAAGCACTGGTATTAGATCAAATTGATGGAAAAACAAAGGCTGAAGTTCGTGATCTTGAGGTAAGTGATCTGCCAAATGAGCCGTTACTTGTCGATGTTGATTACTCATCAATTAATTATAAAGATGGTCTGGCGATCACAGGAACCGGGCGTATTGTGTCGCAATTTCCCATGGTTCCGGGGATCGATCTAGCAGGTACTGTCACTGAAAGTCATTCGGATGAGTTCAGCGTAGGCGATACTATTATTATGACCGGCTGGAGTGTTGGCGAGCGTTTTTGGGGTGGTCTATCAGAAAAAGCACGGCTAAAACCTGAATGGTGTGTTCCGCTTCCGCCTGGAATGACCAGCCATGATGCAATGGTTATAGGCACGGCGGGTTTAACCGCTATGTTATGCGTCATGGCTCTGGAGGATGCGGGTGTGACCCCTGAGTCGGGTGAAGTTGTCGTTTCAGGAGCCGCCGGAGGTGTCGGCTCGGTTGCACTGCGTTTACTGGCTGCATTAGGCTACGAGGCTGTAGCGATAACAGGGCGGGCTGAGATGGAGTCGTATCTGATTGCTATGGGCGCTAGTCGAGTTATTAGCCGAGACTCCATGCAAGAATCTGCTAAACCATTAGAAAAACAGCGTTGGGCGGGTGGTATTGATACCGTTGGAGATACCGTTTTAGCTCGAATGCTAGCCGAAACACATTATGGGGGGGCTATTGCGGCTTGCGGCCTAGCTGGGGGGTATAAACTGCCTACAACAGTTATGCCGTTTATTCTACGTAATGTTAGGTTGCAAGGGGTTGATTCTGTCATGTGTCCTAAAGAAACGCGTACCGTAGCTTGGCAGCGCTTACAACAGTTGTTATCAAGCGAAGACTTGGCTGAGATGAGCCAAACGATTTCTCTGGAAGAGGTGCCTGAATACGCCGAGAAAATCGTAAACGGTCAAGTAAGAGGCAGAACCTTGGTTAAGCTGACCGCCCAATAGCTTTTTAGCGTGAAGTACGGGTTACCTGTGAAGCTCTGCTCTAGTCGTTAGCTGGTTTATACTATGCTATCGACTAGAGGCTTTTGTTATGTATTTTTTTACCGATTACTTTTCCCACACTCGTTTGTCTTCAATAGTGAAGGTTCTTTTGGGGATTGGTTTAATTCCTTCTTTGTTATCCATTTCGTTTGCTCATGCTAGTTCGTCACAGCGGATTGTTACGCTAGCGCCACATGCTACTGAACTGCTTTATTCGCTGGGTATTGGAGACCGGATTGTAGCGACAGTAGAGTATAGCGATTACCCTGAGCAGGCTTTGTCTATCCCACGCTTAGGTCGTAGTGATGAAGTCAGTATCGAGGCTATTGTTGCTTTGCAGCCTGATTTGGTTATTGCATGGGAGGGTGGTAACTCTCCAGAGTTATTAGATACCTTAGAACAATTGGGTATAGAAGTTTATCGCTCTGATACTCAAGGGCTGGAGAGTGTCTCTCGGGCATTAAGAAATTTGGGGAGGCTTACCGGTACTCAAAAAAAAGCAGATCAGTTAGCACGGGAGTTTTTGCAACGGCTGTCTGAGTTAACCGTTGAGCCTATACAGGATCCGCCGCGCGTATTTTTTCAGCTATGGGAGTCTCCTTTAATGACGGCTAACCACTCTCAGCCTATTAATGACATTATCGAACGTTGCGGCGGCGTCAATCTCTTTAGTCGATCGCTAGAAGTCGTCCCCCAAACCAGTGTCGAGAACGTTGTTCTTCTCAATCCTGATGTGATTCTTGCTCCGACACAGGGGTTGTCGGGGCATTGGCGTCAGCGCTGGGAGGTCTGGCAAGAGATTCGAGCTGTACAGGCCGGCCACTTATATACCGTTGATGCCGATTTGATCTCTCGTCCTACATTGCGGATTTTAGAGGGTATGGAGGTCGTCTGTCGCTTGTTAGATCGACCTGCTCATACTGATACTAACAGCTGAGTGTTTGATTTTTTTACACTGATAGAGCTTTTTAAATGGAAACTTTAAGTTAAGCGTCTTCATTATGAGACTTTTGTCTTTGTTGTTCATTTTGGGTTAATTTAAAACGTCTGTTTTAAAAGACAGTGTAGAATTGCTAGTGGTGACTTGTCGATAATGTTTACAGGCCAGAACGCTGAATTTATAAATCCCATTTAAATTAATTTGGCGTTCATGTTTCTCAGGTTTTTGTTTTGTTTTAGAGACCTTTTTTTGTTTTATCGTGCTGTATTTGTTATGTATTTCTAGATTGGCCTACTCTTTGCTTCGTTTGGTTTTGACTTTCCATGACAGGAAGTCTCTACGAAACCACAAGGAGTTTTTATATGTCCCTGATTAAAAAAACGCTAGCGGCGGCTGTTTTATCAGCAACTGCTATGTCTGCTTCTGCAGCGCTAATGGAAGTGCAATCTCAAACCCAGACATACAATGATTTAACGGTTTGGACGCAAAACTTTACTTTCGACCTATACAACCCGGCTTTAGAAGGCGGTAAAGCTCTAGAGAAAGTAGTATTGTCTTTGTATGGTGATGTGGTTACGACTATCTCTTTTTCTTCAGTAACTGATACTTATGTTAGCGGATCAGCTGGTGCATTAGTGTTGGCTACTAACAGCGCTACCGGCTCAACTGTTTCATTAGACGTTTCTCCAGCGGATTCATTTGGTAATACATTACCAGGTGAGTTGGTAGCAGCGGGTACGACTGTTGAAATTGGTCCATTGTCTGGTGACGATATGGCTGATTGGGAATCAACAGATGCAGCAGACTTGCTAGCTTTTACTGGCCCAGGTACGTTTGATGTTGATTTGTCAGCGTTTGGTACACTGGATTTAACTCAAGTTGGCGGTAATGTTTCAAGCCAGCAAGAGACAGTGGCTACGGGTACTTATACTGTTACATATTTTGTAGATGATGCCGCTGTTGTAACGCCTCCATCTGCAGTACCGGTTCCTGGTACTCTGGCGTTGATGGGTCTTGGCTTGTTAGCTCTAGGCGCTCGCAAACGTAGTAAATCTGCTTAATCAAAAAAGTAGTTAATGTCCAAAAGCCTGCTTTTTGATTAGCAGGCTTTTTTGTTTCAAATGCCTTTTATTGGCATTGTGCTGGCTTCCAGTAAATTTCTTGCCCTCCATTTTCTGTTGCTAGGCTTCTGGCCGCTACAAAGAGTAGATCAGATAAGCGATTTAAATATTTGTTGCCAGTATTGGCATCAGTTTTTTCGTCTTGATTCATTAATATCATGCTACGCTCGGCTCTACGGCATAGCGTGCGAGCTACGTGACACTGCGCGGCAGGGCGGTTTCCACCGGGAAGTATGAACTCTTTGAGCGGAGGTAGCGTTGCGTTCAGGTTATCTAATGCTTGTTCTAATTGTGTAATAGCGCTGTCTGTAATCGCCACATAATTAGGATCGGCCATGGCAAGCTCTCCACCCAAATCAAATAAATCATGCTGAATGCGCTCGAACAAAGGCCTAAGGTTATGTTCTGTTGGGATCTCACAAAGTAATAAGCCTAAGGCAGAATTTAGCTCATCAATATTGCCGAGCGTCTCTATTCGAGGCGCACTTTTCGAAATACGTGTACCGTTTGCAAGCCCTGTTGTGCCCGAATCGCCCGTGCGAGTGTAAATTTTAGTGAGTCGATCAGCCATGATGGCTCCTTAGTTATGAGTGTGGTTTGGCTTGAATGCTAGTTATCAACTGCTTGTTAAACGGGGTATCTAACCCCTTCAAAGCCGATTGAGCTTGGATAAAACCATTGATGTAATCAATTTCAGTTTTACGTTTGTGAGTTACGTCTTGATGCATCGATGAAAAGTTATTTGCTGTGAGTTCGGCAACGCTAAAAACGTGCTTTTCCAATGAGTCTTCAAAAAGAGGTTGATGCAAGCTTTCAGTGATGGCTTCTATTTCTTTACAGATAATCGATACTTTTTGTCGGTAAGCGGGGACTGAACTCAAAGCGCCGTTTCTACAATCTAATAGAGCGGTAAGAGGGTTGATTGCCGCGTTGATAGCTAACTTTCTCCAAAGGTGTAGCGAAATATTTTGTGTTAAGTGAACGGTTAAATCATCCATTTTTTCTGGGAGTAATAACGGAAAGTCGCTGAGTCTATTATATTGCGATAGTAAGCCAATTATTGTTTCTCCTTTACCTGCTCTCGTTACGTGAAAAGGTGAAGTGAGATAGGCGCCATCAGTGCTGCTAGCCCCCCAAACATGGCAGTGTGGGAGCTGATTACACACTTGTTCGTGTTGCCCCATACCGTTTTGTAATAGAACAATGTGTGTGTTGTCTACAAGGCGGTGGCGAATTGAGTCGATAGCGTCTTGCGTGGAAAAGGCCTTAGTTGTGATGAACAAGCGCGTGATAGGGGCGGCATCGTTAGGTAGCTCTGCTTGTGGAAATGAATGGCTTTTGCGTGCATCCATATCGGTGTAATGCAACCCAGAAGTGGCTTTATAGGTATGTAAGTGCGCTTCGTTACGTAAGATTATTCGAACATCTTGTTTCGCTTTGATTAAGCAGTGAGCCCATAAACAGCCGATAGCTCCTGCCCCTAGAATATGCCATTGCATGGATGGTCGCGTCTTTTAAGTTAGGGAAGTGCTAATATGATAGCGGTAGTCAGAGATGGATGAAAACCCTAAACAGGTCCGTTAAAATAGCGCCAAATAGTTGAGGAGTAGAGTATGCCATCGTTTGATATTGTATCTGAACTTGATAAGCACGAAGTAACTAACGCAGTTGATCAAGCGAAGCGAGAGTTAGAAACCCGTTACGATTTCAAAGGGGTTGCTGCTAGCATCGAGCAAAAGGGCGAGAGCATTATGCTTGAGGCCGAGGTCGACTTTCAGTTGCGTCAGCTGATCGATATTATTTACGCCAAGTTAGTCGCGCGTAAAATTGACATTAAATGCATCGAAGAAAAAGACCCTGATCTTACTGGTGTTAAAGCGCGCCAAGAGCTTGTGCTTAAACAAGGGTTAGATCAACCAATATGTAAAAAGATCACCAAGCTTATTAAAGAAAGTAAATTGAAAGTTCAAGCGCAGATTCAAGGCGAAAAGGTGCGTGTAACAGGGAAAAAGCGAGATGATTTACAGCAAACAATGGCTTTGTTAAAAGACTCAGACATTGACATGCCATTGCAATATAATAACTTCCGTGACTAAGGCTTCACGGCTGAGGGTTATATAAAAAGAAACGCTCAAAGCTGAGCGTTTCTTTTATTGCTAATATTACTTAGCTTTTTTTAGTAACTTTTTCAATTTTTTCAGCTTGCTTTCGTGCTTAGCGATTTTAGCTTGACGCTTTTTGATATCTTTTTTAACTGCTTTAGCTTTTACTGTAGCCATGGGGCATCTCCGTTGTATGTCAGTTAATTAGCCGGGGCTGGGCACAATAAAACATTGCTGCTTTATCCCTGATTGGGCGTTTCATGCTCAGCTATAAAATCCCGAATAAAACGACGTACCTCTCGTGCCGCACTCGTATCCAGTTCATCACACAAAGAAACAAAGCGTTCACGCTCCGTATCATTAATACGTATAACAAGCTGGCTATTCTTTGCCTTTTTTTTATCGCCCATACCTTACGGCTCCGAACAAAAATAATATGTAAAGAATATCCAAAATTAATTAGGGGTGCAGCTGTAATTCACAAATGATTATTTATCATAGGCGGTTACATTTATAAGTACATCGTTTGTATAGTCACTGTATATCCTATAGATTTGTCTGTCGAGCTTTTCATAAAAACTTAATATTAATGTAATAAATTATTAATGAATATTATCCAAGCACGACAGTATAAACAGTTCCTTTATAAGCTCTTGTTCGTTGGTATGTGTGTCGATGAAATCAAATGGACATAATGTTCCCTGAGCGATCATTTCTTTTACTTGGCCGCTCGACCATTCAAGCACTGGGATTTTCCGTTCCTTATGGATAACTCGAATGTAGGGGTCGGGGCGTTCTAGCCATGCATCGATCATATAAATCATAGTTATATTCTCCTTGATGAATAGAGTTAGCCTATCGGATTAATAAATAAATGTAAATGATAATAATTATCATTACGGTTATTTTGTTTTTCTGTGCAATCTGCTCAAGGCTGGTAGACTAGCCTCACATTAAATATCTGTCTGTGGGTTGAGGGTGTAATGGAAGAAGGCCAACGTTCGGCTAAGTGGTACGCGTCTATTTTAAACCGCCGTACTATGATTTGTGTGTTCACAGGCTTTGCTTCCGGCATGCCTTTGTATGTTTTGTTTCAGTTGTTACCTGCCTTCCTTAGAGACCAAGGAGTTGGCTTAAAAGAAATCGGCTTATTTGCGTTGGTAACATTCCCCTACACGTGGAAATTTGTATGGGCCCCTTTCCTCGATAGTTATGCGCCTCCTTTTTTAGGCCGACGCCGTTCTTGGATGTTGATAACTCAAGTGCTTCTTCTGGTATCTATTGCTTGCTTAGGGAGTTTAAACCCCGAATTAAGTATTGGGATGATTGCATATCTTGCGTTGGCAGTGGCTTTCTTTAGTGCGAGCCAAGACGTGGTGATAGATGCTTATCGCCGCGAAATCCTTCCCGATGAAGAGCTTGGTTGGGGGAATTCAGTGCATGTTCAAGCATACCGAATTTCAGGCTTAGTGCCAGGGGCACTAGGGTTAATTCTGGCTGATATCATGCCTTGGAGTAGTGTCTTTGTTATTGTCGCATTGTTTATGCTGGTGGGTATTGGCATGACCTTGGTAATAAAAGAGCCTGATACAGCAGCACGCTTACCCTCTAGCCTAAAAGAAACCGTTACCCAGCCATTTATTGATTTTATTAAACGCTTTGGATGGAAGCCGGCAATAACAGCGCTATGTTTTATGTTTCTTTATAAGCTTGGCGATAACATGGCGACAGCTTTGTCGACACCGTTTTACATCGATCTAGGGTTTGAGTTGACCGAAATAGGCGTAGTAGCCAAAAGCTCAGCTCTTTGGGCCTCAATTCTTGGTGGTATCTTAGGGGGGCTGTGGATGATAAAGCTGGGTATTAATCGGGCTTTGTGGATTTTTGGCGTTGTGCAAGTGGTCACTATTTTAGGGTTCGCTGCCTTGTCTGAAATAGGAGCGAATTCGTGGGTGCTCGCTATTGTGATCAGTCTGGAGTACTTAGGAGTAGGGTTGGGAACGGCAGCCTTTACCGCTTATATAGCGCGCTCAACAAGTGTCGCTTTTGCTGCTACGCAGTTTGCCTTATTTACAGCATTAGCCGCTTTACCCCGAACGTTTGCCAATGCGACGACAGGCTATATTGTAGAAGCAGTCGGATGGACTGACTTTTTCTTAATTTGCGCGGTGTTATCGTTACCTGGAATGGTGTTGCTATGGTGGTTGGCACCATGGAGAGGAGATAAAAAAATAGAGGCCGTGTGACGCAGGTGAAACAAGATGTATAGAGCGGAAGCGTTCGTGTAACGGTTCACTTGCCGCTCTGCTTTTCCTTGGCTTAGCTTTAGACGCGTAAACCGCCGTCTACTTCAAAGCAACGACCACTGATATAGTCATTTTCTAGGATGAAAGTGACCGTTTTAGCGATTTCTTCCGGCTTTCCTAATCGTTTAGCAGGTATACCCGCCTCTACTTTTTCTAGGGCTTCGGGTTTCATGCCCAATACCATTTCGGTGCCAATATAGCCCGGTGCTATTGAAGCGGCTCTGATATTATACCGTGCCAATTCTTTAGCCCATGTAACAGCCATAGCCTCGACGCCTGCTTTGGTTGCAGAGTAATTGGTTTGTCCCATGTTACCGGCCCGAGATATGGATGAAATGTTAATTAAGCATCCGGCACTTTGAGTTTCAATCATTTTAATGGCAGCTTCACGAGAACACAAAAAACTGCCAGTTAGATTGACGTCCATGACTTGGTTCCACTGATCAATGGACATTTTCTTGATGACCTTTCCGTCTTTTACTTTGATAAAAAGTCCATCACGCGTGATACCCGCATTATTAACTAAGCCATTCAAAGCGCCAAAGTCACGAATAATATCGTTGAATAATGATTCTACTGCTTGCTCATCGGCTACGTTTGCAACGTAACTTTTTGCCTCTACACCTTTTTCGCTGCATAGACCGACTGTTTTCTCTAAGTCATCTTCGCTCAGGTCGACTAACGCTAATTTAGCACCTTGATCGGCTAGTTCTAATGCCATGGAGCGGCCTAATCCGCGACCTCCACCTGTAATAACGATTACTTTGTCTTTTAAATTCATTTTACCGTTCCAGTCTGAGTTGTTCTTTTTAGGGGTAATTGTTTATTGCGGTGCAACAAAATTAGGCGCTTTACAGAAAATCGTCCATGCTTCATTAGTGGTATTTGCAAAGGTACAAGGGAGTAGAGCGTGTGCGAAAGAAAACGGCATGGTTAGGTGTGAACGGTTCTATTATTATACGGGTGTTCTAATAAGCAGGGCACGAGTTTGCTTGCGATTTTTAGAGGCATCTGGTCTCATTTAAACTAAAACCCAGTTGAAGAGATGTTATGCCTATTCTTTTTGTTCTTTTTATTCTCATTCCCATAGTTGAAATTACCGTCCTTATAAAAGTAGGTGAGGCCATTGGCGCGTGGTACACCATAGGCCTAGTTCTATTGTCGGCTTTCATCGGGGTTAACATGTTACGCATTCAAGGTCTATCTACTCTGGCTAGAGCCCAGCAGCGGATGAGTCAAGGAGACATGCCCGGTCAAGAAATGATTGAGGGCATTGTATTGGCTGTTGGTGGCGCTATGTTAATTACACCTGGGTTCGTGACCGACTTTTTTGGGTTTTGCTGCCTTATCCCGTTTACGCGTAAGTGGATAATTACACATGCGTTGTCCCGTTTTACTGTTGTGACTACGCACCCGACTGGGGACAGCTTTCATGAAGCACCGAGTGATCCTTTTCCTCCTGAGTCATCGCCCTTCAAATCATCTAAAAAAGATATCCCACGCCAAGGGGACATCATTGATGGTGAGTATCGTCGAGAGGACTAAAAAAAATGATTTTTTTTAGTTCTTAGCTATTGAAATTCAGATAGTCGGCCCCATCAAGCTTTCAACCGGTAACCAGATGGTTACGGCCATTGACATATCATTAGCTTATGCCTTTTGATCAACCATCAGGAGATAGATCAGATGAAAATTCGTCCACTTCACGATCGTGTAGTCGTTCGCCGCAGTGAACAAGAAAAAACAACTGCAGGGGGCATCTTGCTGCCAGGTTCGGCTGCTGAAAAACCTAATGAAGGTGAAATTGTTGCTGTTGGCCAAGGTCGTGTTCTTAACAACGGTGAAGTCCACCCGTTGGCTGTAAAAGTTGGAGATAAAGTTCTGTTCGGTCAGTACGCTGGTTCAAACGTCGTTAAAGTTGACGGCGAAGAGCTACTGATCATGAACGAAAGTGAGATTTTCGCGGTACTAGAAGGCTAATTGACATCTTTTTAATGTCTTCTTGCGATTAACCAGAATTAACTAGTTACAGGATTAATAAAAATGGCTGCTAAAGACGTATTATTTGGTGATGACGCGCGTCAGCGCATGCAAGCGGGTGTAAACATCCTAGCGAATGCAGTGAAAACAACATTAGGCCCTAAAGGTCGTAACGTCGTACTGGATAAATCATTCGGCGCACCTACCGTAACTAAAGACGGTGTATCTGTTGCTAAAGAAATCGAACTTGAAGATAAGTTCGAGAACATGGGCGCACAGATGGTTAAAGAAGTTGCATCACAAGCTAACGATGCGGCTGGTGACGGTACAACTACGGCGACTGTTTTAGCTCAGGCAATTGTCAACGAAGGCCTTAAATCAGTAGCTGCGGGTATGAACCCAATGGACCTGAAGCGCGGTATCGACAAAGCAGCCGCTGCTGTTGTTGAACAAATTCGCGCGATGGCCGTTCCTTGTGCTGACTCTAAGTCTGTTGCACAAGTAGGTACTATCTCTGCAAACTCTGACTCAGTCGTGGGTGAGTTGATTGCTGAAGCAATGGAACGTGTGGGTAAAGAAGGTGTAATTACCGTTGAAGAAGGCTCCGGTCTTGAAAACGAACTAACCGTTGTTGAAGGTATGCAGTTCGACCGTGGTTACTTGTCACCTTACTTCATCAATAACCAAGACAACATGTCTGTAGAGCTGGATCAGCCTTACATCTTATTGGTCGATAAGAAAATCTCTAGCATCCGTGAATTGCTGCCTACGCTAGAGCAAGTAGCTAAATCTTCGCGTCCATTATTGATCATTGCTGAAGATGTTGAAGGCGAAGCGCTGGCAACATTGGTAGTTAACAATATGCGCGGCATTGTTAAAGTTGCTGCTGTTAAAGCTCCAGGCTTTGGCGATCGTCGTAAGGCTATGTTGGAAGATATCGCTATCTTGTCTGGCGGTACGGTGATTTCTGAAGAAGTCGGTCTAAACCTTGAAACAACGACACTGGAACATCTTGGTCAAGCAAAACGCGTTACGATCACTAAAGATGTTTCGATCATTGTTGATGGTGCTGGTGATGCCGCGACTATCGAAGGTCGTGTTAACCAAATCCGTGCTCAAATCGAAGAGACTTCTTCTGACTATGACCGCGAAAAACTTCAAGAGCGTGTTGCTAAACTGGCTGGCGGTGTTGCTGTCATCAAAGTGGGTGCCGCTTCAGAAGTAGAAATGAAAGAGAAAAAAGCACGTGTTGAAGATGCGTTGCATGCAACTCGCGCAGCGGTTGAAGAAGGCGTAGTTCCTGGTGGTGGTGTTGCTTTGATCCGTGCGCTTCAACGCGTAGAAGGTTTGGAAGGTGATAACCACGATCAAACGATCGGTATCCAATTAGCACTACGCGCTATGGAAGCACCTATCCGTCAAATCGTTTCTAACGCCGGTGGTGAAGGTTCGGTTGTTGTATCTAAGATTCGCGAAGGCGAAGGCTCTTTTGGCTACAACGCTGGTAACGACACATATGGTGATATGTTAGAAATGGGTATCCTTGACCCAGCTAAAGTAACTCGTTCTGCATTACAAGCAGCAGCGTCTGTTGCTGGCTTAATGATCACAACCGAAGCTATGGTTGCTGATAAGCCACAAGAAGGCGGCCCTGCAATGCCAGATATGGGCGGCATGGGTGGAATGGGCGGTATGGGCGGCATGATGTAATCAGCCCGTAACCCTCACTTAAAAAACCGGCTTAGGCCGGTTTTTTTGTGCGTGTAGATAATGCCATTCTTTTATAAAGCCAATTGAGTTAGGCTTTAGGTGAGTGCTATTTATGGTTCAAACTGCCTACGGTTATGCTATGCAGCAGTGCAATGTCGGTAGCTTTTAATAACAGATATGTAGAAGGATATATTGATGAGCATACAGCCTTTTCATCTAGCGATTCCTGTATTTGATGTGCCCTTAGCGCGTGCTTTTTATCGAGATGTTTTTGGCTTAGAAGAAGGTCGATCATGTGAAACGTGGGTTGATTTTAACTTCTATGGCCATCAACTCGTTATCCATCACCACCCAAAAAACCCTTCGCAAGAAGAGGCGGTAACTAACCCAGTTGATGGTCATGATGTACCCGTGCCTCATTTTGGTGTGGTATTAAAGTGGGATCAGTGGGAGGCACTCGCCGAACGGTTAAAATCGCTGGATACACCGTTTGTAATTGAACCTTATATTCGATTCAAAGGACAAGTCGGCGAGCAAGCGACGATGTTTTTATTGGATCCATGTGGCAATGCACTTGAGTTTAAAGCGTTTAAAGATATGAGCCAATTATTTGCAAAGTAAAACTAGCTGTTTAAATGTAGGCCTTTGGTAGGTGCGCTTAATGCACAATAATGGTCATACGTTTAGCGTATAGCTACCAAAGGAATTTAAATTGTCCCTGTTTGGTGGTCTGAGTAGTCTTAATAGCGAAACAGATGAACCTGTTAATTGCTAAGGGGCTGAATAATGAAAAGAACACTATCGTTTTTAAGCAGTGCTTTTTTAGCGCTGAGTGTAATGGGCGCGCAAGCGGCTTCATTAAAAATGGCGTACGATGCTGATCCAGTTTCTTTGGATCCTTATGAGCAGTTGTCAGGTGGTACTATCCAGCTGTCACATATGACGTACGACCCTCTGGTGCGATGGACACAAGATCTGGAATTTGAACCCCGCTTGGCTGAGAAGTGGGAGCGGATCGATGAAAACACCATGCGCTTCCACCTTCGAAAAGGTGTGAAATTCCATTCAGGTAATGATTTCACTGCTAAAGATGTCGTGTTTACCTTTAAACGTTTACAAGAGTCACCTGACTTTAAAGGGATTTTTTCGCCGTTCAAAGAAGCGGTGATGATCGATGATTACACGGTGGATATGGTTACCAAGGCACCGTTTCCACTCATGCTCAATAACATGACATACATTTTCCCAATGGATAGTGAGTTCTTTTCCGGCACGGATGAAAATGGTAACCCTAAAGATGCCATGGTAAAGCACGGAGATAGCTTTGCTTCTCGTCATATTTCTGGAACAGGCCCGTTTACTGTTGATTATCGAGAGCAGGGTGTGCGCGTCGAGTTTAAGCGTAATCCTAACTACTGGGATACTACTTCGCCGGGCAATGTGGATAACATTACACTAACACCCATCAAAGAAGGGCCTACACGCGTAGCCGCGTTGCTATCGGGTGACGTTGATTTTATTGCACCTGTTCCGCCGAGTGATCATGAGCGCATTAAAAAGAACGAAAATGTCGAGCTGGTTACGATGAGTGGCACGCGGATCATTACCTTGCAATTGAACGGTGAACGCGTCGAAGCTTTCAAAAACCCTAAAGTACGCATGGCTATTAACTATGCCATAAACCAACAAGGCATTGTTGATAAAATAATGAAAGGGTTTGCGACCCCAGCCGCTCAGTTTTCACCTGCCGGTTACCTGGGACACAACGAGCCCTTAACGCCGCGTTACGATCTTGAAAAAGCTAAACAGCTAATGAAAGAAGCTGGCTATGAGGATGGTTTTAGCATCACCATGATGGCACCTAACAACCGTTATGTGAACGATGAAAAAATTGCGCAAGCGGCGGCATCCATGCTGGCTCGGATCAATATTAAAGTGGATCTGAAAACTATTCCTAAAGCTCAATACTGGCCAGAATTTGATAAGCGTTCGGCGGATATCATGATGATTGGTTGGCATTCAGACACAGAAGATACTAATAACTTTTTTGAGTTCTTGTCGGCATGTCCTAATACAGAAACTGGTATGGGGCAATACAACAGTGGCAACTACTGCAACCCTGCTGTTGATAAAATGATGGTAGAAGCTAATAGCGAGACTGATACCGAAAAACGTGCCGCACTTATGCAATCGATGGAAAAAGCAGTATACGATGACGCTGGATTTGTCCCTTTGCACTGGCAAAATTTAAGCTGGGGAGCACGTAAGGGCGTAGAGGCCGAAGCGGTTGTCAACGTGCTGAACTTCCCGTACTTGGGTGACCTAGTCGTCGAGGAGTAATCCTCCTATTGAGTCAAGCCGCTTGATACAAGAAGGGGGAGTATCAAGTGGCTTGTTCGTTGTTTGTTCTGATGATTGGACTTTGCCCATGATTGCATTTTTTATAAAGCGTTTTTTTCAGGCTATAGTTGTGATGTTTGTTATTAGCCTGATTAGCTTTTCTATACAAGAGAACCTCGGCGACCCTTTACGTGAATTGGTTGGGCAGCGTGTAACAGAAGAGCAGCGCCAAGCATTGCGTGAGGAGATGGGGTTGAATGACCCATTTTTAATTCAATATGCACGCTTTGCAAAAAAAGCTATTCAGGGAGATTTAGGTAATTCCTATTTCTTTAAAGAACCAGCACTAGAAGTCATCCTTAAAAAGTTACCCGCCACGTTAGAATTAGTGTTTGGCGCTACCTTAATCATTGTTTTATTTTCAGTTCCTGCTGGTGTTTATGCCGCCATCCGTCCTAAAAGCTGGTTGTCTCGGGCCATTATGGGGCTGAGTACAATAGGGATCTCCGTTCCTGTATTCCTGACAGCTATCGGTCTTATTTACGTCTTTTCAATTGAGCTGGGGTGGATGCCCTCTTATGGTCGGGGTGAAACGACCTCTGTTGTGGGTAGCTGGGAGACGGGGTTGTTGACAGCTGACGGTCTGATGCACCTGATCTTACCGAGTTTCACACTGGCATCTATCATGCTGCCATTATTTATCCGGCTAATTCGGTCGGAAATGATGGAAGTGTTGCAATCAGAGTATGTGAAATTTGCATGGGCAAAAGGGATTTCCCCTTGGCGTATCTATTTTGTACACGCTCTTAAAAACACTATGCTTCCCGTGATTACGGTGGGAGGCGTGCAAATAGGAACGATGGTTGCCTACACGATATTAACCGAGACGGTTTTCCAGTGGCCGGGAATGGGGTTCTTATTTTTGGAAGCGGTAAACCGGGTAGATACACCGTTAATCGTGGCTTATCTCATCGTAGTTGGCGGCATTTTTGTAGTCACTAATACCGTAGTCGATCTAATTTACGGGCTTGTTAACCCCACTGTTAAATTAGCAGGTAATGCACATGGCTGATTCTCTTTTTGATGGCACAGTTGAGCAACCAAGCCGTTGGCAGCGTTTTCGTGAATCTCATCTTTTCCATAGTTTTAAAACTGATCGTATCGCACAGGTCAGTTTAATACTGTTTACACTGTATGTGCTGGTGGCTTTATTAGCGCCACTTATTTCACCCTTTAACCCTTATGATCCGTCAAGTATCGACATTATGGACTCAGAGCTACCTCCTGTTTGGCAGGACGGAGCGGATGGTCGCTTTCTTTTAGGGACAGATGCTCAAGGTAGGGATATGTTGTCGACCATTCTTTACGGTACACGAGTGTCCTTATTGATTGGTTTGTGCGCTGTTTTATTGCAAGCCACCTTAGGTATTGTTATCGGCTTGTTAGCTGGCTATGTAGGCGGGCGAATTGACAGCTTTTTAATGCGTATGGCGGATATCCAGCTGTCGTTTTCTACCATGATGGTTGCCATTATCGTACTGGCTGTTTTTCAAGCGTCGTTTGGAACAGAGCTTTATCAGCGTTTAGCCATGCTCATGTTAATTTTGGTGATAGGTATTGCTGAATGGCCGCAATACGCACGGACTATTAGAGCTTCTGTATTAGCCGAAAAACGTAAGGAGTACGTCGATGCGGCTCGCGTAATGGGTTTTGGACAGATACGCATTATGTTTAGGCATATATTGCCCAATACCTTATCTCCTATTCTTGTGATTTCGACTGTTCAAGTCGCCAATGCCATTATTTCGGAGGCCTCTTTGTCTTTCTTGGGGCTGGGTATGCCGGTGACTCAACCGTCATTGGGCTCATTAATAGCCAGCGGTTTTGAGTATATTTTTTCAGGTGTTTGGTGGATCACTGTGATTCCTGGATTGGTGCTAATTGCATTAGTGCTAGTGATGAACCTGCTGGGGGATTGGCTGCGTGATGTGCTTAACCCTAAACTGTACAAGGGGTAGTGGCATGGCGTTATTAGAAGTCAAAAATCTTGAGGTGTGTTTTGGGCTACGAAGTGGCACCGTAACCGCGTTAAACGATATTAATTTTACGCTCGATCGTGGTCAGCGTTTAGGCATTGTGGGGGAATCTGGAGCGGGTAAATCGGTTTTAGGGTTCTCTATTTTAAACTTGATCGCGCAGCCCGGTTATATTGCGGGTGGTCAGGTTATGTTTGAGGGAAATAATCTCCCAAGCATGTCGGCCGCCGCCTTGCGAAAAATCAGGGGTAATCGAATATCAATGATTTTCCAAGACCCGATGATGACTCTCAACCCTGTCTTAACAATAGGCGACCAGATGGTTGAATGCTTAAAAGCTCATCGTCGAATATCATCACGCGATGCGCGTCGTATTGCATTACAAAAGCTACAGCAAGTCCAAATCCCTTCGCCTGATAAAAGGCTGGATCAATATCCGCATGAATTGTCAGGCGGGATGCGTCAACGGATTGTTATAGCAATCGCTTTATTACTTGATCCGGATATCATCATTGCCGATGAGCCTACAACGGCATTGGATGTAACCATTCAGGCCGAAATTATGGAACTCATGTTAGATTTGTGTGAGCAGCATAGTGTGGCATTAATCTTAATTACACATGATTTGGGTGTAGTTTCTCAGGTTACTCAACACATGTTGGTAATGTATGCCGGACGCGTGATTGAGCAGGGGCCAACCAAGGAAATCATCAATGATGCACAGCATCCCTACACTCAGGGTTTGATGAATGCATTACCGCAAATGGCCATCCCCGGCCAGCATCTAAATCAGATTCGTGGCGCCATGCCCGCTCTTCAAAATATCCCGACAGGCTGTGCATTTAATCCGCGTTGCGATTATGCCAACCCTATATGTAGTGAAGCGTTACCGGGTTTTACTCGATCGGGTAATTGTCAGGTTGCCTGTCATATGGTGGCCCAAATGAAAAACGATTTGATGTTAGCGGAGAGGGCTGAGCTATGAGTCAAATAATAAACTCTGTGTCGCCTTCTACCGATGTTGGCGTCTACAATGCCGCTCCGACAAAAGAAACGTTGGTTCAAGTGCGTGATTTGTATAAACGCTTTTCACTGTCCGGAGACTTTTTAGATCAGCTACGTTTCAAGAAAGGTCGAATTGTTCGTGAGCAGGCGCACGTGCATGCGATCAATGGTGTGAACCTAGAAGTGTTCGCCGGTGAGGCTCTGTGCGTAGTAGGGGAGTCGGGTTGCGGAAAATCAACCGTTGCGAGAACGGTAATGGGCTTATTAAAGCCGACTAGCGGCGAAGTGGCCTATCGTGGAGAGCGTATTGATCATCTGAGTGATAAGCAGGTTCTACCCTATCGAAAAAAAATGCAGATGATTTTTCAAAACCCCTATGCGTCATTGAACCCTCGAATGACAATTTTAGAAACCCTTAAAGAGCCGCTTCGGTTTCACAATCCAGCGATGAGCCCTTTTGAGGTGCGTGATAAAGTGGCTGAGGTTATGCAATCGGTGGGTGTGGATCCAAGCTGGGGCGAGCGCTATCCGCATGAGTTTTCTGGGGGGCAGCGTCAACGAATAAGCATCGCCCGCGCATTAGCAGTAGATCCAGAGTTTATTGTGGCAGATGAGCCGATATCAGCGTTGGATGTGTCGATTCAAGCTCAGGTCCTTAATTTGATGATGGAGGCACAGCAAGACCGTAACCTAACGTATCTTTTTATAACGCATGATCTCGCTGTGGTTGAGCATTTCGGTACACGAGTAGCCGTCATGTATTTGGGCACTGTGTGTGAGTTAGCCCCAACCAAAACATTGTTTGATACCCCGCGCCACCCCTATACACAGGCACTAATGTCGGCGATTCCACGGTTAGAAGATGACCGCCCAGAGTTCATTCGTTTATCCGGCGAAGTGCCTACGCCTGTTAACTTACCCGCGGGCTGTGTATTTCATGGGCGTTGTCCACATGCAAATGAGCGCTGTAAATCAGAAGTACCTGTGTTAAAAGGTCAGATAGACGGTAGCCAAGTGGCTTGCCATGCTGTTGAAGAAAACCGAATTTAAAAGTAATGAATCGCTTATTTGTTTCCTCTGTTTGTACAGGAGCTAGAACGTGAAGATTAGTAGCCGGTTTGATGCCGGAAATATCGAAGTCATTTCGGCGGAAACCGCTAGTGATATTCAGCTGTCCATTAAACCAGACAACGGATCAGATTTTTTCCAATGGTTTTATTTTCGCGTGCAGGGCGCTAGCCGACAAGCATTAACTATGCGCATTACTAATGCAGCAGATGCCGCTTATGCTGAAGGTTGGGATGGTTATCAAGCGGTAGCTTCGTATGATCGACAGTGTTGGTTCAGAGTGCCTACTCAATATGAAAAGGGGGAACTCATCATTCAACACGAACCGTCACAGGCGAGTATTTATTATGCTTATTTCGCACCCTATAGTCATGAGCAGCACTTAGATCTTGTGGCTCGTGCGCAGCAGTCACATCGTTGTCAGGTAATCGATTTAGGTAACACTATTGACGGGCGTGATATTGAGTTACTTAAGCTATCCAGCACGGCTCATTGCTCAACTGATCAAGCGATAAATATTTGGGTTACAGCACGTCAGCATCCAGGTGAAACGATGGCTGAGTGGCTTGTAGAAGGGTTGCTAGAGCGTCTGGTGGATCAGCATGATGCGCTGTCGCGTCAATTATTAGAGCGATGTGTATTTTGGGTCGTGCCGAACATGAACCCAGATGGTTCAGTACGAGGGCATTTACGCACCAATGCGGTCGGTACTAACCTGAACCGTGAATGGCATGACCCAACACCCGAGAAAAGTCCAGAAGTGTTGGTTGTTCGGGAAAAAATGAAAGAGACAGGCGTAGATTTGTATCTAGATATCCATGGTGATGAAACATTACCGTGTAACTTTATTGCCGGGCAAGCAGGTTCACCACTTGTCAGCGATGATATTCTGACAGCCGAACGGATTTTTAAAGAAAACCTTGCCCGCATTAACCCCGACTTCCAAGTGGAAAGAGGCTATGAGCCAGGAAAATTTGGCCAAGAGACACTCACCATCGCTTCATTTTGGGTAGGAGAAACCTTCGGTTGTCCTGCCATGACGTTAGAAATGCCTTTTAAGGACTACGATAAACGACCTGATCTGGCCTACGGCTGGTCTCCTGAGCGATCTAAGCAATTGGGTAAAAGCTTGTTGCACCCTATAGCTGAATGGTTAGAAAAACATGCTTGAACGCGTTAATGAGCAACAGATAGGCCGAGTGCGTTAAATGGAAACTCGCTGGTTGGATGATTTTATTGCGCTAGCCCACACGCGCCACTTTTCTCGTGCAGCAGATGAGCGCAATATTACTCAGCCGACATTGAGCCGTCGGATAAAAATGCTGGAAGAAGAAATGGGGGTTACCTTAATTGATCGTAACACCCTGCCATTAGGGCTAACGCCAGCCGGTGAAATATTTTTGGCCAGTGCACAGCAAATTGCACGTTTAGCCAAAGATACGCGTGCTCAATGCAAAGAAATCAAAAAACAGGAAGAAAACCGCCTGCGCTTTGCTACAACACAAACATTGTATTTGATGTTTTATCGTAATTGGTTGCAGCCATCTGCTCAAAAGCACAATGTCGAAGTAGAGTTAGATTTGTCTTCAACCACATGGGCGGCGAGTGACTTTGTTAATGCGCTTACCCAAGGGCAATGTGATTTGCTCCTGTGTTATTGGCATCCCCAGATTACTTTTATAGAAGCATTGGATGATACCCGCTTTGAATACCAAGTTGTGTGTGAGGAAGCGTTGGTGCCTGTTTCGGCAATGAATGAACAGCAGGCTCCTTTGTTTCAGCTACCCGGTAAAAAACGGGAGCCATTACCTTATATCAGCTATCATCCTAGCTCTTTTCTTAGGCCTTTAATTGATCATGCCCTATCCAGTGGGCTAGAGCCGCCGCATTTAACGACCGTTAATGAAAATATGTTGTCGGTTAGTGTTAAAGCCATGGTGAAAGAGGGGTTTGGAATTGGCTGGTTACCACAACGGCTTATTAACGACAGCGTGAATTATGGTCAGTTAGCTATAGCAGGCGATGAGCGCTGGCAAATTCCTTTGCAAATTCGCCTTTACCGCTTACGCGATAACCATCGCAGCCAACTCGATGTTTTTTGGTCAGGTTTAGCAAACGATGGGATGCAAGTGGGTGTGTAATTGGATTCATTTTATTTTTTAGTTAGGTTGTTGGCGTAATGATAGCTTTCTCTCTTTTTGAAACTCACATATCAAGTTTGCAGCAGCAGGTGGAGCAAGCGCTAAGTCAACATGATTTTGATGCTTTACTCATTGGCTCGGGCCACACAAAAAAACATTTTTTAGATGACACGCATTATGCATTTAGAGCCAACCCTCACTTTGTTCGTTGGGTGCCTTTTTTACATGAGTCTGCCGATTGCTGGTTATTGATACAAAAAGGTAAAAAACCGGCTCTTTACATCTATGCTCCCAATGATTTTTGGTATCAAAGCACGCCATTACCTGTTGATGAGTGGGCTGGATTGTTTGATATAACCCTAGTTACGGACCCAGCACCTGCGCTGATGACACAGGAAAACCAGCGCTATGCCGTAGTTGCAGAGGAGCCGCTGCATAATTTTTCAAACAAGTTTGAATGTAATCCTGACGCTTTACTTAATACGCTGCATTTTGATCGGGCCATTAAAACATCATGGGAAATAGAGTGTATCTTTCGGGCGAATTGCTGTGCTGTAAAAGGTCACGCAGCGGCCAAAGCGCTTTTTCAGAAAAGTATCGTTCAAAGCAATGAAAGCAGCCTTACCGAACGTGCATTACATAATCGATATTTGCAAGCCACAGGACATTTAGATCACGAGCTACCCTACAACGTTATTATGGCATTAAATGAAAATGCGGCGACCTTGCACTATCAGCATAAAAGCCGCTCGCCATTGCCTGTTGCTCGCACGTTACTGCTGGATGGGGGAGCGAGCTATCTTGGATATGCTGCGGATATCACGCGCACCTGGTCAGCTTCCGCTGTTGATATGCCTCAAGCAGAGCAAGCTGTCGCTACTGTATTTGCCGCTATCGTTAAAGCCGTAGAGCGATTACAACTGAGTGTTATCGAACAGATTAAGCCAGGGTTGGATTATATTGAATTGCATCGGCTAGCCCATCAGTATTTAGTGGATGTGTTGTTATCAACAAAATTACTGGCGCAGTGCCCGCCCACTGATGAAGTAAAAGAAGTGATTACTCGAACGTTTTTTCCGCATGGTTTAGGGCACTTTTTAGGCATTCAAACGCATGATGTGGCTGGTTTTCAACAAGACAGCCAAGGCACAGTTAAAGCGCCGCCTGCCTCCCATCCTTTTTTGCGTTTAACGCGTGTGCTGGAAGAAGGTATGGTTTTGACTGTGGAGCCGGGTTTATATTTTATTCCGTCGCTATTAGAGAAACTGCGCACAGATGCCGCTGGCTCGTTTGTTAATTGGGACCTTGTGGATCAGCTTAAGCCTTGGGGAGGGGTTCGTATTGAGGATAATATTCTTGTTACAGCAACCGGAGCGCGGAACCTCACGCGGGAGGCATTTTCTTTATTGGATGCAAATTAATCTTATGAATACAATCAACATCTAAGCGATGCTTAATAGTCTATTTGAGCCGCTTTAGTCTTACTCATAAAACTGGTAACGTGAGACGAGTTTTAGTGTTCAGGTAGGGTTAAAGCTGAATGAGTCGTGATAACGAAGAAATAAATGTCCCTCTAATGGGGCCTGCAGATCCAGATGAGCTAAAAGAGTCCAATAAATCTTCGGCGGCTTCCGCAGGGAGTAAAAAAAGCACGGCTAGCTCGTCTGTAAAAGCAACCAACCGCCAAGGCGATAGCTGGGTTACTACGCTTATTTTAGTGTTGCTAACGGCAGGCTGTGGAGTATTGGGTTATCTTGCATTTGGAATGCAATCTACCTTAATGGAGCAGCGTGCGTTATTAAGTGAAGCTCAACAGCAGGTGTCTGCTTTAGAGGAGCGCTTGCAGCAAACCAGTGAGTCGGCGTCGCAGTCTGGGGAAACGTTGCAGCAGCAGGTTGAAGGTTTGCAGCAGGCCTTAGATCAACTAACGGCACAACAGTTGGCCACAGTCGATCAAAACACACAGTTAGAAGCATCTATTATCCAATTAGAACAAACCACTCAGGCGTTGGCGGAGCAAGCAACCGATCGTTCAGAGCAAATAAATCGTATGTTGGATCAGCAAACAACTGATCAGGAACGTATAGGGGTATTGCTCGCGTCCAGTGAAACGGTAGTAGAATCTGTTAACCAAATAGCTCAGATGAAAGAGCAGCTGTCTGAGGTAGCAAAAGAGCAAGCCTTAATCCTGAAAGCGAATTCTGATCAGCAGCAATCGTTAACTGAGCTTGAAAGCTCCCAGCAGTCCTCGACCGATACTGCTAATCAGGCCATTCAAGCATTAGCACAGCGTCTGGATAGCTTAGATCAGCTTTCATTACAGCTACAAACGCAATTAGCTATATTTGATGAAACCAGTGTGGATCGAGCGAACCAGCAGCAGACCAAATTGGCTGCTTTGGATAAGCGTGTAGCTAGCCTTGATAGCTACACAAAACAGTTAGCTAAAGTTGCTGGTAGTGTAAAAACGGATACCCGGTTAACTCGTCGCGTGGCAACTAACGAGCAGGCGATAGCGGCTATTGATGGAACGCGTCGTCAAGTAAATAGCGAGTTGCTAAATATTCGTCAGCAACTAAATGCTCTGTCTCTCAAGGTGGGGCGTTAATAGACTGATCTTTGTCACCATAAAAGCATTGCGCTTGGTCCAGCTGATGTGCAAAATGACTTGTTTGAACTGAATAGGTACACAAAACGAACCCATGAGGATTCGAACATTTTTTGCTTTGCGATTAGCAGAGCCCGTTGTGCGACAGTTAGCTGACCAAGCTGATGATTTATGCGCAAATGATAGAAACCTAGAAGTTGATTGGGTTGATTCCGATCACTATCATTTGACCCTTTGTTTTATTGGTGACACAGCGCTGGACACCGTAGATCAGTTAGAGGCGCTGGCTAAAGAGCACTTATGCAGTGAAACGTCCTTTCAAATTTGCTTGGATCGCATAGAGTACTACCCAATCAATCCCGAACTGTCCTTAATTGCAGCGTTGCCGCCAGAAAACGAGCATCTTGAAAGTTTCCAAAAGAAAGTGGCCTCTGTGGTTGAAGCGGCTGGCGTAAAAAGTGATCCAGCAGACTTTAGGCCGCATATTACTTTAGGGAAACTGCCTCGAAAGAATAAATTCCAACCCCCTGAATCTTGGCCAACACTCGACTTGTACAGCTTGGCGGATTCAGTTGTATTGTTCCAGAGCAAGCAAGGAGAGCACGGTTCCGTATATACTCCTTTGTTTGAAGTAGATCTGCAGGACCTGTCCTGAATATCTCGATCTATTACACCTAACGAACCCTAACTTGTATTGAGTCCACCCATGATTAGCCCAGAGTTACTTTCGCCCGCCGGCACGTTAAAAAATATGAAGTATGCATTTGCTTATGGTGCCGATGCTGTCTATGCCGGCCAGCCACGTTATAGTCTGCGTGTGCGTAATAATGACTTTAATATGGATAACTTGGGTGAAGGGATCCAGATAGCACACCAGCTAGGAAAAAAGTTTTTTTTAGCCAGTAACATTTTGCCTCACAACAGCAAGTTAACGACTTATATCGATGATTTGCGGCCTATTATTGCGATGGGGCCTGATGCGATCATTATGTCCGATCCTGGTTTGATCATGTTGGTTAAAGAAAACTTCCCTGACATGCCGATTCATTTATCGGTTCAAGCAAACACGATGAACTGGGCGGCCGTTAAGTTTTGGCACCAAGCTGGGGTTGAACGCGTTATTCTTTCGCGGGAGTTGTCATTGGATGAAGTGGCTGAAATTCGTCAGCGCTGCCCCGAAATGGAAATTGAAGTATTTGTACATGGCGCCTTATGTATAGCCTACTCAGGTCGTTGTTTATTGTCGGGCTATATTAATAAGCGAGACCCAAACCAAGGCACTTGTACTAATACATGCCGCTGGAAATACGATGCACATGAAGCCAAAGTCGATGACTCAGGAGATGTTGTTCCTGTACAAACTTTCGATCCAGTCGACGCGATGGCTCAAGACCAGCCCGTTTTAGGGCAAGGCAAACCGACCGACAAAATCTTTTTGTTACAAGAAGAAACGCGCCCCGGCGAATACATGCCTGCTTTTGAAGATGAGCACGGCACCTACATAATGAACTCTAAAGACCTGCGCGCTATTCAACATGTACATCGCTTAGCAGAAATGGGTGTCGATTCGTTAAAAATTGAAGGCCGAACTAAATCACATTATTACGTTGCGCGAACAGCGCAAAGCTATCGCAAAGCGATTGATGATGCGGTGGCTGGTAATCCGTTTGATATGTCATTGATGGATGAGCTTGAAAACTTAGCTAGCCGTGGTTATACGGAAGGTTTTTATCGCCGCCATGTGCATGATGAGTATCAAAATTATCAAAATGGTAATTCGGTCGGTGTCCAACAGCAGTTTGTTGGTGAAATTTTAGGGCGAAATACTCAAACTGGCATGATGGAAGTGGATGTGAAAAACCAATTCCAGCTAGGCGATACGTTAGAATTAATGACTCCGCACGGTAACCATAAGTTTACGCTTGCAGAAATGCTGAACAAAAAAGGAAAATCAACTGACCGCGCGCCCGGCTCTGGGCATGTTGTTCAAATTCCAATGAGTCTAGACGTTGATATGGATTATGCGTTATTGATGCGGGACTTACCGAGCCGCACCTGATAAGAGCGGCCAGCTTAGCTGGCCATGTCAACGAGGGTAGTGGATAGCTTAGTCGGGCAGTAGTGTGGTTGTGCCAATGAGCTCGCAGGATCGACTAGGCTTTCTTTTGTTAGGTATAAGCCTAGCTTCTTTAATTGCTCTTCTTCTAATGCCGTTAGTGGTGTGTATCGAGGATCGAATAAGACGGTACTCAGTACATCAGTAACAAGTAAATTTTCGCGAGCTAAATATCGGATTAGTAGCAATACTCGATCGTACAATGACATGTGAGGAACTTCGGGATCTTTCCCAAGAGAAGGAACGAAGACCTTAGGGCATTGGACATGGCTAATTTGCTCAATCATTCCTTGAGGAAGTAAGTTAGCCACTAGGCTGCTGTAAAAACTTCCTGGTGCATAACAAATTAGATCACTGGTGCTGACTTTGCGCAGCACATCTGTTTTGGCTCGGCAATTGACTCTTTCTACTACTCCATTCTTCATATCTTCATCAACGCGACAAAGAAATAGGCTGTTAATAGAGTGCTTAAGTGCTGGAAGTTCTTTACCGGTTATTCGATGCTGGCCGACGACGTAATCACCGTTAGTAAGGTGGGCTGCAAGGTGTAACGGGGTATCGCAGCCCGTGTTGACGTAGCCTTGCACATTTACTAATCGGCAAAACTGCTTTATCACGGGATCTAACTGGCATTGGTTTTCTAGATAGCCGCCTGCAATCATTAAATTGCCTAAGCTGGCTCCTCGTAGATCAAAATCAACAGGCATGTCAGCTTTAAAGCGAGCTATATCTCTGCATATAACTTCTTGCCACGCCTTCGGAACACCCCTGTTTAAAGAATGAGTACCCGTTATAACACTATCTAATTCACGCGCTAAAGCTGATCTGGCTTGCGTTTTAGGTAGGCGGTAATTTAATAGCTTGTAAGTGGCGTAGTTACCAGGCTGGCTTTCGTCCGCTAAGGCTAATAATCGACTGCGAAGGTCGCCAATAGCGGGCATGTTAAAGGCATCACGTAGCGTGGCAGAGCTTCCACCTGAATCAAACGGGGTCACAATATGCACTGATCGACGAGTGTATTTTTTAAGTGTACGGCTTGTATCTTTAAGAGCTGAACCACCCGAAAAAAATGTAATTTGAGGCTCATTAACCATAGTGAGTCATATTCCGGTGACTAGCCATAGGCTGATAAGTATTGATGGCTCTTATGTTACGCACGATAAGTACTTCCTGTACTGATAAAAAGCGGGAGGTTCTCGGGTTTGGTTCGATATTTCGTGAACAAGTTTATGTTTTATTAGCTTTATTACATCTTAATGCCCCCGGATGCCTTGATAACATAATAGCGGACTTTTATGCATCTTTTCACCCGCTTTAGCTTAGCTCTGTAATGGGTAGGACAGTTAGTAGTCAGTACTTTAACTAATACGTAAAAGATAAATGTGTGTGAGTAAAGTTAAACCAGTTGTTGCCCCGCAAGGCATCAAAATTGATGTAGCGTAGACGTATATCTGTTTAAGTAATCTATTAAGCGATTTTCGACTAACGACACATGCCGCGGGTGCGGAATTTTGGTGTATAATCGCTGCAATTGGACCACCCTAGAGTCCTAACCTTTGATGTAGAACCTTAATCAACCTGTGACTTAATACAGTTAAGTGGAGAGCCTCAATGAGCGTTATTCGCCAAGATGATTTCATTAGCAGCATTGCTGATGCACTGCAATTTATCTCCTATTACCATCCGGTAGACTTCGTAAAAGGTGTTCATGAAGCCTACCAAAAGGAGCAAAATCCAGCGGCGAAAGATGCCATGGCTCAAATCCTTATCAACTCGCGTATGTCAGCCGAAGGACATCGACCTATTTGCCAAGACACTGGCATTGTAACCGTATTCTTAAAGGTCGGGATGGATGTTCAGTGGGACGCTAAAATGAACGTCACGGACATGGTCAATGAGGGTGTGCGCCGAGCCTATAATCACCCAGATAATGTGTTGCGTGCGTCGATCTTGGCGGATCCTGCAGGCAAGCGTCAGAATACCAAAGATAACACACCAGCCGTCATCCATTATGAGATTGTTGAAGGTGGCGAAGTTGAAGTTCACGTGGCGGCCAAAGGCGGCGGTTCCGAGAACAAGTCAAAAATGGTCATGTTAAACCCGTCTGACAGCATCGTTGATTGGGTGGTTAAAACCGTTCCAACCATGGGAGCGGGGTGGTGCCCTCCTGGTATGCTCGGTTTAGGTATTGGCGGTACGGCAGAAAAAGCGGCCGTGCTGGCAAAAGAGTCTTTAATGGAACCTATTGATATTCATGAACTGCGCGAGCGAGGCCCGCAAAATCGTGTTGAAGAGCTGCGTTTAGAAATTATGGATGCGGTTAATGCTCTGGGTATAGGTGCTCAAGGCTTAGGTGGTTTAACCACAGTGCTTGATGTGAAAATCATGGATTATCCAACCCATGCGGCTTCGTTGCCTGTGTGTATGATTCCAAATTGCGCTGCAACACGTCATGCGCATTTCACATTGAAAGGTGATGGTCCAGCAATCCTGACTCCTCCAAGTTTAGATGATTGGCCAGAAATTACCTTTGAGGTAGGGGCGAATACACGCCGTGTTAATCTCGACACCATTACGCCTGAAGAAGTGCAAGATTGGAAAGTAGGTGAGACGGTATTATTGAGCGGTAAGATGCTAACAGGTCGTGATGCTGCGCATAAGCGTATGATTGAGATGCTCAATAATGGTGAAGAATTGCCGGTCGATTTAAAAGGTCGTTTCATTTATTACGTAGGGCCGGTTGATCCTGTAGGGGATGAAATTGTTGGTCCTGCAGGCCCGACTACGTCCACACGCATGGATAAGTTCACCCGTCAGATTTTGGATACAACAGGTCTGCTAGGTATGATTGGTAAGTCTGAGCGTGGACAGGTTGCTATTGATGCTATTAAGGACTACAAAGCAGTCTACTTAATGGCAGTAGGTGGTGCAGCGTATCTTGTTTCCAAGGCTATTGTTGGTTCAAAAGTAGTTGCTTTCCCTGAAATGGGCATGGAAGCAATTTATGAATTTGAAGTGAAAGATATGCCAGTGACTGTTGCGGTTGATGTGAACGGAGAGTCTGTTCACACCACTGGGCCAGCCAAATGGAAAGATATTATTGCAAAACAAGTGGGTTAACTTGTTGAGTCACCATTGAAAAAAGCGGCCTAGGCCGCTTTTTTTATGCTCCAATAATGGAGTAGCTCGCTATCTCTTAACGGTATCTATTATGCACTGGCGTTAGCTGAGCTTGAAGAAGGTGCGCAATTAGCCGAGTAGTTTCCATTATTTGCCATGGCAGTATTTAACTGCTGATACCCCTGCTTTATCCAATCTTGTAACTCAAGAGATTCAGAAGTTGAAGTAGTAATTATGCTTGTGGATATCGTGATCACTTGATGTGCTTTAACGTGCTCTATTTGCAATGACTCCACGTCGCTACGCATTTTTTCAGCTAATGAGTAAGCAATCGCATTGGGAGTTATTGGTAAAACAACGGCAAATTGAGCAGAACCTGTACGTGCGACCAGATCGCGGCTGCGCCTTTGGTGGTTTTGAAGTATGTGCCCAACCCGTGCTTGCACCCAGTTGGCACGCTCAGGCCCAAAGGTCTCAGAGAACCGCTTAAACTGATCTATTTCAATAAGGATAACCGATAGGGGCGTTTTTTTGCGTATCACTTGTTCCCATTCAAGAGACAGCGTTTCGTCAAACATTCGCTTACTAGACAATGAGGTTATTTGATCTGTTCTTGTTTTGCTATTGTGAGCATACATGGCTTTTAAAATAATAAATCCAACCACGACAATGGCGCCCACTAATGATGCTCCAATAGGCAGCCAGTAGCCCAAATAAACGGCCAGCGGAGGGAGGGCCAAAAATATCACAGACAAAACGGCCGATAGCGAACGTATAACAATGCTTTTTTCAAGCAAGATAAATGTGGCGTACAAAAGCGCGGTTAATATGATGGCATAGCACAAGCCCCAAATAGGCAATATGGGGGTGAGTACCGCATGTTGAACAAGTGCTTGATATAAATTGGCATGCAGAACAGTACCGGAAACCATGTTTAGGTTAGGGTCGCCTGCAAGAAGAAAGCGGGCTTCAAGGCCAGCAGCTTGAATGCCAACAAATACAGGCCGCCCATTAAAGATATTGCTCGGTATGCCTTTTTCTAATACATCAATAAAGCTAAAGCGCTGGAAGCTTACCGCTTGCGGGGGTCTTGGAATCAGTACTTCTCTATCACGACTCCATTTGCGGTTAACCCCCATTCGATGATGGGGTGCTCGTGTACCGGGAAAAAACGTATCTAGCACAGTTGTGTTATCTAACATAGCAAGCCCAAATGCCGGCCAGTTAGGTTCATCAATCCCAGCTTTAAGAAATGTACGGCGCACCCGCCCGTCGCTATCGACATCAACCTCTACATGCCCTAGCTGGCTACCATTGGGTATCTGTGGATTACGAAACGGGTAGACAGTTGTACCGCTTTCGCCAAATACTGGGAGCACGATGTTTGCGCTTTTGCTGATAGCTTCTCGTAAACGCAGGTCGTTGAGCGGCTCTTCTATATCAGGGTCAACAAATGCGATGTTGTAACCGATTACCTGAGCCCCCGCTTGGTTTAGAAGATCGATCATTTCGGCATGTAAGTGCCTCGGCCACGGCCAACGGCCTAATGCTTCTAGGCTCTTGTCATCAATATCAATAAGAATGGGGTCAGGAGAGTCGTAGCTATCACGGCTGATAGTAACTCGGTCAAACAATGTATTATCGATTACGGCTTGTAAAGGCGTTAGTGCTGTGCCTAACACGAGTATTAGGCATAGCAGAAATCCCGCGTCCTTGTGTTTAAGCAAATCCATAAGCTTACAAAAATAAAATCACAGTAAAGGCCGTCCAAATAATAGCGGGTAGGTAAGAGTCGAGTGGTACTTCTATTTGTTGCGTGGCAGACCAGCCGCCAGCAAAATTATCACTGTCAAAACCCCGCACTCTGAAATAGTAAGTGCCCATTTCTGGTTTCTGCAACACAGCACTTGATTCTGGCACTGTAACATCTTGCAGAACTTCTTCAAAGGAAGGATCGTTAGACAGCTGTACTTGGTAACTCACGGTTATATCATCCGGTTGCCAGCCAAAGCCTAGTGTATCTTCGCTTGTTACTGGCGCTTCTAATTCGGGTGTTGCCGGTACAGGTTTTACCGTAAGTGGGTACGTATGTCCTTTAGGGCCAACCTTACCTTGGTTGTCTTCACTGGTCACTCGCCAAAAATATTGACCTGGTTGCTCTAGAGTAAGGGTTTGCGTGTGTTCTGTGGTTGGTTCAAAAATAGCAACGGGCGAGGTAAATTGCTCATCTGTTGCGATTTCAAAATGATACTTAACGACATTTTCAGGTTGTGTCCAATTAAAGCTAACTTCACCGGCATAGACTTGATCTGTGGATAAAGGCGCTTGAATAACTGGAGGGAAGGGTCGGGCATCGATCGTGAAAGGTTTAACGGTACTTAAACCCTGTAGGTCATTATTATCGATACCTCGAACACGGAGCCAGTATTGTCCGTCGGGCAGTTCTACAGGGATATTTAATTTAGCGACTGGGCTTTGAGTATCCAGCACGATACGCGAAAAATCGGCTTGATCTGATATCTGAGCTCTGTAATTAACGGCTTTATTCAGTGTTTGCCAAGATACGCGTGCAGGCAGGTAGCGGATATCATCTGGCGCTTCTAGGTCTGGCTCGGATAATAATTTAACCGGCTTGCGAGGAGCTTCATTTTTGTAGGCTAATGTTCCAAAGCGTTTTGGGACACGGGTGTTACCTAAGGTGTTTGTAACATCAATTTTACCTTGGGTTACTTCGGCAGCCGTACTGTCGTCATTGGCTCTTACACGGTATACCGTACCGCGAGTTGTTGCGAATGCGGTGGGTGTCTGGATAATAAAACGAGAGCCGGATTGTTTGTTCGGGTTGGCGTGGATCTCTGCCTCACCTTTGTTGAGCTTAACGTTAATGTCTGTAAAGTTGTTATCACTGCCAATAACTTGGGCTTCATCAATCACTAGTTCACTATTGGGGGTGATGAGAATTTCGGTTTGATCCTCAAATTTAATGAGGACGCTACCGTTTTCGCCGGTGGTAATGACGTCTCCGGCTAGCACAATGGCATCGTCTATTTCTTTAGTGGCTCCTGTTTGGCTGATGAGTGAAACAGGGCCTGAAACTTCTACGAGCTGGACTGCGGCAGGGCGCTCTTGAATGAAGTCTCTTGGAATCTGAAGCAGAGTACCCGCTGCCATGATACGATCGTTGCTGACGTTGTTAAGCTCAGTAATCTCTTGCCATTTTCTCCAATCAGTTAGCAGCTCATGGGCAATGGTCCATACATTGTCGCCTTGTTGCATTTCATAGGTCCAATACTCATCATCCTGAGCGTAAGCCGACGGTGAAGCTGCCGAAATGCCTAATGCGAGTGCGATAGAAATGCCTAATATTTTAGCGTGCTTAATGTGCGACATTGTATTCCAAACTAATTGCTGATTGTCTATTAAGAAAGTCTACAAAACACAAGTATAACAAGCTTTTGATATCTAGGTGTAAGTCTTATTCGTTGTGACTCTTGCCTGCCAGCGATCTTAAAAGTTGCTCTTCAATGTAAGCCCAGTCTAGTTTTGTTTGCGCAAGTATTTCCATGCGAGAGTCTCGCCGCCAAGCAATGGGAGTTATGGAAAGCTCGCCAGAAACGTTATTAAAGAAGACTCTATCCTTAGATGTCCTGAAGACACCCTTCAATCTGAGTACTGGGCTAATTGAATTAATTAACGTTAGTAACGCCTCGTAATCAAATATGTCATCGCGGTGAAACACCCAACCGCAGCTATAGATATCATTTGAGAAACCCGTCTTCATAATCGGTTTACCTGGCTCCGTCAGCATCAAGGGCTGCAAAGGAGGCGTAACCAGTAAGCTGCGAGTGTGTTCTGCTTCGTGACTTAATGGGAAACTAGCGCTGAATTCGTCGATATGCTGTGTATTTAATATTTTGATAGGTACCTTACCGTATGCCATTTTCATAATGGCTTGCTTTGGGGGGTACATGTTCTCCGCCAGCTGGAGTGCTTGGTCTAACTGGGCGTCACTGGCTACATCGGTTTTGTTGAGCACAATATAATCAGCCAGGTTGAGTTGGTCTATGAAGGTTTCATGGCTAATGGTTTTTGGGTCATCCATTGCTCGTGGGTCGAGTAAACAAATGACACTATGCAGAGATAGAACCGAGCAAAAGGGCTCTCCCTGAATGATATCAATGAGACCCGAGGGGTGCCCCAACCCTGTTGGCTCTATAATAATACGGTCAGGTTGTATCCTTCGAATGAGCATGGCTAGGTTAATTGTTAGGGCTGGCCCTAATGCACAGCACACACAGCCGCCGGCAATTTCTTTTATGTGGATATCATCCTGTGTTGGGATAGCTGTTTGGTCCACACCTATTTGTCCAAATTCATTAATGATGACAGCCCACTTTTCGTGAGCAGGCTTTTGGCTTATCAGGTGGTTGATGGCTGTAGTTTTGCCCGTGCCCAGAAAGCCAGTAATGATGTGGGTCGGAATAAGCGGGGTGTTTTGCTGTAATTCACTCGATTGCATGATGGCTCTTTAAAATAGATAACTCAGGTGCTGGCTTAAACAAGCACATGTGCCCTAATTATTATAGCTTTCGGAACAGTGATAACGCTGGTCGAGAGCCAGGAAAAGTAACGAGAAGTGTATTACAGTAATAAAATGTTATAAAGTAACATTTTTGGGGCGTTGGTTTGGTGTTAGGTCAGGCCGAGGTAATCGCTAAAAAAACCTCGGTAGCCTTTGGTTGTTTATCCCGCTTTATTGAGTATATTTTTTTGTGCGGCTAAATACTTTGGCATAGGACCAACATCTTCGTAAATTTCTTCACCGTCTTCAACTCGAATAACTTTGTCACCTTCGATGTAGGGCATAGTTGCTTCTAATTCGTTCAGTGCTTCATGAAGGAGGGAGGCGATGACTTCGTGTTCGGGGAGTTTATAAATTTGAGAGAGAGCGGTAATGCGGATGAGATCGGATTTAAACAGCGAGATTGATGTCTCTGTTAGGTCATTGGCTTTTGATGCGTTGGTCTCCCACGTATTCAAAAGCTTGGAAAGGCTTTCTTTACCCATCTGAAAAACTCCTTTTAAACATGTCTAGTCTTAGTGTAGACCTTGAGCATTGATTCGTCAGCAAAAAATAGGATTTTCAGCGCGTTAATTGATTCAATCGTTTATATCTAAAAGTTTTCGCTATAGTATGCGTTTCACATTGAGAGTTCGGTAAAAGGTTCGTTATGGCATCAGTTTTATTTTTAGTAGGTTCAACATACGGTAATGCACAGCAAGCAGCAGAAGATGCCGCCGATCTATTAGTTAAAAGTGGCCACAGCGCAACGGTGAATGATAGTCCTGAAGCTGATGATCTGATTCTGAGTGATGCAGATATTGTAGTGGTATGCACTGCTACGATCGGCGAAGGAGATATTCCCGATAACTTGCTACCTTTGTATGAAGATGTCTTTGATCAAAAGCCAGAGTTAGATCATATAAAGTACGGGTTAATTGCCTTAGGTGATAGCTCGTATGAGGAGTTTGCAGGGGCCGGGTACTTATTTAAGAATTTGTTACATTCATTAGGCGCAAAGCCTGTCTTGCCTATGCTGGTTATCGATGCAATAGAAACACCTGACCCAGAAGAGGCTGTCGCTGATTGGGTAGCCTCCTTAGAAGCCAGCCTTGCTGGTTGATTTAAGGTGACGATCCAACATTGTTATTAAGCAAGTGAGCTTGTTGAAGCATCCAGGAATTAAGAGCTTCAGCAGGCACAGGGCGGCTGATCAGGTAGCCTTGCAGTTGGTCGCAACCTTCACGCCTTAGAAAAATCTGATGCTCTTTTGATTCCACGCCTTCTGCGCATACACATAAATTAAGGCTGTGTCCTAATGCAATTACGGCACGCGCTATAGCTTCATCGTTTGAATCCGTAGGGATATCTCTGACTAAAGACTGGTCTATCTTAACCTTTTGAATGGGTAGCATCTTCAAATAACTGAGCGATGAATAGCCTGTACCAAAGTCATCAAGGGCTAAGCTAATCCCCATATCTTTAAGTGCATTAAGAACTGGCGTTACTTCATCAGCGTGTTTGACCACAATGTTTTCGACAATCTCTAGCTCTAATTGAGCGGGACTAATGTCGTATTTTGTCAGCATTTGGCTCACCCAATCTACCAAGCCTTTGGTGAGTATTTGTTGTCCTGCAATATTAACGGCCACTTTAAAATACGGAAAGCCGGCTTTTCGCCATTTAGCGGCTTGTGCGCAGGCTTGTTCGATCACCCAGCTACCGACCTTTACCATTAGACCAAGTTCTTCGATGATGGGTAAGAACTCGCCTGGGGACATAAGCCCTTGGGTTGGATGCTCCCACCTTAATAAAGCTTCAACACCCGATAGCTGGCCTGTCATTGCATCAATTTGAGGTTGATAAAACACACGGAACTGATCTTGAGATAATGCTTGGCGTAGATCGGGTTCTAAACGCATCCACTGTTCGAAAAATTGCGAGTGCTCTTTGCGGTAGCACGCGTATTTGTTACGCCCGCTTTCTTTGGCTTTGTGAACAGCGGTATCAGCATTTTTTATTAGTGTAGTGCTATCAAAGCCATGATCGGGATATAGCGCCATACCTATACTGGCGTTGGCATAGATCTGATGGTCTTTGAGCCGGAAGGGTTGTTCGAGCGTAGAAATAACCGTTGAAGCGATTCTTTCTGCTTCGCCTTGGTGGCTACAGGGGCTGATCATAATGGTGAATTCATCTCCGCCCACCCGTGCTAGTAACCCTTTATCGCCTAGCGCTTTGCGTACGCGTCGGGATACTTGAATTAAAAGCTGGTCACCTTCTTGATGTCCAAAGGTATCGTTGATGTATTTAAAGCGATCTAAATCGATCATCAAGACTGCGATACGCTGAGAATTACCGGCTTCATTAATCGCGTGATCAAGTAGCTTTTTGAACAGGTCTCTGTTGGGCAAGTCCGTCAATGTATCGTGCTGAGACATATAACGCAGGCGGGCTTCAGACTCTTTTACATTTGAAAGGTCGGCAGCCACGCTCACAAAGTGGGTAATGACGCCGTGTTCATTGTAAACCACTGTGATGTTCAGCCATTGAGGGTAATGCTCGCCTGTGCGGCGCCGCCCCCAAACTTCGCCCTGCCAATAGCCGTCACTGAGTAAGGTCTCAAAAATGGTATTAAATTTTCGCCGGTCGCACGCACCAGTACTAAAAACAGAGGGCGAACGGCCCAATAGATCGTGCGCTTTAAAGCCGGTCATCTCACAGTAAGCACGGTTTATATTTACAATGCGGTTTTTGTTATCCGTTACCATTATGCCTTCACTGGTAGAAGCGAAAGCAATACCGGCTAGCTCTAACTGGGCTTGTGTTTCTTTCTCCTGAGTGACATCTAGCAGGATGCTGTTGATTTTAATCAGTGAACGGTTTTCGCCCCACTCTGGGGTGGAGGCTATGTAGATCCATTTTTGATTGCCCTGTACATCGGTGAGGCGGCATTCAGCTGTCCATAACTTGTTTTTTGCGTGTGTCGCTCGCCGATAAGCTCTCAGTGTGGACTGTGCATCATGGTGAAGATGATCCCAAACGAGATCGAATTGATTCATCGCATCCTGTGCGCTAATTCCAAACAGCGGTTTGATACCATCACTGACGTATGAGAAATAAGGTCTACGTTCCTCATCAAACTCTGTTTGCATGACGACACCCGGTATGGATGAGACAATGTTGGAAAAACGCCTTTCTGAGGCTAGTAAAAATTGAGTGTGCTGATGTTTAGATAAGGCAATGCTAGCTATATGCGCAGCGCTTTCATGGATCCGTGCTTCTAGTGGGGAGGGAAAGCCTAGCGGAGTCCGCAAAATAGTGAAGCTTCCTGATACTTGGTCCGCCGATTCGTATAAAGGATAAGACCAGCAACTTTGTGCTTTTAAACGTTCAAAAAGGGAGTAGCCAGCCTTTTTGGGTCGGTTCGAGGAAGTATGTGATTCAAATTCAGGCGCTTTTACAAAAACCGCACGTCCCCAAGGAGGTGCATTAGGGTCCACACGTTGGTTACGTAGATGGATATGGTATTGAGGTTTAATCGTGGGCGCGCAGAGGAGTGTCATGGACTGGTCTGCATGACTTTTCATAACAAAAACATGTGACTCGGGTATCAGCTTTTCTACTTCGCTGCATAAGCTATGTAGAATGGTTTCAAGTGGTTCGAGCAGCGCTATACGGCTCAAAAGGTCGCGCTGCAATTGCAGTAAACGATTGAGGTCTTGAGTGCCCGGTTGCTCGTTGCTTACGGGCGGTTGGCCCGTAACCGAGACTAGACTGTTTTTTTCACTTGATAGATCCGATACCGCTTCCATGAGTGCGTACATTTCTCGAAAATGACTAATATAATGAATGACTCATGTATTAGTTATGATTGTTAAATCAACGTTTTATAAAACCACGCTCTTGTAAGAAAGGTAACATGTGCGGACGAGCCTCTTTTACAAGCATACCCGATATTTGGTCCGTCCAGCCCGTTTCTTTCAAGTTGCTACCGCGGCTTTGGTAATACGTTTTTACATGACTATCGTAATCGGCCAAACGTTCGCGATCTTTAGTATCGTCATAACTATCCTGCTTGAGTACCACAGACAATGGTAAACGAGGTTTAACCTCAGGGTTCTGATCAGGAACACCGATGCACATGCCGAACACGGGGTAAACTAAGTCAGGTAAATCAAGAAGCTTGCTGACATCTGCAATCTTATTTCGTAGCCCGCCAATATAAACGATGCCCAAATCGAGGGACTCTGCAGCTATGGCCACGTTTTGGGCAAAGAGCCCGCAATCAACGGTTGCAGTAATGAATTGCTCTGTGAAGCCACTTTGCATTTGTGCGTCATTCATCTCGCAAGCCAGTTGATGGCGTTTCATATCTGCACAAAAAACGAGGAAGGTCGGTGCTATTTCAACGTAGCTTTGTCCGCCTGCCATTGTGGCTAATTGCTGGCGTTTTTCTGGGTCATTTACCTGAATGACTGTGCACGCTTGAATAAAGCTTGAAGTGGCTGCCGCTTGTCCTGCTTCTACGAGCTCATTAATCGTCTCTTGAGCGATAGGCTGGTCTTTAAATACACGAATAGAGCGATGAGATTTGAGCAAATCAATAGTGGAGTTCATGTTCTTCCTCGGTTTTACTGCTAATTGATAACACTACGAAATGTTAAATTGATTCGAGGTGTAAATATACGTCGGCTAGCGGGAACAGCGTGTTGCCAAAAGTGCTGTGTGGTTCCTTGCATGATCAATAAAGAGCCATGAGGCAATACGAGTTCTATCTTTGCTATGTCAGTATCGTATTTATGTTTTAGCACAAACTTACGTGCAGTTCCTAATGTAACAGAAGCAATGACCGGGTTGGGCCCTAGCTCGGGTTCATCGTCACTATGCCAACCCATTTTGTCATTACCATGACGGTATTGGTTGAGCAAAACAGAGTTAAATCGATAATTGGTTAGCTCATAAATAAGTGCTTTTATAGCATTAACCTGTGGGTGCCAAGGTTGGGAGTTGAGAATAAGATCTGAATACTGATACCTGATACCAGCGTCACCCTGAAAGTGTTGGAGGCGGGGGATTTTGTGCGTTTTGCCAAAAACGCGGATTTTATCTTGCTGCCAAGGGGTATCGTCTAACAGTTGGTTTAAATAGTGATCAGCCTGTGCTGGGGCGAGGAAGTGAGGGTAGAGTAAAAGGTCAGCCTGTTTGGGGTGTATGTGCTGAGGCTCTGCTATTGTATTTTGCTGATCAAACAGTGACGGTGTTGTTGGTTTCATGCTGTGGCCTGTGAGCAATGTTGCGCAATTTTGTATCATAAACACCTTCCTGCCTTTATCAATGGATGCCCAACCTAAGGCGAACTGATATGATGGCTCACATTGTTCGTATGTTTGTTCAACCCTTATTTGATCTTAGGAAATTAGTACATCATGGAGCGTCGTTACCGACTTGTTTTAGCCTGTCCCGATCGCGTTGGCATTGTGGCAATGGTAAGTAACTTTATTTCTAGCCATGGTGGCTCTATATCCGATGCCAATCAGCACTCAGATCCTACAACTGGCTGGTTTTTCATGCGCGTGGAGATTGGAGCAGTAACTTTGCCTTTTTCGTTGGATGAGTTAAGAGAGGCTTTTACGCCTATCGCTCAATCGTTCAATATGACATGGAACATGGCTGATTCTTCTAAGCCTAAACGCGTTATCTTGATGGCGAGTAAAGAGTCTCATTGTTTGGCTGATTTGTTGTATCGCTATTCATCAAAAGAGTTATTTTGTGAGATTCCTTGTGTTATCTCTAATCATGATGATCTGCGCAGCATGGTGGAATGGCATGATATTCCGTATCACCACGTGCCTGTGGATAAAGACAATAAGCAACCGCATTTTGATAAGGTGCAGTCTCTGATCGAGGAGTATAAGGCGGATGCCATTGTGCTCGCACGATATATGCAAATTTTACCTCCTGCGCTATGTGATATTTATCCTTTCCGAATTATTAATATTCATCATAGCTTCTTGCCTTCGTTTGCAGGGGCTAAGCCATACCATCAAGCGCATGAACGCGGTGTCAAATTGATTGGTGCTACTTGTCATTATGTTACGCAAGATTTAGACGCAGGCCCTATTATTGATCAAGACGTAACGCGTATTAGTCATCGAGACTTGCCAGAAGAAATGGTACGTTTAGGGCGTGATGTGGAGAAAACGGTTCTTTCACGTGGTTTGCGTTGGCACTTAGAAGATCGCGTGCTAGTGCATGGCAACAAAACGGTTGTCTTTAACTAGAGTGCGCGCAAAAGAGGATTTAGGCTCGCGCTAAGTGAACAATTTAGCGCGACAGTCGACAAAGCTGAACTAAACTAATAAGGAAAGGAGACAAACTTTCACGTTGCCTCCATGACAAGCAGGAGCGGTATCATGTTAAAATCAGTTAGTGTCCAAGATTACATGGCCACCGGTTTAGTGACCTTTAAACCTGAAACGGAGTTGTTCGAAGCCATTAGTGCTTTATTGCGATATAAAATATCCGGTGCTCCTGTGGTCAATAAAAAAGGTGAGCTAGTCGGCCTTTTGTCAGAAGTAGATTGCTTGCGGGCCATCCTCACCCATACCTACCATGAAGAAGAATGCGGCGGCTCTGTTGCTGATTGTATGACTAAAACTGTTGAAACCATCAATTATGATGCGGATATCGTTGATGTCGCTCGTTTATTTATTGATAAAGGCCGTCGGCGTTTACCTGTGGTTAAAGACGGTAAATTGGTGGGGCAAATCAGTCGTAGTGATGTGTTAAGAGCCTTTGAAGCCTTTGCTGAAAATGAATAGTGTTAAATTAAATGCTCCCTTTCGTTTTTGAAACGCTGGGGGAGTATTATCGTTATGTGGTACATAAATGTCGGTAACAATGCCTGAAAAACCCTTACTTGTTTATCCCTCACTCGCGCGAAAGTTAGGTGTTGAATCTGCGCTTTTGTTTGGTTTGTGTGAAGACATGCTGGCATGCCCTGCAGCGGCAATCGTTGCTGGCAAGCAGGGTCAGGGAATAAGGGAAGTAACTTTGTCGCACACGCAGTGGCTGAAAATGACAGAGTTCTGGGATGTCGATCGAGTTAATGAGTTAGTGGCCGTTATTGTTCGTAATACGGCTATCAGTATCGCCATTGCCAGCGATGGACGAGTGCGAATAGCCGATGCGATAAACAACGTGGTGGAGACACCTGTAGGTACGACTCATGACGAGTCTGGCGTATCAGCCCGTTTTGAAAGTGCTGAGTCTAAGGCTGCGCGAATGGAAGCGGTTGCTAGTGTTCGTCAATTAGATTCTGTGGAGCGCCTAAAAGATACAAAGATTACGGCTGCAGTGCCGAGTGTGTCGGAGCTTCCTGTGTATGATCAACCACCACCGATGCCTCGCCGTCCTTTACCGTCGCGTACTAATGCTAATATCCGTGAACGTGGGCCCGCTCCGGTATTTGGCGGCAGTATTGGCTGGAAACGTCAAAAAGATGATTCACAGCAAGACCGTTTACAACAGTTATTTGAGCAGCATGAAGAGCGAAACCAAAAACTTCATCCTATGTACTTAGGGTGGACTCCTTCTGAGTTGTTTTATTCTATGCTCCCGCGACATCAAATACCGCGCGAGGTAGTTGATACCTGTATAGATGAGTTTATCCTTTACTATATCGACAAAGAGCGTAAAGAAAGTAATTGGGATCAAAAATTCCTCGCGTGGGTCAAACGTGAGTGGGTTCAAAAGCAAACCCGCGAGTCACGCGAACAACGTAAAGAGCAATCTTTCTCAGGTCAATCGAATGAAAACACCCGCAGAGATTCTAAAGAAAACCGAAAACGGGTTACCGCAGCCATCATGGACATCAAAGACACCGATTGGTAGCGAGTCACAAACATCGGCAACTCCGGAGGTTATTAGCTTAGAAACCAAAGCAATGGTTAATATGATCTTTGCTCGGTTTATGGCTATTTATGGTCACAAATTTAAGAGTTGCTTTGAAACTCAAGATGAAATTCGTATAGCCAAACGAGAGTGGGCATTGAGTTTGACTTCTTATGATGAAAGCCAGCTTGTTCGTGCCGTTGACCGCTGTAAAGAAACTTTAGCTTGGATGCCGACTGTTTCAGAGTTTTTAAAAATCTTAGAAGAAGTCGGTGCTGGAGATGGTATACCTTCCGTTCGTGCTGCCTATATAGAAGCTTGTCGTTTTTCACATGACCCGGTAGGTAAGCCGTGGAGCCACCCAGTGGTATATCATGCGGGTAGAGAAACGGGGTGGTTTGCTCTTAAAAGCGAAGAAGAGCGCACCACATTTGGTTTGTTTCGATATCATTATGAATTGGTGTGTCGTCGCTTTAGAGCTGGGGAATCGTTTGATATACCGCAACCTAAAGGCGTAACCGATAACCGCGACGCGACCTTGTATGCTTTTATTAAGCAATGGAGTGAATCCCAGTCGATTACTCAAGAGCAGGCCTCATCGTTGTTATATTATTTAACTAAACCTGAGGGTACGCGAGTTAGGGCCAGTTTAAAGAAACAGGCGATGGAGCAGGCTGCCCGGCTGGGTATTGATGAGCTACCTGATCAAGTGGGGAGCGTCAATTAACTGTATCTCATAGTAAAAAAGGCGAAGCTGTCACAAGCTTCGCCTTTTTTATGGGTGGTATTTATCGTTGATGTTAATGCGTTGTAAACTGGTTGCCAAACATATGACCAATCGCTGCGCTTAGTGCTTCACTTCGTTGCGGCTGTCTAAACTCTCTCAGTATTAATGCCCGCAGTGCTGGCATAAACATCAGGTCGGCCAATATGCGAGAAAAACCCGCCTGACCGGCTTCAGACTCCGCTAACTTTTCGAGATACACTTTTAAAATATCAGGGTACTGAAGCGTCAAGAAACAGCGGGTGGCAATGGCTGTTAATACTTCGGCACTATGGGCATATTGAGAATTCAGGGTCGTTAGAATGGCTTGTTGCTTAAGTGCTTCGTCATGAGCTTGCGATAGCGCTCGCAGCAGAGCGGCGATTACGACGGACTCTTGGTTGTCATTATCTAAACTGTCACTTAAACGTTGTTGTAGCGCGCCGGCTAAGGTGTGGTCGGGTAAGATATGTTCTAGGCAGCCACCTAATGCGCTGAGTACTTCGTTTGGCAGATGCTCGATGGAAAGGGCAAGTGCATGGCTGCTTTGTGTGTCGAGCCGCGCAACAACGTCGGCGATACCTTGATATCCTAATCCCTGCCAATTATTCCAGCCTAACTCTCCAGAAAAATAAGCGCTCGCTTCACGATAAAAGCCACTCGGGTCGCGTCCAATTGTTGTAGAGGCGATGGCATGGAACATGGCCATTTTTTCTTGATCAGGAGTGAAAGAAAAAGGGTTGTCTTTTAGTGCATCTTTTTCTTCATCTATGGTTTCTTTATTTAACATTTGGGTGATGTTTTGCATCAGCCGTCCTAAAAAATCATCGCGAACTGCTTGGACAAGATAACCTTGCTCGTCCAAAGGAAATTTTAGGAACCACACCACGTTTTGCTCTTTGTTTTTAGGGTTCCACAACAACAAAGCCAGCCAAGCATGGTGCAAATATGGCGTCGGGTAGGGGATGCTTCCCTGCTCTAGTTTATTAAATTGGTCGGTAGAGAGTTTGCTGATGCGGCGTCCCATATCAAAGATTCTGAATTGAGCTCCGCTTTCGTTCAGTAGCTCATAAATACTAGAAAAAGACATGTAGGCCTCACCTAATTGCTGTTACGGGGTACCGCTGTTATCGAGCAGCATAATGAATGGGCGGCATTTTACCAGTGATGATGGCTAGGGTCAGCTCTCTCTTAGGCTTACTTCTTGGCTTTATCATTTTTATATACGAAGCCCACTTTTATTGATACAGGTCCGGTTGTGGTGAGTGATTCAGCGTAAGCTGAGGGTATGTTTACTAATGAGATGGTGTGAATGGCTTTACTTAAATCTCTTGTTGGCAGTTTACGCGATTTGGCTCCCATTATTGTAGTTATCGCTTTTTTTCAGCTAATGGTTTTACAGCAAAGTGTGCCGGACTTAATGCAATTACTGGTGGGCTTTGTCTTAGTTATATTGGGACTAACCTGCTTTATATACGGCTTAGAGATGGGGTTGTTTCCTATTGGCGGGAGCATGGCATATGCCTTTGCTCAAAAAGGAAGCGTGTTTTGGTTGTTAGTGTTCTCGTTCGCGCTTGGGTTTGGAACAACCGTTGCAGAGCCCGCATTAATCGCCGTATCGGCTGAGGCGGCAGATGTGGCCGCCAACGGAGGGATGATTTCAAATACTGAATCTGAACGTCAGTCTTATGCGAATGGCTTACGCCTGACGGTCGCGTTTTCAGTTGGGTTAGCCATCGTTTTAGGGGTGCTACGTATTTTAAAAGGCTGGTCTATCCAGTACATGATTATGGCGGGCTACTGTCTTGTGGTGGCGATGACTATGGTAGCGCCTCGCGAAATTATTGGTATTGCTTATGATTCGGGCGGTGTGACCACCTCCACAATAACGGTCCCACTAGTGACTGCACTCGGGGTGGGTTTGGCATCCTGTATTGAGGGGCGTAATCCAATGATTGATGGTTTTGGATTGATAGCGTTTGCCTCATTAACACCCATGATTTTTGTGATGGCATACGGCATGGTGGCGTAAATGGCATTAATGACAGAGTTAGTGAGCACCTTTGCCACCACCGTGCGTGATGTACTGCCTATTGCCTGCATTCTTTTTGGCTTTCAGTTTTTTGTTCTTCGCCGTCCGATACCGCAGCTCAAACGGGTGCTCATCGGTTTTTTATTTGTGCTGGTGGGGCTGAGCTTATTTTTGTTAGGGCTTGAGAAAGCTCTATTTCCCATTGGTCGGTTGATGGCAGAGCAGCTCACTGCAGCGGATTTTATTCAGCACTGGCGGCTATCACCTAGTCATCGTGCGTTGCATTGGGCTGATTATTACTGGGTCTATGCGTTCGCATTTGCTATTGGGGCAAGTACAACTATAGCTGAGCCTTCGTTAATAGCTGTGGCGATTAAAGCCAATCAAGTTTCAGCTGGTGCTATTGGTGTGTGGGGGTTGCGTTTGGCGGTAGCGTTAGGCGTTGCATTGGGTATTGCGTTAGGAGCTTGGCGTATTGTGACAGGATACCCGATTCATTGGTTCATTATAGCGGGCTATGTGTGCGTGGTTATACAGACCTGCTTTGCACCTAAATCGATAGTGCCTTTAGCCTATGATTCTGGTGGGGTAACCACGTCAACGGTAACTGTCCCTTTAGTAGCGGCTTTAGGGTTGGGATTAGCTGAAACAGTACCTGGTCGCAGTCCACTTATTGATGGTTTTGGTCTTATTGCGTTTGCTAGTCTTTTTCCCATGATCACTGTCATGGGGTATGCGCAATTAAGTACGTGGCGACAACATAAAGAAAATGACTAAGCTGGATTAATGGAGAGAAAGTATGCACTTTAAATTGCTTTTGGTCTTTGTTGAAGACGGTAAAACAGACGAGGTCATGAAGGCGGCACGTGTTGCTGGGGCAACGGGGGCAACTATTATTAATAATGCACGTGGCGAGGGTATTACCCAAACGAAGACGTTTTTTGGGCTTAATTTAGAAACACAGCGTGATGTATTGTTATTTATAGTTGAAGAGCATTTGAGCCGAGCAATTTTAGAAACCATAGCAGAGGTTGCAGGTTTTGATGAAATGCCGGGTAAGGGGATAGCAATTCAACTAGATATAGAAGACGCCGTGGGAGTTGCGCATCAAGTACAGCAGTTAAGTTCTGCTGTGGAGGAACAGATATGAACGACCAGCTAAGCAAACGTCATATAGTTCGGGTGAGTCAAGTAATGGCTCAAAGCTATGCGATGATAGATGGGTTAGCGACCATCCAAGAGGCAATCGACTTATTTAAGCAAGACTTGGCGAGTGTTCTATTGGTTAATAAGCGCCATGACGATGACGAATACGGATTATTACTGCTGTCTGATATTGCTAAACAGGTTGTCGCTAAAGACCGTTCCCCAGAGCGTGTCAACGTGTATGAAGTGATGTCTAAACCTGTAATTGCGGTAGATCCTGATATGGACGTTCGTTACTGTGCGCGCTTATTTGAGCGCTTTGGCCTGTCGATAGCTCCTGTCATTAAACTGCAGCAGGTTGTCGGCGTTGTGAGTTATAACGAGATTGTGTTTGGGGGCTTGTTGGGGGAGGACAGCAGATAAAATGAAGCCAGTTGTTATTTTATCTGCTGTGTGGCGTTAATGCGGTACGCGTAAGCAGTTATCGATATCGCCTATCAGTGCGGTTAAGCGCTGGGTATTCTGCGGCACGAGTTTAAGAGCCTCCTCGGCCATAGGCAAAATATCACTGTTGGTTGGCAAAGGATGACCAAGGCGAACCATCTTGCGAAATAGCGGAATCATTATCCACTGAACCCATTCTGCAAAGCTTAGTGAATCAACTGCAAAAGGTTCTGTGCTTGCAAGGGCTTCGGCACTAGGCTCAACCGTTTGCCACAAAGAAAGCGTTTGCATTTCTGATTCAATGGCGTCGAGAATAAATAGTAGTGTTTGTTCTTTGCTCATGTCGCATTTCTTACTTTTGAGAAGTGGCTGACTTTAAAGTATCGCTAATTAAAAAAGCGAGCTCTAATGCTTGTTCACCGTTTAAACGTGGATCGCAATATGTATCATACTGAGCGGCAAGTCCTTCTTCGGTAATTTGGTAGGCACCGCCCACACATTCTGTCACATTGTGACCCGTCATTTCTAAATGAACGCCGCCAGCATGTGTACCTTCTGCTTTATGCACTTCAAAGAAACCTTTCATTTCTTTAAGAATGGCATCTACACTGCGCGTTTTATAACCGTTATGTGCTGTTGTTGTGTTGCCATGCATAGGATCCGAGCTCCAAACGACATTACGCCCTTCAGCTTTTACCATGCGAACGAGTTCGGGTAACTTTTCGGTAATCTTTTCGGCACCCATACGAGCAATCAACGTGATACGCCCGTTATCATTGTTTGGGTTGAGTATGTCTAAAAGTTCGATCAGCCCATCACGCGTGGTTGTTGGGCCTACTTTTACGCCAATTGGGTTACGAACACCGCGTAGAAACTCAACGTGAGCGTGGTCTGGTTGTCGAGTCCGGTCGCCTATCCATAGCATATGAGCGGAGCAGTCATACCAGTCACCTGTTAGGCTATCTTGGCGAGTTAAGGCTTGTTCGTAGCCCAATAATAACGCCTCATGAGAGGTATAAAGGCTGGTTTCTTTGATTTGAGGTGTGTTTTCAGCATGGATGCCACAGGCTTCCATGAAAGCGAGAGTCTGATCAATTTGATCAGCTAAGTGTTGGTATTTCTCGCCTAAGGGACTCGCTTGGACAAAGCCTTGGTTCCACCGGTGTACTTGGTGTAAATCGGCAAATCCACCTTGTGCAAAAGCGCGTAGTAAATTTAATGTGGCGGCTGATTGGTGGTACGCCTTGAGTAGGCGCTCAGGATCGGGCTGGCGGGCTGCTTCAGTGAACGCGATGTCATTGATGATATCACCGCGGTAACTTGGTAACGATATACCGTCGAGCGTTTCATGAGACGATGAGCGCGGTTTGGCAAATTGCCCCGCCATTCGGCTGACTTTGACCACAGGAACGCTGCCAGCAAAGGTCATAACAACCGCCATCTGAAGCATAACTTTAAAAGTATCTCGAATCTTATTGGCACTAAATTCGTTAAACGTTTCAGCGCAATCTCCGCCTTGTAACAAAAAAGCGTTTCCGGCGGCCACATCTGCCAAGTTTTTGCGTAAAGAGCGTATCTCACCTGCAAATACAAGCGGCGGAAGGGCGGCTAGTTGTGATTCGACTTGAGCAACATGATCAGCATTGCTGTATTCAGGTTGCTGTAAAATAGGCTTGCTTCTCCAGCTGGTCGGTGTCCAAATACTCATGGCTTAGTACGTTTTTCCAATAGTCAATTAAGCAATCCAGTGTAAGGTATCGCTGTGATTATACAAGCGATCGATGCACATAAGACGTAGTTCATTGTTAGCCTGTCGTGTGTAATAGGTTATAACAAAATGCTTAGTTTTATATAAAGGCAACGTAGCGTTGCAATCAACACAAAATGCGAGGGGGTTACGATGTCTAAAGATGATTGGCAAAAAGGGTTGCAAGTAAGAACAGAGGTGATGGGTGAAGAATTTGTTCAAAAAGCCATCGATAATACGACACCGTTTACTGAGCCACTACAAGAGTGGATAAATGAACATGCATGGGGATCGACTTGGCAAAGGCCTGGGCTTCCTCGAAAAACACGTAGTTTAGTGACTATCGCTATGCTGGCTGCACTCAAGGCTCCAACAGAGCTCAAAGGGCATGTTCGGGGGGCACTGCGAAATGGGTGCTCACCTGAAGAAATTCAGGAAGTCTTGCTTCAGTCGCTTGTGTATTGTGGTGCTCCAGCGGCTCAAGAGGCATTTAGAGCAGCTAAGGAAGTGATTGAAGCCTGGAACCCTGACGAGTGATGCTCGTCAGGTAGGGCGCATGCTTAAGCTGAGCGAATACCGGTCAGAGTGCTAAAAGAGACTTGCTTGGCCGTGTCTAAAAAGTCGACCATGAACTCTGAGTTTTTCTGGTCTTCTCTAATTGCTGCGTAAAGAGTGCACCATACGCCACGCTCACCGAGTGATTTGGCAGCCACATAATCGCGCTGAAGGTATTCGTGCAAAGCCCAGTTAGGTAAGGCAGCAACACCGCGCCCGCTAGCGACTAGTTGTAAAATCATCAGGGTGAGTTCTGCGGTGCGGGTATCATGTGGCTCTACGCCTGCAGGTTCCAAAAAACGCGTAAATAAATCTAAGCGGTTTTGGTCAACCGGGTAGGTGATTACCGTTTCGCTTTCTAGATCGGTTGCGTGCACGTACTTTTTGTTTGCTAAGCGATGGCGTTTCCCAACAGCCAATAATGACTCATAACTAAATAATGGTATGTAAGTTATGGTTGCACGAGGTTCTGGATCAGACGTAATAACAAGATCTAGATCGCCACGAGCGAGTGCCGGTAATGGTTGAAATGTAAAGCCGCTGGATAAGTCCATTTCTACTTCTGGCCAATGTTGTCTGAAATGGTCAATGGTGGGCATAAGCCAGTCAAAGCAACTATGGCAGTCAATACTGATGTTGAGCCTTCCAGCCTCTCCGCCAGCCAAGCGTGCGATATCCCGTTCGGTATTGCGGATCATGGGAAGTACTTCGTCAGCGAGGGTAAGCAAACGTTGGCCTGCAGAAGTAAAGCATATAGGTTTGGTTTTTCGAATAAAGAGGGAGCAGTTCAGGCGATCTTCAAGATCTTTAATCTGATGCGATAGTGCTGATTGCGTCAGATGAACTCGGTCAGCAGCCTCGACTAGGCTACCTGCATCTCTGAGTGCGGACAGTGTTTTTAAATGTCGTAATTCGATCATGCCTCAATCCTGAATGGCCTAACAACAGTAGGTATAGTTTAGACGGAAAGAAGGCAAGCCGGCCAATATTTATTATAAAGGCCGGCATCGCGCTAATTAACGAGCAAAAACTCTAACAGTGCTTTTTGTGCATGTAAGCGGTTTTCAGCTTCGTCAAAAACAACTGAGCGCGGGTCTTCCATCATTTCTTCGCTGACTTCCTCGCCACGATGTGCAGGAAGGCAGTGCATGAATAAAGCATCTTTATCCGCTAAATCCATTAATTCAGGTGTTACTTGAAAGCCTTCAAACCGCTTTAAACGAGTTTCTTGTTCGTCTTCTTGTCCCATTGAAGCCCATACATCCGTTGTTACAAGGTGTGCACCCTTAACGGCCTCTTTTGGTGAGTGAGTCAATGTGATGCGATCTTTGTATTCTTCAAGCAATTCGGCTTTAGGCTCAAACCCTTTAGGGCAAGCAATGTTTAAGTGGAAATCTAAGATAGCCGCCGCATTCATGTAAGATTGGCACATGTTGTTGCCGTCGCCTATCCATGCCGCCGTTTTACCTTTGATATCGCCACGGTGTTCCACAAATGTTTGCATGTCTGCTAATAGCTGGCATGGGTGGTAATCATCGGTTAGTGCATTGATGACTGGAACGCGTGAATGTTGCGCAAAGGTTTCAACAATCTCATGGCTATACGTCCGGATCATAACAACATCAACCATGCTTGAAATGACGCGTGCCGAGTCTTCTACTGGTTCACCGCGACCCAATTGGGTGTCGCGTGAAGATAAGAACATGGCATGTCCACCTAGCTGGGCCATACCTGCTTCAAATGAAACACGCGTCCGAGTCGATGATTTCTCAAAAATCATTGCCATTACTTTGTTGGCAAGTGGCTCGTATACTTCACCTCGGTTACGCATCTCTTTTAATTCGGTAGCCCGGCTCAGTAGCTGTTTTAACTCGTCAGAAGTTAAATCCTTCAATGTTAGGAAGTGTTTTGTATTCATACATTCTTGCCGTCTCCGACGGCTTTCCTTATGGACCTTTTCGGTCTTTATTTTCTCGGTTTTGAACGCTCGTCGGCTGCATAAATTTTAATCAGCTTGCATAGCGTGTTGACCAGTAGGTCGGCTTCGGCATCAGTCATAATGAGAGGGGGCAATAATCGAATAACTTTCCCGCCACCTGTGATGTTCAGTAAGATGCCTTTTACTTTAGCGAGCACGGCTAATTCGGTGCCTGCTTCGGTGAGCTCGATAGCAATCATTAAGCCTTTGCCGCGAACTTCACGGATATAGGGCATACCTTCAAGGTTTTCTTTGAAGCCTTGAAGCATACGGTCACCTAATTCGGCCGCACGATCACACAGGTTTTCTTGCATAATAGTTTCTGTAACGGCTAAACCAACAGCACAAGCCAATGGCGTTCCGCCAAAGGTGGAACCATGGGATCCAGGCATGAACACTTCGGCGGCACGACCTTTTGCTAAGCAGGCCCCTATAGGAAAACCATTGCCAAGCCCTTTAGCCGTAGTCACAACATCAGGCACAATATAGGTATGTTGGTAGGCGAAATAGCGACCAGTTCGTCCATTGCCAGTTTGTACTTCGTCAAGCATGAGTAGCCAATCGTTTTCGTCGCAAATGTCGCGCAGCTCAGCTAAATACTCGCTATCAGGGATACGTATACCCGCTTCACCTTGGATGGGCTCAACTAAAATAGCAACGACATTCTTATTGCTGGCTGCAATTGAGCGAACCGCGTTAGCATCGTTAAAAGGCGCGCGAATAAAACCACTCACAAGAGGTTCAAATCCGGCTTGCGTTGCTCGGTTGCCAGTAGCGCTCAGTGTTGCCAATGTCCGACCGTGGAATGATCCATCCATGACGATAATAGCAGGGGCTTCGATCTCTTTAGCATGGCCAAATTTGCGAGCAATTTTAATAGCTGCTTCGTTTGCCTCAGCGCCGGAGTTAGCAAAAAACACACTATCCATGCCAGCAATTTCAGTGAGGCGATCCCCTAGCTGTTCCTGTAGAGGGATTCGGTACAAATTAGAGGTATGGATAAGTTTGCTTGCTTGCTCAGTAATGGCTTTGGTTATGGCAGGGTGAGAATGGCCTAAGCCACACACCGCAATACCTGATAAAGCATCAAGATAGCGATTACCATCAGTATCAAACAGCCAAGCGCCCTCACCGGACTCAAAGCTAACCGAGAGCCGATTATAAGTGTTCATCAAGGACTGCTGCGCCATGTTCAATCTCCCGTACAACGCAAAAAGGCAGCCTTAGCTGCCAAATAAAGAAAGGCATTCTATTGTCACTATCTATTTTTAGCAACTTCCCGTCGGAAAGCTTGAAAAAGATAGTAAAGGCACAATATAGCAGGTAAACGGATGACTGTAGCAATTTGGACTCGATAAACCCGCTTAATTTTTTGTATTGACCAAGTAATTAGCTAGGGTATGTGGTAGGATTTTTACAGATAAATTCACACGGTTAATGAGTCGCAAGACGTGAGAAGGTAAGCTAATGAGCGTTATAGATACTATTAAAGACCAGATCGAAAAAAACTCTATTTTATTATATATGAAGGGAACACCACGTTTCCCTCAGTGCGGGTTTTCTTCTCGTACGGTTGAAGCACTTATGTCATGTGGTGAGCGTTTTGCGTTTGTTAACATTTTAGAAAATCCTGAAATTCGTTCTGAATTACCCAAGTACGCTAACTGGCCTACGTTTCCGCAGTTGTGGATTAACGGCGAATTAGTGGGCGGATGCGATATAGTGACAGAACTGCATGCATCAGGTGAACTTGAAACAATGGTCAAAGCAGCGGCTGAGTCTGACGAGACACCTGCTGAATAAGCCATTATGTCAATTGTTCGTCATTAAAGTTTTATGAACAAACCTTACAATGCGGGTTTGTTAAGTTTTACCTAACGATAGATAAAAACGGAGAAAATCATGGGTGTATTAGTAGGAAAGCAAGCGCCGGACTTTACAGCGGCAGCAGTACTTGGCACTGGTGAAATTGTAGATGCATACAACTTGAAAGAAGCAATCAAAGGGAAGTACGGTTTAGTTTTCTTTTACCCGTTAGACTTCACATTCGTTTGCCCATCTGAGTTGATCGCATTAGATAAGCGTATGAGCGCATTTGAAGAGCGTGGCGTAGAAGTTATCGGTGTTTCTATCGATTCTCAATTTACTCACAACGCGTGGCGTAACACACCTGTTAACTCGGGTGGTATTGGTCCAGTTAAATACACATTAGTTGCTGACACAAAGCACGAAATCTGCAAAGCGTACGATGTTGAAGCTGAAGGTGGTGTTGCTTTCCGTGGTGCTTTCATTATCGACAAAGAAGGTAATGTACGTTCGCAAATCGTTAATGATTTACCACTAGGTCGTAACATGGAAGAGTTGATCCGTTTGTTTGACGCGCTTCAATTCCATGAAGAGCATGGCGAAGTTTGCCCAGCTGGTTGGAATAAAGGTGATAAAGGTATGCAAGCGTCTACTGACGGCGTAGCTAAATACCTTTCAGAGTCGTCTGACAAGCTGTAATTAGTTCTTTTTGAATATAAAACCCGTATTTAATGATACGGGTTTTTTTTTGTTCATTTTTTCTGGTGTAATATAGCCTGCAGTCAATCACATGGATCAATTCCGAATCGGAATTTATGAGGAAGTAAAGAATGAGTAAAGCCAGTCAATTTAAGATGTTGTCTGTATTGGGTGTGGCAGCATTGGTTGTGGGTTGTGCAGAAGTGCCTTCAGCTAAGTGGGAGCAGAGTACACCTTTTTGTGTTGCCGCAGGTGCATTGGCTGGTGGCGCTGTTGCTCAAGCTGCTGATAATCAGGGTGCCGCAGGTGCTTTGGTCGGTGCTGGAGTGGCGTATTTGATCTGTCACAAAGAGCCTGTCTGTGAGGCAAATGAAATTAAAACGGGTAAAGGTTGTGAGCTGGATAGCGACCAAGATGGTATTGTGAACCGAGCTGATCAGTGTCCCGGTACACCTGCGCGCGCTCCGGTTGATGGGCGTGGTTGCCAACTCGATTCAGATGCCGACGGTGTTGTGAATGTTTTGGATCAGTGTCCAGAAACACCAGCAGGGGTTGAAGTAGACCCAGCGGGTTGCCCAGCAGATGAAGATCTTGATGGCGTGGCTAATGCAAACGATATCTGCCCGGCAACACCGGTTGGTGTATCGGTTGATCTTTCTGGCTGTCCTGCTGTAGATAAGTTGTCGTTAGAGGGTGTGAACTTCGAATATAAATCAAGCCGTCTAACGTCTGAAGCTAAAGCTATCTTGGATAACGTCGCTGAGGTGTTGAGCGCAAGCAGCAGTAAATTTACTGTTGAAGGGCATACGGACTCCGTAGGATCGGCTTCCTATAACAAGAACCTGTCTCAAGCACGTGCAGATTCTGTCATGGCTTATTTGGCGTCTAAGGGAATATCAACTGAGCGTATGAACGCTATCGGTTATGGTGAAAGTAGTCCTGTCGCAACAAATGATACTGAAGCAGGGCGGGCGGTTAATCGCCGAGTTGCACTGGTTCCTGTCATTTAATGCTATGAGCGAGTGAATAAAAAAGGCAGCGAGAGCTGCCTTTTTTATGAGGAATTACGGTTTCGTTTAATCGTGCTCTTGTAAGTCTAAGACCATGTCCCAACCACCTAAATCTTTCCAGCGGTTGATAATGCCACAAAATAGCTCAGCTGTTTTTTCCGTATCATACAGCGCGGAATGGGCTTGTTTTCCATCAAACGGTATACCGGCAACATCACATGCTTTGGCTAACACCGTCTGTCCGTAAGCTAGGCCAGCTAATGTGGCTGTGTCAAATGATGAAAAAGGGTGGAAGGGGTTGCGCTTTATATCACTGCGCGCAGCAGCTTCGTTGACAAAGCCTTGGTCGAATGATGCATTGTGACCAACCAAAATAGCGCGCTTACAGCCATGTGCTTTTACTGCTTTGCGGATCGGTTTAAAGATGAGCTCCAGGGCTTCTAATTCAGAAATCGCTTCTCTTTCCGGTGAAAAAGGGTCGATGCCCGTAAAATCAAGAGCGGCTTGTTCTAGGTTGGCACCTTCGAAGGGGGTAACTTCAGCAACAAAGCTTTGGTCGACAATTAAATAGCCTTGTTCGTCCATGGTTAATGTGACAGCGGCAATCTCAAGTAGCGCATCGGTTTTTGCGTTAAAACCAGCTGTTTCAACGTCAATGACAACAGGTAGGTAGCCACGGAAGCGTTCTGCCATTAATTGAGCGGATGAGCGATGATTCAAGAGAATTCCTTACTAGGCTGCTTGTAATATAGAGGGTTAGCCGACATTCTATCAGCCGTGATAGGTAAGGCCAAACACAGAAAAAGGGTTGGCTTTGCCTGTGTCTATCAATTTCACTGGTTAAGCTGTGTTTCTTTAGGCCGATAGCGTAAACATACCGTAAATTTTTGTGAGTCGTAAATTGTTAATATGATACAAATAATCCGTTTAGCCTTATTAAGCTGGGCCGTGTTAAGTGCTCCTTTTGTAATGGCGGTAACTTTTATGGCCAGTATTGATCAGTCGGTATGGGATGTGGAAACATCAAAATTTTACTGCCGCCTATCACAAGAGGTGCCAACCTTTGGTCGTGGAAGTTTTTTTCATGAAGCCGGTGAAAAGGCGGTGTTTGAGTTGTCGCCCACGCAAAAAGGCAGCTTTTCTGGTGACGTGCGTTTAGTGGCCGAAGCATCACCGTGGCAGCCCGGGTTGGCGCCAAAGTATATTGCTCAATTATCGGTACCGGCACCTTCTTCACCAGATCAAATCAAGCCATTAATGGTTAGCGAGCAATATGCCGGTGAAATGCTAGTATCGTTATTTCAAGGCATGTCGCCTACCTTCACAATGTCGAATTGGTTAGGGAGCGGTGAGCGAGCAAGAGTCGCGTTGTCGGCCGCTAATTTTCAAAAGTCTTACAGTGATTACATGGCATGCGTTGATGAGCTGTTGCCTGTGAATTATCGGCAAGTTGCTCGCACCGCCGTATTGTACCCGCCTGCTCAATGGCGCTTGTCAGACGCCAGTAAGGATCGCTTAGATCTTATTATTGAGTACGTTAAAACAGACCCTAAGGTGAAAGAGTTATATGTTGATGGGCATTCTGATAATGCGGGAAGGCGTTTGTTAAATCGGGATCTATCTAAACAGCGTGCGGAAGACATAACGCGTTATCTCGTTGCTAATGGGATTAGTGAGGAGATGATTACCACTCGTTACCACGGAGAGCGGTATCCAGCGGTTCCCAATAACTCCAAAGCTAACCGTGCTCGCAACCGTCGCGCGACCATCAGGCTTGAGCGGGAGTGATGCAGTAATTCGTTTCTTTCGGTGTTATAATCTCGCGTTTGGTATGACTTTAAAAGTAGGCTGCATAGCGGCCATATTTCAGTGGAGCAAATGAATGTCCGATATTAAAAAGGTAGTACTGGCCTATTCAGGTGGATTGGATACATCTGTTATCGTCCGCTGGCTGCAGGAAACCTATAACTGTGAAGTAGTGACTTTCACAGCTGACCTGGGGCAGGGCGAAGAAGTGGAACCCGCGCGAGCAAAAGCTGCAGCCCTAGGTGTTAAAGAGATTTACATCGAAGATCTGCGTGAAGAGTTTGTACGTGACTTTGTTTTCCCAATGTTCCGTGCCAACACTATTTATGAAGGAGAGTACCTCCTCGGTACATCCATCGCACGCCCTCTAATTGCCAAGCGTCTAGTTGAGATTGCAAACGAAACGGGTGCGGATGCTATATCTCACGGTGCAACGGGCAAAGGTAATGACCAAGTTCGTTTCGAAATGGGTGCGTATGCACTAAAGCCAGGCGTTCATGTTATCGCCCCTTGGCGTGAATGGGATCTAACGTCTCGCGAAACCTTGATGGCTTATTGCGCTGAGCATGATATTCCGGTTGATTTCTCGGGCAAAAAGAAAAAGTCTCCATACTCAATGGATGCTAACTTATTGCATATCTCTTATGAAGGCGGTTTGTTAGAAGATCCATGGTCTGAAGCAGAAGAAGATATGTGGCGTTGGTCGGTTTCTCCTGAAGCTGCACCGAATGAGCCAACATACCTAGAGCTGACATATAAGAACGGTGATATTGTTGCAATTGATGGTGAAGAGCTATCTCCAGCAACGGTTCTTGAAACACTGAACAAAGTCGGTGGAGCGAATGGTATTGGTCGCCTAGATATTGTTGAAAACCGTTTTGTCGGCATGAAAGCCCGTGGCTGCTACGAAACACCGGGCGGTACTATTATGATGCGTGCTCATCGAGCTATTGAATCTATTACGCTAGACCGTGAAGCGGCGCATTTGAAAGATAGCATGATGCCGAAGTACGCTGAGCTGATTTATAACGGATTCTGGTGGTCAGAAGAACGTAAAATGATGCAGCAAATGATCGACTATAGCCAACGCCATGTAAATGGTGACGTACGCGTTAAGTTGTACAAAGGTAATGTCTCTGTGGTGGGACGTCGTTCAAATGACAGCTTGTTTGATGAATCGATTGCAACATTTGAAGATGATGCTGGCTCTTACGATCAAAAAGATGCTGAAGGTTTTATCAAACTGAATGCATTACGCATGCGTATCGCTGCAAGCAAAGGTCGTGATTTGTTAAAAGACTAACAACGACTGTCTCTTTCAAAGCCCGCTAATATGCGGGCTTTTTTGTATAAATGGATTTTTTCTAATAGTCTGAAGACAGTTTCGGTAGTAAGAAGTCCATAATGCCTAAAAACGTGTCGAGTAGTTCAGCGTTAATCGTTGATTCACAGTTGGGTGAAATCAGTCATCACCGAGAGATAGTGGGGGCGCTATCATTCGATAAAATTGATGTCGCTTCGTCTGTTAATATGGCGCTGTCTTATTTGCGTAGCGTTCGCTATGACTTATTACTGGTTTCATATGATCTGGGTAAGGGGCAAAAAAATGGGCTTCAGGTCATCCAGGAAGCCTTGGCCGAGCACTTGCCTTTGCATCGTACTGTTACCGTGTTGCTCACTAACCCCGATACTTCATTACTGGTGGGGTCCTTGAGTGCTGCTCCTGATATTTATTTGGCTAAGCCGCTATCCCGAGATCGATTGGCTCCGCGTTTAGAAAAAATTCAACGTGTAAAGCGGGCTGTGTATCGGGTTGAAGAAGCAATGGATAAGCAGGAGTGGAATAAAGCCCTGATTTATTGTGAGAAGCTCGCGAGTTTTTATCCTGCTTTGGCTAGTTACTTAGATCGTATGTCAGGGATTTGCTTTTTAGCCTTGCAGGACTATATCCAAGCAGAGAAGGTCTTTGAAAAGGCGGTCTCAACGCGTCGGCAAAACTGGGCTAAATTGGGGTTAGGTATTGCATTTTTTTCCCAAGGCAAATACCGAGATTCACAGCAATGTTTGCAAGATATTATTGATCATCAAATAGTATCCATTGATGCCTACAAGTGCCTTGCGCAAAGATCTCAGGTGGCTGGCCAATCAGGGGTGGCTATTACGACTATGAGAAAAGCAGTGATGATGCAGCCTACCGTTCCGCAATCCCATGCGGCTTTGGGCAATATTGCCGCTTTTTTTGCCGAGTGGGCTTTAGCCGTGGAAGCCTTTCAAAGCACAATGGACTTCTCGCGATACACAGGCTTACAAAGCCCAGAATACTATTTTGCTTATGTTCGTGCTTTGTTAGCTCGCTTTGCCGATGGTCAGATATCAGCAGAGGAAATGGAAGTTAAAGCGCTACGTGCATTGGAATCCGTATCGAATGATTTTGATGCGGTTTCCATTGAATGCCGTGTGCATGTTTTAGGTTTCTGGCTTAATTGGAGCCAAGAGAAACAATCGTTAGCCTTAGCGCACTTATCGCAAGCACATGAGATTTTTTTGGCAATGCCTTTGGATGACCAGTGGCTCTGGTTGGACTGGCTAGAAGAAGCGCTGGAATGTGCTGCTAATGCTACGCAGCTGACCTCGCCGCGTGAGATGATGGTTAAAACGCGCATTAAGGATAGCTGGGTCGATTTGTTATTGGTGGGGATACACAAGCTTAATTCAAAAGATTACTCACAAGCTCAAGTAATGTTAACGGAGTCATTTCGCTTGCAGCCTGCCTCTGTGGCCACAGCGTTGGCCACAGCTCAGTTGTTGATTACAATTAAAGTTAAAAATGTGCAAGAGTGCACTCCTAGTAATCAACAAATCGCCCATGTGTTAAATGGATTAGTGGCTCAGGAGTTTGGCCTGTTAACACAACGACAAGCGCAACAAAAAGCAAAATTGATACCGCGTTTGTATGAGCTGTTAGAGTAGTTCGTCTTCATCTGAGAGGATGGATGTCTCGCTGATTTCATCAAAAGCCTCTTCTGGTACATCGCCTCTTATCAGGCCGCGAGCTAGTTTTCGTGTTAATAACTTGCCTTGAGCACCATCCGGTAAATCTGTGAATATGATCACATTTTTATCAATAAGTAGCTCAATTAAGTCTTCTATGATCCGAGAAATAGCCTTGTCAGACTGATCTAAATAAGCATCAGGAGAAAAGTTCTCGTCATTTACAGAAAGGAAGTCGCGAACATCGGGGTTGGACATGTCGACCTTTTCTGCGCCGTCTTGGTAAGTCTCTGATAAACCAGTGATCCTACCCTCAGAGTTCCGTAGTGCGTATAGCATGAATCAATCATCTTTCAGTTAATAATATACATGTTAGTATGTAGCCCTAATTAGAGTTTGGTCAAGAAAATGGATACTGTGCAAGACTCATTATTAAATTGTTTAGTCCACCTCACCCAGCAAAATCATAGACCTTTATCCGCTGAAGTGCTGCGTGATGGCTTACCGTTAGAAAATAATAAACTGACGCCCAAGTTGTTTGTACGAGCAGCAAAGCGAGCTGGGTTTAAATCGCGAGTGGATAAGCGTGACCTGCAAAGTATCGCGCCGCTGACTTTGCCGGTCGTGCTGTTGTTAAAAAACGATGAAGCCTGCATTCTTCAGGAGCTGGATAAAGAGGGCGGTAAAGCTGTCATTATTCAGCCTGAAAGCGGCGGGGCTCACCAAGTCGCCCTTGACGAACTTGCTGAGCAATATTCCGGCTATGCTATTTTTGTGAGGATGGAATACCGTTTTGCCGATCAGGTTTCTCGAGTACTGGATCAACGGGAAGGTCATTGGTTTTGGGGGACTATTTGGCGGTCTGCAAAAATATACCGTGACGTGTTGATTGCTTCCTTCCTGATCAACCTATTCGTGCTTGCTAATCCGTTGTTCGTCATGAACGTTTATGACCGGGTAGTACCTAATTCGGCGTTAGAAACGTTGTGGGTGCTGGCTATAGGCGTGATGATTGTCTATCTGTTTGATTTTGGGCTTAAAATGCTGCGCGCTTACTTTATTGAAATAGCGGGTAAAAAAGCTGATATTTTACTATCGTCCTTACTTTTCGAAAAAATTATGGCGTTGCATTACTCCGCAATGCCTACCTCGGTCGGTGGCTTTAGTAGCAACTTACGAGAGTTTGAAAGTATCCGGACTTTCTTAAGCTCCACAACCAATACGATCATTATTGACATTCCTTTCGCCATTATCTTCCTAATTGTCATCGGGCTTATTGGTGGGCCGTTAGTGGTTGTTCCATTGGTTGGGATTCCTATTATTGTCATTTACTCCTTAGTGGTGGCGCGTAAGCTCAAATCTGTTGTAGAAAAAACATTCGCAGCTAGTGCGAAAAAGAACGCGACACTTATTGAGTGTTTAACCGCTATGGAGACGGTTAAAACTCAGCGCGCAGCCTCGTCGCTGCAGCTGCAGTGGGAACAAGCGGTAGGTTATATTTCGCATTGGGGATTGAAGGCCAAGATGTTGTCTTCCTCCGTGATGAATTTTGCAGGCTTTGTTACACAGGTATGCTCGGTAGCGTTGGTTATGACCGGCGTATATTTGATCGCAGAGCGTGAAATCACTATGGGGGCTTTGATAGCCTGCGTGATTTTATCTGGGCGTGTTTTGCAGCCGATGGCTCAAGTTGCTGGCTTAGTGACGAATTTCCATCAGTCTAAAGCCGCGTTAGAAGCGTTAGATCAAATTATGCAGTTACCTGATGAGCGTGAAGCTGGTCGTCAATATGTTCATCGCCCGGAGCTATCAGGCAAGCTGGAATTTAAAGACGTTCAGTTCAAATACCCTAGTAGTGAACAAGCGTCTATCGAAAAGGTGTCCTTTAAGGTTAACGCCGGTGAGAAAATTGCGTTGATTGGTCGCATCGGCTCTGGCAAGTCGACTATCGAAAAACTCCTGATGGGGTTGTATCGTCCGGATCAAGGATCTGTGCGGATTGATGATATCGATATCAACCAGATTGATCCGGTCGATTTACGTCGAAATATTGGCTACGTGCCTCAGGATATCATGCTTTTTAGTGGCTCTGTGCGAGACAATATCGTGATGGGCTCGCCAGAAGTAGATGATGAACGACTTATCCAAGCAGCGCGTATAGCTGGAGTGGATAACTTTGTTAACCGTCACCCTCATGGCTTTGATATGCAAGTGGGTGAGCGTGGTAGTTTACTGTCCGGTGGTCAGCGTCAAGCGGTTGCCATAGCGCGTGGGTTGATTCATGAGCCTAATATTTTGATATTAGATGAGCCCACAAATTCTATGGATAACTCCACCGAAGATTTTATTCGTAAGCAACTAACACAATACAGCAAAGATAAGACGCTAGTGCTTGTTACACACAAAATGTCTCTCTTATCGCTAGTGGAGCGAATAGTCGTTATTGATGGTGGTTTTGTGGTAGCGGATGGCCCTAAAGCGGTTGTCTTGGATGCCCTTAAACAAGGTCGTTTGCATATTCAGCGTTAAGGTTGAAAGTGATTATGAGTGAAGATCAAAAGGTTGCTAAGGACGACTTGACTTATATGTCGAGTGTCAGTGAAGCCATTTTAGAGCAAACCCCGAAAGGGGCTCAGGTGCTTTTGTGGGCATTTTTTGCATTTATTATCATTGCCATTATTTGGGCTAATTGGGCAACTTTAGATGAAGTTAGTCGCGGTGAGGGTGAAATTATCCCTTCGCAACAGCTTCAAGTTGTTCAGAATTTAGAGGGCGGTATTGTTTCTCAAATCCTTGTTAAAGAAGGGGATTTGGTTGAGAAAGGCCAAGTCCTATTACGAATTGATGACACACGCTTTGCGAGTACTTTCAAAGAGAGTCGTGTTCGCCAGTTAGAGCTGCTCGCAAAAGCGGCACGCTTACGAGCTGAAGCTAACAGCGAGGCTTTTGTTCCGCCTGATGATTTTCCGCAAGAGTATCAATCGTTGTTAGATCAAGAACAAACCTTGTACATAGCTCGTCGACAAGAGCTGGGCAATACATTAGATATCCTTGGTCAACAAACCACCCAGAAAAAGCAAGAACTACGCGAAGCGCAGTCTAAACAAACACAATTGCAACGTAGCTATAACCTGCTCAATAAAGAACTCCGAATTACCCAGCCACTCGTTGCTGAAGGTGTGATTTCCGAAGTAGAGTTTCTTCGTTTACAGCGTCAGGTCAATGACTTAGCAGGAGAAAGAGAAGGTGTTCGTTTGAGTATCCCTCGCATCGAGTCGGCACTTAAAGAAACAGAGCAAAAGTTATCCGAAGCTCAATTCCAATTTGTTAGTTTGGCGCGAGCTGAGCTCAACGAGACGTTATCTGAAGCGGCGCGAATCAAAGAAACGTTGGAAGGTATGCAAGACCGAATAACCCGAACAGAGGTGAGATCTCCTGTGAAAGGTACGGTTAAACAGTTATTGGTCAATACAATCGACGGAGTTGTGCAGCCTGGGGATGAAATTATAAATATTGTCCCGTGGGAAGACACCTTGTTAGTTGAAGCCAAAATTAGACCGTCTGATATCGCTCAGGTGAGGCCCGGTCAAAAAGCGATAGTAAAAGTATCCGCTTATGATTTTAGTATTTATGGTGGTGCAGAAGCTCAAGTAACCTTCGTCTCGCCAAGTACCGTGCTCGATGAAGAACAAGAGCCGCACTACATCGTGAGGTTAAAAACGGATTCTCCTTATATCGAATCAGACGGTATTCAACTGCCGCTAATGAGTGGTATGACAGTGTCTGTCGATATCCTTACGGGTGAGAAAACGGTAATGGATTACCTATTAAAGCCAATTCTTAAGGCAAAACAAAAAGCATTAACTGAGCGTTAAGTCCATAAGGTTATCCTGTGCGCGGCCGACGTATTACTGTGTAATGAACTATATTGTTATCTAGTCTATTGTTTAAAGTTGGTCTACATGGTCTTTTTGTGTGCGAATGGATACAAAAAGCGTTATATTAATGGGGCGTTAAGATGAAGCTGTTCATTGTAAGCGACAATGCTAAAGTCATTGCGCGTTGGACATTGATAGCCGGTAATACACAGCACACGTGTGAAAAATTGAGCTTAGATTTGTCGCATGTAAATGCAGATAAGTTAGAAGGGATTGGTTTACTCCATCTAGCTTCGTTAACTGCGGGTGAAGTTGGCCACTATCTTAATGTATATTCGCGCATAAAATGGATCGCTTTTTCTGATGTTCCTAGCGATTCAGAAGGGTTAAAATGCCTTGAAGCAGGTTGTCGCGGATATATAAACACGTACACGACCGAGAGTTTGTGTGAAGAATTGTTTGATGTCGTCGCCCGAAATGATATTTGGGCTGGCCCATCAATTACTAAACTTTTACTGAATCAATATTTGAGTGACAGACCTGGCTTAAAAAATGAAGGCGCTGCGCTCAATGATGTGTACAATCGCCTAACTCGCCGAGAAGAAATGGTTATGCGTGCAGTTTTGACAGGTGCAGCTAACAAAGAAATAGCGAGAGATTTAAGCATCACAGAGCGGACGGTTAAGGCTCATGTGGCTTCAATCTTGCGTAAAACACAAAGTAAAGATCGAGTCTCGTTAATTGTTAAATTCTCCAATAGGGTTGCCTGATTGGATTTGCTGGGGGAGCAGAAGTGGTCGTTAAAAGGACGTTATTAGCACTAGCTGTTGGCATGAGTTTTGTCTTGCCCGTTCAAGCTGTAGAGCTTGACCAAGTGGTGACTCAAGCAGTGCTATCTAATCCTGATGTGAAATCTGTCATGAATGCGCGTAATGCAATTTATGAAGAGATTAACCAGGCAAAAGGCGGTTTTTACCCGCGTATTGATATAGCCGCTGGCATTGGTTACGAATGGACAGATACGGTATCCATTGATGATGTAGAGCTTAAGCGAAGGGAAGCCAGTTTTAGTATTGACCAAATGCTATTTGATGGCTTTTTGACTGATAGTGAAGTTGATCGCCACTCCGCAAGATTAGAATCAAGTAACCACCGTTTACGTGAAGTTGCTGAAGAGACGGCTTTAGAGTCATCTCGTGCTTATTTAGAAGTACTAAAGCGCAAAGAGTTGCTGAGCCAAGCAAAAGAAACGCTTTACAACCATGTGCGGGTTTATGATCAAATCAAACGACGCACGGAGTCAGGTTTAGGAACGTTGGCATCTAACCAGCAAGCCGAAGGTCGTTTGGCTTTGGCTGAGGTTAATGTGTTAACCGCTGAAAATAATCTGCTTGATGCTGAGGCTACTTTCCAGCGTGTTACCGGAGAAGTAGCTCCGCAAGTCATGGATTTTCCGTTAGTTGATCAAGCAATTATGCCGGTTACCTCAGACGAAGCTGTTAAGCGTGCCCTAGAAAAGCACCCAACAATTCTGCTTGCCGATTCGGACGTGGAAGCGGCTCGTGCACAGTATGAATCCGCGCGCAGTCTATTGTATCCAACGTTGAACTTTGAAGTAGACCGGAACTGGAACAACAACATTGATGGTGTTCGTGGTGACAATGAAGATCTAACAGCGATGTTCCGTTTACGCTACAACTTATACAACGGCGGTTCAGACAAAGCGCGTGTGCGTCAAACGCACCATCAAATCAATGAAGCGCGTGAGATCCAAGCCAGTGCTAAGCGTCAAACGCTAGAGAGTATCGAGTTGTCGTGGGGAGCCTATGAGATCCTTAAACGTCAATTAGAATACTTAGAGAAGCACGTAGTAGCGAGTACGCAAACACGTGATTCATACTTCAAGCAGTTCAATATAGGTCAGCGTTCTCTGCTTGACTTACTGGATACTGAAAATGAAGTGTTCTCCTCTAAAAATGCTTACATATCTGCAAAATACGATTTTGTAATTGCACAATATCGCTTGCTTAGTGGTATGGGTGAGATTTTAGATATGTTGCAAGTTGATGTGGCTCCATTAGCGTCAACGGAATTTAGTGATTACCGCACTGATTTGAAATAATCACAGCACGGCCTTTGTCGCCGTTTGCATTAATCAGGCACGCCCGATAAAATCTCGCGGCCTGTATTCAAAGAAAGGGTTGCTGGCTAGCAACCCTTTTTCGTTTCCAAAGGATCGTATGAAAGCACATAAAATTTTACAAGCCCCCGTGCCTATGCGTTGGGTGGGGCCAATTAAGATCTCGGGTCACATCCTTAACGAAAAAATCAGTGTGCCTTTGGCAACATATGAGACTCCTTTGTGGCACTCGGTAGGGCGCGGAGCGCGTGTTTCGTCTTTAACCGATGGGATTAAAACAACTATTGTGGATGAGCGTATGTCGCGCTCTATCCTGCTGGAAGCTAATGATGCATTTGAAGCATTTCAGGCGGTAGAGTCTATTAAAGCTCGCCAGCCTGAAATTCAGGCGGTGGTATCTGGTTCTAGCCGCTTTGCTGTTTTATTAGATATACACAGCCAGATTGTTGGTAATCTAATTTATCTTAGGTTTGAGTTCAAAACCGGTGATGCTTCTGGTCACAACATGGTAACCAATGCGGCTGATCGGATAATTCCTTGGGTGTTAGAGGCATATCCTGAGTTACGTTATTCATCCATTTCTGGCAATTATTGTTCTGATAAGAAGGCAACGGCTGTTAATGGTATTTTGGGGCGTGGCAAAAATGTGATCTCGGAGATTGTTATTCCGCGTGAACTGTGTGAAAGACGCCTGCTAACAACGCCAGAAAAAATAGTTGATCTGAATATTAAGAAAAACTTGATCGGCACTATGATTGCTGGTGGATTGCGCAGTGCGAATGCTCACTATGCCAATATGCTGTTAGCTTTCTATTTAGCGACCGGTCAAGATGCTGCTAATATCATCGAAGGATCACAAGGTGTTGTGCACGCAGAAGTACGCGATGGTGATCTGTATTTTTCTTGCACCTTGCCTAATCTTATTGTTGGTACAGTAGGTAATGGTAAAGGGCTAACTTTCGTTGAAGAAAATTTGACAAAGCTAGGCTGCAAAGAAGCGCGCGAGCCAGGTGAAAACTCACGCCGTTTAGCCGCGATTTGTGCTGCTACTGTGTTATGTGGCGAGCTTTCTCTTTTAGCTGCTCAAACTAATCCTGGCGAGCTGATGGAAGCCCATATTAAATTGGAGCGTCAATGATCGATCAGACGAATGATCGTAAAATAGAGCATATCAGGGCGTTTGATGTAGACCCCGATATCGAGCGTAATGGTAGGTATTTTGATCGCATTAGGCTCATTCATCGTGGGTTTCCCGAAATAGACTTGTCCGCTGTGGACCCGAGTATTGAGTTTTTAGGTAAACGCCTTAGTTTCCCGTTGTTAATATCGTCTATGACGGGAGGAAATCATGAGCTCGTGCGCACGATTAATCGAAATTTGGCCGTGGCAGCTGAACATTGCCAAGTAGCGTTAGCGGTGGGTTCGCAGCGGGTTATGTTTTCGGATCCTGAAGCGGCTGAGAGTTTTGATTTACGTAAATATGCCCCTACGACTCCCTTAATTGCTAACGTTGGAGCAGTGCAATTAAATTATGGGTTTAGCGCGCAACAGTGCCAAGCGGCTGTTGATGTGTTGCAAGCCGATGCATTGTATTTGCACCTAAATCCTCTTCAAGAAGCCGTTCAGCCTGAAGGGGATACTAACTTTGCAAATATTGCCCGTTTAGTGGCCGACGTTGTAGCAAATTTAGACGTTCCAGTACTGTTAAAAGAAGTCGGTTCGGGGTTAATGCCGGCAGATATTGAGCTTGGTCTACAATCGGGGGTACGCCATTTTGATGTGGCTGGCACCGGTGGGACATCTTGGAGTCGTATTGAACAGCATCGCCGGCAAAGCACAGGTGATGGATTAGGGTATACGTTTCAGGACTGGGGGGTTCCAACCCCTGTTGCCCTGCGGATGGCAAAACCCTATTTAGATAGAGCGACTTTGATATCAAGTGGTGGTCTCAGAGATGGGATTGATATGGTGAAGTCTGTTATACTCGGCGCCTCTTTATGTGGCGCTGCGGCACCGTTTTTAAAGCCGGCAATGGAATCAGCAGAGGCGGTTATCACTGTGATTGAGCGTCTAAGAAAAGAGTTTGTCACAGCTATGTTTTTGCTGGGAATGCCGGATGTAGTTTCGCTGTTTGGGAATGAACAATTGATCCTTGAAGAGCGTTAAGGAACAGAGATAGATATGTCATCAGTTGTTGGTATAGATCAAATTAGTTTCCATACCTCAAATCATTTTTTTGATTTGAGAAGCTTGGCTGAGCACCAAGAAACCGATCCGAATAAGTACTATGAAGGGATCGGCCAAGAAAAAATGGGTATGGCCGCCCACGATGAAGATATCGTAACGATGGCTGCTGAGGCCGCTTACCCTCTTGTACAAGGGGATGATTCGGCTGCTATTTCTAGTTTGTTATTCGCCACGGAAACGGGAATTGATCAATCGAAGGCCGCTGGTATTTATGTACATCGGTTATTGGGTTTATCAAATAACTGTCGTGTAGTTGAGCTTAAGCAAGCATGCTTCAGCGCAACGGCTGCATTGCAAATGGCATGCGCACTCGTTGCTCGGCAACCAGAAAAGAAAGTGTTGGTCATAGCGTCGGATATTGCTCGTTATGAGCTGAATACGCCGGGCGAGGCTACACAAGGTTGTGGCGCTGTGGCTATGTTGGTGACGGCTAACCCTCGGTTAGTCGAGATTGATCCAGAAGTGGGCAATCATGTCGAAGACGTAATGGATTTTTGGCGGCCTAACTACCGAAAAACAGCGCTAGTAGACGGTAAATACTCAACCAAAATTTATCTACGATCATTAAAGCGCGCATGGGAAAACTTCCAAGCGGTTAGTTCGTTAAATTTTAATGACTTTAGCCACTTTTGTTACCATTTGCCGTTTAGTCGAATGGCGCAAAAAGCGCATCAGCATCTCGCGAAAGTGAATAAAACGACGCTAACGCCAGAGCAGCTAGAAGCACAAATTGCTGACACCCTTGTATATAACCGGATCATCGGTAACAGCTACACGGCGTCGATGTATATTGGTTTAGCCTCATTGCTAGAAAATTCTGTTGAGAATTTAGCCGGTCAGCGTATAGGTTTCTTTAGTTATGGCTCAGGCAGCGTGGCCGAGTATTTTTCCGGTAAAGTAGTGTCTGGCTATGAAGCGCATTTGTTCACGGCTGACCATGCGGCATTATTGCAAGCACGACAGCCGCTTAGCTATGAAGAGTATATTCATTTATATCACGCACCAGATCCAACGGACGGTGGTGAACATGTCATTCCGGTGTCAACCAAGGGGCGTTTTCGTTTGGCATCGATCTCACATCATAAACGTGAATATGTAGCGCTCTAATGCAAGCTCGTGCGCCAGGCAAGGTGATTCTCAGTGGGGAGCACTCGGTCGTTTATGGCGCTCCTGCATTGGCAGTAGCGATCAAAAAGCATACCTATGTTAGCTTTAAGCCCGTAACAGAGAGTAAAACGATTAACACTCTGTTTGCGGGTATCTCATCAGGTATGCACTATCCTTTGCATGCACTCAGCCATCTAAAGCATAAGTTAGACAATCGCTTTGAGCAGTTTCTAAAAGGCGATTTGCCGGTGCGTGGCATAATGAGCCAACCAGATGATTTGTTGGTGTACGCTATGACTACGCTTATGCATCATTTACCTGTACCCGGTCGTGTCTCGTCAACGAGTTATCTGCCTATGCCGGGTCGCTTGTTGAGTGAAAGTGATCTTCCTTTAGGGGCTGGTATGGGGTCATCGGCTTCTGCTATTGCCGCTACTTTGGTGTTGTTCGAGCATCTATTGGACAAGCCTCTGACCTTAGATCAGCGTTTTGAAATGATTCGCTTTTGTGAGCGCCTCCAACATGGCCGCGGTAGTGCAATTGATGCCGCAACGGTTACTTATGGAGGCCTGAATCATATCCAAGCAGGTAAAGTGGCTGGTATCGATCAGCATTTAGGAGCGCATTGGTATTGGATATTTACGGGCTCCCCAACCGTAAGTACCGGAGAGTGTGTGCAGTCGGTTAGAGAACATTTTGAAGACGATACGGCGCTTTGGAACGCTTTTGCTGCGATTACCCGAGGCTTTGTGGACTGCGTGGGCGATTGTAATGCCAGTGAAACGCGCAACCCTCATATTGATTTGATTAAAGAGAATCATCGTTTGTTGCAACGTATAGGTGTAGTGCCTCATTCCGCTTCATTGCTTATTGATGCTATAGAAGCAGACGGCGGTGCCGCGAAAATCAGCGGAGCTGGGGCAACCAGAGGGGATGCTGGTGGTTTGGTGATAGCGTATCAGCCAGATGAGCAAGCCATGTCACAAGTCATGTCGCAATTCCCAGGTTATACGTGGGGAGCGGTGGAGCAAGATAGCCAAGGAGCCTGTTATGTCGGTGATTAAGGCATCAGCGCCGGGCAGTATTATGGTGATGGGCGAGCATGCGGTCTTATTCGGGCATAGGGCTATTGCTTGCGCGGTTGATAAAAGAATTTACGTTAGCCTCGCCCCGCGCAAAGATAGGCAAGTCAGTATCTTGTCAGCGCTGGCTTCGTATGAATCTTCTCTGGATCAGCTAACGCCTGAGCCACAACTCAGCTTTGTTTTATACGCTATACAACAGGTAGCAGCAACACTGCCTTCGGGGTTCGATTTAACGATTGAATCAGAGTTTTCACATACGGTTGGGTTGGGTTCCTCAGCAGCGGTAACAGCATCTGTTGTGGCTGTGTTAGCAAAATATGCGGGTGGCGAGCTGGATTCATTTGCGTTGTTTGAGCGCGCTCTTTCTGTGGTTCATGGCGTGCAAGGGCGAGGATCAGGTACAGACCTAGCAGCCAGTGTCTACGGGGGCTTAATTGCTTATACCGTTGAGCCCCGAGAAGTGATGCCGCTGTCGGGACTGCCTCCCATATCATTATTTTATTGTGGCTATAAAACACGTACGCCTGATGTGCTAAAAATAGTAGAGCGTAAGGCCAATGAGTTTCCTGGTCTTTACCGGCAGATCTATCGTTTAATGAATGATACCAGTGAGCAAGCCGAACAGGCGATTCAAGCACAGGCATGGGGCCAGCTTGGTGCGCTTATGAACATATACCAAGGCTTACTGGATGCTCTTGGTGTGAGTGACCACTCCCTGTGTGACATTATTTATACCCTACGCGGGTGTGATAATGTTTGGGGTGCAAAGATATCAGGATCAGGCTTGGGGGACTGTGTCATTACGTTGGGTAGAGCCTCAGATTTACCGCAGGCCTTGGCTGATAAATACGAAGAGATTCCTGTTGCCATTAGTAAAAAAGGAACACAGTGTGATGTTGTCTAAAGCAGAAGTGGTTGCTCGTTATTTACCAGAGACCTTGCAGGTTAAACCTTCGGCCGAAGCTTTTGCCCCCAGCAATATTGCTTTATGTAAGTATTGGGGAAAGCGCGATAACGCCCTCAATTTGCCTGTCAACTCAAGTCTTTCAATCTCGCTAGGGCATTTAGGGACACATACGCGTTTAGTCTTATCGGATTCCAGTGAGGATAAAGTGCTGCTTAACGGTAAGGAGCAAGCGTTAGACTCTCCCTTTGCCGCCAAAGCCATTGCGTTTTGGGATCTTTTTAGACGGGATCAAATTCTACCCATCGAGATAAATACCACCAATAACATACCAACCGCCGCAGGCTTAGCCTCTTCGGCATCGGGTTTCGCCGCGCTCACTAAAGCGATAAATGAATTTGCTAATCTCAATTTGCCAATAGATGTGTTGTCTGCTTTTGCCCGCATGGGAAGCGGTAGCGCGTGCCGCTCATTATTCGATGGTTTTGTTGAATGGGAAATGGGGCAGCTCGAAGATGGTATGGACAGCCATGGCATTGCTTTAGAGGCTAGGTGGCCCGATTTGCGGGTAGGCTTAGTGAAAGTTGAGACGGGTGAGAAAGCGGTAGATTCACGTTCGGGGATGAAGCGCACTGTTGAAACGGCTCATCTTTACCAAAGCTGGCCCATGCAAGCAGCTATGGATATTCAAAAACTACGCCAAGCAATTGCGGATAAGGATATAGATGGCTTAGGCATGACGGCTGAGCATAATGCTATGTCGATGCACGCCACCATGATCGCCTCATGGCCACCGTTGCTTTATTGGCAGCCGGCCTCGGTTGCTGTTATGCAGAACGTTTGGGGGCTTAGGGAGCAAGGTGTATCTGTGTATTTAACGATGGATGCAGGCCCCAATATAAAACTGCTTTTCGAGGCTGATCAAGAGACTGCAATTAAAGCTGTTTTCAACGATATGGAAGTTGTAGCACCATTTGCGAGCTGATGGTTATTGCGCTCAGTGCAAAACATATTTCCCAACTAGTTAATTAGAACTCCATTCCTATACAATCCCGAGCCCTCTGCTGTATGGGCAAGGGCAATAATAACTACAGTACTCAAGCGCAGAGCGCTGAATAAAAAGGCCCGCCAGCCTTCAATGAGTACAACCTAATGGAGTTCTATTATGGTTATCCAGCTATTCCCTTTATGGGCTGTTTTATTATCGGTTGTTGCATTCTTTCTACCAGCCTTATTCGTTGACTTAAAAGCTTATATCGTTCCTTTGCTAACCCTTATTATGTTGGCAATGGGCTTAACCTTGAGCCTTTCTGACTTTAAGCGTGTTTTGCAAAAGAAGAGTGCTGTTGTAGTGGGTGTGGCGCTTCAATTTCTAGTCATGCCTGTCGCAGCTTACGCTGTTGCTACTGTGTGGGGCTTTGATAGTGATTTGACGGTGGGCATGTTGCTGGTAGGGAGCGTAGCCGGTGGAACCTCGTCTAATGTAATGTGCTATCTAGCGAAAGGAGACACGGCGTTATCCATATCAATGACAGCTATATCAACCTTGTTAGGTGTTGTGCTAACACCGGTACTAGTCTCTTTGATGATCGGCCAAAGCGTTGATGTGCCTGTAGCAGGTATGTTGTTGAGCTTAGTAAAAATTGTGTTAATTCCGGTCGGTTTAGGTGTGTTGATTAATACATTTCTTCCTGGTGTGGTTAAAAAATCAGAACCTGCTTTCCCCTATGTGTCTATGTTTGCCATTGTGCTTATCATTGCAATAGTGGTCGCGCTAAGTGCGCCTAAGTTGGCTGATATTGGCTTAGTCGTTGCTGCGGCTGTTGTTTTGCATAACACCATTGGTTTGATACTAGGCTATTGGGTAACCTTCCTTTTAGGCTTCGATGCCCGTGTATGTCGTACAATTGCATTTGAAGTAGGCCTACAAAACTCTGGGCTTGCCGCTGCTTTGGCTATTAAGTTCTTTACGCCAATGGCCGCGCTTCCTGGCACGGTGTTTAGTGTTTGGCACAATATCTCTGGCTCTTTATTGGCGAGTTATTGGAGCCGACGCCCTTTAGTTGAGACGCCAGAAGCCAACGCTTCAAAAAGTGATGTAACAAGCTAACTAAGCGTTGTTTGGACAAAATCCATATAAAAAACGGGTCTGATGGCCCGTTTTTTTGTAGGCTATACCACTCTCCATATAATGATTACGGCTGGGTGTCATATGGAGTATTGGATAATTAACGAGAGATCGACTCCACAGTGACCGCTGTTACCGTTATACGTGGCTTTATTATTGCCCGCCATCAGCAAGATCAAAACCATACGCTCCAACTTCGTTACTGGGTTCGTCATGATGCTGGGGTATCGTTGATATCTATTGATCACCAGGAAACGGTTTTTTTTGTCTGCGATGAAAATGTGGACGATATTCGCTTGATCTGTAGAGACTTGAAGGGGTGGCGGCTTAAAAAGCTCTCGTTAACGGATTTGAATTATAAAGGCGTGCACGGGTTATATACGCGCTCTCTTCGAATACAGCGCGAGATCATAGAGCGGCTTACACGACACGCTATCGCCATGATGGAAGAAGATATCCGCCCAGTAGATCGTTACTTAATGGAGCGTTTTATCTTTGGCGGTGTAGAGGTGTTTCTACAACCCGGATTACCCCCCAAGCTGCGCCCGGCGGATTACAAACCCTCTTTAACCGTTTTGTCTGTCGACATCGAAACCACCATGCGAGCTGATCTGATACATTCAATTGGCTGCTATCAAGCGATCTATTCTCCAAACTCAGACGCTCCAAATCCAGACGCGATCTCATCAGATAGTGATGGAGGCGTGACACAATCTTGCCTCCTCGAGCGAGTGGTATTAATGAGAGGGGTCGGTAACAACACAGAACTCATCCGCTATTTCCCTGATGAGCGCACATTACTTAAAGCTTGGGTGGAGTTAGTAAAAAACATTGATCCTGACTTGTTGATTGGTTGGAACGTAGTTGGTTTCGATTTTAAAGTTTTGGCCCAGCGGGCTCAGGCATTGAAAGTGCCGTTAACCATCGGGCGAGATCAACAACCTTTGCAGGTCGTGCAGTCAGGGCAAGGGAAATGGTATGCCAGAATAGAAGGGCGCAATGTCCTAGATGGAATTGATACGTTAAAAAACGCGACGTTTCATTTTGAAAGTTATAGCCTCGAATCTGTCGCTCAGAGCCTATTTAAACGGGGTAAGCTGATAACGCATCCTAATGACAGAGGCGAGGAGATTCAGCGCTTATACCGTGAAGATCAACCCGCATTAGCGCGCTATAACTTAGAAGATTGTAAGTTGGTTTGGGATATTTTTGTTGAAACGCGTCTTATTGAATACCTAATAGAGCGGACTCGGTTGACTGGCCTGTCGTTGGATAAAGTGGGAGGCTCAGCGGCTGCTTTCGATTTTCAGTACTTACCACGGTTGCATCGACATGGGTATGTAGGCCCCGAATATGCTAGTGGTGCGAGTGGGCTGGATGCGCCGGGCGGCTTTGTTATGGAGTCTTTGCCTGGCTTGTATCGAAATGTGTTGGTGCTCGATTTTAAGAGTCTGTACCCCAGTATCATCCGTACATTTAAAGTAGACCCGTGTGGCTTAGCTGAAGGTCTTAAAGCTTCAGCTGATGACACAGGGCTTGTGCCAGGTTTTAATCAAGCGGTTTTTAGTCAAAACCCATCTATATTACCCACCATTATTGAAGAGTTGTGGGCGGCGCGCGATCAAGCTAAAAAGCGTGAGAACAAACCACTATCCCAAGCCATAAAAATTATCATGAACGCGTTTTATGGTGTGCTGGGTTCTAATGTGTGTCGCTTTTTTGATCAACGCCTAGCCGGTTCAATTACATTGCGTGGCCATCAAATTCTGCAGCAAACTCGCGATGAAATAGAGCAAGCGTTTGGCTATCAGGTTATCTATGGAGATACGGACTCTGTCTTTGTTCTGTTAGATGATGCTTGCAAAGAAGAAGAGGCTGCCGACAAAGGCAACGAACTGGCGGTGTACTTGAATGCTTGGTGGTCAGAGCAGGTTCAGTCACGTTTCGGTATAGAAAGTCATTTAGAGCTAGAGTATGAAACGCATTACAGCTGTTTTCTCATGCCGCGCATGCGTCACTCTGAAAAAGGGAGTAAAAAACGCTATGCCGGTTTGTTGCGCTCCACAAATGGCGATACTCACATGGTTTTTAAAGGGCTGGAAAACGTTCGCTCCGACTGGACTCCTTTAGCACGCGAGTTACAACGCACATTGTATGAAGCAATATTTCGTGATCAGCCTTATAAAGAATACATTCAAATGCTGATCAAACAATTACGAGCGTCTGAGTTAGATGACCAATTGGTTTATCGACGCCGCCTACGCCAGCCGCTTAGTGATTATATCCGTATGAAACCTCCGCATGTACAAGCGGCACTGAAAGCTGAAGCCGAGCAAAGTAAGTATGAAAGGCCCGTTTTGTATCAGCCTGGCATGCATGTGAGCTATATTATGACGGTCAATGGCCCAGAACCCGTTGAATATCGACGCTCGGCTATTGATTACGAGCATTATATAGAAAAGCAGATTATGCCCGTTGTTGATGGGATTCTGTGCTTTTTGGATGACAGCTTTGAAGCACTTACTTCCCAGCAAGTCGATTTGTTTTCTTAAATAATGATGTCGCAGCGCTGGTGGCATGAAGTGAAGTTGGGTAATGGGTTTTAATCGTTATCTATTAAAATATACATCCCTATCAGTATGTTTTTACGGCGTATTTTTTAGAATCAGGTTCGAACTGCAATGTATAAAAAATGATCAAATATCCCTTTACAGATGGTTTATAACCTCTATCATCTACCCTTTATTATCACGTAATTTGGTGTAGTGTAAGTCGTGCAATGACGCGAAAGAGACTCTTTCTTATTGTTTAAGAGCGCTCTTAGCCGTTACTCCTCATGCAGCTAATGTATTTTTATCTATACTTAATCCAAAGTAAGAGCAAAGCGCAAACGGTACATGTGCTAAATGCTCAGTAAATTTGAACCTCACTGTCACGGCTTGTATGTTGTTAGCCTAGTCACTGAGTATATCGGTAAAGCTATTCATTGGTGGCTACCCCAACACAAGCGCGAGAATGTAATTAGTTTATGAAGTCACAGTTTTTTATCATTGCTACCTTAATCAGCCAACAAGCAGTGGCCGCTGAGCAATATCCGACTGATTATAAAAGCCAACCTTCTCGCTTTTTTTCTCAGCAAAGTTATAGTGAAAGTACCTTATCCAACCAAAGCCTGTCGGGTTTAGCCGAGAAGTACGAGAATGACTTTTCCGTTCGCCAAGATGGGAAGCGTGGCATTTGGGTAGGCGCAAAAGTTACCGAGCAACTGTCGGGCAGTATGTATGTGTTAAGCCGTAGTTCTCGTGAGTATAAAACCGAGTTGCCTTTAGCATTTACCAGTTATCAAATTAACAATGCATTACGCCTACGGGCAGGTCGCCTACCTTATCCGCTTAAAATTTATAATGATTTTAGAGATTTAGGCTATATTTACCCTTCAAATAAAACCCCAAGGGCAACAACGTTTGCTCCCATGCAAACTATTCAGGGCTTAGATTTCCAGTACAGCTTTTCCACCGGTAGTGTATTGCATGAGTTGAAAGGCTACTTAGGGAGTGCATGCGATGACTATACGTTTTCTGACGGAACCTTTGGTTTATTAGCGTCAGACGCATGGGGCTTTTCGTACGAGCCAAAATGGAGTCATAACCGGCTCAGTATGGCCTATCATCAGGGTGAAACTGATTTTACCATGTCTGATGTGATCTCCATGTACGAAGGAATCTCTACCTACTCAAATATAGCGCCATTATCTTATCTGCCTGGCTTGGCTCAATACATAGAGCCTGAAGATGAACTAAGTCTATTGAGCCTTGGTGGGCGCATGGATTTTGATTCGTTGTATTTGCTGGGCGAATATAATCAGTTGCGTTGGGATAACGAGTATCAACCCCAGCGTCGTCGATTACATTTGATGCTGGGAGGGGATGTGACCGATAGCTTGCAGTTATACACCTCTTACGAGCATGTGAATGATAGTTTGTTAGTTGGTCAACCTGATAGCCGACCCGCAGGTATGGCTTTGAGTGCTTCATATCAATTTGATGAAATGTTAACGGGGTTGCGCACCATTGTTGAAGGTGACAGTGCGTTAACAGGGCTGTTTATGAGTTGGGATGTATCACGTTTATTTAATGTGAAAGCGCACTTTAACCATCTGGATTCTGGTGCGGGCGATGATCAAAGCCTAGTTAGGTTATCGATAGATTCCCTTTTCTAATGACAAACACTTAGCGTGGGTCAGGAACTAACCCAATCAACTTTAAGGCACTACTTAAAATTGACTGGGTTATACGTTTAATACTTATCCAAACACTACATCGCCAATCACCAAGCTACCGGCATAGCCCACCAAATAAGCAATGAGTAAGAAGAGCGTGTATTTGAGGTAACTAATAAAGGTAACCTCTGCAACTTTACTCATAGCGACAATGCCGGCGGCAGAGCCTATGACTAGCAAAGAACCGCCAACCCCCACCGCGTAAGTTAACGATAACCAACTGGCTTCAGTCATGGCGGGGTCTGCTTTTAGTAAGGCAGCCGTTAATGGCACGTTATCGACTAATGATGACAGTAGCCCCATTACAAAGTTTGCATGAATCGGCGGTAGCACTTCGTAAATAGTAACGAGGTTATCCAATACCCCAATTTCTTTGAGCATACCAACTAGTAATAAAATCCCTAAAAAGAAGAGCAGCGTATCAAACTCAATGGCGCGGATGTAATCAAGCATGTCTTCTCGGCTATCTTGCTTATGAAAAAAACGGCCAATCAAGAACATGATCGATAAACCAAAGAGGAAGGTTAAAACCGGAGGAACTCCTGCGATTATATTCAGTAAAATAGTAGAAATAATGGTGGCCAAAAAGATGATGGCAATCGACATGCCCACTCTGTCATGCGTGCGGGCACCGCCATCAATTAAGAGCTCGCCGCTGAGCCCAAATGACAGCATAGAGGCGAGTAACATCACACTCACGAATGAGGGGAGTGACAACCACAGCAAATCTTGAATGGCCACTTTGTTATCTAAAAAAATCATTAATGTGGTTACATCACCAGTGATTAACGATACACCACCAGAGTTAACGGCAAACACCACCATCACGGCAAATTTAAGCGTTTTATGAGGGGGTAGTTTAAGTGATAACACTAATGCGACAGAGACCAATGTGGCTGTGATGTTGTCAGATAACGAAGAAAAGATGAAAGAAAAAATCGCCACCATAAAAATTAAGCTTTTCTCACCAATACGTGAAGGTAAAAACTTATAGATGAGGGTTTCTATCAAGCCGTGATGGTTTAGGTAGGCAACAAAGGTCATCGCGGCCATAAGGAAAAGCCATAAGCTGGCAATTTCTAGTAGGTTCTCATTGAGCATGAGTTGTATATCCGCTGCTTCTACGCCTTGATCCGGGAATAGAAATAACAGCAACCAAGCCAGCGTACCTAAGAATAATGTGGATTTAGCTTTGTTAAGATGGATGACATCTTCCAGAACAATCATCAAAAAGGCGATGCCTGCCAGTAATAGTAAAAGCGTATGCATCAAACGGACTCCTTGTAAGCGGCCGTGATTAAATTTTGGGGTGGTAAGATAATAAAGTAGAACAACTTCAATGGCTCGATAAGCCTTGAAAATTAGCCTTGTACTTGATCTGAACTAATAGCAAAGTACCTGGCCGATTCATAATGATTAGTGCAGCGGACTCTATCAATGACTGACAACAGTAGCCATTCCCAAAATTGGTATGTTTATATACTGCTTTGTGCGGATGCTAGCCTATACACAGGTATTACAACTAACTGCGAGCGTCGGGTTAATGAACATAACAACAACGATAAGTTGGCTGCGAAATACACACGTGTGCGGCGCCCAGTAACCTTGGTGTGGAGCGAGCCGCATCAGGATAGGTCGGCGGCTTCATCGCGCGAATATCATATAAAGCGTTTAAGCCGTGCTCAAAAGTTGCAACTAATCCACAGTCATCAATCTTGCCAATAAAGTTCGGTAGCAGGCGCGCAAGTGTACGTTTATTAAGTGTTATAAGGTAACAATAATTTACGGCTTTGTGCTGTTATGATATAACGTATTTAAAACTCAGTTTTAAATAATCGTATGAGAAAAGGGTAGTGAGATGGGTTCATTAAAAGTAAATGCGCTAAGAAACAATACAGCGAAAGTACGTCATCTGCTTGCAATACTGGGTGTAGCTGTTTCTGCGGGTGCGGTAGCTGGCGAGGCACATGAGCATGGCAAAGTAGCACTCACATTGGCCATCGAAGCGGGTAACGTAGAAGTGAGTTGGCGTTCTCCTGCTGTTAACCTTGTTGGCTTTGAGCATCAGCCAAAAACTCCTGAAGAAAAGCAAAAAGTTGAGCAAACCTTATTAAACTTAAAACAAGGTTACGAACAAATCGTACTACCTGAGTCAGCACTGTGTTTATTAAAAGAGGCTGATATCGACACCACCTTAGCCGCTCATACTGAAGGTCACGATCACGATCACGATCACGACGACCACGACCATGAGGAGCATGACGACCACGATCACGACGACCATGACCATGAAAAGCATGAGGATCATGACCACGATGATCATGACCATGAAAAGCATGAGGGCCATGACCACGACGAGCATGATCACGATGGCCATGCCGATTTTTCTGCTAAATATACTTTTGAGTGTCGTCACCCTGAACATCTGAAGCAAATTGAGGTCAATTTGATGCCGAGTTACCCTGGTATTGATGAAATTCGTTATCAAGCCATTACTCCCGCAGGTCAAACTGGCGGGTCATTAACCCAAGGTAATACGGTTATCGTTTTTTAATTGACCTGTAGTAAGGATGTTTAATGCCAGCGGTAGTGGTTAAGGATTTGAAGTTCTCGTGGCGCGGCGGATCTAATCTGTTAGATATACCGCGTTTCGATCTGGACACAGGAGATAGGGTATTTTTGCACGGCCCATCGGGGAGTGGAAAAAGCACCTTACTTAATCTGCTAACCGGCATGCTACTACCGCAGCAAGGAAGCATTCACATTAGTGGAACAGATATAGCCAGTTTGTCAGGGGCGCGGCGTGATCAATATCGTGCGGATAAAATTGGCTTTATCTTTCAAACCTTAAATTTATTACCGTACTTATCCCTAACGGATAATGTTGCAATGGCTTGTCGTTTCTCGGAAACGAAAGAAGCTTACGCTGTAAGTCAGCACGGTTCTGTGGGCAAGGCTGCCGCTTGTTTTTTAGAGCGTTTAGGCTTAGCCGAGCCACTGCAGCGTAATGCCAAAGTAACCGAACTGTCTGTAGGGCAGCAGCAGCGTGTAGCTGTCGCACGGGCGCTGATTGGTTCACCATCGTTAATTATCGCTGACGAACCGACGTCTGCGCTTGATAAGCAAGCGCGTGAGCAGTTTGTTGAAATACTCAATGAGCTCGTCAGTGATTTAAACACTACGTTAATTATGGTGAGTCATGATGAAGCGCTAGCCTCTTCGTTTAAGCGCAGCGTACCTCTTACCCAATTAAATGAAGTAACACGGCTTGAGTCTAAGGTAGGTCAATCGTATGTTGGTTAAGATTGCATTGGCTAGTAGTTGGAGCCGTCGTCATGTTTTATCCATGATTGTTTTATCGATAGCCCTGTCTGTCGCGCTTTTATTGGCTGTGGAACAAGTACGCTCAGAAGTACGCAATAGTTTTAATCGCTCAGTTGCTGGCACCGATCTCATCGTAGGGGCTCGTGGTGGTGAGTTGCAGTTGATGCTTTACTCTATTTTTCATATTGGCCAAGCCTCCAACACAATTTCGTGGAAATCCTTTGAGTTAATTCGAGATAACCCCAATGTAGAGTGGGCATTGCCTATATCGCTGGGCGACTCCCACAAAGGATTTAGAGTGGTGGGTACGGACGCCAAGCTATTTGATTATTTTAAAGTTGGCCGCGATGAGCCGTTAGTTTTTAAAAAGGGCAAGCGGTTTTCTGACCTATTCGATACGGTCATCGGAGCCGATGTTGCCAAAAAATTGAATTACCGCATTGGCCAATCCATTACTCTTTCTCATGGTATGGGAGCAACCAGCTTCTCTGAACATGACGACCGACCGTTTACTATTGTTGGGATTTTAGAATCGACCGGCACCCCAGTTGATCAATCTGTTTATGTCAGTTCCGAGGCAATAGAAGCCATTCATGTTGGGTGGCAATCCGGCACTCGCATTCGAGGGCAAACGGTGAGTGAATCTGATATTCGTGATATGTCATTGACGCCTAAACTCATTACCGCTGTTTTAGTTGGTGTGAAGTCTAAGCTGAGCACTTTTACGTTACAGCGTCTTATCAACGACTATAAAGGTGAGCCGCTTCAAGCTGTGTTGCCGGGGGTTGCGTTACAGCAGTTGTGGCAACTGATCCGCATTGCTGAAAACGCGCTGTTTGTCGTGTCTATTTGTGTGGTTATCAGTGGATTTGTGGGTATGCTCTCGGTATTGTTAACCAGCTTATCTTCCCGTCGTAAAGAAATGGCCATATTACGAGCCGTAGGGGCAAAGCCTAGGCATCTAGTTGGTTTGTTAATGATGGAATCGGCGATGGTGACCTTGTTAGGAACTGTTCTAGGGACGGTTATGGCCGCAATTGGGTTGCTCGTTAGTGCGCCGTGGCTGGAATCACAATTTGGCTTTCACTTAGGTGGGGTCTCATCCATTATCTCTACGTTGCCTATGCTGGCGCTTGTGTTAGCCTTGGGGGCTTTAATCGGTATATGGCCTGGCTATCGAGCGTATCGTCAAACAGCGCACGATGGATTAACTGAACGATAGATACCATCGTTCTAATAAAGTACAGATTACGTGAGTAAATCAATAATGCTAAGTAGTTTAACGCGCTTACGAGCGCGAGGTGTGGTGGCAGTTCTTGCCTTGTTACTTGTTTCTTTTGTCGGGGTTTCTTCGGCAACCGCAGAGGCTGTCTCTTCAGTCAATGGTGAAACCGTTGAAACGCTTGATTGGGAAGTCTTGATGCCCCCCGGTTACACGCTCGATGGTTTATTAGACGACGAATCGTTTGCAGGCATCGGTACTTTAGAAGACGGTGACCCTCAAGCTGACCTCATGATGAGTAAGCTGCAAGAAGCGCTTAACTCGGCACCTGTTGTACCTGAGATGGATGGCAAAATGGTGCGCTTACCCGGTTTTGTTGTACCGCTAGAAGGTGAAGACCAAACGATCTATACCTTTTTCTTAGTGCCATACTTTGGGGCGTGTATCCATGTTCCTCCACCGCCATCTAACCAGATTGTCTATGTGCACTATGAGCCCGGTGTAAAATTGGAAAGCTTATACGATGCGGTCTGGATTACCGGTAAATTACGTACTGAAAACTTCAGTAACGAGATGGCGTCTTCCGGATATTCGATGGAAGCATTCCGTATCGAGCCTTATGACGGGTAACTAAAAAATAAATGCTAAAAAAGGGTGATTTTTCATAATTACCTTCTATTATGCGCGTTATTAGCAGCCTATAATCGGCGACCCTAAAACGCGCCCATCGATGTTTTTCCCGTTGCAAATGTGGATCTCCTTGGCGTAGGGTAGGTTAATCTTTTACTCAGTATTATCTGCAGGACACTACGTTGAATAAAACTATTATCGGTGCCGAAGAGTGGTTGAGCTTTCCGACACTGGGCATTCATGCCATAAAAGCCCGTGTAGACTCTGGTGCTAAAGTTTCCGCGATTCATGCCTTTAACGTGCAGGAGTTCCGTCGCGAAAGCCAGTTATGGGTCAGTTTTGAAGTGCACCCTTTGCAAGGTAATAGATCAACGATGGTTCGTTGTGAGCTGCCCGTGCATGCTAAACGCCGAATTAAAAGCTCCAGTGGCGAGTCTGAGCAGCGCTATATCGTTATCGCTCCCATGAAGCTTGGTGATCATCAATGGGATATTGAGCTATCGCTATCTAATCGAGATTCCATGGAGTACAGGATGTTACTGGGCCGTGAGGCGATGGAAGGGCGTGCGCTAGTAGACCCTTCGCAGAGTTTTGCTGTCGGGGAAATGGAAGATGAAATCATTCAAACGTTATACGGGAAAGTAGAAAAACCTAAAAACGGTTTGAAGATTGGGGTGTTGGCAAGCAACCCTGACCTCTACAGTAACCAACGGTTACTAGAGGCTGGTGCTGAGCGCGGGCACGAGATGGTGTTTCTTAACTTGCAGCAGTGCTATATGAAAGTGGACGACATCAATCCCGATGTACACTTTCGCGGTGGAGCAACGCTAAGCGACTTAGATGCTGTGATTACCCGTATTAAGCCAAGCCAAACATTTTATGGCTGTGCATTGGCGCGCCAGTTTGACAGCATGGGGATTTATACCGTTAACTCGTCTGAGGCGATAGCGCAATCTCGTGATAAATTGTTTGCGTTACAGCTAATGCTAAAAAGCGGTATTAGCATTCCAACTACGGGCTTTGCTAGCTCGCCAATGGACACTAATGACCTCATTGAAATGGTCGGTGGTGCTCCGTTAATTGTTAAGTTATTGGAAGGTACGCAAGGCAGTGGTGTCGTTTTGGCCGAAACTAAAAAAGCGGCCGAAAGTGTGATTAACGCTTTTAAAGCGGTGAGTGCTAATTTGTTAGTACAAGAGTTTATTAAAGAAGCAGATGGCAAAGATCTACGCTGCTTCGTTATTGATGGAAAAGTGGTCGCTTCTATACAACGCACGGCAGCGCCGGGTGAATTCCGAGCTAACTTGCACAAAGGCGGTAGCGCTTCCATTGTTAAGATTACGCCCGAAGAGCGTAAATTATCAATCAAGGCAGCAAAAGCGCTTGGTCTTCAGATAGCGGGTGTTGATTTAATCCGCTCGAAAAAAGGTCCGCTGTTGCTTGAAGTGAACTCATCACCTGGTTTAGAAGGCATAGAGACTGCTACGGGTAAAGACGTGGCGGGTATGATCATTTCATCGATTGAGAATAAACTGAACTGGAAGCAGCCAGTAGCAGGAGCCACCGCCGATCAGGCGAGTGAGTAAACCTGTTGTAACAGCAAGCTAAACCTGATGAAGGGCTTAGCTTGCTCTTGTTTGGCCTCGTTAGACAATGAACTCCCTGCCTTGAAGCCGTTAATGCGCTCAACATAGCCAGTATGGATTGTATTAAACGTTATGATTTATCCACACACTAAACTCCCTAAAGTCGGTACGACTATCTTCTCGGTGATGTCGCAAATGGCGGCGGAACATAACGCAATTAACCTGTCTCAAGGTTTCCCCGATTTTGATGGGCCGTCAGCGCTTCTGGAGGCCGTTGGTCGTTATATCGCGCAGGGTGCTAACCAATATGCACCTATGACGGGTGTACCTGCATTAAGAGAACAAATCGCCCAAAAGGTCGCTTTGCTTTACGGCCGCGAGGTATCGGTAGACCATGAAATTACCGTTACCTCGGGTGCTACCGAAGCCTTGTTTGCTGCCATAGCGGCGGTGGTGCGTGCGGATGATGAGGTGATAATTTTTGATCCCGCTTACGACAGTTATGAACCAGCGATAGAGTTGAATGGTGCCAAGGCAGTACGTTTACAGTTGCAAGCCCCAGACTTTAGGGTGAACTGGGATGAAGTAAGCGCGCATATTACCGACAAAACACGCCTGATTATTCTTAACTCACCCCATAACCCAACCGGTACTACATTAGATGCGGATGATTTAGAAAGGCTAGCCGAGCTAGTGGAGGGCACTGATATTCTCTTATTGGGCGATGAGGTGTATGAGCATATTGTTTTTGATAACGCACCACACCATAGCTTGTTAACACATGCGCAGCTGTATGAACGCAGTTTTGTTGTTTCATCGTTTGGTAAAACGTATCACACAACGGGTTGGAAAGTAGGCTACTGTGTCGCACCGCCGGCTTTAAGTGTCGAATTGCGAAAGGTGCACCAGTACCTTACCTTTTCGACCTCAACTCCAATGCAGCTCGCGTTGGCTGATATTATGCGCGATGAGCCTCAACATGTGAGTGAGTTACCCGCATTTTATCAGCATAAAAGGGATCTTTTTTGTGATTTGATTCAACCCAGCCGCTTTAAATTTACACCGACGTCGGGTACCTACTTTCAGTGTGTTGATTACAGTGCGATTAGTGATTTGCCGGATGTCGAGTTTTGTAAATGGCTGATTGAAAAAGCCGGTGTCGCGGCCATACCTGTTTCCGTTTTTTGCAAAGCGCCACCGGATATCCGCTTAGTGCGTTTTTGTTTTGCGAAAAGTGATGAAACGTTGCGAGCGGCAGCCGAGCGTATCTGTGCCATTTAAGCGCCCTCAAGAAACCCTATAAAATGTTAACTGGCTATGTGAAGGAGGTGAAATGGAAACGTTAAACTCATTAAGAGTCTCATTGGTGCAAACCCCGCTACATTGGGAAAATGCAGCAGAAAATAGAACCCAATTCACGGCTTTAATAGCGCCTTTAGCCGGCCAAACAGACTTGGTTGTGTTACCTGAAATGTTCACAACGGGGTTCATGATGCAACCCGAAGTACAGGCAGAGCCCGCTGATGGGCCTACGTTAGCTTGGATGAAGCAGCAAGCCTGTCAACTCGATGCCGCTATCTGCGGGTCTATTGCGGTAGAAGAAGGCGGACAGTATTTTAACCGCTTTCTGCTGGTTACCCCGCAAGCGCATGTGATGAGCTACGACAAACGCCACTTATTCCGAATGGGAAGCGAGCCAGACCATTACACAGCGGGGCAAGAGCGCAAAGTTTTCGAATACCGTGGATGGCGTATATTACCTCAAGTGTGCTACGACCTGCGTTTTCCTGTGTTTATACGTAACCGCAATGACTACGATTTGGCTATATTTGTAGCCAACTGGCCTGCTGCCCGTGCGCGGGTTTGGCGTACGTTGCTAGAGGCGCGAGCACTCGAAAACCAAAGCTATGTAGTTGGGGTTAACCGCATTGGCCAAGACGGAATGAACCTTGATTACCGCGGGGATAGTATGCTGATTGATTACAGTGGTACCGCGTTAATTGATCACAGCCCAAATGAGGCGTTTGTAGAAACGACAACAATCAACTGTGATCGCCTTAATGACTTTAAAGCCAAGTTCCCTGCGTGGATGGATGGAGATGAGTTTACGTTAGCGACTTAGCCGTCTTTACTTTACATGTGAGGGCGATTTTTTCTGCCACTGCTGGCGAAGATCGTCACAATAGTTAGTGTTGTTGGCTTTGGGCGTAAACCAAACATAATCAGCTTTGGACAGCGTTGTGTAGTCTTGCGCTTGCTCTTGTGTGGCGTCTACTTCCACTAAGAGCATCGTGCGTGTGTGTTGCTGTTCGACCGGCGAAAAATGTAACGGGACGCCTACGCTTTTATCCGTGTGAAAACCTCCTGCCACTAAAATGACGTTATCGGTAGAGCGCTGTTTAATGGCGTAAGCTAAGCTCGCATCTCGTGCCAGTTGAACGCTAACCATAGGCGCGAGCTGGTTGCGCTGCATGAGCTGGCAGTGGCTTTCATACACTTGGTCAAGCACCTGATCTTTAACCGCCTGAGTGATGCCCTGCGTGGTAGCAAACCGCTGTGTTTTGGGGACTCCCGCTTTATAAATAGTCTGAATAGCATCTCGGCTAATGTTGCCGCTGTGTACAGGCATGTTTTGCTCAAGCGCCGCTTTGATTAATGGCCCATAATCTTGCCAAGGCCAGCTATCGTCCTGCCAGTTTAGACGCTGTTTTAAATCCGAATCGCTCATGCCCGAAATGATAGTGTTAGTCGTTTGGCTGTCATCTAACATTTCGAGCACAAGACTTGTGTTGGCAGAGTCGGAAGGGTAGAGCTGTTGTATTAGCCACGTTTCTATTTGATGGTGATCAGTGTTGTCGTGCTTTTCACCAATAAGCACAATAGGGTATTGAGACAGCTCGCTAACAAGCTCTGTAGGCGATAGGGATCTTTGGCTCTCAAGGGCTATGATATGGCCAACTAACGGATGGTCTTTAAGCAGCGGCGATTGCCAGGTTACGGGCATAAATGTGTTAGGTGTTTGGCTAGCAGGTGCGGCAGCTGCCAAAAAAAGAGAAAGTGAGGTAATTAGGCTAGCTAGATGTTTCATCATGAGTGTTAGTCGTAAAAAAGACCCCGAAGGGCCTTTCTAATAAGAGGAAAAAGGGAAATGTTAGCTTACTTTTTCGAGTAGCTCGTCAATATCTTCATAGCCTTCTAGCTCTATCTCTTCATCAGGCACTGCGCTTTCGGGCTCAACTAAGAACGCTTCTTTTTTAGGTAGCCCTTTTTTGTGAACCATTTTACCGTGCATTTTATCGAGCTGACGGTCTATTTTTTGTGAAACGGCGTCGAGCGCAGCATAAAGGTTTTGCCCTTCAGCTTTAGCGGTGACTTCTTTACCACCGGCGTGGAGTATGGCTTCGACTTCGTCTAGGTGATCGTGTTTAGACAGGGTGACTTGCGCGCTGGTTATCATATCAAAACGCTCCTGAGCGTGTTCTAACCAACTTTCAATTTTTTCGCGTACGGCTGGGGAAACTTTATCTTGGCGATGTGTGACATTAATGATCATCTTTTTATTTCCTTACTGTCCTATGACAGGCGTTAGCAAAACAGGGGTAAATGTAAATCCTTCCTCCAATGGGAATCTCCAAATGAGATTCATTATCAAATGTGACTGTAAGATTACTATAGACCTGTTTTGCTCGCTTTGGAAACAACTTTTTTCGTTGATCTGTGCAACAGTTGTTTTAGCTCAGCGAAAGGAACTTATTCCTCTACCCATACCTCACGAACAGGTTCCCCAAAGTCGTCGTAAATAATTTTCTTTTTGGGTTTACGTGAAAAAGAATGAGAAGGTTTAGAGACCGTTTTGGCACGTCGGCGCGCATCGATAGCTGCCATTTCTTTTGTGGTAGGCGTGCGCTCTTCTTTGGGGTAGCCAAATACAAAGCTATTACGATTGTAGTTGCCGTCTTCTAAACCAGAGGCTCCACTTTCGACGGACTTGATTTCACCGCCTTGCTGGATGAACTCTTCGATCTTAGATTCAAGCTGTTGGCGGGTTTCCGCTTTTGTTGGACGTTTATTCATAGTTGAAATTATGCCGGATAAAGCAGCACGATGTCTTGTTTTATACGTTAAGAGTGTGGGTTGCTGACCCGAGGTTGGCTATACTAGTCCATATTTACACGCAGAGTTACTGAATGAACTACTTAACTATAGACCAGTATCGACATGCTTGGTTCTATCGCCATCAAGATATGCCTGTTCCAGCCTCCGATGTGGAGCAGATAAAACCCATGACACCAGCGCGCTCGCGCACTTTATGGGAAACTTTTATCAGTAAAGAAGCCGACTTCCCCGAAGATTTTGGCAAAGGCGAGTGGGTCACTCATGGCAATACGTGGCTAGAAACAGACTGCGATTGGCAGACACCCTGGGAAAGTGAAGATCAAGTGTTGCCCAGTAGCATACTCGAGCACCTGTTATGGGATGACGGCACTATTGTCTACTTTTGTTACGCGGCGGATCATGTCGTAGAAACGCGCTGGGGCGTCTTTAAAAAATACTGGAAGAACTTCTTATTCATGGATGACGGCCCGTTACTGATAGGTAAACGGCGTAAAGAAGTTGTCCAGTTTTTCCAGACGGGCCGGTGCCGTATAGGGAACCAGCCTTAGGCCATTTAGCTTACAGCCTATGCTTAAACGCTTGATAGCGGGTCGACAGCGCAATGCTTATGGCCCGCCCTATATTGCTTAGCAAACGTACTACACTTCGCCGTCATTGCTCCAATGCAACGCGTGCAGAAACTGGCTTTCACTAAAGTGCTGAACTTCACCCTTTGTTAGGGCATTTCCGAACGTAGCAGCCCAGTCCATCCATTGAGGACCACCGACAATTGCAATGCGTATAAAATCTTGTGCGTGGTTGATGCCGAGCTTTGCATCTTCCCAGATAGCACCGACCTCAAAGCCCGTAAAAGTTTGGTCAAAGTAAATAACCATGCGTAACGGGCCAAATTTTTGTACTTTGTCTTCAATTAAAGGTACTAAAATTTCTTGATAATCTTGGGTGCTGAGCGTTTCTGAGGCTTGTACACAAATGAAATCGCCAGCAGTATCGGGTAGGACAGATAGCATAATTAGCCTTATAAAATGAGGTAAATAACATTGAATAAGGCTAATTGTACGGGAGCTTTATGCCGTGAACCAGTTCTCCAGGAAGAGATCGATCAGTGCATCGCCATCTTTAATGAGGTTAATTCGGTTGCAACGATCCTGCATATTAATATCAATCAGTCCGTGTGCATAACTCCAGAGCGCACTGGCAAGCAGCTCCGGGGAGTAATCTTTGCGTAGCTTTTGCTTATCCGCTAAATTTTGAATAGCGATCAGTAAATGGCTGTATATGCTCTGGGCTTTGTCTTCGAGGAAGGTTTGAAGGTCAGTCTGTTGTGTTGTAGCTTCGACAGAGTTCATCACAATGCGAACGGCCTGGCTGGCTTTTTCGTCTTCGGCTATAGTGCTAATCATACGTTTTATTGTTGATTTGAAATACTCAACCGGTTCTGGCTCGTTGAGTTGTAACAGGGCATTAAACGTATTTTTTAATAAGTGTGAAGCGTCGCGCTGCCACAAGGCTCTGATCACGTCTTCTTTGTTATCAAAGTGCCAATAGACAGCACCACGAGTCATCCCTGTGTACTTGGCAATATCATTCAGGGTGGTGTGGCTGGCGCCTTGCTTGTTGAATAGCACTGCGGATGCATCGAGAATGGCATGGTAGGTTTTAAGCGCTTCTTCTTTAGTTTTTCTAGCCATATTAATTAGTTTCTATTTTAACAAGTGTATTTACAGGGTATTATACATACAAACAAGAATGTATAAAGGTGGTGGGTAAAATATGTATCGTCTTATGATGTTGATTACATCGGTTCTGATTTTGACCGCCTGTGGAGAAGAGGCAGAGTCCCAATCTACACAAGAGCCAGTCATCAGACCTGCAAAAATCGCAGTAGTTCAGGGTGCAGAGCAGCAAGCAAGACGAATTTTTCCGGGTACTATCGAGGCGGCTCAACATTCTGCATTAAGCTTTAGGGTATCAGGGGAGTTAACAAAGTTACCAGTTCAAGCCGGTGCCCGTGTCGTTAAGGGACAAGTCTTGGCTGAATTGGACCAATCCGATTACAAAAATACTTTGGCTGACCGTCAGGCTAAGTATGATTTAGCCAATATCCAGTATAAGCAGATTAAATCGCTGCTAGAGAAAAACTATGCCAGCCAAACCAAACTAGATGAAGTACGCGCTAACTTAAAAGCGGCGCAGTCGGCCCTTGCGATTGCACGTGACAATTTAAGCTACACAAAGCTGGTGGCGCCATTTGATGGTGTTGTAGCACGTGTTGATGTTGAAAATTACCAGTCTATTCAGGCATTAAACCCTATTATAGAGCTACAAGATGTAGGCGATGTCGATATTGTATTTAATGTTCCCGAAGCCTTGTTAACGCAAATTAATCCGCAAACCGCACGTGATTTGTGTGGCGTGGTCCGCTTCGATAGTCGGCCTGATCAGGAGTTCCCCGCCTGCTATAAAAAGCATGACTCAGTACCCGATACATTAACTCGGACTTATCAAGTTGTGTTTACTATGCCTCAAGGGAGCAGTTTTTCGGTATTACCGGGCATGTCAGTGAGTATCGAAGTTAATCTGGCTCCGGCTTTATTACAGCCAGCGGCTGAAACCGTCGTGAGTGTGCCGCTAGAGTCGGTTTTTGAACGGGGTGGTAAAGAGTACGTTTGGTTGCTGGATGAAGCGCTTGTTGCCTCTTTGCATCCGGTTAATGTGATCAGCATCGTCGATGATCATATGTTGGTTGAAGGGGTAGCCTCGGGAAGTAAAGTGATTGCCGCCGGTGTGAGTTACGTGCAAGAAGGGCAGCAAGTTCGTCCTCTTGCTAAAGAACGTGGGCTGTGAGCTGAGGCAATTTCATGAATTTAGTTGATTACACCGTACGCCACCGCTCAGTGTCTTGGATGGTTATTGTCCTATTAATTGGGGGAGGCATTCTCTCATTCCTAGGATTGGGCCGTTTAGAAGACCCCGCATTTACGATAAAACAAGCGTTGATCAATACCCAATACCCTGGGGCATCTCCGCAAGAAGTCGAAGAGGAAGTGACGCTAGTACTCGAAGATGCGATTCAACGTTTACCTTACGTTGACCACATAGAGTCGACTTCCAGTGCGGGGCTCTCTCAAATTAAAGTAGAGATGAAAAGCATTTACCGTAAGGATGATCTCGCGCAAATATGGGATGAGATGAGGCGCAAAATTAATGACAACGCCATGTATCTGCCACCCGGTGCCGAATCACCGATGGTGATTGATGACTTTAGCGATGTTTATGGAATATTTTTAGCCGTCACCGGAGAGGGATTCGATTACCAGCAGCTTGCCGATTACACGGATTTCTTAAAGCGGGAGCTCGTTCTAGTGCCTGGCGTTGGCAAGGTTACCGCCGGTGGTGAGCGTAGCGAACAAATCCAGTTGGAAATTGACCGCGCCAAACTAGCGGCATCTGGCTTTTCGGTCGCTGCTTTACAGCAGGTACTCAGTAATCATAATTTGGTTAATGATGCCGGTAAAATCCAAGTCGGCAGCGAATATATTCGTATATCACCCAAAGCGAGTGAAAACTCAGCTGTTTCGGGGCTGTCCAGCATCCTCTTAGGGCAGGCTAACGGTGAGTTGGTTTACCTGACTGATATAGCCAAGATCAAAAAGAACTATGTTGATCCCCCCACGCATTTATACCGTTTTAATGGCGATTCGGCCCTCACACTCAACATCTCGTTTGCTAACAATGTCAACGTAGTAGAGGTTGGCAAGGCCGTAAACACGCGTATGGCCGAGCTGGAATACGCGCGTCCTGTTGGGGTTGAGCTCAATTATATTTATAACCAACCGCAGCGTGTTGAAGAGTCTGTAAATAACTTTTTGATAAGCCTTGGGCAAGCGGTAGCGATCGTAGTTATTGTTTTGCTGCTCTCGATGGGGCTGCGACCCGGCATATTAATGAGTGGCGTATTACTGCTGACAATTCTCGGTACGTTTATTGTAATGCGTATTATGGATATTGAGCTGCATCGAATATCGCTGGGGGCATTAATTATCGCATTGGGCATGTTGGTGGATAATGCGATTGTGATCACCGAAGGCGTGCTCATAGGTATGCAGCGCGGGTTATCGCGGTTGGCGGCGGCAAAACAGATAGTGTCGAACACCTCGTGGCCACTGTTGGGCGCAACGGTTATAGCTATTACAGCGTTCGCGCCTATAGGCCTGTCGCCCGATGCCAGCGGTGAGTTCACCAATAGCTTGTTTTGGGTGCTATTAATCTCACTGTTTTTGAGCTGGATACTGGCCATTACCATTACCCCTTTCTTTTGCTATCTGCTGTTTCGTGATCAAGTCGCAAATGGGAAGCAGGCAGAACCAAACGACCCGTATCGTGGCATCGTCTATCGAGTGTTTCGCCACATGCTGCGCTTTACTCTCCGTTTTAGGGTACTCACGATGCTGTGCATGTTGGCGATTTTAGCCACATCGCTTTGGGGCTTTAAATTTGTTAAGCAAGGCTTTTTCCCAACCACATCACTTCCGATTGTATTGGTAGATTACTGGCTACCCGAAGGGACTGATATCAGGGCTACAGAGCGTGATATTGAGCAGTTAGAACAACGCATTTTATCGCTCGACAATGTAGCGAAGGTTACTAGCACAATAGGCCAAGGCGCCGAACGTTTTATGCTGACTTACAACCCAGAGCGTAACTTTGCGAACTACGCTCAATTGATATTAGAAACCCACAGTTACGAACAAATAAAGCCAACACTGAATACCATCACTGATATTTTGAATGATGAGTTCCCGCAGGCATTCACTAAATTCACCCGTATTTCGATTGGCCCCTCAACAAAAGCTAAAATTGAGGCCCGCCTAAAAGGGGCGGATCCCGATGTCCTGCGCGAGTTGGCGTTAAAGGTGACTGCGGTTTTTAATGCAGAACCCGAAGCGGTTACGGTAGATCAAGATTGGCACAATCGCACGAAAGTGCTGCGTCCTATATATGATGAGGCAGAGGGGCGACGTTTAGGCGTGAGCGAAGCCGATTTGAGCGATGCGCTTAAAATACACGTTAATGGTTTGCGCATTGGCGTGTTTCGCGATGGCTCTGAGTTGCTACCCATTGTGCTGCAAGCACCAGAAAGCGAGCGTAATGGCGTAGAGTCGCTCCAAAACATACAAGTATACAGCTCAACCCAAGGGGCTTATGTCAGTATTGGGCAGTTGGTTAAGTTTATAGACATCGATTGGGAAGACCCGCTCATTAAGCGCCGCGATCGTAAACGAACCTTGGCCGTGTTGGCTGACCCCAACCCAGAAACGGGGATTACAGCAACTGATCTATTCGCTAAATTACGTGATAAGGTCGAGGCGATCGAGCTACCTCATGGCTATGAGCTTGAATGGGGTGGTGAATACGAAAGCCAACAAAAAGCGAACAAAGCGGTATTTACTCCGTTCCCTCTGGGTATCTTAGTGATGTTCGTTATTACCGTATTCATGTTTAACTCCATCAAACAAACACTCGCTATTTGGCTAACGGTTCCATTGGCCATTATCGGCGTTACCTTTGGCTTAATTGTGATGGGCGCGCCTTTTAGCTTTACAGCGCTGCTGGCTATTCTTAGTTTGGTGGGCATGCAAATTAAAAATGGCATTGTATTAGTCGAAGAAATTAAGCGCTTGCAAGAGGTGGAGTCTTACGGCTGGTTAGAAGCCATTGAAGAAGCCGCGGTCAGCCGGGTACGCCCTGTAACAATGGCCGCTATAACCACTATTTTAGGCATGATCCCGCTGCTGGCAGATGTGTTTTTCGAGCCGATGGCTGTCACCATTATGTACGGTTTAGGGTTTGCAACTGTGCTAACGTTGTTTGTGGTACCCGTGTTATTTGCGCTCTTTTATCGTGTTAAGGCGTGATAAATGGGAATCTAATAGACTGTTCGCTTAATATGGATTGATTAAAAACTAACCAGGGACGGTTATGAATACTACGCTTATTACTCGTGCGTTTTTTTCCGCTGTATTGGTACAAAGTACTTTAACTTTACCTAGCACCGTTGGTTATGCCTTCGCCGATCACCAGCCCCCACTGCAATTGGCCGAAACACTCGATGTAGCCGATATCGATGTCGATTTAAGCCGCTATTATTATGCTGAAAAGTTAGATGGAGTTAGGGGATTTTGGAATGGCCAGTCTTTACTCACGCGTCAAGGTAACCCCATTCAGGCTCCGGAATGGTTTTTAGATCAGTTGCCTTGGTTCCCTGTTGAAGGCGAGTTGTGGCTAGGGCGAGGGTTATTTGATGAGCTATCAGGCTTGGTGCGTCAACAGACGCCAGATGACCACGAATGGCGCAAGGTTCGCTTCATGTTATTTGATTTGCCCGGGCATGCAGGTCGTTTTGTTGATCGCCGCAGTGCGTTGGAAAACTGGGTGCGGCTGCATTCGCGAGACAATGTACATTTGGTAGAGCTGCACCGGTATCAATCAAATGATCAGCTGTTAGATACACTTGAACAATGGCAGTCCGACGGGGCCGAAGGCATCATGCTCTACAATGGCGACGGGTATTATCACAGCCGACGCAGCCAAGATTTGCTTAAGCTAAAAGGTTATCAAGATGATGAGGCCGTAGTCGTCGGCTACCTTCCCGGTAAAGGGAAGTACGAAGGGGTCGTCGGCTCGTTATTAGTCAAGAACAGCGAAGGCGTTCAGTTTAAGGTCGGCTCCGGATTAACCGATAACGATCGTGCCAACCCGCCCGATATCGGGGCAACAATTACTTACCGTTATAATGGCCTCACCACCTACGGTAAACCGCGCTTTGCACGTTACGAGCGACTATATCGCCCTTAAGCCATCACTAAGGGCGCAGGAAACCAGCCAGCAGGACTGAGGCTAGGCTGGTAATGCGCCTGTTAAATACTCGTATGCTTCTCGTAACTCAATAAAGTCGTGTGGGTTGCCCCCTTTATCCGGGTGGCACCTGGCCGCCATACGCTGAAATTGGCGTTTCGCCGAGCGTTGAGTAGCCAGAGCAGGGTCCAGCGCTAATAGTTCGCAGCATTGGGTTATTTTATGAGGCGATAAGCACCGCGCCCAAAACTGGTTGAGTAGGGTATTTACCGCTTGTTCGTTGGTGTTATCGTAATGTTGCCAATCGAGATAATAATCCGCTAGCGCCGAATCACGAGTGTTGCAGGGTAGTTGGGTCGATTGAACGGTTTGAGTTGAGACGCTAGCCGCAGTCTTAGGGGCTAAATAATTACGTAAAGGCGAAATGTGCAAATAACCGATGCCTTCTTGCCATAAAATGCGTTGGGCTTGGTATAAAGCATTCATGGCTAAAAAGTTTTTTTTAAACAGGATGACTTCGTGAGGCTCGTGAGACAGGTCATCAAAAATACCCGCCTCTTGGCACTCGCGTATCAGGTCTAAAAGGCTAAACCCCGCGCACGAGTTGGCTGAGTCGGCTTTTAAAATACCAAGCGCTAAAGGCAAAGCGGGGTTGTTAATCAAAACCAGTTAAGCTCCTGTGATTGAGTACCCCTGTGCGGCGGGCTGAGGCTACGTAAGAGGCTATCGGCTTGGCACATCGAATGTTTAACCGTATGCTGCACGTCATTATTGTTTGATAGACCTAAGGACCCCGTGTGAAGAACTTATCTAAAATGCATCGACGTATCTTACTAGTCTTAATTTTAGGCGCAGTTTGGCTGGTTAATGAGTATAACGATGGTCGTTTATTCAATAACCCGACCGTGAAGGCCATGCTGGATAGCCAAAGCCAGCAAAGTAATAACACCTCATCCTCTTCCACCAATACATCGTCGGTTACCGCAGCATTACAAGGCCAAGCACAAGTCGATCAGGCTTTTGCGCAACAGCGTAGTGATCTAATAGTTACGTTAGATGCCGAAGTCATTAAAGTGCTGCCAGACGATAACAAAGGCTCGCGCCATCAGCGTTTTTTGCTCAAACTGGATTCGGGCTTAACGGTGCTTGTAGCACATAATATTGATTTAGCCCCGCGTGTGGCTGATCTGAGCCGTGGCGATGTAATCCGCATTAAAGGTGAATACGAATGGACCGATAAAGGCGGCGTCATTCACTGGACACACCACGACCCGGCTGGTCGCCACGTTGGCGGCTGGATCGAACGCAATGGGCAGCGCTACGAATAGTATTTACAGCTGCATGTTAGCGTTTAACCTTAGTGTTTATCTGTGTTAGTTGCTGCAAAAGGCGACTACACTGGACGTAATTAATAGGAGACTTTTACATGATCAGTATTGGAAGTGAAATCCCAGCAGTTAACGTCACTGTTGTAACACCAGAAGGTCAAGAAGCCGCTGTAGCTAGCGAGCTATTTGCCGGTAAAAAAGTCGTTTTGTTTGCGGTTCCCGGTGCCTTTACACCGACGTGTTCTGCGCATCACTTGCCGGGCTACGTTGTTTTGGCAGATGAGATCAAAGCCAAAGGCGTGGATATGATTGCATGCATCTCTGTTAACGATGCATTTGTGATGAAAACATGGGGTGAGCAGCAAAATGCAGAAGCAATCACTATGATTGCTGATGGCGGCGCGGCGTTTACAAAAGCCCTAGGCCTAACCATGGAAACAGGTGACTTTGGGGGAACACGCTCGCAACGTTACGCCATGATTATTGAAGACGGCAAGGTAACAACATTGAATGTTGAAGAGCCTAAGCAGTTTGAAGTCAGCAAAGCGGAAACGATCCTAGCGGCTCTTTAAAACCGCTTGCACGAGCCATAGCTACAAAAGCTACAAAAAAAGTTACAAAAAACTATAAAAAAAGCCCTAAGTGATTATCAGCTTAGGGCTTTTTTATGCGCTGTATCAATAGGGGATATTGACCAACTTATTGGCTAACGCGAATACCTTCAACGTAAAGCTCAAGGTAAACCGTTTCAGCCGCAGGGCCTAGGTTGTAATCGATACCAAAGTCTTTCAGTTTGATTTCCGCTGTGCCTTCAAAGCCCATACGGTAATCGCCCCAAGGGCTATCACCTTCGCCCATTTTTGTAACAGCCATCGTTACAGGCTTAGTCACACCGTGCAGTGTTAAATCGCCTTGTACTGTAGCGGTGTTATCGCTGCCTGGCTCAAACGATGTGCTCACAAATTTCGCCATTGGGAATTCGCTTACATCTAAAAAGTCTTTGCTACGTAAATGCTTATCACGCTCGGCGTGGTTAGAATCTACGCTTTCTGTATCGATCTCTACCGCTACAGTCGATGCTGATGGGTTGGCCGGATCATAACTGAAAGTCCCTTCGAAGTTATTAAAGCGGCCGTTTAACCAGCTAAAGCCTAAATGATTAATCTTAAACTCAACAGCCGCGTGAGCACCTTGCGAGTCAATGACGTACTCGGCAGCAAATAATGGCGAACTGGCCAGTACAAGGCTGCCAACGGCTAAAGTTTTAGTCATAACGTTTTTCATGGAGTCTCCTGTTTCCCCAACATGCGGTTGAGGGTTTCATCTTTATCAATAAAGTGGTGTTTAAGCGCCGCTACCGCATGCAAACCAGCCAAAATAACCAGTGAGGTGGCGGCGTACCAATGTACAGAACCGGCGATATCTTCTTGGTGCTCGATAAGTTCGGGAATAGCCGGCACCATAAACCAATTAAACACTTCAATACCGCGCCCATCGGCGGTAGAAATTAAGTAACCGGATGCCAAGACAGTCAAAATAAGAGCATACAGCGCAATGTGTGCAGCATGAGCGCCTAAACGCACCAGTGGGCTGTGCGTTGCGATAGCCGACGGCGTTTTGTTCGCCAAGCGCCACACAATACGTATGCCAACAACAGCGGCCAGAATCAGGCCAATGCTTTTGTGAATATGGGGGATAGTGCGGTATTCAGGGTCGTAATAGGTGAGGGTATCAATGTACCAGCCTAACGGATACATGCCGATTACTGCTAGCGCAACAATCCAGTGCAATGCAATTGCTCCCCAACCATACGTATCTGTTTGATTAGTGAGTGTGTTAACCATTGGCATTCTCATTTCCCTTTATAACCATAATTGATATGACCAGTGTAGAGGGATATAGTTCTTTCATATAATGCATTTTGGTGAATCTAACTATGCGCGAAGTGAATTTGCGATCCATTGACTTGAATCTGCTGGTGGTCCTAGAGGCTTTATTAGAAGAGCGACAAGTCACCAAAGCCGCTGAACGATTACACATGAGCCAGCCCGCCGTGAGCCGAGCATTACAACGCTTGCGGCATACCTTCTCGGACCCTTTGCTGGTCCGATCCGGCGATGGTTATGATCTGTCCGAAAGAGCCAAACAGATCAGCACCGATGTGAAATCAGTGTTGGCTAACATCAAACAGATTATTGCTGAGCCGCAGTTCGATCCCGCCACGTCCAAACAGATCATTCAAATAGCGGGCCCTGATCTCGAAATGGCGCTGTATTTGTCGGATCTTTTAGGCGTGTTGCAAGAGGCCGCACCCTTGATGCAAGTAGAGCTCGATTCGCGCCCCGCCGATTACTTCGAAATGCTCGCACGTGACGATATCCACTTTGCGGTGTCTGGCTTTGGACCAAACGTAGGTGAAGACCAGTTCCATCGAACGCTTCTTGGTCAAACGGGCTTAGCCATCGTGATGGGAGCCAACAACCCACTGGCCAATAAAGAAATAACATTAGATGAGTACCTAAACGCGCGTCATGGGTATGTGTCATTAACGGGGCAAGGCCCTGCATTTATGGATACCCACTTAAAAGAACTACGCCGTAAGCGAACAACCGTACTGCGCCTAACCAGCTTTATGGGAGTGGCCGATTTTTGCGAAACCACCGACCTGCTTTTTATGTTGCCTGTCTCGCTTATAGAACGCCTAGCGATAGGGCGCAATGTAGTAACGCGGCCTTTACCCACCGATTTAAAATTACCTGACTTAAATATTTATCTGTACTGGCACGCCCGACACCACAATGACCCTATGCACCGTTGGGTTCGAGAGCAAATTGCTCATACTTTAAACAAAAAGTACCCAACATGAGATAGCTGGCCACTTAGTTAAGGAATTTTTTGCAATCCATTTTCATGCTGTTATACTTCGCGCCAGCTAACGAGTTAACCACTCTGATTGCCGTTATGGTAGTCCTGCTGGTCCTCTCGCAATGATAAACCGTGAACCTGGTCAGGCCCGGAAGGGAGCAGCCACAGCGGTGGATTCATGTGCCGGGATGTGGCTGGTGGGGCTGCCCCCATACCTTCCCCTTTTTGTCGTTTGCACCATAAGTCTGCATAATTTTCACTTTAAGCCTGCATAAGTTATATTTTTGTAGTAATACTACGAAGATGGTGGCAGCGCTATGTATCGACGTAACCTCAAACACTCCTGCGTTAAAAACCTTTTTAAGTTTGCCAGTCTTAAAATGGATAGCATCATGACTGTTGAATCCGCTCTGGAGTTCGACACATGCTTCCACTTTGAGTATTCACCTGATGTCATCTCTTTCGAAGCTCAGCCAGAAGGCTTTTACTATAGTTTTAATGGTAAAGAGTTGCCTTACACACCTGACTTTTTGGTAGTGGATAAAGTTAACGGCACACGATTTGTTGAAGTAAAGCCTGTAACTAAAACGGCTAACCCCGATTCCCGAGAAAAGTGTATTTGTCGCCAAGAACGCGCTATTGAGCTAGGAGCTCCTGCAATATTGGTAACAGAACGGCAAATTAGACTTAACCCCATTCTCAACAATCTTAAATTATTACATCGTTATGCAGGCCTTCAGTCATTTACCGATCTTCACTTTATTATCCTAGAGTTAGTAAAAAAATCAGGTGTTGTTAGTGTTCGTAATTTAATTTCCGCTACGCGTGCAATGGAAGGCGATGTTCTTGCATCCACTGTTACTTGGCTGTCTTTAGGACAGCTTAAAACTGATTTATCCTCATCTGATCTGGGCTTAGATTCTATGGTCTGGTGCTAGCTGTGGCAGAGTCTGGTATCTTTTCATCAGGCTCAAGCTTATTTTAAGATGAGTTTTCAGCGTGTGATGAAGGCATTCCTCTTTTTGAAAACCCGCCAGAAGAAACATTTCCCCGCGAGGTAATCCTCCCGAAAATTAACGGCCCTCAAAAGTAAAATTTTCTCGTAATCTAAACGCAGGAGATTCTTATGAAAAAATCACGTTATACCGACAGCCAGATTATGGCGATTCTTAAACAGGCTGAAGCAGGCACGCCAGTGTCTGAGCTGTGCCGTGAACACGGCATGAGTTCAGCGACCTTCTATAAATGGCGTGCAAAGTACGGCGGCATGGATGCTTCATTAATGGCCCGTATGAAAGAGCTGGAAGAAGAGAACCGGCGTCTCAAAAAGATGTACGCCGAAGAATGCCTCAAGGCTGAGATTATCCAAGAGGCTTTACAAAAAAGTGGTAAAGCCGTCGGCGGAAAACCGTTAGCTTTCAGAGGTGATTTATCAGAACTGATTCGATTATGTAGAGACTATTTTAATGCGGATGATGCTCTATTTAGTTTGTTTTATCTGTCTTGGAAAAAAAGTCAGTTACACCCGTCGATTAACAAACAGTTGGAAAAAACCCTGAAAAACATTGCCAATACGATAAAGGTGGATCCGATTCAGTTTTCTGATAAAGGTAATATGTTCGCTTATGATGCTGCGTCTAAGCAGGTGCTGATAGATGCGGAGTATGGACAGAGTTCTGTTTAACCGGATATTGGATTCGGGATTCACTATTGTTGCGCTGGGCTGAACTAACGGAACAATTTTCTCGCAAGCAAATGTCAGCGGCGTCATCCGGACAGGTGCTTAACCTACTGCTGTCGAGGCCGGATATTACACGGGAGCAAAGCATTGCGCGGCATGTGTATCTGTCTCAAAACAACCTGCATTGTGTGTGGGCGAACAGCGACTGACAGCAATATCGCTGGATGTTGATCATGCACTGCCCTTCAGTCTCTGGCATAACAACGAGTTATGGAATTTAATGCCGGCACACAAAAAACAAACAATGCCAAACGCGCCAAGGTGTCTCACCCACGATTCTTACTATCCAGACAGGACGCTATCATCGAAAACTGGATGTTCTTGAGAGGAGAAGAAACCGAACTGTTTGATTTTGAAGTGGAGAGGGCGTTGGGCCATCGACGATCATCATCGTGGGAATATGATCTATTCCCACATTTGAAAAGCAAGGCAGAAAAGGCGCTGTATACCCGTGAAGCTGAAGAGTGGTCTTTGTAGATAATATAAAGCTAATTGTAAGGTGTCTACCACACTAGTGGCGATTCAATTCAAAGAGGTTCGACATGCGAACGAATGTACTTGCTAGATGATGCGATACCTAAAATTATTATGACCATTTATGAATCTGGAAACATACGCCTGAAGACATGAGTAAATCTTCGTGGTAAATTATTTTACATATTTGTAAAGGAATATTTAAGTGATCAAAAAAAGGGTACTGCTCACTTGGCTAGGTCGACATGACCTAGATGCTATAGACAATGAGAAACGAGGCCCTATTGCCTCGATTCTTCTGGATTCAGAGGCTCCTTTTGATGAAGTCCGAATTCTTGCGAATAGTTGGTTTGATGAGACTGAAGGTTATCAGCAATGGCTGACCGAGCAATTAGCCAAGAGGAATCGAAAGGCCTGTATATCGATTCATCATGCTGAATTAGAAAGCCCGATCCATTATCCCAGTATTTATAGCGTTGCACATGAAGAACTTCAAAGGCTATCTGCTTCAGGTTCTCTGATTACAGTCAATCTTTCTTCCGGCACCCCTGCGATGACAGCCACCTGGTTATTGTTGGGTAAGGGTGTGTTCAACACTCAGTTGGTTCAAACCTCGGTGCAAAGCGGTCTTTCTAAGGTCGAGTTGCCCTTCGATATTGCACTAGCTTATTTAGAACACCAAGATGGCGTATTAGGTAAACTTGCAGCCTTATCACCGGCTTTGGATAGTTATTTTGAGCATATTCAAACTCAATCAGCGATGATGAGTGACGCCATTGAAATGGCAAAGAGGTTAGCATCACGCAATTTACCCGTGATCATTCAAGGAGATTCCGGTACGGGTAAAGAGGTGGTTGCTAAAGCTATTCATAACGCATCTCCACGATCTGAAAAATCATTTATCCCAGTGAACTGCGGCGCTATTCCCGAAACTATTATCGACTCTCAACTGTTTGGTCATAAACGGGGTGCTTTTACCGGTGCTGATGCCGATCGAAAAGGATTTTTTGATGAAGCGGATGGAGGTACGTTATTTCTCGACGAGATTGGTGAGTTACCTCTGGATGCCCAGGCAAAATTGCTTCGTGCATTACAAGAAAAAGAGATTAATCCTGTAGGTGGTAGTAAGCCTCATACAGTCGATGTTCGGGTGATTGCTGCGACACATCGAGACCTTTTAACGATGATTGAAGAAGGTTCCTTTAGGGAGGACCTGTTTTATCGATTGGCCGTTGGTATTGTACAGCTACCGCCACTGCGTGAGAGAGGTGATGATATTTCTGAATTACTGACTGCATTAATGGGGCAGCTTAATCGCGAGGCGCAGGAACAACCAGGGTTTGTAGGTAAAAAAATTTCTGACTCTGCAATAGAATTTATCAAGCAGCAAAGCTGGCCCGGTAATATTCGAGAGCTATGGAATACTTTATTACGTGCATCTATCTGGTCAGAAGGTGAAGTATTGGACGTTGAACACTTGCAGCGCGCTATGTTTCAGCGCAGTCGAACAGGCAACAAAAAACATTTTGATATAGATGTCTCACGTGGTATTGATATTATGGAAATAATAGATAATACAAAGCGTTACTGCATAGAAGAAGCGTTACGATCAACTTCTGGACAGAAAGGTAAAGCAGCTAAACTGTTAGGGTTGAGCAGTCATCAGACGCTATCTAACTGGATTCGCCAGCTCGAGATCGAAGATTGAAAATGTGTGTTTTTTATTAAAGCTGGCGCAATATTTGAATTACAGGGTGTAATTAAAGTCAAAATGACATGAAGCCTATGAACTTTGAAAAACTCAGCCAATCCTGGTCAGAACTGGCAGATCTTGGCGCATTTGCTGAGACCTATGCGCATCTCGATCCACAAAGCTCGCTGGTTAAACTGCGATGTTATGTTGAGAAGTTAGTGGGTGTAATCTATAGCGAACTTAAGCTACCTACTGAGCCTAATTCCACATTTATGGACCGCTTGAGCAACAGCAGCTTTACTGCTGTTGTTCCTAAGGTAATCCTTGATAAGCTGCATGCCGTTCGAATATATGGAAATAAAGCGGCCCATGAATGTGTCTGCTAATACTGCTGTCTGGTTAGTTGATTCGCGTGAGAACAAACGAGAATGGTAATCCGTACTATATTTCCGCCTATTTGAATTCTGCACATGGTAAGGCCACTTTAGTTGGTATGTGTAAGAGTATTGTAGGTATGGCCAATATCAACGCGCAGGAATTACAAGATATCCATATCATGCACCCCCCCGACCGAGCTTCAACATAGGTTTGCTGGTATTTCAAAAGAGGTAAAGGCGAGACTTGAAAAGCACACGAGATCGTTGTCGGAGCTTAGTCAATTGTTCTCATCTTTAAGCCAGCAAGCCTTTAGCGGTAGGCTATGAAGCAATTTCCAGCCGTAACTTAACCATAAAACACCATCAACAAGGACGTTGTAATGCCAGATAGTTCAGTGATTCCAGTTAACTCATCAGTGCTTCCACTGCGCCTCAAAGAACCTCATTTCACCGGAGGTGAGTGGCCCAGCGCTGTCGACTGACAGGGACGCTGTATTAATCACTTGAAATGCAGTTGTTTCACCGCTCTTCTCCAGCAAACGTGCTTTTAAGAATTAACGGACCAATTTATGCGTATTACATCACTATCGTTAACTAACTTTCGGTCGTTCCGTTCAACGCAAACGATCGACTTTGCGCCAGTTACACTGCTGTTGTGCGAGATCTGGGCCTCTTTCAGCTTTTTAATTGATGATTCTTCGATGTGTTAAGGACGAGATCGAATTTATATGAGCCGCAAAAAATAGCATGGGCGCATTGAATTAGTAGAGCAAATTAATATTTCATCCCGGGAAAAGTGCAATGGGTTTGCGAAGGACTGGTTTGTGCTGACATTACTCAGTGCTAAGTGAGATATGTGCGCTGAGCTTAGCAATGTGGATTATTAAGAGTTATTACATCTAAGTAAGTTGTTGGTAATAAATATTGATAATTAGTAAAAATATTTACGCCTGTTATGAGGTTTCTATAAGATAATTATAGTTAAGATTCTGATTTAAAAGGTATAGTTGGTATTGGCATCAGCTATGCGATATCCCTAATGAAGCTGATTAGGAGATAGCACCATGAGCCAGAAAGAGACTGACGTAGTAGACCCGTTTGAACTGACTGAACATGCCAGACAAAGGATGATGCAACGCGGTGTGAGTGAACAGGCCGTTATGCTTGCTCTCGAGTTTGGACGTAAAATTCATTCGCGACGAGCGTTGTTTCATGTGATTGGTCGAAAGGAAATTAGCAAATTAGGCGACCAGCATCCTGAACTGAAAGAACTGGATGGTGTTCAGGTACTCACCACGAAAGATAGCGAGTCAGTCATTACGGTGTACCGCAACCACGACTTGCGGGCGATTCGCCCTAACAAGCGTAAACATCGTCATCTACACTAAGGAGGGCGTATGTCTACAAATTTAGAACTGCTGCTTAGGTTGAAAAAAATGGGGCATCACGATATTGCTAACGCTCTGAGAAAGGGCCAAGTCGGGAAATTGAGTGACCGGCAACGGCTGATCCTGGCTGATACTTCTATTTGCGTGAAGATGGCGCGCAAGGCGCTTGATTCGCGTCTCCTTGCAGGTGCACTAGTCGTCGTGACTACCTCCGGCTGGGGTGGAGAACCGGAAGTAACAGTACCCGGGATCATCCAACCACTGATGAACCTATAGATGTAGATTTGACAGAATATAATTACGAATTAATGAATATTAGGTAGTTGATTTTAAAAGGATATTTACAATCATGAGCGAACTGAAAAAATTCCAAATGCAGACTGCGCGGCCTTTACCCATTATTGTCTTGGCTGACACTAGTGGAAGTATGTCAGTAGACGGCAAAATCGAAGCGTTGAATAGGGCTTTAAAGAATATGATCAACACCTTTGCTGGTGAAAGTCGCTTAAAAGCCGAACTCCAGGTAAGTGTCATTACCTTTGGCGGTGTAGCCGCTGTCCATTTCCCATTGACACCAGCTCACCAAATTGAGGTTGTTGAGCCTTTGCCAGCAACTGGTGGAACCCCAATGGGAGCTGCGTTCAAACTTGCGGCAGAGATAGTTGAAGATAAAGAACAGATTCCTTCCCGTGCATATAAGCCTGTCATTGTGCTGGTTTCAGATGGTCATCCGACTGATCATATTGAGTCATCTTTTCAGCTTCTGGTAAACGGCGAACGTTCCAGCAAGGTAACCCGTTTTGCAATGGGTATCGGATCGGATGCCGACTTAGTATTGTTAGGTGATTTCGCCAACGACCTCGAAGCGCCTGTATTTAAAGCTGAAAATGCCCGCGATATCCATCGTTTTTTCAAGGCTGTGACCATGAGCGTTACCACCCGTAGCCGCTCCACTACCCCCAATCAGTCAACGCCTCTGGTTCTTCCTCCTGTAGATACCACGGAAGACGATGACGTCGAAGATGTAGGCTTCTGATGAAACTGGTTGCAACCGGCAGCTCAGTGATTGGTCCTGCCCATCTGCAAGACGATAACCCTAATCAGGATGCCGTGCTGGTTCACGGTATTTGCGGGGGGTGGTGCATTGCTGTGTGTGATGGCTTAGGTAGCCGTGAACTGAGTCATCAAGGATCCCGACTAGCTACCCATGCTGTTCGATCAACTCTACGTGAGTGGCACGGTGTCAGCAGTTCTGTCCCGCTAGCGATCAGTCAGCGGATAAAGGCGCGGTGGAACAATAAGGTTGGTAAAGACAGCTCATCCTATGAAACCACTTGCCTGTGGGCTTGGGCTGTTGCGAACGGCCAGGTTAAGACTGCTCAGGTGGGGGATGGCCTGTTATTGATACGCAGTAATGGACGGTTCAGTATCGTCACGCCCCAGCGTGATGGCTTTGGAAATCAAACTCAGACACTAGCCCGAGCATGTGACAGTGATTGGTCAGTGGCTGAATGTTATCTGACTTCAGTAGGTGACGGCGTTTTATTGATGACCGATGGTATATCGGATGACCTTATTCCTGAACAGCTTGAAGCATTCTTCGATGCAATATTTCTGCAATTGCAAGGGAGTAACAAGCGTCGTTGTAAGCGCTGGCTGACACGGGAACTAATGGAATGGAGCACTCCGAAACACGGAGATGATAAAAGCATTGCGGGCATATTCAGGGTTGAATAGATCATGAGCAAAGACTCTATGAAAAAGAAAAAGCTTCCAATATTAGAAGACGATCGCGGTAGAAAATATCCGCTGAAGCATGAGCTGGCAAAAGGTGGACAGGGTGTGGTGTATACGACTGACCTGCCTCAGGTGTTAATCAAAGGCTTCACTAATAAAGATGAAAATGCAAAAAAACGCTGGCGAGCCCATATTGAATGGCTGACTCGCCAAGACATTGCCGACCTTAAGCTAGCCCGGCCTCTTGTTCTGTTAAAAGCACCGCGTTCGGCTTATGTCATGGAGTTGATGGATGGCCTTATTCCGCTGAGGAGTCTGTTGGATAGTTTTATTAAAGCGGCTGATGAAATATCTGAAGACAATGAGAGCCCTCATATTCAAAACTATTTAGATCAGGGTGGGCTGCGTCGTCGTGTTCGTATTCTTTGTCAGTTGGCGCGAACGTTAAATCAGCTACACAGTCGGGGTATGCTGTATGGGGATTTGTCTCTTGACAATATCTTGGTCTCAGATGACTCAAATTACGCTGAAACCTGGTTAATCGACTGTGATAATATCAGCGTTGAATCCCACACCGGTTTGACGGTACATACACCCGATTACGGCGCTCCGGAAGTGGTTCGTGGTGAGGCCATGCTCTCTAGTTTGACCGATTGCTGGAGTTTTGCTGTTATTGCATACCAGCTGCTTACTCACAATCATCCTCTGAAAGGCGTTTTGGTAAATGAGGGTGAACCTCAAGTTGAAGATGAGGCACTCCGTGGTGAGCATCCCTGGATCAATGATCCCGATGACTTTGATAATGAATGTTTTTCCAACTTGCCGATGCAGTTGGTTGAACACAGTAAATTGCCTAAACTTTTTCAGCAAACATTTGGGCCGGGAAAAAATACTCCTGTCGAGCGTACTGGCATGGCCGAATGGTTGGAAGCTTTTACAGAAGTCGATGAGCACTTATTTGTTTGTCAGGAATGCGGTGGTCATTCCTTGTTGCCACTCAATTCCGCCGCGCTTGAAAATGTTAACTGCTTCTTCTGCGAGGCGGAGGTGGATGAACAGTTAGTTCTCATGGAAGAGTTTATTTATCTGGTAGACAAGGAAGCACCGGGTAAGTCCTCTGAGTCGGAAAGCAATAAAATTACGACGGGTCGCAAAGTTTGTTTACAGCCTGGCGATCAGAAAGAGCTTAAGCGTCTGATGCCGTCGTTTAGCTATGACATGGTGCCTTCAGACCATATTCGTTTGGAATACGACGATACAGGGTTACTGATTACACCTGCGGAGCCTCTGTATATTTCTAGGGGTGACGACAATATCCATGAATTTAAGAAGAAAACTCGTCTGAAAACAAATACTCGGGGTAAGAACAGCGAGCCTTACTGTATTCACTTGGGTAATCGGCAAGATGGCCATGTTTTCTGGCAATTCAGGTGGTGATCTATGCAATTAAAAGACTTTCCCTATTTTGCATCTGATCTCATCAATCTGACATCAGATGAAAATTTGTCCCGCTTACAGTTAAATCAGCCAGTTCAGCTGATCGAGTACGATGATCACTGGCTGTTGCAGCAAGCTGGCGAGCGTATTGCTGTTAAATGTGCCAAAGTCGGTCGCCCACAATTGGCTGGTCTGATAAGGCGCAATCAGACTCGTTGGATGTTGGTTAACGTTCAGAAAAACAACCTGCAATTACAATATCTTGCGCCGGTAGAAATCAATGAACTGGCTATAGAACTAGGAGTCGATGGTTTAATCTCGGACGACCTATTCACGAAAAATGAGATAAGTGAAAACAGTATTGAGTTGGCTTGCCAGTGGTTGGCTGAGTGTTTTGTTATCGATACCGTGCTGCCTGATAGTCAGGCTGAAGAACATTGGCTGGCTATATCTCGTTTCAGCAACACTTCCACAGGTAACGGCTTTCAATTGTTAGGCAAAGGTTGGCGAGCGGATGTTGAGGCTGAACATGATGGTCGTTATCTGATCAAGCGCATTACCCGTCATCAACGACGTGACAATGGTTTTTCACTATTGCAGGGGGCGTTCTCGTTTACCGATGCTAGTGTTGTCGCCGCAATGCGTAGCGCCACTCACCAAGCTGTTTTGGATGCTGCATTGCGAGATAATGGCAGCTATCTAGAGTTGTGGAAACTCTATAATGATAAGGAGTGGGAAAACGCACTAAAACAGGCTGAAACGCTTAAGGCCTTGCGCTTTTCGCATGCAGACGCATTTGAAGATCTCCGCATTAATCGCTGGTGCATCTGGCCTAAATCAACAGAGGCATATAAAGAGTTTCGGGCGCGCTGGAAATCCCTCGATATTGAAAAATCTGCACTAGTTGATTTATCCAGCCAGCCACCCGATTGGGCAGAAGAGCAAGGTGCTGAATCCAAACCGGGGGAGCAAAAGGAAAATCCACGCGGTGAAATCCACTTTAAAGATGATCACATAGTCTTTACGCCATCAACTGATCGCAAAGATGCGGTGGCTCGTTTTATAAAAAAAGAAGGTGAACGTAGCAATGGAGGTTGGCTTTATCTGTCACTGGCAAGCCAGCGTACTATCGGTAAACGTCGCCTGACGGCACGCCAGTCGATTGAATCCGGGAAGCGTATGCCGCAGCTGAAATGGTTGCTAGAGGGCGTATCAGTGCCCTCTGAGCGGCACCGCAAGCTAAAAGCATTGACGCCTTATGCAAAGGAGACATTCAAAGGAGGAAAACCAACAGAAAAACAGCTGTTGGCGCTGGAAATAGCTCTGAATACTCCAGATATTGCTATTATCATCGGTCCACCCGGCACGGGTAAAACCCAGGTTATTGCCGCATTGCAACGACGCCTTGCAGAAGAGTTTGAAGATCAGAAAATCAGTGGGCAAGTACTGGTTAGCAGCTTTCAACACGATGCTGTCGACAACGCACTCGATCGAAGTCAGGTCTTCAATCTCCCTGGAACCCGTGTAGGTGGTAAAAAACAAAGTGCTGATGAAGAGGGTAATTTCAGTCGCTGGATTGATGCGCAAGCGGTCTATCTTCAGGAGCAGATTGAGCAGCAATACCAACAGCTTCCAATGCTTCAGCAGTTGGATGATATCTCCCTGACGATGGCCCTGTTACGTGTCACTCAGTTTTCCTCTGCACAGTATGTCGATCAATGGCAGCAATTATTGCGACAGCTGAAAACGCTGGATCAATCAGGAGGACGAGTTTCAGCGCGCTTGCTTAGTGAGCTTGAAGATTATGTTGAAGAACAGCAGCAGTTGGTTCCAAAGTCGTTAAGTTTTGAAAATCATGCGTCAACCTTGCGCTGTATTCGTGCCTTGCGTGTTACCGAGGCTAGCTATGCTGATGATGGTTGTGTAAAAGCAGGAGATCTTCTCCGTCAGTTGAACCGTCAGTTGCACCGCTTTTCAGGTGATAGTAAAGCTTTGTTGAGGCAGGCAGCAGATACAGCACTTCCACCTCCAGGGTTATTGCAATCTTTAAATATTTTAAGGAATCAGTTACTGAATCAGTATCTCCCAGACTATCGACCACCTGAACTAAAGCAGACTCTCGATAATCGGGGGGTAAACCTTTTAGATGATTTGGAAGTCTCTCTTGAACAGCATATGCAACAACATAAACACGGTGTTGCTTGGGCACTTCAAGAGCTAGCCAACAGCATTGATACTGATCGGCAAGCAGCACTAAAAACCACAGAAGAATACGCCATGGTTGTAGGAGCTACTTGTCAGCAAGCGGCCGGCAATAAAATGGCCAGCCTTAAATCTGTAGTTGGTTTGGATAGTTCAGAAATCGGTTTCGACACTGTCATTGTTGATGAAGCTGCGCGCGCCAATCCTCTTGATCTGTTTATCCCAATGTCGATGGCAGAACGCCGTGTGATTTTAGTCGGCGATGATCGTCAGCTTCCCCATATGCTAGAGCCGGATATTGAAGGCCAACTACAAGATGAGCATCAACTTACGGAACAACAGCTAGAAGCTTTCAAGTTTAGTTTGTTCGAACGTCTTCGCTTGCAACTTGAAGCACTGGATGACCGAGTGGTAATGCTAGATACCCAGTTTCGCATGCATCCAGTCCTAGGGAATTTTGTCAGCCAGCAGTTCTATGAATCGATCGGTATGAAAAAGGTTAAATCGGGTCGTGAAGCACCTGACTTTGTTTTTCAACCCACGTTTATTCAATCACTTGGTAATGAGGGCGAGTATTACGATGGCAAGGTGTGTCAGTGGATTGATGTGCCTTTGGCTGAAGGTAGAGCCAGCAAACGAGGCACTAGCCGCATTCGTGAAGTAGAGGCTGAGTATGTTGCTAAAGAAGTACAGCGCTTGTTTATGGCAGGAGGAAATAGTTTATCTGTTGGTGTTATTACCTTTTATGCAGCTCAGCGGGATTTGATTATGGAAAAGTTGGCTAAAACACAAGTCGATGGTAAACCTCTGATTATCAAGCGTGATGGGCAGTTCGAGCCTTCCCCTGAATTTGCGATAACCGCCTATGGTGAGGAGGGTTTACGAGTGGGTTCAGTGGATGCATTTCAGGGTAAAGAGTTTGATGTGGTGCTGTTGTCTTGTGTGCGTACTTGGCAAATACCTAAGACGCATAAGCAATATGTAGCGAATGATGATAAGTCCTCTGAAGATTTTCATGAGGATCAACTCAATCGGATGTTCGGCTTCCTGCGTCTGCCCAACCGTATGAACGTTGCTATGAGTCGACAGCGGCAGATGCTCATTTGTATTGGTGATGCTGAGTTGGCGACTAACGAGTATGCAAAGGAAGGTGTTCCTGCGCTTAACGCGTTTTATAAAATGTGTGGAGGTGAGCATGGCGCTATTCGTTGATGCCGGCACATACCTTAATTACAGTTGTAAACCTCCAGGGAAAGCCAAGGCTGTGTTGTGGCCGGTCCTCGTTCATCGGGTTTTATACCCTGAGGTTAGCCAGCCGAAGATGAACTTGTTTCAGAAAGTGGTGATGCGTTTGATAAGAGCGAAGACCCACGACGCCAAAGATATTGCCTTGCTTACTGGTTTGCATATCAATCTGGTTAAATTAATTCAAGCTCAAATACTGAGCCGGGGCTGGATAAACGGCAACGCAACGGAGCTGACTGAAACTGGCCTGAATGTCATTCATGACGAAGATATGCAAAGTGAGCAGCTGGCGAGCGGTTATCTGTTTCAGGATGCATTGACTGGTAAGCTTTGGCCTCGAATCGACAAACGTTTGGCAATAATAGAACCAAGTAACCCCGGTGAGGAGCGTCCGATATTTACTCAGAACCGTAAAACCGGAAAAACTCAGAAGCCGTTTAAACCTCGCTTCAAGAAAGTGAGTTATACGGCACCTTCTATGCTGGATATGTTAAGTGCCTGGCATAATTATCGGAGTGATTATCGTGCGGCACAACAACTCGGTTATCTGAGTAAACCTGTAAAACAAGTGAAGTTATCTGGGCTTAGCTACCAATCTGAAATACCAGAGCCTGCCTGGGTTTTGGTGTGGGTTACTCCAAGTCAGAATAGTAAGTTGTGGAGTATCAAAGATCCTTTTGATATTCGTGATGAAGCTTGGTGGTTAGCTGATAACTTGCCTTCTCTTATGGAGAGTAATAGAAGCCTAGTTAAAAATTTGGGTGAATTAATTGATCAGCCAGAACCTGATAGCCAGACAGTTTCCGAATGGTTACTTAGCTTGCAAGACCAAGCTGATTTTCAGGTCATGCTTGAATATCCTTGGGCTAAAAGCGACTTCGATATCGCATCGGCATTGGCTATTCTGATAAAGCGCCGTCAAATGATTGAGAGCGGCCAAGATCATAATAATGATCTTCAAGCGGCCATCATTGAAGCTCAAAAACTGCTAGAAGTGTTGATGCAATGGTTGATTAAAGCGTTTCCTGCAAACATGGGTTCACTACCAAAACAGAAGAGCAACAACCAAGCGAATAAACAAATATTGCTTGCGCTTGAGCTTCCTGCTTTTACCGAATCAGTCTGCACGGCTTTGTCACGGCAAAGTTTGCAGGGTGCTATCAAGTCATTTCACAGACCCGCAAGTTCCCTCAAGAGCCTCGTGTTTACGGCAGGCTTGGGGGCTATGGGTAACGAAAACCACCCACTCAAACTTTTAAGTAAGCAACAACTCCAGCTAGAAAAACTTCTGGAACTAGCAGACCTACGTAACGATGCCGGCCATGGTAACAGTCGTCATACAGGCAAAGTTTATACAGTAATCACCATTGAAATTGCACAGCAATACATTGAATACGCGCTGCAATTTACTGAACAGTTCAAGGAATGGATTAATGGCGAAAAATAGCCGCAACAGTCACTCAAGCGAAAAATCTTTATTGGAAAAGAAAATCCCGATGTGGAAAGCCTCTTTTGAGAATGCCAGCAAGTTTTACAAAGAGTCAGAGAGTGAGCTGGATATTAGTTTTGATGAAACTCAGCTAAAAGCAGTTGTTGCACATATTCATGGAGACGATACGAAAACAGTCTCTAATTGGGTTGAAAAGTTTGCGAAGCTCTGTGGAGATCTTTCAAAGTATCAGAGCAGTCTAAATGATGAATATAAATCCCGCTGGGATGCTTGTAATCAGAAAGGCCAGGAGCTGGAGCTTAAAGAAGCCGAGTTGGAAGAAAAAGAGTCTGGACTGGAGAGCAAATTTGAGGCACTTCAGTATCAGGGGGAGGAGATTGATAGACGGCAGGCTAAATTGGCGACCGTCCAGGCAGAATTAACCACTCGTGAGCGAAGTATTACGCAACGGGAATTGAATGCTGAGTCAGGTTTTGAAAAACAGAACCGTGAGGCATTAGAGCAGCTCAGAGATATTCAGTCCAAGGAAACAGCGGAGTATGAAACGGCAATCAGTCAGCTAAGTCAGAATAGATCTAAGCTTGAACATGCTGTAGAGGTAGCAAAATTCACATTGTCTGATACGGAGCAAAAGAGAAAAAGCGAGCTGGAACTGAAAGAGCTTGAATTAATTATAGAGCAATCTGAACTCCAAAAAAGGGCATCTCAGTTACAGAAAGAAAAAGAGTACCTTGAGTTGGAAAAACAGTCGCTGCAAGAAGAAAGAAATTCCTATAAAACAGATATTGACCTGAAAAATCAATTTACTCAGCATAGTATTGAAAATAGTCGCAAGGAAATCGAAGACTCACTTTCCATTGAACGTCAGCGTCTGGACAGTGATTGGGAAGACCTGCAAGAAGCCAAAAATAATCTGGACGGCCTCGTTGATGATGCGATGGAGCAGGAGCGCACATCTCACACAAAGGAATTAGTACGGCTTAATCAAAAGCTCGATAAAGCTTGGGATAAAGTTGATGAGTTAAAGTCACGCTTAGAAGGTTTTAGAGAACTGGAATCTTCACTTGGTGAGCAGTCAGCTGAAGAGTTTATTGGGCAATTGAATAATTTAAAGCAGGAAAATAGAGACTTACGCCGTAAACACTCTGAGTTCGATAGTTCTGCATTGGAAGAGCAAAATGAGAATTTGCGCAGTAGGGTCAACAGCCTTGATAAAGAGCTGGACCAGTTGCGACCTGAGTTGAACCAAGCAAGAGAAGAAGCAGCACATAAACGTGTCGCTGCTACTGAACTCATGGCTAAGGAGCAAGAAAGGCGGGTTCTTGATCAGCACAAGAACGTATTGAGTGTGCATATTGATGATCTCGAAAGCCGGATTGATCAACTAACCAATGCACAGAAGACACAGACCCCGTTCCCGGCTATGTCTTTGATGGATTCAGATAAGGTCTATCGTTCGACCATAGAGCAGGAGGATGTTCCTGATCTCAGCCAGTTTGCCGATGAGTTGCAGCATCGTATTGCACAAGCGGAAGAGAAAGTTCAGCTTTATTACCCTATCGAGGACATTCGTGTTTTGCTTGGTGGGCTTGCTATGAGTCAGCTCCATGTTTTCCAAGGAATCAGTGGTACAGGTAAAACAAGTCTGGCAAAAGCGTTTGCAAAAGCTGTTGGTGGATTCTGTACTGATGTCGCTGTGCAGGCGGGGTGGCGAGATAGGGACGATTTACTTGGACACTATAATGCTTTCGAACGACGCTTTTACGAAAAAGATTCTCTCCAGGCGCTTTACCAAGCACAGACGCCTCGTTGGCAGGATGCCTGTAATGTAATTCTCCTTGATGAAATGAACCTGTCGAGGCCGGAGCAGTACTTTGCGGAGTTTCTTTCTGCACTAGAAAAAAACAATCCGAATGAACGACTAATTAGCTTGTCTGAAACTACGCTCCCAAACGCACCCGCTATGCTTAGGAGTGGTCGGCAGCTTCTGGTGCCAGCCAATGTATGGTTTATTGGTACGGCGAACCACGATGAAACAACGAATGAACTTGCTGATAAAACATATGATCGTGCTCATATTATGACTTTGCCAAAGCAAGATCATCGCTTCGATATTCGTTCATTAAGTCGCGCTAGTTACTCCTTCAGTTCGCTACAGAAGGCTTTTGAAAAAGCGTGTGTAACTCGTGAAGCAGAAGTCAGCAGTTTGTTAAATAAGATGACAGCCAGTGATTTCAACAAACTATTGGGTAGTCAGTTTGATCTTGGTTGGGGTAATCGCTTTGAGAAACAGGCTCTCCGATTTATTCCCGTAATGCTGGAAACGGGTGCATCCAGCGGTCAGGCACTGGATCATTTATTATCTACTCGTGTAATGCGTAAGGGGAAGGTTACTGGGAGGTATGATGTTTTAGCTGATGATCTACGTAAGCTGCAAGAATCGCTGGAAAACTTTTGGATTGATGCAAGCTTGGGTGGAACACCTGATAAATCTATCGATTTGTTAGAGAGTGATATTCGCCGAATGGAGGGCGGTGTTTGATGTGGTATGACAGACTCAAGGGTGAGACTGCCTGCTTGCCGGCTGATAAGGTTGATATTGGACGGTATAGAATAGATTCATCGAACCTGACTTTGACTAGTGGAATCAAACCAGAAAAGGGAGTGTTGGTTTCTGATGGTACCGACTCATTTCGGCTAGGATCGGAGGCCTATATGTTTGCATTACCAGACGGATCTTTGAAGGACGAAATTGAGCAGTTCTCTAAAGTAATTGAGACCTTGGATCAGGAGATGACACAATCACAGGAATTGATTTCACCGTTTATGCCCGCGGCAGTGATTGATGATCAAAGCCACCTTCTACCCTTTGAAAAAACACTATTAGATGTTCTGGAAAAGGGGCATTTACATCATATATCGCTACGTCCACGTCTGGATCTGTATTATGAAGATGCTGTTACTGATATCGCGCGTGCAAAGCGGCTGTCTAAGGGCGCCCTTGTTCATTTGGCTTCGCATTCGGAGTGTTGGCAGCGTCAAACGCTTAGTGGTGTAATCCCAAAAAAGGTGTTGGCGCGCTTAAGTGAAGATGACTATAACACCTATGAAAATCGTGTTTACGGTCGTCTTGTGGGCGATATTGAACAGTATCTCCAAGTACGTATCCGTAGTTTAAGAAAATTACAGACCACATTGTTGGATGCTCAGGAGTTCTACCAAGCTACAGATCTCAATCATCGCTTAAGAGCCGATATTTGTTCTCTTTGGGGGCAGGCTTTTGATGAAGCGCAGACTAGTAAGGCTTCAAGTATTTTAGAGGATACGCTGAATACCCTTGAATCAATGTGGAAAGCCATAATCGGTTTGAAGCAAAAAGGCCTTTATCAGCGCGTTAAGCAGAATGTATATATTGGCAACTCACTCCATATGACCAATATTCTAGGCCATGATGGTCATTATCGTCATTTGGCAGTTCTTTGGCACTTGCTGCAAAAGTTGGGGGAAAAGGCAGATAATACACCGGAGAAAAGGTATCAACGTAGCCTTGACCTAGCTCATGCATACTCTCGATATGCTGGTTTTGTTTTACGGCAAGCTTTACAGCCTTATATGTCTGGGAGCAACAACGGACAATGGGCAGGTCGAACTCTCAGCCTTAATCAAGAGGGGTTGGAATGGATACTCACAAGTTCGACTTCTGGAGTTGATAAGTCCAGGAGCGAGGAGTTGTTAAAAGTAGTTCCTTGGTTCGGTTTTACTAAATCACATCTGGAAAACCCAAAGCATGATGTTTGTCCGCGCATAATTGCCTGGCCTGCACTAGAAAAGGTAAATGACCATTCAGAATTGGACGGAAATTGGGTGGCTCTGTCTCCATTTGATTTTTATTGTGTTGAGCGCTTTGGTTACTTGGTTGACCGCTTATTATATCGTCATGTAATTAAAGACTTTGGTCAACCCTTGAGCAAAGTACCAAGTAGTGTTTTAACATTCTCCGATAGAAATCTTACTAATGCATTACATATCAACAGTGCAAAGAACCTTTTGGTTGTTCGAGAGGCATTGTCGAACAAGTTGTTTACAGATCTTAGACAGTCTTTAATTGATAGTAATGCAGTCCAACAGGCGGTCGAGCTAGACCTACGGCAGCAAGAAATTATTGCCCTTCAAGTCTGTCCTGTTTGCTATTCCAAGGTTATTCTTCATTTCCAGCCGCCATTGGGTTTTCGAGCTAGCTGTGACAATTGCCGGACGGAGCGTTACTTTAGTGTTCAAGAGAACAAGTTTGTGTTTGAACAAAAGCTAGAGGGCAAAGTAGATTTTCGGACTACAGGTCGTCGCGCATTTCATGTTGCTGGATTGCTTGATTGAGTGAATAGATGCCCGAGGAATTGTTGATACACTGGCCATTATAATCATCATTAACGTGCCCATATCCTAAGAGTAATCAGGAATTGATTTGGCGTGTAGCCGACCAACTTAATTAAGTTTCTATCAACTGAATTCACAACCTAAGCGAGCACTTATCTTAAATAGATGAAACCTGCTTTCCACGACTTATTTCAGAATATCCTTTCTTGGCTGTTTGATATTCGGATTAGTGCTCTTTCTGCGATGAGAGCCGCTGCGAATGAAATCGCACGGGTTGTAAAGTTGGCCGATAATACAGAAAACATGAATCTTGGCCGAATTCCGAATCCTACTGAAAAGGATTTTGCGAGGATGGAAGAGTATGAAAAGGTGCGGGAGATCCTACTTGGGCACGGTAGCGCCTAATGAGGGGCTACGCCGTTTGAGGCTGCCGGATATGTCCTACACCTTGGGCCAACCGCCGATAGCTCAATTAAACTGTCCTAATCAGTTTCGGAACCGCAACTAGTTAGAGTTGAGGAACTCACTTTTGAGCCAGTCTTTAAGCGTTTCTTTTCTTAAATCTGTGTCAAAGGGTTGTTCAGATATTAAGTGGTACTCGGTACCATCCTCTATAAATCCGTAAGGTGCTATGAGTCGCTTCGAATTTATGTCATTAGATGTCATATAAATTGAGCCGATTGCTATACCAAGACCATTGCATGCTGCCTGTAGGCTTAGATAAAAATGTTCGAAGTACATTTCAGAGCTCGACTCTATCTTGTTTTGATACGCGTGTTTCCATATAGCCCACGCGTCTGATCGAGTGTTGGTGTGTAAAAAACATGGGTTGAAAGGTTCTTGATGGTTTTCGTTCCAGTATTTTTGAGTACATACAGGTCCGATTTTTTCTACTGCTATAACCTCGGAGTAATAATCTTTATTCCAGGTAAAATCGTTTCTACGTAACGCTAGGTCGACTCTGCTTTGCTTTAAATCTATCGGCCCTCCCGCCGTGTAGAGGTGGACATTGATATCAGGATATTCCGTTTTAAAAGCAGCCAAACGGGGGATTAACCAATGCATAGCAATTGTCGGCTCACAAGAGATAACAAGTGGGCCTAAATCTGCCTGTTCAGAAATTCGTTCACAGGTGTCAGAAAGTAGATTGAATACGCTTTGACATGTCTGACACAGCAGTGCCCCTTCATTCGTTAGATGTATGCCTCGATTTTTTCGTACGAAGAGAGGGACTCCCAAGCATTCTTCAACATGTTTTACCTGTCTGCTTACGGCTCCTTGCGTGATATTGAGCTCTAATGCCGCTTTCGAAATGCTGGACTGGGTTGCTGCAGCCATAAACACTCTCAAAGAGTTCAATGGGGGAAACCTATATCCTTTTATCATTGATTATTACTCAACTGTTTTGATGATAAAAAATCGATTTTTTAACAATAAACAAATACAGATAATATTTCCAGCTAGTAATTATTAAGAACTCAGTGAGAGCTCATCATTTTAAACTACCGGAGGCTATGATGTTTGAAGGAATAAATGCAGAAGCATATCAGGTTAAAGATGATTATAAATCAAAGATTGAATCATTATGCCGGGCCTTAGCTATTGATGAATATTGTCACTTAGAAAGCGATATTGTTGAGTTACTTTTAAAAGACCTATGAGCTTAGCTATCGTAAACGATGAAAAAGTTTTCCACGGTGTGACCCCCATCCATATTGACAACCCAAAATTTGAAGGTTATCGAGATGTTCTTGTTATTACATTCAAAAAAAAATAAAAGGATAAGCCAATAATGACAGAATTAATTGCAGTTATGACCATCACTATTCTGGCAGTTATTAGCCCTGGGGCTGACTTCGCGATGGTGACTCGTAGTAGCTACCTCTTTGGCAGGTCAGCGGGGCTCTGTAGCGCTGTCGGGATATCGTTGGGTGTTCAAGTACATGTGATGTACACAATGCTGGGCGTTGGGGTACTAATTACACACTCACCTTGGGTCTTTGATATTTTAAAGTATATCGGTGCAATCTATTTGATCTATATAGGATTTAAAACAATAAGTAGTTTGGCAATTGTGGAAAAAAACATAATAAAAGGTAAAGATGATTTTACAAGATCAAACTTTATTGCGCTTAAAACGGGATTCTTGACTAATGCTTTTAACCCAAAAACTATGCTCTTTGTTATTAGTGTTTACACTCAGTTTGTTAGTAATGAAACACCACTAACTACGCTGGTCGGGTATGGTTTATTTATGTCTATATCCCACCTGATCTGGTTTAGCTTTATCGCGTTATTCTTTTCTAATTATAGATTGCGCTCCATTATGATAAATGGGCAAACATATGTGAATAAGGTTATCGGCGGTTGTTTAATGGTATTAGGGCTGTCGCTAGTCTTTGTTCCACTAAGTCACGTATAAGAGGCATACATATGAACTACGCATGTATTGACATGGAAGGGGTACTTATCCCTGAAATGTGGCCATTTCTGGCTAAAAAAACAGGTATTTCTGACTTTATGATTACTACCCGTGAGGTGTCTGACTATGAGCGACTAATGAACTATCGCATTAAACTATTGCAATCCAATAATATAAAGTTAGCCGACGTTGTCGAATTGTTAAAAGATCTAAATCCTCTAGAAGGTGCGATAGAATTCATATTGTTGTTACAGCAAAATTTCACTGTGATCTTGGTTTCTGATGCTTTTCAAGAAATGGTTGAGAAGACATGGACTCAGTTAGGTAAACCTTGGTTGGAATGTCACTCTTTTGAATGTGACGAACGAGGTTATATTCAAAAGCCTAAATATAGGCGTACAACCGGAAAAATTGAGGTGATTAGAGCGCTGCAGGGAAATGGAGTTAAGATCTTGTCGGTGGGAGATGCTTTCAATGACCTTGAAATGCTCAGGGCCTCAACACGCGGTTTACTTTTTCGGCCGTCTAAAGAAACGAAAGCCGCAGCTAATGGCTTACCTGTATTGTTATCGTATAAACAGATCATGATTGAAGCAGAAAGCTTTCAAAATTGACTCTGTATAGTAGGTTACTCTAGTTCGTATTAATCGTTAGAAACTACGTCCGTCTATATGTAAAGCTTAGCCAAGCATCAAAATGTAGGCCGTGATTCACTATCACCGGTTGTTCCCAGTAAAGTGTCAGTGGTTGAAAAAATTGAAAAACAAAAGCGTGAGTCCGATAGTTTGCTCGATAACTGGGACGATATGATTTGGATCTGGATCTCTAGGGCTTACTTTACTTTCAGTTAGCGAAAGTTTACGTGTTGGCTCTCTCGTACTTACAGGTGGCTTAGCTTTATTTGCATTGTTCAAAAGAGGAGTCTTAATTGAACATATGAGTTACTGTTCTGAACTCGATGTGTTGTTAGAATCAGAGTTAAGTATTAAGCGCGGCTAACAAGCTGTTAGGCAAGGACAAAAAACAGTTGGTTTTTGCTCCTCCGTCGATCATTTTAACCAACTATTTCATTGCCTGTAACAGGGCGTTAAACACCGCCCAGTTTTGCACCGGCTTCCCGTCGGCATGCTGCTAGTAGGTTTTCTATAGCGCCTTGGTCTTTTAGCGTTCTAGCGATAGCAACCGCCCCAATAATCATTGCAGTGACCGACAAAATATCTTGCTCATCACAACGAGTGTAACTCTTTGCGTACTCCATAATTGCGGTATTCATACCCTGGTAAGTGTTCGCGTATGCGGTGTTTACTTCGTCATTTTTGATATTGATATCGGTAGCCAAGAAGGCCAACGGGCAGGGGTGTTTTCCTTGGACATGTTCTACACTCAGGTACTCATTGAGCAATAGACACAGCCATTGTTGGTCCGATAGGTGGTTAGGTTTGAGGTTAGCGAGTTTAGTGCTAGTGGCAGCGAATTTTAATGCCTCACTGTACAGCTCTGCTTTACTCGAAAAATGTGCATAAAAACCGCCTCGGGTCAGTCCGCAGTTATTCATGACTTCATCTATTGTCACGCCGTTAAAACCCTTTATGGCAAATAGTCTGAAGGCGCATTCAAGAATTTTATTACGGGTTTTGCTTTTGTGCGTCTTAGTATAGGGCATAGAAAGGGTTCGCATTATTTTTACATATGTTCTTTATCATATATAAAGATAACTTTAAGATGAAGCCTAATTGTTGGAGAGGCAAAGTTACATGAACATTATCTATCCTATGTTTGCTTTAGTTGTTGTAACGTTTGTGGTGGGGTTGAGTATGGGGGCTGCTAGGCTGATCAGTGTTAAAAAAGGCCAAGTAAACCCGAAATATTACAAATTACTTACAGGGTATGAGGCACCCGAAAATATTATAAAATTGAGTAATAACTTTAGTAACCTCTTAGAAGTACCTATTTTATTTTATATTTTGGGAGTGTTATTGGTTGCCTTGGATATAAATAACTCCGTTATTCTTATTCTGGCGTGGTGTTTTGTCGCTTTGCGTATTGTGCACTCTGTTATTCATATTACCTATAACCACCCTAAACACCGGTTTTATGCTTTTTTAACATCCAGCTTAATTGTGTTAGCTATGTGGGTTCAGCTCATCATTTTAATTAGCTAAATATAAAAAAGATGATTCATTGAATCCTGCCTTTAACGTTACAAAGGCCAGACCAGCAAAATAAGCGGCACGGCGAGCAGTACGATCATTATTTCAAGTGGTAAACCCATGCGCCAGTAGTCTCCAAAGGCGTAGCCACCTGGGCCCAGTACTAGTGTGTTGGACTGATGGCCGATAGGGGTGAGGAATGCACAAGAGGCACCTACAGCAACCGCCATGAAAAACGGGTCTGCACTGACGCCTAGCCCCATCGCAATACCATACGCCAATGGCGCCATGATCACGGCCGTGGCGGCATTATTAATGATGTCCGATAAAAACATGGTAACGACTAACACCAGGCCAATAATAAGATAGACGGGCATCCCTTGGGTGAGCGTTAAGACTTGTGTGGCGAGTAACTCCGTTAGGCCTGTGCTTTGTAGGGCAGAGCCTACAGGGATCATGGCGGATAGCAGGATAATAACCGGCCAGTCGATGGCATCGTAAAGGTTACGAACAGGCAAAATATCCAGTAACAGATAGACGATAACGGCAAGGCAAAATACGATCGCCAGTGGCAGTATTTTGGCCATACCCAGAGCGATGGCGACGGTAAAGATAGCCAATGAAATAGCAATTTTTTTCGGCTGACCTAAGTTGATATTGCGCTCGGCAAGGGGAATCATACCTAGCTCGCTAAGCCGTTCGTTGATGTCATCTACAGCGCCTTGTAATAACAAGATGTCGCCTGCTTTAAACTGTTTACGTCGCAGCCTGCGAATATGCTGCCCTTCACGCGCTAGGCCAACCAATGCGAGGGAGCCACCACTTCGCCTACGTAAAAAGGGTACATCGCGGCCTTCTAGTACCGAGCCTTTTTTGATTACACCTTCTACTAATGTGAGTTCGCCTTGGGTTAGTTTGGAAAACTTTTTATCGGCACTGGTGATCAGTTCTAGCTCATTCTTGTCGAGCAGCGGTTGGACTTCTGAGGGATCAGCCTGCAAGAGTAAAATGTCGCCAGCATTAAGCAATTGCCCTGCACGCATCGACATCGTTTTGCCGTGACGGTGGGCTATACCCACAATTTCGATGCTAGCGTCTTGTAAGCCATCTATCTCGTCTACTGATTTACCCACTAAGCTTGAGTCGGCGGTGACGATGACTTCGGTGAGGTACTCGTCTATAGCAAATAGCTGATCGGGCGAGCTGCTTTTAAGTCGAGCGGCGGGGATTAATCGCCATCCAACTAGTGTAATAAAGAGAACGCCCATGATGGCGATAGCAACACCGACTGGCGAAAAATCAAACATGGTAAATGATTCACCGCTGGCTTCAGCTCGCATCATGGCAATAATGATATTGGGCGGAGTGCCTATGGCGGTTGTCATGCCGCCCAAGATACTGCCAAAAGCCAGGGGCATCAAAATTAGCGCTGGCGAGCGTTGATGTTTGCTACAGGTGGCGAGCGCCACAGGTAACATGAGCGCGAGGGCTCCTACGTTATTCATAAAGGCGGAGGCCACGGTGACGACTGTTGTCATGATCAGAATATGGCTGAGCGGGCTTTCGGTGTAGGGTAAGATTTTTTGTACAATCACATCTACCACACCTGAGCGGCGCAGTGCATCGGATATGACCAGTACGGCCGCTACGGTGATTACCGCTGGGTGGCTAAAGCCTACAAAAGCTTCATCAGCTGCGACCAAACCTGCCAGTACACACAGCCCCAAGGCAATGGCAGCCACAATATCATGGCGATACTTTCCCCACACAAAGAGAACCAGGGTTAACATCAAAATTGCAGTAATCAGCCATTGATCGGTATTCAAATGCAGCTCCCTATAAAAGCCTTAGACGGTGAGACCCAGTGGCGCTCAATATTCAGAATACGTAGGTAAGCCCAAAAAAACTACTGGCTTTTCAAAGCATATGATTAATGGGAGTATGGTGAACCATACAAAGTGTGATGTGTTGATCCGAGATAAAGGCTTATGGAATTTATTCATTACTGCACAGACATGAGAAGCGCTAAATTAAAAACGGCGCCCTTAAGAGCGCCGTTATTGATGGTTGCTGACTAGTCTTGGTCTTTTACAAAGGTCTTATCTTTCTCACCTGCAAAGAAGTCGCGGCCATAGACCAGTATGCATAGCACTACACCCACGGCGAATGCCCATGTAGCACCTCGGGTGGCTAGAACGGCGGCCACTATACCGGCAATACCCAGGTCTCTTTGAGAGCGTGCTTCCATAATGCCTATTTTGACCGATACATAACCTTGGATCAGCAGTGTTAGTGCTAGCGCTACGCCCAAGATCGGCTGAACTAGGGTTACGATTGGCATAAACAATAAGCCAGTATTGGTACCCCAGCGGAAAGAGCCTGCACCGCCAAAAATAGAGTACATGGCTTTTTTGCCTTGGCTAAAACGCTCCACAATAACGACATGCATTGCTGCCCATAATGGACCGCACATGGTGACATCTGGACCTAAGATAGACATAGCTGAGTTACGTGCACCAAAGATCATGTGAGCACGGTCTGGGCTGTAATCAATCTTCTCATCGGGGCGTGCTTGGTCTGCTTCTTCTAGAATGGCGCGGCTTTGTAAAACATCACCAAATAGAACGATGTAGGCTGCTAATACTGTAGGAATAGCGCTGATAAACATAGCGATTGGTGGGAAGCCAATACCAAACACTGTGTACTCATTCCACAGTGTGACAAAGTCAGGAGAAGAGAAGCCCCATTCAAGCGTAGGCCAGTTTGTTTCACCGACGGTAGGCGCAATGATGATCGCTAAGACAATGATCGGGAATACACCTAATTTTCCGATGAGGTTGAACAGTGTATTGCTCTGTTTTAGCTCGGCAAAGTGACGAGAAAAAATGACATAGAATGCGATACCAACTGCTAGGGTAATGGTGATTGGGTACAAGTCAAAGCGACCATCTACCTTAAATACGGCCATTACGGCGGCGATACCGGCACCAATAATGATCCCTGACTTGATCGCTTGCGGGATAAGCGATACGACTCGGTGCGCGAGTCCCGAGGCGCCAATGAAGATGGCAAATACCCCTAAGAGCAATTGAAATGAGACGAGTGCGTGTATTCGTTCGGGGCCTTCTGGGAAGGCGGCGCAGTAAGCCATGAGTAGTGGGATAGCAGGTGTGATCCAACCTGGCACCACAGGGTCACCTAACAGGTGATGTAGTAAGTAGAATAGACCGTTAAGCATAACAACAGCCAATGCGACTTCAAACGGCATGCCTAATAGTTCGGTCATCAGTGGTATTGCCGCTAAATCTACGGCACACATCAATAAGCCTTGAAAGTAATCTGGCCATTCAAAGCGGTAATGTATAAAGGGCAAGCGCACCTTGAAAGGTCCCATAGACCAAAACGGTGTTTCTTGGCCTTCTATGCGTTCTTCTCTCATTATTATTTCCTTTATTTTTTTAATAATGTAGGAGCCTCAGCGTTGATGGCTGAGGCAATCAGGGCCTGTTAAAACAGGGTTTATTAAAAGGCTTCTCGGTATAAGTTAAGGGCGTCTTCTTCTGTCACTGGCACAGGGTTGTTACCTAGCAGACGAGTTTGAAGCATGGCGTCTTTCGCTAAGGTAGGCAGGCTCTCTTCTGTCACATCAACTTCCCTCAGCTTTTGTGGCGCGCCAGATGCGTTCATTAACGATTGCATGTGGTCTACGAACCGGCTTGCTTTAGTGGCCGCGTCTTCCTGACTTTCGCCTAACAAAACATCGGCTAGCTCGGCATACAACTCGGCGGCTGCTTTCATGTTGAAGCGAAGCACAGGGCCAAGCATTAAGGCGTTAGTTAGGCCGTGAGGTAAGTGATAGTGGCCACCTAATGGGTAAGCTAATGCGTGAACGGCCGCTACAGGGCTGTTCGAAAAGGCTTGGCCAGCTAAGTTGGCTCCCAATAACATTGCTTCGCGTGCCGCTCGGTTTGTGCCGTCTGTGCAGGCGGTAATGAGGTTGTTAGCTAGCAAGCGTAGAGCTTCTTTCGCTAACGCATCCGATACGGGGTTTTTTAGGTGCGCTGATGTGTAGGCTTCAATTGCATGGACCATGGCATCGATACCTGTCGCTGCCGTCGGTAGGGCAGGTAAGCCGACGGTGAGTTCGGCATCCAGCAGTACTCTGTCTGCATAAAGCTGTTGTGCCACTACACCCATTTTGGTCGTTTCGCCGGTCGTCAAAATCGTAATATTGGTCACTTCGGAGCCTGTGCCCGCTGTTGTCGGCACTTGGATCAGTGGCGTTCGAGAACCTTGAACGTTTCCAATGCCGTAGAGTTCTGACAATGGCTGCTCTGATGTCAGCATCACGGCGACCAATTTGGCGATATCCATTGACGAGCCGCCACCCAGCCCTAAAACAATATCGGCCTGCTGGGATTTACCCAGTTCAACACATGACATGAGTACGTGTTCTGGTGGGTCCGCAACAACATCATCAAAGATAATGGTATGAAAGCCGTGCGCTTTTAATGAGGCTTTGGTTTCTTCTAATAAGCCACTTTCGTTTAGGAACTTGTCGGTAACGATTAATAAGTTACGCTCTTTGAACCAGCCTGAAAGCAGCTCTCCTAACCGTTTTGCGCCACCCCATTCGACATGCATGGATCCGGGCGTGTTAAAAGAAAAAGGTTTAATGCCGTTGTTCATAGTGATCTTCCTAAAGATTAAAGAGCGCTGCAGATGTATTTCAGCTCTAGATACTCATCGATGCCGTATTTAGAGCCTTCACGGCCTAAACCTGACTGTTTTACACCGCCAAACGGGGCAACTTCGTTTGAAATGATGCCGGTGTTGTGGCCAACCATTCCATATTCCAGTGCTTCGGCAACGCGTATGCTGCGGGCGTAGTCGTTGGTAAAGAAGTAAGCGGCGAGGCCAAAAATGGTATCGTTTGCCATGGCTACGGCTTCTTCTTCGGTATCAAACGGGAATAAAGGAGCCATTGGGCCAAAGGTTTCTTCTTGGGCGACTTTCATGTCTGGTGTGACGTCGGTCAGGATAGAGGGCTTTAGAAAGAGTCCGCCTAGACGCTCGCCACCATAGAGCAGGGTAGCGCCTTTACTCACGGCGTCTTGGATATGCTCTTCGACTTTGGCTATGGCTTTTTCTTCGATCATAGGGCCAATATCGGTGCCAGGCTGTGTGCCATCTCCAACGTTAAGCGCTTTGACTTTCTCAAGTAGTTTTTCTGAAAAAGCTTTATAAACCCCGCGTTGTACCAAAATACGGTTTGCGCACACGCATGTTTGGCCAGCGTTACGGTATTTAGAAGCCATGGCTCCTTCTACCGCTTTATCTAGGTCGGCATCGTCAAACACAATAAAAGGGGCGTTACCGCCAAGCTCTAGTGACATTTTTTTAATGGTCTCGGCGCATTGAGCCATTAATAACCGGCCCACTTCGGTCGACCCTGTGAATGACAATTTAGTTACCGTTGTGCTGTCGGTGAGTACCTTGCCGATTTTGCTAGCTGAACCGGTAATGACTTGGAAAACACCGTCAGGAATGCCCGCTCGCTGTGCTAACTCACCTATTGCTAAGGCGGTGAGCGGTGTGAGGTCGGCAGGTCGTACAATCATTGAGCAGCCCGCGGCTAATGCCGGTGCCGCTTTGCGTGTGATCATGGCGGCTGGGAAGTTCCATGGAGTAATGGCCGCAGTTACGCCGATAGGCTGTTTGATGACGGTTAAGCGCTGGTTAGCCAGCGGAGCTGGAATCGTATCACCGTAGATTCGTTTCGCTTCTTCGGCGAACCATTCAATAAACGAGGCTGCGTAAGCGATCTCGCCTTTGGCTTCGGCTAGGGGCTTACCTTGTTCAGTCGTCATGAGTAACGCTAAATCATCGGCATTTTCTAATAGCAGCTCGAACCAACGTCGCAGAATTTTTGAGCGTTCTTTGGCGGCCATCGCAGCCCATTCGCGCTGAGCCACTTGTGAGGCCGAAATGACGGCAGGGATTTCAGAGGCTGATAAATGAGGGATGCTGGTGATGACATCGCCTGTGGCTGGGTTGATGACATCGATTGTGCTTTTGTTTTCAGCTTCTACCCACTGTCCATTGACTAAACAACGGTCTTTGAGGAGGGACATGTCTTTTAACATGAGTGCTACCATTTATTATATTAAGTTTTGCTCTGCCCAACGAAGGTGGAAACGTAAGGAGTTAGCAGAGCACCAACAGAACTGTCTTTTCAGATGAGATTAACGATGAGTAGAGTGGCCGTAAGAGCGCCGATCATCTTCGTTTTATTGTTGTTCTGAAGAGAGCAGTGTTGTTTAGAGATAGCAAGCGAAGTGCCAATTTTCTGACTTAAGGTAAGTTACTGAAAGTATTGAATAAAAATCGATGTTAGGTGAGGTGTGGTAAATTTTTGAGCGGAAACCGCTCATCAATTTTTGAAAAGCGAGCGCTAAGCGCTCGTTATCGGTTAGCGCTCAGGATAATAGATCTTCCAGTGGCTGAGTAAACGGGGAAGGGATAGCTTGCTGTTTGAACCTGTGGTTGTTCCTATCGCTATGACCTGTTGCAACTGGTGGGTCTTTGGGTCCATGAAAGAAGAGAAACCTTCGGGGTCTTCGGGTAAGCGTAATGATAGGTGTTCCAGTGCCGTCTTTAATGCGTCGTTAGAAGCATCGACCCCTGTTAAGTGTACGGCCTCGGCTATTGCCATGATTCCAGAGTAGGCACCTTCAGCGGCATAAGAAGGGTATCGGCCACTGAGTTCATAAAAACGTGATACAAACCATTGATTTAGCGGTGTATGAGGCCAGTTATTATGATGTCTGGCTGACATGATAAGCCCTTCGGGGAGGTCTTTACCCAGCTCGACTAATACTTCGTAGTTACCGCCTGTATCAAAGTTTGCAAACTTTGCGTGGCTAAACAGCGATGTATTGTTGGCCTGTTGAATGAAGGCGACTAGGTCGCCACCCCACATGGAATTAATCACTAAGTCCGTAGGCTTTTCTAATAGCGCTTTAATAAATGCGCTGTAATTAGGTTCGTAAAGCCGTGGCCAGAGGGTCGTCACTACCTGATAGTGCACGCCGAGTGAGTCTAAGGCGTCTACAAGATCTTGCCATATGGTATAGCCGTAGTCGTAATCAGGCGCTATATGCGAGATGCGAATGGGCTTTTCGGCGCTGTTTGGGAAATACTCTTTAATGTATTTAGCACCGGCTATAGCGCTCTGTTGGGTGTTGTTGTTCACTCTAAAATAATAGGGGCTTACCAGCGGAGATGTCATTCGGGAGGACGCATGGTCTGTCCCGATAAAAAATACCTCTTCTTGGGCGGCGACTTTGGCAACTTGCCAAGCAACCGACGAGTTCACCACGCCACAGATGAACCGGCTACGCCCTTTTTCGACAAAGTCTTTCACTATGCGTGTCGCTCGTGAAGCCTTTGAGCGCGTATCTTCAATAACGACTTTTAGCGTTGGATACACATCGGGGCTTTGTGCAAGTTTTTCCAAGGCTATTTGAATACCTATCTGGCTATCGCGGCCGTATAGACCTCCGCGGCCTGTCAGTGGAAAAAGGCAGCCCACATTGATATCAGCATCGTTTTGTTCGCCCAACACAATAGCGCCAGCCACTGTTGAGGGGTGCAGTAATGTGCTGAGTAAAATGACAAGTACATATCTATGTGTCAGATTTTTGATCATCATTGTTGTGCGTATCATGTCGGTTAACTTTCAATGTTAAGGCGCTGTAAGCGTCTTTTAAGTGCGTGCCTAGAAATGCCCAGTTTTTCAGCCGCCACACTCTTTCGTCCATTACTGTCGCTCAGTGCTTTAAGAATGATTTCTCGCTCTTTGCTTTCTACTTGAGAGGTAAGCTCGGGGGTGTTGGACTCGGGTGTTTGTATCGCTTGTTGCGGGGCGTACTCGGGCGGTAAATGCTGCGCTGTTGCCGTGATACCTGGGTAAAGAATCGTAAATCGCTCAACAAGGTTTTTCAATTCACGTATGTTGCCCGGCCAAGCATATGTTTGTAAGAGCTGGATGAGCGCAGGGTCCCACAATGGTGCTTTGGAGCCTTCTTTGCTGGAAAATTGCTCGGTAAAGTACTTAATCAGTAATGGGATATCTTTGGGTCTTTCACGCAATGCGGGTGCGTGAATGGGGAGTACATTTAATCGGTAAAATAAATCTTCCCTGAAAGCACCGTCTGTTACCGCTTGTTTTAGATCGCGGTTGGTGGCTGCTATTACCACGACATTTGCTTGTTTTATACGGTTACCGCCGATGGGGCGATAACTCCTGTTTTCTAAAAAGCTGAGCAATTTTGTTTGAGCTGATAGTGGCATTTCTCCAATCTCATCAAGAAATAAGGTGCCAGTGTCCGCCAGAGCGATCAGCCCATCCCTTTTTTGAGAGGCCCCAGTATAAGCGCCACGTTCAGCGCCAAACAGTTCGGCTTCGATAAGTTGCTCAGGTAAGGCGGCACAATTAATTTCGATGAAGGGTGCGTCTTTAAAGCGCGTGTCATGGACACAACGAGCAATAAGTGATTTGCCCGTACCAGACTCTCCGGTAATAAGGACCGTTTTTGCCGAGCTATTCCCTATTTGTTCAATAAAGGCTTTGAGTTGTGTTGTAGTGGCGTCCAGCCCAACAATGGATTGTGTTTCGCCTTGTTTGGCACGTAAAAACGATAGTTCTTTTTGTGTGCGTTGTTGCTCAGCACAGCGGTGGATTAATACTTCTAATTCATCAATATCAAAAGGCTTAGTGAGATAATCCACGGCGCCATCTTTAACGGCTTGAACAGCTGTACGCGTATCACCATGTGCCGAGATCATAATGACGGGGGTGTCGGCATTGAGTGTTTTTAGCTGATGCAATACGTCTAATCCGGACATGTCGGGCAGGCCTAAATCCAGCAACACCACATCGGGGCGACTCTTTTGAAACTGCTCAACCCCATCTTTACCGGTGTGTGCCGCGGCTACTTCGATGGAGGGGTCGCTCAAAGAAAAGATAATACTGCGTATTAGGTTTTTCTCATCATCAATAATTAAAACCGATAAGTTACTCATGGGTATCTGCTTGCTTTGGAGGAAGGTTAAAGGAGAGGTGAACGCTTGTACCGACACCTATTTCACTTTCGATCGTTAATTCTGCATGGTTTGCATTTAATAAGGTTTTACAAATTGAAAGGCCTAACCCTGTTCCTGCTGTTTTAGTAGTAAAGAATGGCTCAAAAACTCTCGCTAGTTCTGTATCACTGATACCTGGGCCGTTATCGATAACCGATAAAACGATGTGGTGCTCCTGCTTTTGCCCGCTTAATAATATCTCCCCGCCTGCCGGCGGCATCGCTTGAATGGCGTTAAGGATCAGGTTCATCAATACTTGGCGAACATGCGAAGGGTCGGCGAGTATGGTGAGATCCTGCGGACATTCTATTTTGAGGATAACATGTTGCTTTCTTGCGGAGGCATCCACAAGAGCCGCAATGCTATCTAATTCATCAGAAAGGTGTAGGTGTTCCTGTTTGGGGGGATTAGGCCGCGCGTAATTTAATAAATTATTGACGACTTGCTCAACCCGATCGATTTCTTCTTCAACCATATGCAGCATTTCTACATGCTTGGGTTTGGCTTCGCGTTTTATCAGCGTTTTTATGGTCATGCCGACAATCGTTAATGGGTTTCGTATATCGTGAGCTAGCCCAGCAGCGAGTTGACCCAAAGAGGCTTGCCGCTCTATATCGATGGTGGCTTTAATGGTTTGGTTGAGTTGTCCTCTCATGCGCTCGATAGCATGCGTTAGACGCTCTACTTCGGTGCCCGGCTGTAAGGGCACGGGGGAGTCTAAATCGCCAGCGGCAACTCGCTCTACGCCTTTAATAAGGCTGTCCAGTTGTCTTTCTAAATGTTTAGAAACGTAGAAATGCAGAATCAGTAAAAGGCCAGCGGTTAGGAGCACTAAGCTAATCAGACCATTACGCATGGCTGCACTGGGTGGGCTGACTAAATCTTTATTTTGAATAAGTTGTAAGTTCCACTCGGGGATTAACGGATAGCCTTTAACGGCTTTGGTGTGGTGCTCTACTGGCTGCCCGACAATATCGAATAACCGGCGGCCAGGCACTTCAAGCAATGGAGTGTAGATACCTTCTGCACCTAAGTTTTTAGGGAGAGAAGCCAGTGAGTTAAACCGAAGTACTAACCCGATATAGTATTGTTCAGATGCGTTAAAGCTTGCGGCAATGGGTTTGAGCATCAATACCGCCGGTGGGTGATTAAAACTGTATGGCTCAGGCCCGTAGAGTTCTGTGTCGTCAAAGGCGATTGGGCCATAACTTAGTGATGATTGATAACGTTCAGCCGAGTAAGCATTGTCCGGAAAGCTCCATAAAAAACGTCGCTGTTTATCAAAAAACACAATGCCATACACATTGTGTAAGTCGGTTTGTAGCCGTAACAGGGTTTGCAGTTCGGTTGATAGCGAGTTGACTCCCGATTCGCTGTAAATGACGGGGGAGTCTAGTTCGTCGGCGAGCACATCTAACTGATAGGCTCGCTCTCGTAAATGTACCTGAAATTCATTCTGAACCGCGGCTACTCGGCTGCCTAATTGGGCGTTAGTCACTTTGCCTAGCAACTGAAAAAAGTAAGAGTCATAAATACTGGCAAACAGCAGCAATGGAACGAGCGCAACCAGCAAGGATAAAAGCAAATATCTATTGGTGAGGCGGCTACTGCGTTTGGGATTCAAGGGGAGACTCTTGCTGGTATGTTTTGTTTATTATGCGAGTAATAATGGCGAAGTTTTCTTGTTCAATCCAGTATTGTATGACTTAGTTGTTATCTAATGCAGTCAGAGTTAATAACGGCTCCCGCTGTAATCCATAGTAGGCAGGTAAATGCGTCTCGATAAATACATTTGTAAAAGCACCCAGCTTTCTAAAGCTGAGGCCGTATGTTCTATACAGGCGGGAAGGGTGAGTGTTAATGCAACCGTGGCGATTGATGTCGCGCTACAAGTACATGAAAACAACACAATTGAATTAGACGGGGTACAGCTTAAACCCAGAGCATTTCGTTATCTTTTGATGCATAAACCCGCTGGTTTAGTCTGCTCTAATGTGGATGAGGCCTACCCATCGCTTTTTAATCTATTGGATATCGAGCGAGTGTCAGAGCTACATATTGTTGGGCGTTTAGATGTAGATACCACAGGTTTAGTGCTAATAACTGACGATGGTCGATGGTCTTTTCATATAACGCAACCAGCTAATGCTTGCCCTAAAGTGTATCGCGTTGGTTTAGCGCGGGCTTTATCGGCAAGGGATATCGATGAATTAGTTGTGCAATTTAAGCAAGGGATTCGGCTACAAGGTGAACAACGCTTAACATTACCTGCTACCCTAGAGGTTATATCCTCCAAAGATGTGCGTTTAACGATTACCGAAGGTCGGTTCCATCAGGTGAAGCGTATGTTTGCTGCCGTGGGTAACCGAGTCGCTTCGCTGCATCGTGAGCAAATAGGTGATGTTCTCGTCGATGTTGATGAAGGCCAGTGGCGTTATTTACATGATACCGAAGTTCAGTCCTTTAGCCTGGCTCAATAAGCTTTACGTAGGCTATCAATCCATTGATTTAATCAGAGTAATAAAGCGATACCATGACAAGAAAGACACTCAGCTTGAAGGTAAAACGTACCCCAGTCGAGCCAATTGATACAGCGCAAGATTTGTATCCCAATGACCCTAAACAGCGTTTTTTGAATGGTGTAGCTATACATCCTTCACCCGGTATTCGTTTGGAGTTGGGCTCTCAGGAATATTCTACCCGTGCGATGGACTTAATAACGCCCATCGGTATGGGACAGCGCGGTTTGGTCGTTGCGCCACCCGGATCAGGAAAAACAACAACCCTAAAACATATCTGCCAAGCCGTTGGTAAGGCGTACCCAGATATCAAGCTTTATGCTTTGTTAATTGATGAGCGCCCAGAAGAGGTTACAGACTTTACTCGGGGCGTAGCGGCCGAAGTGCATGCGTCATCGTCAGATCAAAGTTATGCCCACCATGCGCGGTTAGCGGATGAGTTACTCGATAAAGCCTGTAAAGAGGCTGGAGATGGTAACAATGTCATGATTGTTATTGATTCACTAACGCGTTTGGCGCGTGTCCACAATGCCGAACGCAAAAGCAGTGGCCGCACTATGTCGGGCGGCGTTGATGCCAGAGCGCTGGAGATACCGCGCAAGCTGTTTGGTGCTGCTCGTAAAATTGAAAACGGTGGCTCGCTAACGATCTTAGCGACTATTTTGGTGGATACCGGCAGCCGCATGGATCAGGTGATTTTTGAGGAGTTTAAAGGCACGGGTAATATGGAGTTGGTATTGTCACGCGAGATTGCAAACCATCGTATATTCCCCGCGATCGATATCGCAAAAAGTAGCACACGCCGTGAAGAATTTTTATTAGACGCTAAGAGTATTGATCAGGTAAGAAGCTTAAGGCGTGCTTTAACTTCACTTAAGCCAATCGAAGGTGCAAAGCGATTAGCCGAATTACTTGAAAAATACCCGACTAATACTGAGTTGTTAGATGCGTTTAAACCTAGTATCTCATCAACGTGAAAAACTGCTTTTATCGCTGCTGCGTATGTGTTTTGTATTTTAGTTGAGTAACGCATCTTGGCTAATGACTCCTTTTGCGCTCAACTGCTTTAATACTTGGATGCTTTTTTCTTTTAATAAATCCCGTAAGTTGCACGTCTATATGGCCAAGTGTTACTCGTGATTATAAAGCCCTACGGTTTATCCGTCGGGCTTTGTGCTTTAGGGCTAAGTGACGCGCATCGTTTGGAGCAATATTTAACGTTGGGCCAGTCTCGCTCCCATTTTTTTCGCCATGTAAAAGGGCGGTTGCAGGTACGGCATATTTTGCTGGGAAGCTGCGATTTTTTCATATGTCATTTCATACCAATGGGCCAGCCAGACGCATCAAGCGAGTCCAAAGCGGCGGTGTGCTCATCGCCTTGCCATTTGTGAATAAATTCATGGTGTGGATCAAACATTTGAGTTTGTTTTTCAAGGTTAAAATGACGTCCGCCGCGCGGGTCGGTCCCCACCCCGGCAATGTATTGCCAATTGCCCCAATTGGAAGCGACATCGTGGTCAATTAACCTTTCTTGAAAATAGGCAGCGCCATATCGCCAATCAATACCTAATTCGTTGATTAAGCAGCTAGCGGTTATTTGTCGGCCTCTATTTGACATATAGCCTGTGGCATTTAATTGCTTCATGCAGGCATTTACTAGTGGGTAAGGGGTACTACCTTGGCACCATTTGGTAAATCGTTCGGCAAAGAAACTTGTGAGCGGAGGTGAGCTTGCCATACCTCTAAAGCGGAAAAGTGTAGACCCTATCTTGAGGGCTACCCAATTAAAGTACTCACGCCAGAGTAGCTCAAACTTAATCCAATAAGTGTCATCATTTTTAATATTGATCGCTTCGTAGGTGTTTACAGCCTTCCATATCTGGCGAGGCGATAAGTTACCATGGGCGAGGTAGGGGCTAAATTTTGTAGAATTTTCCCATCCGTCCAGCGCGTTACGAGTTTGTTTATAGGTGCTTGGTGAGCTTGTACCGAAATAATCATTCAGGTGACATTGAGCCGCTAACTCTCCGGGATTGAAAGATAAGTTTTGAGCATTCTCAAGTCTCGATAACTTATTGTCATTCATTTTTAGAAAATCGGATAAATCCTGCACTTTTTTGAAAAGCCCTTTAAGGTCTAGTGGCTCTGGTAAGTTTAATGGCTGTTCTGTTTGGGCTGGTGTGGGAAGGATATCGCGTTGCTCAACGAATTGCCGGAAGGTCGAAAAGGATTTTAATATCGAGAGGCTTTTCTTTTTTGTGCTGCTTTGCTGATGGCTGTTTAACTGTTCTGGGCTGTACAGGTAGTTATTCCATCTTGTGTGTAAGCTATTGGGTGTAAGCTTTTGTTGAATGCTGTGGTGGGTTTTACGCTCGTACCAACCGCTGTGAGCGTTACAGCCCATGATATCAATTCCGTTTTGCTGAACTATGGTGGGTATGATATCGACAGGGTTGCCGATAAGAATATGGAAGCGGTGCCCCATTGCGCGGAGCTGTTGTTCCAAATCGATTAAGGATTCAATAATAAATTGTAGGCTGAATTCGCCAACTAATCGGTGTTGATAATTTCTTGGGGCAATCCATGCTGGGTTAAAAACATAGAGAAAGGCCAAACGTTGACTCTGACGAGCCACATGTTCCAGTGCCATATTGTCTTTAAGTCGTAGGTCGTTAGTAAACCAGTACAGCGCTGTTTTATCAGACAAAACGAATTTCCCGTATTCGAAAATGTGTTCTATCTCTACGAGCTCTAAGCGTGTTTAGTTCATGTAGGCTTAACTGGTTTGGTTGAGGTAACGGCGCTCGGGACGGCCAACACTGCCGTAACTTACTTCGGCCGTTAATTCTCCGCAGCTCACTAAATATTCTAGGTAACGTCGCGCGGTAGTACGGCTGGCTTCAATTTGTGAGCCGACTTCCTCGGCATTGCGCGAGCTATCGGCTTCTAACAAGACTTTGCGTACTTTGTCTAAGGTGAGGGCATCAATCCCTTTAGGTAGGTTTGTATTCGTTACCGGTTGGCTGGTGTTGGGGGGGGCATTACGAGGTAATAGGCGGTCGACATCGCCTTGGACAAGGGATTCCATATTACGCAGTTTATCTAAGTGCTCGGCGTAATGTTTAAGTGCATCTCGGAGACGCTCAAATACCAGCGGTTTTAAAATATAGTCGAACACGCCCCCATGCATGGCGGCTTTTAAGGTGTCTACCTCGCGGGCAGCCGTAATTAATATAACATCTGTTGAGCTGTTGCCAGAGCGTAGTTCCCGCAGTAAATCTAACCCTGTGCCTTTTGGAAAGTGAACATCCAACAGCAGCAGTTCGGGTTTAAGTATGTCCACCAGATCGCGAGCTTCATCTAGGCCGTGGGCTAGGCCCACTAGTTCAAATCCTTCGATGCGTTCTAAGAAACGTTGTTGAATTTCGGCTATTTGGTGGTCATCTTCGGCGATCACTACACGAATGCTGCTCATGCAGGGCTTCCTTTTGTGGACTTGGGTGTATGGTTTGGATTTATTTTTGGTATATACACGGTAAAACGGCTACCGCCTCGATCAGTGGGGTCTATGGTAACGGTTCCGGCTAAGCGATGCAGCAATGTCTCAACTAAGTGTAGGCCAATGCCGTGTCCGGGTTCATGCTTGCTCGACACGCCTTTTTCGAAAATACGTGCTTGTTCGTCTAAGGGGATCCCCGCGCCTTGGTCTTCAATTTCGAAGATAAGGTCGTTGCCGAGATCCGTCATCGTTAAGAAAACTTCACCGCCAGCGCCGGTGTGCGCCAATGTGGCATCAAAGGCATTATCAAGTAGGTTACCAATAATACTGACAAGTTGATCACGCGGCAGGCGCTCAGGTAAGTCGGTCATTCGGCTTTCGGTATCCACTTTTAAGTGAAGCCCCAACTCGCGAGCACGGTTGTACTTACCTAGCAAACATCCTGCTAATACGGGGTCGGGTACAGCTTCTACCAAAAGGTGAATGAGCGTCTGGTGGTTTTCTGTCTCTTGCCCAATCAGGTTAAGCGCTTCATTGTTCGCCCCTATTTGAATGAGCCCTGCTATGGTGTGGAGTTTGTTGGAGTATTCGTGAGTTTGACTGCGCAAGCTGTCTGCATACTGCTGGATACGGGTTAGTTTTCGGCTAACCATATCGAGTTCATCTTTACGACGAAAACTCGACACCACACCGATGATTTGATCGTTTTGCCATACGGGAATACGGTTTGCAATGAGGCAGGTTTCACCGACCCAAAATTCTTGGTCAAATTGAGGCTCACCGTTGGCGAGTACTTCTAATAGCTGGCTGCCAGGCAAGATTGTTTGGATAGGCTTACCTAGCAAAGGGGTCTTATCGGTTAGTTCTAAGGTGTGTAGCGCTGCTCGGTTGAAGGTGGTGATCAGCCCTTGGGAATTAATGGCGATTATGCCTTCACGGATAGATTCGAGAGTCGCATTGCGCTCCTCAAATAATAGCCCGATTTGTTCAGGCTCTAGGCCAAAAATAGCTTTTTTAAAGTGGTTAGCAAACCAAATAGCCGTAAGGACGCTAAGCAAAAACGCAGATAAAATGGCGACGGTAAGGGTGGTGCGATAACGTGCAATGATGGAGTCTACGTTGTCCAATAAAAAGCCGACTGATACGACGCCTATAACTGTTTCTCCTGTGGAATCAAAAATAGGTGATTTCCCGCGGATCGATGCTCCTAAGCTACCAATGGCTTTTTGTACATAAGGCCTTCCTTCCAGTAGCGCAGGCTCGTTGTAGTCGCCATCATCGTCATACATTGGCTGTCCAACCCGTTCGTAGTTAGGGTGTGCTAAGCGTATGCTGTTGATATCACCAATGACGACAAAGCGAGCATCAATGGTATCTGCTAATTGCAGACTAGTCGGTTGTAGAAAGTCGCTGTCCCTTTGTTCCACTGCGCTAATTATTTGCGGTATGACTGAGATGGTTTTAGCGACATGAACAGCTTGCTGCCCCATTTGCTCTTCAAGCGAGTTATCAAGGTAGTTGAGAGCAAATATGCCAAGTAGCCCTGTTTGCAAAAGGGCCATAAGCCCTAAGACTAGCGACATACGAGTTCTGATTTTTAACTTACGAAGCGTAAGGTGCTGTAATGTTTTTTTTATTATGGTCACGCGATTACTCTTTGGTACGGCGGTATTGATGCAGGTAAAGGATACCAATGCCCAATGATTTTTTATGCCATCTTAGCTAAGAAACAGCACGAATGCCTGTGAACTAAATGAACAAAATGCATTTAAAGATTTTTATAGCCTTTAAATGCACAATATTTTTTAAAATTAGCTTGGCGTCTATATTGATCCTCAGTAACTACAAAAAAATATAAAAACAAATTGAGGATACGTCATGTTATCTAAATTTTTCTCCCGCAATCGCTCTACGTTATTGGCTGCTGCATTAGTTTCTACTCTAGGAGCTGGAACAGTTCAGGCTGAAGTTGATGAAATCCACTTTCTTATTCCCGGTGGGGCAGGTGGCGGCTGGGATGGTACCGCTCGTGGTGTGGGTGAAGCATTGACAAAATCGGGTTTGGTTGAGAGTGCGTCATACGAAAACCTTTCTGGCGGTGGTGGCGGTAAAGCAATCGCTCATTTAATCGAAATGGCCGATCAAAGCCACAACACGCTCATGGTTAACTCCACGCCTATCGTTATTCGTTCATTGTCTAAAGTTTTCCCACAGTCCTTCCGTGACTTAACGCCTATCGCGGCGGTTGTTGGTGACTATGGCGCGTTTGTGGTTCCAACGGATTCTAAATATACGAGCTTTACCGACGTTGTAAAAGATTACAGTGAGAACCCTCGTTCGGTTGCTATTGCTGGTGGTTCGGCACGCGGCAGTATGGATCACTTGGTTGCTGCCATGGCCTTTAAGGCAGCTGGCGGTGATGCGCGTAAATTAAAGTACGTTGCTTATGATGCTGGTGGTAAAGCCATGGCCGGTATTTTGTCAGGTGAAGCACATGTGTTATCTACAGGCTTTAGTGAGGCATTAGCGCTGGCCGAAGCGGGTGAAGTACGTATTTTGGCAATCACAGGCGATGAGCGTTCTGCGACAGCTCCAGACGTTCCTACACTCAAAGAACTTGGCTATGACGCGACGTTTGTGAACTGGCGTGGTTTCTTCGGCGCTCCAGGATTACCTGATGCCGAAGCTGACGAGTACGCAGCTACTCTTGGAAAAATGTACGAAACAGGTGAGTGGGAAGTGGTTCGTGACCGTAACGGCTGGACTGAAATATTCAAGCCACGTGCTGAGTTTGTAGCTTTCCTAGAAAACCAAGAAGAAGTTGTAGGCAACCTTATGCGTGAGCTTGGCTTCTTGAAATAATCGCGCTTTCGTAGCGGTTATCTTTGAGCTTCAAATGAGCCTCGGTGGCTGGTTTGAAGCTCTTTAATCATTCTCTTATTTAGATAGGCGGGCGTAGTACCGTCAAAGGTGAACCCTATGATTATTACTAAAGATCATATTGGCGGTTTGGTATTCTTGTGCCTGTCTGCTGCCTATGGATATTACATTGGTGATATCTCGATGTTGCCAGGTGATGAGTATGAACCTTTCAACGCGCAAACCGTACCGACGGCTTTAGCTTATATGGGTGGCGTGTTATCGATTGCGCTGATCGTAACGGCTAGTCGCGATGCGGGTGATCGGCTTTCTCTTAAAGGTTACGACTTTGCCATCGTCGTTAAGTTGCTGGCGTTGGTGGTGCTCTTCGGTTTAGCCCTTGAGTGGGTAGGCTTTTTAGTGTCGACCATCCTCTTTTTGATTGGCGGCTATTGGTTATTAGGCGAGCGCCGAATTAAAACACTCTTGATTGCGTCCGTTCCTTTTGCCGTCTTCATTTGGTTCGCGCTTTCTCAATTACTTGATATCTATCTTGCCCCTGGGCGATTGATCACTACGTTGTTTGGAGGTTAGTGCCATGTTGGATGGAATCTTTACAGGGCTTGGTACGGCATTAATGCCGTTTAACATTATGATGGTTGTGGTGGGCTGTTTTGCCGGTACTTTCATCGGAATGCTGCCTGGGCTAGGGCCTATCTCGGCTGTTGCTTTGATGATCCCTATTACTTACGGGCTTGACCCCGCATCCGGTATTATCTTGATGGCCGGTGTTTATTACGGAGCTGTGTTTGGCGGTTCGACCTCTTCTATTTTGATTAATGCACCTGGGTGCGCCAGTACAGTGGTTACCTCGTTTGATGGTTACCCGCTAGCGCAGAAAGGACAAGCCGGCAAAGCCTTAGCATTAGCCGCATACTGCTCATTTACTGGGGGGACTGTCGGTGCGATTATTCTGCTGTTTGCTGCACCGGCCTTAGCGAAAGTATCGCTCAGTTTCCAATCGGGCGATTATTTTGCATTGATGGTGTTAGGTTTGACGGCTGTGGCTGCTTTTTCAGGTAAAGGGCAAGTCATAAAAGCCATGATTATGACGGTTTTTGGTTTGATGATCGCTACCGTCGGTGCTGATGCAATGACAGGTGCGCCTCGCTTTACGTTTGGCAGTGTTGATTTGTTAGACGGCGTTAGCTTTTTGTTGTTGGCGATGGCGACGTTTGCGTTAACCGAAGTAGTGATGTCCGTGATGAAGCGTCAGCATTTGGAAGAAGACCCCGAAATTGATATGGCTGCATTAGGCAGCATGAAGTTAAATAAAGAAGAAGTAAAAGAGATAGCCCCTACGGTGGCTCGTTCTTCGGTGTTTGGCTTTATCATTGGTGTTTTACCCGGTGCAGGTGCAACCATTGCCTCTTTCTTGGCCTATGGTATGGAGCGTAACTTCGCATCCGCTAAAGAGAAGCTGAAATTTGGTAAAGGGGCATTACGTGGTTTGGCTGCGCCTGAAACCGCAAATAATGCGGCGTCTACTGGCTCGTTTGTACCGCTATTAACTTTGGGTATTCCAGGCTCGGGTACAACCGCTATTATGTTGGGGGCGCTTATTGCCGCCGGAGTTCAGCCGGGGCCTCGTTTATTTGTTGATAACCCAGATGTGTTTTGGTCTGTAATTATATCAATGTACTTTGGTAACTTGGTGCTACTAATTCTAAATTTACCATTGATTCCTTACATTTCACGCCTTCTGGCTATCCCACGTCCGATCTTAATTCCGCTGATTCTGTTTTTCTCAGTGACGGGTGTGTATTTGGTGAGCTTTAACACTTTTGATATTCAGATGATGGTCTTTATTACCGCGATAGCGATCTTCCTTAAATTGTTGGAATTTCCAATGGCACCTATGCTGCTAGGTTACATCCTTGGTGGGATTATGGAGCAAAATTTGAGTCGCTCACTGGTGATGTCTGATGGGAGCTTATCTTTTATCTGGGAGCGACCGTTAACGTTATCCATCATCGTGATTGCCGTTATCCTATTGTTTTTGCCACTGATCAGTAAATTGTTTGCTGCTAAAGGGCAAAAAGGCATGGAGCAAGCGGTAAACGAAGGCGAGGGTGGTTAACCTCTATCAACTAACACATCTTTTTTTGTCGAGGGCAGTGGCGTAAAAGCGCTACTGCCTTTTTTTATGCTGGGGATTCGGTAGCGGATTCTAAGACCGTAACGACCTGTTCCAAATCATACTGCTTTAAAGCATGTTGTATATTTTGATAAAGGGGATCGTGTTCATCAAAGGAGGCTTGGCAAAGTTGGGCCACAGCATCGAAATCGCCTTCTTGTGCGGATATTTTGATGCGACTGATCAGGATGGGGGACAGGGGTTGTCTGATAGATGAGGTAGAAGAAGGTGCCGCAACGGGCTTAACTTCGTGTTCTACTGACATCCCTTGGCTCGCTTGAGGGCTTACTAAGCTTGTGCTCAATTGCTCTTCAATCACGGTTATTAGCCAGTTAAAGTCTATGGGTTTGCCAACAAAGTCACTAAATCCCTGTTGTAAGTAATAGCGGCGTTCATGCTCTAGGCTAGAAGCCGTCACTGCTACGATGGGGATTCTCGCTAAACTGTAATATTGTCTCAGTTTATTGAGCAAGCTTACACCGTCCATGGCGGGCATACGTATATCGGTGAATACGATATCGGGTTTTAGCTCACAGGCTTTACTGAGCCCTTCTAGGCCGTCTTCCGCTAGGATAATGTTAAAGCCGGTATCCAGTAGAAATTGTTTGAGTATGTCGCGGCTCATGGCGTCATCTTCAACGATGAGCGCTGTAAATTGTTGATCTGGAGGCAGAATCAAACCTTGCTCAAAGCTCACAAGGCTTTTATCAACTGGCGTTAATGACTGCCGAGGTAAGGGTAAATTGATGTGTACTTGAGTACCTTGGTGAAGGACACTCTCCATAGTCAACGTGCCGCCAAGCGCTTCAACGATATGGCGTGAGAGTACAAGACCCAAGCCTGTTCCGCCGTTTTGGTTACCCGAGCGTCCTTGCACAAAAGGTTGAAATAACAGGTTGAGTTCTTGTGATGATATGCCCGCGCCAGTATCGCTGATACAAATACTGACTTCGTGTTTAGTGCGATGAGCTTCGACACGCACTTCACCTTGTTGTGTAAATTTGATGGCGTTATTGATGAGGTTGATAATGACTTGCCCAAATTTAGTTTTGTCTGTGATGACCCAGTCGTTTTTATCTATGTTTATGTCAGCGATTAAGGATAAGTGTTTAGCATCCGCTTTTTCTTTATGAAGCGTTATAAGCTCAGTCAGTTCATCGGTTAAGTTAATAGAGTCTTGGTTTAGCGTGAATTTACCGGCTTCAATTTTTGATAGATCTAACACATCGTTGATCAAACTCAGCAACCGTTGTCCGGCATTATTAATACGCCGCACTTGCTCTTTGCATTCGCTGTTAAGGTCTGGCTCCTTCATGAGCAACTGAGAATAACCCAGCACAGCATTGAGCGGAGTCCTTATTTCGTGACTCATGTTGGTTAAAAAGGTTGATTTACTGGCGTTAGCTCGGTCAGCTTCTTGTTTTGCGTGTTCTAGAGTCAGTTGAGTTTCTTTTTCAGCCGAGATGTCGATGATCACATCCCCAATGTATAAAGGTTCGTTATCTGGGCCTAAAACTAAAAAGAAAGTTTCGAGTGTTGGTATGGTTTTGCCATCCGGCGTTAAGAGCTTAAGCTCGCCTCGCCATAGCCCGTGATTGAGTACAGCTGGTAAAATTTCTTCGGCTATTTGGGTGTGATACTCAACAGGATAAAAATCATAAAATGACCGATTCAGGTATTCGGCTTCGTCATTACCTAAGAGCCAGCGACAAAGGGTAGGATTTAGATAACACAAGGTTGTATCAAAGTGTGCCATCCCCATGCCCTGTTCGGAATATTCTGCAAAGAGTTTAAACTGCTCAAGTTCTTGAGTCAGTTGATAACGCTCGGTGCTGTTACGGGAAACGGAGAGTATGCCGGATACATCACCGTTCTCATCGAAGACGGGCGTTTTAATTATTTCAAAATAGGATGGGTTGCCATATGAGTCAGTCGCCCAACTTGAATACGCTTTCTTCTCTGTCGTTGCTATTACTTGTTGCTCAATGCCTGCTATCGCTTCACTCAGCTCTGGGTTTAATAGGCCTTGGTCGCTATACCCAATAAGGCTTTCACCTGGACAGAAAAAGTTCTGAAAAGCGTTGTTAGTGAATACATATTTTCGATCCAACCCTTTAAGCGAGACTAAATCAGGCATGGTATCTAGTAGAGAGGCGAGCAGTTGATCTTTTTGTTTCAGCTCTGTAGATGAACGTTTGAGCTCTGTGATGTCTTCAATTGTACCTGCCAACTTACGTTGGTTATTGATCGAGCCTTTTTGAATACCTCGGCCTTTAATTGAAATCCAAATAGGCGTGGTATCGGATAACGGGTTTTTGAGTCTGCACTGGATATCGATCAAGTTGATATCAGTGGGTAGTGCGTCGCTAAATACCTCGATTGGCCCAAAGTCAGGAGCTTCTAGCAGTGACGTAAAGGCTTCAATAACGTGAGGTTGATCTTCGGGTTCAATCCAGTTGTAGAGATCATGTAAATGATGCGTAGCCGATTGCTCTGTGATACCTACGTTTTCGACGAAGGCGGGGGATAAGTATAATTTTAAGGTGTGTTTATTGAGTTCCCATTCTCCGGCATTAATAGCGGCTAGCGCTTGTGCATAACGTTGCTCTCGGCGTTCAAGCCGTTTTTGCTGACGCCTAGCCATGATGATCCATATAAATAACACGACAACGACGGAAACCGATAAGCCTATTAGGCGCCATAAATCTCGGTTGTCTTGAAAGTAGTCGCTGTTCTGAAGGTACCAAGATTCAGCAATTTGATATCGTTGCTCGGGTGATAGCGAAGCAATGGCTTTGTTGAGAATACTAACGAGTTCTGGCCAGTCTTTTCTGACAGCTAAACCTAATTCAATATTGATAGGAAGCTGGCCTCGTAAATGCAAATGAGCTGAGTTATTGGCTTTCGCAATGTGAAATTGACCAACCGTCTGCGAGATCACCAGGTAGTCTATTTGCTGGGTATTCAGCTTTTCGAGACCGTCTTGTATGGTGTCCACATCGATCATATTGGCTTGAGGGTAAGCCTCCCATAAATCCCAAACGTATCCATATTCTTTGACAATACCAATGGGGGCGTCGCCTAGCTCATTTAGATCCCTGATGGGGGTGCCTACTTCGCGAGAGAGGACAACCAACGGGCTGGTTATGTAAGGGGCAGTAAAAGAGTGCGTTCGGCTGACCGTTTCGTTAGCGAGCACATCTGAAATGACATCAACCTGGCCTTGTTCTGCCATTTCTATCGCTTGTTGCCAGCTGGTGTTCTGTTTTATTACGAAATGGATGCCAAGCTGCTTTTCTATTGTTGCTAAGTAATTGGCAACTAAGCCTATGTAGGTGCCGTTTGTGTCAAAAGCCTCAAAAGGCAGCCAGTTAGGGTCACCCGTGAAGGTTATTTCAGGATGATCAGCAAGCCAGGCTGCTTCATCGGCTGATAAGGTAAGTGGTGTGACTCTCACTTGCGCAATGAGCGAGGGGTTACTAAATAGTAGTAATATGCAGGCGGTCAGTATGAGCTGTGAAGTCTTTCTGATCACACCACTTCCTTTATTTGAGATAAGCGTTCGATACAGGCCGGTGTCAGCAGTTCGGGGCGATGGAAGTGGTAGCCTTGCCCCCAGTGTACGCCAATGCTTTTAAGGAGTGTTGCAATGGATTCGCGCTCAACAAATTCAGCCACCACCGGTTTGTTGAGCTTGGCAGCAATATCAACAATGGAGCGAACCATTTCGTAGTTAGCCTCAATGTGTTCCATATCACGAATAAAGACACCGTCTATTTTTATTTGGTCGAACGGCAATTCTCGTAAATAGTTGAATGAAGCGTAGCCGCTACCAAAGTCATCAATAGAGATCTGGCAGCCTAAATGACTGATGTCTAACAGCATGTTGGCAGCACTTTCTATACTGACAAAGCGCTCGGTTTCAGTGATTTCAAAGACGAGAAGCTCGGCTGGCAGTTGATACTTTTTAAGCACGCTGGCGATGTATTGGCATAAGTCGGGTTCGCCTAGAGTTAGCGCTGATAAATTGATCGAAATTGATGATATTTGTTGATGTAAGCTTGGATGATCGTACAAAAAAAGACATACATGTTCTATCATCCACCGATCAATACTCGGGGTAAGATGGAAGCGCTCAGCTGAGGGCATAAATTGATCGGGTGTGAGTATTTGGTCGTTACTTGCATCATATAAGCGAACTAGCGCTTCCATTTTTATGGGCTCATGTAGACCAAGAGGGTTGTCTTTAAGCGAATTTATTTTTTGGACAAAGATACGAAAGTGATCAAACTTTAGCGCATCGACTAAGCGTAGCGCCCAGTTGATACGAGTGCGGTTTACGACAGCTAAAGGTGTGTTCTCATTATAGGTGGATATTGCTTTTCCGCCTTCCTTTTTCGCTAAATACATGACTTCATCTGCCATAATTAATAGCTGGTCGAAGCTGTAAATGTCTAAATTGAAGGGCACAATTGCAATGCTAACGCCTACGTTAAAAGAGCGCTCATCCCATTCAAATGAAAACTCTGAAAACTGTTGGTAAATAAGATGCGCTAACGACTGTGCTGCTTGGTTGCTCTGTCTATTACTGACTATGGCAAAACGGTCACCACCTATACGAGCAAAAAAGTCGTCCTTCGTTAGACAGCTAGCTATGAGTTCGCCGCATTCTTTAAGTAGCTCATCACCTGCAATACATCCGCAGCTTTCATTAATTAAGCGAAATCGATCAAGGTCAATCTGTAAAAAATTAGCCGGTTGGCTATGGAGCTGAAACGCTTCAATGGTATCTGCAATATGTGCGTCCAAGGCGTTGCGGTTATAAAGCCGCGTTACGAAGTCGTGCTCTGCTAAGTATCTCAACCTATCCTGCATATATCGCCGTTCATTAACTTCTTCACGTAGTTGCTGATTGGCGACCGCTAGTTTTGCTGTCCGATCTCGCACTTTCTGCTCAAGTTCGTTGTTTAGTGCTTGCATCTCACGTAACAGTGACAGACGTTCGAGTTGATGCTTAACACGTGCGACCACTTCATCGGTGTTGATTGGTTTAGTAATGTAGTCATTTCCACCGACGCTAAAGCCTAAACTAATATCATCTTGGCGGCCGGTAACGAAAATTATGGGTAGTTCCGCTGTCTTTGGGTTTTGCCTTAACTGCCTACAAACCTCAAAGCCATCAATACCAGGCATCATAACGTCCAGCAACACTAAATCCGGCGGGTTCTTATTGATGAGTGATAGCGCCCGTTCGCCTGATGTGGCGACTAGGACTGTACAGTTTAGTGATGAGACGACCCGTCGTAATATATCTATGTTGTCGGGTGTATCGTCGACGACTAGAACTTTTAAAGACATCCGTGCCGCTCCTAAAGTCGAAAAATAGTGCGAAAGTACGTTCTCTTGTTTGTGGTTTGCAAAGAGCAGGCTTTAGCCCTAAAGCCAAGGAAGGCGTACCGTTATATGCTTAATTATTAAGCAATATATAGTTAACTAACGTCAATTTATAGGTTTAATCGCGGGTTTAGTTCTGTGCTAGCTTCAGCCCCCAAATATCAAGGCTGTATTTGTTGTTATCCATTTCGGCTATTCCAGGAAGGTGCCCCCACTGTGTAAAACCATGATTCTCTAATAGTGAAATGCTAGCGCGATTATGAGAAAAGACAAACCCAAGCAGGTTCGAAATGTTCAGTGAGGGTGCTAGGTCAATGCAGTAAGCGACTAATTGCTTGCCTAGCCCTTGGCCTTGGTAGGCAGAGTCGATGTATATGCTGAGTTCAACCGTGGCATAATATGCAGGGCGACCGTAAAAATCGTTTAGACTGGCCCAGCCAGCAATTTGATTGTCGATTTCAGCGACTAGCAATGGGCGCTTTTCGTGGTGAGCTGTAAACCAGTCATGGCGGCTTTCGACACTTACAATGTGTGTATCGGCTGTTGCTAAGCGACTTGGGATAGTTTGATTGTAGATGTTAACAATATCAGCTAAATCATTGATAACTGCGCGGCGGATATTGATAGCCATAAAAGTGACCCTTGTAAGGTGAGGCTTAGGATTGTTTATACGGGTAATATAGTAAAGATGAAGGCGCAACGTGGATGCTAAAAACGAAGGCGTTTGCTATAACACGGTATAGTTCATTAATGAGTTAGGATATATTATGCGAAAATTGCAGCGTGCATTAAAGTGCTTTGTTACCGCTTGTACTTTGTTAACATTGAGTGTTTATGCTCAAGAGGACAAAAACCTCGGTAATCCTGAATCAACCCATCAAGTGGGTACGATACCCGTAGCTCTAAGTGTCTATAAGAGCCCAACGTGTGGCTGCTGTGCCGAATGGATTACACACGTCGAAGAGCGTCATTTTTCAACCCAAGTACACCACCCTAGAAGCCTAGCTGAAACTAAGTCCCAGTTAGGTATCGACGCTAAGTATCGTTCGTGCCATACGGCTGTTGATGCTCAGGGGTTTGTCTTCGAAGGCCATGTACCCGCTAAGTTGATTTCTCAGTTTTTAGCTAACCCTCCCGCGAATGCTTTGGGGTTGTCGGTGCCAGGTATGCCTGCCGGAAGCCCCGGAATGGAAATGGCGAATACCTTTACGCCTTATCCCGTTTTACTCTTAATGAACGATGGCTCAGCGCAGATTTATGCCACGATAAAAGATCAGGCGCAGCAGTATTAATTAAGCCCTCCATTAGGGGTATCGGTTGCAAGTGCCGCGCTTGTTTTGGGTAGCTATATAGAGCAGTTATCGGTAGCATTAGCGTTTGATTTTTAGTGTGGTATGAGCGGTTTATGAGTTACCAGGTACTCGCAAGAAAATGGCGTCCAAAACGTTTTACCGAGATGGTAGGGCAGGAACATGTTCTCAAGGCGTTAGTTAATGCGTTGGATGAAGATCGGTTGCATCATGCATACCTCTTTACAGGGACACGTGGTGTAGGTAAAACATCAATAGCGCGTCTATTTGCAAAGTCTTTAAACTGCGAGACCGGTGTATCTTCTGAGCCTTGCGGCGTCTGTAGTGCATGTCGTGAAATTGCCGAAGGTCGTTTTGTTGATTTAATTGAAGTTGATGCCGCTTCGCGAACCAAAGTAGAAGATACCCGAGAGCTGCTCGAAAACGTTCAATATGCGCCGACACATGGGCGCTTTAAAGTGTACCTCATAGACGAAGTACATATGTTATCCAGCCACTCTTTTAATGCGTTGTTAAAAACATTAGAAGAGCCGCCTCCACACGTAAAGTTTTTATTAGCCACTACCGACCCACAAAAACTGCCAGTAACCATTTTGTCGCGCTGCTTGCAGTTCAATCTTAAAAACTTGATCCCTGAGCGTATTGTTCATCATCTGCAGTTTGTTCTGGGTGAAGAGCAAATTGCGTTTGAAGATCCAGCACTATGGTTACTGGCGCGCTCGGCTGATGGCTCTATGCGTGATGCTTTGAGTTTGACAGATCAAGCAATTGCATTCGGTGCCGGAAGCGTTAACGAAAACGACGTGCGAGCTATGCTCGGAACGATTGATCAGCGTTTGGTGTACCGTATGCTGGATGCGCTCGTAGCGCATGATGCTAAGCTGCTTTTAAGTTCGGTAGCGGAGTTGTCTCGTTTTTCTCCGGATTATATGACTGTCCTCGGTGATATGATCAGCTTGCTGCACCGTATAGCTGTAGCGCAAACGCTCCCCGAAGCGGTTGATAATAGTATGGGAGACCAACAACAGGTCACGACATTAGCGGGCCAGTTAACCGCTGAAGATGTGCAGCTGTTTTATCAAATTGCATTGATGGGACGTAAAGACTTACCGTATGTTCCGGATGCACGGGAAGGTCTTGAAATGGTGTTGCTGCGTATGTTGGCTTTCCGTCCAGCCGACACGGCCGCGCGCCCAGTAACATTGAATCCCTCTTCAGACAGTAAACCGACAGAAAGCCAAGAAGCACCTGCTGGGTTAGCTCCGGCAACTGATCAACCAGCACCGGTCGAGCCTCAAGCTGAATCAGCTCCTATCGCGGCGCAGTCTATCGAACCAACGCCAGCATCAGAGACGTCAAACTCTCGTACTGAAGATACGCCTCCATGGGAAGAGCAGCCGTTAGATAAACCGCAAGAGGCTTCCCAGCCTTCAGTTACAGCAGCACCATCACGAATAAACGAGCCGGTAGAGCCTTCTGCTCCTTCAGCATCCGATTTAGCACCGCCGTTTTATGATGAAAGTGATATTCCAGCTCAGGAGGCTGATGAGAACTACGCATCAAAAAAGCCTTCTAATGCGAGTGAGCAACCCTCGAAGAATGTATCCCCTGCGGAGCATAAAGCACCAGTAGTGGCGGCTTCTCAGCAACCGAGTGTGGCTGTACCCCAGCGCCAACCAATGATGGACGCTGCTGCTAACGCGATTGAAACGCCAGACTCATCAGCCGAAGCGCACATCGTCAAAGCAGCCGATATGCCGCCGGCAACGTTAGATAAGAAAATTGCATTCAACGAATTTTCGCTCGATTTGTGGGTCTCAGTCGTAAGCCAGTTAGGCTTGACAGGTATGACAGCCAGTTTGGCCAATACGTTATCGCTAGAAGAGGTCGGTAGCGCTGAGCTGGTTTATCATTACACAGCCGACCAAGAAGCGTTACTTAGTGGTGTTCATAAAGAACGCATTCAAGATGCTATCTTGGACTATTTTAATGCCTCTATTGAGGTAAAATTTGTTAAGAATACGCAAACAAGAGAGACCCCCAGCCAATATTTTTCGCGGAAAAAGGCTGAGCGTTTAGAAGAAGCGATAGTCTCCTTTGAGCAAGATCTTGTTGTTCAAACGTTAGTAGAAGAGTTTCAAGGAGTGGTTATACGCGACTCTATTGTTCCGATTGATACGAACGGCTTATAAATATCCTATGATAGCCAGTCTATAGACAAGAAAAGGTGATTGAAAATGATGAAAGGTGGAATGGGCAATATCATGAAGCAAGCCCAAAAAATGCAAGAAGATTTGCAAAAGGCGCAAGCTGAAATCGCTATGGCAGAAATCACCGGCGAATCAGGTGCGGGGCTTGTTAAAGTTCAGATGAATGGCCGTCACGATGTTAAGCGTGTCTCTATCGATGACAGCTTGATGGAAGAAGACAAAGAGATTTTAGAAGATTTGATTACGGCAGCGGTCAACGATGCTGTTCGTAAAGTTGAATCTCACACTAAAGAAAAAATGGCTTCAATTACCGGCGGCATGGGTATGCCACCGGGCTTTAATATGCCTTTTTAAATTATGTCATTAAGTCCACTTATTCAGCAGTTGGTAACGTCTTTACGCTGCTTGCCGGGTGTTGGGCCTAAGTCCGCGCAGCGTATGGCGTTTCACTTATTAGAGCGTGACCGTGAAGCCGCTATGGAGTTGTCGCAGGCGTTGCAACAGGCTGCTGAAAACGTGGCTCATTGTGAACGTTGCCATACTCTCAGTGAGGCCAAGATCTGTGCTTTGTGCTCGTCCTCTCAGCGGGATGAGTCAACGCTATGTGTCTTAGAATCCCCAATGGATGTTATGGCTATCGAGCAAACCAGTGGTTTTTCGGGGCTGTATTATGTGTTGGGCGGTCATTTATCGCCAATTGATGGCATAGGGCCAGAAGATTTGGGGATCGACGAGCTATTAGCGCGTGTGCGCAGTGGCGAAGTTAAAGAAATGATATTAGCGACTAACCCTACTGTTGAAGGGGAGGCAACAGCACATTACATCGCTCAACAGCTTAAAGGTACAGATGTAAAAGTAACACGTATAGCGCACGGGGTGCCTGTGGGCGGCGAGTTAGAATATGTCGATGGCGGCACGCTAGCGCATGCACTAGCAGGCCGCCGCTTATTATGAGAGAGCCGATGAACGAAAAAGCCTATGATTGGTCGTTATTAGAAGCGGCAGCTCATGATCCTGTATACGTAACAACCAATGAAGAGTTAGCCGCCTATTGCGATCATTGGCTGTCGTTACCGATGATTGCACTCGATACCGAATTCCAGCGTGTAGATACTTTTTATCCTATTCCCGGTTTGATACAAATCGCGGATGATCAGCGTTGCTACTTGATTGATCCATTAGAAGTCACTGATTTTGAGCCGTTGGTTAATGTCTTTAACAAACCCGATTTGCTCAAAATTATTCATGCAGGCAGTGAAGACTTAGAGCTGTTTAATCATACGTTAGGTGCTTTACCTAGCCCTATCTTTGACACGCAATTGGCAGCTGCTTTTGCGGGTTGGGGTTTTACGATGGGGTTGTTGCGCTTGGTTGAGCATGCCTTGGGGGTGCAGCTGGGCAAAGGAGAGACAACATCGGACTGGTTACGTCGCCCGCTTAGCCGTGATCAAGAGGTGTATGCGGCCTTGGATGTTGCATATTTGCCCGCGATTTGTCAGCAGTTAACAACTATTTTGCTAGAAAAAGGCTCATTAGACTGGCTGATGAGTGAGTCGATAGATGTACTGGATAATGTAATAGATAAGGATCCAGAAGGGCACGTATATTATCAGCGCTTTAGCCAAGTGTGGGGGCTGCCTCCTCATAAGCTAGCGGGCTTACGTGACTTGACTAGCTGGCGTGAGCAACAAAGCCGAAAACGTAATGTGCCACGTAACCGGATATTACGTAACCAAACGTTGATTACGTTAATAGAGCGTTGGCCACGTAACTCGCTAGAGCTATCACGAGTACCAGATATGCGTTCTAAAATAATCCGTGAAGACGGCGATACTATTTTAGAGATTTTGGCTAATGCGAAAGACAGTGCTGAAAAGAACCCTGCAGAGCCGATCAATAGGCCTTTGCCTATAATTTGGAATAGTCGCTTAAAAAAGCTCAAAGCAATATCTAGATCGGTAGCTCAAAAGCGGGGTATAGCTCCGGAAATTCTATTGCGTAAGAAGGATTTGGACGCGCTGGTGCGGAGTAAGGAGCTTACAGGTGAATATCAGTTGCCCCCCGCTCTATGTGGGTGGCGTCGAGAGTTGATAGGTGACGCGCTATTAGCTCAACTCAAACAATTTGAGCAGTAGGGTGTTGTATGTTGATTTGTAGTATTTATAAAAGCTCTAAAAAAGATGAAATGTACCTCTATGTAGATAAACGTGATGTACTAACGGCTGTCCCTGATGAGCTAATGGCTATGTTTGGTACTGCTATACACGTGATGGACATGCCAATGAAAGAAGGGCGAAAGTTAGCTCGTGTGGATGTAAAAAAGGTGTTAGCAGGTATTGCTGATAAAGGGTATTTTTTGCAAATGCCGCCGCCTAAAGATGATTACATGCTTGATCTTTTTAAAGGCCGGCCTGAGTCAGGTGTGCGCTAGTGGTTGCCCAAGAGGTCTTTTGGCGTAGTAAAACACTTGAGCAAATGACTCCTATGGAGTGGGAGTCTTTATGTGACGGTTGTGCGTTATGCTGTTTGCATAAAATAGAAGACGAAGATACGGACGAAGTATTTTATACAACGGTAGTGTGTCATCTCATGGATGATAACTGTCGTTGCACTCAATACGAGAAGCGTACAGAGTTAGTGCCTAGTTGTGTAAAGCTACGTCCTGAGGATGTGTCGGAGTTTCACTGGTTGCCGCCGACATGTGCATATAGGCTTGTTTATGAAGGGAAGGATTTACCTGAATGGCACCCATTATTGTCAGGGCGTGATGATTCAGTTATTAAGGCGAATGCCTCTGTATTAAGTATTTATGAAGTGAAAGATAATGAAATCAGTGAGGACCAGCTGATTGATTATGTTTTAGCCGACTAATAGGTAGTGTAGATAGCGAATGGCGCTAATCAGATGTCGTTTGTGTTGAGACTAAATAAAAAAGGGCATTAAAAAAGGAGCGCTAAGCGCTCCTTTTTTGTGGTTACTCAAAACACGTCTTAGTTGTTTTGGTTAGCCATTTGAGCTTTGATCAGATCACCGATAGTCGTTGGACCAGCGGTTTCAACTTCTTGGCTACGAACAGCGGCGATAGCTGCTTTTTCGTCTGCCTGATCTTTAGCACGGATAGAAAGAGCGATAGCGCGGTTACGACGATCGATGTTAACGATCTTCGCTTCAACTTCTTCGCCTTCTTTCAGTGCAGTAGTTGCGTCTTCGATGCGCTCAGCGCTGATCTCAGAAACTTTCAGGTAGCCTTCGATGCCTTCAGCCAGTTCAATGGTAGCGCCTTTAGCGTCTACAGCTTTAACTGTACCTTTAACGATAGTGTTTTTATCGTTTGCAGCAGCGTATTCAGCAAATGGATCGCTGTCTAATTGTTTAACGCCCAAAGAGATACGCTCTTTTTCTGCGTCGATAGACAGGATAACCGCTTCAACTTCGTCACCTTTCTTGAATTGACGTAATGCAGCTTCTGCATCGCCTTCCCAAGTAATGTCAGACATGTGAACCAGACCGTCAAGGTCGTTTTCTAGGCCAACAAAGATACCGAAATCAGTGATCGTTTTGATCTGACCAGATACTTTATCGTTAGTAGCGTATTGCTCAGCGAAAGCAACCCATGGGTTGATTGTGCACTGTTTAATACCTAGAGAAATACGACGACGCTCTTCGTCAACGTCTAAGATCATAACTTCAACTTCTTCACCGATCTGAACAACTTTAGATGGGTGGATGTTTTTGTTAGTCCAAGACATTTCAGAAACGTGTACTAAGCCTTCTACGCCGTCTTCGATTGATGCGAAGCAGCCGTAATCAGTCAGGTTGGTGATGCGCGCGTTGCACTTCGTGCCTGCTGGGTAACGGTTTTTGATAGCTTCCCATGGATCTTCAGACAACTGCTTAAGACCTAGAGAGATACGGCTAGTTTCTTTGTCAAACTTGATGATCTTAACAGAGATCTCGTCACCTGGGTTTAGCATTTCGCTAGGGTGAGAGATGCGCTTCCACGCCATGTCAGTGATGTGTAGCAAGCCGTCAACACCGCCTAGGTCGATGAATGCACCGTAGTTAGTTAGGTTCTTAACGAAACCTTTAACTACTTGGCCTTCTTCTAGCGTAGCTAGAATTTCATCGCGCTGAGCGCTGTTAGCTTCTTGAAGAACAGCACGACGAGAAACAACAACGTTGTTACGCTTCTGGTCTAGCTTGATCAGTTTGAATTCAAGTTCTTTGCCTTCAAGGTGGTCAACATCACGTACTGGGCGAACATCTACCAATGAACCAGGTAGGAAGCCTTGAATGTTGTTGATGCTAACAGTGAAACCACCTTTAACTTTACCGCTGATGAAACCGTTAACTGTCTCTTCTGCATCGAACTTAGCTTGTAAGATTTCCCAAGCTTCAGCACGCTTAGCTTTTTCGCGAGATAGTTTAGTTTCACCGAAACCGTCTTCAACGGCTTCAAGAGATACTTTAACGCTGTCGCCGATCTTGATTTCAAGTTCGTTGGCATCGTTCAAGAACTGAGAACGAGGAATAACCGCTTCAGATTTAAGGCCTGCGTTAACAGTAACCCAGTCGCTATCGATATCAATAACTTCACCAGTTACAAGTGTACCTGGAGTCATGTCTACGTTCTGAAGGGATTCTTCAAACAGTTCAGCAAAGCTTTCGCTCATGAAAGTGTCCTATAGTTTGGCCAGCTAGCCGAGGAATAAGTGGCTTGACCGGCACAGTCCTACAACACCAGCTTGTAGGGTCAGTTATAAAGGCTAGTACATTGTGAAGGCTGGTGCACAATGAGATGCCTTGGAATTTAGTGTGCGTATTGTACAGTAATTGACAGAAATAAAGTAGTGCTATGTCAGATAGCCTCAAAAAGCTAATTTAGCCCTGGCTTGTGTCGGTAGAATTGTTGTCAAGACGTGTGCGAATAGCCAGCTGACAAGGGGCCACAACGCTCGATAGATCTTGCGCTAAGGCTTGGGGGAGTATGCTTCCATCATCGGTGCGGAAGTAAGTGGCTAGCAGGCGCTCTTCTTGTGGGGAATTAGCCGCTATGTCTACACCATCGCCTACACAAAAAGCGTAAGCGGGTAGATAATCGCTAATAACTTGCTGCTTCTGGTCGGCTGAAAGCATTAAACGGTTTCTTGTAATGTATGCTTTATATTCAGCAGCACTGGCCGCCGCCATAATTTCTATTTGTAGCGTGCTAAATCGTTCAGCATCTGAACTGCGAATTAAAAAAGCTTTAACGCGACGTTCAACCTCGTTGAGCTCATCCGCTAAGCGATTAGGTGCAAAATGTTCATTAAGTTGTTTGTACTCTTCTAAGTCCGCAATACGAGCGTTGAGCGATTCTATCTCTTGTTGCAGCGCTTCATTATTTTGGATGAGAGTGTCTTTATCGTTCAATAAGCCGCGTATGACTTTTTGAGTTGGAGGGATCTTTCCTTCGTCAAAGGTCGATGGAAGTTGTTTCTCGCCGAGTTCGCCGGTTGACTCAAAGCTCCGTGAAGAGGCAACCATTTGGTAACCAAACTGCTCCAGTTCTTTTGCATTGATGGCCGTTTGTTGAGTTATATTGGTGTAGGCAAAATACCCGGCTATCGCAGCAATTACGATAGCTAGAAGGGTTATTATGCCGATCACTAGCCCTTTTTTTGATGATTTTACAGCTGGGCTAGTTTCTTGATCGGTCATAATAGCGATTGCCTTCAATAACGAAATTACTGGTTAGATGCGGTTTTAAATGACTGCTCTAAAGTAGCTAGGTCTAATAAAATGCGTGCACTTTCTTCCAGTATAGCCTCTGACTCTGTTGTTATTGGTCGTCCGGACTTATCTTTTTGCAGTTCATCGTCAATTTCGGATAATTTGCTAATAGGTTTTTCTCCCTTAGCGAGGCGACGGCGGTTTTCTGCATCTAATTGCCATTGTTCTGCAGCATCACGTTTCGCTTTTAATTGCTCTTTGTTTAGCGGTAAAAGCTCATCATCTTTGGTTGCTAAAACGCGAGCGATTTGTTCGCGCATGTAGTTGAAGTCGGGTTGGTTTTTCACACGTTGGTTATGCAAGGTTACAAGCTCTTTTTTTACCGGAGGGAGGTCGGTATAAATGCCGTGGCGTGCTTGTTTGACTGTGTCCCATGGTAAAGCGCCGTCGAGTGCACTCTCGCCGATTTCAGTCGGATCGTAGAGGCTCGGGAATTCGATATCGGGTATAACCCCTTTATTTTGGGTGCTTTCCCCTGAGATTCGGTAAAATTTAGCGTGGGTTAACTTAAGTTGACCATGCTCCATTGGCTGTAGAGTTTGTACTGTGCCTTTACCAAAGGTTTGGCCGCCTAAAATAACACCCCGGTCATAATCCTGAATTGCGCCGGCAAATATTTCAGAAGCCGATGCGCTAAGGCGGTTAACAACTACGGCGAGCGGGCCGTCGTAAGCGACTTTAGGGTTGAAATCACCCATGATATCCACTCGACCATTAGGGTCCTGTATTTGTACGGTCGGGCCTCGATCAATAAAGAGTCCCACTAGCTCGTTGGCTTCACGTAATGAACCACCGCCGTTGTTTCGAAGGTCAATGACAAGTCCTTCAATGTTTTCGGTTTTGAGCTCGTTAATTAGTTTCTCTACGTCACGTGTAGTGCTTTTGTACTGAGGGTCGCCTTTTTGGAGGGCAGCAAAATCAATATAGAAGGCAGGTATGTCGATGATACCTACCTTATGAGAAATACCTTTAGGGTCTTCTATGTTGAGAACGCGCTTTTGTGCTGCTTGTTCTTCTAGTTTGACGGTATTGCGCTCGATGGAGACTACTTTGCGAATCGTTTTGTCTTCGCCATCAGAAGGGATGATTTCTAAACGGACGGTTGATCCTTTTGGACCTCGAATGAGATCAACCACGTCGTCTAAACGCCACCCTACAACGTCTTCAATCTCTCCGGTGTTACCTTGGCCTACACCCACAATGACGTCGGCTGGTTTTAACTGACCATTCTTATCAGCAGGCCCAGCAGGCACTAAACGCACCACTTTGGTATTTTCATTTTCACTTTGAAGCACGGCACCAATGCCTTCGAGCGACAAACTCATGTTGATCTTAAAGTTTTCGCTGCCTCGTGGCGAAAAGTAAGAGGTGTGCGGGTCAAAGTGTTCTGTAAATATGTTGGCAAAGCGCTGAAATACGTCTTCGCTTTTGGTTTGCGATAAACGCGCTTGTTGGTTCTTGTAACGCTTAAGAAGCGTTTCGCGCGCTTGGGCTTCGGTTTTGTCGGCTAGAACTAGGTTGAGCAGGCCGCTTTTAATGCGTTTGCGCCATAAATCATCCATGTCTTGCTCTGTCGCTATCCACGGATCATTAGAGCGGTCGGTGTCTATTGATTCATCTAACTCAAAATTGAAGGGGGTTGGGTCTTCAAGGCGAGCAATTACTTTTTCTAGGCGCTCGTTAATGCGTTGTTGTATACGGTTGAAGATAATATACGCAGGGTGCAAGTCGCCCTTGATGATGCTGTCGTCTAATTGGTCTTTGTATGCCGAAAACTCATCAATATCTGATTGGTAAAAGTAACTGCGGGCAGGGTCAAGTGCATCTAAATACTTAGAGAGGATTTCTTCAGAGAGGGCATCATCGATGGTAACTTTGTTGTAATGCCCAGCCGTTAGACGAGCCGTAATTTCTTGAATCGTTTTGGCGTGGACTTTTTCCGGTTGTAAGGCCGTCAACTCTACGTTGGCAAAAGCCAAGGTTGGCGCTAGTGCCAATGCAATTAACGATGAACGTAATGTGATCTTCATAACAACTCTACTTCCGGTTCCGTTTCATGTGAATTAAGACAGGCAGTTGCGTTAGTTGTTCCCTCTAACCTGCACTGTGAGTGTAGCTATCGGCTTGGTTAATGTAAAATCAATACCTTATTACGTTTGTTTTGTAACGTAGGATCACCATTAGGATTTAGAATTGATGAAAAAACGCACTGTATTTAAGCATTTAGGTGCTGTTCTCTGCGCTTGCGTGTTACTGGTGGGCTGCAGTGATGCACAAGAAGAGCGCCAACGAGAGGCATTTAGACAGTCTTTGGTTGATAAAGCGGTCAATGATGATACGCGTAAGCAAGGGGATGCTTTTTTAGCAGAAAACAAGAAACGAGATGGCATTATCGAAATGCCATCTGGTTTGCAGTATCGCATTTTGAAAACGGGTGATGGTCACGTATCTCCATCGTTTGATCAGGCTGTTGTCGTTCATTATCAAGGGCGGCGAATTGATGGTTTTGTATTTGATGATACAGCCCAGCGAGGAGAACCTTCCGTTTTTCCCGTGAATAAAGTGATAAGGGGATGGCAGCAAGCGTTAATCAAAATGCATGTGGGCGATCAATGGGAGTTATATGTTCCAGCAGATTTGGCATATGGAGCGACAAGCCCATCAACCGATATTCCTGCTAATTCTGTTTTGATTTTTACCGTTGAGTTACTCGATATTCAATCACACGACGGCCGTTCTATAGAAGGATAGTAAGATGAACCAATCCAATGCACCGCTAGAGAGTTTGATCCGCTTTTTAAATGAATCGCCAACACCGTTTCATGCAGTGGCCGCCATGAGTACACGTCTTGAGTCTGCTGGGTTTGAGTACTTAAACGAGCGTGATACATGGAATGTTAAAGCAGGCGGTCGCTATTACACCCAACGGAATGGTTCGTCTATTATAGCTTGGACAATGCCAACCACACGCTCTTTAGTGGATTCTGGTTTTCGTATGGTTGGCGCACATACTGATTCACCGTGTCTGCGGGTTAAGCCTAATCCAGAGATGCATCGTCACGGCTATTCTCAATTGGGAGTTGAGGTTTATGGCGGCGTATTATTAGCGCCATGGTTTGATCGTGATCTTTCTATTGCCGGCCGTGTGAGCTTTAAAAATACCGAAGGCGAACTAGACGCTGCGCTGATCAATTTTGAGAGACCCATCGCCATTATTCCAAGTTTAGCCATTCATCTGGACCGTGAAGCAAACAGTGGGCGTGCCATTAATGCGCAAACATTCCTGCCACCTATACTAGGACAATCGGATAAGAAAGCCGATTTTAGGGCCCTGCTCAAAACGCAGTTAGAGGAGGGCGGGCATTCAGTGAGTGAAGTCTTAAACTATGAATTGAGCTTTTATGATACGCAGTCAGCTGCTTTGATTGGTTTGGACGAAGCGTTTTTGGTGTCGGCTCGCTTAGATAACTTGCTAAGCTGCTACATGGGGCTAACAGCGCTTATCAACGCGAATAGCGACGAGGGCATGTTGTTGGTCTGTAATGATCATGAGGAAGTCGGCAGTATGAGTGCCGTTGGTGCGCAAGGTCCAATGTTGGAGCACCTATTGGAGCGTTTAGTAGTAAAGAGTGAAGACCGGAGCCGGATGTTAGCGCGGTCTATGATGATTTCCGCTGATAACGCCCATGGAATCCATCCTAACTTTGCAGATAAGCATGATGCTAACCATGGCCCTTTGTTGAACAAAGGGCCCGTGATTAAGATTAACGCCAACCAGCGTTACGCAACAACAGACGTGACCAGTTCTCAGTTCCGTTTGTTAGCACAAGCTGTTGGGGCCAATGTGCAGGAGTTCGTTGTACGCTCGGATATGGCATGCGGCAGTACGATAGGGCCAATTACTTCGGCTGAAATAGGGGTTAAAACGATTGATATTGGTGTGCCACAGTTTGCCATGCACTCTATTCGCGAAATGGCGGGCACTGCAGACGTGATGGATACAATAGAGATCTTTAAAGCATTTTACCAATTAGAAAACGTGTAATAAACAAATGGGCTTATGTTCCTCACAGGAGTAAGCCCATTACACAACAGCGAAAGTGCGTCGATTAAACGTGAGATGTACTTCTGACGGGTATCTCTAAATCTGTTGAGCGTGAGCTAGGCGACTCTCTGAGTCTGAGTAGATTGGTTGTCAGTGTTGTAAAAGCCTTCTAAAAGCATTTCCCACATGTTCTCGTGGAAATGCAGGTAGCTGTCACACGCTTTGCATTTAAAAAGATGACTGCCCGGAATTTTGCTGATTAGGTTTAATTGCTGATGTGCAGGCTTGTTGTGTTGATCAATTAATTTATTGCACTCGGGGCATGTAGTTGACATGGGATAGCATCCTTGCTGGTTTCAAACTAAAAAATATATTAGTAGAAATTAATACGTGAAAAAATAGGACTTATTCCTATTTTTGATCGCGATTCATTTTTTTGATTGTAATGTCTCGCTACTTATGTGATTGCTCATCTTCTTGAGATGAACAAGAAAAGGGGCTGGCGGTCGGCGTTTACATCAATTTACTAACGGAAATTCTATGCTACATATTACAAATGGTGATTTTGCTTCTCAGCGTATTCGAGAGCTGGATATTGAGGGCGGGCAACTGGCATGGTCGGATGTGCTGCACGAAGGCCCTGTACCTGGCAACCTGACATTAGAAGAAATGTCGATGGTTAGAGCGAGTTTTATTGCTGATTGCGGTTGGGCAACGAATATGGAGGCTCAGTTTCACTTTCAGACCCGTGACGCTGTTTTTTTAAGTGCAGCAAACACCGGTGATGTTGTGCTGTGGGTAACCCATGAGTTATACGATCAACTGCACATGATGCAGGTATTGGCATGGTATGCGACAGAAGGCGCGGATAAAGCAAAGCCCGAACTCGTGTTTATTGATCAGCATTTAAGCCCTGATACACCCGCAGCAGCAGTTACCGAAGCGTTTTCTAATCGTCGACAAGCGACACAGGATGATATTCAGCAGGCTTATCAGGCATGGGTCGCTTTTACGGCTTTAAATCCTCGTAGCTTAGAGTCAATTGCTGCATTTGACACTAGGCTTCCGTTCCTTAAAGCAGGTATTGAACGGCTTAAACATGAGTATCCTGACCAGCAAGGCATATCGTTAACTGAGCGACATGCGTTAACTGTATTAGCCGGCAGTGTGTCAGCTGCACCGTATGAATTATTTGGCAACGTTCGTCTTAAAGAAGCCGTTCCTTTTATGGGGGATGCGAGTTTTTGGCGAATTCTACAGGCAATGACTGAATCCGCGCAGCCACTCATGACCTGTGATGATCAAGCACGTTTTGAGCTGCCAGGCTTATATCAACATGCCGATAACTTTAATGAACGCCGTTTAGCAATTACTGATGCGGGCAGGGCTGTTTTGGCTGGGGAGTTGGATTGGCTAGATGAACACGTGATTCACCGATGGGTTGGGGGTGTTAGATTGCAATCACCAGGTTGTTGGCGCTTTGATACAAATACACAAAGTTTTGTACGTAAATAAGCGATCCGGTAGTTTTTTTAAACTGTGCAGGTTAGGATGTCGACCACGTTCTGTCAGGTTTTGGGTTTTGTTGGTTTGCTAACTGATTCGGACCCTTTCAGTGAAGCAAATAGACATTGATATGGGAGATTCTCATGCAGGTTGCTGACAAATCCGTTGTCTCAATCCATTACACTCTGACTAACAGCGCAGGCGAGACACTTGACTCATCTGTTGGTCAGGCTCCATTAGCTTATCTGCATGGAGCTAGCAACATCGTTCCCGGTTTAGAGAACGCATTAGTGGGTAAAGCAGTAGGCGATAAACTTGATGTGCAAGTGACCGCTGAAGAAGGTTATGGGCCGTTACGTGAAGAGCTGGTACAAAAAGTACCGCATGAAAACTTTCAAGGCGTAGAAGACTTGCAAGTTGGCATGCAGTTTATGGCGCAAGCCCCGTGGGGCGAGCAGCCAGTAACAGTGGTAAAGGTTGAAGAAGACGGCGTAACATTGGATGGTAACCATCCATTAGCGGGCCAAGATCTCACTTTTGCTGTTGAAATCGTTGAAATTCGCGATGCAACAGAAGAAGAAATGACTCATGGCCATGCGCATGGCGAAGGTGGTCACCACCACTAAGCTAAGCAATAGTTTTAAAAACGCAGCACTGAAAAGTGGCTGCGTTTTTTTTTGTCTTAAAATTGAGTGATTGGCCGATACTTAATGTCTGAGCTGTATAAACTATACTTTTAGTCCACCTGTAAGGAGTAGGGAATGCAAGATCGCGTAATGCAAGCGATTGAAACTATATCGTCAGTTATTTACGGTAAAGAACATACGGTAAAACTAGCAGTAACTTGCCTGTTAGCTAAAGGCCATTTGTTGTTAGAAGATCTGCCAGGAATGGGCAAAACGACTTTAGCGCATACTCTTGCGCATGTTTTTGGGTTGGACTACCGTCGTGTGCAGTTTACAAGTGACTTACTGCCTGCAGATGTGTTGGGGAGTATGGTGTTTGAGCCTAGCGCAGGTACTTTTCGGTTTCATGCAGGCCCGGTTTTCACGCAATTGTTGTTGGCTGATGAGGTGAATCGCGCTACAGCAAAAACACAGAGTGCGTTGTTAGAGGCAATGGAAGAGCGCCAAGTCTCTCTCGATGGAACTACCCGCGAACTACCGTCGCCTTTTTTTGTGATCGCCACACAAAACCCAATCACCCAATTAGGCACTTACCCCTTGCCTGAATCACAGTTAGACCGCTTTTTAATGAGGCTTTCTATGGGGTACCCCGACGCAGAGACGGAGCGCCGTTTATTAATGCACGGCGATACTCGGCATGACATTGCTGCTTTACCTGCCTGTTTGTTGGCGGAGGACTTGTTAGCACTGCAGCAGGCGTGCGATCAGGTATCGTTATCCGATGCGGTGGTAAATTATGTACAACGGTTGGCTGAAGCCTCTCGTCAATCAGATTTCATCAGTTTAGGCTTATCTCCACGAGGAGCATTGGCAGTAATCCAATCGGCTAAAGCATGGGCATTTTTGAGTGGTCGTGACTATTTGCTACCTGATGATATACAAGCCGTATTTCCGAGTGTTGTGTCTCACCGTCTGCTGGTTCGCACTGAGTTAGGTACCGGTAAAGATCCAGCTACAGAGCTTTTGTCTCAAGTCGATGTTCTTCAGTAAAGGGTCGTTTTTTGAAAAAGCATTTACAACAATGGTTGGATCAACGATTCCCTGCCAGCAACAATATTCAACTTACACAGAATCGCATCTATATCTTGCCCACAAAAGCGGGCATTGGATATTTAATCGTTGCCTGTGCGGTTTTATTGTTAGGTATCAATTATCAGAATAACCTCGCCTATGCTGTCTGCTTTTTGATGGTTTCAATGCTGATTACAGCGATATTGCATACTTTTTCAAACTTATCGGGCTTACACATTAATACAGGGGCTGTAATGCCTGTGTTCGCAGGACAAAATGCTCATGTATCCGTTGTCTTAGCATCGGTTCGAGACCAGCAGCAATTATCGATTGGATTTTTGCGCGAAGCATTTCAAACGACTGATGTCCCTGTGAGCAACCCCGTAACCGTTGTTATATCTCGCTCGACTCGTTGGCGAGGCTGGTTGGAACCGGGGCTTTTAGTGATATCCACGGTTTATCCATTTGGTCTTTTAAAGTCATGGAGCCGTGTTCGTATCGATCAGAAAATATTAGTTTACCCTCGGCCAATTCAAGGCGGCGACTTACAATCCCTGACATCGGGAATCCTCGATGATACGGGTAGTGGGCGCTCCGATGAGAACCTAGACGCGCTAAAAAGTTATGAAACGGGTGAGTCGATTAGCCGTATTGCTTGGAAAGTTTACGCCAAAGGGCAGGGGTTACATTCATTAAACTTTGAGCGAGAGTCACAAGATAATATCTGGTTACATTGGGCCTTGTGGCCCGAGCTGACAAGGGAAGCTCGCCTGTCCCGTCTGGCATATTGGGCCGTTGAACTTAGCCGTCAAAATCTATCTTTTGGTTTGCAAATACCTGGTGCGCGCGTGGAAATAAACCAGGGTGACGAGCATATGCATGCAGTGCTAACGTGCTTGGCTCTGTATGAAGGGAAGGAACAGTAATGAAAAAGACGTTGGTTCCTTTGCCTTTTTATGCCGGTTGCTGGCTGGTCATTATGGTGGCAGTGATGAGCATTGCGCATGTGCCCCAATTGCCGCTTTGGTCAATTATTTTTTCGGTTATGACGCTGGCTTGGTCTTGGTTAGTGCTACAGCAAAAAGTGAAGCCGATCTCTACACTGATGAAGCATCTTGTGATGGCTATTGTGGTAATCGCCACGCTTGCCTCAGCTATTTCTGCCGATGGGCTTGCCGGCTTGTCCACCTTGCTGGTGACAGGCTCTATGTTAAAGCTTTTGGAAACTAGAACCAGACGCGATGGTTGGGTATTAGTACTCGCTAGTTGCTTTGCTACTGCCGTGAGTTTTTTGTTTAACCAAACCATGTTATCGGCTTTATTGGGTTTGATATCTATAGTAGTCATCTTTTGTGCGTTGGTTTCGATGCACTCGTTTGGCGAATACAAAAAACAGCCCTTTAATGCCGCTTTTGTTAAGCCGCTAAGACGCAGTAGCGCGCTATTGGTCCAATCACTTCCGATGATGATTGTTCTCTTCGTTGTGTTTCCCCGGATAGGTCCTTTGTGGAGCGTGGAATATAAAAATGGTGCTGCTAAAACTGGGCTTTCGGAGAGTATATCGCCCGGTCAAGTGGGTCGTTTAACCCGCTCAGACGCTGTCGCCTTTCGAGTGTCTTTTGAAGGAGACCAGCCCCCGCCGCGTCAAGATCGTTATTGGCGGGCCATGACGTTGAGCCGCTTTGACGGTGAGCAGTGGTTTATGGATGATTTTTTACGACGTGAAGCCACCGTTGCGCGCAGTGAAATTAGGTCAGAAAATCGCTATCAGTACCAAGTGATAGCGGAGCCATCAGCTAACCCATGGTTATTTTTATTGGACTACCCCACACAGGTGAGTGGTGAGCAAATACAGTTGGCTAGCAATAAAACCACACGCGCAATTAAACCCTTGGACAACCGCTTTACGTATCAGGCAAGTAGTGTAGTAAGTGACCGTTTTTTTCAAACAGAGCTAAAATGGGCTGAACGTTATACCGCGGTGCCCAATGGTGGGAATCCTAAGACGCGTGCATTGGTGGCTCAGTGGCGGGAACAGCGTTTGAGTCATTCCGAAATTATTGAGCAGATTTACAATTTATTTAATCGTTCGTTTCGTTACACCCTATCGCCACCTGTATTAGTCGCCGATCAGCAAGATGCTTTTCTGTTCGATACACAAGCTGGTTTTTGTGAACATTTCGCATCGGCCACCGCTTATATGTTGCGCCTAGCGGGTATTCCAGCGCGATTAGTTGGGGGATACCAAGGTGGTGAGTGGAATGCCTACGAGTCATATATGTTGGTTCGCCAATTTGAGGCGCATGCGTGGGTCGAGTATTGGCAGGAGGGAGAAGGGTGGATTCGATTAGACCCGACAGCCTTTGTTGCTCCTGAGCGTATTGAGCAATCTTTCGACCAACTTTTTGGTGGCGATACAAATTTTGCGGCTGACTCTGCTGCATCTCTCATTCGCTGGGAAAAGCGTTGGTCGTGGGTAGGTGATTTGCGATTACGCTATGATGCGGTTAACTATCGTTGGCACAGATGGATTTTGGGGTATCATGAAACACAACAATTACTGTTGAGTGATTGGCTCAGCGGTAAAAATCGTCTTTCGTTAATCGCCTTGGTTGTCCTGCCTGTTAGTGTGTTTCTTGCGGTAACGCTATGGTGGTTATTACGTAAAAAAGATCACTATCTACACGCTAGGAGCCGCGATATTGAAAAGGTGTCACGTCTTCTAGAGCAAAAGGACGGACGCTTACGGCGTAAAAAAGAGGAAACATTGCGCCGCTATTTAGAGCGGGTTGTGGCTTATTACCCCGAGTTGGCAGCTGTTGCGCCAGCATGGTTAACTGCTTACGAGCGCTTAGAATATTTGCCCCAGGGCAAAGCGGCGTCACCCCTACAAAAAACGTATACTGTTGCCTATCGCCACTTTTACCGTGGTGCAAAGCGTTTGTCTGCTACACGGTAAGCAACAGTTAACTGCATCATCTTTATTCATCATGTGTTTGAATCACACACTCAAGGACATACCATATTTTATATGAACGCGCGCGTGCTTAAACAGCCCATCACAATTATGGTTAATGGTGAACCATACGAGCCTGATGTGCGATTTAGCCGACGAAAAACAGCAGCGTTGGAAATTCGCCACGGTGAGTTGCTAGTGCGTGTTCCGCTAAGAACATCCAGAGCATGGGTGCTAAGCTTTATCCAATCGCGAATTGAATGGATAGAAAAGCACTTAACCAATCAGTGTGAGCAAATGAGGATTCATTTGCCTGACCCTGTTGAACAAAGCCGCCTGCTGTTAAGAGGCCAGTCTTTACACTTCAGTTTCTCGGTTGCGCCGGTGGCTAAGTCATATGTTGAGCTAACCGATGAGGGGGTTGATGCATTTATTAGCACGCGGGTAAAAAAAGCCCCTGAAGAGGCGGCCGTTTTGATCTTAAAGGCATGGTTGCATGAGCAAGCCGAGCTGCTTTTTCAACAGCGTACTCATTTTTGGGCAGGGCAGATGCAGCTTACTCCCCATTGCGTAAAAACAGCCAATTTCAAACGTATGTGGGGGCGCTGTTCATCGAAAGGGGAAATAGCTTTAAATTGGCGGCTCATTATGGCCCCGGAAGAGGCGATTGATTACGTCATTATTCATGAACTTGCTCACCTAGTTGAGTTTAACCATTCTCCAGCATTTTGGGCAAATGTGGCAAAGTTCTGTCCCGAATACCGTCAGTGGAAGCAGTTTTTTCAAGATCGATCATCTTGGTTGCTTTGGTGATTTTCAATATTGATGCCCCAAAATATTTGATTTAGGTCATACCAGTTAGTGCTTTGGTCTTGTTTTTACGTAATGCCTACAAAAAGGCGCCTTTTAAACTACACTTTTTCAATGTTAAGCCGATGGTACAAGTAACCATAAAAATAACGGCTACATTGATAATGTCTTCATATCGGCTTTACTGAAGTAGCTAAGCTAACCATCACAACTTTCAGGATTTATTATGAGTTTATACGCAACGGTTGAGCGCACGTTTTTTAACTCGTTGACTAAAAAAATAGTCGGTAATGTTATTTTTTTATTATCTCCTCATTTCGTCATGTTGCTGGTCGGTTGGCATTATGTAAATGAAATGAAGTCTTTATTGGTCAGCGCTGAGTTAGCTAATCCATTACGTATGAGTTTAGTTGAGCAAACCGACAGCTTCATGATGTGGGGGCTGGTGACGATTGGGTTTGCGGTAGCAGCCGCTGTGTTCACTATCTTTTTTATGCGGCATTTATTTTTAAGGCCAATCAAAGCAATAACCGGCGTATTAAAGCAAATTAAAGACAACGATGGGGACATTTCCGTTACGTTGCCCGAGTTTACCTACGATGAAATTCGTGACATGGCTCGTAACTATAATGAATTTTCTTCGCGCCTTAAAAAAATGATTTCGGAATCCCGACGCCGTACGGTGAGTGTTGCTTTGTGTGCCACCAAAATGCAGAAGGTACTTTCACAGGCCAGCCAATCGGTTACCAAGCAAGAAGAGCAGGCTCAGCTTGTCTTCCAGTCAAGCCAAGAAGCTTCTCAGGCTGTACAAGAAGTGGCCGCCACAACTATGCGTATTAGTGAACAGAATAGTTCAAACATGACCGACGTGCGCCGTTCAAGTGAAGAATTAATGAAAGTTCAGGATCAGGTTAGGTCGATAAGTGAACTGGTAACTAATTTCCAAGATACGGTTCAGCAGTTGAATGATAACTCGGACAACATCACTAAAATTTTGTCTATGGTTCAAGACTTCTCTGATCAGACAAACTTGCTAGCCCTTAACGCGTCCATTGAAGCGGCGCGAGCCGGTGATGCAGGGCGAGGGTTTGCAGTGGTAGCCGATGAAGTTCGTACACTGTCACAAAAAGTGAGTGTCGCGACCAGTGAAATTGATAAGAACATCAGCCAAATGGGGAGCCTCATGGAATACACGCGTTCTCGTGCTGATAATATAAGGGAGTATGTACACAGTACAGAGGGCTTTATCGAGAATACAAACTCACAGTTTATGAGCTTGGTTAAAGACTTTGAGGCGGTCAATGGGGAGCTGTCAGGCATAAGTGCAGCCATTGATGAGCTTTCTTATAGTAATAAACAATCACATGGTCATGTAACTGAAATCACCTCTATCGCTCATGATATTGACAACGAAATGAAGGAATCACAGAAGCACTCATCTAATCTTGAAGTAGCTACTGAGGAAACGCAAGAGCTGCTTTCTCGCTTTATTATCGGTTATGGCGGTTTTGAAAGTATGATTCAGGCCGGACGGGGCTGGGCGCAGAAAACGCAGCAGGCACTGCAGCAGCTAGCCGATTCTGGGCAGAACGTATTTGATACGAATTACAAACGGCTCAATCCGCAGCAATTGCCCGAGAAGTTTGACGTGTCGTATGCGTCGGCTTACGAAGGGGTGATGCGTCCTCTGTTTGATAGCTTTATCGCTGAGCGGTCAGAGTTTATTTATGCCATAGCCGTAGATAGAAATGGCTATGCCGCGGCGCATCACACAAAAGTATCCAACACAATGACCGGTAATTTTGAGGTGGATAACTTGAAAAGTCGTCATCGTCGTAAATTTGATGGTAATAGAGCTGAGCAGCGCAGGGCCTCCCACACTAGCCCGTTTTTGCTGCAGACGTTCATTCGAGATACGGGCGAAGTGCTTAATGACCTTTCTATTCCTTTATATGTGAATGGACAGCATTGGGGTGCATTGATCATGGGCTTTAATCCGGATGCCCTTTTAAGTGAGTGACAAGCTATTGCTGTAGGCCTTTAGAAGGGAACAATGCTAGTGAAGCATAAAAAAAACCGGCTCTTAAACGAGCCGGTTTTTTTATGCTTAATTGAATATAAGGGCGTTAATAATCGTTTTTATCTAGCACAAGCCGTTCAATAATGCGTTTGGCCATCTCATAGGAAAGGGGCTTTGAGCACAAAGCAGATACCCCGGCTTTTTGAATAGCGGTAAGCTGCTCTGGGTTTTGCTCGGACGTGATCATAATAATAGGGACGGTTGCTTGGTCGCTACTTTGTCTGATTTTTTCGACCATTTCTCGGCCATCTAAATTAGGCATGTTGTAGTCGGTGATTATGAGGTCAAATGCTTGGTTTTCGACTTGAGAGAGCGCCTCATTGCCGTCGTTGGCTTCTAAGATAGTTTCTACACCTATATTTCGCAAAATTTTACTTACATAGTTGCGCGAAAGTTTGCTGTCATCTACGACTAGAATACGTAGTTCCTCAAACTCTTCTTCGGTATAGCTGGCTTCTGTGTCTTGATCCGATAGGTAGAGCAGTGTGCTTTGCAGTGCAGACAGCAGGTCTTTACGGCTAAAGGGTTTAGGCAAGATCGCAATAGCCCCAGATTGACGTATTGGCTCTAGGTACCGGTAATGCGTTTCAGACGAGATTAATAAAAAAGTTATGTGCGCCAAGTGCTCATCTTTGCGCATAAGCGTAACAACATCAGTTCCAGTCATATCAGGGAGGTGCATAGATGAAACTACCAAGTCAGGTAGTTGAGTCTGCATGCCCTCTAATGCTTGTGCAGCACCATCGTATTCATCGATTTTATGAATACCATAACTTTTAAGATGATTAACAATAATGGTCCTTTGTACTTTTGATGGTTCAATGACCAGTACAAAAAGATCTTCGTAATTCATAATCGGTCTCTAATATTAGATGTTGCTGTCTTGCTTAATCAGTTTAACACCGATTCGAAATTCTGCTGTGAATGTCGATGTTTTAACAGTTTTAATGAAAACGAGCTAATAGATTTATATATCGTCCAAGTTGTTGATTTCTTGAGACGATTATAAAATCTATCAAAATTAATTGTTTACAGGCCTAGCTCTTTCAGTTTCTTGTTGAGCACTTTACGTATTTCGCTCTCATCTTCAGCAGACTCTACTTTAGCGAGCAGCTTTTGAGCGTCGGCGCGGCTAATATTGCGGATAAGCCACTTAATTTTAGGGATTCGATGTGCACTTAAGCTCAAACGATCAAACCCCATAGCGACTAATAAAAGTACCGATGCAGGATCAGCCGCCATTTCACCACATAATGAAACCGGCAGCTGTAAAGCAGCACACTTTTTACGAATGAAATACAAAGCACTTAAGACCGCAGGGTTGAGGTTGTCAAACAGCCGCGATACTTTGGGGTTGTTACGATCGACGGCTAACAAGTATTGAGTTAAGTCGTTAGAACCGATGGAAACGAAGTCGATATAGGGTGCTATTTTATCTAAGAGCAAGAGAACCGATGGCACTTCAATCATAATGCCTAGCTTGGGCATGATGGCTTGCTTACCTTCGGCAACGAGTTCAGCGATGACTTGGTTAAGCAGTTCCTTAATCGTTTTAACTTCATCTATCCGGCTAACCATAGGGATCAAGATTCTTAAGTTCTCGCGCCCATGCGCAGCCCTGACCATAGCCCTTAATTGAGTGACTTGTAATGTGGTGTTGTCGAGAGTGAAGCGGATACCGCGCCATCCTAAATAAGGGTTTTCTTCTTTAAAATCAAAGTAAGGCAGCTGTTTGTCACCACCAATGTCAAGCGTTCGCATTGATACTGGACGAGGGCTGTAGGCATCGATAACCTCTTTATAGACGAGGTATTGTTCCTCTTCTGTCGGGAAATTATCGTGGACCATAAAAGGGATCTCAGAGCGGTAAAGCCCAATACCTTCGGCACCATTACGCAATCCTGGCGAGACGTCAGCCAATAAACCGGTATTAGTGAATAAGCTGACGTGGAAATCGTCAGTCGTGACGGCAGGTAAGTCTTTTAGACCAGCCAGTGATTGGTTGAATTGCTGCTCTGTATCTTTGATTCGCTGGTATTCAGCGATCATCTCTTCAGGCGGTGCGATGATAATCTCACCGCGGCCTGCGTCGATGACGATTTGTTTACCCTTGTAGCGTTTTATATCTAGGTCAGACACGCCCATTATGGCAGGAATACCTAGTGCGTTTGCAACGATTGACGTATGCGATAAAGCTGAGCCTGACTGGCAAACAATCCCTTGTATTTGATCCGATGGATACGCTGATAAATCGGCAATACTAATGAGTTCGCCCGCCAAAATAATAGGCGTTGTTTTGTCGGGCGATTCGGTTTGTTCTTTGCGGGCCATCTGGGTCATGAGTTTAATGGCGATGTTACGCACATCCTCCCCGCGAGCCTTCAAATATGGATCGTCAGCTTGCTCAAAAGAGCTCGCTAACTTGAGCGCTGTTTCTCGAACGGCCCACTGAGCGCTGCAGCCTTGAGCAATTAAATCCCGCGCACTATCAAGTAGTTCAGGGCTTTCGAGCATCATTCGATAGACGCCAAAGAGCGATAAGATATCCTCTGGTAGCTCTTTCTCAATTCGGTTAGCGCCTAAGTCAAGATCGTCTCGAACAGAGTCTAGTGCGCTATCAAATTGTTTACGTTCTTTTGAAATGCCCGTCCCTTGCATTTCGGGCGCTTGTTTAAGATCGATATGCGTATGCAGCGGTGTTAACTCTCCTATACCAATCCCAGCTGAGCCTGCAATACCTGAGTAGCGTTTGAAAAGCCTTTTGGGCTTACGTGTAGTGATCCACTCGCCAGATTTCTGAATATTGTATAAGGTGCCAGCTAGCTGAGAGGCGATGGTTACTAAAAATGCTTCAGCTTCTTGCGAAAAAGGCTTTTTAGCTGTGCCTTGAACCACAAGTACACCAATGAGCTGGCGTAGGTGGATGAGCGGAACCCCCATAAATTGGCGGTACGGGGTTTCTTGTGCTTGTGGAAAAAATGCATACTTTTCGTGCGCGGGAGCATTCGCTAAGTTTAGCGTATGCTTGGTAGCGGCGATGGTACCAACTAAGCCTTCGTCTATACTCAGTTTGATTTTTCCGATGGAAGATTCGGCAAGGCCCTGGGTTGCCGCTAATATTAGCTTAGAGCGTGTAGGCGACTTAAGGTACAAGCTGCACACCGGTACTTCCATGATGTGGCTTAGGCGCGCAACAATAACTTGCATGGCGCTCATGGCGTTTTCAGCCCCAGAGATTTCTTGGACTAGAGTCGTTAAGGTGGTTAGCGCATGCTGCATGGGCGGTGGCCTGCTAAGAAGAATCGTTCACGTAAGTCTCATATTCGCACACAAAACAAGGATTTACCAATGGCTGAAAGTAGCAAGTTTCAGTAAAATAAGTTGCAGAATTCGGCTGTATTTATTGAGTTATAAAAGGTTAACGCGGACATGAAAAGTTATTTATTTACGACAGAAAACGACCGCGGCGGTGTAATGCTTTGCGATATAGATACATTAGAAGATGCGGTCGTTTATTTACAAGATCGTTTTGCGGGCGTTATTCGTGTTGAGCAGGGCAAAGACTTTTGGTCACAAGAAGAAGGCTATCACTTTGTAGAGCCTTCCGCATCGAGCGTGGATAGTCCGCCGTCCTAGCGTCACGCTGTTACATACCACCTTAACTTGTATTGTTAGCTTCAAAGGGATCTTGCATGTTGTATGTTTATCACTCTAACGCGCTCGATCACTTACGTGATTTATTGGTTGAAATGGTCAAGCGTTCGCCGCTTGATGATCCATTTTTACCTGATCAAATTCTTGTGCAAAGTCCAGGCATGGCGCAGTGGCTCAAGTTGGAGTTGGCGGAGCAACTGGGCATAGCCGCCAATATAGAGTTTCCGTTACCGGCAAGCTTTCTGTGGAAAGTTTTTGTTAGTGTTTTGGACGATGTTCCTAAACGTTCGGCTTACAATAAAGATTCGATGACGTGGGTTTTGATGCGCATTTTACCAAATGTGATTAAAGACTCAGGTTTTGAAGTGCTGCATTCGTATTTGGAGCAAGATAGCAACCCGCTTAGGCACTATCATCTGTGTGCCAAAATAGCGGACCTTTACGATCAATACCTTGTATACCGTCCAGACTGGATAGCTAGCTGGGAATCAGGTAGTAGCGAACCGGCAACCGGTGATGATGCGTGGCAGCCTATTTTATGGCGGGCTCTTGTTGCTGATACGCAAGCCCGGGGCTTGCCTCATTGGCATCGAGCCAATATGTATGAAACCTTTGTTAAAGCATTGTCGGCTCGCACATCAGACTTGCCAGGTATTCCTCCTCGCATTTTTGTTTTTGGTATATCGGCATTACCGCAAAACTACTTGGAAGCCTTAGTGGCATTAGGGAACACGGTTGATGTTCATCTGATGATTGCCAATCCGTGCCGGCATTACTGGGGCGATATTATCGACCCAAGTTATCTCGCTAAGCTAAACCGGCTTTGGTTAGGGAAAGGGATTGATCCTGAGAGTCATCATTATGATTCTGGGCATCCATTACTCAGTTCGATGGGTAAGTTAGGCCGGGATTATCTCCATATGATCCAGCAGATGTCTTTAGAGGAAGTAGGGTTGTTCGGTGAGCCGCATTACGATTCGCTATTACATGCAGTGCAATCGGATATTCTTGAGTTACACAACCGTACTTGTGCATCCGAAAGTGACGACTTTAGTTTTCAAAGCTTTGCCCAGGATAAAAGCATTCAAGTCCATTCAAACTACAGCGCTATGCGAGAGGTTGAAGTCTTGCAGGATCAATTGCTGGCCATGTTTGAAGCTGATGACTCACTGAAACCTCGCGATATTATTGTGATGATGCCAGATGTGGCCAGTTATGCTCCTTATATCGATGCGGTGTTTGGTAATGCTGCTGAGCATGCGTATTTGCCGTATTCCATCTCGGATCGCTCTGCAGATCAAGAAATTCCTCTTATCGCAAATTTTTTGAGTGTTATATCACTTAATCAAAGCCGTTTCGGTGCGCCTGAAATTTTAGACTTACTAGAGCTTCCAGCGACGTTACGCTGCTTTGATTTATCTGCTGCGGAGTTCGAACAGCTTCGCCGTTGGGTTGATGAGTCTGGTATTCATTGGGGGTTAGATGCACAATCCCGCGAAGACTTAGACGGGATATCTTTTCATCAAAACAGCTGGCAATTTGGTATGGATCGGTTGTTTTGTGGGTATGCCATGGGAGATGTTGAAGATCTCTGGCAGTCCATTGCGCCTTACGGTGGGGTCACAGGGATATCATCAGCTGCATTAGGTCAATTAGCGGCTTTTCTACAGGTATTGTCTGATGTTCGCTTGTTATTCGCTCAGTCTTTAACGGCAAATGAGTGGATTGAACAGGTTCATGCGCTAACTCATCGTTTATACGTGGCAGATGAACGAGACCAAGAAGCACTCGAATTGATCTATAAAGCGTTAGAATCATTGCGCGAAACGATCAGTGAAGTGCACTACCAAGCTGCTATACCAGCTGAAGTGATTCAAGATTACCTGAAGGAACAGCTAGGTAGCCAACGATCGACACAGCGTTTCTTATCAGGGCAGGTTAACTTTTGTACGTTAATGCCAATGCGCGCCATTCCGTTTAAAGTGGTATGTCTTTTGGGCATGAATGATAGCGATTACCCTCGTGCGTTGCCGCCAATGGGGTTTGATTTAATGGTTGAACACCCGCGCAAAGGGGATCGTTCGCGCCGGGACGATGACCGATACCTCTTTTTAGAAGCGATGCTGTCCGCGCGCGATATTCTGTATATCAGTTATGTTGGCCGTTCTATTGCTGATAATAGCCCACGGGTTCCTTCTGTGCTTGTAAGTGAGCTGTTGGAATATTGTGATCAGGCCTATGGTGCGGCATCAGACACCCACATTACCTCAGGTGATCTCATCGGGGAGATCACGACGGTGCATCCATTAACCGCTTATAGCGCATCGTATTTTCTGACCGACGAGAGTGAGCGCTTGTTCAGCTATAACGAACGATGGCTGTCGGCCCACGAAAGTTCTCCTGTGACGTCATTTCTGACACGAAAACTAGATCCCCCCGAGCTAGAGGTAGTAGAACTATCTGACTTAATACGTTTTTATCGTGACCCCATCCGCTTCTTCTTTGAGAGACGATTGCAAATTTTCTTTAGTACAGAGGCCGATGTGCTGAGTGAAGAAGAGCCTTTTGAGTCCGCCGGCTTGTCTAACTATCTACTCAGAAAACAACTTTTGACGGCATCATTAAATCAAAATGACTTAGCCAAGGTTGGCGAGTTTGTAACACAAACGGGTCTGCTACCGGTGGGTATTGCCGGACAAAGAGAGTTAGCCCAGCGGATTAAAGATGTCAGTGAACTACACGAAAAGCTTCAACCGTTCATGACAACTTCTCAACCGCCTCGGGTTGAGGTTGACTTAAATTTGCAATTAACAAGCCTGCAATCGCTCACGCTTCAGGGATGGATAGATCAATCGTATCCTGATCATTTTCTAAAGTTTGATGTGGTTAAAGTGTCAGGAAAGCATGTTTTTGCTAGCTGGGTTCAACATTTGGCAACCTGTGCTGCAGGCTATGACAAGCCTACTTATTTTCGAGGGTTAAGCGATCTAGTTAAGTTGCAACCCGTTCCAAGTGCCGAAGCGAAAGAGCAATTAGTTCGTTTGTTAACAACGTATGTTGATGGCTTGTGCTTTCCGGTTAGCTGGTTACCCGATTCGGGTTATTTTCTCTTAGATTTGGCCGGTAAGGGGGAAGAGTTTGTACTTAAAAAGGCCCGTGAAAAATTTGAAAGTACGCAATCCGGTGAATGGGCGAGCCTTTATGTTCAACGCACCTATCCTGAATGGGCGCATTTCGAGCCGGGGTTATTGAAAAACCAACGAACTTTGTTTGATGGGATGGCGCGCTATTTGGAGCTAAACCAAGAATGAAAACTCAACTGCTGGATCCCATTACACTGCCTATTCAGGGGCAATGCTTAATAGAAGCCAGTGCTGGAACGGGCAAAACGTTTACACTAGCGGCACTTTATCTTCGATTATTACTTGGCTTGGGTAAACGAGGCGAACAAGCGCAAGAAAATACCCCATTGGGCGTTGAGCAAATTCTAGTAGTGACTTTTACAGAAGCCGCTACTCAAGAACTGAGAGACCGTATACGACAACGCATACGTGAAGCGCGTATAGCGTTTATGAGTGGTGAAACATCGGACCCTTTTTTGCAAAGCTTGCTTGCACAAACGGATAATCATCGTGAAAAAGCTAGGTTAATGGAGCTGGCTGCGGCTGAAATGGACCAAGCGGCCATTTTTACCATACATGGTTTTTGTCAGCGCATGCTCAAACAGCATGCTTTTGAGAGTGGGGCACTCTTTAATCAAGAGCTTACTCCCGATGATGCACCCTTAGTGCGCCAAGCTCTACTCGATGTATGGCGTAATTTGGTGTATCCGCTTACAGGTAGCTTAGCTAATGCGGTATTAGATGAATTTAAAACCCCTGAGGCCTTATTAAAGTCGATAAAGAGCTTATTGGGCATGAGCAATGTGACTGTAGAGCCAGACTATAGTCATTTTGATCTTGAAGCGGAGTGGGCAGTTTCTCAGCAAGCCCGAGAGGCTTTTAAACAGGTTTGGCGCAGTAATACTGATGATCTAGCTGAGATTATCGCCACCTCTGGCATTAAAAAAGCAAAATACAGATCTAATCATGTTCCCGGGCGTTTAGAGAAAATAGCGTTTTTTGTGGATAATGAGTTCGCAAAGCTGCCGTTAAATGAATTGAATTATTTTAGAACTAGCGAGCTACACGCGAATACACCTGAAGGGAAAACAGCCCCAACCCATCCCGTATTCGATAGCATCGAGCATATGCTAACGGCAGAAGTCCCTATCAAAGGGGTGATTGAGTCGATCGCATTGGAGCGTATCCGGGGCCGTTTACAATACGAAAAAGCAAGGCATCAGCTGTTGGCCTTTGATGATTTGTTGACTCGGCTTGCCAGTGCGCTAAAAGCTCCTGGAGGAAGTAAACTGGCGGAGACCATTCGTCATCAGTATCCCATTGCAATGATCGATGAATTTCAAGACACCGATCCTCTGCAGTACCAAATTTTTAGTGATATTTATACCGACCCAGCGACTGTACTCTTAATGATTGGTGACCCGAAACAATCGATTTATGCGTTTCGTGGGGGAGATATTTTTACCTATATGCAAGCGCGACGATCGGTAGATGCGCATTACACGTTAGAAACGAATTGGCGTTCATCAAGCGCCATGGTGTGCGCTACCAATAGACTGTTTGAGCAGTCAGACGCTCCCTTCATCTACTCGGATGATATTCCTTTTGTGCCCGTAAGAGCAGCCGGTAAAGCTGATAAACAACCGTTTCTGTTTGATGGTCAGCCACAAGCTGCGTTAACTGCATGGTTAAGCTCAGAGTTGTTACAGACTCGCGATTATTTATCAATTTTTGCAGAGTCTACGGCCAGCCATATTGCAACTGTATTGAACGATCAGCGCTACACAATAGGTGACAAGCAAGTTAAACCGGGCGATATAGCAGTGCTGGTAAGGGATCGCCGAGAAGCGGGCGAAATTCAATCGGCTCTTCGTAACCAAGGTGTCGCCTCTGTTTTTTTGTCGAACCGCGACAGTGTGTATACCACAGTAGAAGCCAGCGAAATGCTGTTTATTTTGCAAGCCGTATTAGAGCCTACTGACGAGCGTAAACTGCGAGCAGCGATAGCCACTGGGTTGTTTTGTTTGTCCATGACTGATATCGATCAACTTATCCGAGACGAGTTGGCGTGGGAGCAACTCGTTGACGAGTTTATTGAGTATCGTCAGTTATGGCTGCGTTTAGGTGTATTGCCTATGGTGCATCATTTGTTAGCCACACGAGGCCTCACTTCCCGATTAATGCAAGCTGACCAGGGAGAACGGCGCTTGAAGACTTTTTGCATTTGGCTGAGCTTTTGCAACAGGCAAGTCAGGAGGTTGAAGGGGAGCAAGGCATTATTCGTTGGCTTACTGAGCATCTGCATAGCCCAAACCATAATTCAGCTGAGCAGCAGCTGCGTCTAGAAAGCGACCGTTCTCGCGTTACCGTCATTACGATTCATAAGTCCAAAGGCTTAGAGTATGAGCTCGTGTATCTTCCTTTTATCTGCCGTTATCGAGCCGCCAGTGGTGCCTTGTACCACAATGACGCTGGGCAAACTATTTTTGACTTAGCGCCGGATGACGATGTTAAAGAGCAAGTTGAAAAAGAGCGCTTAGCTGAAGATTTACGTCTACTTTATGTGGCTGTGACTCGGGCTGTGCATGCCTGCTTTTTAGGCGTTAGCAATATACGCTATGGCAATGCTAAGCAGGGCACTACTGAAAAAAGTGCTCTGGGATATCTTTTAATGTCTCAATCCAGCCTTAAAGAAGGCTTAGAGCAATTGTCCAATGCTGAAAAAGGCTTCAGGGTTGATTCTCCTCCCGAGATGGTACAGATACCTAGCACGCAGGATATGTTTGCCGACAACGATTCCTCCAAGCCTGTCTTTCAAGCGCGAATATTCAGTGCGCCCGTAGAACGAGATTGGCGGATGAGCAGTTATTCGGCACTGAGTCGTTTTCATGATCATGTGGGGCATGAAGCGCCGCCTTCGAATCACTTTGAGCCAATATCAGAGTTGCATCTAGATTTGGAGGTGATTCATGAGTCTGAAAACGACAACACTGACGGGGCATATACACCAGAAAACGTGGCATCGGAGCCGAGGTCGGCCTCATTGTTTGATGCAGAATTAGAAGATTTGATTGAGCCGCCGGACAGTATCTTCACCTTTCCCAGAGGTGCCACAGCGGGTACGTTTTTACATACTTTATTTGAAGAAATTGATTTCAGCCAACTAACGGCTGAAGCCGCCGAGGCGGTGTTAACCGATCAATTGCCGCTGGCAGGCTATGATGAGCGCTGGGTGCCTGTGCTGAGGGATTATTTGTTAGCCGCCGTGCATATACCGCTTAACCCCGATCATTTTTGCCTTGCAGATATTAGTTTGGAAAACCGCCTGGTCGAAATGGAATTTATTATTCCCTTTAAACCTATTCATGCCGGCGCAGTTAATCGTTTACTCGCAAAGTATGACCCACTTGCGAAGCAGGCGGGAGATCTCCGGTTTGAAACCGTACAAGGCATGCTCAAAGGTTATATCGATTTAACGTTACGCCACCGTGGACAGTATTATGTATTGGACTATAAATCGAACCATTTAGGTGACCGAGTTGAGGAGTATTCAACAGCGGCGATGGAGGAGGCAATGTGCGAGCATCGGTATGATTTTCAATATGTGCTCTATACGTTGGCACTGCATCGATTGCTCAAAGTGCGCTTGTCTGGCTATGACTATGATCGTGACGTAGGCGGTGTATATTACCTCTTTTTACGGGGGCTACACGCTGAGCACCCCGGGAATGGTGTATTTTTCACCAAGCCTAAAAAGGCGCTTATAGAGGCTTTGGATCAACTGTTTACAGAAGGTGTAACACATGCAATTGCTGGATGAGTTATTAGAGTTAAGGCTCATACGCCCAGTTGATTTACACTTTTCTCGTTGGTTGAAGCAACAGCATCCTAGCGTCAATCAGTCATTGCTTGCTCTGGCCGCTATTGTAAGTCGACATTTAGGGGACGGTCACATTTGTGTTCGGATTGACTCGCTGATGGGACTCATTGCGTATTGGCCGATGAGTGTTAGAGAGCCTTTGAGAGCGCTTTTACCTTCAGATACGGCGAGTATGTCGGCGTTAGTGGATGAAACTGTTTTAGGCACTGGCGACGAGCTGACTCCTTTAGTGTTGAATCAAGACCGAGTGTATTTGTACCAGTATTTTCAGTATGAGTGCCAAGTAGCACGTAAACTGCTTTCTCTAGCAGGTGAGGGGGATGTTAATCCTGAGCAACTAACGGTGCATTTACAGGCATTATTTGCTCAGTCAAATGAGCAGCCTGATTGGCAAAAAGTAGCGGCGACAACGGCTGTGGCACAGCGTGTCTCTGTTATTAGTGGTGGGCCAGGAACAGGGAAAACAACCACTGTAACACGTATGTTGGCGATCTATCTGCAAAGTATGCTTGAGCACAACCCTGATGTTCACCCCGTTATTCGACTAGCTGCTCCAACGGGTAAAGCGGCGGCCCGTTTGTCAGAATCTATTGCGCAGGCGAAGCAGCAGTTATCTGTTCCTGAAAGTGTTACCAGCCTGATTCCAGATGTCGGGGTCACATTGCATCGATTACTCGGCGCCAGACCTAATGTGCATCATTATCAATATAATGCTGATAACCCGCTGCACTTAGATTTGTTAGTGGTCGATGAGGCCTCCATGATTGACCTTCCATTAATGGCGAGCCTGCTAGAGGCATTACCTGAGCAGGCACGCTTAGTTCTGATAGGGGATAAAGAGCAGCTGGCCTCAGTTGAAGCGGGCAGCGTCATGGGCGATTTATGCGCAAGGCCAGCCGGATGTGTTAAAACCCCTGCAATGCAGCAATTGTTACTGCAAACGTGTGGTGTTCCGGTTGAACAAGGTATGCCTTCAACGTTTGCTGATGCCGTATCGTTATTACAGCGCAGTTATCGTTTTTCAGCGAACAGTGGTATAGGTGCCTTGGCTAGAGCGGTTAACAGCGGTGACCGTCGTGCGGTGCGTCAGGCTTTTGCGCAAGGGTATGATGATATTCATTTATTACCTATGCAGGATGATCATGTAAAACCGTTGCTTCAACATATGCAGCAAGGCTACACCGACTATTTAAAAGCCGTGAGCGAGCAGCAAGCACCCGCTTCTGTGCTATTGGCTTTCAATCGTTTTAAAGTACTGTGTGGCCTAAGACGTGGCCCATGGGGTGTAGAAGCGATTAACCAAGCCTTTGAGCTACAACTTGAAGCATTACAACGCATTAGCAGAAAGGGACGCTGGTATGCGGGGCGTCCCGTTATGATTACCCGGAATGAGCCCGCGTTAAACCTATTTAATGGCGACATAGGTGTCGCCTTGCCGGATGAGGCAACTGGCCGCTTAAAAGTTTGGTTTGATTTAGGTGGTGAGCTGGTGCGCTTTTCAACCAGTCGCTTGCCGAGCCATGAAACGGTTTTTGCAATGACTGTACATAAAAGCCAGGGCTCAGAGTTCGATCAAGTTACGCTCGTGCTCACGCCCACTAGCCAAGGTAACAGTCGAGAGCTTGTCTATACCGGTATTACTCGCGCTAAAAAGCAATGTAATGTGTGGGGGTCTATTGAGACGTTAGAGAAAGCGGCGTGCTCACCTACAATTAGGATGAGCGGGCTTGCAGCGAGATTGTGGAACGGCTCGGGCCCAACCGCGTCAATTGGGCCTACACCCTAGTAAAAAAGGGTGAGGGGGCATTAAAAAAGGTAACTGGCTGCCAGTTACCTTTAATTTATTTGTTATTTACTCAATGTCGAGCAACTAACGGGTGATAGTGAAATTATGTATTCGCAAAAAGCGAAAAAAGTGCAATTAGTTCCGATTCCACTTAACGGCGACGCTTTACCGGCCTTTTTTCGTCACTTTTGATACGAATAGGCTGTAATGATCCTTGATGATTTTGATGTTCCGCAAACAATATTTTCCCTAAAAACGCCGCTATAGCTACGGAAGCGCCAATAAAAGCAATTGTTGCTAAGATCATGTCTTCACCTCGTTAGTATTTATTTAACTTACACTTTAGACCCTAGACACCCATTTCAGCAACTTTTTTTGCAAATTCGGTGTAGCCACCGATGGGTTCCTTGCCAAGAAAAATTTGTGGCACTGTTTCTACCGGTTTGCCGACGCTTTTTTCCAAATCAGCTTTCGTGATGCCTTCTTCATGAATGTCTACATATCGGAAGTCAAAATTTTTATCTTTGCATAATTGCACTGCGCGTGTGCAAAAACCACAGCCTGGACGGCCAAAAATCGTAATACGTTCCATAATTGTCTCCTTTGAATTAATTCTATTAAAGCAGGAAACCTTTGGATGAGGCCAATGACTAATCTTTATACGGCTAATTGGAAAAACCTATGATGAAACTTATGCACTTATCTTGTGCATAAGTGTGTAGATAACTTATGGGCAAGTAGGGTAGAGCGTGGCAACATCAGTTATCTAAAAATTGATGAAAAAGTATTCAAAATTAATGGATTAGGTATTCGACTAGTACTTTTGTACCTATATTGTGTAGGGTTATATATACGACGAATGGTTAAATAGTTAGCAGATAAATTCATAAGACATTTATTTCAGATTGGGTATAATTCAGCGCCATTGAGCTTGAGTAATAGTAAGCATTTACTTGTTTACGCGCGTTAGATTGCGTATGAATATACTGAGGCAGTGCACATATCGCTGTGATGCCAAAAGCTTCGCTGCAGTGCAATATGACAAGGCTAATCCCTCACCATATTTCATGGATCTGTGTACATCGAATCCCATATTTATATCATAAATGGTGAAAATCGAGATGACGGCTAAATCGGTTGATGTATTGTTAGTAGGTGCAGGTGCAATGAGCACAGCACTTGGAACCCTCCTTAAACAGCTAGACCCTTCTCTTGACATGATGATGGTGGAACAACTAGATCATGTAGCACAAGAAAGTACAGACGGTTGGAACAACGCAGGTACAGGGCACGCCGCTTATTGCGAGCTGAACTACACACCGATGTTGAAAGACGGCTCAATTGACACCACAAAAGCGTTTAAGATTAATACGGCTTTTGAAGTCAGCTTACAATTTTGGGCATACCTTGTTAAACAAGGAGCACTTCCTACTCCACGTCAGTTTATCAATCCTACACCTCATCAAAGTTTCGTGTGGGGTGATGAGAATGTGGCCTTCCTTAAAAAGCGTTATGAAACGTTAAGCCAAAGCGTAGCGTTTAAGGATATGGAATACAGCGAAGACCCAGAGGTATTGCGCCAATGGATGCCGTTGGTTATGCAAAACCGCAGCCCTGATGAGAAAGTAGCTGGTACGCGTGTACGCTATGGCTCAGATGTCGACTTTGGCTCGCTAGCGCGTAACATGGCTGAATGCCTGAATCGCTCAGAAAATTTTGCGATGAAGTTAGGTTGTAAAGTTAAAGATCTAGTCAAGCAACCTGACGGACAGTGGAAAGTAGAGATTAAGGATCTTAAATCCGGCCAGCATGAAACCGTGGTTGCTAAATTTGTCTTCTTAGGCGCGGGCGGTGGAGCATTGCCGCTGTTACAGAAGTCGAACATAGTTGAAGGGAACGGCTACGGTGGTTTCCCGGTAAGCGGTCAGTGGTTAGTCTGTAAAAAGCCAGAAATTGTTAGCAAGCATTTAGCGAAAGTTTACGGTAAAGCACCGATTGGTGCTCCACCAATGTCGGTTCCTCATTTAGATACTCGCATCATTAATGGTGAAAAAGCACTATTGTTTGGTCCTTTTGCAGGCTTTACTACGAAGTTCTTAAAACAGGGTTCTATTTTTGATCTTCCGAAAAGTGTGAAAATGGATAACATTAAATCTATGTTGTCTGTGGGTAAAAACAACATGGATTTAACCCGTTACTTGATTAGTGAAGTGTTGCAATCTCATGATTCTCGCGTTGACGCGCTACGTAAGTTTTTCCCTGACGCCAAAAATGAAGATTGGACGTTGTCTTATGCTGGTCAGCGCGTGCAGATCATCAAAAAAGACCCCGCTGGTGGCGGTAAATTAGAGTTTGGTACCGAAGTGATCATTGCTGAGGACGGATCTATCTCTGCTTTGCTAGGAGCTTCTCCAGGTGCATCTACTGCTGTAGATACGATGGTTACTTTGGTAGAGCGCTGCTTCGCTGACCGAATGGCATCGCCAGAGTGGCAAGCTAAGATGAAAGAGATGATACCTTCTTACGGACAATCTCTTATTGAGAACCCAGAGCTGCTTAGAACTGTTCGTAAATACTCACTGGAAACATTAAAGCTTGATGAGAATTACGAGTAATAACTTATAGGGGGTTGCCCCGTAACTAAAAAAGCCGACGTTACGTCGGCTTTTTTGTGCTTATAGCGATTAGTACCACTCGTCCTTACGTTTTTTCTTTTTCGGGAAGTAAGGCAGTAATAGTCCCAGTAAAACGCCCCCTAATGCTACCATGCCGCCATAGGTGAACCAGCGCATAAGGTTGCTCTCGTCCATGTTATCAATTTGGTGATTCAGATCTTTGATTTCGGCTTGTAGTTTGCTTAGTTGGCCTGAGTACGTGCTGTTTTCGGATTCAAACATATCTAGTTGAGACCGTAACGTCGCAATTTCAGTGGTTTGTTCGCTGATAAGTGATTGGTTTTTCTCTAGTTCACTTTCAAGTTTGGGCATACGAGCCAGTGTACTGTCACCCGTTTCAACATTGTTGGCATCCGCCCAGCCTACTTTGCCAGTGCTAGTGCGAATTTGAATAAATTTACCATCACTGCTTTTTTTCAGTATGTTTATCGCAGAGCCGCTGCGGACTCGTCCCGTAATACGGTACTGGTTGCTAGGTCCACCGTGAATAAATACATATACATCATCGGCAATATGCCCCGGTTGGGCATAAGAGGTGGAGGCCGCGAGTGCAAAGCACGCAGCTATCATTGTTTTCTTCATTCTGTAGAGCATCCTTTTAGAGGTCTAACATTGTACTGATTCCTCTGAAATGAGCCAGACCTTTACCTTTTCCGATACGTAGGAACATAAGATAAAAAAAAAGTTCCACGTATCTAGTTTGCTTAATTGGCCGTAAACAACGTGGTAAAGTGGTAATTATTTGAATTTAATATGGAGTTGGTATGGACGAGTTGTTTCAGAATTTTTTTGACCCGAGCACAATCGAAGGATTACAGAATGATTACATAGTGCCTTGGGCCATAAATATTGTGATGGCCTTAGCTGTTTTTATCATTGGCCGATTAGTTATCAGTATTATTTTGGCGGTGATCAATAAGCTGCTTGGCAAAACAAAAATGGATAGCATGCTAGTCAATTTTGTTATGTCTATTATGTATGCCTTGTTATTACTCTTTGTAATTGTGGCATCGCTGGATCAGTTAGGTGTTAATACATCTTCATTAATTGCGTTAGTCGGTGCAGCCGGTTTAGCAATTGGTCTGTCCTTGCAAGATTCCCTCAAAAACTTTGCAGCGGGCGTTATGCTGGTAGTTTTCCGTCCCTTTAGAGAAGGTGAGTTTGTTGAGGTAAACGGTATCTCTGGTACGGCAGAGCGCATTACTATTTTTAATACAATCATGCGCACGGGTGATGGTCGTGAAGTAACCATTCCAAACGGCCCTATTTATGGCAACGTCATTACTAACTTTTCACGCCGTGATACGCGTCGTGTTGATATGGTTTTTGGGATTGGATATGACTCTGATCTTCTAAAAGCTAAAGCGATTCTAAAAGAAATTGTAGAAACGGATGAGCGCGTACTATCTGAACCCGCTCCTCTTGTTGCTGTACAAGAGCTAGCCGATAGCAGTGTTAATTTTGTTGTACGTCCATGGGCTAAAACATCGGATTACTGGGATGTTTATCGAGATACTATGGAAAAAGTGAAATTACGTTTTGATGCAGAAGGCATCAGCATTCCATTCCCGCAAATGGATGTGCACTTAATCAAAGAAGAATCAGCAGCTAACTCACCTAAAGACTAGTCTGCGCATTGAAAAAAAACGGAGCTTTAGCTCCGTTTTTTACCTTAGCTTTCAGGGGTACGCGAAAGCGTCGTAAGTTGTTGGCGTAAATCTTCATTTTCTTTGCCTAAACGTTGTGCTTCCATTCGGTATTTAAAAATTTCCTCATAGCGAGATTCAAGCTTCGCTTCTAGTTCTACTAGCATTCTTTTTTGATCAGTTGATAAGGTTTCAAGCGAGTCTATCTGGTTTTGTAAATCGGAAATCATGCCGAACCCGTTAGGTAGTGCGGTATCTTCCGGGTCTTTAGTTTCTGGGTTATAAGTAGCTTGGTTGTTTAAGCCAGTAACAATATGACTGTATAGCGCTTTTAGTTCGCTGGATTCTCTGTCGCTGTACCTGACTTGCTGCTCTATTGCACTATGCGCACTGGCTGCGCCAATTGAACCTGCAAGCATGTGCTCAAGCATACGGTGGAACTCCATGAGCTCGATGATTGTAATATGGCTTTTGTTTAACACTTGCAAATCATCAGCAATATTGAAAACGGCCTCGTGAGCCTTATTTCCGCTAATGTACTGCTTGAGCAATGTTTGTGCTTCTTCTAATTTAACATTGAGTGGGATGTATGCATCTAGGCCCGCAGGACGTGCTTTGCGATTGGGCTGTATAGGTTGCATCGCGGCCATAAATTCGGTCGTTAGGGTCCGCTCTTCTTTGTTGGGGTGATAGATTAATGAGCCAATTACATAAACGCTGATATTGACGCCTAGCGTCCAGATAACGCTGTGCGTAACGGGCGTAAAGTTATCAAGCCCAAAGAGTGCTTCAGGCCGTAGCCAATAAATATCCCATGGGCCATTTATTAGTATCTCTGGTGGTAGCCACCCTTGTTTTATAAACGTAGGTAAACCAAGTGTGTAGCACCAGACCAAAAAGCCGGCAAGTAGGCCAGAAAAAGCCCCCGCACTGTTAGCGCGGCTCCAGAAAATGCCACCAAATACAGCCGGCGCGAACTGAAGTATGGCAACAAACGAGAGTAGTCCTATGGCAACAAGGATATAAGAGTCACTAAATTCAAGCTCGAACCAATAACTACCAAAAATAATGGCAGCGACTAATAACCAGCGAATTTGTAATAAGTAGCTGCGCATAGCTTGTGCTTTAGGCGTGAGTTCGATGATCGGTAAGATGAGATGGTTTGAGACCATTGTCGATAAAGTCATTGTGGTAATGATGATCATGCCGGTCGCTGCGGAAAACCCACCTATAAAGGCGAGCATCGTCAAAGGCTCGTTATCAATCAGTTGAGGTAGCAGCAGGACAAAAAAGTCAGCTTTCTCGCTAGGTAGGTCGAGCAATAAGCCAGCCGCCGCAATCGGAACAACAAATAAATTAATCAGTATCATGTAAGCAGGGAAAAGCCACATCGCTGTTTTGATGTGTTTTTGATCGGTATTCTCGATAACAGCCACGTGAAACTGACGGGGTAACAGTAAAATGCCTGAAAAGCTTAAAATGATAAGCGTGAGCCACATGCTAGCGCTGTTAGGTGTCGCTGTTGGGCTAGTTAGATAATCTAGACCGTTCATACGGATTTGGTTGGCAATATCGCCCCAGCCATCAAACATGACATAACAGACGAACAAGCCGACAGCCACAAAAGCGACAATTTTGACGAATGCCTCAACGACCAATACTCCCATCATTCCTTGATGTCGCTCGGTTGGGTCTAAGCGTTTAACACCAAACACAATGGTGAAAGCCGTCATAAGTAGGGTTACAAATAATCCGCTATTGGCCCAAGGCGAATCATGATCGTAAGTGATTATTTCAAATGAGTTGACGACTGCTTTTAGTTGAAGCGCAATGTAAGGAACGCTACCTATTAGTGCGATAAGGGTGACTAACCCAGCAATGCGTTGCGAGCGTCGGTATCGGGTTGAGATAAAATCAGCGATGCTGGTAATTCGAAAATTTTCTTTAACGACGACCATCTTACGCAAAGTTACCCACCAAAATAAAATGCCGATGAGTGCGCCTGCGTAAAGCCCCATAAACAGCAACCCTGACGTAGTGGCAAAGCCAACGCTACCGTAAAAAGTCCAAGAAGTGTGGTATACAGCCAATGAAAGGGCGAAAACCCAAGGGCTTTTAATCGCTCGGCCTGTTTTAGCGACACGATATTCAACGACTTGTGCAACTGCAAATAAGCAGAGCATATAAATGACGACAGCTGTTACAACAATGGCAGGTGAAAACATGTGTTTATCCAGTCAGCGATCATTGGTGTTGGTAACTAGTTTAGCTATCTAGCTTCGATTTTTTATGACAGTCACATTGGTTTTTTTTCTCGGGGACAGGGTCCATCCCGCCCTCGTGCCATGGGCCACATTTGAGTAAGCGGACAGTACCAAGCCATAAGCCTTTCAAAATACCACGCTCTTCAATAGCTTGAATCATATAGCTAGAGCAACTGGGGTAAAAGCGGCAGTTATTACCTAGCAATGGACTGATCGCAATTTGGTAAATGCGAACTAAGCCAACGAGCAAAGCTTTAATTGCCCAGCGAAATTTCGAAATCATGTACGTTAGACCTTTCTGCTAGTTAGGCAGAGCCTTAAATGTTCATTAAGAAACTTTATTATACGTTGAAGATTAGCAATAGATATCGGCTTTTGCTCAAGCATCGATGATTGCTTTTTAAAGAGGGTGGGACCCTCTTTAAAAAGCGGTTGTTTAACTTGAAGGGTCTATCTTTAGAGATTTTTTTCGGCATATTCAGCCAGACGAGAGCGGAAGATCCCCTCAAGATGAATATTGGCAGAGCCTTCAAAACCTCTAAAACGCTCAACGAGATACGTTAAGCCTGACGTTAAAGCGGTTAAGTAGTTAGAGTCTATTTGAGCTAAGTTGCCTAAACAGATCATTTTTGTGCCTTTACCGCAGCGTGTGATAATCGTTTTTAATTGAGAAGGCGTTAAGTTTTGTGCCTCATCAATAATAACTAAAGCGTCTTGAATGCTGCGTCCGCGAATGAAGTTGAGAGACTTGAACTGAATGTTCGCTTTTTCAATGGCGTACTTTACGCTGCTTTGCGGTCTTTCATCGCCTTCATGCATGGCTTCTAAATTGTCATGGATAGCACTGAGCCAAGGTGTCATTTTTTCTTCTTCGGTTCCTGGTAAGAAACCGATGTCCTCAGCTACCGGCGGCGTTGATCGAGTCACGATTATCTTGTTAAAGCGCTGTTGCTCTATCACCATTTCTAGCGCGCACGCTAGCGCCAGTAATGTTTTTCCCGAGCCGGCGGCTCCGTTTATAACACACAAATCTATTTCTGGATCGACTAACGATTGCATAGCAAAAGCTTGGAAGATAGTAATGGGCGATATTCCCCAGCACTCTTGCTGCATTAACCGATCATAATTTAAATCGATAAGTGTTATTTCATCGCTATCAATGCTGGTAACACGGGCAGCGAAGTCCTTTGTGTCATCGTAAATATATTCATTGACGTAGGCGTTTGGTAAGAGGGAGCGGGCTACTTTGTGGTAAGTGTTCCCATCCTTTTGGAAACTGTTCACTTCAGTGACTTGTTCCCAAAAGGTCCCATCTAAATGCATGTGACCTGCGGGTAACAGTTCGATATCAGAAACGAGCTGGTCGGTACGGTAATCCTCTACTTTTTCGAGGCCCGCGCCCATGGCCTTGAGGCGCATGTTGATATCTTTGGTGACTAAAACGACTTCGCGGTGGGTGGTTGTCGATTGAAGGTGGAGAGCACAGTTGATGATGAGATTGTCTTTGTTTTTTATATCGGGCAAAAAGCCTTGCCGGACGGTGAGCTCATGATCAGGAAACACACTGAGCTTACCCAGCTTTGTTTCTCGATCTTTTCCGGGGAGTGTGATCGGGACCCCTTTGGCTATTTGCGAGGGGGTTGTAGCAGTAGAGAGGATATCATCTATCGCTCTGATCACTACGCGTGCCTCTTGGGCAACATTTTTTTTGCGGTCTTTGATGTCATCCAATTCCTCTAGAACAGTCATGGGAATGCAGACATCTTGCTCTTTAAATTCGTACAAACACCGTGGATCGTGAAGGAGGACATTGGTATCGAGAATATAGAGTTTAGTAGCACTCATCGGCTATATCCTTATGCGGCCCTGAGGGGGTAAGTAATTATTTGCAAATCACTTACTCATGATAGTCTACTTTGGACAAGCGAAGGTCAATATGCCATTGCAATAAATTTAACAAAGGTTTAGAGAGTATCGATGTAAGTACCAAGAAAGGAGGAGCGCAAGTATGTCGCTTAAATCACCCCAGTCTATTGTCGTGTTAACAGGGGCGGGTATTTCGGCTGAGTCGGGTATTAAAACCTTTAGAGCCAGTGATGGACTATGGGAGGAACATCGCATTGAGGATGTGGCTACCCCTGAAGGCTTCAAACGCGATGCGGGTTTGGTCCATCGTTTTTATAATGCTCGTCGGGCTCAATTGAGTGAGGATGAGCTGCAGCCTAATGCCGCTCATCATGCGTTGGCTTACCTAGAATCTGAGTGTGAATGCGATTTTTTATTGGTGACGCAAAATGTGGATGATCTTCACGAACGAGCGGGGAGTCATCACCTGATACATATGCATGGGGAGCTGCTTAATGTTAGATGCCAAGTGTCAGGGTTTGTTTATAAAACAACCGCTCCAATCAGCCCATCAACACTGTGTATGTGTTGTGGGTTAGAAGGTACATTGCGGCCTGATATTGTTTGGTTTGGTGAAATGCCAATGCGCATGGAGCATATCTACGAAGCGCTTGACCAGTGTGATTTGTTTTTGTCGATTGGTACGTCTGGTCATGTCTACCCCGCCGCAGGGTTTGTTGAAGTGGCTAATGCCGCTGGAGCACATACGGTAGAAATAAACTTGGAGCCTACTCATAAACAATCGTTATTTGATCAGCATATATACGGTTTAGCGAGTGAAGAAGTACCTCGTTTGGTTGAGCAAATATTAGACAGGTCGACATGATAAGTTTTAAGTTAATGTTATTAAAGGATATACCTGAGTCTAAATCTGTTCTATGTTGTAACTGGTTAGTTAAGTATTTTTCCCATATGTATCTCTTTAAGGATGGAGGTGGTGCTGTATGATCACCGAGCAGTTTATTAGTACCAGTGTAACGCCACTGGAAAGTTTAGATATTCTCTCCCCGCATGAAGTCGCTAAGTTACAGGATAAAAGCAACAGCGGCTTATATCGTTTATTTCGTCAATGCTCATTAGCTGTACTCAACACAGGTAGTGAAATGGACAGTGCCAGCCAAGTACTGGATCGTTTCAAAGACTTTGATATTCATATCAAGCACAAGCACAAAGGGGTGCAGCTTGAGCTAATTAATGCGCCAGCAACTGCGTTTGTAGAAGGCGAGCTTATTCAAGGTATACGTGAGCATTTGTTTACCGTGTTGCGAGATCTGCTGTATGTCGGTGATGAACTCGATTTGTGTTGCGACACAGATGATATTTCGGAAAGAACCACTAACACGGTTTTCCATATCTTACGCCATGCTGCTGCAATGAAACCGCATGTTAAGCCAAATATGGTGGTGTGTTGGGGCGGCCATTCAATTAAGCGACCTGAATATCGCTACACGAAAAAAGTCGGTTACGAGCTTGGTTTACGCCGCTTAAATATTTGCACCGGCTGCGGTCCTGGAGCGATGAAGGGGCCGATGAAAGGTGCGACCATCGCGCATTCTAAACAGCGTGTGCTAAATCCACGCTATGTAGGCCTTACTGAACCAGGCATTATTGCGGCTGAGTCACCCAACCCAATCGTAAACGAATTAATTACGTTGCCGGATATTGAAAAGCGTCTTGAGGCGTTTGTGCGGTTAGGGCACGGTATTATAGTGTTTCCTGGCGGCGCAGGAACCGCAGAAGAAATCCTATATATGTTGGGTATTTTGCTGCACCCTCGTAATAAGGATATCCCGTTTCCATTAATTTTTACTGGGCCAGAAGGAAGCGAGGCTTATTTCGAAACCGTGGATAAGTTTATTCGCGAAACCATTGGTGAGAGTGCAACTAAACGCTACGAAATCATTGTTGATGATCCGCACCAAGTTGCTGTAAGAATGCGAGAAGGCTTAGACCTTGTATTAGCTCATCGCAAGCAAACCGATGAGTCATTTCACTATAATTGGCAGCTTTTTATTCCGCCAGAATTCCAGCTGCCTTTTGAGCCAACCCATGAGGCCATGGCTACTCTCAATCTTAAACGAGGACAAGAGGATTATATTTTGGCTGCCCAATTAAGGCGTGCGCTGTCAGGTATCGTGGCGGGTAATGTTAAGGAGCCCGGTGTGGAAGCAATTCGTAAACACGGCCCATTCGAGCTTACAGGCGACAAAGATATTATGGCGTCACTGGATCATCTACTGGAATCGTTCGTTGACCAACATCGCATGAAGATTAATCACGAAGAGTATGTCCCTTGCTATAAAGTTGTTCGCTAGGGCGCGCTAGGTGTCAATAATGAATAGGTTCTCAACGGAGGATAGCTTGTCTATCGACTGGCGAGAGCCTTTTTTATTGCCCTTTATTGGTGCTTGTTTACTTATCTTGAGTGCGTATTTATGACAATTGGGGTGTTTACGGGTATATTTACCACGCCAGATGTGCATTAAGGGTTCAAGGTGTGAAAAATAAACTTATCGTGACGCTAACCACCGTTTATGGCTCGCGTCAGTATTCGTTAGGACAAGTAGCTCGTTATCTGGTCGCGTTTTTCGTCATTGTTTCGGCGGTTAGTTTTTTTATCTCGAATTGGTTATTGGTGAAAACGAGTGATGATCTGGCCAGTTTGGAAGAAGATCATCAGCAATTAACTGATCAATACGAAATGATGTTGGGTACTCAAACACTCTATAAAAACGAATTAGATGAGTTGAGTAGTTCGTTATCAAAAGTTGCAAATGAACGCGATCAACTACAAGAAGAAAATGTCCGAATGGGAGAGCTTCAGCTTTCTCTAGGCGAGAATTTAAACGAATTAGAAACGTTGCTTGATGTACCCGATACAGGGGATGTATCCGCCGATCGTTTAGAAACATTAACAATGATGGCTAATCAGCGTTTATTTATGTTGAACAGTATGCCCAATGGATTGCCGATACAGGCCATCCGTATAAATGATGGCTTTGGTATGCGTATGCATCCGTTGCGCAAGAAACCTGTTTTGCATAAAGGTATTGATTACAAAGCAGAAATCGGGACCCCCGTCTATGCAACGGCTGATGGTGTGGTCGAGTTTTCTGGAAATAAGGGCGATGGTTACGGTCGGCAGGTTATTTTGCTGCATAACTTTGGCTTTCGGACGGCGTACGCCCATTTAAATAAAATGGTGGTTAGCAGCGGAGAGTTTGTGCACAAAGGCCAGAAAATTGCGGAGAGTGGCAATACTGGACAATCGACAGGTCCACACCTTCACTATGAGGTGCGCCACCTGTATAAGCCGATAAATCCGGCACCGTTTGTGGCGTGGAATATCGCCAACTTCGATACAATATTTACAACAGTGAAGAGTGTGAAATGGGCATCCTTAAAAAATCTGTATCCTCTCAACCAAACCGTTCAGCCATAACGATTATTGCTGAAGGTAATAAGTTCTCAGGTGATATGAGCGTTGTAGGCAAGATGCACATTGACGGTATCTTTGAAGGCCAAATCAACTCTTTAGATCATATCTCGATTGGTAAATCGGGGTCTGTTAACGGCTCGATCAAAGCCAAGCAGCTCATTGTTAGCGGGGTGTTAGAAGGCGAAGTCGTTTGCGATGAGCTGCATATTGAAAAAGGTGGCAAAGTTCGTGCTACGGTTTTAAGTAAGGTAATGTCGATTGATCCTGCGGGCTGCTTCCTCGGTGAACGTAAGCTGCATGAAAAATCGTCACTTCAAGTTATTTCGCCACCTGAAGCGTCAGGTGTCGATGCTATTGATACCTTACCGGACAAGATTACTTTAAAAGTTAACAAATAAAGAGCATACCCTGATGTGTGAACTGCTTGGCATGAGTGCGAATGTCCCTACTGATATTTGCTTTAGTTTCAGCGGCCTTATGCAGCGTGGTGGAGGTACAGGGCCACACAGGGATGGTTGGGGTATCGCTTTTTATGATGGTAAAGGGGTGCGTGCTTTTCATGACCCTAAACCCAGTATCGATTCAGAAATAGCGCATCTTATTAAAGAGCATCCCATAAAAAGCTTAGTGGTGATAAGCCATATTCGACAAGCCAATGTGGGGTCTGTCTGTCTAGAAAATACACATCCTTTTATCCGTGAGCTTTGGGGATATAGCTGGTCGTTCGCTCACAATGGCCAATTGGACCCGCGTTTATACGACGAGCTTACGCTGCGTTTTTATCGCCCCGTTGGGACGACAGATAGCGAATTTGCGTTTTGTTGGTTGTTAGGTGAAATCCGCGACGCTTTTCCTGAGCGTCCAGATGATATGACACCCGTCATTGATTTGATACATGAGCGGTGTGAGCGTTTACGAGGGTATGGCGTATTTAATATGTTGTTGTCGGAATCTAGCCTCTTAATAACCTATTGCACGTCGAAGCTGTCTTGGCTGACACGTCGAACTCCTTTTGGCCAGGCTCGGTTGATGGATGAAGATATGATAGTCGATTTCTGCCACGAAACGACTGATAGCGACATAGTCACTGTCATAGCAACAGAACCTTTAACCCATGATGAGCCGTGGACACCTGTTAAAACAGGGCAGTTAACCGTGTTTAAAGGTGGCATTGACGCCGAGTATCGATATAGCGCTCAGCAAGAGTAGGTCGTAGCATGCATACGCTGACAGGAGTAAACGTCTTATCTGATGTGCTGTTGCGATCGGCTCGGTTATTTCCTGAAAAGCCGGCCTTCACTCATGCCGGTTCGACGCTGACGTACGCTCAGCTTGATCGTTTAAGCACCCAAGTTGCTGGCTATTTGCAGTTTACGGGTACTTTATCTCGCCAAGATAGGGTGGCTTTGATGCTACCCAATTTACTCCATTACCCAGTTGCTATGTTTGGCGCCATGAAAGCCGGCATGATTGTGGTGAATATTAATCCTAACTTTGGTGAGGCCGAACTTAGGCATATCCTACGAGATAGTGGCGCTCGGGTGTTGATCACACTGCAAGAGTGCTTAGACAGGGTTGAGGCAGTTATTAACGAAACTTCTATAGCTGAAGTTATCGCAGCTGATGTTTTGGACTTGCATCCACTGTCGCAACGAGCATTTACTCGATTTATGGGGCTCCCCAGAAAATACCGTCGTTTTAAATCGGTTTTACCTCATCTGATTAGCTTTCGAAAAGTATTGCGCATAGGGCAAGCCGAGCTGTACGTTCATGAATCAATCTCTCCGGATGATATAGCCCTTTTACAGTATACAGGTGGTACAACTGGAGACGCTAAAGGTGCGATTCTAAAACACCGGCACTTAATAGCGAATATGAATCAGCTATGTGAGTTGTTTGAGAATGATTTAAATACGGGGAGCGAAGTGGTTGTGGCTCCTATGCCGCTTTACCATATTTATTCGTTTACGTTGCACTGCTTAATGATGATCGCTTTTGCCGCTCGTATGGTGTTGATCCCCGATTGGCGTGATCGAGACTTGCTGGTGGAAGAACTAGGCCGTTATCCGTGTACATTTTTTGCCGGACTCAATACGTTGTTTGTTGGTTTGTGCCATCATCCAAACTTTTTACAGCTTGATTTTAGTGCACTTAAAATTACTTGCTCAGGTGGTGCGCCGTTGAGTGAATCTACTGCTATAGAGTGGCGACGTATAACCGGGTGCCCATTAGTAGAAGGTTATGGTCTAACAGAGGCCTCGCCGGTTATCTCGGTGAACTATCCACCTAGTGATAAATTTACAGGCAGCGTAGGCAAGCCGCTAACCCAAACAGAATGTAAAGTGCTGAGCGAAGAAGGAGATGTGCTTTCGTATGGCGAAAAAGGTGAACTCTGGGTGAAAGGGCCACAAGTTATTAGTCGCTACTGGAATATGCCCGAAGAAACAGAGGTATCTATACAAGAAGGTTGGCTTGAGACCGGTGATATTGTTTTAATGAATCAAGCGGGTGAGATTCATATCATTGACCGAAAAAGCGATATTATTAATGTCTCGGGCTTCCCTGTTTATCCAAGCGAACTCGAAAAAGTGATAAGCTGCCATCCGGATATTAAAGAGTGCGCCGTGATTGGTTTGCCCGATGAGGCGACAGGTGAGCAAATTAAGCTCTATGTTGTATCATCCAACCCTCGGTTGAACGTGCGCGATATTCGCGAATATTGCCGTGAGCGCTTAACTTCATACAAAGTGCCGCGCCTAGTTGAGTTTAAGCAACACTTGCCGCACACCCCAGTGGGTAAGGTTTTACGCAGACAGTTGCGAGATGAAGCCTTAGCGGTGCATGTCAGCTCGCCATTATCAACATCTTATTTTTAGTATTAGCCTACCGCTGCGCCTTAAATCTACCATAAATACATGAGCTTATTTTGAAACCTAGTAACTCAGATACACACACATCCGTGCTTGAGCAATGTCAAACAAGTGATCGCTTTCGTATCGAAAAACGGTTGCAACAAATTGCTGCGCGTTCTGCTTCGGGCCAACCTACCTCTAAAATGCAGGCAGATTTAGAGCAAACTATCGAAAAAAGTACCGCTCTCACTCAGCAACGTCTAGACAGTATTGGTGTCGTTAATTATCCGGATTTACCGGTTGCTGAAAAAAAAGACGCTATTAAAGCCGCTATTTCTGAAAATCAGGTGGTTGTTATAGCCGGTGAGACGGGGTCGGGTAAAACGACGCAGCTACCTAAAATTTGTTTAGAACTTGGGTTGGGAGCAAAAGGGCTCATAGGGCATACCCAACCGAGAAGGCTAGCTGCTCGTACTGTAGCCAACCGTATAGCCGACGAGTTGAATACGACGATAGGCGATAAAGTGGGCTATCAGGTGCGTTTTACGGATCAGGTCAGCCAAGGCTCTCTTATTAAATTGATGACTGATGGTATTTTGCTAGCCGAGACTCAGCACGACCGTTACTTGTCAAAGTACGAAGTCATCATCATTGATGAAGCGCACGAACGCAGTCTGAACATAGATTTTTTATTAGGCTATATTAAGCGTATTTTACCGCAGCGCCCTGATCTTAAACTGATCATAACATCGGCAACTATCGACCTAGAGCGTTTTTCTAAGCACTTTGACGACGCGCCCGTAATTGAAGTCTCTGGCCGGACATTCCCCGTTGACGTGTTATATCGTCCTCTGGTGAGCGATGATGAAGATACTAAAGATAGAACAACACAGCAGGCCATTATTGATGCAGTGGAAGAGATCATAGCCTTAGACAGACAGACTAAGAACACAGGCCCAAAGGATGTACTTGTTTTTTTAAGCGGTGAGCGTGATATACGTGAGGCCGCTGATGTGCTTCGTAAAGCCCAGTTGCGTGATACAGAAATTATGCCTTTGTATGCGCGATTAAGCGCCGCAGAGCAAAACCGTATATTTGAGAACAAGCGTTCGAGTGGTCGTCGAATTGTATTGGCGACTAACGTAGCGGAAACGTCCGTTACTGTGCCAGGTATAGGCTATGTAATCGATACTGGGGTAGCGCGTATCTCGCGTTACAGTTATCGCTCTAAGGTGCAGCGCTTACCGATTGAAGCGATATCCCAGGCCAGTGCTAATCAACGCGCGGGGCGTTGTGGGCGAATAGCGCCGGGTGTGTGTATTCGCTTATACAGTGAAGAAGATTTTTTACAGCGACCGCTCTTTACGGATGCTGAAATTCGCCGTACCAATTTAGCCGCCGTTATTTTACAGATGCTGTCACTGAAACTGGGTAGTATTGATCAGTTTCCGTTTATAGATCCACCTGATAGCCGCTTTATTAATGATGGCTTTAAGCTATTAGAAGAGCTTGGTGCGGTTGATGCGCATCGTAAAATGACATCGCTTGGTCGGCGCTTGTCGATGCTGCCTGTAGATCCGCGCATAGGCCGGATGATAATAGAGGCGGATAAGCAACAGGCATTAAGCGAGCTACTAATCATAGCTAGCGCCCTTAGTGTGCAAGACCCGAGGGAGCGCCCAGCCGACAAGCAACAGGCTGCCGATCAAAAACATCAAGAATATATCGATAAAGATTCTGATTTCCTCGGTTTTGTAAACTTATGGAATAGTTACGAAGAGCAGCGCCAGTCGTTGTCGCAAAACCAATTACGTAATTATTGTAATAAGCACTTTTTGTCTTATATGCGCATGAGAGAATGGCGGGATGTGCACCGTCAGTTGCACCTCAGCATTCGACAAATGAATATGCGTGAGAATTCAGAACCTGCAAGCTATAAAGCAATCCATGTGTCGCTGCTTGCGGGTCTATTGAGCCAGTTGGGCTTTAAACAAGAGAATAAAGAATACTTGGGAGCGCGAAATCGGCGTTTCCATATTTTTCCTGCATCAGGTTTATTTAAAAAATCGTCTAAATGGTTAATGGCTGCAGAGTTAGTAGAAACCTCAAAGGTTTTTGCTCGTTGTGTGGCGAAGATAGAGCCTGAATGGGCGGAGCCATTGGCTAGTCATCTAGTAAAACGCACCTACCTTGAACCCGCATGGCATAAAAAGCGCGCTCAAGTTGTTGCTGTGGAACAAGTGACGTTATTCGGTTTGTTGATTATTCCCAAGCGGATCATTAACTATGGGAAAATCGATCCGCAAGCCTCCCATGATATTTTTATACGTTCGGCATTGGTTGAAGGCGACTACCAAACAAAAGCTCCTTTCTTCACTCATAACCAGGCATTACTTGAGCAAGTTGAGGCACTAGAGGCAAAATCGCGTCGTAAAGATCTGCTTGTCGATGAAGATGCGCTGTTCGATTTTTATTTCCGTAAATTGAACGAGCTCGGTGGCGAGAATGTAGTTAATGGTGCTGGGTTTGAAAAGTGGCGAAAAGACGTAGAGCAGGCCAACAGCCAAGTCTTATTTTTAACTCAAGCCGATATTCTTCAGCGCTCTGCTGATCATATCTCTAAGCAAGCTTACCCCGATGATTTAAAATGGAAGGGTGTAAAGTTATCCCTCCATTACCATTTTGAGCCAAGCGCTCAGGATGATGGCGTGACATTAGATGTACCGCTTCCTCTTTTAAAACAGCTCCCTCTACAGCGTTTAGAGTGGCTTGTGCCTGGTATGCTGCGAGAAAAGTGTGAGGCGATATTGAGATCATTACCAAAACAGACTCGAAAGCAGTTTGTTCCAGTACCAGACTATGCTCAAGCGGTGAGTCAGGCAATGGTCTTTGCTGATGGGGATCTTTACGAGGCAATGTCTCATCAGCTTCTGCGTATGACAGGCCACCGGGTTACCAGTGAAGAGCTAAAGCAAGCCACATTAGAAGATCACTATCGTATCAACTTGCGTTTGCTGGACGCTAAAGGCAAACAGGTAGCCCAAGGTCGGGACTGGGAAGCTCTGTGTGAGCAGTTTGGTGAATCGGCAGAGCAGGCTATTAATAGTGCGCCTGATGAAAAATGGGGGCGCACACAAATAACGCGCTGGGATTTTGGCGGGTTACCCGTAAAAATACAGACTCGGCAAGCAGGAGGGATCCAAGTTGATGCGTGGCCTATGCTTGTCGATCAAGGTACTCATGTCGATTTAAAGGTGGCGATGAATGCATCGTTTGCAGAGCAATCTTCTATATTAGGGATGGTTCGTTTAGCTCGCTTAGCGCTAAATAGTGAAATCAAAAAGCAGCTCTCATCTATTTTTAAAATTAATGAAAGCGCTATTTATGTGGCTAAAGTGATGACTAAAAAACAACTAGAAGAGGGGATGTTGACACTGGCGTTACGAAAAATCATGGATCTGGATGAAAAAATTCCTAGAACAGAGAAAGATTTTGAAAATCGATTGTTGTCTGTAAAAAAAGATTTACCCCAAGTTTTAAGAGACACAGCAGAACAAGTTTTTACTATTCACCAGTCTTATCATCGCATACAAAGTCATTTGAATGGGCGCGTATCTTTGGACGGCATCAGTATTTTAAATGATATAAAAAGTCAGCTTGGTGGTTTAATTAATAAGCAGTATTTATTCAATATGTCGTGGGTAGTGTTTGCAGAATACACTAGATATATGAATGCTATTGAAGTTCGTTTAGAAAAGTACCAACGAGAAATACCCAAACAACGTTTATTAAGTGACCAACTTCAAGGGTATTATCAGGCGTGTTATAAAGCGTTTGAAGTTAAAGAGAAGCGCGGTGAGTTTGATTTACAACTGTCTGAATTTCGTTGGTACCTAGAAGAATACCGAGTTTCGCTCTTTGCACAGCAACTGGGCACTAAAGAACCGGTATCTGAAAAACGGGTAGTCCAGAGATGGCGGGCGTTAGAAGCTGATTGAGGTCATTAAAAGTAGCCTTGAAGAGGTAGTAACCCTAAAAACTATACGTTACTAAGTTTCAAGGGGTTGCGTGCTTAAGGGAGCTGTGCTGTAATGCACGCAAATTATGCGTAACTGGTTGCTTTTTGGTAGTTAACTGGTTATAAATTAAGCAAGTGTTTGAATTATTTTAAACATTGGGCAGAAAGTGAAAGTTTTTTGATTCACATGTTTGAAATATTCGAGATGTATAGTATTTTCTTGAACAGTACTGACGGCTTTGTCGGCTGGTACCTTAAGAAAAACTAGAATTCACTACTAGTATGTTGAATATTGAAGGGGAAATTTGATGAAAAAGTCACTAATCGCTCTAGCTGTTGCTGGTGCTGTTACTGCTCCAATGGTTGCTCAAGCTGACGCTACTTTGTACGGTAAGCTAGAAGCTGTTCTGCAAGCCAAAGAAAACAAAGATGTTGATCTGTTCATGGATGACGTTATTGTTGGTCTTAAAGGTTCGTCAGAAACTTCTGTAGAAGGCCTAACAGCTATCTATAAAGTTGAGTTAGAGTTTAACGAAGCTTCAGGTTTGTCAGATGATGACAAAACAGTTGATATGGCAGCGTCTGAAACTAGCCGCCCTGTAACTACTCGCTATGCTTACGTTGGTGCTACAGGTGCTTTCGGTACAGTTCTAGCTGGTCGTGTTGCTAACCCAACTGATATCGTAGAAGGTTACGGCGATGTATCTAACAAAGCTGGTGAGCTGTATGGCAACCCAGACCGTTTAGGTTCAGCACTTGCATACCTATCTCCTAGCTTTTCTGGTTTTGACTTCTATGTAGCTGGTATCATGGATGGTTCCGTAACTGGTGATAAAACTAACGGTTCCGATGTAGACGGTTACGTACTTGGTGCTAACTATATGGTTGGTGATTTGTCACTTTCTGTTGGTTACTGGGATCTAGATTCTAGCTACAGCATGAATGACGCTGGTTCAAACAACGTTGATGACAACATCTTATTAGGTGGTTCTTACGCGTTTGGTCCTTTAGCGCTTGGCTTAGCTTACGAGAAAACTTCTTACGAAGGTACTTCTGATGAGTCTGACCTGTACGGCATTTCTGCTGTATACACTGCAGGCGCAGTTGCTCCTTACATTCAGTACTCTCAGCTAGAGATGGATAATGCTGATGACGAAGACGAAGTTGCTTTAGGTTTGAACTATGCTCTAGGCAAAAAAGCTGGCGTTGGCGTTGAATACTCTTCTTACGACGACGGTTCAGACACTACTGACCAGTTCAACGTATCTTACACAGTTAAGTTCTAATCTTATTTAAGATTTAGCTCTTGCTAAGAAAAGGCTCCTTCGGGAGTCTTTTTTCGTTTACGTAAAGAATTTCTTTTTGCACTGCAGTATTTTAGAATGGTAATTCTTTTAACTCTTTTGGAAGCACGAATGTCTTTGTTTACTAAGTCGCTGTCGAAAACATCTTTTCTAACACTGTGTCTTGGCTCGTCTATAGGCTTATACAGTAGTGCTGCTGTATCTGAAGTAGAATCAGATCCTTGGGAAGGTGTTAACCGTATTACCTACGGCTTTAACAAAGGAGTTGATCTGGTTGTTCTGCGTCCTTTAGCTAAAGGTTATGAGTTTGTTACACCGGATCCTGTAGAGAAGGGCGTACATAACTTTTTTTCGAATCTGTCTGATGTTGGCTCGTTAGTTAATAACTTACTACAGCTTAAAGGCGATGCGTCTGCACATGATTTTGCGCGTATTATGTTGAATACGACGTTTGGTTTGGGTGGTATTCTTGATGTAGCAACGCCTATGGGTTCACCTAAGTCGGGTGAGGATTTTGGCCAAACGCTAGGTTACTGGGGAGTAGGCTCGGGACCTTACTTAGTTCTACCTTTTTTGGGGCCGTCTTCTGTTCGTGATGGTTTTGCTAAAATCCCTGACAGCTACACGAATGTTTGGGGGCAAGCGGTGGATCATGTACCTACGCGCAATACGGGTTATGGTTTAGAAGTCTTGGATGCGCGGGTGGGATTGTTTCCTTTAGAGAAACTGATCAGCGGCGATGAATATAGCTTTGTTCGCGACGCTTATTTGCAACGCCGTGAGTTTTCGGTGCGTGATGGTCGTATGGATACGGGCTTTGACGCAAGCGATTTTTAACCAAAACGTTGGCCCGTAAGGGGTGTTGGTTGTATGAATGTCGAGTGATGTAAGCGGGTTGATACAAATAGTTAATTTTTCAGGTAGCTCGCAAGCCTGGCTGCAGTCCGTTTTAGCGTGTTACGGAAAATCCACGATAGTGGGGGCTTTTGAAGAACTGACTATTTTGCCTACTGTTCGCTTGAATATTGTGTTTATAGCAGATCTGTCTGATATTGAACGATTTGAAACCAGACACATGCTGTACTCTGATCATAATAGTCAGGGTGATGTGTTGGCTGATAGTCCTTTTTGTTACGAAACCTTAGCTATTCTTGCTACAGAAGATGCCGCACTGATACTCAAATCACTTAGGTCTGGCATTGATGATGTATTTATTATGTCCCAGCTAGAAACTGATGTGGCGCCATTTACTTTGCGGGCTTTGCAGGCCCTGCGGCGCTGTCATTTGATAAGTGAAGGGCACGAGTATCGGGAAAGTTTAGAAGCAACGTTAAAAGAGCTGCAAGACGACCAGCAAGCCGCTTATCAATTACAAAAGCGTATTTTACCCGAGACCCATCAAAGTATTGATGGTTTCCAATACGATTATGCATTGTTGCCTTCGCTGGTTGCCAGTGGTGATTTTGTAGATATTATCCCTATCGATGATCATCGAACGCTCTTCTATGTTGCCGATGTATCAGGGCATGGCACATCATCAGCGCTGATAACAGTCTTACTTAAAAACCTTACTTTTAGATTGCTAAGAAATCATCGTCGGGATTCAAGCCACGATATACTTTCGCCCTTGAGTACTGTTCAGCGTATGAACATTGATTTATGTGCGTTAGAATTAGATAAACATTTAACAATTTTTTGTGGCCTTATTGATTCTCAATCTAACCGCTTAACCTATACCGTAGGCGGCCATCACCCTATGCCCATTCTTAAAACAAAATCTAGTACGCGTTTTTTAGAGGGTAAAGGAATGCCGGTGGGTTTGTTGCCTAGCGCTCATTTTGAAGAGTACTCAATTACCATCGATGATGTTTTTTCATTAACTATCATGTCCGATGGTGTTTTAGAATTGCTTCCTGAAGGTACAATAGAAAAGAAAGAGTCGGATATCCTTAATTGGGTAAAAGCTCATTACCTAACATTGGATGCTTTTAGTGAATTTGTATTTGAAGAAACAGACATTGAAAATGGTTTGCCAGATGATATTACCATCATGTCTGTATCGAGAGTGTAGATGAAAGAGCAAAACGAAGGGGCTATTTTTTATGCGATGCGTGATAGCCACTATGTAATAAAGTTTATTGGTGAAATTCGTCTAACCTTGTGCGGTGCATTAGATCGCCATCTTGAGCGTGTGCTCTCTTCTGGGGAGTGCCAGCATGTATTGGTTGATTTAACAGAGTCTGACTTTTTAGACAGTACTACGCTGGGTTTGATTGCCAAGATAGCCATTCGCGCAAAAGAACAGAAATTAGCCGATCCGGTGTTGGTATCTGTTAATGCCGATGTAACACGAACATTACTCAACATGGGTTTTGATCGAATTTTCGTTATCCTAGATTCTCTACCAGAGACCGTAACGGAATTGAAACAAGTGCCTATGGTGCAGGAATCACTAGAGGCAACTCAGCAGCGCATAATCAACGCGCACAAAGTATTAATGTCTTTAAATGAAACTAATTACCAAGCATTTTGTAATTTAGTATCTACTCTCGAAGAAAAATAGGAATTTTTCCTATATCCATCATCTCTGATTTCCGTAGAATGTATCAAGTCAGCGAGACAACAAGGAAGTGTCGTCGAAAGGATATTCGCGAGGAATTAGCGGTCTCGGACATGTTGGTTAGGATAACCGGCAGCTTATACGGAAGTAGGGTGTAGGGCTCAAAGCTGGATGCGTAATTGAGCCCTTTCTTCATTTTTCATAGTTTTTCCATCTCCTCTGCTATTATTTTCACTCCCTTTTATAAATACTTTGTTCTCCAGTTATCCAGTTATCCAGTTATCCAGTTATCCAGTTATCCAGTTATCCAGTTATCCAGTTATCCAGTTATCCAGTTATCCAGTTATCCAGTTCTCCAGTTCTCCAGTTATCCAGTTCTCCAGTTCTCCAGTTCTCCAGTTCTCCAGTTCTCCAGTTCTCCAGTTCTCCAGTTCTCCAGTTCTCCAGTTCTCCAGTTCTCCAGTTCTCCAGTTCTCCAGTTCTCCAGTTCTCCAG